>JACDJC010000007.1_pt1 | contig 397931 bp, 368 predicted proteins | sample 7454191 | NCBI WGS metagenome assembly JACDJC01 (sample SAMN14253291, study PRJNA609438) | sludge metagenome | isolation source: sludge after 25d culture with pyrite and EDTA | collected 2018-12-20 | reverse complement strand
TGCCTGGCGAATCGGAGCGGCTTGCAAGCCGCGAGGTGGAGAGATATCCCGGCTTGAGAAGTCCCTGCGGACTGTCCCGTGCCTGGCGAATCGGAGCGGCTTGCAAGCCGCGAGGTGGGGAGCTATCTCGGCTGGAGACGAACCCGGCCGCGTGCGCGGCCGGGCGGTTCATCGCGCGGGGACCGCGCTCAGTCGATCAATTGCCAGTCGCCGTTGTGGATCTCGAGCATGCGGAAGGCGCTCAGGTCCAGGCCCATGTGGTCGGTGGCGGACATGTTCACCACCCCGCCCGTGCCGACGTAGCCCTTGGTCTGCTCGATGGCGTCGCGCACCTTGTCCTTGTCGGTGGTGCCGGCCCGCTTGACCGCATCGACGTAGAGCATCAGGCCGTCATAGGCGTGGCCGCCGAAGGTCGAGACCTCGGATTTCCAGCGCTCCTGGAACGCCTTGGCGTAGGCCGTGACGACAGGCTTCTGGGCGTCGCTGTCGGGCAGCTTGTCGGCGACGACCAGCGCCGCGCAGGGCAGGCGCACGCCTTCGGCCGCGTCGCGGGCCAGCTTGATGAACTCGTTCGAGCACACGCCATGGGCGTGGTAGAGCGGCAGCTTCACGCCCAGCTGCTTGTAGTTGCGGGTGACGAGCGCCGGCCCCTGGCCCAGGCCGAAGACCAGCACGGCCTGGACGGCGGGATCGTTCTTGATCTTGGTGAGCTGCGGGCTCATGTCGGTGTCCTTGGGACCGTAGGTCTCGTTGGCCACGATCTGGATGCCGTAGTCGGGCGCGACCAGTTCGGATTCCTTCTTGCCGGACTGGCCGAAACCGCTGGTTTCGCTGAGCAGGGCGATCTTGGTGTAGCCGCGCTTCTTCATGTCCTCGAAGACCTTCTCGGCGGCCATGCGGTCGGTGTGCGGGGTCTTGAACAGCCATTTCTTCACCGGGTCGATGATGACGACCGCGCCCGCCAGGGAGATGAAGGGGACGCCGGCCTTCTCGGCCAGCGGGTCCATGGACATGGTGGAACCGGTCGTGGTGCCGCCGATGATGACGTCGACCTGATCGTCGTAGATCAGGCGCTTGGCGAAGCTGTTGGCCTTGTTCGCGTCGCTGCCGTCGTCGTAGTGCACGAGCTGCAGCGGCCGGCCCAGCAGACCGCCCGCCTTGTTGATCGACTCTACGTACATTTCCAGGGTCTTGACCTCGGGGTCGCCGAGGAAGGCCGCGGGGCCGGTGGCCGACAGGACCGAGCCGATCTTGATGGGATCGGCCGCCTGGGCGGTCAGCCCGAAGGTGGCCAGCGCGAGGCCGGTCATCCAGCGCCAGGTCGATGATTTCATGGTTTGTCTCCTTGGGTGTGGGTGTTTTCAATGATCATGGCGATGCCCTGGCCCACGCCGATGCACATGGCGCACAGGGCGTAACGGCCGCCGGTCCGGGCCAGTTCGGCGCCGGCGGTGGTGATCAGCCGGGCGCCACTCATGCCCAGCGGATGGCCGATGGCGATCGCGCCGCCATTCGGATTCACGTGCGGAGCGTCATCGGGCAGCCCAAGCTCGCGCAGCACCGCCAGCGACTGGGCGGCGAAGGCTTCGTTGAGTTCGATGACGTCCATCTGTTCCAGTGCCAGGCCGGTCAGGGCCAGGACCTTGCGGATCGCCGGGACCGGACCGATGCCCATGATGCGCGGCGCCACGCCCGCCACCGCCATGCCCAGGACGCGGGCGCGGGGCGTCAGGCCGTGCCGCCGCGCGGCCTCGCCGGACGCCAGCAGGACGGCGCAGGCGCCGTCGTTGACGCCCGAGGCGTTGCCCGCCGTGACGCTCAGGTCCGGCCCGTTGATGCCGCGCAGGCGCGCCAGGGCTTCGGCGCTCGTGTCCGGCCGGGGGTGCTCGTCCGTGTCGATGACCAGGTCCTCGGCCTTGCGGCGCGGGATCCTCACCGGCACGATCTCGTCCGCGAAGCGGCCGGCCGCCTGCGCGCGCGCCCAGCGTTGCTGGCTGCGCAGGGCGAACGCGTCCTGGTCGGCGCGCGAGACGCCGAATTCCCCGGCGACGTTGTCCGCCGTTTCCGGCATGGAATGCGTGCCGTGCGCCTGGGCCAGGCGCGGGTTGACGAAGCGCCAGCCGATGGTGGTGTCGTACATCGCGGCCTGGCGCGACCAGGCCTGCTCGGCCTTGGCCACGACGAAGGGCGCGCGCGACATGGATTCGACGCCGCCGGCGATCATCAGGTGGGCTTCCCCCGCGCGGATGGCGCGGGCGGCCGTGCCGATGGCGTCCATGCCCGATCCGCACAGGCGGTTGACCGTGGCGCCGGGCGCGGACAGGGGCAGCCCGGCCAGCAGCGCGGCCATGCGGGCCACGTTGCGGTTGTCCTCGCCGGCCTGGTTGGCGCAGCCCAGGATGACGTCGTCGAGGGCCGACCAGTCGAGGCCGGGGTGGCGCTCCATCAGGGCGCGCAGCGGCAGCGCGGCCAGGTCGTCGGCGCGCACGCCGGCCAGGGCGCCGCCGTAGCGGCCGATGGGGGTGCGCACCGCGTCGCAGATAAAAGCGTCCATGGGCCTTCCTTATGCCTGCCGGGGGCGTTCGTCGAACACGCGCCGGGCCTTGCCGGTCTGCGTGCGCGGCAGTTCGCCGTAGCGCAGGACGGTGACCCGGGTCGAGATGCCGATGTTGGTCTTGATGTGATGCTGCAGGCGGCGCGTGGACTGCTCGACGGCCTCGGCGCTGGCGCCGTCGGCCTCGTGCTGCAGTTCGCAGCGGACCTCGACCTGGTCCAGGTGGTTGGCGCGCGTGACGACGATCTGGTAGATGCCGTTGAAGATCGGGTCGCGCAGGATCTGTTCCTCGATCTGGGTGGGGAACACGTTGACCCCCCGGATGATCAGCATGTCGTCGCTGCGGCCGGTGATGCGGCCCATGCGGCGGAAGCTGCGGGCGGTCGGGGGCAGCAGCCGGGTCAGGTCCCGGGTGCGGTAGCGCACGATGGGCAGGGCTTCCTTGGTGAGCGAGGTGAAGACCAGTTCGCCTTCCTCGCCGTCGGCCACCGGTTCGCCGGTGGCGGGATCGAGGATTTCCGGGTAGAAGTGGTCTTCCCAGATCACCGGGCCGTCCTTGGTCTCGATGCACTCGGAGGCGACGCCCGGGCCCATGACCTCGGACAGGCCGTAGATGTCCACGGCGTCCAGGCCCAGCTTGCGCTCGATCTCGGCGCGCATGCCCTCGCCCCAGGGTTCCGCGCCGAAGATCCCGACCTTCAGCGAGATGTCCTCGGGGGCGATCCCCTGGCGGTCGAATTCCTCCGCGATGACCAGGGAATAGGACGGCGTCACCATGATGATGTCGGGCCGCAGGTCCATGATCAGCTGGACCTGCTTTTCGGTCTGGCCGCCGGACATGGGGATGACGGTACAGCCGGCGCGTTCCGCCCCGTAGTGGGCGCCCAGCCCGCCGGTGAACAGGCCGTAGCCGTAGGCGACGTGGACGGTGTCGCCCGCGCGGCCGCCTGCGGCGCGGATCGACCGGGCCACCAGGTCCGCCCAGGTGTCGATGTCCTTCAGGGTGTAGCCGACGACCGTGGGCTTGCCGGTCGTGCCCGACGAGGCGTGCAGGCGGGCCAGGCGTTCCCGGGGCACGGCGAACATGCCGAAGGGGTAGTTGCGCCGCAGGTCTTCCTTGGTGGTGCAGGGGAATTTGCGGATGTCCTCCAGGCGCCGCAGGTCGTCGGGGTGGACGCCGCGCGCGTCGAAGGCCTGGCGGTAGTGCGGGATGTTGTCGTAGGCGTGGCGCAGGGTCTGGCGCAGGCGTTCGAGCTGCAGCGCGGCGATTTCGTCGCGGCTGGCGGTCTCGATGGGCGCCAGATCGCCGGCTTGGACGGTCTTCACGGGCATGATGCTTGTCTCCTTGTCTTGTAATCGGTTCGCGGGCCCTGGCTCAGCCCGGGGGCAGGGTGTCGGTCACCATGCCCTGGATGCGATGGGATTTGCCCCGGAACAGCGCGACGTCGCGGCCTTCCGTCAGGTTGTGGACCGTGATGTCGTACACCCCGGTGCGCCCGCCCTGGGTGCGGGCCTCCGCGCGCGCCTGCAGGCGGTCGCCCGCGCGGGCGGGCGCCAGGAAGTCGATGTGGCAGGCCGAGGCGACGGTGTTGTGGTTGTCGCTGTTGCAGGCGTAGGCGAAGGCGGTGTCGGCCAGCGTGAAGATCATGCCGCCGTGGCAGATGCCGTGGCCGTTGAGCATGTCGCCGCGCACGGTCATCGACAGGCGCGCGCTGCCGGGCGCGATGGAATCCAGGCGCATGTCCAGCGATTGCGCGGCGTGGTCGCGGGACCACATGGCGGCGGCCACGGTTTCGGCCAGGGTCTGAGGGGCGAGGGCTTCATGCGTCATGGAGTGGTTTTCCCGAGTGGATGGCGGATTGCAGGGCGGTGCAGGGGCGGTAGCGTTCGCCGTCGCTGTCGCGCAGGTGGGCCAGGACCGTGCCGATCGTACCGGCGCCGATGCGGTCGCACCAGGCCAGCGGCCCCAGCGGATAGTTCACGCCCAGCCGCATGGCCAGGTCGAGGTCGGCGGCGCTGCAGACGCCCTGGTGGACCGTGTCGGCGGCCTCGTTGGCCAGCATGGCGACGGTGCGCATCACCACCATGCCGGGCGCGTCCTGGATGGGGGCGACGTCGAAGCCGGCCGCCTGGAGCAGGCCGACGGCGTCCTGGCGCGCCGGCTCCGGACATTGCCGCGCGGCGGCCAGCGGCAGGCAGGCGGCCGTCATCGGGTCCAGCGCCAGGTCCAGCAGCAGCGTGGCGGGCTGGTCCAGGTCGCGGGCCCGCCGGGTGGCGCTGCGGCCGTCGGTCAGGTACAGGATGGCGTCGCCGGCCCGGGCGACGCGCGCGTCGCCGGCGGCGGGCGCCGCGTCGAACGCGACGCCGCGCGCGCGCAGGCGGCCCGCCAGCGCCCGGGCCAGGGGGCTGTCGCCATGGATCGAAAGGGCTTGCGGGCAGGGCCGGGGGGCGGCCAGCCGCGGCGCGGGCGCCGGCGCGTCCGGGCGGTAGTCGTGGAAGCCGCGCCCGGACTTGCGGCCCAGGCGTCCGCCGTCGACCAGTTCCTGCTGCAGCAGGGACGGCTCGAAGCGCGGGGCGTGGTGGAAGGCCGTCCAGACGCTGCGGGAGACGGCGGCGTTGATGTCCTGGCCGATCAGGTCGGTCAGTTCGCACGGCCCCATGCGGAAGCCGCCGCAGGTCCGCATGACGTGGTCCAGCGTGGCCGGGTCCAGGACCTGTTCCTGCAGCAGGCGCAGGCCTTCGGCGTAGAAGGGGCGGGCCACGCGGTTGACGATGAAGCCGGGCGTGGAGCGGGCGAGCACCGGTGTCTTGCCCCAGGCCGCCGCGGTGTCGGCCAGCGCGCGCGCCGTGGCCGGGTCGGTGTCCAGTCCGGAGACGGTTTCCACCAGCGGCATGCGCGGCGCGGGGTTGAAGAAGTGCAGGCCGCCCAGGCGCCCGGGGTGGCGCAGGCCCGCGCCGATGGCCGTGACCGGGATGGACGAGGTGTTGGTGGCCAGCAGGCAGCCGGGTGCCACGATGTCTTCGAGGGCGCCGAACAGGGCGGCCTTGGCGTCGAGCCGCTCGACGATGGCCTCGATGACCAGGCCGCAGCCGTCCAGGTCCGCCAGGGCGTCGGCGGCGCTCAGCGCCCGTGCGGCGGATTCCGCCCGGCCGGCGTCCAGCCGGCCCTTGGCCGCCAGGGCGCGCAGGCCGTCCCGGATGCCGGCGATCGCCTGGGCCGCGGCGCCCGGACGGGTGTCGTGCAGGCGGACGGGGTGGCCGGCCAGGGCGGCCACCTGGGCGATGCCGGCGCCCATGGTGCCGGCGCCGACCACGGCGACGGGGGTGCTGGGGTCCAGGGCGGTCATGCGCTCATTCCCCCGTGAACCGGGCGGGGCGTTTTTCCAGGAAGGCGGCGACGCCTTCCGCGTAGTCGGGACGCCAGCCCAGTTCGCGCATGATGCCGGCCTCCATCGAGAGCTGCTGTTCCAGCGTGTGCGAGGCGGCGGCCTGCATGGCCTGGCGGGTGCGCACCAGCGCCCGGGTCGGCGCCTGGGCCAGTTGCGCGGCCAACCGGTCGGTCTCGGCCTCGAAGGCGTCGTCGGCGACGCAGGACCAGATCAGGCCCCAGTCGGCCGCCTGGCGCGCGGGCAGCCGTTCGGCCAGCAGGGCCAGGCCCATGGCCCGCGCCATGCCGATGCGCTGGGGCAGCAGCCAGGTGCCGCCCGTGTCCGGGATCAGGCCGACCTTGCTGAAGGCCTGCAGGAAACAGGCGGATTCGGCGGCGACGACCAGGTCGCAGGCCAGGGCGATCGAGGCCCCCGCGCCGGCGGCGATGCCATTGACGGCCGCCAGGGTCGGGACCCGCAGGTTCTGCAGCGCCAGGATCAGCGGCTTGTAGAAGGCTTCGACGGTGGCGCCCAGGTCGGGGGCCTGACCGGCGCCGATCTGCATGGCGCGGTCGCCCAGGTCCTGGCCCGCGCAGAAGCCGCGTCCGGCGCCGCCCAGGACCAGCACGCGGGCCGCGCCGTCCTGCTGGACCCGGTCCAGCGCATCGCGCACTTCGAGGTGCATGGCCTCGGTGAAGCTGTTGAGCTTGTCGGGGCGCGCCAGGGTCAGGCGGGCAACGCCCCGGTCGATGGAAAAGCGGATGTTCTGGTAAGTCATGGTGCGGGCCTTTGCGGATTCGTCGGGCGGGCTTCAGGCGTGGGCGCGGCGCTGCACGACCCGGAAGCGGTTGGCCACGAAGGCCGAGTCCGCGTACGAGGCGTTGGCCGCCGGATTGCCGCCCGTCCCGTGGAAATCGGAGAAGGCGGCGGACTGGTTCACGAAGACCCCGCCCGTCAGGTTGATGGACAGGGCGACCTTGGCCCGCCAGGACACCTGCACGGCGGCGTCCAGCACGGCCTCGCGGGTGCTGTAGACCGCGAGCGTCAGCGCGCCGTGCCGGCGCGTCAGGTCCTCGGCCAGCGCCAGGGCTGCATCCGTGTCGTCGGCGCGCACCAGGAAGCTGATGGGGCCGAACTGTTCCCGGGCATAGTGTGCCGTGTCCCGCGCGTCGCAGGCCAGCAGGACCGGCGTGCGCACGCGCGCCAGGGGGAATTCCTCGTACCGCGGCGTCCGGGGCGCCAGCACGACCCGGCCCATGCCGCCGCCGGCCGCCTCGTCGATGCGGGCCAGCGTGGCGTCGGACTGGATCGCCCCCAGCACGGCCTGGGCGACTTCCGGTTTTTCCAGGAAGCGCTCGATCGCCTGGGCCAGGTCCTGGCCGACCTGGTCGAAGGTCTTGCGGCCCTGGTCGGTGTCGATGCCCTGCGCCGGGATGATGATCGCCTGGGACGTCGTGCACATCTGCCCGGAATACAGCGACAGGGTGAAGGCCAGGTTGCGCAGCATGCCCGCGTAGTCGTCCGTGGAGTCGATCACGATGCCGTTGACCCCGGCGAGTTCCGCGTAGACCTGGGCCTGGCGGCAGTGGTCCAGCAGCCATTGGCCGAAGACGTTGCCGCCCGTGTAGTCGATCGAGCGGACGTCGGAATGGGTGTACAGCGCGTGCGCGGCCTCGTGGTCGGGCGGCAGGCACAGCGTGACCAGGTTCGGGTCCAGGCCGTTCTCGGCCAGCACGGCGCGGATCGTGCGGACCGTGATGGCGGCGGGCAGGACGACGTGGCCGTGCGGTTTCAGGATCACGGGGTTGCCGGTCGCCAGGGCCGCGAACAGCCCCGGATAGGTGTTCCAGGTCGGGAAGGTGGCGCAGCCGATGACCACGCCGACGCCCCGGCCGACGATTTCGTAGTGCTTGCGCATCACCAGGGACGGGTGCTTGCCCTGCGGCTTTTCCCAGGTGGCCTCGGCGGGGATGAACGACATTTCGCGCCAGGCGTAGGCCACGGCTTCCAGGCCCCGGTCCTGGGCATGGGGGCCGCCCGCCTGGAAGGCCATCATCCAGCCCTGGCCGCTGGTCATCATGACCGCGTGGGCGATCTCGAAGCTCTGGCGGTTCAGCCGCTGCAGGATTTCCAGGCAGATGCCGACCCGCCCTTCGGCGCCCAGCGCCTGCCAGGCCGGCATCGCCGCCAGGGCCGCACGCACCAGGGCCTGGGGATCGGACCGGGGATAGCGGATGTCCAGGGGGACACCGTAGGGCGATGTCTCGCCGTCGTGCCAGCCGCACTGGCCCGGCTGGCCGAGTTCGAAGGGCTTGCCCAGATGGGCTTCGAAGGCGGCCCGGCCGGCCTCGGGCGCACCCTCGCCGTAGGCCTTGGGGCTGGGGGATTCCGCGTAGGCCGACCAGTAGCCGCGCGTGGCGATGGTGTCGAGCGCGCGCTCGAGCAGGGGGCGGTGCTGATCCAGCAGGGGGTGCGACATGGGGAGCCTCCAGTGCCGGCCCGGATGGGCGGCATTTCTTTTACGGAATACGAAACTTCATGTTTGATGTCGATTAATGTATCACTTCTGAGAAGGAACTTTTCAATCAAACTTGATTTATCTGATTTCATGATGGATTTATGAACTGATCGAATAACAAGGAAAATCAACGATTTCATAGGGGGTTTGATTGTTTGTCAGCAACGATTGATGATGCATTCAGGAAAACCCTAGGCGATAAGCGATACAAATAATTTGACAGAATCGTGATCAAAGTAACATGATTGCATCGTGCCTGATCCGAATCGGGCCAAAAGGACCCGAAACCCGTCCGCCCCCCCGTACACCCATCCAAAGGAGCCTTTTCATGTCCAGCAAGGAACGCTTTTCGGACAAGATGGAATTTCCACCCGAAATTGAACAGCCCAACGTCTATCCCCTGTCCTGGCACCGCAAGACCCAGAAGCTGCAAGAAGTCTGGGAAGCCTCGCTCAGGGAATACTGGGAACCCGAGAAACTGCCCTGGGACACGCTCGACGTCGAGAGCTATTCCTGGGAAGAACGCGAATGCATCGCCTACTGGTGGACGCTGCTGTCGGTGTTCGACGCGTCGGCGCCCCCGGTCTTCGCCGAAGCCCTGATCAAGACCTACGAGGTCCACGAGGAAGACCCCGTGCGCAAGTGTTTCTTCTCTGTCACCAGCGACGAGCAGAACCACGAGATCATGTGCGGCCTGTCGATCACCAAGCTGCTCGATCATCCTGATCCCCTCACCTACGAGCCCAAGACCGACATCGGCCGCCGCCTGCAGAAGAACGCCAAGTGGCTGTATTTCAACGGCGCGCGCTACTGGAACGGCTACAAGAACGCCGTGCCCAAGTACGACCTGGCGGTCCTGTTCAGCTCCTTCCTGATGGGGGAGATCGCCGCCGCCACCATCTTCAAGCAGATGTACGAGAACTCGCGCGAACCGGTCTTCAAGGAAGCCTTCAAGAACATCGGCCGCGACGAAGGCCGCCACATGGCGATCTGCATGGCGGTGATGGAACGCGACTACCCGGGCCTGAGCGAAGAGCACAAGTCCGTCGTCACCAAGCAGATCCGCGCGGGCTATCTGTTCCTGTCGGCCGTCCTGTTCGAGCCGCCGATGGAATTCTGGGACCTGCCCGAGGACTTCATCGCCACGCAGCGCGAGGCCGAGGCCATCGCCCGCGACGCCGGTTTCGGCATCCCCACCTACGAGGCCAAGCTCGAGAACTGGAAGAACGCGATGCTGAACCTCAAGGGCGTCCTGGACCGCTACGACATCCCGTTCCCGGCCATCCCGGAAGTCGGGATCACCGGCCACGAGATCTCGGACGTGGAAATGCAGGACATCATCCCGGTGTTCTGACCGCGCGGGGCGGGCACGCCCGCGCGCGCCCGCCCCGGCGGCCATTCCGGTCCGGCCGCGCTCCCGCGGCCGGACCGCCTCCCAGACAGTCGAAGCAACGAAAACGGAAATCCCATGTCACGCATCATCATCCAACCCTCCGGCAAGTCCGTCGAATGCAAGGACAGCGACACGGTCCTGATGGCCCTGGAAAAGGCCGGCTACGCCCTGCCCAACAACTGCCGGGCGGGCGCCTGCGGCGAATGCAAGGTCCGGGTCCTGGAAGGCCAGTACGACCAGGGGATGGTGCTGGACATGGCCCTGTCGGCCGAGGAGCGCCGCCAGGGCTACGGCCTGATGTGCATGGCCAAGCCGATTTCCGACGAGATGGTGATCGAATGGGGCACGGCCGACGCGCGGCCGAAACTGTTCCCGCCCCGGGAAGGCGCGCTGTTCGTCCTGATCGAGCGCCGCGAGGTGGCCCGGCGCACCCTGGAGATCCGCCTGCGCCCGGTGGGCCAGCCGATCCGCTACTGGCCGGGCCAGTACGTCACCGTGGGCGACGATCGCGCCGACATTCCCCGGCGGGCCTATTCGATCGCCAACGCGCCCCGGCCCGACGGCGAGATCACCCTGCAGGTCGCGCGCGCCGACGGCGGGGTCACCAGCGCCTGGATCCACGACACGCTGCGGGTCGGCGACAGCGTCAAGATCAATGGCGCCTACGGCACGTTCATCGGGGATCCGTCCGCGGAAACCCCGGTGCTCTGCCTGGCGGCGGGCACGGGCCTGGCGCCGATCCTGGACCTGGCCGAGGCCGCCCTGCGGCGCGGCTACCGCAAGAAAGTGGACCTGATCTTCTCGGCGCGCACCGCCGCCGACGTCTATGGCCAGGGCATGATGGCGTGGTGGCGCACCAAGCACCGCAATTTCGACTATAAAATAACCCTCACGCGCGAACAGCGGGACGGTTACCTGGCGGGCCGCATCGACACGATCCTGCCCGGCCTGTATCCCGACCTGTCCGCGCACAGCATTTTCATCGCGGGCAGCCCGGAATTCGTGGACGCCTGCGTCGCGGCGGTCAAGTCTCTGGGCGCGAAGGACGAACTCATCCACAAGGAAGGGTTCTTCGCCATCCAGAACGCCAGATCCGAGGGCCGCCAATCCTGAAACCCATGTCACGATCGCCTTGATTCCCGCCATCCAGCAACGCATCGACCGCTTCCGTCAACAGCAGCGGGTGCGCGCGGGTTCGCTGATCATGTCGGTCTTCGGCGACGCCGTGCTGCCGCGCGGCGGGCGGATCTGGCTGGGCAGCCTGATCCAGCTGCTCGAGCCGCTGGGCCTGAGCGAGCGCCTGGTGCGCACCTCGGTGTTCCGTCTCGGCAAGGAAAAATGGCTGCGGGCCGACACGCACGGCCGCCGCGCGGAATACGTGCTGACCGATTCCGGGCGCCTGCGCTTCGAGGAAGCCTCGCGCCATATCTATTCGTCCCACGCGCCGATCTGGGACCGCCGCTGGCGCCTGATCCTGGTCGTCGGCGAGCTCGACGCCCGGCAGCGGGACCGCTTGCGCCAGGCCTTGCTGTGGCAGGGCTTCGGCAGCCTGGGCGGCGATTGCTTCGTACACCCCTCGACCCACCTGGAGGCCGTCTACGACGCGCTCGAGGCCGACGGCCTGGGCGACATGCTGGGCAGCCTGCTGCCCCTGCTGGCCGCCGACGCGCGCATCACCCTGACGGCGTCCGACGCCGACCTGGTGGCCCGGGCCTGGAACCTGGAACGCCTGGCCGAGTCCTATGCCGCTTTCGTGGCCGACTATCTGCCGATCCTGGCGGAGCTGCGGCGCGACCGCAGGGCCCGGCTGGAGCCGGAAGAGGCTTTCCTGGCGCGGGTGCTGATGATCCACGATTACCGCCGCCTGCTGCTGCGCGACCCGGAATTGCCGGAAGTCCTGCTGCCGGCGGATTGGCCCGGCCAGTCCGCGCGCATGGTGTGCCGCGAACTGTACCGCCGCCTGGCGGAGCCGTCCGAATGGCATCTGGACACCCACATGCGGCTGGCCGACGGCACGATGCCCGCGCGCCTGGAAGACGGCTTCGAGCGCTTTCCCTCCGACGATCCGCTGGTCTCGATCTCGCTCTGACCCGCGCCGCGCCCGGACCGTTCGCCGGTCCGGCGCCTGGTTCCGCCCCGTGATGATACAAATTTCAAGAAAAAATCCTGATTTGCGTATTGCTCGGGATCCTGCGGATCCAGAGGCTGATCCGATGAATGGATGAGGTGAGCTTCAGGTTGCATTGATGGTTTTCCCGAATGACTGTGGGTTGCTCATCAGATGCTCTTGATCATCCGGCCCAAGTCCTCTATGTTTTCTCCGATACCAAATCCTATGTTTAAAAATTGGATTTGTAATACATCTGGATCGGAACCCTTTCGCCGTGCGCGAAACGGCGCCGGACCCTGGCGAGGAGACATGCCGTGCACGCGGAGTTCCTGCAGTTCCTGTTCTCGGGCCTGACCGTCGGGGCGACCTACGCCCTGGCCGCCCTGGGCTTCAACCTGATCTACAACGCCAGCCACGTGATCAATTTCGCGCAGGGCGAATTCATCATGCTGGGCGGCATGCTGGCGGTGTTCTTCACCCAGGCGGGCCTGCACTGGGCGCCCGCCTTCGCGCTGGCCGTGCTGCTGCCGGCCCTCGTCGGGGTGCTGCTCGAGAAATGCGCCATCGAACCGGTCAAGGACGCCGACACGGTCACCCTGATCATCATCACCATCGGCGCTTCGCTGGTGCTGCGCGGCCTGATCCAGGTCTGGCTGGGCAAGGGCGCCCACAGCCTGCCGCCGTTTTCCGACCACGCCCCCCTGTCTCTTCTGGGGGCGACGCTGCAGCCCCAGAGTTTCTGGGTGTTCGGGGTGACGGCCGTGGTGGTGGCGCTGCTCTGGTATTTCTTCAGCCGCACGCTGGCGGGCAAGGCCATGCTGGCCACGGCCTACAACCGGGTCGCCGCGCAACTGGTGGGCGTCAGCACCGGCTGGGTCCTGCTCATGAGCTTCGCCCTGGCGGCCGCGCTCGGCGCGCTGGGCGGCATCCTCATCACGCCGATCACGTTGACGTCCTACGACGTGGGCATCATGCTGGGCCTGAAGGGCTTCGTGGCGGCGGTGGTCGGCGGCCTGGGCAGCGGCCTGGGCGCGGTGGTCGGCGGCCTGCTGGTTGGCGTGCTCGAAGCCATGGGCGCGGGCTACGTCTCGTCGGCGTACAAGGACGCCATCCCCTTCGTCCTGATCCTGCTGATCCTGTTCTTCATGCCGCGCGGCCTGTTCGGCGGCCTTTCCACGGAGCGGGTGTGACCATGCGCGGACGTTCCCTCATCGGCCTGGCCGTCCTGGCCCTGGCGCTGGTCGCGGCGCCCTTCCTGGCGCCCAACAGCTATTACCTGGACATCGTCATCCGCATGTGCATCAATGCCGTGATCGTCCTCAGCCTGAACCTGCTGATCGGCTACGCGGGCCAGATCAGCCTGGGCCACGCCGGCTTCGTGGGCCTGGGGGCCTACGCCTCGGCGGTGCTGCCCAGCCATTTCGGCTGGCATCCGCTGCTGGCCCTGGCGGCCGGGGCCGCGGGCACCGGGCTGCTGGCGCTGCTGGTCGCGCGGCCGATCCTGCGCCTCAAGGGGCATTACCTGGCCATGGCGACGCTGGGCCTGGGCATCATCATCAACATCGTGATCCGCAACGAGGCCGCCTGGACCGGAGGGCCGGACGGCATGCCGGTGCCGTCCATGGAACTGTTCGGCTACGAGCTCGTGCGCGACATCCAGTGGTACTGGGTCGTGGCCACCCTCCTGCTGCTGAGCGTGTGGGGCGCGCTGAACCTGATCGATTCCCCGTTCGGCCGCGCCCTGCGGGGCCTGCACGGCTCGGAGATCGCCTCCCAGGTCGTGGGGGTGGACGTGCCGCGCTACAAGACCGCCGTGTTCGTGCTGTCGGCCGTCGCCGCCAGCGTCATGGGCAGCGTCCTGGCGCACTACGTCGGCTTCGTGACGCCCGAGGTCGCCAACTTCTTCCATTCGATCGAACTGGTCACCATGGTCGTGGTGGGCGGCATGGCGTCGGTCTTCGGCTCGGTGCTGGGGGCCGTGCTGCTGACGGCGCTGCCGCAGGCCCTGGCAACCTTCGAAGGCTGGGAAATCGTCGTCTTCGGGGCGATCCTGATGCTGTGCATGATCTTCCTGCCGCGCGGCCTGGTGCCGACGCTGGCGGCCCGCCTGCGCGTGGGAGACTGACGCCATGGCCCTGCTCGAAGTCGATCGCCTGTCCATCCAGTTCGGCAACGTCCGCGCCGTCCAGGACGTCAGCTTTTCCGTGGACGAGGGCATCGTGTATTCCGTCATCGGCCCCAACGGCGCCGGCAAGACGACCCTGTTCAACCTGATCACCGGGGTCTACCGGCCGACGGCGGGCGCCGTCCGCCTGGACGGCCTGGAGATCCAGGGCCGCACGCCCTACGAACTGGCCCGCCGGGGGATGGCGCGCACCTTCCAGAACCTGCAGGTCTGGATGAACATGAGCGCCCTGGAAAACGTCATGGTCGGCGCCCACCTGCACCTGGACGGCAGCCTGTTCAAGGCGCTGCTGCGCACGCCCGGCCTGCGGCGCCGCGACCAGGCGCTGCGCGAGGAAGCCGCCGGCCTGATGGCCTTCGTCGGACTGGAATCCTACGTCCGGTCGCGCGCCGACAGCATGCCCTACGGCGCGCTGAAGCGCCTGGAGATCGCCCGGGCGCTGGCCATGAAACCGCGCCTGCTGTTCCTGGACGAGCCGGCCGCCGGGCTCAATCCCAAGGAAACCCAGGAAGTCGACGCCCTGGTGCGCCGGATCGCCGAGACCGGCGTCACCGTCGTCCTGGTCGAGCACGACATGAAGATGGTCATGAACCTGTCGGACCGGATCCTGGTGCTGGACTACGGCAAGCGCCTGGCCGAGGGCTCGGGGCCGGAAGTCCGCGGCAATCCGGACGTGATCGCGGCCTACCTGGGCGGCCACGCCTGATCGGGGACATCATGCACGCACTGGACATCATTCAGGAAGAACACCGCAATCTCTGGCGCATCGCCACCACCATGGACTGGGTGGCGGGCGAGCTGCAGGCGGGCGAGCCGGTCGAGGAGGGTTTCTTCCACGCCCTGTTCGACTACATCCAGGAATTCATGGATGGCTGCCACCACGCCAAGGAGGACCAGTACCTGTTCCTGGCCATGCGGCGGCGCGCCCCGGAAGCCGCCGCCCCCGTCCTGGACGCCCTGGAGGCGGAACACCGCCAGGGGCCTGGCAGCCTGCGGGACCTGCGCGAGTTCCTGGGGCGCGGGGGGCCGCTGGCGGAGCAGCCTGCCTTCATCGAGGGCCTGCGCCGCTACGCGGACCAGCTGAAACGGCACATCCGGACCGAGGAAAAGGACGCCTTCCCCCTGGCGCGCGCGGTCCTCCAGCCCGAGGACTGGGCCGGCATCGCGGCCGCCTTCTCCGACCACCGCGACCCGCTGTTCGGCGACCAGGCCCGCGCCGAATACCGCGAGCTCTATCACCGCATCGTGTCGCTCGCCCCGGAAACGATCGGCCTGGGAGGCAGCCAGGCGGGCGGCTTCGGACACCTGGCCGCCGCCGCGCGCGAACCGCTGCTCGAAGTCCGGGACCTGGAGTCCTGTTACGGGCGCATCCAGGCGCTCAAGGGCATCAGTCTGGACGTCTTCAAGGGCGAACTGGTCGCCCTGGTCGGCGCCAACGGGGCGGGCAAGACCACCTTCCTGCGCACGCTGTCCGGCATCCAGCCCATGAGCGCCGGCCGCATCCGCTTCGCGGGACAGGACCTGTCCCGGGTGCGGGCGGACCGGCGGGTGCGGGCCGGCATCTGCCACAGCCCCGAGGGCCGCCAGGTCTTCGGCCCCCTGTCGATCGAGGACAACCTGCGCCTGGGCGCCTACCTGCGGCCCGCCGCCCAGGTGGACGAGGACCTGGAGCGCGTCTACTCGATGTTCCCCGTCCTGCGCGAAAAGCGCCGCCTGCCCGCCGGGACGCTGTCCGGGGGACAGCAGCAGATGCTGGCCATCAGCCGCGCCCTGATGGGGCGGCCGCGCCTGCTGCTGCTCGACGAGCCGTCGATGGGCCTGGCGCCCCTGCTGGTCGAGGAGGTCTTCAACGTCATCCGCACGCTCAAGGCCCAGGGCATCACCATCCTGCTGGTCGAGCAGAACGCCTTCGCCGCGCTGGGCATCGCCGACCGCGCCTACGTCCTGGAAACCGGCCACATCGTGCTGTCGGGCACCGGACAGGACATGATCCGCAACGAACAGGTGCGCGCCGCGTACCTGGGCATGTGAAACACCGAGAGGAACCCGTCATGAGCAAGCAATTCGCATCCGTCGCCGACCTGGAGGAAAAGAAGGCCACCTTCGCCCGCCTGTCCGAGCACTGCTGGTCCTACACCGCCGAAGGCGATCCGAACACCGGCGTCGTCATCGGCGACGAGTCCGTCCTGATCTGCGACACGCTCGCCACCCCCGTGATGGCGCGGCGGCTGATCGCGGAGATCCGCAAGGTCACCGACAAGCCCATCAAGTACGCCGTGCTGTCGCACTACCATGCCGTGCGGGTGCTGGGCGCCTCGGCCTACCGCGACGAAGGCCTGCAGGAAATCATCGCCAGCCAGGGCACCTACGAGATGATCGTGGAACGCGGTGCGCAGGACATGCAGTCCGAATACGAACGCTTCCCGCGCCTGTTCCAGGCCTTCGAATCCATCCCCGGCCTGACCTGGCCGACGCTGGTCTTCCGGGACGGCGTCAGCCTGTGGATGGGGCGCGACCTGGAGGTCCGCGTCTTCCATCCCGGCGCGGGCCACACCCGGGGCGACACCGTGGTGTGGGTGCCGTCCGAAAAGGTCCTGTTCTCCGGCGACCTGGTCGAATACGACGCCGCCTGTTACACCGGCGACGCCCAGCTGGCCGACTGGCCGGCCACCCTGGACGCGCTGGCCGCCCTGGGGGCCGAGAAGCTGGTGCCGGGCCGCGGCCCGGCGCTGGACACGCCCGAGCGGGTCGCCGCCGGCCTGGCCTATACGCGCGACTTCGTGTCCACGCTGTACGCGTCCGCCCGCGAGGCGCACGCCCAGGGGATGGACCTGAAGCAGGCCATGGCGCACATCCGCCGCGCCATGGATCCGAAGTTCGCCCAGGTCTTCATCTACGAGCACTGCCTGCCCTTCGACGTGGTCCGGGCCATGGACGAGGCCGGCGGCATCCGCCATCCGCGCATCTGGACGGCCGAGCGCGACCAGGAAATGTGGCACGGCCTGCAGGCGGAACACTGATCGCGCGGCGGGCATCGCGGCCCGCGCGCCGGTCCGGAGGAGACACACATGCTCAGCACCTATCAGTACCAGAAATTCGAATACCGGCCGCCGCGCGAACTGGGGTCGGACACGCCCGTCCGCCATCCGGTGGTGGTCGTGGGCGCCGGCCCGGTCGGCCTGGCGGCCGCCATCGACCTCGCCCAGCAGAACGTGCCCGTGCTGCTGCTCGACGACGACGACACCGTCTCGGTGGGCTCGCGCGGGGTCTGCTACGCCAAGCGGGCCCTGGAAGTGCTGGACCGCCTGGGGGTGGCCGACCTCTGCGTGGGCAAGGGCGTCAGCTGGAACGTGGGGCGGACCTTCTTCCGCGGCGAAGAGGTCTACAGCTTCAACCTGCTGCCCCAGCCCGACCATCACCGGCCGGGCATGATCAATCTGCAGCAGTACTACCTGGAAGAGTTCCTGGTGAAGCGGGCCCGGTCCCTGCCGTCCCTGGACCTGCGGTTCCGCAACAAGGTCGTGTCCATGCGCGCCGGGGACGACGGCGTCGCGCTGCAGGTCGAGACGCCTGACGGCACCTATCCGGTCGAGGCCGACTGGCTCATCGTGGCCGACGGCGCCCGCAGCCCCATCCGCCGGATGATGGGCCTGGAGGCCGAGGGCAAGATCTTCATGGACCGCTTCCTGATCGCCGACGTGGTCATGAAGGCCGATTTTCCCGCCGAGCGCTGGTTCTGGTTCGATCCGCCCTTCCATCCCGGCCAGTCGGTCCTGCTGCACCACCAGGCCGACAATGTCTGGCGCATCGACTTCCAGCTCGGCTGGGACGCCGACCCGGAAGAGGAAAAACGCCCGGAACGGGTGATCCCGCGCATCAGGGCCATGCTGGGCGAGGAACACGAGTTCGAACTCGAATGGGTCAGCGTCTATACCTTCCAGTGCCGGCGCATGGGCAAGTTCCGCCACGGCCGGGTCCTGTTCGTCGGCGACGCGGCCCACCAGGTGTCGCCCTTCGGCGCGCGCGGCGCCAATTCCGGCATCCAGGACACGGACAACCTGGCCTGGAAGCTGCGGCTGGTGATGGAGGGCAAGGCCCCCGACCGCCTGCTGGACACCTATTCCGACGAGCGGACCTGCGCCGCCGACGAGAACCTGCTCAATTCCACGCGATCCACGGATTTCATCACGCCCAAGACGAAGACCTCGCTGGCCTTCCGCAACGCGGTGCTGGGGCTGGCGCGCCACTACCCGTTCGCCCGGGCGCTGGTGAACTCCGGCCGCCTGTCGGTGCCGGCGATCCTGGCGGATTCGCCCCTGAACACGCCCGACGAGGCCGCGTTCGCCGGGGACATGGCGCCCGGCACGGCCTGCGACGACAGTCCCATGCGGGCCCAGGTGGACCATTTCTGGCTGCTGGAGCGCCTGGGCAACCGCTTCCAGCTGCTGGTCTACGTGGACAAGCCGGGCGACGTCGGCGCCCAGGCCGACGCCCTGCAGGCGCTGATGTCCGGCTCCCTGCCCGTGGACGTCATCCTCGTGACGCCGGCGGGCGGGCGCTCGCCGCACGGTTTCCGGGTCTTCGAGGACTACACCGGGCGATTCGCCGAGCGCTACGACGCCCGGCCGGGATCGGCCTGGCTGATCCGCCCCGACCAGCACGTCGCGGCCCGCTGGCGCGCCCTGGACGTCAAGCGGGTCCGCCAGGCGCTGGCCCGCGCCACCTGCAACCAGGAATGAATGCCATGGGACTGAACCTGAACCTGAATTTCGGCGAACCCGGCCGCCGCTATGCGCGCGCCTACACCCCCGGCGACGATTTCTACGAGGCGCTGATCGACATGCACCGGGATCTCAGCGACGAGCAGAGCGCGCAGGTCAACGCCCGCCTGATCCTGCTGCTGGCCAACCACATCGGCGACCTGACCATCCTGCGCGAGGCCATGGCGATCGCGCGCCAGGACCTCTGACCGCGCCGTCAGGCGCGGAACGGCAGCATGCGGCGCAGGGTGTCGTCCCGGCTGATGTAGTGGTGCCTCAGCGCGGCCAGGGCATGCAGGCCGATCAGGGCGTAGCCGATGTTGGCGATCAGTTTGTGGGTGTCGAGGACCGAGCGGCCCAGCGCCTTGTCCTCGCCGGTCAGCGTGGGCAGCGCGACGCCCCAGACGTGCGGCGTGCCGCCGACGGCGCTGATGCCATACCAGGCCAGCAGCGGCAACGCGAGCAGCAGCGCGTACAGCGCCACATGCATCAGGCCGGCGAACAACCGTTCCCAGGCGGCGGGCTCGGGCACGATGGCCGGGGCGCGGCTGAACAGCCGCGCGATCAGGCGGATCGCCGTCAGCCCCAGGATCGTCAGTCCGCACGAAGAGTGCAGCATGCGCATCAGGCCCGCCTCGGGGCTTTCCTTGGGCACCATGCCCTTGAGCTCCGCGGTGGCGTAGACCGTTGCGATCAGGATCAGGGTGATCCAGTGCAGGGCGATGGTGGGGGCGCTGTAGCGTGTCGTGGATGCGGACATGGCGGTGCTTCCTGAGAGGCGGAGATGAAACCGCCACATGATCGCCCGCCGGATATGAATGGCGGATGAATGGCCGCGTTCAGGCGCGTGCCCAGCCCTTGCGGATCGGCCAGGCGAACATCAGCCGGTAGGCGGGCTCGATGCAGCGCCGCAGGGCGGGGATCAGCGTGTCGCGCAGCGGCAGGCCGATGCCCGCGGCCACCAGGCCCGTCAGCAGGGCGCCGGCCATGTCCAACGGGAAATGGATGCCCATGTAGATGCGCGCCCAGGCGATCGGCAGCGCGGCCAGGGCCAGGACCCAGGCGGCTGTGCGCCTGACCGGATGCAGGGCCAGGCCGGCGCAGACCGCCCAGGCGAAGCTCAGGTGGTTGCTGGGAAACGAAGCGGTCGGCGCGTGGGGGATGTACTGGCGCCCCAGGCCGACGACGAAGGGCCGCGGGTGGAACCAGGCCTTGGCGATCGCCCAGGACAGCAGCATGGCGATGGCCGCGCTGACGGCCGCCTGCAGCAGGGCGTCGCGCCCGGCGGCGTCGGCCCGCAGCCAGCTCAGCGCCAGATACAGGGGGAACAGGTAGATCAGGCCGTTGGCCAGGACGCGGCCCAGCAGCAGGGCGGCGGCCGAGGGATCGCTGGCGTTGATCCACAGGAAAAGGGTGTCGTTCAGGGCTTCCATGCGGGGCGGGTGGACGGCGTGTCGGGGAAGGCAGCATAGCATCGGCCCGGCTCCGGCGGCGTATCCGGATGAAAAAGGGACCCCCACGTCGCGCCGCCTGCGGTTGCTTGCTGCCCCCCGCGCCGCGCAGGCCGGCGCTCGTGGTCAGTGATCGCCGGACGCGTGGCCGGTGCCGGCGACGAACACGGACTGGCGGTCGGAGTTGCCGGCGGTCAGGTGGTTGAACAGCAGGTTCAGCGTGATGGCCATGATGGCGGCCGAGCTGATGCCGGAATGGAAGATCGTCGCGACCCAGGCCGGGAAGTGGGCGTAGAAATGGGGCGCCGCGATGGGGATCATGCCGAAGCCGACGGAAGTGGCCACGATGATCAGGTTCATGTTGTTTTCGTAGTCGACCCGCGCCAGGGTGCGGATGCCGCTGGCGGCCACGGTGCCGAACAGCACCAGGCCGGCGCCGCCCAGCACGGCCGTGGGGACGGCGGCGATGAACCGGCCGATGACCGGCAGCAGGCCCAGGGCCAGCAGGATGATGCCGCTGGTGGCGACCACGTAGCGGCTTTTCACGCCGGTGACGGCGACCAGGCCCACGTTCTGGGCGAAGGCGCTTTGCGTGAAAGAGCCGAACACGGGCGCCACCACGCTGGAGATCATGTCGGCGCGCAGCCCGTCGCCCAGGCGGTGCGAGTCGATCCGGGTGTCGATGATGTCGCCGACCGCCAGGATGTCGGCCGACGTTTCCACCAGCACCACCAGGATGACGATGAACATGGACACGATCGCGGCGGGATGGAATTCGGGCCAGCCGAAATGGAACAGGGTCGGCAGGGCGAAGGCCGGGCCGTCGGTCGCCTGGGAAAAATCGGTCATGCCGGCGGCCCAGGCGATGACCGTGCCCAGCACCATGGCCAGCAGGATCGACAGGCGCGAGATGGCCGCGTTGCCGAGCTTGCTGAGCAGCAGCACGATGAACAGGGTGACGGCGGCCAGGCCGATGTTGGCCATGCTGCCGAAATCGGCCGCCCTGGGGTTGCCGCCCATGGACCAGTGGGCCGCCACCGGCATCAGCGACAGGCCGATGGTGGTGATGACCGATCCCGTCACCAGCGGCGGGAAGAAGCGGATGATGCGGGAAAAGACCGGAGTGATCAGCAGGCCGATCAGGGCCGCCGCCATGACGGCGCCGAAGACCGAGGGCAGGCCGCCGCCGGCCGTCAGGATGGCGACGATGGTGGCCACGCTGGCGAAGGACACGCCCTGGACCAGCGGCAGCTGGCAGCCGAAGAACGGGATGCCCAGCGTCTGCAGCAGGGTGGCCAGGCCGCCCATGAACAGGCAGGAGGCGATCAGCACGCCGATTTCCGCGCCGCCCAGGCCGGCGGCCTGGCCGACGATCAGCGGCACGGCGATGATGCCGCCGTACATGGTCAGGACGTGCTGGAATCCATACATCAGGTTCGCCGTCAGCCCCAGGGCTTCGTCTTCGGGGCGCGGCGGCGCGGTGCGGGCGGGTGTGTTCAAGGCGGTCTCCATCCTCGTCGTTCGTCGTGGACCGGACGCGGTGCGGGCCGATGGGCGGGCGGATCCGGTGGCGCGGCCTCCGGCGGGGGCCGGGGCGGGTGTTCAGGCATGAGGGTTGATGGCCTTATTGTGAACCTCGGGTCCGGTTTCCGGGTCGCGGCCCTTTCATATTGTCCATCTTCATGTGTTTATTCGAACTCCTGTCCATTGGTGTTTTCGCTAGGGCCTGGCAATGGCCTTTGGCCGCGCCGGAAATAGGCCGTCCATGAGGGGATATCATTTAGAATTCCTGCTTTCACAGTACGAGCGGGGCCAGGATGGATGAAGGGCGGACGGCGTCGGCCGAATGGCGGTCTCCGGGGGCCGGCATGCCGGACTTCTTCGAGGCCACGCCCATGGCCTTGTGGCTGGAAGACTACAGCGACCTGCACGCGCAGCTCGAACGCTGGCGGGCCGATGGCATCGTGGACCTGCGGGCCTGGCTGCTCCAGGACCGCGACCGGCTGCGGCATTGCGCCAGCCTGATCCGCATCCTGCGCATCAATCGCCAGGCGCTGTCCCTGTTCGGCGCCCGGACCCAGGCCGAACTGATGGACCGGCTGGCGGACGTCCTGCGCGACGATGCCTTCGAGGGCTGGGCCGGCGAACTCGATCAGCTCTGGCGCGGCCACGGGGGCTTTCACAGCCAGACGGTGAACTACACGCTGGATGGCCGCCGCCTGGATCTTTCGCTCAAGGCCGTGGTGCTGGCCGATGACGACAGGCCCTGGGATCGGGTCCTGGTGGCCATGGAAGACGTCACGCCGCTGCAGGAAGCCCGGCGTCGGGCCCAGGCCAGCGCGCGCGATGCCCGCGAATTCTTCCAGCAGGCGCCCGTTTCCCTGTGGGTCGAGGACTTCAGCGCCATCAGGCGCCTGTTCGACGAACTGCGCGCGCAGGACATCAGCGACTTTCGCACCTTCCTGGACGTGCATCCCGACTTCATCGACCGCTGTCTCCAGGAAATCCGCGTCATCGACGTGAACGACTACACCCTGGAACTGTTCAAGGCCGAGTCCCGGGACCAGCTGATCGAGCGGATGAACGACGTCTTCCGCGAGGAGTCGCGCGCCACCTTCGCCGAGCAACTGATCGAACTGTGGCATGGCCGGCTCTTCCACCAGAAAGAGGTCCGGAACCACACCCTGGCGGGCGACGCCCTGCACATCCACCTGCAGCTGTCGGTGTTCCAGGGGCACGAAGAGGACTGGGGCCTGGTGCTGGTGTCCCTGACCGACATCACCGCCCGCAAGAAAGCCGAGGCCTACCTGGAATACCTGGGCAAGCACGACGTGCTGACCCAGCTGAAGAACCGGTCCTATTTCGTCGACGAACTGGGCCGCCTGCAGCGCAAGCGGACGCCGCTGGTGTCCTTCATCGCCCTGGACCTGAACAATCTCAAGCAGGCCAACGACGAGGGCGGCCACGCGGCGGGCGACGACCTGCTGCGCCGCTTCGGCGAGGTCCTGAACAAGGCGGTCGACCGGCCCGGCCAGGCGGCGCGCATCGGCGGCGACGAGTTCGTGGTGCTGCTGCCCGGCTTCGACGAGGCGGCGACCCGCTCGGTGCGGGACAACATCCATTCCCTGATCGAGCTGAACAACCAGTATTACGGCGGCATCCCGCTGAGCGTCTCGGCCGGAGAGGCCACCTGCCGCAATCCCGATGCGCTGGAGCAGACCCTGAAGGACGCCGACCGGTCACTGTACGAGGACAAGCGCCGGTACTACAGCACCCACGAACGCCGCCGGTGACCCGGGCCGGCATTCGGCCGGATCACGTCGTTGGTTCGCCTTGTGCTCCGACCGAATGCCGGCCCGAAATGATCAGGCGGCGCGCGGCAGCGGGCTGACCGTCACCAGGCCGGGCTGGTCGACGGCTTCCAGGATGCGGCGCACGCGGTCCTGCCACAGATGCGCGAATTCCCGCTTTTCCGTGTCGCTGGCGCCGCCGGCCAGGATCTTCTGCAGCATCGGCATGGCGGCGGGCGAGCCCGGCACGCCCTGGGCGCTGAAGGACACCGCCACCCGGTCGCCCGTGTCGCGGCGGGCGAAGACGATCTCGCCCGGGACGTCGCCCTGGAAATGCATCAGGTCGCGCCGGTCGTGCTGGCCGGCCAGCCCCTTGAAGCCCGTGTCGGTGGTGGCGCCGGTGACCAGGCCGACCACGTTGGCGATGACGCCGGTGACGCCGCTGGTCGCGCCGTCGGCGAAGGTCACGTCGATGTCGCCGCGCTGCGGCGGGGTGTCGGGGTACAGGGCGCGCAGCGCGCGCACCGTCATCAGCCAGGCACCGGCCACGGTGGGGCAGGAATGGCCGGCCAGACGCACGGCGTCTTCATAGCCGTATTCGATCAGGCCGTCGTCGGACGCGCCCAGCAGGCGGGCCAGCGGGTCGTGCAGCGCGATGCGGGGGGCCTGGGCGAAGAATGCGGGAAATGCCATGGAAGGGCTCCGGAGAAACGGGAATCGTTCCAGTGTAGGCCGGCGCGCCGGGAAAACCGCGCTTAACCCTGGACGGCGTCCGGTCGTTGGCCGTGGCCGCGTCCACCCGGGACAAGCCCATCCGGCGCATGGGGCGGGAAGGTGGCCGCGCGCGCCGGGGGGTGTAAGATGGACCGGATCAGCGGCCCCATGGCGCAGACGCCCCGAGGGCCCGGGCTCGAACCGACAGGAGGACACGTCATGGCACACCCCAACAGTTTCGGCGCGCGCGCAACCCTGGATGTGGGAGGCAAGTCCTACCGCATCTGGCGGCTGGACGCCCTGAAGGACCACGGGCTCGATCCGGGCCGCCTGCCCTACGGCCTGAAGATCCTGCTGGAAAACCTGCTGCGCACCGAGGACGGCGTCGCCGTCCGGGCCGACGAGATCCGCGCCCTGGCCGGCTGGGATCCCGACGCCGAGCCCAGCCGTGAAATCGCCTTCACGCCGGCGCGGGTCGTGCTGCAGGACTTCACCGGGGTGCCCGCGTTGGTGGACCTGGCCGCCATGCGCGACGCCATGCGGGCCCTGGGCGGCCAGCCCGACCGCATCAATCCCCTGGCGCCGGTGGAACTGGTCATCGACCACTCGGTGATCGTCGACGACTTCGGCCACAACCAGTCGTTCCGCCGCAACCAGGAAATCGAATACCGGCGCAACGTCGAACGCTACAAGTTCCTGCGCTGGGGCCAGACGGCCTTCGACAATTTCCGCGTCGTGCCGCCGGACACCGGCATCGTCCACCAGGTCAACCTGGAACACCTGGCGCGCGGCGTGTTCACGCGCCAGGCCGACGGCGTGACCGAAGCCTATCCCGACACCTGTGTGGGCACGGATTCGCACACGCCCATGGTCAACGGCCTGGGCGTCGTCGCCTGGGGGGTCGGCGGGATCGAGGCCGAGGCCGCCATGCTGGGCCAGCCCATCTCGATGCTGATCCCGCGCGTGGTGGGCTTCAAGCTGTCCGGCGCCCTGCCCGAAGGCACCACCGCCACCGACCTGGTGCTGACCATCACCGACATGCTGCGCAAGCACGGCGTGGTGGGCAAGTTCGTCGAATTCTACGGCCCCGGCGTGGCCGCCGTGCCGCTGGCCAACCGCGCCACCATCGGCAACATGAGTCCGGAATACGGCTCCACCATCTCCATCTTCCCGATGGACGAGGAAACCCTCGCCTACCTGCGCTTCACCGGCCGTTCGGACGAGCAGGTCGCCCTGGTCGAGGCCTACGCCAAGGCCCAGGGCCTGTGGCACGATCCCGCGCACGAACCGCGGTATTCCGAACGCCTGGAACTGGACCTGGGCACCGTGGTGCCTTCGATCGCGGGGCCCAAGCGGCCGCAGGACCGGATTGCGCTCACCGACGCCAAGCCCGCGCTGGCGAAGTCCCTGGCCGCGCTGCCCGGCGCGCCGAAATCCAATCCGGCGACCGTGCGCCTGCCGGACGCGGGCGAATGCGCGATCGACCACGGCGCCGTGGTCATCGCGGCCATCACCTCGTGTACCAACACCAGCAACCCGGCCGTCATGATGGCGGCCGGGCTGCTGGCGAAAAAGGCCGTGGAACGCGGGCTGCGCCGCAAGCCCTGGGTCAAGACCAGCCTTGCGCCGGGATCCCGCGTGGTCACCGACTACTATGAAAAGGCCGGCCTGACGACCTACCTGGACCAACTGGGCTTCAACCTGGTGGGCTACGGCTGCACCACCTGCATCGGCAATTCGGGTCCCCTGATCCCCGAAGTCTCCGAGGCCGTGCGCGCCAACGACCTGGCGGTCGTCTCGGTGCTGTCGGGCAACCGCAACTTCGAAGGCCGCATCCACGCCGAGGTCAAGCTCAACTACCTGATGTCCCCGCCGCTGGTGGTGGCCTATGCGCTGGCCGGCACCATGGACATCGACCTGCTCAACGATCCGCTGGGCCGGGACGCCGAAGGGCGTGACGTCCGCCTGCGCGACATCTGGCCGACCTCCGACGAGGTCCAGGCCGCGATCCGGTCCTGCATCTCCTCCGACATGTACACGCGCGGCTACGCCGGCGTGTTCGACGGCGGCGACATCTGGCGCGGCCTGGATACGCCCGAGGGCAGCCTGTTCGACTGGCAGGACGACTCCACCTACGTGCGCAATCCGCCCTATTTCCAGGACATGCCCCGCCAGCCGCGGCCGGTGGGCGACATCCGCGGCGCGCGGGTGCTGGCGCTGCTGGGCGATTCGGTCACCACCGATCACATCAGCCCGGCCGGCTCCATCGGCAAGGACACGCCCGCCGGCCAGTACCTGCGCGCGCACGGGGTCGAGCCCCAGGACTTCAATTCGCTGGGGTCGCGGCGCGGCAACCACGAAGTCATGATCCGCGGCACCTTCGCCAACGTGCGTCTGCGCAACCAGATCGCCCCGGGCACCGAGGGCGGCTGGACGCGCGACTTCACCCGCGACGGCGCGCCGGTCGCCACGATCTTCGAGGCCTCGCAGAACTACCTGAAGGCGGGGACGCCGCTGGTGATCCTGGCCGGCAAGGAATACGGCTCCGGCTCCTCGCGCGACTGGGCGGCCAAGGGCACGGTGCTGCTGGGCGTGCGCGCGGTGATCGCCGAATCCTACGAACGCATCCACCGGTCCAACCTGATCGGCATGGGCGTGCTGCCGCTGCAGTTCCCGGCGGGCCAGAACGCGGCCTCGCTGGGGATCCGGGGCGAGGAAACCTTCGAGATCACCGGGGTGGAGGCCTTCAACGACGGCGTCACGCCCAAGACCGTGCGCGTTCGGGCGGGCGACGTCGAATTCGACGCCCTGGTGCGTATCGACACCCCGACCGAGGCCGCCTACTACCGCCACGGCGGCATCCTGCAGTACGCCCTGCGGCAACTGCTGGAATAAGACGGGCGGTGCCGGCGCGGCCGTCCGGCCGCCTCGCCAATCTGTCTACAATGCGGGCTTCGGCCCGCATTTTTCTTGCACGGGGCCGGCTTTTTCCGGTCGACGCATGAATCCATCCCCTTCCGCCTCTTGGGGCGCCCTGCTGCGGGGCCGCAACGGCCTGCGCTCGCTCGCCCTGGCGGGCGGCGTGGCCGTGCACGCGATCAACATGTTCATCGCCACCACCATCCTGCCCTCGGTCGTCCAGGACATCGGCGGCCTGCCCTGGTACGCCTGGAACACCACGCTGTTCGTGGCGGCCTCGATCATGGGGTCCTCGTGCGCGCCGCTGGGCATCCGCTGGCACGGCCTGCGGCGCACGTTCCTGCTGGCGCTGCTCGTGTTCATGGGCGGGACCGTGGTCTGCGGGCTGGCGCCCAGCATGCCCTGGCTGCTGTTCGGCCGGGTGGGGCAGGGGCTGGGCGGCGGCATGCTGCTCAGCCTGAGCTACGCCACCGTGCCCCTGGTGTTCGACCAGACCCTGTGGTCGCGGGCCATGGCGCTGATTTCCGGCATGTGGGGCGTGGCCACGCTGTCGGGGCCCGCCATCGGCGGCCTGTTTGCTGAATCCGGGCACTGGCGCTGGGCGTTCTGGGCCGTGCTGCCGGTGTGCGCGCTGCTGGGCGCGCTCCTGGTCACGCAGCTCGGTCCGACGGGGCGGGACCGCCGCGCCCGGCTGGAGGCGCCGCTGCTGCGCATGGGGCTGCTGGTCGCCTCCGTGCTGGTGGTGTCGGCGGCCAGCCTGTACGCCTCCTGGACCGTCCAGCTCGCCGGCGTGGCGGGCGGCCTGCTGCTGATCCTCTGGCTGGCGCGCATGGACGGCCGGGCGCGCCAGCGCTTCCTGCCCGCGGGCGCCTGGTCGCTGGGCCATCCGCTGGGCCGCCGCTACGCCATGATCGGCCTGTTGAGCATCGGCGTGACGACGGAAGTCTTCGTGCCTTATTTCCTGCAGATCCTGCACGGGCAGTCGCCGCTGCACGCGGGCTACCTGTCGGCGCTGATGTCGGCCGGATGGTCGCTGGGCACCCTGGCCAGTTCCGGGCGCGGATCCGCCAGCGTCGGCCGCCTGCTGGCGCTGGGGCCGGTCCTGTCGGCGGCGTCGCTGGCGGGGCTGTACGCCTTCATGCCCGATCCGGATGCGCCGACGACGCTGCTGGCCGCGCTGCTGCTGGGGGTGGGCGTCGGCGTCGGCCTGTGCTGGCCGCACCTGCTGACCGGCGTATTCCGCGCCGCGCCGCCGGACCAGCAGAACATCGCCTCGGCGGCGATCACGACCCTGCAGCTGTATGCGATCGCCCTGGGCGCCGGCATGGCGGGCGTGGTCGCCAACGCCGCGGGGTTCACGGACCCGGGCGGCTGGCAGGGCGCGCGGCAGGCCGCCTGGGCGGTCTACGGCGTGTTCGCCTTCGCGCCGGCCCTGGCGATCCGCCTGGGGTGGCGGGCCGGGCGCGATGGCGCCTGACTTATTTCAGCAGGTGGAACGTCTCGGGATCGGGGCCGAGGCGGCCGTCGGCGCGGTCCAGGGCGGCGATCCGCGCCATGGCGGCCTCGTCCAGGTGCAGGTTCCATAGATTGAAGTTTTCCTGGAGCCGTTCCGGGTTCGAGGATTTCGGGATCACCATGTGGCCCATCTGGATGTGCCAGCGCAGGATCACCTGGGCCGGGCTGGCCTGCAACTGGTGGGCCAGTTCCAGGATCGCGGGGTCCCGCAGCGCCTGGCCCTGGCCGAGCGGGCTCCAGGCCTCGGTGCGGATGTCGTGGTCCTCGTGGTAGGCGCGCAGCTCGGCCTGCTGGAAATGGGGATGCAGCTCGATCTGATTGACCACCGGCAGCACGCCGGTGCCGTCCAGCAGCCTTTGCAGGTGGCCCTGCTGGAAATTGCAGACGCCGATCGAGCGGGCGCGGCCTTCGTCGCGCAACTGGATCAGGGCTTCCCAGGTTTCCAGGTAGCGTTTTTCCTTGGGCACCGGCCAGTGGATCAGGTACAGGTCGACGTAGTCGAGTCCCAGCCGGTCCAGGCTTTCCTGGAACGCGGTCTTGGTACTATCGTGGCCATGCCGGTCGTTCCAGACCTTGGTGGCCACGAACAGGTCCTCGCGCGGGATGCCGCATCGGGCGATGCCGCGGCCGACCTCGGCCTCGTTGCCGTAGATGGCGGCGGTGTCGATCGAGCGGTAGCCGGCCTCGACGGCGGCCAGGATCGACGGGACGACGGCGTCGCTGGTCAGCTTCCAGGTGCCCAGGCCCAGCTGGGGCGCGCGGCGGCCATCATGAAACGTGATGTACGGTTGATTGGTGGACATGCGGGTCTCCGGTAAGGGCGGCGTCTGGCCGCCACGGGCCCGGCCGGCGGTCGGCCAGCCGGCGGGCGATGAACGAATCTTTGGAGTCAGTCAAATGAGTGTACATAGTCAGGCGCAACGCGTCACGGTGCCCCAGCTCGTCTCTTTCAAGGGCCAACGCAAGATCGCGGCGCTGACCGCCTACATCGCGCCGATCGCCCGCCTGCTGGACGAGGCCGTGGACATGCTGCTGGTGGGCGATTCCACGGCCATGGTCGGCTATGCGCTGCCCGACACGCTGTCGATCACGGTCGACACGATGGCCGCGCACGCGGCCGCCGTGGTCCGGGCCACCGGGCATGCCTGCGTGATCGTGGACATGCCGTTCGGCAGCTACCAGCAGTCCCCGGCCCAGGCGTTCGCCAACGCCGCGTCCCTGCTGGCGGCCAGCGGCGTGTCCGGCGTCAAGCTCGAGGGCGGCCTGCCCCTGGCCGAGACGACCCGTTTCCTGGTGGAGCGCGGCATCCCGGTGCTGGCCCACGTCGGGCTCATGCCCCAGTACGTCAACACCATGGGCGGCTTCAAGGCCCAGGGCATGACCGACGCCGCCGCCCGCCGCATCATGGAGGACGCCCGGGCCCACGCCCAGGCCGGAGCGTTCGGCGTGGTGCTGGAAGGCATCAGCGAGCCCCTGGGCCGTGAAATCACGGCGGCGCTGCCGATCCCCACCATCGGCATCGGGGCCTCGCCCGCGTGCGACGGACAGATCCTGGTGACCGAGGACATCCTGGGCCTGAGCGGCGACCGGATCCCGAAATTCGCCCGGCGTTTCGCCGACGCGGGACAGGTGATCCGGCAGGCGGCCCAGGATTACGCCCAATCCGTGCGGGAGGAGACCTTTCCCACGCTTGCTCACTGCTTTGGCGTGCGGCCCGAGAGGTAATATTCATATAGCATTTTTTTCTAGATATTTCGCCTGGGCCGATACCGGCTGATCCGGGCGATTCTTTGGTGCGGGCGGATGGCTCGCATCGGGTGCCATGGAAATACGCCAACTCGAGGCCCTGAACGCCATCGTGACCAGCGGCAGCGTCACGGCCGCCGGCCGCATGCTGGGCCGCTCGCAGCCCGTCGTCAGCCGCCAGATCAGCGACCTGGAGTCCGAGCTGGGCTTCATGCTGTTCGCCCGCACCCGGCCCGCCATCACCCTGACCGAGCAGGGCGCCGAGTTCTACCAGGAAGTGCGCGGCATCCTGGCCGACCTGCACCAGCTGGAATCGCGGGTCCAGGGCATGCGCAGCGGCCAGGTCCGCCCCCTGCGGATCCTGGCGTCCGTCGATCTCGCCCGCAGCCTGCTGCCCGAGGCCCTGGCCCGGATGGACCGCTTCAGTCCCGTCTTCCGCCAGAAGCTCATCATCGAGGAAGTCGTCCACGAAGCGCCCGCCGGCTCCCTCGCGGAAGGCCGGGCCGATTTCGCGCTCATCAACCTGCCGATCGACGCCGAGGCCGTGCGCGTGCACTGGTGCGGCCAGGCTCCCTGCCTGCTGGCGCTGCCCGCCTCGCATCCGCTGGTGTCCCGGGACGCGGTCCAGCTCGAGGACATCCGCAACACCGACGTCATCACCCTGCTCAGCCGCTACCGCATGCGCTATCACCTGACCAGCAGCCTGGCGCAGGCCACGGCGGGCGAGTCCCGGCGCCATATCGAGGTCGGCAGCCAGCAGACGGCCCTGTCGCTGGTCCGGCTCGGCCTGGGCGTGGCGCTGATCGATCCGTTCTCGATCCGGGGCGCCCAGCTCGACGGCGTCGTGCTGCGGCCGATCCAGACCGACATCGCCTACATGATCGGCGTCGTATCGCAGGCGACGCACGAACTGCCGGAAGGTGCCCTGCGCCTGATCCAGGGGCTGCACCTGCACGTCCAGAGCAGCGTCCCCCACTACGTCGACACCGATCCCAGCGGCTTGCGCCAGGGCGTGTCCCGCAAGACCGAAATCCTGCGCTCGGCCTGACGCCCGGCCCATGCCCGGGCCGGCGAGGCCGGCGCCCGGGGCCCCTTGTGTTCAGCGGCTCCCCGGCTTGTGCGATGATGTCGGGTCTTCTTCATGCGGCATAGGACGGCATCGTGATCCCGTTTTCCCCGGAAACCCTGGCGGCGCTGGCGTTGGCCCTGCTGGTCGGCGCCGTGGCCGGCGCCTGGCCCGCGCGGCGGCGCCTGCTGGCCCACGCGGCGGAGGCCGCCCGCCAGGCCGAACGCGCCGATCAGCTCCAGGACCGGATCGCGCGGCTCGACCGGGATGCGGCCGCCCAGGCGCGGGCGCTGGAGGACTGGCGCGCCCGGGCGCAGGACGGCCGGCTGGAACTGGCCCGGCTGCAGGCGGCCCATCGGGAAAAGCTCGCCGCCTTCGAGGACCTGCGCCAGGCCTTCGAGCAGTCGCGGGCGTCCCTGCGGGCGGAATTCCAGCACCTGGCCGGCCAGGTGCTGGAAGAGAAGAGCCAGGGCCTGTCCCGCGCCAGCCAGGACACGCTCGACGGCCTGCTGCGGCCTTTCCGCGAGCAGATCGAAGGCTTCCAGCGGCGCGTCAACGAAATCCACGACGCCTCGGTGCGCGGCCAGGCCCGGCTGGACGCGGAAATCCGCCGCGTCCTGGACGTCGGCCTGAAGATGAGCGACGAGGCCCAGTCGCTTGCCACGGCCCTGAAGGGCGACAAGAAAGCCACCGGCAACTGGGGCGAGGTCCTGCTGGAACGCAGCCTGCAGCTGGCGGGGCTGATCGCGGGCGACCACTACCAGGCCCAGGCGCCCTTCCGGGACGAGGCCGGCAACCGGCGGCAGCCGGATTTCGTCGTCCGGCTGCCGGACGGCAAGCACCTGATCATCGACAGCAAGGTCTCGCTGGTGGACTACGACCGGGCCGTGGCGGCGGCCACGCCCGAGGATCGCGAGGCCGCGCTGGCCGCGCACGCGCGCGCCGTGCGCCGTCACATCGACGACCTGGCCCGCAAGGACTACAGCGGCCTGATCGGGATGAAGAGCCCGGGCTTCGTGCTGATGTACCTGCCGATCGAACCGGCCTACATCGAGGCCATGCGGCACGACCGCGAACTGTTCGACCACGGCTACCGCCACAACGTCGTCCTGGTGTCCCACACCACGCTGATGCCGGTCCTGCGCACGGTGGCGACGCTGTGGATGCTGGCGCGCGGCAACGAACAGGCCCGGGCGCTGAGCGACCAGGCCGGCGGGCTGTACCGGCAGGTGGAAGTGGTCGCCGACCGCCTGCAGAAGCTGGGCCATGCCCTGGGGGCGGCGGCCACGCACTACAACAGCACGGTCACGGCCGTGACGGGGCAGCGGGGCCTGTACGGCAAGGTCGGTCGCTTCGCCGAACTGTCGGCCAAGGCGGGCCGGCCGCTGCCGCCGCTGGAACCCTTGCATGCGGATTTCGAGGTCCGGCGGCTGGACGGCGTCGCGCCCGAATCCGATCCCTCCATTTCCTCCCGGGAGCCGAATCCATGACCTGTCATTCCACGCGGCGCATCGCCGCCATCCTGGCCGCCGCCGCGCTTCTCTGGGCCGGGGGGTGGCCGGGCCTGCCGGCGCCGGCCCGGGCCGCGTCCGGTCCGGCGGCCGCCGACGCGGTACCCGCGCCCGCGGCCGAGCAGCCGGCCGGGCGGGTGGACGAAACCCCGCGCATGGCCATCATGTCCGCCTTCGCGCCGGAACTGGAACTGCTGCGCGCCCGCCTGCGGGATCCGCGCGCCTTCACCATCCAGGGGGTCGAGTTCACCACCGGACTGCTGGAAGGCAGGCCCGTCGTGCTGTCGCTCAGCGGCATCAGCATGGTCAACGCCGCCATGAACACCCAGCTGCTGTTCGACCGTTTCCACGTCACGCATCTGGTCTTCAGCGGCATCGCGGGCGGCGTGAATCCCGACCTGCACATCGGCGACGTCAGCGTCCCGGAACGCTGGGGGCAGTACCTCGAAGTGGTCATGATGCGGGAAACCGCGCCGGGGCAATACCGCGCGCCGGCATCCAAGGGGGCCTTCGAGTTCGCGCCCTATGGCATGATGCAGCCGCGCGTCGTGCGCGTGCGGCCGGCCGATGGGGCGGGCATCCAGGAAAAATTCTGGTTCGAGGCCGATCCGCGCATGCTGGCCGTGGCGCGCGGCATCCAGTCCGTGCCCCTGCGCGGCTGCGACCGCCAGGACCGCTGCCTGGACCAGCGCCCGCGGCTGGTGGTCGGCGGCAACGGCGTGTCCGGCCAGGCCTTCGTGGACAACGCGGATTTCCGCCGCTACGCCTTCCGCACCTTCCAGGCCAATGTGCTGGACATGGAAAGCGCGGCCTGCGCCCAGGTCGCCTGGCGCGCGGGCGTGCCCTTCATCGCCTTCCGCTCGCTCAGCGACCTGGCCGGCGGCGGGCCGGGGGAAAATGAAATGAACGCCTTCCTGCACATCGCCGCGGACAACGCCGCGCAGGTGCTGCTGGCCTTCCTGCGCGCCTGGCAGGATTGAGATCGGGAACACGGATCATGACACCCGCCGACGACATCTCCCTGGACGAGGCCTTCCGGCGGTCCGCCGTGGCCTCCATCCTGTACGTGTCCGGGCAGCCGGGCCGCGACGTCGACCTGGCGGACCTGGGGCCGGCCGCGACGGAATCCGGCCTGCTCTGGGTCGGCCTGAAGGATCCGGACGAGGCCCTGGTGCGCGACGTGGGCCGGCGGCTGGGCCTGCCCCGCCGCGCCATCGAGGAAATCATCGCCCCGCACCGGCGCCCGAAGATCATCGAATACGACCAGCTGACGCTGGTGGTCGCGGTGACGGTCGAGATCGTCCAGGACCGGCCGGGCTTCGGCGACACCCAGCTGCTGATCGGGCCGGGCTACCTGCTGACGATCCGCCGCCACGCCGAAGGGTCGTACCGGGCATTGCGGGATCAGCTGGCCGAGTCGCCGGAATTCCTGAACCGGGGCAGCGACTACGTCGCCTCCGCGCTGCTGGACCTCCTGGCGGACCGCTACGTCGAGGCCCTGGACCACATGGAGGGCCGGGTCGAGAACGTCGAGCACCAGTTCCTGCTGCGCGGTTTCCGTGAAATGGACATCCGCCGCCTGTACCGCCTGCGGCGCGACCTGCTGCGCATGCAGACGGCGATCGCCCCCTTGGTGGAAATCTGCCGCCGCCTGGCGCGCGTGGACATGCGCAACATCGGCGCCGACAGCCGTGGATATTTCAACGAGGTCGCCGACCGGATCCTGCGCATCGTCGAATCGATCGCCGGCCTGCGCGAGGCGCTGGCCTTCGCCTTCGAGGCCAGCATGATGATCAGCCAGATGCAGCAGACCGACATCACCCGCAAGCTCGCCGCCTGGGCCGCCATCCTGGCGGTGCCCACGGCGGTGGCAGGCATCTACGGCATGAATTTCCACGACATGCCGGAACTGGGCTGGACCTACGGCTATCCCGCGATGCTGGCCGGGACGGGCGCGGTCTGCGGGCTGCTGTACTGGAAGTTCCGCCGGATCAAGTGGCTGTAAGCTCCAGGCTTGGCGGTCCGGGAGAGCCGCGCGCCGATGGGCGGCGGCTGCCCGGGCCGGGCGCCATCGCGGACGGCGCCCGGCGTGCCCTAGTGGAACAGGGCGCTGGCCTTGAGCAGGGTTTCCCAGATGCCCAGCGCCAGCGGGATGCCGACGTAGAGCCAGAACAGGACGATCAGGGCGGGCGAGGGGGAGCGGGTCGTCGTCGTGGACATGGAGGTCTCCTATTTCTGGTGGGCCAGGCTGGCGCCCAGGGGTGTGCCGTCGGTCTCGGCGGCCATGTGGTGGTGCGAGGCGACCGGACGGACCAGCAGGTTGCAGATGAAGCCGACGACCAGCAGGCCCGCCATCAGGTACATCGTGACGGTGTAGGACTGGCCCGGCGGGACGCCGTGGTCGACCTGGTACTGGCGGATGTAGTTCACCAGCACGGGGCCCAGCACCCCGGCGGCCGCCCAGGCGGTCAGCAGGCGGCCGTGGATGCCGCCCACGTAGCGGGTGCCGAACAGGTCGGCCAGGTAGGCCGGGACGGTGGAGAAGCCGCCGCCGTACATCGAGATGATGATGGCGTAGAACAGCACGAACAGGGCGACGTTGCCCGAGGCCCCCATGCCCGGCACCAGGAAGTACAGCACCGCGCCCAGCACGAAGAAGATGCCGTAGGTGGTCTTGCGTCCCAGGTAGTCCGACGTGCTGGACCAGAAGAAGCGACCCAGCATGTTGGCCAGCGACAGCAGGCCGACGAAGCCGGCCGCCGCGGCCGGCGTGATGGCGCCGCGGAAGCTTTCCTGGATCATCACAGATGCCTGGCCCAGCACGCCGATGCCGGCCGTCACGTTCAGGGTCAGCGCCCACCACAGCAGCCAGAACTGCGGGGTCTTCAGGGCCTGGTCGATGTGGACGTGGTTGCGCGAGATCATGGCCTTCTGCGTGGCCGGCGGGGTCCAGCCCTCGGGCTTCCAGTCCGGCGCCGGGATGCGGATGGTGCAGGCGCCGATCATCATGGAAATGAAGTACAGCACGCCCATCACCAGGAAGGTCGGGGCCACGCCCATGGAGTCCGGCGTGCGGAAATGTTCCATCAGGGCCACCGACATCGGCGAGGCGATGAAGGCGCCGCCGCCGAAGCCCATGATGGCCATGCCGGTGGCCATGCCGCGCTTGTCCGGAAACCATTTGATCAGGGTCGAGACGGGCGAGACGTAGCCGATGCCCAGGCCGATCCCGCCCAGGACGCCGTAGCCCAGGTACAGCAGCCACAGCTGGTGGGTCGAGATGCCGATGGACGAGATCATGAAGCCGCCGCCGAAGCAGCAGGCCGCCACGAACATGGCCTTGCGCGGTCCGACTTCTTCCAGCCACTTGCCGGCGAAGGCGGCCGACAGGCCGAGGAACAGGATGGCGAGGCTGAAGATCCAGCCCAGGGCGGGCAGGCCCCAGTCGTCCGGCGCGGGCTGCTGGATGCCGATGAGTTTCGTCATCGGGCCGTTGAACACCGAGAAGGCGTAGGCCTGGCCGATGCACAGGTGGACCGCCAGGGCGGCGGGCGGGATCATCCAGCGGTTGAAGCCGGGCGGGGCGGTGATGCGTTCCTTGCTGAAAAAGCCGTTCTGGGTTGCTTCCGTACTCATGGTGTCTCCTCCTGGGTCGAATGCCCGGTATGTCTGTGTGTGCTGCTGAGGTCGGAAAAAGGCAGGGGGCCTGCGGAATGTCAGGCGAGGCTGGCGCCTTGCCTGGGATAGAGATGTTCACGGTGCCGGTCGATGGCCTCCAGGCAGATGGGCGACAGGGTGGTGTCGCCCCATTGCCCGTCCGGATGCGCATCGAGATAGTCCAGCAGGGCGCGCCGCATGCGCGGGTCCCAGAAGCGCCGGAGGTGGTCGGCGATGCTGTCGATGCTGGCGGCCCGGTCGGGCATGGCCTCGAAGAACAGGCCGATGCGGTTGGCCAGGCGGATCAGGTGTTCGATGTTGGTCACGTGCGGCTCCCGTCCAGGTCCAGATAATCGGGCCGGCTGTAGATCGTGCAGCGGCCGTCGCGCGCGAAGCCGGCCAGCATCATGGGCGCTTCCTGGGCCAGCCGCACGGCCAGGGTGGTGGGGGCGGAGACGGCGACCAGCGCTCGGATGCCGGCGGCATGGGCCTTCTGCACCATCTCGAAACTGGCGCGGCTGGAAACCACGACGAAGCCCCGGCCGCGGTCCACCGGTTCGCGCAGCAGGCGCCCGATCAGCTTGTCCAGCGCGTTGTGCCGGCCGACGTCCTCGTAGGTCCAGGCCAGGCGCCCGTCGGCGTCGGCCCAGGCGGCCGCGTGGGTGGCGCCGGTCAGGTTGTGCAGCGGCTGGCGCTGGCGCAGCTGGTCCAGCGCGGATTCGATGGCCCGGGCCGTCCAGGGCCGTTCCGGCGCGGCCAGGGACGGCAGGTCGCGGCGGATCTGCGCCAGGCTCTGCACGCCGCACAGGCCGCAACTGGTGCTGCCCGCCAGGCTGCGCCGACGCAGCTTCAGGGCGTGCAGCCGGGCGTTGACGATCCGCAGGCGGGCCACCAGGCCGTCCGGGACGTGTTCGACCTCCAGGTCGAGCACGTCGGCCGGGGACCGGATGATGCCTTCGGTGTAGGAAAAGCCCAGGGCCAGTTCGGGGATGTGCAGCGGCGAGGCCAGCAGGGCCGCGTGCGCGATGCCGTTGTATTCCAGGGCGACCGCCTGCTCGCAGGCGATGGCGTCCTGCGTGGCCGTGGCCCGCCGGTCGCCGACGCGCACGACGCCGCCCATCGCGAGGCCGGCGGACGGGTCGGGCAGGTCGGACATGGGGTCGAAGTCTGCGGGGTGCATGCGGGTCTCCTCAGGCGCCGGCGGGCGCGGCCTGGGGCTGGCGGGCGTTCAGGAGCTCGTCCTGGCGCCGCTCGAAGGTCGTCCAGTCGCGCTGCCATGCCGACGGCCCGGTGACCTTGCGCACCTGGACGGCCGTCACCTTGTATTCGGGGCAGTCCGTGGCCCAGTCGGTGTTGTCGGTGGTCAGGACGTTCGATCCGCATTCCGGGAAGTGGAAGGTGGTGTACACCACGCCGGGCTGGATCCGGTCGGTGACGGTGGCACGCAGCACGGTTTCGCCGGCCCGGCTTTCGATGGCGACCCGGTCGCCCTCGACGATGCCCCGGTCCTCGGCGTCGTGGGGATGGATCTCCAGGACGTCCTCGCTGTGCCAGGCGTTGTTGGCGGTGCGCCGGGTCTGCACGCCGGCGTTGTACTGCGACAGGATCCGGCCCGTGGTCATCAGCAGCGGGAAGCGGCGCGTGGAGCGTTCGTCGGTCGGGACGTACTGCGTGATCATGAAGCGGCCCTTGCCGCGCACGAATTCGCCCACGTGCATGATGGGCGTGCCTGCGGGGGCCTCGTCGTTGCAGGGCCACTGGACGCTGCCGCCCAGGGCGGCGATGCGGCCGAAGGACACCCCGGCGAAGGTCGGCGTCAGCCGGGCGATCTCGTCCAGGATCTCGCCGGGGTGGGCGTAGTGCATGGGATAGCCCATGGCGTTGGACAGGGCGCAGGTGACTTCCCAGTCGGCCAGGCCGGCCTTGGGCGCCATGACCTGGCGCACCCGCGAGATGCGGCGTTCGGCGTTGGTGAAGGTGCCGTCCTTTTCGAGGAAGGACGAGCCCGGCAGGAAGACGTGCGCGTACTTGGCGGTCTCGTTCAGGAACATGTCCTGGACGATCACGCATTCCATGGCTTCCAGGGCGGCCACCACGTGGCGGGTGTTGGGATCGGACTGGGCGATGTCCTCGCCCTGGCAGTACAGGCCCTTGAACGAGCCGCCGTGGGCCGCGTCGAACATGTTGGGCAGCCGCAGGCCCGGCTCGGATTGCAGCGGGACGCCCCAGGCGCGCTCGAATTCGGCGCGCACCTTGTCGTCGGACACGTGGCGGTAGCCGGGAAATTCGTGCGGGAACGAGCCCATGTCGCAGGAGCCCTGGACGTTGTTCTGGCCGCGCAGGGGGTTGATGCCCACGCCTTCGCGGCCGATGTTGCCGGTGACCATGGCCAGGTTGGCGATGCACATGATGGCCGTGGAGCCCTGGCTGTGCTCGGTGACGCCCAGGCCGTAGTAGATGGCGGCGTTGCCGCCGGTGGCGTACAGGCGGGCGGCGCCGCGCAGGTCGGCCGCCGGCACGCCGGTGATGGATTCCGTGGCCTCGGGCGCGTGTTCCGGACGGCGGATGAACTGCATCCATTCGTCGAAGGCGCGGTCCTCGCAGCGGGCGCGGACGAAGTCATGGTCCACCAGGTCTTCGGTGACGATGACGTGGGCCATGGCGTTGAGCACGGCGACGTTGGTGCCCGGCCGCACCGGCAGGTGGTAGTCGGCCTTCACGTGCGGCGCGTCGACCAGTTCGGTGCGGCGCGGGTCGATCACGATCAGGCGCGCGCCCTGGCGCAGCCGGCGCTTCAGGCGCGAGGCGAAGACCGGGTGGGCGGCGCTGGGGTTGGCGCCCAGCACCACGGCCACGTCCACGTGCATGACCGAGTCGAAGGTCTGGGTGCCGGCCGATTCGCCGATGGTGGTCTTCAGTCCGTAGCCGGTGGGGGAATGGCAGACCCGGCCGCAGGTGTCGACGTTGTTGTTGCCCATGGCGGCGCGCACCAGTTTCTGGACGAGGTAGGTTTCCTCGTTGGTGCAGCGCGACGAGGTGATGCCGCCGACCGAATCCACGCCGTATCGGGCCTGGATCCGCTTCAGTTCGGACGCGGCGTGGCCGAGGGCTTCTTCCCAGGAGACCTCGCGCCAGGGGTCGGTGATCCTTTCGCGGATCATGGGCTTGGTCAGGCGGTCGGCGTGGGTGGCGTAGCCCCAGGCGAAGCGGCCCTTGACGCAGGAATGGCCGCGGTTGGCCTTGCCGTCCTTCCAGGGCGTCATGCGGATGACCTGGTCGCCCTTCATCTCGGCCTTGAAGCCGCAGCCCACGCCGCAGTAGGCGCAGGTGGTGATGACCGCGTGATCGGCCTGGCCCTGGTCGATCACGGTGTTCTCGATCAGCGCCGAGGTCGGACAGGCCTGGACGCAGGCGCCGCAGGACACGCAGTCGCTTTCCAGGAAGCCGTCGTCCTGGCCGGCGATGATGCGCGAATCGAAGCCGCGCGCCTGGACAGTGAGGGCGTAGGTGCCCTGGACGTCGTCGCAGGCCCGCACGCAGCGGCTGCAGACGATGCACTTGGACGGATCGTAGGTGAAATAGGGGTTGGACGCGTCGGCGGCGTCGTCCAGGTGGTTGGCGCCGTCGAAGCCGTAGCGCACGTTGCGCAGCCCCACCACGCCGGCCATGTCCTGCAGTTCGCAGTCGCCGTTGGCCGGGCAGGTCAGGCAGTCCAGCGGGTGATCGGAGATGTAGAGCTCCATCACGTTGCGCCGCAGTTCGTGCAGCTTGCCGGTTTCGGTGCGGACCACCATGCCGTCCTCGACGGGCGTGGTGCAGGACGCCGGATGGCCCCGGCGGCCTTCGATCTCGACCAGGCACAGGCGGCAGGAGCCGAAGGCTTCCAGGTTGTCCGAGGCGCAGAGCTTGGGGATCTGGATGCCGGTCTCGGCGGCGGCGCGCATGATCGAGGTGCCGGCCGGGACGGTGACGGTCTGGCCGTCGATGGTCAGGGTGACGGTTTCGGTGGACGGGGACTCGGGCGTGCCCAGGTCGCGGTCGCGCTTGAGGACGGTTTCCAGCATGGCGGGCTCCTTAGGCGGTGTGCAGGGCCGGTTCGGCGGCGAGGCCGAAGTCTTCGGGGAAATGGCGCAGGGCGGACAGCACGGGATAGGGCGTCATGCCGCCCAGCGCGCACAGCGATCCGGCCATCATGGTGTCGCACAGGTCGCGCAGGAGTTCGGCCCGGGTCTCGCGGTCCCGGCCTTCGCGGATCGCGCGGATGACCTCGGTGCCGCGCACCGAGCCGATGCGACAGGGGGTGCATTTGCCGCAGGATTCGATGGCGCAGAATTCCATGGCGTATTCGGCCAGGGCGGCCATGTCGGCGGTATCGTCGAAGGCCACCACGCCGCCGTGGCCCAGCATGGCGGAAATGGCCAGGAAGGCCTCGTAGTCCAGCGGCGTGTCCCATTGGGATTCGGGCAGGTAGGCGCCCAGCGGGCCGCCTACCTGGATCGCCTTCAGGGGCCGCCCCGAGGCGCTGCCGCCGCCGAAGTCGAACAGCAGTTCGCGCAGCGTCAGGCCGAAGGCCTTTTCGACCAGGCCGCCGTGGCGGATGTTGCCCGCCAGCTGGAAGGGCAGGGTGCCCCGGGAACGGCCCATGCCGAAGTCGCGGTAGGCCTGCGCGCCCCTGGCCAGGATGAAGGGCACCGTGGCCAGGGAAATCACGTTGTTGATCACGGTGGGACAGCCGAACAGGCCGCGCACGGCGGGCAGCGGCGGCTTGGCGCGCACCAGGCCCCGGCGGCCTTCCAGGCTTTCGAGCAGCGAGGTCTCCTCGCCGCAGATGTAGGCGCCCGCGCCGCGCCGCAGTTCGATGTCGAAGGCGCGGCCCGAGCCCTGGATGTCGTCGCCCAGCCAGCCGGCCTCGCGCGCGGCGCGCAGGGCGCCGGCCAGGACCCGCTCGGCCTGGGGATATTCGGATCGCACGTAGATGTAGCCGCGCGTGGCGCCCACGGCCAGGCCGGCGATCGCCATGCCCTCGATCAGGGCGCAGGGGTCGCCTTCCATCAGCATGCGGTCGGAGAACGTGCCCGAATCGCCTTCGTCGGCGTTGCAGACGATGTATTTCTGCGCCGCCGGAGTCTGCAGCACGGTGCGCCATTTGACGCCGGTGGGGAAGGCGGCGCCGCCCCGGCCGCGCAGGCCGGATCCGGTGACGGCGTCGACGATGGCCTCGGGGGCCATGTCCAGCGCCTTGGCCAGTCCGGCGAAGCCGCCGTGCGCCTCGTAGTCGGGGATGCTGAGCGGGTCGATCAGGCCGACCCGGGCGAAGGTCAGGCGCTCCTGTTTCTTCAGGAACGGGATGTCTTCGGTCGGGCCGTGGCGCAGGGGGTGGGCCGCGCCGTCCGTCCAGGCCGCGTCCAGGATGGAGAGAACGTCTTCCGGCGCGACGGGGCCGTAGGCGATCCGCCCGGCGGGCGTGGCGACCTCGACCAGGGGTTCGAGCCAGTGCAGGCCGCGCGAGCCGTTGCGCACGATGCGCAGGTCCAGGCCGCGGCGGGCGGCCTCGGCGCGGAAGGCGTCGGCCACGGCGTCGGCGCCCATGGCCAGCGCCGCGGTGTCCAGCGGGACGTAGAGGATTCGTTCCATGTTCCGGATGTGTTCCATGGCTCAGGCCTCCCGCGCCGCGGCCAGCAGGGCGTCGAGCTTTTCGGGGGTGACGCGCGCGTGGGGGCGGCCGTCGATCATGACGGCCGGGGACTGGGCGCACAGGCCCAGGCAGTACACCGGAGCCAGCGAGACCTCGCCGGCGTCCTCGGCGGCGACGCGCGCCCGGGCGTGCTCGTACAGGGCGCCGCCGCCGCAGGCCTGACAGGACTCGGCGCGGCAGACTTCGAGCTGCGTGCGCGCGGGCGGCGCGGTGCGGAAATGGCCGTAGAAGCTGATCACGCCATGGACCTCGGCGCGGGACCGCTGCAGGGCGGCGGCGATCTGCGGCACGGCCGGCTCGGGAATCCAGCCCAGGGCGTCCTGCACGTCGTGCAGGATCGGCAGCAGGGCGCCGGGTCGGCCGGCGTGCCGGGCCAGGATATCCCGCACCAGCGGATCGGCGTCATGCGGGGCTGCGTCGGCATCGGACCGGATGGTGTCCATGGCTTCGTCTCCGGGCGCACGATCGGCGGGCATGCGCTCTAATAGGTTTATTTGTGCATATATAATTCAGTGCCGTCGATTTACTCTACTCTTGAAAATAATTTGATTTCAATAAGATAATAAAAACATATTTGTCTCAAGGTCATATTTTTATATGCAATTGAATTCATATTAATAAGGCTTTCAGGAGGAGACATGGCGGTTTACCGATTCAAGCCCCGGCTGCATTCGGAATGGGTGCTGGAAAAGCAATCAGGGGAAATACTGCCCATGGGCGACGTGCTGCGGCTGCTGGCCGCCGTCGACGAGCACGGCCATATTTCGGGGGCCTGTCAGGCGCGCGGGGTGTCCTACCGCCATGCCTGGGGCATCCTGCGCAAGGCCGAAGCCGAATTCCAGGCGCCGCTGATCGAGACGTCGCGGCGTCGCGGCTCGCGCCTGACCAGCTTCGCGCAGCATCTGCTGTGGGCCAACCGGCGCATCGACGCGCGCCTGGCCCCGACCTTCGAGAGCCTGGCCTCCGAACTGCAGGAAGAACTGCAGCGTTTGTATTCCGAGGAAATGTCCGTGCTGCGCCTGCATGCCAGCCACGGTTTCGCCGTCGAGGGCCTGATGCGCCTGGCCAACGGCCAGGACATGTTGCCGCTGGAATTGCGCTACCGCACCGGGATCGAGGCGCTGGCCTCGCTGGATCGCGGGGAATGCGACCTGGCCGGTTTCCAGGTGCCGGTCGCGGAATACGAAAAACCGATCCTGCAGCGCTACATGCGCTGGCTCGATCCGGACCGGATGCTGCTCCTGCACCTGGCCGAGCGCAACACGGGGCTGTTCGTGCAACCCGGCAACCCGAAGCGCATCCTGTCGGCCAGCGACCTGGTGCGTCCGGACGTGCGCTTCGTGAACCGGCAGATCGGCTCCAGCACCCGTTTCCTGATCCATCTGATGCTGGAGCGCTTGGGCATCGATCCGAAGGACGTCATCGGTTTCGACAGCGGGGAATTCACGCACATGGCCATCGCCGCCCACATCGCCAGCGGCATGGCCGACGTCGGCATCGGGGTCGAGACCGCCGCCTGGCGCTGCGGGCTGGAATTCGTCCCCCTGGCGCGGGAACGCTATTTCTTCGGCATCAACAAGGAACTGGTCGGCACCCAGTCCCTGCAGCGGCTGCTGGACCTGATGAACGGGGACGCCTACCAGGCCTATGTCCGGGACCTGGTGGGCTACGACTGCAGCCTGCTGGGACAGGTCCAGACCCTGGAGCAGGCCTTCGGGCCGGAGTTCGCCTGTAGGCGCTGAGCGCCGGGGCCGACCGGCACGTCGGCCCGGCCCGATGCCGGGCGCGGGACAGGGTCGTGGGACGCGGGGCCGGAAGCCGGACTCAGCGCAGCGCGAAATCCACGCGCGTCGCCGCGCCGCCGTCCTCGATCCCGTCGGCGTCGGGCTTGGGCGCCACGATGAAGACCCGGTCGGTCAATTCCGGCGCGGCCGTCATGATCTGTTCGTACACGGCCTGCGCGCGGGCTTCCGCCAGGGCGGCCAGGGGCTGCTTGCCCAGCGGGGCGGCGGCCAGCAGCAGGGCGTTCATCTGCTCGGGCGGCAGCGACTTGGCGATGCCGATGGCGTTGCGCGGCTTGCCCTTGATCTTCGTGTCGTCGTAGACGTCTTCCAGGTATTTGGCGCGGTCGGCGTCGCTCAGTTCGATGCCTTCGGCGGCCTGCTTGCCGCGCTTGCCGGCCGCTTTCGCCTTGGCCGCGCGGATCCGGCCGTCCACCCAGGCCTGGCGCAGTCCCGCCTCGTCGGCCCGCGGGTCGGCGCGGCCGATGATGTCCATCTTCAGCGAGGGACGGTCGGCCAGCGCCTTGACCAGCGTGGCGATGTTCGATTTCGCCGCGTCGTCGAGCGCGGCGCTGCCCGGCGCGAAATCGACGCGCGAGAGGTCTTCCCCCCCGCCGAAGGCCGAGGCCAGCAGCTTGAAGGGCGCGGTCACCGCCTTGGCGATCGTGTTCACGATCACCTGCACGATGATGCCGCCCACCGAGAACTGCGGGTCGTCCAGCGAACCGGAGATCGGCAGGTTGATGTCGATGTTGCCGCTGGCGTCCTTCAGCAGGGCGACGGCCAGCAGCACCGGCAGCTTGAGCGCGTCGGGGCTGTCGGACGGCTTGCCGAAGGTGAGCTGGTTGAGCAGCACCTTGTTGCCGGCCTGCAGGGCGCGGTCCTTGATCTGGTAGTGCAGGTCGACCGACAGCTTGCCGCGTTCGATGGCGTAGCCGACGTACTTGGACGAATACGTGGTGAAGCGGGGCAGGTCCACGCCCTTGGCCGAGGCCTTCAGGTCCAGCGCCAGGTAGCGCGCGAAAGGCTGCACCGTGCCCGAGACGGAAAGCGGGGCGGTGCCGTAGACGCGGCCCGTGACGCGGACCTGGGCCGGCGCCGGTCGGGTCGAGGACACGGCCGTGAGCGTGCCTTCGATGGCGGACAGTTCGGCGCGGTAGTTGGGCCGCACGAAATGGTCGTTGAACGTCATGCGGCCGCGCTTGAGCGTGACGCTGTGGATCGAGATGTCGGGCGCGGCGGACTTGCCCGCCTTCGCCTTCGGTGGCGCCGCGCCGGCCGCGCGGGCGCGGCGGGTCTGCGTGTCCTGGGTGATCGAGCCGGCGGCCGTGCCCTTGTCCACCAGGATGTCCATCACGTTCAGGCGCGCGTTGCGGTTGAGCAGGATGTTGCCGTAGAAGTCGTCCAGCAGGATGTCGCCCAGTCCCAGGCCGAGCCTCGGTCCCGCCACGGAGACGTGCATGTTGCTCAGGCCCAGGTGCTTCCAGTTCAGGAACGCGGCCTTGTTGACCCGGTCCTGGAGGTCCAGGCCGTCGACCTGGACCGCGCCGCGCCAGTCCGCCCGCAGGGCCTGCTTGTCCTGCGGCGCGGTGAATTCGGCCTTGCCGCGCGCGCCCAGGGTCACCCCGCGCACCGTGGCGTTCAGGCTGGACGCGATGTAGGGCGCCAGGGAGGCCGCGTCGAATCCGGCCAGGTCGATCGAGGTCTTGACCGTCAGCGGACGCGCGGTCAGAGATCCGTCCAGCGCCAGCGTGCCGTGTTTCTGGATGCCCTCGGCCCGCAGGGTGAAATGCGTCGGTTCGGCGTCCAGGGCCAGCCGGTCGGCCGCCAGCGCCAGCGAGCCCAGGGACAGGTCCACGCCGGGCTTGACGGATTCGTCGCGCGCGGCGAATTGGCTCAGGCCGAGCTTCACGTCGCGGGCCTCGATCCGGGCATCGGCCACCGAGACCGTGCCCGCGAGGCTCAGGCGGCCGTCCTTCAGCGCGATCGGCGCGAAATGACGCACGGCCGCGGCGAATGGCGCCAGCGCCAGGTTGTCCAGGCTGACCTGCGCCTGGGCCGACAGGGGCCGCAGCACGATCGGCGCCTGGATCCGCAGCGTGCCGCCGTCCAGGCTGTTGTCCAGGCTCAGCCTGGCCTGCATGGGCTGGTCCGGGGGCTGCGGCCAGGCGATGTGCCCGACCTCGGCGCTCAGGCCGTCCAGCGGATAGTCCAGGCCGCTCGGGTCGTCGCGCAGGCGCACGGCGCCGGCCTCGAGCCTGAAGACGCCGAGGGCGATCTTCCAGGGGGATTCGGCGGCCGGGGCCGCGGCGGATGCGGCCGGCGTTTCGGTGGCTTCTTGCGGCGCGGGGCCTGGCGTGGCGGCGGGCCCGGTAGGTGTATGCGACGGGGCCGCGGCGGCGGGTGCGTCGTCGGCCGGCGGCGCCGGGTCGGCCGATGCGAGATCGGCGGGTCCGGAAGCGTCGGGTCCGGAAGCGGCGGATACAGAAGCGGCGGATTCGGACGCGGCGGGCGGGGGGGCGGCGGATACAGAAGCGGCGGATTCGGACGCGGCGGGCGGGGGGGCGGCGGATACAGAAGCGGCGGATTCGGACGCGGCGGGCGGGGGGGCGGCGGATGCGGGCGTGTCCAGCCTGGCGAAGCCCTCGGCCACGCGCTGCCAGTTCAGCTGCGTGGCGTCGCGGTGCGCTTCCACCCGCGGCTTCGTCAGGGTCACCGTATCCACGGAGGCCGTGCGCGCGCTCAGGTCGAGCGCCAGGCCCTCGGCCTTCAGGCCGTCCCAGGCCAGCAGCGGCGCCCCCGAGGTTTCGGTCACGTCCAGCTGGCGCAGGCCCAGGCCGCCCTGCACGCGGATGCGCGGCGCGGCGCCCGGCGGCTGCTCGAACAGCACCTGCAGCCTGGAGTCCAGCAGGGCGCTCCTGACCTTGACGGGCAGGGGCAGCGGCCAGAAGTCGGCCCATTTGTCGAGCGCCACGCCGTCCAGCGTCACGTCCAGCGTGGACGTGGGCACCGCCTCGAATGGCCGCGCCGTGCCGCTCAGGTCAAAGGGGCTGCCGTTGATGCGCATGTGCACCGCGGGCTGCACGTCGATGTCGGTGGCGTAGCCGAACGAGGAAAGGAAGGGGATGCCCAGCGTGAGCTCATCGATGGTCTGCCGGCGGCCGGTGACGCGGTCGTCCAGGCTGATGACGCCCCCCGTCAGCGACAGGTTGTTCAGGGAAAAGCGCGGCGGCCCGGCATCGGCAGGCTCGGGCTCGGCGGGCCGCTCGGCCGCGCGCGCGGCCAGCCGGTCGACGATGTCGGAAAAGTTGAAGCGCGCGACGTCCTGGCGTACCAGCGCGACCTGGGGCCGATCGACGCGAATCCGGTCGATCACCGGCGCAAACATCACGATGGAGCGCCAGGCCACGCGCAGGTCGAGTTCGCCGACCCGCAGCAGCGGCTGTTCGGCATCGGGCTGCTCGACGACGATGTCCTGCGCGCGCAATGCCAGCGTGAAGGGATTGAAGCGGATCTCGCCCACCTGGACCGGGCGGCCCAGCAGTTCCGATACGTCCTGGGTCAGCGCGCCGCGCACGGCCTTCGGCACCAGCCAGGCGGCGAGCGCGGCCAGCACCAGCAGCGTCAGCATGGTGCCCGCCAGGATCTTGGCCATCCGCCGGCTGGGTTTCAGAACTGGCATCCGCAACCGCATGGCATGCGCTCCCGACTGGTTTTGTTTTTATGCATCGCTTCGGCCCGCGGGCATCGACGTTGCGCCGTCCGCAGCCTGTGCCCATTATCCCCGCCGGGTTCCGGCGCGTCCATCGGGGTGCGCGGGTCTTTGCATTTTTTTGCGATGCGGGAGGCGTTGAGGACAAACGCGTCACACCGGTCATTTCAATCCGGTGGGCTGCCGGGTAAGCTGCGCTTCATGTCCGCACTGTTCTTGATTGAAGATCCAAAGCTATATACTATTGCTATATACGATTCTTCTTTCGAATGGAGGAAGTGCAATGACCATAGGCACCGTGTTCATCAATAACCGCACTCAGGCCGTCCGGCTGCCGCTGGACGTACGTCTGCCCGAAGGCGTGCGCAAGGTGGAAATCCGTGTTCGGGGCCATGAGCGCGTCATCACGCCTCTCGGCCAGTCCTGGGACAGCTTCTTTGAAGATGGTCCCGCCGTCAGCGATGACTTCATGCCCGATCGCGCCGACCAGCACCAGCCGGAGCGGGAATCGCTCTGATGCTGCGCTACTTGCTGGACACGAATATCGTCATCTATGTCCTGAAGCGGCGTCCCATCGAGGTGCTGCCGATCTTCAATGCCAATGCCGGCCGCATGGCGATTTCCACCATTACGATGGCCGAGCTCCTGCATGGCGCGGAAAAGAGCAGTCGCGTCAGCGAGAACCTGTCCGCCGTCGAGGACTTCTGCAGCCGCTTCGATGTGCTGCCGTATGGCGTCAAGGCCGCCCAGCACTATGGGGCCATCCGTGCCGCCCTGGAAAAATCGGGTCGGCCCATCGGGGTCAATGATCTGCACATCGCGGGCCATGCGCGCAGCGAGGGGCTCGTGCTGGTGACGAACAATCTGTCGGAGTTCGAGCGCGTGCCGGCGCTTGAAATGGAGAACTGGGTCGATGCGGGCCGGTGAGCCTGTGCCAGAGCGTGCGCCCGGCGCCTGCTGGAAGCCCGGGCGACCCTCGCCCCGGATCAGGCCGCGAGCGAGGCGCGGTCGATGACGAAGCGGTATTTCACGTCGCCCTTGAGCATCCGCTCGTAGGCTCCGTTGATCTCATCCGCCCGGATCATCTCGGTGTCCGCGACGATGCCGTGCCCGGCGCAGAAATCCAGCATTTCCTGCGTTTCGGGGGTGCCGCCGATCATCGAGCCGGCCAGGCTGCGGGCCGGGCTGGATGGCGTGGGCTTCGCGTATGTGCCGTTCGATCTTGCGCGGCCGCACATCGAACAGGGGCGGCTGGTCCCCGTGCCGGAGGATTGGTGGCCGCTGTTTCCCGGCGGCCGTCTACCCGATCACGAACCGCCCCTTCATGCCGGCCTCGTAATGTCCGGGAATGGTACAGGCGAAATCGAGGGTGCCCTCGTGCGGGAACGTCCAGGTCAGTTCCCCGCTTCGGCCCGGATCCAGCGTGAGGGCGTTGGCCTCGTGGTGCGGCGGCATGCCGGGGTGCGCCCGCATTTCCTGGGCGTGCGCCAGGATCTCGCCCAGTTCTCCCAGGACGATTTCATGGGGCAGCCTGCCTGCGTTGCGGATCCTCAGCCGCACGGTCTCGCCCGGCCGCACCTCGATCCGGTCGGGGTGAAAGCGCATGGTGTCGTCCATGGTGATCTCGATGACGCGGCCGGGCCGCGCCTGCAGCGCACCCATGTCGTGCGGCGCGCCGCCGTGGGCGTGCGCCGCGCCCGCGGCGAGGAGAAGCATCGGGAGGATGGCGATCGATCGGATGGACATGGCGGGCTCCTGTGGCTGGATTGGTGAAGGAGCTTAAACCTTGCCACCATGGCAAGCGCAAGAGGCCCTTCCGGAAACGCAGGGATCGGCTGGCATCGGTATCCATGCACCGGACGCCGAAGAAATGGCCGCCTATTTGTTCTGTCGAGAAATATTCAAGCTTAAAATCTAAAGGCCGCCGCATGTCGAAGACGGCGATCGGACAGCGGAGGATCCATGGATGCATCGCTTGTTACGCCCCCGGGCCCGCGGCCCGGGCTGATCCGGTGGCGCTATCTCTGGTATGTCGCGGCGGCGCTGGCCGTCCTGGTGGCGGCCATCCTTGCCGGGAATCTCTGGTTCCTCGACTGGGTTCATGTCATGAGCGGGGTGCTGTGGACCGGCATCGACCTGTTCATGGGGTTCGTCATCGGCCCGATCATCCGCGGCGTATCGGTGCCCGTGCGCAAGGAAATCATCGTCCGGCTGACCCCGGTCACCCTGTTCCTGATGCCGACCCTGTCCGTCCTGACGGGCACCGCGGGCTGGTTCCTCGCGGTGCGGACGGGATTGACGCAACTGCCCTGGCCGCAGTTCGGCTGGATCGCCGCCGCGCTGGCGCTCGTGACGCTGATGACGATCCAGGGCCTGGGCTATCTGCTGCCGACCAGCGTGCGCGTGTGCCTCGAGCTCCAGAAGCCCGCACCGGACGGCCCGAGGATCGGCCGCATGATGAGCCGGTTCTATTATGTGGTGGCCAGCCAGGGTGTCATGCAGGTCGCCATCATCGTGGTCATGGCGAGGCTGGCGACCGGCGTGTGAGTCGAGTCGCGGGTCGTGAAATCTCCTGCGGCATCGGCGTCTTCACCCGGGCGAACGGGCTCAGGGCGAACCATGCGTCGAAGGTGCTTGCGAGCCGCCGGCTGCCCGTCAGGGCCAGGCGCCCCGTCCCGCGCGCGTGGGCGGCGCTCGCATGGCCGAGCCATATTTCGGTCAGCGTGCGCAAGTCCGTGGAAACGTAGAGGTCCACTTCGTATCCCGGGTCGAAGGTGCACAGGTCGGCGTCGCGCCCCCGTTCGGCGATCAGCCAGTAGCGGCGTTCCTTGGCGGAGCGTTCCGGGAAGATGAACTGGATCGTGTTGCGGCGGTCCGGCATCGACGACACGTCGACGCGGCGGCGCACGTCCCACATCAGCAGGTCGGCATCGAGATGTTGCAGCGTGGCCTCGGCGGCGACCCATCGCCGCCCCCACACGCCCATGGTCTCCACGATGGGGCGCAGTTCCCGGCCGGCGTCCGTCAGGCGGTATTCGCAGGCGCCGGTTGCGTCGGGGATGGGGCGCCGGACCAGGATGCCGGCCGCCTCGAGTTCGCGCAGGCGCCGGGCGAGCAGGGCGGAGGACATGCGCGGCAGGCCGCGCCGGAGCGCATTGAACCGGACCGATCCCAGCAGCAGTTCCCGCAGCAGCAACAGGGTCCAGCGGCGGCACAGGACCTCCGCCGCCATCGCGACCGGGCAAAACTGCTGGTAGCTGCCTCGCGCCATGCGTGCCTCCCGTTCGACGGCGGCCATGACAGCGCCAGTTTACGCCTGCGCGACGCGGAGGGGGTTCAGAAACAGAACTGGCGCGCGAGGCCGGACGGGGACATGATGAACGGACGGAGCCGGGGAGGGACCCTGGCGCGATCCGGCGTCGGATGCGCCGATCGCGCCATCATCACGCAGGAGGATGTCATGTCCACTGAAAATCTCGTTCCGGACTACCAGGCCGTCAAGCAGCGCCAGCAAGCCGTGTGGGCGTCGGGCGACTATGCCGCGATCGGCGTCACGCTGCAGATCGTCGGCGAAAATCTTTGCGAGGCGGTGGATCTGCGCGCCGGCAGCCGGGTCCTCGACGTGGCGGCTGGCAACGGGAACGCCACCCTCGCCGCCGCGCGCCGTTTCGCCCAGGTCACCTCCACCGACTACGTGTCCGGGCTGCTCGCGCGGGGCCGCGCGCGGGCCGAGGCCGAGCGCCTGCCCGTTGCGTTCCAGGAAGCGGATGCCGAGGCCCTGCCATTCGCCGATGGCAGCTACGATGTCGCGCTTTCCACGTTCGGCGTCATGTTCGCGCCGGACCAGGAGCGGGCCGCCGCGGAACTCGCGCGCGTCGTCGTTCCCGGCGGGCGCATCGGGCTGGCGAGCTGGACGCCCGAAGGCTTCATCGGGAAGCTGCTGGGGCTGGTCGGCCGCTACGCCCCGCCCGCGCCCGGTTTGCGCCCGCCCACCCGCTGGGGCAGCGAAGAAGCCCTGCGCCGGCTGTTTCCGGGGCACGCCCTGGAGATCCGGCCGAGGTCCTTCATATTCCGCTATCGTTCACCGGAACACTGGCTGGAGGTTTTCACTGCCTGCTATGGACCGACGCACAAGGTGTTCGCCGCGCTCGATCCCGAACGTCGGGGTGCGCTGGCCCGTGATGTCCTGGACCTGCTGCGCAGCCATGACCGGGGCGGCGGTGGCTCGCTCGTCGTGCCGGGGGAATACCTGGAAGCCGTGATCACCACGCGGCCGGCGTGAACTCCCGCGGCCGGCCGGCGGCGCGGGGTCAGCCCCCGCGTACCATTTGCAGGATCCTGGCGGTATTCAGGCCGTGCGACATCTCCTGCATCCGTGGCAGGTAACGGGCCTGCAACTGGCGGCCGTCCGCCATCACGTGCTGGTAGGCGTCGCGCAGCATCTGCGTATTCAGCGCGCGACCGCCGGCATAGTACTGGTGGGCGACGTGGCCCAGCGCATAGGTGGAGGCGAAGCTCATGCCGCTGCTGACCGCCTGGCGGCCCAGGCCGCCGAGCAGGCCACCGCCCACCTTGCCCAGCAGGCCGCCGAGCAGCTTGCGGCCCGCCTGTTCCAGGTACTGCGACGTCAGGCCCACGCCCAGGGTGGCCAGCAGGTCCTTGATGTGGCCGCGGTCCAGCTCGTAGCCATGGCTCTGGCCGATCTGGTAGACCAGCCGCATTTGCAACGGGATGATGGCCAGCGTGGACAGGTTCTCGGGCAGCAGTTCGATGGCGCCGTTGAGGATCGACGCGTCGAGGATCTTGCGGTCCATGTCCTCCGCGGACAGCGCGCCGGGGCGGCGCTGCGCGGCCGTGCCGGCTGGCGCGTCGGATGTGTCGGATGGCGCGTCGGCCGCGTCGGGGTGCTGCGCATCCCCGATCGCCGGTATCCCGGGCATCGTCGTGGCCGCCGCCCGCAGCGGCGCGGCCGCCAGCGTGTCTGCCTGCGCGTCGAATGCCGTCGGCGCCTGGCACAGCTCCTCGCGCAGCCGGGCGAGGAATGCCTGTTCCGGTTCGCTGGTCAGGCCGTCGGCCTCGCAGACGCAGACGGCCATTTCGTAGGCCAGCTGGCGCGCCTCGGCGCTGGACAGCTTCGGCAGCACGTCGGCCAATTGCACCCGGCGCATCAACACCTCCTGGTACAGGCCGGGCAGGTTGATCCGCTGGTCTTCCGCCAGTCCTTGCGCGACCTGGCGGATCTGCTCGCGTTCGCGGTCGTGCTTGTCGCCGTCGGCATACGAGGCCAGCAGGCAGATGGTGAGAATGGCGCGGACTTCTTCGGTGTTCATCGATATCCTTGTCGGTCCGGATGGCCCGCTCGCGCGGGCTCTCGGGGGAGGAGGGCGGATCCGTGTCCGCCCCGGCGTGCGGGCGGGGCGTCCCCGCCGGGATCAAGGCAGCAGGATCACGCGGTCCACTTCGAATTCGTGCCGGGTCAATCCCTTGTCGAATTCGCCGATCAGTTCCACGCGCTGCTCGGCGCTCACGGTCTGCCCGGCCGGAAAGTCCTCGTCGTCGATCTCCACGATCATGCGGCCCGTCGCGTCCTCGAAGGTGTAGCGCTCGTCGCCTTCGAACGAGACGATGCGGCCCTGCAGCCGGGCGGGCTGGTCGTCGCGGCCCGTGTCGAGCAACTGCTTGACCGTCGTCAGTTGCGCGGCGCCGGGTCCCGAGTAGCCGCCTTGCGCGGCGGCCTTGGGGGCGTTGCTGGGACCCGTGTAGCCGGATTGCTGGGCGATGGCCGTGGTGGCGCCCAGGGCCAGGGCGGCGGCAGTCAGGATGGAGATGGTATGGCGCATGGTGCGATTCCTTTCTATGGGGTGCGTGAGAATCCGCGATTCGCGGGACAACTCCATTGGACAGGGCGAACCTGAAGGCAATCTGATGCGCTTCGCTTCAATCCGGTGGGAAATCCAGCACCACACCCAATCCCCGGCCCTCCAGGCCGTCCTCGAAACGCAGGGTGGCGCCGTGCAGCGCCGCGATGCGCGCCACGATGGACAGGCCCAGGCCATTGCCCGTCTGTCCGGTGCCCAGCACCCGGAAGAACCGCTCGCCGAGGCGCGCCCGCTGGTCGGGCGGCACGCCGGCGCCGTCGTCGCGCACGGCCAGGCGCGTGCCGCCTTGCGGCAGCCGCGAGGATTCGATGCGGACGCGGCCGCCTTCGCGGCCGTAGCGCACGGCGTTGTCGATCAGGTTGCGCAGCGCGCTGGCCAGCAGCGTGGGTGCCGCGCGCAGCCGCGGGACCGCCAGGGCACGCTCCATCCGGATGCCCGGGGCCGACGCTTCCAGGTCCAGGCCGTCGAGCAGGGCATCCAGGTCCACGGCCTCGCGCACCAGGGGCTCGGCCTGCGGTTCCAGCCGGGCCAGCGCCAACAGGCTCTCCACCAATGCGGTGCAGCGGTCCAGGTCGGCGCGCAACTGGCGCAGGTGGGCGTCGGGCAGCCGCAGCTCGCGCGCGATGAGCTGCACGCGCATGCGCAGCGCGGCCAGCGGGGTGCGCAATTCGTGCGCCGCGTCGGCCGTGAAGCGCCGTTCGCTGTCCAGCGCCGTGGACAGGCGCGCCAGCAGCGCGTTGAGCGCGTCCAGGATCGGCTGCAGCTCGCGCGGCGGGTTCGGCGCCCGCACGGGCGCCAGGTCATGCGGCGATTTGGCGTCGATGAGCATGGCCGTGTCCTCCAGCGGCCGCAGCAGACGCCGGATCAGGAACCAGCTCAGCAGGCCGAGCAGCGCCAGCAGCCCCAATGCCGGCCAGGCCAGGTTCTCGGCCATTTCCTCCAGCAGGTCCAGGCGCTCTTCCATCGGCTGGGCCACCTGGGCGGTGACGCCGCCCGGGCCGGGGCGTACGTGCACGCGCCAGAACTCGCCCTCGACCCGGACCGTGACCATCGTCTTGCGCCGCGCATCGGGCAGGAAGGCGGTTTTCGGCGTGTCCTCGCCCTGCAGGAGCACGCGGCCGTCGGGTGCCACGAGCTGGTAGTACATGCGCAGCTTCAGGGTATCGCCGCGTTCCGCGCGGAGGTCCCGGATTCCGCCCGGGGCTTCGCCAGGAATGCCGAGCCGCAGGACCAGGCGCGAGCCTTCTTCCAGCGCGTCGTCGAAGACCTCGCTGGTGGCGAACCAGGCCACGCCGACCACGATGGCGAGGCTGGTCAGCCACAGGCCGATGCCGGTCCCCATCACGGCCAGCAGCAGGCGCCGCCGCAACGACCAGCCGCCGCGCGCCGGCGTGGCGTCCGGAGGTCCGGGCCGGCGCCGGACCGATCGCCATGGGAGATGTCTCATGCGGGGGAAAGTCCGTAGCCCTGGTTGCGCACCGTCACGATGAACCGGTTGCCCAGTTTCTTGCGCAGGTTGTAGATGTGGACCTCGATCGCGTTGCTCTCCACTTCCTCGTCCCAGCCGTACAGGGCTTCTTCCAGCTGGGCGCGGCTCAGGATGTGGGTGGGGCGGCGCATCAGGGCGTGCAGGACGGCGAATTCGCGCGCGGTGAGCGTGACCGGCGCGCCGTTCCTCGTCACGCGCTTGGCGGCCGGATCGAGCGTCACCTCGCCGTGGCGCAGTTCGGGGGTGTCCTGCGCCGCGCCCCGGCGCAGGGCCGCGCGCACGCGGGCAGACAGCTCTTCCAGGTCGAAGGGCTTGACCAGATAGTCGTCCGCGCCCAGGTCCAGGCCCTGTACGCGGTCGGCCACCGTGTCGCGCGCCGTGATCACGATCACCGGCAGGCGGGCGCGGGGCGCCCCGGCCGTGCGCAAGGCCCGCAGGATGGCGTCGCCGTCGAGGCCGGGCAGGCTGCGGTCCAGCAGGACGCACTGGTACTCGTGCGTGGCCAGCGCGGCGGCGGCCTGGTCGCCGCGTTGCAGCCAGTCCACCGTGTAGCCGTCCATCCGCAGCCATGATTGCAGGGAATCGCCCAGCGAGGGGTCGTCTTCGATCAGGAGGATGCGCATCCGGGCATCTTACGACGGAAAGATGAAGCGAAACTGATGCGCATGCGCGGGTCTTCGAGCCGTGGCCTGGCCGATGCCTTCCGGGGTTTTCCGGCCTGTGGGCCAGGAAGGCGATTTCCCTATAATTTCCCGATGAACGGGAACAATCAGTGGGGCCACCAGATCCGGGCCTGGGCACGGGAACTGGGGTTTTCCGACATCGGCGTTTCGGGGGTGGATCTGTCCTCGGCCGAGCCTCGCCTGCTGGAATGGCTCGCCCTGGGCTATCACGGCGACCTGCACTACATGGAGCGGCATGGCCTCAAGCGCGCGCGGCCGGCCGAACTGGTGCCCGGCACGGTGAGCGTGATCACCGCGCGCATGCCTTATCTGCCGCGCGATGCCGCGCCCGACTGGCAGGCCCGCGAACGCGCGCGGCTGGCCGATCCCGGCGAAGGCGTGGTGTCGCTCTATGCCCGGGGGCGCGATTATCACAAAGTGGTGCGCGCACGCCTGCAAAAACTGTGCGACCGCATCGAGTCGCTGGTCGGCCCGTTCGGCTATCGCGTCTTTTCCGATTCGGCGCCCGTGCTGGAAAAGGAATTGGCCAGCCGCAGCGGCCTGGGCTGGCGCGGCAAGCATTCCATGGTGCTTTCGCGCGACGCGGGGTCGATGTTCTTCCTGGGCGAAATCTTCGTGGACTTCGCGCTGGAGCCCACCGGTCCGGTGAGCGCGCATTGCGGCACCTGTACCGCCTGCATCGATGTCTGCCCCACGGGCGCCATCGTCGCGCCCGGCGTGGTGGACGCGCGCCGCTGCATTTCCTATCTCACCATCGAGAATCACGGCCCCATCCCCGAGGCCCTGCGTCCGCTGATGGGCAACCACATCTACGGCTGCGACGACTGCCAGACGTTCTGTCCCTGGAACAAGTACGCACAGGCCTCGGCACTGCCCGATTTCGACGAGCGCGCGCCGCTGGTCGGCCGCCGGCTCGTCGAACTGTTCGCCTGGGACGAAGAGACGTTCCTCAAGCGGACCGAGGGCGGGCCGGTCCGGCGCATCGACCACGCGCGCTGGCTGCGCAACATCGCCGTGGCGCTGGGCAATGCGCTGCGCGATGCCGATGCGGTTCAGGCCCGGGAACTGCGCGCCGCCTTGCTCAGCCGCGCCGACCATGAAAGCGCCCTGGTGCGCGAGCACGTGGCCTGGGCGCTGGCGCAGCGCGCCTGAACGCGGGTACGGCAAGTGCGGCGCCGGGCGGCCGTCAAAGCGGATCACGCATTGGGTGTCGCGTCGGATTGCCGGGGGTGGCGCGACATCGCCTTGGCCCGGTACATGTCGGCGTCGGCTTGAAGCAGCGCGGCGGTGGCGCAATCGTCCCGGTCGAATCGCATCAGCCCGATGCTGGGGGTGATGCGGATCGGGGTGTCCCGCCAGGGGATGGGCTGCGTCAGGGCATGCTGGATGCGGGCCACGAGCGCGTCCGCGTCCGGGGCCTCGGTGCCGGGCGCGACGATGGCGAACTCGTCGCCGCCCAGGCGAACCACGGTGTCGGAGTCGCGTACGCAGACCAGCAGGCGCCGTGCGACCGTGCGCAGCACCTCGTCCCCGGCGGCATGGCCGAATGTGTCATTGACGGGCTTGAACCGGTCCAGGTCCAGCAGCAGGACATGGCCTTGGGAACCGGTTTTTTTGATGTGCTCCAGGCGTTCTTCCAGCAGCAGGCGGTTGCCCAGGCCCGTCAGCGGGTCGTGCTGGGCCTGATGGCGCAGTTCCCGCAATTGCGCGTTGTAGGTTCGGGTGACCTCGGAGATCTCGTCGGCCCAATCGGCGGGGATGGGATCCAGCGCCTGGTGGCCGCGCATGGCCTGGCGCAATTGCAGGAGGGGCTGCCCGATGGTGCGCCTGAAGGTCCAGAGCGCGCTGGCCAGCACCGCCGCCAGCATCGACAGGAAGACCGCCAGTTGCGGCACCAGGCTTCGGGAAACCGCGGTGAAGATCGAGAGGGGCTGAAAGGCGATGCGCAGTTCCCCCAGCGCGTGGGCGGTGCCCATTTCATCCACGTAATGGAGCGGGGTACTCAAGGTGTCCTTGCCGTCCTTGTCGGGCAGCTTGCCCGCCTGGATCAGTTTCTGGGCGCATTGGTCCGGCGCGCTGACCCCTTGCACGTCGGGCTGCAGCGTCAGCGCCTGAATGATGCCGCCCGCCGTCAGGCTGTTGCAATCCCACAGCGGTTTGACCAGCACGTGCGCGAAGGTGTCCAGGGTCTGGCTGCGCTGGTCGCGGGCCGCTGCGCGTTTGTTCTGGTAGTACAGCCCGGTCGTGAGGGCGGCGGCCAGAATGTAGGCCAGGGCCAGCAGCGGCAACAGCTGGCGCAAGAACCGCGTGTAGAGTTTCCGGGGAGGCGTCACGATAGGCGCGGGTGCAGCAGCAGATGCTGGTAGCGCCGCGGCACGATGTCCGGGCTGTAGAAGGGATTTTCCAGGCTGATGACGGTGCGGCCTTGCCAGGAATCCGCGGGTGGCGGCCGGCGCATCCGGGTCCAGATGGACTCGAACTCGCCGTTCTCGCAGATGATGTCGAACCCCTTTTGCAAAGCCTGATACAGCGCATCGGCGCCGGGGTGCGGAGAGACCCAGACAAAACGATACCAGGGGTATCTCAGCAGCAGGAACCGGTCCAGCGTGAGTTGCGGATAGTGTTCACGAAAGTGCGGCAGGAAATAGCTCAGGGACTCTTCCAGTCCCATGGGAAACAGGTCGATCACGCCGGTCTGCATCTGCTCGGCGAATTCCCCGTTGCGCCAGCTCTGGACCTCGCGGGTGGTGATGCCGGCCGTGCGGTAGATGTTCGCGTCCCACCAGTTGGCGCCCTGACCGATGGTCAGCGTGCGCAAGTCCTCCAGCGTGCGGACATGGCTCAACCGTTCTTCGTGGCTTTGCAGAACGAATGGCGCGCGCCAGCCCAGCAGGCCGCGCTCCAGCGGGACGGGGATCATTCTCAGACGGCCTTCGCGCACCAGTTGCAGGCGGGTGGGGGAGGCCGGCAGCAGATTGATGTGGATGCGCCCGGCGGCGATTTCATGCAGATTGCGCTGTTCGGACGCGTGGGGCGCGTTGACCAGATCCGCGGGCAATCCTCCGGCCTTCAAGGCCGCGTGCAGCAGCGCGATGCAGTGCGCCAATGACGGCTCCGTCTGCACGACGAACACAGGAAGGGCGGCCGCATGGGACGTCGGCAGGCAGGCACCGGCCATCAAGCCCAACAGATTGCGGCGATAAGGCGAAAATGGAGTGTCCATAGGATTGGCGGCCTGGCGGCGCGGTTTCCAGACTTTGCATCATAGACGGGATGGCGCCCTGGTCCAACCCCCGGGCCGGAACGGAAGCCCTTGATTCCGCACGGAATCGGGCGCTGTTCGTTCCGGGCGGCTTCATTTCGGCGAACGGGCGTCCGCCATCGGGGCGCCGGTGCCGCGCGGCGGATCGACCTCGCGCCATGCGCCGGGCGGCAGATCTTCCAGGCGCCAGGGCCCGATGCCGATTCGCACCAGGCGCAGGGTCGGCAATCCCACGGCCGCCGTCATGCGCCGCACCTGGCGGTTGCGGCCTTCGCGGATGGCGATTTCCAGCCATGCGGTCGGGATGCTTTTGCGGAAACGCACCGGCGGATCGCGCGGCCAGAGCCGTGGTTCCGCCAGCGTGCGGGCCTGGGCGGGCAGGGTGGGGCCGTCCTTCAGGTCCACGCCGGTCCGCAGGCGTTGCAATTGGGCCTCGGTCGGCTCGCCTTCGACCTGCACCCAGTAGGTCTTCGCCATCTTGTGCCGGGGGTCGGCGATGCGCGCCTGCAGGCGGCCGTCGTTGGTCAGCAGGAGCAGGCCTTCGCTGTCGCGGTCCAGCCGTCCGGCCGGGTAGACGCCGGGCACGTCGACGAAGTCCTTCAGTGTGGCGCGGCCCTGGTCGTCGCTGAACTGGGTCAGCACGCCGAAAGGCTTGTTGAGCAGCAGCAGGCGGGGCCGGGCGGGCGGCGCCTTGGCGGTCCGGCGCGTCCCGCCGGTCCGGGGGCGTCGCGGTGCGGGTTCATGGGTCATGCGTCATCCCCTGGGTCAAGGCCCGTCGGCGGGCGGTGCGCCGCACACCTGGCGCACCAGTTGTCTCAACCAGCGGTGCGCCGGCTCCATCTCCAGGCGCGGGTGCCACATTTGCGAGATCGTGATGCGGCGGGTCGGGAAGGGCAGTTCGAAGGTCCGGAATGCCGCTTCTCCGCCCGCGGGTCGCGGTGGCAGATAGGAGGCGGGCAGCAGTGCGATCAAGTCCGACGCGGTGGCCACGGCCAATGCCGCTGGAAATCCGGGGACGACGCTGGTGATTTTGCGGGCCAGCCCCATTTCCGCCAGCGCTTCGTCGACCGGGCCATGCGCGCGTCCCCGGCGCGAGGCGACCACATGCCCGTACGAGGCGTACCGCTCGGCGGTGACGGTCGGTTCGGACAGCAGAGGATGGCCGGCCCGGACCACGCCGATGAAATGGTCGCGAAACAGGGCTTGAAGGCGGATTTCCGGCCCCATGTTTTCCACGACCCCGATCTCCAGGTCGACCAGCCCTTCGCGAAGATAGCGGGCATCCTTCTCGATCTTGGGGGCGAAATGCAGGCTGACGCGCGGCGCCTCGTCGGCCGCGGCCGCGATCAGCCTCGGGCCGAAAGCCTCGACGAACCCTTCGTTCGCCCGGATGGCGAAAATGCGGTCCAGGGCGGACAGATCCAGTTCGGACACCGCGGGCGACAGCAGCGCCCGGGCTTCGAGCGCCGCGTTGCGCGCCCGTTCGCGGATCGCCTGCGCATGAGGGGTCGGCACCATATGGCGCCCCGCCCGTACGAGCAGGGGGTCGCCGGTCGTGGCGCGCAGGCGGCCCAGCGTGCGGCTCATGGCGGAAGTGCTCAGGCCGGTTCGCCGCGCCGCGCCGGCCACGCTGCCCTCGGCCAGCAGGGCGTCGAGCGCCACCAGCAGGTTGAAATCGGGTTCGGACATAGGGGCCAGGCCTGGGTGTGCGGATGAGGGCGGGATTGCTGCCGGATACGATATGCAGCGTACCATGCACTCTATAACTGTGAATGGTGCGTCTTCCGCCTGGTCAGCGTCGCGATTACATTTTTTCCATGGATCAACGACAGCGAGGTAAGGTGCCATGGAATTATTGACCGACAGACCGGGCGACGATGGATTGCCGGGCCGTGAGCGCGCCGCCGTCATGGCGGCGCTGATGACCGCCACCGTCATGGTGGTGTTCGATGGATCGGTGATCAACATCGCGTTGCCGAAGATGGCGGATGCGCTGCGGGTCGCGCCGTCCATCGCCGTGTGGTTCGCCAATGCGTACCTGCTGTCCGTGGCCATGACGCTGGCCATTTTCGCCGCGCTGGCCGGCCGCTTCGGATTCCGCCCCTTGTTCCTGCCCGGCCTGGCCGTGTTCTCCCTGGCGTCGGCGGGTTGCGCGCTGGCGTCCAATGCGGATGCGCTGATTGCCATGCGGGTGCTGCAGGGCGTGGGCGGGGCCGCCGTGGTCAGTATCGGGCCGGCCATCCTGCGATCGGCGTTCCCCAGCCGCCTGCTGGGACGGATCCTGGGGCTGAATGCGCTGCTGATCGCCGCCAGCACCGCCCTCGCGCCGATCGTCGGCGGCACGCTGCTCGACACCTGGGGCTGGCAGTGGCTGTTTGCCTTGAACATCGTCCCCGGCGCGCTGGCGCTGGTGATTGCCATGAAGGCCATTCCCGCGAGTCCGGGGACCGCGCGCGGGCCTTTCGACACGCCGGGGGCATGGCTCTCCGCCGTGCTGCTGGGCGCGTTGATCATGGCCACCAACCACGTCGCGATGCCGGGAGAGGGCGGGTACGTTCTCATTGCCTTGCTTGCCGGCGCGGGGTTCGCGTGGCGCATGCGCCACGCGCGGCAGCCGCTGCTGCCCCCCGTGATCTTTGCATCGGCCCGGTTTTCGCTGGCGGCCCTGACCTCGATGGCCTCGTTCGTGGCGCAAGGCATCACCTTCGTGGCCCTGCCTTTCCTGTTCCAGAACGCATACGGCTACAGCGCTTTTGAAACCGCGCTGTTGTTCACGCCGTGGCCGGTGGGCATCGTGCTGGTCGCGCCCCATGCGGGGCGGCTGGCCGACAGGGTGTCGCCCGCCTTGATCTCCACCATCGGCCTGTGCGTGCTGACGGCCGGGCAGGTTTCGCTGGCCTTGCTGCCCAGGCAGCCGCAGGTCTGGGACATCGTGGCGCGATGCCTGCTGTGCGGCATCGGCTTTGGCTGCTTCCAGAGCCCCAACAATCGCGAAATGCTGTCGAGCGTGTCGCGCGAGCACAGCAGCTATGCCTCCGGGGTGCTGGCCATCATGCGCACGTTCGGCCAATGTCTGGGGACGGCGTTGGTGGGGGTGCTGCTGGCCTCGCATGCCCGGGGCGCCGTATCCATGGAGCGGCCGGCGGTGCAGCTGAGCCTGTGGATCGCGGTGGCGGCGACGGCGCTGGCCGTGACGCTGAGCCTGAGCCGCTTGCGGCGCGATCCCCATCGGTTGGGGGCATCGCGCAAAACAGGATGATCCTGCCGTTGATCGGCAGGGGCGGGCGCGGTGCTCGTTCAGCGGCGCCGCAGCAGGACGGCGCCGATGGCCACCACCACGCACACGACGGCCAGGCCGTCCTGCCAGCTGGGCTGCTCGCCGATCAGCATGCTGCTCAGGATGCCGACGATCGGGATGGCGGTGACGCTCATGGCGCTGGTCGATGCCGGCAGCGTGCGCGCCATGGCGAACCAGATGACCTGGACCGCGCCGTAGTTCAGCAGCACCGACCAGGACAGCACGCCCCACATGGCGGCGCCGGCCAGGGCCAGTCGCGCCGTGAAGCGCTCGCCGTAGACAAGCACCGACAGCAGGACGGTGAACACGGGCATGGTGAAGCCCAGGATGGCCGCGCGCCCGGCAGGCAGATGAGCGACCCCGATGATGGACAGGCCGTGCCAGCCCATCACGTTGGGCAGGCCCAGCACGACGACGCTGCGCCATTGCCGCGCGGCAGCAGCGTAATCCCGCCACGCCGCCAGTAATAGGCCAGCAGCGCCAGCGCGCCGCCGGCCATGGTGACGGCGCGGAACCACAGCGGGCTCCACTCCCGCAGGCCCAGCTTCATCACGGGCCAGTTCAGTCCCCACATCAGCGTCAGCAGTGCGAGGCCGAGCAGTTGGCGGGCATTCAAGGGAGACACCGGGATGAGGAAAGATCGGCTTGAATCTTAGCACCCGCCCGGCGGCCCGCCGTCCGGGCAACAAAAAACCCAGTCGGAAACGACTGGGTTGATTGCAACTGGTGGCCCGGGGCGGAATCGAACCACCGACACAAGGATTTTCAATCCTCTGCTCTACCGACTGAGCTACCGGGCCAAGACGCAGAATCATACATGAAAATTTGATCCTGTGCAGACGGCCGACGTCCAAAAACCACGTCCGGCATTCCACGGCCGCCCCCGGCGCCTTATAATACAGTCCATCTTAGTGTGCAACTTCTTCTTGCGGGCATGTCCGTCGACGTCCTGACCTTTGGCTTGAACCACGTTTCCGCGCCGGTTTCCGTGCGGGAACGCGTGTCGTTTCCGCTCGAACTGGTCAAGCCCGCGCTGGCGGCCTTGCGGTCCGCCTTCGGCAGCGGCGTGCGCGAAGCCGCCATCCTGTCCACCTGCAACCGCACGGAAATCTATTGCGCGGCCGACCCCGGCGTCGCGTCCGAACTGCCGGCCTGGCTGGCGGAATTCAACCGCCTGGAAACCGGCCTGCTCGCGCCCCACCTCTATCAGTACCAGAAGAACGACGCCGTGCGCCATGCCTTCCGCGTGGCCAGCGGCCTGGATTCCATGGTGCTGGGCGAACCGCAGATCCTGGGCCAGATGAAGGACGCCGTGCGCACGGCCGAACAGGCCGGCACGCTGGGCACGCTGCTGCACCAGCTGTTCCAGCGCACCTTCTCCGTCGCCAAGGAAGTCCGCTCGCAGACGGCCATCGGCGCGCATTCGGTGTCCATGGCCGCCGCCGCCGTGCGCCTGACCGAACGCGTGCTGGGGGACCTGTCCTGTAGCAACGTGCTGTTCATCGGCGCGGGCGAAATGATCGAACTCTGCGCCACCCACTTCGCGGCGGTGCGGCCGCGCCAGATCGCGGTGGCCAACCGCACGCTGGAACGCGCCGAGACCCTGGCCGCCCAGTTCGACGCCCGCACGCTGAAGCTGTCGGCGCTGCCGGACCACCTGGCCGAATTCGACGTGGTCGTCTCCTGTACGGCATCGTCCCTGCCCATCCTCGGCCTGGGGATGGTGGAAAGGGCCGCGCGCGCGCGGCGCCACCGTCCCATGGTCATGGTCGACCTGGCCGTGCCGCGCGACATCGAACCCGAAGTCGGCCGCCTGGCCGACGTCTACCTGTACACGGTCGACGACCTGGGCCGCATGGTGCAGTCGGGCACCGACGCGCGCCGCGCCGCCGTGGTCCAGGCCGAAGCCATCATCGAGGCCCGGGTGCGGCACTTCATGCACTGGCTCAGCAACCGCGAAATCGTGCCGGCGATCATCGACTACCAGCAAAGCGCCGACGCCCTGCGCCTGTCCGAACTGGACCGCGCCCGGCGGCTGCTGGCCCGCGGCGACGACCCGGAAGCCGTCCTCGAACTCCTGGCGCACAGCCTGACGCACAAATACATGCACGGTCCCCTGGCCGCGCTGAACCGCAGCGAAGGCGCCGAGCGCGACCAGCTGCTGACGCTGCTGCCCCGCCTGCTGCCCGAATCCGGCGCCCGCCGCCGGTAGCGGCGATCCCCCCTCCTTCGTGCCGATCCGGTCCCGCGCGGGGCCGGGTCCAGGCTTCCTTGTGATTTCCCGGAACCTCCCCCCATGAAAAGTTCGATGCGCAGCCGCCTGGAACAGCTCGGCCACCGGTTGGCCGAGATCGACGCCCTGCTGGCCGAGCCGGACAGCGCCGACGACATGGACCGCTTCCGCAAATGGACGCGCGAACGCGCCGAACTGGAGCCCGTGGTGCGGGTCTTCGAGTCCTGGCAGAGGGCGTGCGACGACCGGGACGCGGCGCGGGACATGCTGTCCGATCCCGACATGAAGGCGCTGGCCGAAGAGGAACTGGCGGGCGCCGACGCGCGCATCGAGGCGCTGGAGGACGAATTGCGGATCCTGCTGCTGCCGAAGAACCCGGACGACGACCGCAGCGTCTTCCTGGAAATCCGTGCCGGCACGGGAGGCGACGAGAGCGCGCTGTTCGCGGGCGACCTGCTGCGCATGTACACCCGCTACGCGGAGGTCCGTGGCTGGCGGGTGGAACTGATGTCCGAGAGCGCGTCCGAACTGGGCGGCTACAAGGAAGTCATCGCCCACGTCGAGGGCGACGGCGTCTACGGCCGGCTGAAGTTCGAGTCCGGCGCCCACCGCGTCCAGCGCGTGCCCGAGACCGAATCCCAGGGCCGGGTGCACACGTCGGCCTGCACGGTCGCGGTGATGCCCGAGGCCGATCCCCAGGCCGACATCCGGATCGATCCCAACGACCTGCGCATCGACACGTTCCGCGCCAGCGGGGCGGGGGGACAGCACATCAACAAGACCGATTCGGCGGTGCGCATCACCCACCTGCCGACCGGCCTGGTGGTGGAATGCCAGGACGACCGTTCGCAGCACCGCAACAAGGACAAGGCCATGCAGGTGCTGGCCGCCCGCCTGAAGGACCGCCAGCAGCAGGAAGTCCACGCCCGCGAGGCCGCCCAGCGCAAGAGTCTGGTGGGCTCCGGCGACCGGTCGGAACGCATCCGCACCTACAATTTCCCGCAGGGGCGCGTCACCGACCACCGCATCAACCTGACGCTGTACAAGCTGGCGCAGGTGATGGACGGCGACCTGGGCGAACTGACCGACGCCCTGCTGGCCGAGCACCAGGCCGAACAGCTCGCCGCGCTGGCGCTGGAATGAGCCTCACCCTGCGCGAATCCCTGGCGGCCAGCCCCCTGCCGCGCCTGGAGGCCCAGCTGCTGTGGCAGCGGGTGCTGGGCGTGCCGCGCGCCTGGCTGATCGCGCACGACGCCGATCCCCTGGACCCGGCGCGGGTCGCCGCCTACCGGACGCTGGAGGCCCGCCGGCTGGCGGGCGAGCCCATCGCCTACATCCTGGGGCATCGGGAGTTCTTCGGCCGCGACTTCCAGGTCACCCCGGCGGTGCTGATCCCCCGACCGGACACCGAGCTGCTGGTCGAGTGCGGCCTGCGGGCGATCCGGGACGTGAGCGAGCCCCAGGTGCTGGACCTGGGCACGGGCAGCGGCATCGTGGCGGTGACGATCGCGCTGGAGCGGCCCGACGCGCGGGTGCGGGCCACCGACCGCAGCGCCGAAGCCCTGGACGTGGCGCGAAAGAACGCACGGGCCCTGGGGGCAAAACTATTGTTTTCACACGGGAATTGGTACGATACAGAGTTGGGTTCGATGCGATTCGATCTGATCGTCTCGAACCCTCCGTACATCGACGCGCGGGACGCGCACCTGGGGCAGGGCGACCTGCGGTTCGAACCCCCGGGCGCCCTGACCGACGGAGCCGATGGCCTGCGGGCCCTGCGCGACATCGTGCGCGGCGCGCCGGATCATCTGTCCTCGGGCGGGATCCTGTGCGTGGAACACGGCTGGGACCAGGCGGCGGCCGTCCGGTCCCTGTTCCTGGGCCGGGGGTTCGCCGACGTCGCCAGCGAGCGGGACCTGTCCGGCATCGAACGCGTCACCCGGGGCCGTGTCCCGGCCTGATCTTTTTTCCGCCAGGCCGCCGAAAGCGCGGCGTGGAGGATTTATTAAGCGAGACCACCATGAGCGAAGCAGTCCAATCCGAAGTCCAGAATTTCATCCGTGAAACGGTCACCGGCCATCCGGTCGTCCTGTTCATGAAGGGCACGGCCCAGTTCCCGCAATGCGGCTTTTCCGGCCGCGCGATCCAGGTCCTGAAGGAAACCGGCGTCACCAAGCTGGTGACCGTCAACGTGCTGGAAGACCCCGAAGTCCGCCAGGGCATCAAGGACTACGCCAACTGGCCGACGATTCCCCAGCTCTACGTCAAGGGCGAATTCATCGGCGGCACCGACATCATGAACGAAATGCACCAGAACGGCGAACTGGCCCAACTGCTGAAGGACGCCGGGGCGATCGAGTGAATCCCCCCAAGGGGTCTCCTGAACACGTCAAGCGCCTGGTCGTCGGCATCAGCGGCGCGACCGGCGTTCGATACGCCACCCGCCTGCTGGAAATCGCGCGGGCGCACGGCGGGGTGGAAACCCATCTCGTCATGTCGCCCTCGGGGGTGCTGAACGTCCGCCACGAACTCGGCCTGGACCGCCAGGCCGTGCATGCGCTGGCCGATCACGTCCACAGCCATCGGGACGTGGGCGCGGTGCTGGCCAGCGGCAGCTTCCGCACGGCCGGCATGGTGGTGGCGCCCTGTTCCATGCGGACGCTGGCGGCCGTGGCGCACGGCCTGTCGGACAATCTCATCACCCGGGCGGCGGACGTGACCCTCAAGGAACGCCGCCGGCTGGTATTGATGGTGCGGGAAACCCCCTTCAACCTGGCGCATCTGCGCAACATGACGGCCGTGACCGAAATGGGCGGGGTGATCTTCCCGCCGCTGCCGGCGTTCTACCTGCGCCCCGCCACGCTGGACGATCTGATCGACCACACCGTGTGCCGCGTGCTGGAACTCTTCGACATACACGTGCCCGGGCCGCGATGGGAAGGCCTCGACGATCCGGGCGTCCACCCGCAGGGCGCCGGGGTCGCCTGATGCGCCGCCCCCGCCCGTTTCCCGGAACTCGCGCATGATCAAAAAAGTCCCCGTGTCCCAATTGTGCGTCGGCATGTACGTGCATGACCTGGGCGGCTCCTTCCTGGACCATTCCTTCTGGCGCTCGCGCTTCCTGATCCAGAACGAGCGCAAGCTGCGCCGCCTGCAGGAATCGAGGCTGGAATGGGTGCTGATCGACACTGGCCGGGGGGTGGACGTGTCCTCCGGCGGGTCGGGCGCCGTCGCGCCCGTTCCACCGGCCGCTTCCGGATCCCAGGCCGCGCCCGCGGTCTCGGGCGCGGCCCAGTCCTCCGCGAAGGCGGCCGACGCCGCACCCCCGTCCGCCACGCCGGAACAGCAGGCCTTCGACGACGCCAGGGACATCATCGACGGCTCGCGGGAACAGGTCCGGCAGCTGTTCGCCGACGCGGACCTGGAGGGCAAGATCGACCTGCGGCAGATCGAAGGCCTGGTCCAGGACATGGCCGACTCCATCGAAGGCCATCCGGACGCGCTGACCAGCCTGGCCCGCATCAAGCGCGCCGACCAGTATCTGTATGCGCATTCCGTGGCCGTGTCGGCGCTGATGACGGCCCTGGCGCGGACCCTGGCGCTGTCCGACGACCAGGTCCGCCTGGCCGGCATGGCCGGCCTGCTGCACGACATCGGCAAGGTCCGCGATCCCGACGAGACGCCCGGCAAGCTCGGCCGCCCGATCCAGCCGGCCCAGGAACTGCTGCGCAAGCATCCGCAAAGCGGCGCCGAGGTGCTGCGCCAGGATCCGAGCGTGCCGCCCGAGGTCATCGACGTCTGCCTGCATCACCACGAGCGTATCGACGGCAAGGGCTTCCCCGACGGCCTGGAGGGCGAGCGGATCAGCCTGCTGGCCCGGATGGCGGCCATCTGCAATTACTACGACGAAGTCACCTCGACGCGGCCCTTCAAGAAAGGCTGGGATCCGGCCTTCGCGCTGTTCAAGATGCTGAAGTCCTCGGGGCAGTTCGACATGGACATCCTGGGCGCCTTCGTGCGCACGGTGGGGCGCTACCCCCTGGGGTCCATCATCAGCCTGACGGAAAGCGAGCTGGGCCTGGTGGTGGCGCAGAATCCGGACGCGCCGGAACTGCCCGTGGTGAAGATCTTCTATTCGATCCGCTGGAGCCACGCCATCCCGGAGCGCCGGGTGAACCTGGCCGATCCGGGCTGCACCAGCCGCGTCCTGCCCGTGGTCGCGCCGGTGGACTGGGCCCAGTCGGGCCTGCCCGTGCCGCCTATCGTGTAGCGGCCCGGGGCCGCGCGCGCAGGCCGATCAGGATCGCCAGGACGATGCCCGTCGCCGCGAAGGCGGCGGTGGCGGTCCAGGTCCATTGCCAGTCGCCGCCGGCCCGGTTGACCACCCAGGCCACGAAGGGCGGTCCGACGAACTGGCCCAGGGACGAGCATTGCTGCATCCAGCCGATGGTCGTGGAGGCGGTCTGCGGGCTGGGCGCCAGGGTCAGCCCCAGCACGAACAGGGTGGTCGGCACCAGGCCCCCCACCATGGAAAACATCAGCACGGCCACGAACTGGCCCGGGGCCGGCAGGCCCGCGCCGAACGCGGCCCAGGCGCACAGGATCATGGTCGCCAGCCCCGCCACCAGCAGCTGCCAGCCCGCCACGCCATGGTGCAGCAGACGGCCCGCGGACAGGTTGCCGATCGCGTTGGCGCCCGCGACGATGGCCGTCAGCAGCCCCGCCGTGGTGCCGCCGATGCCCTGGGCGGCGTAGATCGTCGGCAGGAAGCCGATCACCGCCATCCACTGGCCCGCGTACAGTCCGAAGATCAGGGCGACCAGCCAGACGTTCGCCGACCCCAGGGTCATGCGCGCCATCCGCGCCAGGGAATCCCGGGGCCGGCCGGCCTCGGCGGCGGGATCCGGCGGCACGAGGCGCAGGGTGAGCAGCAGGCAGCACAGGGTCAGCGCGGCCAGCAGCGACCACAGCAGCTGCCAGGTGCCCAGGCTCAGGATCCAGGACCCCGCCAGCAGGATGACCACGGTCCCCAGCGGCATGTAGCTGCCCCACAGGCCCATGATGCGGCTCAGCCGGTCCGGTGGCACGAGGCGGCGGATCAGCGCGGGGATCGGCATGGCCACCATCAGGACGCCGCAGCCCTCCGCGGCGCGGAACAGCAGCACCAGCAGGCTGGAATCCAGCCAGGCGCCCAGCGTCGACGCGGCCGCCAGGATGGCCAGGCCGGTCAGGACGCAGCGGCGCAGGCCGATGCGTTCGGCCACCAGGGCGATCGGCAGGCCCAGGATCAGGCCGCCGAGCTGCACGGCCGACAGCAGGAAGCCCGATTCCACCAGGCTGAGCCGGAATTCGGCCTGCAGCTGGGGCAGGGCGGGAGGCACTTTCCAGATGTGCAGCGCGGCGCACATGCCGACCAGCACCAGGAACAGGGCGGCGCGCACGGCGGCATGGGCCTCGGCGGCGCGGGATTCGGGGGCTGTGTGCGGCGGCATGGGGATGGTCAGGGGAATGCGGTTTTGCGGGGCAGCCAGCGCCAGAACATCCAGGCGGCGACGAAGCCCAGGGCGCCGATGGCGGTGATGCCGCCGGCGAGCGACAGGGCGGCGGTGATGGCGGACATCAGCAGGGGGCCTCCGCCGCCGCCGAGGTCGGTGATCAGGCGCCAGATGCCCAGGAACCGGGTGCGGTCGGCGGGCGGCGAGGCATCGGCGCCGATGGTCATGATGATGCCCGAGCCGATGCCGTTGCCCACGCCCAGCACCATGCTGACCGCCAGCAGGCTGGCGAATCCCGTGGTCCAGGGGATGGCGACCAGGCTGGCGCCCATGATCAGCATGCAGGGCAGGGCGACCCAGAGGCGCCCGCGCAGGTCCATGATCCGGCCGGCCGGATAGAACAGCAGCATGTCCACGCCGCCCATGATCCCGTAGATCAGGGCGGTCGCCGTGGCGTCCAGGCCGATCTGGTCGGCCCAGAGCGGGATGACGATCTGGCGGCAGGACCGGATCGCCGAAACCAGCGCCGTGGATACGCCCAGCGTCAGGAAGACGCCCGCGTGCGCGCGGGCCAGGCCCGCCAGGGACAGGCGCGGGGTGTCGCGGGTCGGGGCGCGGTCGCGGGGTTCGAGATCCGGGATGGTGAAGGCCAGGATGCCCGTGCCCAGGAAGGCCAGGACGGCGGCCCAGTAGGCGCCGGGAAGCCCCATCAGGTGGATGAAGCCGGCGGCCATGAAGGGGCCGGCGAACAGGCCCACCCGCATGGTGCCGCCCAGGGTGGACATGGCGCGCGCGCGCATGTGGGGCGGGACGGCCTCGATCAGGTAGGTCTGGCGCGCCAGCAGGAAGACGGAACTGGCCAGGCCGATCATCAGGACGCCCAGGCCGAGGACCCAGGGGGTATGGGCGGCCAGGCACAGGGCCAGGGCGGCCAGGCTGAAGACGGCCGCGCCGACCATGGCGCGGCGTTCGCCGTAGCGGTTGGCCAGCGCGGCGGCCGGCAGGTTGGCCATCATGGAGCCGATGCCGATCAGGGCCACGATCAGGCCGGCCTGCGCCGAACTGGCGCCCAGGTCGCGGGCGCTGAGGGCGAGGACCGGGTAGATCGCGCCTTCGCCCAGGCCGAAGAGCAGGGAGGGGCCGAATGCCGGGAGGGCGATCCGGGCCAGGCTGAAGGAATCGGAGGAGGGAGGCACGCCGGAGGGTCGCGATGACCAAATCGGCATTGTCGCATACGGGTGGCGGAAATGCCCGGAGGCGCTGGCGTAGGTGGGTTTCCCTATTGCTGTCATGGAAATTGGCAGATTCAATCGGGAAAAACTCTAGGCGTTATTACTGATTGCGGGAAGCTTGAGGTTTCGTGCATCATGCACGCGCTCTCGACCGTTTACAAAACGGCACATTTGACCGGTTTACCAACCAACTTAGGGGCTCTCTCTCATGCAACGTCGTTCCTTCCTCAAGAAGGCTGCCCTTGGCGCGGCCGCCGGCGGCGCCACCCTGGCCGCTCCCGCTTTCGCCCAGGAATCGCCCACCCTCAACTGGCGCCTCGCCTCCAGCTTCCCCCGCAGCGCCGACGCGATCTACTCCGGCGGCGAAAACATCGCCAAGTTCGTGTCCGAGGCGACCGGCGGCAAGTTCCAGATCCGCGCCTTCCCCGGCGGCGAGATCCTGCCCGCCCTGGGCGTGCTCGACGGCGTGCAGAACGGCACGGTCGAATGCGGCCATACCGCGTCCTACTACTATTTCGGCAAGGACCCGGCCCTGTGCTTCGACGGCGCCGTGCCTTTCGGCCTGAATACCCGCCAGTACAACGCCTGGATGCGCCACGGCGATGGCATGAAGCTCCTGCGCGAACTGTTCGCCAAGTTCAACATCGTGAACTTCCCCTGCGGCTACACCGGCACCCAGATGGGCGGCTGGTTCCGCAAGGAAGTCAAGACGGTCGACGACCTGAAAGGCCTGAAATTCCGCACGGCGGCCTTCGCCGGCGCGGTGCTGATGAAGCTCGGCGTGGTGCCGCAGCAGATCGCCGGCGGCGACATCTACCCGTCCCTGGAAAAGGGCACCATCGACGCGGCCGAATGGATCGGCCCCTACGACGACGAGAAGATGGGCTTCCACCGCGTGGCGCCCTTCTACTACTTCCCGGGCTGGTGGGAAGGCACGCTGCAGGTGTCCCTGTACGTCAACAAGGACAAGTACGAAGCGCTGCCCAAGCACTACCAGGCCGTGCTGGACCAGGCTTCCGCCCTGGCGACCAACACCATGATCGCCACCTACGACGCGGAAAACCCCAACGCCCTCAAGCGCCTGATCGGCGAAGGCGCCAAACTCCGCGCCTTCCCGAAGCCCGTCATGGACGCCTGCTACAAGGCCGCCCAGGAAACCTACGCGGAACTGTCCGCCAAGGATCCCGGCTTCAAGAAGATCCACGACGCCTACATGGGCTTCCGCGACCATGAAATCCCGTGGTTCCGCATCGCCGAAGGCAGCTTCGACCAATACATGGCCACGGCGGCCAAGTAATCGACGCCTCGTGCCGGCCTGCTTTTGAAGGCCGTCCATGACCGGATCGCGCCCTAGCCCCCCTCGTGGGGGCTTGCGCGTGTCCGGACGCAACCCTTTTCATTGGCTCTCACCATGAATGCACTTCTCGCCCTGTCGCGAGCGATCGACGCCGTCAATCGCCGCGTGGGCCGGGCCGTGACCTGGCTGATCCTGCTTGCGGTGCTCGTCAGCGCCACCAACGCGACGGTACGCAAGCTGTTCAACGTCAGTTCCAACGCCTGGCTCGAATTGCAGTGGTACCTGTTCGGCGCCGTCTTCCTGCTGGCGTCCGGCTACACCCTGCTCAAGAACGAACACGTCCGCGTCGACGTCCTGGCCTCGCGCTTTTCCCGGCGCACCCAGCTGTGGATCGAAATCGCCGGCGTGCTGCTCTTCCTGCTGCCCGCCTGCGGGCTCATCATGTGGCTGTCCTGGCCGTTCTTCATGGATGCCTTCGTGAACAACGAGCAGTCCTCGAACGCGGGCGGCCTGATCCGCTGGCCGGCCAAGCTGCTGATCCCCATCGGCTTCGCCCTGCTGGTGTGCGCGGGCCTGTCGCACCTGATCAAGTGCATCGGCTGCCTGCGCGGCCAATGTCCCGATCCCCGCGACGTGCACAAGGGCAAGTCCGCCGAGGAACTGCTCGCCGAGGAAATCGCCCGCGAGGCGCAACAGCGCGAGTCCGCCTCGCATGAGGGGCACTGACCATGGAAGCATTGTTTCTGGCTTATATGGCGCCGATCATGTTCGGCATGCTGGTGGTCCTGCTGCTGCTGGGCTTTCCGGTGGCGTTCTCCCTGGCGGCCAACGGCATCCTGTTCGGCCTGATCGGCATCGACCTGGGGCTGCTGTCCCCGGCGCTGTTCCAGGCCCTGCCGCAGCGCGTGTTCGGCGTGATGGGCAACGAGTCCCTGCTGGCGGTGCCCTTCTTCACCTTCATGGGGCTGATCCTGGAACGCTCCGGCATGGCCGAGGACCTGCTCGAGACCGTCGGCCAGCTGTTCGGTCCGCTGCGCGGCGGCCTGGCGATCGCGGTCATCCTGGTGGGCGCGATGCTGGCGGCGACCACCGGCGTGGTGTCCGCCTCGGTGATCTCGATGGGCCTGATCTCGCTGCCCATCATGCTGCGCTACGGCTATGACCGCCGCCTGGCCACGGGGGTGATCGCGGCTTCCGGCACCTTGTCGCAGATCATTCCGCCGTCGCTGGTGCTGATCGTGCTGGCCGACCAGCTGGGCCGTTCCATCGGCGACATGTACAAGGGCGCCTTCCTGCCGGGCTTCGCCCTGACGGGCCTGTACATCCTGTATGTCGTCGCGATGGCCGTGTTCAAGCCGAAGTCGGCGCCCGCCATTCCGCCCGAAGCGCGCACCTTCGTCGAGCCCAACGGCGGACACGGCATTCCCTCGCTGCTGGCGCTCATGGCGGTGTCGGTCGGTGTGTCGATCGCGGGCGTGGAGTTCCTGCTCGACGACGGCGCGCACGTGGACGAACTGATCGTCACCAGCATCCTGATCTGGGGCGCGGCGGCCTTTGCCATGGCCGGGCTCAACAAGATCCTGCGCCTGGGCCTGCTGTCGCAGATCGCCGAACGCGTGACCTTCGTCATGATCCCGCCCCTGGCACTGATCTTCCTGGTGCTGGGCACGATCTTCATCGGCGTGGCCACGCCGACCGAAGGCGGTGCCATGGGTGCGGTGGGCGCGCTGATCATGGCGTTGATCAAGCGGCGGCTGAACCTCAAGCTGTTGCGCCAGGCCATGGACACCACCACGACGCTGACCTGCTTCGTGGTGTTCATCCTGATCGGGTCCTCGGTCTTCAGCCTGACCTTCCGCGGCGTGAACGGCGACTTGTGGGTCGAGCATCTGCTCACCGGCCTGCCGGGCGGACAGATGGGCTTCCTGGTCGTGGTCAGCGTCCTGACCTTCTGCCTGGCCTTCTTCCTGGACTTCTTCGAACTGGCCTTCATCATCGTGCCGCTGATCGGGCCGGTGGCGGACAAGATGGGCATCGACCTTATCTGGCTGGGCGTCCTGCTGGCCGTGAACATGCAGACGTCGTTCATGCATCCGCCGTTCGGTTTCGCGCTGTTCTACTTGCGATCGGTGGCGCCCAAGGAAGACTACCAGGACCGGGTCACCGGCCAGACCATCGCCAAGGTCACCACCGGCCAGATCTACTGGGGCTCGATTCCCTTCATCGTGATCCAGATCGCCATGGTGGTCCTGGTGCTGCTGTATCCGGGCATGGTCACCCACTACAAGGCCGACCGGCCCAAGGTGAACATCGAGGACGTCAAGCTCGACATGGGCAACTTCGGCGGCTATGGCGCCGGGACCGATGGCCAGACGTCGGACCAGGACTACAACAATATGTTCAAGTAGGACGCCTCACGCAGCCGGTTCCGCTTCGGCGGGGCCGGCCGCGCGATCGTCCGTCGAAGGCCCGGCTTGCCGGGCCTTCGACGTTCTTCCGGAACCCCTCAGGCCGGGTCGCCGGCGCCGGGCCGCCGCCGCGTGCGCACCACGTCCAGCCAGGACTCGAGCGGCATGGGACGAGCCAGCAGGTAGCCCTGCAGGGCGTGGCAGTCGTGCTCGAACAGGAACCGGGACTGCGATTCGGTCTCCACGCCCTCGGCGACCACGCGCAGGTTGAGCTGGTCGGCCATGGCCAGGATCAGCTGGACGATGGCGATGCTGTCGCTGTCGTTGGGAATGTCCTGGACGAGGCTCTTGTCGATCTTCAGTTCGTACAGCGGCAGGCGCTTCAGGTAGGCCAGGTTGGAATAGCCGGTGCCGAAATCGTCGATGGAGAAGCGGATGCCCAGCAGGGACAGCGCCTGCATGCGCCGGGCCACGGCCTGCATGTCCTGGATCAGCACGCCCTCGGTGATCTCGAAGATCAGCCGGTTGCCCGGGACGCCCTTGCTTTCCAGAGTGTCGCGCACGGACTCGATGAACTGGGGCTCCATCAGCCGCCGGGGGCTGACGTTCAGGGACAGGGGGTAGGTCTCGCCCGCTTCCCGCAATGCCAGCAGGGCGTCGCAGGCGAACTGCAGGGACCAGGACCCCAGCAGGCTGATCAGGCCGGTCTCCTCCGCGACGGGGATGAACAGGGCGGGCGAGACCGCGCCCCGGGTGGGGTGGGTCCAGCGGGCCAGCAGCTCGCCGCCGGTGACGCGGCCGTCGCGGCCGAACTGCGGCTGGATGTGCAGGGTGAGGCTCGGCGTGCCGATGGCCTGCAGCAGGTCGTGTTCCAGCCAGAGCCGTTGCTCGACCTCGGACTGCAGGCCCTGCTCGTAGAACGTGACCTGGTTGCCGCCATGCTGCTTGGCGCGGTGGGTGGCCATGTCGGCCTCGCGCATCACGGTGTCCGTGGTCTGGCTTTCGGCCTGGATCAGGGTCAGGCCGATGCTGCCGGTGACGTAGGCGGGCTTGCCCTGGATGGAGAACGCGCTGTTGCAGACGGCGAGCCGCATTTTCTCGGCCACGTGCATGGCGTTGCGGGCCGCGTCGCTGACGTTGGCGCCCAGGCCGTCGAGCAGCACGATGAATTCGTCGGCGCTGACGCGCGATACCAGGTCGCGGTCGCGTACGCTGGCTCGCAGGCGGTCGGCGATGCCGCACAGCACCTGGTCGCCGGTGCCGTGCCCGTGCATGTCGTTGATCCGCTTGAAACCGTCCAGGTCGATCAGCAGCAGGGCGCCGATGGACCGGCCCTGCCGTGCCGACTCGAGCATCTGCGTCAGGTGGGCCAGCGCCGTGCGCCGGTTGGGCAGGCCGGTCAGCGTGTCGTAGACGGCCAGGTGATGGGCGGTTTCCTCGGCGCGCAGGCGCTCGGTGATGTCGGTGGCGACCGTGCAGATGGCTTCCAGGGCGCCGTCCGGGCCGCGCATGGGGGCCTTGATCGTCAGGAAGGTGCGGGGCTCGCCGTGGCGCGGCCGGATGGTCATCTGGGATACGCTGCGTTCCCGCGAGTCGATGACGGCCTGGTCGCTGCGGCGGATGCTGGCCAGGGAATCGGCGTCGGCCAGGGTCTCGTCGTCGCGCAGGCCGATGAGCCTGCCTTCGCCAAGGCCCAGGAATTCCTCGTGCTTGCGGTTGGCGAAGGTGTAGCGGCGGTCCAGGTCCTTGATGCTGACGGAAGCGTCGATGGCGTCCAGGATCGCGCCCAGGCGGCGCTCGGTGCGTCGCAGGAGCCGCCGCTGGCGGCCGAGCTGGATGCGCAGCACCAGGGTGACGATCAGGGTCAGGGCCAGCAGTCCGCTCAGTCCGGCGACGATCCAGGCGCCGTGCCGGCTCAGCAGGGATTGGGCGCGCGGCAGGCGCCAGCCGTCCAGGGTGCGGTAGTAGAACGAGCCCGGCGTGGCCTGCCAGGCGCTGAGGTGGCGGTCGATGGCGGCCAGGACCTCGGGGTGCCGGCCCTTCGGCGCGGCGTAGAAGGCCTGGGTGGGCTGGAAGATGATGGGCGTGGCGACGAGGTTGTATTGCTGCGCGAACAGTTCGCCGACATAGAAATCGGCCGCCACGGCGTCGTCCAGCTGGGACTGGACACGCTGGAAGCCGATTTCGAGGTTCTGGACGGCGTCGGCGCGGGCGTCGATCTTCAGGCCCGAGAGGGTGGTCCTCAGGTAGTCCTGCTGGGTCGAGCCCGCCAGCACCGCGATCGAACGGCCGCGCAGATCCTCGATCGAGCGCAGGGCGTGGTCGGGCCGGGCGTAGACCTGGGACCAGCTGTGCAGCGCCGGGACGTGATGCAGGCCGAATGTCTGGGCCCGTTCCAGGGTGTAGTAGACGTCGGGCAGCAGGTCGATCTTGCCGTCGGCCAGCAGCCGCATGCATTGTTCCCAGGCGCAGGCCTGGGTCCGGATCGTCCAGCCTTCCTGGCGGGCGATTTCATTCAGCAGTTCGCCCAGGATCCCGGCCGGGCGGCCGTCGCGGGCGATGTAGACGTCCGGCTTCTGGTCGTAGATGCCGACGTCCAGGGTCAGGGCGCGAGCGGCCGGCGCATGCATGCCCAGGCACAGCGCCAGGGCTGGCAGGAGGATGCCGCGGTGCAGGCGGTCGCGAGAGGCCATAGATTCGGTCCGGTATCCGGATGTCCGGATGGGCGGCGCGCGGTCCCCGGATGGCGGGATGGTTTCCGGCGCGCCCTGGGATGGAGCCAAAAGAGGACATCATAGTGCCGGGCGGCGCGCGGCAAAGTGTTGCACAGCCCGCAGGATTGTCATCAGTTGTCGAGATTGTGAACAATGTCAAAACCGTGCGGACGCACGGGGGGCGGCGGCGGGCCGCGCGGGCGTTCGGGGATGCGCGGGCGGCGGCGTACAATGCCGGCACGCATTCCCATTCCGATGCATTCCCCCAAAAGGTGGATCATGTCCCAGCGATTCCTTGCGGATGCGCGCGCCCGGATCGGGCAGCTGCGCGAAGACGGTTTCTACAAGTCCGAGCGTGTCATCGCCAGCCAGCAGTCCGCGCGCGTGCGGCTGGCCGACGGCGCCGACGTGCTGAACTTCTGCGCCAACAACTACCTGGGCCTGGCCAACGACCCGCGCCTGATCCAGGCGGCCGGCGCCGGCCTGGCCGCCGATGGGTTCGGCCTGGCGTCGGTGCGCTTCATCTGCGGCACACAGACGGGGCACAAGGCCCTGGAATCCGACCTGGCGCGCTGGCTGGGGATGGGGGACGCCATTCTTTATTCCAGCTGCTTCGACGCCAACGGCGGCCTGTTCGAGGCCCTGCTGGACGAGCAGGACGCCATCGTCAGCGACGCCCTGAACCACGCCAGCATCATCGACGGCATCCGCCTGTGCAAGGCGCGCCGCTACCGCTACGCCAACAACGACATGGGCGACCTGCGCGCGCAGCTCCAGGCCGCCCGCGACGGCGGGGCGCGGCACGTCATGATCGCCACCGATGGCGTGTTCTCCATGGATGGCATCGTCGCGGACCTGGCGGCGATCTGCGATCTGGCCGACGAATTCGACGCCCTGGTGATGGTGGACGATTCCCATGCCGTGGGCTTCATGGGCGCGGGCGGGCGCGGCACGCCGGAACATTGCGGCGTCCTTGGCCGGGTCCACATCCTGACCGGGACACTGGGCAAGGCGCTGGGCGGGGCCTCGGGCGGCTATGTCGCGGCCGATCCCGTGATCGTCGACCTGCTGCGCCAGCGTTCGCGTCCCTACCTGTTCTCCAATACGCTCGCGCCGGCCATCGTGGCGGCGTCCCGGCGGGTGATCGAACTGCTCCAGGACGCCGAAGGCGCCGGACTGCGCGCCCGCGTGCACCGCAACGGCGCGCATTTCCGCCGCGAGATGCAGGCGCTGGGCTTCGACCTGGTGCCCGGGGAACATCCGATCATCCCGGTGATGCTGGGCGACGCCGCCCTGGCCGGCCGCATGGCCGACGCCCTGCTGGCGCAGGGCATCTACGTGATCGGCTTTTCCTATCCGGTGGTGCCCAAGGGCCGCGCCCGCATCCGCACCCAGATGAGCGCCGCCCACGCGCCCGAGGACATCGACCGGGCCGTCCAGGCCTTCGCCCGCGTGGGACGCGAACTGGGCGTGATCCGTTGAATCCGATTTTTCCGCCACCGGGCCGCCCAAGGCGAGCCGAGCAAGCCGAAGGCGCGGGGGCTTTGGAGCGTTCATGAGAGCTTTGGCCAAAACGCAGCCCGCCGCCGGGCTGGAAATGGTGGATGTCGAAAAGCCCGCCATCGGGCACAACGACCTGCTGATCCGCATCCGCAAGACCGCCATCTGCGGCACCGACATCCACATCTGGAAATGGGACGACTGGGCCGCGCGCACCATTCCCGTGCCCATGCACGTGGGCCATGAATACGTGGGCGAGGTCGTCGAGATCGGCCAGGAAGTCCAGGGCTTCCAGGTCGGCGACCGCGTCTCCGGCGAAGGCCACATCACCTGCGGCCATTGCCGCAACTGCCGCGCCGGCCGCCGGCACCTGTGCCGCAACACCCAGGGCGTGGGCGTGAACCGCCCCGGCGCCTTCGCCGACTACCTGGCGATCCCGGCCTTCAACGCCTTCCGCATTCCGGACGACGTGTCCGACGACCTGGCCGCGATCTTCGACCCCTACGGCAACGCCACCCACACGGCGCTGGCCTTCGACCTGGTGGGCGAGGACGTGCTGATCACCGGCGCCGGCCCGATCGGCGCCATGGCGGCGGCGATCGCCCGCCACGTGGGCGCGCGCAACGTCGTCATCACCGACGTCAACGATTACCGCCTGGACCTGGCCGCCCGCATGGGCGCCAGCCGCACGGTGAACGTGGCCCGCGAGGACCTGCGCGACGTGATGCGCGAACTGGGCATGACCGAGGGCTTCGACGTGGGCCTGGAAATGTCCGGCGTGCCCAGCGCCTTTTCCTCGATGCTGGACCAGATGAACCACGGCGGCAAGATCGCCATGCTGGGCATCCTGTCCGACGGCGTCGGCATCGACTGGAGCCAGGTGATCTTCAAGGGCCTGGAGATCAAGGGCATCTACGGCCGCCAGATGTTCGAGACCTGGTACAAGATGGTCGCCATGCTGCAAAGCGGCCTGGACCTGTCGCCCATCCTGACCCACCGCTACCCGGTGGCGGACTTCCGCCAGGGCTTCGAGGCGATGCTGTCGGGACAGAGCGGCAAGGTCATCCTGGATTGGAACTGATTACAGCCGTCGCAGCAGATCTTCGATCCCGGCGCGGTCCATGCCGCGCGCCAGCGCCAGCCGCAGCGCGATGCGCGCCTGCAGGGGATTGAGCGCATGGGCCGCCAGCGGGCCGCCGGCGCCGGAGTCCGTGACCAGGCCGTCCGGCACCCGGCTCGCGCGCACGCACACCAGGCCGCGGCGGGTCGCCTGGGCGCAGCCCCGCACGGCCGCCGGGCTCAGGCTGCCGTTGCCCATGGCCGCGACCACGATGCCGCGCACGCCCGCCTGGATCGCGGCGGTGTAGGGATGCGGGGGCGCGTCCTGGTAGTCCAGGACGATGTCCACCGGGGGCAGGGCGCGCAGGCCGGCCAGGGAAAAGACTGCCGTGTCGGACAGGTCGGGGCGCATGGCGTAGCGCACCCGGCCGTCGGTGACCGCGCCCAGGACGTCCGCGCCGTCCGTCCCGAAGGCGTCCACCCGGGTGGTATGGCGCTTGGCCGCGTATCGCGCGGCGACGATGCGGTCGTTCATGACCACCAGCACGCCCCGGTCGCGGCTGGCCGGATCGGCCGCCGCCAGCAGGGCGTTGACCAGGTTCAGCGGCCCGTCGGCGCTCAGGGCCGAGGCCGGGCGCATGGCGCCGACCAGCACGACGGGCTTGGGGCCGCGCACCGTCAGATGCAGGAAGAAGGCGGTTTCCTCCAGGCTGTCGGTCCCGTGCGTGATCACCACCCCGTCCACGTCCGGATCGCGCAGGTGGCGGTCCACCGTGCGCGCCAGGCGCAGGACCCGGGCGGTGGACAGGTCGCGGCTATCCACGTTGAACGGTTGTTCGCAGCGGATGTCGGCCACGTCGGCCGCCCCGGGGATCGCCGCCAGCATGGCCTCGATCCCCTGGGTGACCCGGTAGCCGGTCAGCGTGCGGGCGTCGCCGGCCGTGGCGGCGATGGTGCCGCCCGTGCCGATCAGGACCAGGCGCGGCCGCATCAGGGGTACAGGCCGCGCACCTGGCGGGCTTCGAGGATGCGGGTGCAGGCCACGATGAAGGACGCCGTGCGCAGCGACACACCGTGCTGGCGGGCCACCGCGGACACGGCCGCATAGGCGGCGCGCATCATGGCTTCCAGACGGTGGTTGATTTCCTGTTCCGTCCAGAAGAAGCTGGAGAAGTCCTGCACCCACTCGAAGTAGCTGACCGTGACGCCGCCCGCGTTGGCGACCACGTCGGGGACGATGATCGTGCCCTTGGCCGAGAGGATGTCGTCGGCCTCGGGGGTGGTGGGGCCGTTGGCGCCTTCGACCAGGATGCGGGTGCGGATCAGGTCGGCGTTGTCGCGGGTGATCTGGCCTTCCAGGGCGGCCGGGATCAGGATCTCGGTCTCCAGCGACCAGAATTCCTGGGGCGTGAGCGTCTGGGCTTCGGGGGCGCCCGCCACGCCGCCGTTTTCGCGCACGTGGTCGAACAGGGCCAGGACGTTCAGGCCGTTGGCGTTGTGGACGATGCCGGTGTGGTCGTAGACCGCGATGACCTTGGCGCCGGCTTCCTGGAACAGGCGCGCGGCGGTGCCGCCCACGTTGCCGAAGCCCTGGATGGCGATGCGCGCGCCCTTGACGTCGATGCCGGATTCGCGCGCGGCCTCGCAGGCCGCCACGTACACCCCGCGGCCCGTGGCCTCGATGCGGCCCAGGCTGCCGCCCAGCGAGATCGGCTTGCCGGTCACCACGCCGGTGGTGGTGGCACCTTCGTTCATGGAGTAGGTGTCCATCATCCAGGCCATGACCTGGCCGTTGGTGTTGACGTCGGGCGCGGGGATGTCCTTGTTGGGGCCGATGATGTCGTGGATTTCGCTGGTGTAGCGGCGCGTGATGCGTTCCAACTCGCCCTGGGAATGCTTGCGCGGATCGATGCGGATGCCGCCCTTGGCGCCGCCGAAGGGCAGGTTCACGGCGGCGGACTTGACCGACATCCAGGCCGACAGGGCCATGACTTCCGACAGGGTGACGTCCTGGTGGTAGCGCACGCCGCCCTTGCCGGGCCCGCGCGAGGTGTTGTGCTGCACCCGGTAGCCTTCGAAGTGGGCGACCGTGCCGTCGTCCAGTTCCACCGGCACGTCCACGATCAGGATGCGCTTGGGGCGCTTCAGGGTTTCGACCCAGCGCGCCAGGGAACCCAGGTAGGGAGTGACGCGGTCGACCTGTTCCAGATAGATGCCCCAGGGACCGGGGTGGGCCGGATCCAGGTAGGAGGGCAGGGCTTGGGAAATCGGTTCGGGCATGGTGTGCGACCTTTTGTATGAGTGCAGAACAGTCAGGGACATACTACCGGCCCCATTTTAGTGCCGGCGCGGCGTTCTGTGTCCGGTCCCGTCCGGGCCGGCGAGGCTCCGGTTATATCGAATCAACGTTTTTTTCGTTCCGCCCGGGGCGGCGGGCGGGCACACTGATCGCTTCCGCCGGCGGGAAGCCGGCTTCGTCCTGTTGGAGATCGATCGTGTCGATGACGCTGTCCCCGTCGCTGGCGGCGCGCTGGGAGGCCCTGCTGGCCGGCCTCGCGCGCATCGTGGACGTGCATCCGGACGCGCTGCTGGCCTCGTCCATGGGCGTCGAGGACACCCTGCTGATCCATGCCGTGGCGCAGTTGCCCAGGCCGCCGGAGGTCTTCATGCTCGACACCGGCCGCCTGCACGCCGAGACCCTGGCCATGGTGGATGTCGTGCGCGAACGCTACGGCATCGGGACGCGCGTGATGCGTCCCGATCCGGACGCGGTGCGGGCTCACGTGGCCGCGCACGGCGAATTCGCCTTCTATGAAAGCATCGAATTGCGCAAGGCCTGCTGCGGCATCCGCAAGGTCGAACCGCTGCGCCGCGCGCTGGCGGGGCATTCGGCCTGGATCACCGGCCAGCGGCGCGAACAGTCCCTGACCCGGGTCGAGCTGCCCGAAACGCAGTGGGACGACGCCTTCGGCCTGCGGAAATTCAATCCCCTGGCGTTCTGGACGGCCGACGAGGTCTGGGGCGTGGTGCGCGCGCTGGGCGTGCCCTACAACCCGCTGCACGACCGGGGCTATCCCTCGATCGGCTGCGAGCCCTGTACGCGCGCCGTGCGCCCCGGCGAGGATCCGCGCGCCGGCCGCTGGTGGTGGGAACAGCGGGACAGCCGCGAATGCGGCCTGCACGCCGGCAATCTGCGGGCGGCCGGACAACCCGGGGTGCGTCCGCGCGACCCCCTTTCCACGGACACTACGGAAGCATCGACATCATGAGCACCGCCCTTCTCGCCCGGACCCATCTCGACTGGCTGGAATCCGAGGCCATCCACATCCTGCGCGAGGTCGCCGCCGAATGCGCGCGGCCCGTGCTGCTGTTCTCCGGCGGCAAGGACTCCTGCGTGCTGCTGCGCCTGGCGGAAAAGGCCTTCCGCCCGGGGCGCTTCCCCTTTCCGTTGATGCACATCGACACGGGCCACAACTTCCCCGAAGTCATCGCCTTCCGCGACCGCCGGGCGGCCGAACTGGGCGAGGAACTGATCGTGCGCGGCGTCGAGGACTCCATCGCGCGCGGCACGGTCGTGCTGCGCCATGCGAACGATTCGCGCAACGCGGCCCAGGCCACGACGCTGCTGGAGTCGATCGCGGAATTCGGCTTCGACGCCTGCATCGGCGGCGCCCGCCGGGACGAGGAAAAGGCCCGTGCCAAGGAACGCATCTGCTCGTTCCGCGACGAGTTCGGCCAGTGGGACCCCAAGGTCCAGCGTCCGGAGCTCTGGAATCTGTACAACACGCGCGTGCATCCGGGCGAGAACATCCGCGTCTTCCCGATCTCGAACTGGACCGAGCTGGACGTCTGGCAGTACATCGAGCGCGAAGGCCTGGACCTGCCCTCGATCTACTACACGCACGAACGCGAGGTCGTGCGCCGCAACGGTCTGCTGGTCCCCGTCACGCCATTGACCCCGCCGCGCGAGGGCGAGCCGGTCGAGCGCCTGAGCGTGCGCTTCCGCACGGTGGGCGACGTGTCCTGCACCTGCCCGGTGGCGTCCACGGCGACCACGCCGGCCGACATCATCGCCGAGACGGCCGTCACCACCATCACCGAGCGTGGCGCCACGCGCATGGACGACCAGACCTCCGAGGCGTCGATGGAACGGCGCAAGAAACAAGGCTATTTCTGAGCGCCTGGCCTCGTCATGCTGCGTTGCAAATCCCCGCGATAGTCTGGCTATCGCTGCGGTTTGCGCCTTGCCTGACAAGCCCAGGCATCCGAACTTGAGCATCCAAATCGGATCAAGGAATCACAATGAACGCAATCAACGAACAATGGCAGGCCGCGCCGGAAACCAGCGTCCTGCGCCTGATCACGGCCGGGTCCGTGGACGACGGCAAGTCCACGCTGATCGGCCGCCTGCTGGTCGACAGCAAGGGCGTGTTCGCCGATCAGCTGAAGGCCATCGCGGGTTCGAAATACACCCGTGCCCCCAATAGCGAACTGGATCTGGCGCTGCTGACCGACGGCCTGGAGGCCGAGCGCGAGCAGGGCATCACCATCGACGTGGCCTACCGCTATTTCGCCACGCCGGCGCGCAAGTTCATCGTCGCCGACGCGCCCGGCCACGAACAGTACACGCGCAACATGGTCACGGGGGCCTCGACGGCCGACGCCGCCGTGATCCTGATCGATGCCAGCCGGGCGAGCGACGGCCGGCTGCTGCCGCAGACCAAGCGCCACAGCACCCTGGCCCGCCTGCTGGGATTGCGCCATATCGTGGTGGCGGTCAACAAGATGGACCTGGTCGACTGGGACCGGGCGGTGTTCGACCGGATCCACGCGGCGTACCGGGACCTGGCCGAACGCCTGGACATTCCGGCTTTCCACATCGTGCCGCTGTCGGCCCTGTCGGGCGACAACGTGGTGCGACCGAGCGAGCGGACGCCCTGGTACCAGGGGCCGCCGCTGCTGACCCTGCTGGAGAACCTGCCGGTGGATACGGCGCCAGAGGAAGACCAGGCGCGCTTCTTCGTCCAGTGGGTGATCCGCCACAACGGCAGCGGTCCCGACGCGTTCCGGGGCTACGCCGGTCAGCTGCAGGGCGGGTCCTGGCGGGTCGGCGATGCCGTCCAGGTCCTGCCGAGCCGCGAATCCGCCCGCATCGGGGGCCTGCTGCGCGGCGCGCAGGCGATCGACCAGGCTTTGCCGGGCGACAGCGTCACGGTGGTGCTGGACCGGGACATCGACCTGTCCCGGGGCGACGTGCTGGTCGATGCCCGGGCGCAGCCGGCGCTGGACAGGGACTTCGAGGCGGACCTGTGCTGGCTGGATCAGCAGGCGCTGAATCCGGCGCGGCTGTACTGGCTGAAGCAGGGCACCCGCCTGACCCAGGTCCGCGTCCAGGCCGTGCGCACCCGGCGCGACATCCACGAACTGCGTTCGGTGGACTGGAACGGCACCCTGGCCATGAACGACATCGGCCGCGTGCAGCTGCGGGCCCGCGATCCCCTGGTCCTGGACGACTACGACGCGCAGCGGGCGACGGGCGCCTTCATCCTGATCGACACGGCCACGAACCAGACGGCGGCGGCGGGGCTGGTCCGGCGCTGACGCGGACCGACGCTGGGGCGAATCCCGATGGGCGGTCCCGGGGCTCCGTGGCAGAATGGCGCGGGGTGGCCGGCGTCCGGCCCGTCGCCGTGAAGCCACATGCTCCGATTCGCCCATCAGAACCTCCGCCTGCCCTCCCTGGCCACCATCCAGGCGTTCGAATCGGCCGCCCGGCTGGGTTCGTTCGGCCGCGCGGCCGAGGAACTCTGCATCACGGCCAGCGCCGTCGGCAAGCGCATCAGCCAACTGGAGGCCGCCCTCGGCCAGCCCCTGTTCGACCGGGGCAGCCGGGGCGTCGCGCTGACCGCGGCGGGGCACGAATACCTGGACCAGATCGAAACGGCGCTGCACCTGCTGTCCGACATTTCCCTGCATCGCCGGTCCCGGCCCCGGGAACGCATCCGGCTGGTCACGACCCCGACCTTCGGGCATTACATCCTGGGGCCGCACCTGCACGAATTCACCTCGGCCCATCCCAACGTCGACATGAGCGTGGTGCTGTCGATCCCCTACCTGGACATCGGCCCCACCCAGGCGGACTTCTGGGTGCGCTTCGGACTGGGCCGGTATCCGGGCGCGGTGTCGGAACGCCTGACGGACGACGCCGTGTTCCCGGCGTGCTCGCCCGGCTACCTGGCGCATCATGGCGCCTTGCGCCGCCCCGCCGACCTGGCCGGCGCGAACCTGCTGCGCTGCCCCCTGGATCCCTGGAAACCCTGGTTCGACGCCGCCGGGCTGGACTGGCCGGAGCCCGAGGGGGGCGTGAGCTTCTTCGACGTGGGGCTGGCCATGACCGCCGCGCGGGCGGGCCAGGGCGTCATCATCGCGCGGCGCAGCCTGGCGGGCACCTATCTCGACGAAGGCAGCCTGGTCGCGCCGTTCGGGATCCGGGCGGCGCCCGATTCCCACTACTATCTGTGCCGCGAGGCCTCCACCCCGCTGACCGGCGCGCACCTAGCGTTTTCCCTATGGCTGAAGGCGCTCTGCGCCCGGATATCCCAGTCTTCCTAGGCTTTGCGCCGGGGTGCGGAATTTCTTTCCACCCTGGCCCGATGCAATTTCCGACAGCGTCCCGGGACGGTCGATAGACTTTCCGCCGAGCATGTAAATCAGGCCGGCGCGTCAGCCGGCCACATCGAGAACGGGAGACGACATGACATTCCACAAGACCTGCCTGGCCCTGGCCATCACCCTGTCGCTGGCGGCGACCGCCCAGGCGGCCGACACCATCAAGATCGGCGTATCCGGACCCTTCACCGGGGGGTCTTCCTCCATGGGCGTGAGCATGCGCGACGGCGTGCGCCTGGCCGCCCAGGACATCAACGCCAAGGGCGGGGTGCTGGGGCGCCAGATCGAACTGGTCGAACGCGACGACGAGGCCAAGAACGAGCGCGGCGTGCAGATCGCCCAGGAATTGATCAACCGGGAAAAGGTCGTGGCGACCGTGGGGCTCATCAATACCGGCGTGACCCTGGCGTCGACCCGCTTCTACCAGAACGCGTCGATCCCGGCGATCGTGAACGTGGCGACGGGCTCGGTGGTCACCCAGCAGTTCCTGCCGCCCAAGTATGAGCACAACTACGTGTTCCGCATGTCGGCCGCCGACAACATCCAGGCGCCCATGATCGCCGCCGAGGCCGTCACCAAGCGCGGCTTCAAGAAGGTCGCCATCATGGCCGACTCCACCAACTACGGCCAGCTGGGCCGCGAGGACATGGAAAAGGCGCTGGACAAGCTGGGCGTCAAGCCGGTGGTGGTCGAGAAATTCAACATCGGCGACGTCGACATGACGGCGCAGCTGCTGCGCGCCAAGGAAGCCGGCGCCGAGGCCCTGCTGACCTACGGCATCGGCCCCGAACTCGCCCAGCTGGCCAACGGCATGGCCAAGCTCGGCTGGAAGGTGCCCCTGATCGGCAGCTGGACGCTGGCCATGGCGAACTTCATCGACACGGCGCGCGCCAACGGCGACGGCGCCCTGATGCCCCAGACCTTCATCCAGAACCCCAACACCCCCAAGCGCAAGGCCTTCATCGACGCCTACGTCCAGACCTTCAAGCCCAAGCACGACCGGATCGAATCGGCCGTGTCCGCCGCCCAGGGCTACGACTCGGTGCTGCTGCTGGCCGCCGCCATCGAGCAGGCCGGCGACACCAAGGGCGCCGGCATCCGCGCCGCGCTCGAAAACCTGCAGAAGCCCGTCGAAGGCGTGATCATGACCTACAAGGCGCCCTATTCGACGACCGACCACGAGACCATCGACGGTCCCGACCTGGTCTACATGGGCGAGGTGTCCAAGGGCCGCGTGATCTTCGCCCACCCCGAGGACGAACAGCGCAGCGTCGCCAACGCCGGCCAGTCCGCGCAGTAACACCGCCGCACCGGCGCATCCCGCCGCGAGGCGGGGTGCGCGCTCCGATGCGCGGTTCCTGGGGCGCCGCCGCCCCGGACGGCGCGTTTCCGCTGGAAAGAACATGACGATTTTTCTGCAACTGGCCTACAGCGGCGTGGCCCTGGGCATGATCTACGCGGTCATCGCCTTCGGCTACCAGCTGACCTACGCCACCTCCGAGACCCTGAACTTCGGCCAGGGCGACGCCCTGATGCTGGGAGGGCTGGTCGGCCTGACCCTGGTCGGGATGGGCGTGAGCTACTGGCTGATGATCCCCCTGGTCTGCCTTTTCGGCATGGCGCAGGGCGCCGTGGTCGAGCGCGTGGCCGTGCGCCCCGCGATCCAGGCGCGTTCCGAATTCGGCTGGATCATGGCGACCATCGCCCTGGGCATCATCTTCCGCAACACGGCCGAGAACATCTGGGGCCGCGACGCCCTGCATTTTCCCTCTCCCGTGTCCGAGACCCCCTTCAGCGTGCTGGGCGCCAACATCCTGCCGATGGAACTGCTGGTGGTCGGGGGCGCGCTGCTGGTCATGGGCGCCATCGAACTGTTCAACCGCACGTCGATCTACGGCAAGGCGGTGGTGGCGACCTCCGGCGACCGCGACGCCGCCGGCCTGATGGGCATCAACACCAAGCTGGTCATCACGTTTTCCTATGCGCTGTCCTCCCTGACGGCGGCCTTCGCGGGCGTGCTGGTCGCCCCGCTGACGCTCACCGGCGCCTCCATGGGCGCGGTGCTGGGCCTCAAGGCCTTCGCCGTGGCCATCGTGGGCGGCCTGAACAGCGGCCTGGGCGCCATCGTCGGCGGCCTGTTGCTGGGCGTGATCGAAACCACCACCGGCTTCTATCTTTCCACCGGCTACAAGGACGTCCCCGGCCTGATCCTGCTGCTGCTCGTCCTGACGGTGCGGCCCGCCGGGCTGTTCGGCAAGACCGCCATCAAGAAGGTCTGATCACACCATGAACAAGAAGCATCTGCTGTCTTTCGCCGCGCTGGCCGCCGTGCTGGCGATGGTGCCGCTCGGCGTCGAGAACCCCTACTATCTGCACCTGATCGAAACCATCCTGATCTACGCGGTCCTGCTGCTCGGGCTGGACATCGTGGTGGGCTACACCGGCCAGGTGTCCCTCGGCCACGCCGGCCTGTTCGGGATCGGCGCCTATGTCGTGGGAACCCTGGTCCTGCACCTGGACATGCCGTTCTGGGTCACGCTGCCGGCCGCCGCCGTGGTGACGGCGGGCTTCGGCGCCATCCTGGCGCTGCCCGCGCTGCGGGTGACGGGCCCCTATCTGGCCATGGTGACCCTGGCCTTCGGCACCATCATCCAGATCCTCATCAACGAGATGAGCTTTCTCACGGAAGGCCCCATGGGCATCAGCCTGGACAAGCCCTCCATCGCCGGCCACATGCTGAGCGGTCCCGAGTTCTACTGGCTGGTGCTGGCGTTGCTGGCCTTGTCGGTGCTGTTCACCGAACGCGTCGCCCGGTCGCACTACGGGCGCGCCTTCGAGGCCCTGCGCGACAGCCCCATCGCCTGCGACTGCATGGGCGTGTCGGTCTACCGCTACAAGGTCGTGGCCTTCGTTATCAGCGCCGGCCTGGCCGGCCTGTCGGGCGCGCTGCACGCCTATTCGGAACAGTACATTTCGCCCAACACCTACACCTTCGAACTGATGGTGCTGTTCCTGCTGGCGCTCATCATGGGCGGACGCAAGACCCGTTCGGGCGCGCTGCTGGGGGCGGCCATCATCGTGCTGCTGCCCAAGATGCTCGACGACGTGTCCACGTTCCGGCCGTTGGCCGTGGGCCTGGCGGTGCTGGTCACCGTGGGCGCCGCGATGGCGGTGCGGCGCGGCCGCGCCACCCCCGCGCGCATGGCGGCGCCGGTGATCGGCGCCCTGGTCCTGGCCGGCGGTTCGCTGATGCTGGATCAGATGACCGACTGGCGGCTGTCGATCTTCGGACTGATGATCCTGTTCGTCGTCTATTATCTGCCGGACGGCATCGTCGGCTTCGTGACGCAGGCCCTGGGCCGTTCCCGGGCGGTTCCGGACCCGGCCGGGCGGGCGCAGGCCGCTCCGGCGTCCGAGGGCGGCGGGCTGCCGGACGCCTCGCACGGCGTGCTGCTCGCCGTCGGCCAGGCCGTGATGCAGTTCGGCGGGCTCAAGGCCCTCAACGGGGTCGACCTGGAGGTCCGGCGCGGCACGATCCACGGGCTGATCGGGCCCAACGGCTCGGGCAAGAGCACCATGATGAACGTGCTGACGGGCATCTACGTGCCCACGTCCGGCTCCGTGGTCTTCGCCGGCCGCGACCTGGCCGGCCTGACTTCCGCGCAGATCGCCGCGCGGGGCGTGGCGCGCACCTTCCAGAACGTGCAGCTCTTCGGCGAGATGAGCGCGCTGGAGAACGTGCTGGTCGGGCTGCATCATTCCTTCGGCAGCGGGCTGGCGGGCATCGCGCTGCGCACGCCCGGCTGGCGGCGGGAAGAACGCCAGGCCCGCGCCCGGGCGCTCGGGCTGCTGGAATTCGTCGGCCTGGCCCCGCTGGCCCACGAAGAGGCGCGCAACCTGCCCTACGGCAAGCAGCGCCTGCTGGAGATCGCCCGCGCCCTGGCGCTCGATCCCCAGCTGCTGCTGCTCGACGAGCCGGCGGCCGGCCTGACGGCCCCGGACATCGAGGAACTGCTGGACATCATGCGCAAACTGAAGGCCCGGGGCCTGACCGTCATCCTGATCGAGCACCACATGGACGTGGTGATGGGGGTCTGCGACGCGGTGTCGGTGCTGGATTTCGGACAGAAGATCGCCGAGGGGCTGCCCGCCGACGTGCAGGCCGACCCCCGGGTCGTCGAAGCCTATCTGGGCGGTGAACAGGCGGGAGCGCAGGCATGCTGAAGATCGAGAACCTGGAGGCCGGCTACGGCAAGGTCAAGGTGCTGCACGGCATCAGCCTGGACGTGCCCGCCGGCAAGGTCGTGACCCTGATCGGGTCCAACGGGGCGGGCAAGACCACCACCATGCGGGCCGTGTCCGGCATGCTGCGGCCCTCGGCGGGCACCATCACCCTGGGCGACCGGGCGATCCAGGGCCTGGAGTCCCACCGGATCGCCCGCCTGGGCCTGGCGCATTCCCCGGAGGGCCGGCGCGTATTCCCCACGCTGAGCGTCACCGACAACCTGCTGCTGGGCGCCTTTCCGCGCCTGACCGGCAGCCGTGCGCGCGGCGACGTGGCCCGCGACCTGGACCGCGCCATGGACCTGTTCCCGCGCCTGAAGGAACGGCGCGCGCAGCTGGCGGGCACCCTGTCGGGCGGCGAGCAGCAGATGCTGGCCATGGCGCGCGCGGTCATGCTCGCCCCCGAGGTCGTGCTGCTGGACGAGCCGTCCATGGGGCTGGCCCCCATCCTGGTCGACGAAGTCTTCCGCATCATCTCGCGCCTGAAATCCGAGGGCGTGACCATGCTGCTGGTGGAACAGTTCGCCGCGGCGGCGCTGGCGGTCGCGGACTACGGCTACGTGCTGGAAAACGGCCGCATCGCCATCGAGGGTCCGGCACAGCGGCTGCGCAACGATCCCGCCGTCGCGGCGGCCTACCTGGGCGGGCATTAGCCGCGCCCTAGATCCCGTAGTGCTTCAGTCCGTCCAGGTCCAGCACCTGGACGGCGCCGTATTCGATCTTCAGCAGCTGTGCGGATTCCAGCGCGCGCAGGGCCTGGTTGGTGCGCTGGCGGGAAATGCGCGCCAGGAAGCCGATCTCTTCCTGCGTGATTTCCAGGCGCATCGAATTGCCCGGGTACAGCAGCGGATTGAACAGTTCCGCCAGGCAGCGCGCCACGCGGGCGTCGGGCGCCAGCAGGCGGTCGTATTCGGCCTTGCCGATGAATTGCGCCACCCGTTCGTTCAACTGGTGCAGCAGGTAGCGGTTGAAGGGGATGCTGGCGTCCAGCAGCCAGTAGAACGTGTCGCCGCGCAGGCGGGCGATGGTGCTGCGGCGCAGGGCGATGATGTCGTATTTGCGGGCTTCGCGTTTCAGCAGCGAGCCTTCGCCGATCCAGCCGCCGGCCGGCACCCCGGTCAGGGAGGCCAGCTTGCCGTCGGCGTTGCCCACCGAGACCTTCAACAGCCCGTCGAGCACGCCGATCCAGGCGCAGGCGATCACGCCCTTGTGCTCGACGATGGTGCCGGCCTCGACGTGCGCCACGGCGGTGTCCTGCAGGACGCGCGCCTGCTGTTCGTCGTCGAGCAGGTCGAACCAGGCGGCGCGCGCCGGCAAAGCCTGAGTCAGATTCATGGGGATTTACCCTAGATCGAGATCGAATGTCATACGTGCGACAGTCGGGGCGGTTCGTGGCCTGTACCTTAGTCCGCGACACCGCCCATCAGAGGCGCACTGAAGGCTCCGCGCACCGCAGGATCCGCGCAAGGCCTAGGAGACATCATGGTACAGGAAACCACCGCCGCGACGACGTTCCCCGCCCTGCTGACGCACCATGCGCGGGCGCGCGGATCGCGGCCCGCGATCCGGGAAAAGGATCTCGGCATCTGGCAGACGCTGACCTGGGCCCAGGTGGCGGCCGAGGTCCGGCGCGTGGCCTCGGGGCTGGCCGGCCTGGGGGTCCGGGCGGGCGAGCACGTCGCCGTCGTCGGCGAGAACCGCCCCCGGCTCTACATGGCGATGATGGCGGCCCAGTGTCTCGGGGCGATCCCCGTGCCGCTCTACCAGGATGCCGTGGCCGAGGAAATGGCCTACGTGCTGCAGGACGCCGAGGTCGGCGTGGTGGTGGCCGAGGACCAGGAACAGGTCGACAAGATGCTGGAAGTCTCCGGCCGCTGCCCGGCGCTGCGCCACGTCGTCTACGACGATCCGCGCGGCCTGCGCCACTATGACGATCCGCGCCTGCTGGCCTGGGAATCCCTGCTGGCGCGCGGCGACGAGCGCGCGCGGCTGCATCCGGACGAGATCGACGGCCGCATCGCCGCGATCGGCCCCGACGACACCGCCGCGATGTTCTATACCTCCGGGACCACGGGCAAGCCCAAGGGCGTGGTGCTCAGCCACCACGCGCTCATCGACCGGGCGCGGGCGATCGAGCGCTTCGAGGGACTGACCGACCGGGAAGACGTGCTGGCCTACCTGCCCCCCGCCTGGATCGGGCAGAACATGTTTTCCTACACCCAGTTCCTGACCACGGGCTTCACCGTGAACCATCCGGAATCGCCCGAGACCGTGTCGATCGACATGCGCGACATCGGTCCCACCTATTATTTCGCGCCGCCGCGCGTGCTCGAAGGCCTGCTGACCCACGTCACGATCCGCATGGAGGACGCCGGCCGCTTCAAGCGCTGGCTGTACCGCCGGGCGATGGGCCTGGCGCGGCGGGTGGGGGACCGGATCCTGGACGGCGGCGCGGGCGTCGGTCCGCTCGACCGCCTGAAATACGTCCTGGGCGACCTGCTGATCTACGGCCCCCTGCGCAACACCCTGGGCATGAGCCGGGTGCGCGTGGCCTATACGGCGGGCGAGGCCATCGGCCCCGACCTGTTCGTCTTCTACCGCTCCATCGGCATCAACCTGAAGCAGCTCTACGGCTCCACCGAGACCTCGGTCTTCGTCTGCGTCCAGGCCAACGGCCAGGTGCGCGACGACACGGTCGGCCCGCCCTGCGAGGGCGTGGACATCCGCGTGGCCGACAACGGCGAGATCCAGCTGCGCAGCCCGGGCCTGTTCTCCGGCTACTACCGCAACCCCAAGGCGACGGCCGAATCCTACACGGAGGACGGCTGGTACCACACCGGGGACGCGGGCTATCTGGATACGGACGGCCAACTGAAGATCATCGACCGCGCCAAGGACGTCGGCCACCTGGCCGACGGCAGCCTGTTCGCGCCGAAATACATCGAAAACAAGCTCAAGTTCTTTCCCTTCGTCAAGGAAGCCGTGGCCTTCGGGGCGGACCGCGCCGAGGTCTGCGCCTTCATCAACATCGATCTGGAAGCCGTCGGCAACTGGGCCGAACGCCGCGGCCTGCCCTACGCCGGCTACACCGACCTGGCCGGCAAGGACGAGGTCTACGTCCTGATCCGGGACTGCGTCGAGCAGGTCAACGCCGACCTGGCCCAGGATCCGAAGCTGGCGGCCTCGCAGGTCAGCCGCTTCCTGATCCTGCACAAGGAACTGGACCCCGACGATGACGAGCTGACCCGCACCCGCAAGGTCCGCCGCGCCTTCATCGCCCAGAAATACGCCGTGCTGGTCGAGGCGTTGTTCGAGGGCCGCGCGAGCCAGTTCATCGAGACCGAGGTCAAGTTCGAGGACGGCCGCACGGGCCGGATCTCCGCCGACCTGCGCATCGAGCCCGCGGCCGTCACGCGGCCCGAACCCCTCAAGAAGGTGGCCTGAATGATCCAGATGGCGACAGCACAGACCACGGAGACGACGCCGGACGGCGCCGCGGACCGCGCCGGGCGCATCGGCGAGGTCATCCTGGACCTGCAGAACATTTCCCTGTCCTTCGGCGGGGTCAAGGCGCTGACGGACATTTCCTTCGGCGTGCGCGAACACGAGATCCGCGCCATCATCGGCCCCAACGGCGCGGGCAAGAGCTCGATGCTGAACGTCATCAACGGCGTCTACACGCCCCAGGAAGGCCGCATCCTGCTGCAGGACCGGCAGTTCGCCCGGATGAATCCGCGCCGCGCCGCCGAAATGGGCATCGCCCGCACCTTCCAGAACCTGGCCCTGTTCAAGGGCATGAGCGTGCTGGACAACATCATGACGGGCCGCAATCTGCGCATGAAGAGCGGCGTGCTGGCCCAGGCGCTGCGGCTGGGCTCGGCCGAGCGCGAAGAAATCGCCCACCGCGAGGTCGTGGAGAACATCATCGACTTCCTGGAAATCCAGGCCTGGCGCAAGACCCCGGTCGGGCGCCTGCCCTACGGCCTGCAGAAGCGCGTGGACCTGGGCCGCGCGCTGGCCATGGAACCGCGCATCCTGCTGCTCGACGAGCCCATGGCGGGCATGAACATCGAGGAAAAACAGGACATGAGCCGCTACATCCTGGACGTGAACGACGAATACGGCACCACGATCGTGCTGATCGAGCACGACATGGGCGTGGTCATGGATATTTCCGACCGGGTCGTGGTGCTCGACTACGGCCGCAAGATCGGCGATGGCGCGCCCGACGAGGTGCGCGGCAACCCCGAGGTCATCCGGGCTTACCTGGGCGCCAGCCACTGAGGAGTCGCAATGGGATTCTTACTGGAAACGGTGATCGGCGGGCTGATGAGCGGCATGCTCTACGCCCTGGTGGCCCTGGGCTTCGTGCTGATCTTCAAGGCGTCCGGGGTGTTCAATTTCGCCCAGGGCGCCATGGTGCTGATCGCGGCGCTGGCCATGGCCCGCCTGTCGGGCTGGATCGACGCCTGGCTGGGTGGCGCCTCGCCCGTGCTGGCCAACCTGCTGGCCTTCGTGCTGGCCGCCCTGTTCATGTGGCTGATCGCCGCGCTGGTCGAGCGCCTGGTGCTGCGCCACCTGGTCAACCAGGAAGCCACCACGCTGCTGATGGCCACCATTGGCATCAGCTATTTCCTGGACGGCATCGGCCAGATCCTGTTCGGCAGCTCGGTGTATTCGATCGACGTCGGCATGCCCAAGGACCCCGTCATCATCCTGGACACGGTGTTCGACGGCGGCGTGCTGGTCAGCCTGGAGGACCTGACGGCCGCCGTCGTCGCCGCCGTGCTGGTGGCGGTGCTGGCCTTCTTCTTCCAGTACACCACGGTGGGCCGGGCGCTGCGCGCCGTGGCCGACGACCACCAGGCGGCGCAGTCGGTGGGCATCCCGCTGAACCGCATCTGGGTGGTGGTCTGGACGGTGGCCGGCCTGGTGGCCCTGGTCACGGGCATCGTCTGGGGCTCGAAGTTCGGCGTGCAGTTCACCCTGTCCACGGCCGCCCTGCGCGCCCTGCCGGTGGTGATCCTGGGCGGCCTGACCTCGGTGCCCGGCGCCATCGTCGGCGGCCTCATCATCGGCGTGGGCGAAAAGCTGTCCGAGGTCTACCTGGGACCCTTCGTGGGCGGCGGGATCGAGATCTGGTTCGCCTACGTGCTGTCCCTGGTGTTCCTGCTGTTCCGGCCCCAGGGCCTGTTCGGCGAAAAAATCATCGACCGCGTCTGATAGGGGCATCCATCCATGTTCTATCGTGAAAACGGCCAGTTCAAGAGCACCTACCGGTCGGATCAGCAGATCTTCCCGATCCGCCAGGACCGCTGGTTCATCGCCGGCGTGCTGCTGACCGCCTTCGTCGCCGTTCCGCTGGCCGCGTCGGATTACTTCCTGCAGGCGATCTTCATCCCGTTCCTGATCCTGTCGCTGGCGGCCATCGGCCTGAACATCCTGGTCGGCTATTGCGGCCAGATCTCCATCGGCTCGGGCGCCTTCATGGCGGTGGGCGCCTACGCCGCCTGGAACTTCGGCGTGCGGCTGGACCTGCCGCTGGTGATCCAGATCCTGATGGGCGGCGTGTTCGCCACCCTGGCGGGCGTGGTGTTCGGCGTGCCCAGCCTGCGCATCCGCGGCCTGTACCTGGCGGTGACGACGCTGGCGGCGCAGTTCTTCATGGACTGGGCCTTCCTGCGCATTCCCTATTTCACCAACTATTCGTCCTCGGGCAACGTGTCCGTGCCGGCGCTCGACGTCTTCGGCCTGCCGGTGGCCACGCCCGCGCAGAAATACCTGTTCGTGCTGTGCTTCGTGGCGGTCATCGGCCTGCTGGCCAAGAACCTGGTGCGCGGCGCCATCGGCCGGCAGTGGATGGCGATCCGCGACATGGACGTGGCCGCCGCCGTCATCGGCATCCGTCCGGTGTACGCCAAGCTCACCGCCTTCGCCGTCAGCTCCTTCATCATCGGCGTGGCGGGCGCGCTCTGGGCCTACATCCACCTGGGTTCCTGGGAACCCCTGGCCTTCGACCTGAACCGCTCGCTGCAGCTGCTGTTCATCATCATCATCGGCGGCCTGGGCTCCATCATCGGCAGCTTCTTCGGCGCGGCCTTCATGGTGCTGGTGCCGGTGCTGCTGACCAACGTGCCGCACTGGCTGGGCCTGGACCTGCCGGTGGACGTGGCTTCGCACATCGAACACATGGTTTTCGGCTTCCTGATCGTCTTCTTCCTGATCGCGGAGCCGCATGGTCTGGCCAGGCTGTGGAGCATCGCCAAGGAAAAACTCAGGATCTGGCCGTTCCCCCATTGAGCGATCGAGGGGGCCTTTGGGGCGGCGTTCGATCGGACCCGTTCTTTGTTGACACGATAGGTGCCACACGCACCAGGAGGAGCTACAGATGAAGCATGCACTGACGAAGACCGCCGCCACCGCCCTGCTGGCCGCCGTCGGGCTGGCGGGCGTCGCCGGCACGGCCCAGGCCGCCGAGGAACAATTCATTCCCCTGCTGGTCTACCGGACCGGCTCGTTCGCCCCGCTCGGCATTCCCTGGGCCAACGGCAAGATCGACTACCTCAAGCTCGTCAACGAGCGCGACGGGGGCGTCAACGGCGTCAAGATCGCCTACGAGGAATGCGAGACCGCCTATTCCACCGACAAGGGCGTGGAATGCTATGAACGCCTGAAGAACAAGGACGGCGGTGCCTCCGGCTTCGACACCCAGTCCACGGGCATCACTTTCGCCGTGACCGACAAGGCGATCGTCGACGGGCAGCCCGTGGTCACGGTGGGCTATGGCCTGTCGCAATCGGCCGATGGCCGGGTCTTCAAGTGGAACTTCCCGTTGCTGGGCACGTACTGGACGGCGGCCGACGTCATGATCCAGGACATCGCCAAGAAGCTGGGCGGCGAGGACAAGCTCAAGGGCAAGAAGATCGCCCTCATCTACCATGACTCGCCCTTCGGCAAGGAGCCCATCCCGCTGCTCCAGGAACGCGCCAAGGCCAATGGCTTCGACCTGCAGCTCTATCCGGTCGCCGCGCCCGGGGTCGAGCAGAAATCCACCTGGCTGCAGATCCGCAAGAACCGGCCCGATTACGTCATCCTCTGGAGCGCCGGGATCATGACCCCGACCGCCATTCGCGAGGCCCAGGGCGTGGGCTATCCGCGCGACAAGATGTACGGCATCTGGTGGGCCAGCTCCGAGACCGACGTCAAGGACCTGGGCGACGTCGCCAAGGGCTACCACGGCATCACCATCCAGAACAGCGCGGAACACGGCCGGGTGCACGAGGACGTCAAGAAATACGTCTACGACAAGGGCGAGGGCGCCGACAAGGATGGCAGCACGTTCGGCTCGCTGGCCTACACGCGCGGCATGATGATCTCCATGCTGCAGGTCGAGGCCATCCGCACGGCCCAGGAAAAATTCGGCAAGGGCAAGCACATGACGCCCGAGCAGGTGCGCTGGGGCTATGAAAACCTGAACCTGGACCAGGCCCGCCTGGAACAGTTGGGTTTCGCCAAGCTGATGCGGCCGGTCAAGACCTCGTGCGAAAACCACATGGGCGACGACTGGGCACGCATCATCCAGTGGGACGGCAAGAAATTCGACGTCGTATCCGACTGGTACCAGTCCAACCCGAAGTACGTGCAGCCGCTGGTGAAGTCCCTGGGCGACAAGTATGCCGCCGAGAAGAAACTGCCGACGCGCGACTGCGCCGCCGAGTAAGCCGTGCCGGGGCCGGGCCGTGCCCGGCCCCTGGGAGAGGAATCGATGGATAGCGCACAGGCGTCCGAACCCGCGGTGCTGTTGAACGTCAACGGCATCGAGGTCATCTACAACCATGTCATCCTGGTGCTCAAGGGCGTGTCCCTGACCGTGCCGGAGGGCCGGATCGTGGCGTTGCTGGGCGCCAACGGCGCCGGCAAGACCACCACTCTGCGGGCGATCTCCAACCTGCTGCGCGGCGAGCGCGGCGAGGTCACCAAGGGCGGGATCGAATACCGCGGGGAACGGATCGAATCCCTGTCTCCGGCCGATCTGGTGCAGCGCGGCGTGGTCCAGGTCATGGAGGGCCGCCATTGCTTCGCCCACCTGAGCATCGAGGAAAACCTGCTCACCGGCGCCTATACGCGGCGCCTGGGGCGCGCCGACCTGGATGCCGCCCTGGAGCGGGTCTATCGCTACTTTCCGCGCCTGAAGCAGCGACGCAAGAGCCAGGCGGGGTATACGTCCGGCGGCGAACAGCAGATGGCCGCCATCGGCCGGGCGCTGATGGCCGACCCGCGCATGATCCTGCTGGACGAGCCTTCGATGGGCCTGGCGCCGCAGATCGTCGAGGAAATCTTCGAGATCGTGCGCGACCTGAACCAGCGCGAAGGCGTCAGTTTCCTGTTGGCGGAACAGAACACCAACGTGGCCCTGCGCTACGCGGATTACGGCTACATCCTGGAAAACGGCCGCGTGATGATGGACGGCGCCGCCCGCGCGCTGGCCGAGAACGAGGACGTGAAGGAATTCTATCTGGGCGTCTCGGGGGCGGGGCGCACCAGCTTTCGCGACACCAAGTTCTACCGCCGGCGCAAGCGCTGGCTGGCCTGATACGGGGGAATGGCATGCAGGCACACTACGATGCGCGCGAGACCCTGCCCGCCGACGAGCGCGAACGGCAACTGTTCGAGCGCCTGCCCGCCGCGCTGGAGCGAGCCCGGGAGCGGGCGCCGGCCATCGCCCGGCAGCTTCGGGGGATCGAACCGGCGATGCTGGAATCGCGCGAAGCCCTGGCCCGCGTACCGGTGCTGCGCAAGAGCGAGTTGCTGCAGACCCAGCACGCCGAACGCATCGCCCGGGCCGGGGGCTCCGCCGATGCCGAACGTCTGCGCGTGTTCGGCGGCTTTTCCACCGTCGGGTGGGGCGCGGCGCGGCGGGTGTACGCCTCGCCGGGTCCCATCTACGAACCCGAAGGCCCGCGTCCGGATTACTGGGGATTCGCCCGCGCCCTGCATGCGGCGGGGGTGTGCGCCGGCATGCTGGTGCACAATTGTTTTTCGTATCATTTCACCCCGGCCGGCTCCATGATGGAGACCGCCGCCCATGCGCTGGGCTGCACGGTGTTTCCCGGCGGCGTCGGGCAGACCGAGCTGCAGGTGCGCGCCATGGCGGATCTGGCGCCGCACGCCTACACCGGCACGCCCAGCTTCCTGCGCATCATCCTGGAAAAAGCCGATGAAATGGGGGTGGCGCTGCCTTCGCTGCAGCGGGCGCTGTTCTCCGGCGAGGCCTATCCGCCGTCGCTGCAGGCCTGGTTCCGGGATCGTGGCATCCAGGGCTTCCAGGCCTACGGCAGTGCCGACCTGGGCATGGTGGCCTTCGAAACCCCCGCGCGCGAGGGCCTGGTCGCCAACGAGGACCTGATCCTGGAAATCGTGCGGCCGGGCACCGGCCAGCCTGTGCCCGAGGGCGAGGTCGGCGAACTGGTCGTCACGACCCTGAACGCGGACTACCCGCTGCTGCGCTTCGGCACCGGCGACCTGTCGGCCTTGATGCCGGGGGTCTCGCCCTGCGGCCGGACCAATCTGCGGATCCGCGGCTGGCTGGGACGGGCCGACCAGACGACCAAGGTGCGCGGCATGTTCGTGCATCCCGAACAGATCGCCCGCGTGCTGGACCGGCACCCGGGCATCGGACGCGCGCGCCTGGTGGTGTCGGGGGAAACGGGCCACGACGTCATGACCCTGCGGGTCGAGGCCGATGCCGCGCTCGACACCGGAGCCGTGGCCGCCACGGTGCGCGAGCAGACCAAGCTGCGGGCCGTCGTCGAGATCGTGGCGGCCGGCAGCCTGCCCAACGACGGCAAGGTGATCGAGGACGTCCGCCACTACGATTGAGCTGTGTTGTGCCTTAGCATGTCTTTTCGCCGCAGGGATGAGCCCGGACGCGGGGCAGTCCTTTCGGACTGGCCTGCGCCTGGCGAATCCGAGCGGCATGCAGGCCGCGAGGTGGGTGCATGAGTCATATAGGCATATTGTTTCCGGGCATATCGATTCCCGGGTTCCCTCAGTTACTATGTGCAAATCCGTGAAGCAGACCGAGGGAGACTTTCCATGCGTGGATTCAAACTGATCGCCGGCCTGGCCGTCCTGCTGGGCGCCGGCATGCCCCTGGCCCAGGCCGACACCCTGTCCGTCGTCAAGGAACGCGGCGCCGTGCAGTGCGGCGTCACCACCGGCTTCGCCGGCTTCTCGGCGCCCGACACCAAGGGCGAATGGAAGGGCCTGGACGTGGACATGTGCCGCGCCGTCGCGGCCGCCGTGCTGGGCGACGCGTCCAAGGTCAAGATCGTGCCCCTGAACGCGCAGCAGCGCTTCACCGCCCTGCAATCGGGCGAAATCGACCTGCTGGCGCGCAACACCACCGTGACCCAGTCGCGCGATACCTCGCTGGGCGCCATTCACGCCGCCATCAACTTCTATGACGGCCAGGGTTTCATGGTGCCCAAGTCCCTTGGCGTCACATCGGCCCGCGGTCTGAACGGGGCCACGGTCTGCATGCAGACCGGCACCTCCAACGAGCAGAACATGGCCGATTGGGCGCGCGCGAACAACGTCCAGTACAAGCCGGTCGTGATCGAGCAGTTCAACGAGGTCGTCAACGCCTTCGCGGCCGGCCGCTGCGACGTGTTCACCACCGACGCCTCGGGCCTGGCCTCGATCCGTATTTCCAAGCTGTCCAAGCCCGCCGACTACGTGATCCTGCCGGAAATCATCTCCAAGGAACCGCTCGGCCCCTTCGTGCGCCAGGGCGACGACGCCTGGCTGAACATCGTCAAATGGTCCTTCCACGCCATGGCCGGCGCCGAGGAACTGGGGGTCACTTCGGCCAACGTCGACGCGCAGCTGAAAAGCGCCGATCCCAACGTGCAGCGCCTGCTGGGCGTGACCGGCAGCGCGGGCAAGAACCTGGGCCTGGACGAAAAATGGGCCTACAACATCGTCAAGCAGGTCGGCAACTACGGTGAATCGTTCGACCGCAACGTGGGCATGGGCAGCCCGCTGCAGATCCAGCGCGGCCTGAACGCCCTCTGGAAGGACGGCGGCCTGCTGTATCCGCTGCCGATCCGCTGACTAGAGCCTTTTTCTGTACACCAGGCTGATGCGGGCGAAGGCCGCCTGCAGTTCCGGCGTGCCGGCCTGGAAGATCACGGGCCGGCCCTTCTGCACGAAGCACACCAGTTTCTTCGAGGCGAACAGCGGGATGAACTTGGTGGACTGGATCTCGGTCCAGGGCACTTCGCGGCGCGTGATCCAGGACTGGCGGATGCCCCAGTCGGAGATTTCCGTGACCGAGGTCCACATGTGGACGCTCATCCAGAGCAGCGCGCCGAAGCACACCACGATGCTGGCGATGACCGGCATGGGCAGCGCCTGTTCGGGCGAGAGTTGCAGCACGATGATCAGCCGAATGGCGATGGCGGCCATGATGAGCCAGGCGATGGCGGCGATCCAGCGCGGCCAGGCCCGTCCGCGCAGCGGCAGCGGGGCGATCTGGGCCATGAGGGCGTCGTGTTCTTCGGGGGCGGGGCGGCCGAAAGGGGACATCATCAAGCCTTTTTCAGGGCCAGGGCGCGGCCCGCGCGGCTGGACGTGGGCCTGCCGATGCGTTCGGAGATCCACTGGCCGATGTCCACGACGGCGTCCAGGTCCACGCCGGTATGCAGCCCCTGGCCGCGCAGCAGGTACAGCACGTCTTCCGTGGCGACGTTGCCGGTGGCGCCCTTGGCATAGGGGCAGCCGCCCAGTCCGGCGACCGAGCTGTGGAAGATGCGCACGCCGCATTCCAGCGCCGCCAGGATGTTGGCCAGCGCCTGGCCGTAGGTGTCATGGAAATGCCCGGAGACCCGGGTGCCCAGGTCGGTGACCTGGCCGACGGCGCGCAGCACGCGCCCGACCTGGGCGGCCGTGCCCACGCCGATGGTGTCGGCCACGTCGATCTCGTCGCAGCCCAGCCGCAGCAGGCGTTCGGCCACGTCGACCACGGCGGCCACCGGGGTTTCGCCCTGGTAGGGGCAGCCCAGCGCGCAGCTGATGCTGCCGCGCAGGCGCAGTCCGGCCTCTTTCGCGGCCGCGGCCACGGGCTCGAAGCGGGCGATGGATTCGGCGATGGAACAGTTGATGTTGCGCTGGGAGAAGGCCTCGCTGGCGGCGCCGAAGATCACGACTTCGTCGGCGCGGGCGGCCAGGGCGCCTTCGAAGCCGCGCAGGTTGGGCACCAGGACGGAATAGATCGTGCCGGGGCGGCGGGCGATGCCGGCCATGACTTCCGCGCCGTCGGCCATCTGCGGTACCCATTTCGGGGAGACGAAGGACGCGGCCTCGACATTGGCGAAGCCGGCGGCCGCCAGGCGGTCGACGAGTTCGATCTTGACGGCGGTGTCGACGAACTGCTTTTCATTCTGCAGGCCGTCGCGCGGCCCGACTTCGACGATCTTGATGTGTTCGGCCATGGAATTCATCCGGCGAGGGTCCCTGATCGGGAGAGGGATCCATCATAGCGCAGCCTGGATCTGGATCAGGTCCCGCGCCGGTAGCGTCCGTCGGCGGTCCGAGCGACCCGGCCGGCGAGTTCGAGCAGGGTCAGTTGCTCCTGCAGGCGTTCGACGGACCAGTCCAGGTCCCCCCGCAGGGTGTCGAGATCGACCGGATCGAGGCCGATTCGCCGCATCAGGGCGTCGGCATCGGGGTCGGCACCCGTGTCCGGCGCGCCGTCGGGAATGGCCGGGTCCGTTGGGGAGACCGGCGCGGCCGATGCGGTATCGCCGTGTCGGGCGGCGCAGGGTATCGGCCCGGCCGTCGGGATGCCCGGCAGCGCGCTTTGCCGGAGTTCCTCGACGATGTCCTGGCCGGATTCGACCAGCTTGGCGCCCTGGCGGATCAGGGCATGGCAGCCGCGCGACAGGGGTGAATGGATGGAGCCGGGAATGGCGAAGACCTCGCGCCCCAGCTCGCCCGCCAGCCGGGCGGTGATCAGCGAACCGCTGCGCGCCGCGGCCTCGACCACCAGCACCCCCTGGCTCAGGGCGGCGACGATGCGGTTGCGCTGCGGGAAATGGAAGGGCAGGCCCGGCGTCCCCAGGGGAAATTCCGACAGCAGCAGGCCGTGGGTGGCGATGCGGTGGGCCAGGGCGTGGTGGGCGGGCGGATAGACCCGGTCGATGCCGGTGCCCAGGACGGCCAGGGTGCCGCCGCCGGCCTCGCCGGCGTCCAGGGCGCCGGCGTGGGCCGCACCGTCGATGCCGCTGGCCAGGCCGCTCACCACGCACCAGCCCTGCAGCGCCAGGTGGCGCGCGAAGGCGTGGGCGTTGCGTTCGCCGTCCGCCGTGGCGTGGCGCGCGCCGACGATGGCCAGCATGGGCCGGTTCAGGACGTCCAGCCGGCCGTGGGCGTACAGGATCGGCGGCGGGTCGGCCAGCGCGTACAGCGCGCGCGGATAATGGGGGTCGGCCAGGGTCAGCAGGTGATGGCCGTCGGTCCGCAGCCAGTCCAGCGCCTGGTCGATGGCGGCCTGAAGCGCCGGTTCGGGCGGCTGGCGCAAGCGGGCCGCCAGTGCGGGATCCAGGTAGCGGGCCAGGCTGCCGGTGGTGGCCGAGACGATGTGCTGCGGCATGCCGAAGACCGACAGCAGCAGGCGGATCCGGGCCGCGCCCAGTTCGGGCTCGAGGCTCAGGCGGATCCAGGCGCGCAGTTCGGTTTCGGGGGCATTCAGGGGCATGGCGCCAGTGTGCCATGAACGGCGGGTGCGTTTCGCGCCGGATGGGCGGTTTATGTCCCGGGCCATGGTCCTGATTTATCATGGAGCTTTGGCATCATCGTCACGGTTTTCGTCATGGCTCTGCTTCCCATTCTCAAATATCCGGATCCCCGGCTGCACACGGTCGCCGCGCCGGTCCGGCAGGTGGACGACCGCATCCGCCAGCTGGTGCGCGACATGGCCGAAACCATGTATGCCGCGCCCGGCGTCGGCCTGGCCGCGACCCAGGTGGACGTCCACGAGCGCGTCGTGGTCATCGACGTCTCCGAGGACGGCAACGACCTGCACGTGCTGATCAACCCCGAAATCACCTGGAAGAGCGAAGAGCTCCAGGTCTACGAGGAAGGCTGCCTGTCGGTGCCCGGCGTCTACGACGAGGTCGAGCGCTCCGCGCGCATCCACGTGCGCGCCCTGGACGAGCGCGGCGAATCCTACGAGTTCGACGCCGAAGGCCTGCTGGCCGTGTGCGTGCAGCACGAGCTCGATCACCTGCTGGGCAAGGTCTTCGTCGAATACCTGTCCGTGCTCAAGCAGAACCGGATCCGTACGCGCCTGCGCAAGCAGCAGCGCGAGGCCCAGCGCGAATCCGCCGGGGTCTGAATGCGCGTCGCCTTCGCGGGAACCCCGGAGTTCGCCCGGCAGGCCCTGGCCGCCCTGATCGGGGTCGGGCACGAGGTCGCTTGCGTGCTGACCCAGCCGGACCGCCCCTCGGGGCGCGGCATGAAGCTCGTGCCCAGCCCCGTCAAGCAGGCCGCCATCGACGCCGGCATCCCCGTGCTGCAGCCGCGCAGCCTGCGGCTGGACGGCAAGTATCCGGAAGACGCCGTCGCCGCCCGGGACGCCTTGCTGGACCTGGCGCCGGACGTCATGGTGGTGGCGGCCTATGGCCTGATCCTGCCCCGGTGGGTGCTGGACCTGCCGCGCCACGGCTGCCTGAACATCCACGCCAGCCTGCTGCCGCGCTGGCGCGGGGCGGCGCCCATCCAGCGCGCGATCGAGGCGGGCGACGCCGCCAGCGGCGTGACCATCATGCAAATGGACGCGGGCCTGGACACGGGCGGCATGCTGCACCGTGTGGAACGCCCGCTGGCGGCGGACGAGACCGGCGCCAGCCTGCACGACGGGCTGGCGGCCGACGGCGCGCGCGCCATCGTGGACGTCCTCGCGCGGCTGGAAGCCGGGGACGCGCCGGTGCCGGTGCCCCAGCCGGAGGCGGGCGTGTGCTACGCGGACAAGCTGCTGAAATCCGAATCGGCGCTGGATTTTTCCCGCCCCGCGGCGGAACTGGCGCGCCGGGTGCGGGCCTTCGACCCCTTTCCGGGGACGACGATGGCGCTGCCAGGCTTCGACCAGCCGGTGAAGGTCTGGGGCGCGCAAGCCTTGCCGGCGGGCGGCGATGCGCCGGCCCCCGGCGCGATCGTGGGCCTGGGGCCGGACGGCATCGACGTGGCGACGGCGGACGGCGTACTGCGCGTGACGGCATTGCAGAAGCCTGGCGGACGACGCCAGCCGGTGGCCGAATTCATGCGTTCATATCGCGGGTAGCGGTGCCGCCGGCCGCGTGGCCGGCGGTGTCCAGGCCCCGGCGCGAGGCGCCCGGTCGTGGCGGCGGATCAGCCGCCGGACGATTTCTTGCGCGAAGTGTCGATACCGAGCTGCTTCAGCTTGCGGTACAGGTGGGTGCGTTCCAGGCCGGTGCGCTCGGACACCCGCGTCATGCTGTGGTTCTCGTGCAGCAGGTGGTATTCGAAGTAGATCCGCTCGAATTCGTCGCGAGCCTCGCGCAGGGGCTGGTTCAGCGAGATCCGGCCCAGGTGCGAATCGTCGTGGACGGGAGCGGCGGGCGCCGTCCCCACGGGCTGCGCGGCGGCGGGACCGCCCGCCAGCGCGGGCGGCTGGGTGAAGACCGGGTCGGCGGGTGCCGCCGGGCGTTCGGTGCGGCTGCGCATGGAGGCCGGGATCACCGGGCGCGCAAGGCCGGCGGCGACGGTCTTCAGCAGCTTCTGCAGGGTGATGGGCTTTTCCAGGAAGTCGACGGCGCCGATGCGGGTGGCCTCGACGGCGGTGTCCACGGTGGCGTGGCCGCTCATCATGATGACGGGCATGTTCAGCAGCCCCTGGCTGGACCATTCCTTGAGCAGGCTGACGCCGTCGATGTCGGGCATCCAGATGTCCAGCAGCACCAGGTCGGGGCGTTGACGGAGACGGGATTCGCGGGCCTGCGCCGCATTTTCCGCGAGTTCGACCGTGTGGCCTTCGTCGTAGAGAATCTCGGACAGCAGTTCGCGGATGCCTATTTCGTCGTCCACCACCAGAATTCTGGCCATATCACCTCACCTTGTGTTCTGCGTATTATCGTGTGCTTGCCTGGGCGCGTCCAGCGGGGCCGGAGCGTCCGCCAGCCTGGAAAACAGGATGGAAATGCGGGCGCCGCCCTCGGTCCGGTTGGAGATGTCCACCTGGGCGGCGTGCTCCTCGATGATCTTCTTGACGATCGCCAGGCCCAGCCCGGTGCCGGTCGGCTTGGTCGTCACGTAGGGCTCGAAGACGCGGTGCAGGACCTCGGGCGCGAAGCCCGGGCCGTTGTCCGAGACGGTCAGCCGGACGCGGGGCCGTCCGGCCTCGTCCTCCGGGGGGATCAGGCGGGTCTGCACGCGGATCTCGGCCGTGCCGGGCGCGGCGTGCTGGCAGGCGGCGTCGCGGGCGTTGGCCAGCAGGTTGTGGATCACCTGGCGCAACTGGGCCGGGTCTCCCTGGATCGGCGGCAGGTCGGCCGCCAGCAGGGCGTCGAAGCGGGCCGCGCCCGGAGCGGCCGGCGGCGGGGCCGGTTCGGCGGGGTCCCAGCCGTACAGGGTCAGGACCTCGGTCAGCAGGGCGTTCAGGTCGATGTCCCGCATCTGCGCCGGCGGCGTGCGGGCGTATTCGCGGAAATCGTCCACCATGCGCTTCAGGGACGCGACCTGGTTGACGATGGTCTGGGTGGACCGCTGCAGCATGGCGGCGTCGTCCGGCGCCAGCCGGTCGGCCAGCTTCATGGCCAGCCGCTCGGCCGAGAGCTGGATGGGGGTGAGCGGGTTCTTGATCTCGTGGGCCAGGCGCCGGGCGACCTCGCCCCAGGCGACCGTGCGGTTGGCGGAGATCACCTCGCTGATGTCGTCGAACACCACCAGGTAGCCGTCCTCGTGGCCGTCCATGAGCAGCCGGGTGCCCCGGGCCAGCAGGGTGACGACGTGCTTCTTGCGTTCGTTGTCCGGCGCGGCCTGGAGTTCGACCTCGAACTGCTGCTGCCAGTAGGGGCGCGTGGATTCGACCGCGTCGTGGGCGGAAAATTCCTGGCGGATCAGGCTGGCGAACGGCAGGGCGCCGTCGGCGGTTTCCAGCGGACGGCCCTGGACGGTGCGCAGGTCGACGTGCAGGATGGTCTGGGCCCCCTGGTTGAACAGCGTCAGGCGGAAGGCGCGGTCGAACACCAGCACCCCCGAGGACAGGTTGCTGAGCACCGACTCCAGGTACAGGTTGCTCTGCTCCAGCTGGCGGCGGTGGCGGTCGACCATCTGGCGGGCCTCGTCCAGCTGGCGCGTCATGGCGTTGAACGAGCGCGTCAGCTGGCCGACCTCGTCGCGCGCCGGCGGCTCGGGCAGGGGGCGGTAGTCGCCGACCCCCACGGCCTGGGTGCCCGAGGCCAGGGACAGCAGGGGACGCACCAGGCGCCGCGAGACGGCCAGCGCCACGACCACGGCGGCGAAGACGGCCAGGATCAGGGCCAGGGTCAGGGTGATGCCGTAGAGCTTGCGCAGCCCCAGGCGCGACAGGGCCAGTTCCTGGTAGTCGCGGAAGCCCTGCTGGACCTGGCTGGCGTTGTGGGCGATGCGCTCCGGCACGGCCTGGATCACCTGCAGCCAGCGCGAATCGCCGCCCAGGCTCATGGGGTTGCCCAGCCGGTCCGAGGCGGCCGGGCTCAGCGGGATGACGACGCGCAGGTGCAGGCCGTCGCTGGTCGGGCCGCCGCCGGGGGCCACGTCGGCCTCGGCCGCGGCGTAGCCCTGGGCGACCCGCAACTGGTTCATGACGCTGCTGGGGGGCAGGTCCGGCAGCAGCTGGCTGAAGGACGACGAGGAAAAGGCGACCAGGCGGCCGTTGCCGGTGAAGACCATCGCCTCGTCGATTTCGTTGGCGGAACGCAGCGAGGTGATCAGCAGGGCGGTCTCGGCGTCGCTGGCGCTGTCCAGCCGCAGGGCCATGTTGCGCGCCCGGCCGTTGAGCTCGGTGAGCTGGGCGTCCAGCGCGGCGCGCCCGAGGTTCAGACCGGCCTCCAGTGCGGTGTCCACCCGCACGTTGAACCAGGACTCGATCGAGCGCGACATGAACTGCACCGACAGCACGTAGATCAGCACGCCGGGCAGGATGCCGATCAGGGTGAAGTACAGCGTGAAGCGGGCGGTCAGCCGGGCGCCGAACTGGCGCCGCCGGATCTGTCGCAGCAGCCGGACCGTGAGCATGGCGACCCAGGACATCAGGGCGATCGCCAGCACGCCGTTGAGCAGCAGCAGCATGTCGTACTGCTGCGCGTAGCGCGAGGCGTTGCCGGTGGACCAGACCAGCAGGCCCAGCAGCGCGATCGCGCTGGCGGCGGCGACCCCCAGCGCGGAGCGCAGCGCCCAGCGGATCAGCCGCGGGGCGTTGCGGCGGAAATCGAAAAGGTGAATTCTTTCCATGGGGTCGTCAGGGACCAGGCCGCGCTGTTGAGGGCGTCGACCTGGAAGGGGCGGGCCAGGCGGGACGTGTCCAGCCGCAGCCGCAGCCGTCCCTGGTAGGTCTGGTCCGGCGTGAAGCGGTCGGCGGCCCCGAGGGGCCAGTCGCGGATGCGGCGCACCAGGTCCAGGGCCTCGTCCAGGGACGTGGCCGGCAGGGACAGGTCGCCGGTGCCGACGCGCCATTGGCGGGTCAGGGCGTTGTACTGGATGCGCCAGGTCTGGCTGAGCGACAGGACGGTCTCGTCGAACCACCACCAGCGCGGGTGTTCGATCACCAGGTCCGCCGTGAAGTACAGCGGCAGCCCTTTGGTGGCGGCGTCGTGCAGTTCGTCGCTCAGCGTGAAGTCGATATCGGCGTCCAGCAGGAGCTGACCCTGGCGCAGCACCGGCTCGATGCGCACGACCTGGCCGTCGTCGGCCCGGACGGTCGGAGGGACGAGGAGCAGGAGGCTGAAGGTCAGGAGGATCAGGAAGCGTGGCATGCGCTGGCGGGGCTGGAACGGAAAGTCGCGGACAGTCGCAGTATTGTTGAGCCCGCGCCAAAGCGCAAGCCGCGCCGCGCCTGTGCGCTCATGACGGCTTGCGCAGCAGGGCGTAGAAGAAGCCGTCGCCGTCGTCGGGGCCGCCGGGCAGGATGTGGCCGGGGGCCGGCAGCCGCCGCGCGTCGGGGTGCCGGTCCAGGAAGGCCAGGACCTGCGCTTCGCCTTCCTGGGGGAAGATCGAACAGGTGGCGTACAGCAGGTGGCCGCCAGGGGCCAGCAGCGGCCACAGCGCGTCGGCGATGCCGGCCTGCAGGGCCGCCGTGCGCGCGAGGTCGTCCTCGCGGCGCAGCCAGCGGATGTCGGGGTGGCGGCGCACCACGCCCGACGCGGTGCAGGGCACGTCGGCCAGGATGGCGTCGTAGGGCCGCCCGTCCCACCAGTCGGCGGGCCGGGCGGCGTCGGTGCGGCACAGGGACACATCCGGGGATTCCAGGCCCAGCCGCCGCAGGTTGTCGCCCACGCGCTCCAGCCGCCGGGCATCGCTGTCCAGGGCCGTCAGGCGCAGCGCGTGGCGCTCCAGCAGGTGGGCCGTCTTGCCGCCGGGCGCCGCGCAGGCGTCCAGCACGCGCATGCCGTCGCGCAGCGGCAGCAGCCGCGCGGCCCGCTGGGCCGACGGGTCCTGCACCGACCACCAGCCCTCGGCGTAGCCGGGGATGTCGCGCACGGGGCGGGGGGCGTCCAGGATCAGGCCGTCCTCGCCCGAAGGGCGGGCGGCCAGTCCGGCCTCGTCCAGCCGCGTCCGCAGCGCGTCCCGGGCGATGCGCCGGACATTGGCGCGCAGGGCCATGGGCGGCGGCAGGTCGGCGGCGGCCAGGATCGTCCGCCAGTCGTCCGGCCAGGCGTCGCGCACGGTGGCGATCCACCAGCCGGGGTGGTTCCACACCGCGTCCGGACGGTCCGCCAGCGCGGTGTTCAACGCCGCGCGTTCGCGCCCGTAGCGGCGCAGCACGGCATTGACCAGGCCCTTGGCCGGCCGCGTGCGGCGATCGGCGGCGGCCGCCTCGACCAGTTGATGGACCAGGACGTGTTCGTGATAGATCGGCGTGCCGGGCGGCTGTCCGGCGCCTTCGGCCTGGCGCAGGCTGGCTTCCAGCAGGCTCAGGCCCAGCAGGATCAGGGCCTCGGCCAGGCGTTCCGGCGGGCGGCGCGGCACCAGCCGTTCGCGCACGGCCCGGGCGTGGCCCAGCCGGCGCATGGCATGGAAGGACAGGGCCTGGGCGGCGGGGCGCAGCGCGGCCGGGACCGATTCCAGCGCTTCCGACAGGGAATGGCCGTCCAGCACCGCCCGGATGGCGCGGGCGGCGGCCAGCAACTGGTCGGACAGGGCGGGGGATTGTGGCGATTCCGGCACGGAAAGGATCCAGAATTGGGGGTTTGCGGGATGGATTCAGGGGACTTTAGCACCGATTGGCTAAAATCAAGGGTTGCCTCGACCAGACCCGCCCGATCGCCGCATGGCCGGTGCGGTCCCGCGTCGTTCCTCCCGCATTCCACCGAGTATTCCCATGAGCCAATCCCCCCGTGTCGGTTTCGTCAGCCTGGGCTGTCCCAAGGCCCTGGTCGACTCCGAGCGCATCCTGACCCAGCTGCGCACCGACGGCTACACCATCAGCCCCGACTACGAGGGGGCCGACGTCGTCGTGGTGAACACCTGCGGCTTCATCGACAGCGCCAAGGCCGAATCCCTGGACGCCATCGGCGAGGCCATCGTGGAAAACGGCAAGGTCATCGTCACCGGCTGCCTGGGCGTGGAAGCCGACATGATCCGCAACGTGCATCCGGCGGTGCTGGCCGTCACCGGCCCCCAGCAGTACGAGCAGGTGGTGCGCGCCGTGCACGACGCCGCGCCGCACGAACGCCCGCACGATCCCTACGTGGACCTGGTGCCGCCCCAGGGCATCCGCCTGACGCCGCGCCACTACGCCTACCTGAAGATCTCCGAAGGCTGCAACCACAACTGCAGCTTCTGCATCATCCCGTCCATGCGCGGCCGCCTGGTCAGCCGCCCGGTCGGCGACGTGCTGGGCGAGGCCCGCCGCCTGGTGGACGCCGGGGTGAAGGAACTGCTGGTGATTTCCCAGGACACCAGCGCCTACGGGGTGGACGTCAAGTACCGCACCGGCTTCTGGGACGGCCGCCCGGTCAAGACGCAGCTGACCGCGCTGGCGAACGCGCTGGGCGAGTTCGGCGTCTGGGTGCGCATGCACTACGTCTATCCCTATCCCCACGTGGACGAGCTGATCCCCCTGATGGCCGAAGGCCGCATCCTGCCGTACCTGGACATCCCCTTCCAGCACGCCAGCCCGCGCATCCTGAAGGCCATGAAGCGCCCCGCCTTCGAGGACCGCACCCTGGCCCGCATCCGCCAGTGGCGCGAGGCCTGTCCGGACCTGACCCTGCGCTCCACCTTCATCGTCGGATTCCCCGGCGAGACGGAGGAGGACTTCCAGTACCTGCTGGACTGGATGACGGAAGCCCAGCTCGACCGCGTCGGCTGTTTCCAGTATTCCCCGGTCGAGGGCGCGCGCGCCAACGAACTGGCCGATCCCGTGCCCGACGAGGTCAAGGCGGAACGCTGGGAACGCTTCATGGCGCACCAGCAGGCGATCTCCACGCGGCGCCTGGCGGCCAAGGTCGGCCGCACCCTGACGGTGCTGGTCGATGAGGTCGACGAGGACGGCGGCGCCACCGCGCGGTCCATGGCCGACGCCCCCGAGATCGACGGCAGCGTGCTGCTGCGCGATGCCGCCGGCCGCGCACCGGGCGACCTGGTCCAGGTGCGCATCGAGGACGCGGACGAATACGACCTGTACGGCGTGCCGGTCTAGGACGCCGCGCGCAGACGCTTTCAGGTTTCCTCGTCCGGCTTGCGCGGCACCACGCGCGGGGGCGGCTTGCCGGCTTCCAGCGGCTGGGCGCGCTTGAAGGTGGTGACGGGCAGGTCGCCGAACACGCCGCGCCGCGCGGCGACGCGCCAGGCGTGGCCGTAGGCGACTTCCAGGCTCAGGTGGATCGTGCCGTCGGCGTGGCGGCGGCGTTCCAGGGCGCGGACCAGTCGTTCGCGCCAGGCCCGGCCCGGCAGGCCGCGCCGGCGTTCGGGGTGGGGATTGCCGCCCAGGGCGCGCACGTCCTCCAGCAGCTTGTCGGCGGTCTTGTAGGTCAGGGTGATGATTTCCTGGTCCATGACGGGATCGGCGAACCCCACCTGCAGCATCAGGTCGCCGAAGTCGTGCATGTCCACGAATTCCATGGGCCGCGTGTCCGGATCGGCCTCGGCCAGGGCTTCGCGCAGTTCGCGGAAGGTGCCGGGACCCAGGCTGGAATACATCGCCAGCGCGTCGTTGCGCAGGACGCGGCGCCATTCCTGCAGCACCAGGTGGGGTTCCGGGTGCCAGTGCAGGGCCAGGTTCGACCAGACCAGGTCCAGGCTTTCGTCCGGCAGGCCGGTCTCGGCCAGGTCGGCCTGCCGGAAATCCGGTTTCGGCGTGGGCTTGTTGCGCAGCCGGTGCCAGAAGCCGGGCTTGGTCGCGTAGCGTTCGCGCGCCGCGTCCAGCAGCGCGCCGCAGGCGTCCAGGCCGATGTAATGCTGGTCGGGATAGCGGGCGCGCAGCGGGTCCAGCGCGTGGGCCGCGCCGCAGCCCGCGTCCAGGATGTCGTGCGGGGCGATGCGGATGTAGCTCAGGCGGCGCAGCATGCGCTGGGCGATTTCACCGTACAGGAACTGCGGGGCGTCCAGGGGCGCGCGCCGGGCGAACTGGCGCGTCACGGCCTGGGAGTCGATGGGCAGACGGGGAAGCTGTGGCATAAACGATCAAGGCCGGCCCCGGGGCGGCCCGAAGCGTGCTGTGATGGAGGTTTCCTGCGAAAGGACACGCCATTATGCTGCATCCGCTGATCAAGCGCTGGCGCGACCGGATTCCGGCCGACTGTCCGGGTTGCGGCCGGCGCGCGGCGGGCCAGGGCCTGTGCCCCGGTTGCCTGGCGCGCCTGCGGCCGGACGCGGCGAGGCCGCGCTGCCGGCGCTGCGCGCATCCGCTGGCCGGCGGGCGTTGTCCCGACTGCGGCCCGGACCTGCCCGCCTACGACCGCGTCGTGGCGGCGTTCGATTACGCCGGCCTGGGCCGGGATCTGATTCATGACTACAAGATCCGCTGCCACCTGTCCCTGGCGGGCCTGCTGGCGGACCGGCTGGAACAGGCGGTGCGAGCCACCGGACCGCGGGCGGAGATGCCGGACTGGATCGTGCCGGTGCCGGCCCGGCGCGAGGCGCTGCTGCGGCGCGGCTTCAGTCCGCCGGCCGAAGTGGCCCGCCTGCTGGCCCGGCGGCTGGGCTTGCGCTGCTGCCTGGACGGGGTGCGGCGGGTGCGCGAGGGATCCCGGCAGGTGGGGCGGGATCGCGCGCTGCGCCTGCGGGCCCAGGCCGGGGCCTTCGTCTGCGGCGTGCCGGGCGGCGTGGAGGGCCAGCGGATCGCGGTGGTGGACGACGTGCTGACCACGGGCGCCACGCTGCAGGCGGTGGCGGCGGTGCTGAAGGACGCCGGCGCCGCGCGGGTCGAGGGCTGGGTCCTGGCCCGCGCCGTGGCCGGCGGGCCGGCCGCCGGCCGGGTTCTACAATAGCAGTCCGCCGGACCGCCGCGCGGCCCTCATCGATCCCGCTCCATGTTCCACATCGTCCTCGTCGAACCCGAAATCCCCCCCAACACCGGCAATGTGATCCGCCTGGCGGCCAACACCGGCGCCTTCCTGCATCTGGTGCGGCCGCTGGGCTTCGCCCTGGACGACGCGCGCATGCGGCGCGCGGGCCTGGATTATCACGAGTGGGCGCGCATGCGGGTGCACGACGGCCTGGACGAGGCGCTGGCGGCGATCGGCGGGGACCCGGTGCGGCGCTACGCGCTGACCACGCGCGGATCGTCCCTGATCGGCGGGCATGCGTTCCGGCCGGGGGACGTGTTCGTGTTCGGGCGGGAAACCGCCGGCCTGTCGGACGAACAGCTGGCCGTCTTCCCCCCGGCGCAGCGCATCCGCCTGCCGATGCGGCCGCACCAGCGCAGCCTGAACCTGTCCAATGCCGTGGCGGTCACGGTCTTCGAGGCCTGGCGGCAGGCGGGCTACGCGGGCGGGGTTTGATCCGGCCGCGGGCGGGCTCGGTCTATTCGTCGCGCGGATCGCGCGCCAGCAATGCGGCCACGGCCCGGGGCGGGGCGACGCCGTCGAACAGCACGCCGCAGACGGCATCGGTGATGGGCAGATCCAGCCCGTGTTCCCGGCCCAGGGCCTGGGCGGCGCGCGCGCAGCGGACGCCTTCGGCGGTCATGCCGCCCGCCAGGATGTCGTCCAGCGTGCGGCCCTGGCCGATGGCGACGCCCACCTGGCGGTTGCGGGACAGTTCGCCCGTGGCGGTCAGGACCAGATCGCCCAGCCCGGTCAGGCCGACGAAGGTGTCCGCCTGGCCTCCCAGCGCCACGCCCAGGCGCTGGATTTCCGCCAGCCCGCGCGTGATCAGGGCGGCGCGGGCGTTGGTGCCCAGCCGCAGGCCGTCGCTGATGCCGCAGGCGATGGCCATGACGTTCTTCAGGGCGCCGCCGACTTCCACCCCCATGACGTCGCGGGTGCCGTAGATGCGCGCCCGGGTGCCGTGAAAGGCCGCCTGGGCGGCGCGGCCGGTGTCCGGGTCGCGGCCGGCGACCGTCAGGGCGACCGGCAGGCCCTGGGCCACTTCGCGGGCGAAGGAGGGGCCGGACAGCACCCCCGTGCGCAGCCAGCCGATGCCGGACAGCGCTTCGGCCACGATCTGGTGCGGCCATTGATGGGTGTCGGGCGTGATGCCCTTGCAGGTCCACAGGAGATGGACCGGCGGCGCGCCGGCGGCGCGGGCGGGCAGCGCGTCCGCGATGCGCCGGCAGACATCGGCCAGGCCCGCCATCGGCACGCCCAGCACGATCAGGCGGTCGGCGGGATCGGGGCCGTCCAGCACGTGCGCCAGCGCGGCGTCGAAGTCGCCGGTCGCCCGCAGGGCGGACGGCAGGACGATGTCGGGCAGGTGGCGCGGATTGAGGTGCCGCTGGTCGATGGCCCGCGCCTGGTCGGGGTCGCGGGCCCAGATCAGGGCGTCGGACCGGGCGCTGGCCAGGGCCGCCAGGGCGGTCCCCCAGCTGCCCGCGCCCAGGACGCAAAGCCGGACCGGCGCCATGGCGTGCGGGCCCCGGTCAGTTGCGCGCGCCGGGGGGCAGGATCAGGCCGGAGTCCTCGCCCTGGGCCTGTTCGCCCGACTGCTGCGCCAGGCGCTGCTCGTACAGGGCCTGGAAGTTCATTTCGCTCAGGTGCAGCGGCGGCATCGAGGTGCGCGTGATCGCGTCGGCGACGTTGGCGCGCAGGTAGGGGTAGAGCATGGTCGGGCAGACGATGCCCAGCAGCGGATCGAGCTGTTCGGCCGGGATGTTGGCGGCCTCGAAGATGCCGGCCTGGCAGAGTTCGACCAGGTACAGGACCTTGTCGCCGATGCGCGTGGTCACCGTGGCGGTCACCGTGGATTCGAACACGGATTCCGCCAGCTGCTGGCCGCCGACCTGGATGGAGACCTCGACGGTCGGGCCTTCCTGCTCGAGGAAGATTTCCGGGGCGTTGGGCATTTCCAGCGACAGGTCCTTCACGTAGGTGCGCTGCAGGCCGAAGCTGGGGGCCTGGCCGTTCTGGGTTTGGTTTTCGTCGGACATGAGGAGTTTCCGGTGCAAGGGGTGGGGAGGCGGCCCGGTCGGGCCGGAATCAGGCCTGCAGCAGGGGCAGCAGGCCGGCGGCGCGGTCCAGGGCAGAGAGGTCGTCGAAGCCGCCGATGTGGCGCTCGTCGATGTAGATCTGCGGCACGGTGCGCCGGCCGGTGCGTTCCATCATGATGGCGCGCTGGGCCGGGTCGCGGTCGATGAAGATCTTGTGGATGTCGGTCACGCCGCGCTGCTTGAGCAGCATTTCGGCGCGCACACAATAGGGGCACACGGAGGTGCAGTACATGGTGACTTGAGCCATGGTGGATGGGTTCCGGTCAGGATTTCTTCAGGGGCAGTCCGCCTTCGGTCCAGGCGTTCAGCCCGCCGTCGAGGCAGGATACCCGATCGAAGCCGTGCTTGCGCAACTGGGCCACGGCCTTGGCGCCGTCGCGCCCGTGGGCGTCGACCAGCACGATGGGCTTGTCCTTGGGCAGGCTGTTGACGTGCGATTCCAGCGTATCCAGGGGGATGTTGCGGGACTGGGGGATGGCGCCGGTCTTGAACTGGTCGGCGGGGCGCACGTCCACGAACTGGCCGTGCTCCTGGTTGACCTGGCGGATGGCCTCGGCCAGGGCGACGCGCCCGGTCGAGCGGCCCTTGGACAGGCTGGGCCACAGCAGCAGGCCCCCGGAAGCCAGGGCGATGAGCAGAATCCAGAGGTTGTTCTGGCTGAGTAAGAAGTCCACGGCGGTTCCTGTGACAGGGGTCGGAAAAAAAGAAAGCCCCGGGATTATAAAATGGTCGGCAGTTTTGAACTTTGCGGGCCTGCCGATCATGCACAAACTGGTACTCATGCGCCATGGCGAAAGCCAATGGAATCTCGAAAACCGCTTCACGGGCTGGACCGACGTGGACCTCACCGACACCGGCCGCGAACAGGCGCGCCTGGCGGGGGAACTGCTGCGCGCGCAGGGCTACGAGTTCGACCTGGCCTACGCCTCGGTGCTCAAGCGCGCCATCCGCACCCTGTGGATCGCGCTGGACGCCATGGACGCCATGCACACGCCCATCGCTTTGCACTGGCGGCTGAACGAGCGCCACTACGGGGCGCTGCAGGGCCTGAACAAGGCCGAAACCGCCGCCCGCTACGGCGAGGCCCAGGTGCTGCAATGGCGCCGCGCCTATGCGATCGCCCCCGATCCCCTGGCCGAGGACGATCCGCGCCACCCGCGCTTCGATGCCCGCTACCGCCGGGTGCCGGCCGGCGAACTGCCGGCCACGGAATGCCTGCGCGACACGGTGGCCCGCGTGGTGCCCTTCTGGAACGAATCCATCGCGCCCGCCATCCGCTCCGGTCGGCGGGTGCTGGTCTCGGCCCACGGCAACAGCCTGCGCGCCCTGATCAAGCACCTGGACGGGATCTCGGACGAGGACATCATCGGCCTGAACATCCCGACCGGCCAGCCGCTGGTCTACGAACTGGACGACGATCTGCGCCCCCTGCGCCACTACTACCTGGGCGACGAGGACCAGATCCGCGCCGCGATGCAGGCGGTCGCCAACCAGGGCAAGGCAAGCCAGGCCTGATATGCGTCATGCGGGCCCGGGGCTGTTGCTGTGCCTGGCCGCGTTCTGCGCCCAGGCGCAAACGCCCTTGCAGACGCGCCAGGCGCAGGCCCGCGAGGACCGGCAGGCCCTGCGCGAGCAGATCGACGCGCTGCAAAAGCGCATCGAATCGTCGGAATCCTCGCGCGAGGATGCCAGCCGCGCGCTGCAGGCCTCCGAACAGGCGATTTCCGACATCGGCCGCGAACTGGCCGAACTGGACAGGCGCCAGGCCGAGCTGCAGGACACGCTGCGCCGGCTGGACGCCGCCCGCGCCCAGCAGTCCGAGGAACTCGAACGCCAGCAGAAAGCCCTGGCGGACCAGCTGCGCGCCCAGTACGCCAGTGGCCTGTCGCCCTGGACCGCGCTGCTCTCGGGGCGCGATCCCCAGGAGATCGGCCGCGAACTGGCCTGGCTGGCCTACGTCACCCGGTCCCGCACCCAGGCGCTCGACGCCTTGCGGAGCACGCTGGACCGGCTGGCCGACCTGCGGCGGCAGACCGACGACGGCCGCCGCGATCTCGACGCGGTGCGGGCCGACGTCGAGAAGCGCCGCCAGGACCTGCAGGCCCGGCAGGCGCAGCGCCGCGAAGTGCTGGACAAGATCCGGGCGCGGCTGGACGAGGAGCGCGGCCAGGCCAGGCAACTCCAGGCGCGCGATGCGCGCCTGGGCGGCCTGATCAAGGACCTGGACGCCGAGATCGCCCGGGCCGAGGCCAGGCGCCAGGCGGCCCTGAAGGCCGAGGCCGAGCGCCGCGCGCGCGAACAGGCCGCCCGCGCCAAGGCCGAGAAGGCCCGCCAGGAACAGGAACGCGCGCGCGCCGCCGAGCAGGCGCGCCAGGTGCGCGAGCAGGCCGAGCGCCATGTGAGGGAAGAAGAATCTCAGGCGTCCCGGCCGGACGAGACTGTCCGGGAGCGTGCGCCGGTCCGGGCGGAACCGGCCGGGAACGAGCCGCCCAGGCGCGAATCCGCCGTCCGGGCCGAGCCCGAGGGCGGATTCCCCGGCCTGAGCAAGGGCCTGCCCCGTCCCGTCGCGGGCGAGGTCCAGGGCCGTTTCGGCGCGCAGCGGCCCGAAGGCGGCCTGTGGCGCGGCATCGTGCTGCGCGCGGCGGTGGGCACGCCCGTGCGCGCCGTGGCCGCCGGCCGCGTGGTGTTCGCCCATTGGCTCAGCGGCTTCGGCAATCTGCTGATCATCGACCACGGCAAGCAATACCTCAGCATCTACGCCTACAACCAGACCCTGCTGCGCCAGGTGGGAGACGTGGTGGCGCGCGGCGACGAGGTGGCGCGGGTCGGGGCCACGGGCGGCCAGGTCGAGCCTGGCCTGTATTTCGAATTGCGGCACCAGGGGGCGCCCATCAATCCTGAAATCTGGTTGAAACAGGGCTGAATCCCCGCGGACTATTCCCCGTCTAATTTCTGTACTATGTATCATTCGTCGCCCGAGGCGCGCCTGGCGCCGTCGTGGCGGTCCGATCATCGCTTAGGAACGTGCATGAGTACTCGCAAAAATCGATCGTTGAGCTGGGTTCTGGCGGGCTTCCTGGGAGGCGTCCTGGTCAGCCTGGGCATCTCGGCGGTCGCCCAGAAGGGCGAACCCCTGCCGCTCAAGGCGCTGCAGCAGTTCGCCAACGTCTACGGCGCGATCAAGTCCAGCTACGTCGAGCCGGTGCCCGACCAGACGCTGATCGACGACGCGATCAAGGGCCTGTTCGCCGACCTGGATCCGCACTCGGTATACCTGGACGAGGAAGCCTACAAGCAGATGCAGGACATCACGCGCGGCGGCTTCGGCGGGCTGGGCATCGAGATCGGCACCCAGGACGGCATGCCCAAGGTCATCGCCCCGATCGAGGACACCCCGGCGGCGCGCGCCGGCATCCTGACGGGTGACCTGATCACCCAGATCGACGGCGAGCCCACCAAGGGCATGAACCTGAACGACGCCGTGAAAAAGATGCGCGGCGAGCCCGGCACCCCGATCGACCTGACGGTCCAGCGCGCCGGCAGCCCCAAGCCCCTGAAATTCCACATCGTGCGGGAAATGATCAAGACCCGCAGCGTGCGCGGCAAGATGCTCGATCACGACATCGCCTACGTGCGCATCAGCCAGTTCCAGGACCGCACCACGTCCGACATGGTCCGGATGCTGGCCAGCCTGTCGAAGAAGCAGGCGCCCAAGGGCCTGGTGCTGGACCTGCGCAACGATCCGGGCGGGCTGCTGGACGGCGCCATCGGCGTCGCCTCCGCCTTCCTGGAACCCGGCAAGCTGGTCGTGTCCACCAAGGGCCGCATCCCGTCCTCGAACGAGGAATTCTATGCCCGTCCCCTGAACGGCAGCCACGGTGTCGAGGACGGCGGGCAGCTGCCCGCCTGGACGCGCACGGTGCCGATGGTGGTGCTGGTCAACGTCGGCTCGGCCTCGGCCTCGGAAATCGTGGCCGGCGCCCTGCAGGACTACAAGCGCGCCCGCATCATCGGCAACCGCACGTTCGGCAAGGGCTCCGTCCAGTCCGTCCTGCAGCTGGACAAGGACACGGGCATCAAGCTCACCACGGCGCGCTACTACACGCCCAGCGGCCGCTCGATCCAGAACACGGGGGTGGCGCCCGACTACGTCGTGGACGACAGCGCCGCCGGCAACCTGTTCCGCATGCAGCGCGAGGTCGATCTGCAGCACCACCTGGAAAGCCAGGCCGGCGCCCAGGGCGCGGACGATGCGGACGACGGCGATTTCGTCCAGGGCGAGATCAAGATGTTCGAATTCGGCGGCGCCGACGACTGGCAGTTGCGCCAGGCCGTCAATGCGTTGCAGGGCCGTCCGGTCCTGAAGTCCGATCCCGTCCAGGTGAAGCAGGCGCGCGCCGAGGCCCAGGCCGGGGACGCGGCGGCGAAACCGGCGGCCGATGCGGCGAACGGCGCGGCCCGGAAACCCGGCCAGGCGGAAAAAAAAACCCTGAATGACGCCGGCGACGGGGTCGAACGCTACCGCGTCACCCCGGAAGGCCTGATCCGGATCCCGTGATGGGGGATGAATCAGTCCTGGACGATGCGCGGCTGACGCGCTATGCCCGGCACATCCTGCTCGACGAGCTGGGCATCGAGGGCCAGGAACGCCTGCTGGCGGCCCGGGCGCTCATCGTCGGCGCGGGCGGCCTGGGGTCCCCGGCGGCGCTGTACCTGGCCGCCGCGGGCGTGGGGCGGATCACGCTGGTGGACGACGACGTCGTCGAACTCAGCAACCTGCAGCGCCAGATCCTGCACACCATGGCCGGCCTGGGCCGGCCCAAGGCCGAGTCGGGACGGGACGCCCTGCTGGCCCTGAACCCCGACGTCCGGGCGCGGGCGCTGGTGGAGCGCCTGGACGAATCCCGGCTGCGCGAGCTGGTCCTGGATGCCGACGTGGTCCTGGACTGCAGCGACAATTTCGCCACCCGGCATGCCATCAACCGCGCCTGCGTGGCGGCCCGCAAGCCCCTGGTGTCGGGGGCGGCGATCAAGTTCTCGGGCCAGATCAGCGTCTACGACCTGCGGGACGCGGACGCGCCCTGCTATCACTGCCTGTTTCCCGAGGCCGACGACGTCGAGGAACTGCGCTGCGCCACCACGGGGGTGCTGGGGCCGCTGGTGGGCATGGTGGGCAGCATCCAGGCGGCCGAGGCCATCAAGGTGATCGCCGGCATGGGCGAGCCCCTGGTCGGGCGGCTGCTGTCGGTCGACGCCCTGCGCATGCAGTGGCACACGATCCGCTTCAGGCGCGATCCCGGCTGCCCGGCATGCGCCCGGCGCGGGCCCGCAGCAGCAGCGTCCCCAGGCGGTTGATCCGCGCGTCCACGTACAGGTCGCGGCCGTTGCGCTGGCGGGAAAACGGCGTGCCCGGGTGGTACAGCCACACGGTGCGCATGCCGGCCTGGCGGGCGGACTTCAGGTTGCGTTCGGTGTCCTCGACCAGGATGATCCGGTGGGCGGGCACGCCCAGCCGGGCGGCCACCATGCGCATCAGGCCGGGCGACGGCTTGGGCCGCGCCAGTCCCATGGGCATCATGTGGTCGATGGCCCACAGGCCGTCGAATTCCTGCAGGATGCCCAGCGCGTCCAGCACGCGGCGGGCATAGTGGGCCGGGGCGTTGGTCAGCACGATGCGCGTGCCCGGCAGGCCGCGCAGGCGGGCGGCCAGGCCGGTTTCCGCATGCACCAGCGGGGCGACGTCGAAATCGTGGCAGGTCGCCAGGAACTGGCGCAGGTTCACGCCGTGATGGCGCGCCAGGCCGATGGCGGTGGCGCCATAGCGCTGCCAGTAGCGCAGGCGCAGGGCGTCGGCCTGGTCCTGGGGCAGGTCCAGGGCCTGGGCCACGGCGGCACCCATGCGTCGGTCGATGGCGCGGAAGATGCCGCGCGAGGCGTCGTGCAGGGTGTTGTCCAGGTCGAACAGCCAGACCGGGTCGTCGGGCCCGATGGCCCGCCGGCGCCGCAGGGGGCTGGGCGCTTTCATCGGGCCCCCTTGGCGCTTCGCGCCGTCCACTTCGTGGCCTGCATGCCGCTCGGATCCGTCAGACACAGGACAGTCCGCAGGGACTGCCCTGTGTCCGGTCTCATCCCCCCCAGGGGGATTGCTGGCTCGGGGCGGCCCGGCGCGGCGGGCATGATCAGTGCGAGCTGATCATGGTGCCCACGCCGCGGTCCGTCAGGATTTCGAGCAGCAGGCAGTGCGGCACGCGGCCGTCGATGATGTGCACCGAGTTCACGCCGAACCGGGCGGCGTCCAGCGCCGAGGAGATCTTCGGCAGCATGCCGCCCGACAGGGTGCCGTCCTGGAACAGCGTGTCGATGGTCTGGGCCGACAGGCTGCGCAGCAGCTGGCCGTCCTTGTCGAGCACCCCGGGGGTGTTGGTCAGCATGACGAGCTTTTCGGCGCCCAGGACCTCGGCCATCTTGCCGGCGACCACGTCGGCGTTGATGTTGTAGGCCTGGCCGTCCTCGCCGTAGCCGATGGACGAGATGATGGGGATGAACTGGTCGTCCTGGAGCGCCTTGACCACGGCCGGCTCGATGCGCTCGATGTCGCCCACGAAGCCGATGTCCAGCATGTCGCCGGGGTGGTCCGGGTCGGGCATGAGCTTTTTACGCGCCTGGATCAGGCAGCCGTCCTTGCCGGTCAGGCCCACGGCCTTGCCGCCGGCCTCGTTGACCATCATGACGATGTCCTGCTGGACCTGGCCGCCCAGCACCCATTCGACGACTTCCATGGTTTCGGCGTCGGTGACGCGCATGCCCTGGATGAAGGTGCCTTCCTTGCCGATGCGCTTGAGCGCGCTGTTGATCTGCGGGCCGCCGCCGTGCACCACCACCGGGTTCAGGCCGACGAGCTTCAGCAGCACCACGTCGTGGGCGAAGCTGCGCTGCAGGTGTTCGTCGGTCATGGCGTTGCCGCCGTACTTGATGACGACGGTCTTGCCGTGGAAGCGGCGGATGTAGGGCAGGGCCTCGGAGAGGACCTCGGCCTTGAGGGCGGCCGGCGTTTGCGAAGTGATGTCCTGGGCGGTGTTCGTCATGTCAGGAGGCCAGCGCCTGTTCGACCGTGGCCATGAAGGCCTTTTCGTCGTAGTTGCCGAGATAGCGTTTGATGATGTGGCCCTGCTTGTCGATCAGGAAGGCCGTGGGGGTCAGGCGCACGTCGCCGAAGGCCTGGGCGATCTTGCCCTGGGCGTCGATGACGACCGGGAAGGGCAGCCGGCGCGTTTCGGTGAAGTTCTTGACGTAGTTGGGCGGGTCGTACTGCATGGCCACGCCGATGGTGTCGAAGCCCCGGGACTTCAGTTCCTGGTAGTGGCGGATGGTGTCGGGCATCTGCGCCACGCAGGTGGTGCAGCTGGTGGCCCAGAACTTGACCAGCACGACCTTGCCGCGCAGGTCCTGCGTGGTGACGGTGTGGCCGTTCAGGTCGGTGAAGGCGACGTCGGGCGCCGCCTGGGCGGAACCCTGGAACTGCCAGAGGGCGGCGGCGCCGATCGCCACGACGGCCGCCAGGCCGATCAGTATTTTTTTCATTGCACGGGCATCGCTTGGGCGCCGCCGCCGTCGCCCGCGGGCGACGGCGTGGAGGCGCCGGAGGAACTGGAATCGTCTGTGACGGGCGCGGCGCCCTGCTGGCCGGGTTCGGTGAGCAGGGTTTCGCGCGCCACGATCGTGAACAATTTTACGACTTTGTTGACCCCCGAGATGCCGGAGGCGACGGAGGCGGCGCGGCGGCCTTCATCGTCGGTGACCTTGCCCATCAGGTAGACGATCCCGCGTTCGGTCGTGACCTTGATGGTGCGGAAGGGCACGTTCTCGGTGGCGACCAGCTGGCTCTTGACCTTGGAGGTCAGCCAGGTGTCGTTGGTGCGCACGCTGAGCGGCGTGATGTCCCCGACCCGGATGTAGTTGTCCACCGTGCGGACCTTGGTGATGCCCCGGGCGATGGTCTCGGCCCGCTGCCGATCGGCGTCGGTGGGGACGTCGCCCACCAGCAGCAGCCGGCCCGCGTAGGACGTCCCCAGGACGCGGGCCTTGTCGCCGAAGGCCTTGTCCATTTCGCTGGAGACGCGCAGTTCGATCGTCTGGTCGTCGACCTGCTCGCCGGCGGTGCGCCGGTCCGTGGCCACGGCGGCGGAGGTGGCGGCCGCGCCGCCCACGACGAACAGGCCGCAGCCCGACAGGGAGGCCAGGCAGGCGAGGCCGATCAGGAGGCGGGCGAGGGGGCGGGCGGAAACGGGCATCAGAGGGGGTCTCCCAGGAGCAGGGCGTCGATGCCGTCGCACAGCGCGTGCAGCAGCAGGATGTGGACTTCCTGGATGCGCATGGTGCGGTCGTGCGGGACGCAGAGGTGGATGTCGGTCTCGTAGAGCAGGGCATTGACCTGGCCCCCGCCCTTGCCCGTCAGGGCGATGATCTGCATGTCGCGTTCGTGCGCGGCCTCGATCGCGCGCAGGACGTTGGGCGAATTGCCGCTGGTGGTGATGGCCACCAGGATGTCGCCGGGCTGGCCCAGGGCGGCCACCTGGCGCTCGAACACGGCGTTGAAGCCGTAGTCGTTGCCCACGGCGGTCATGATCGAGGTGTCGGTGTTCAGGGCGATGCCGGCCAGCGGCAGGCGGTCGCGCTCGAAGCGGCCGACGAGTTCGGCCACGAAGTGCTGGGCGTCGGCGGCGGAGCCGCCGTTGCCGCAGGCGAGGATGCGGGCGTTGTTGGTCAGAGCGCCGAACAGCAGGTCGACCGCGGCCGCCAGGGCGGGGGCCAGTTCGCGGGCGCTGGAACGGAACGCGTCGACGGCGTCGTCGAAATGCGACGTCATGCGGGAGGTCATGTCCATGGCGCCGATTATCGCATGAGCGCGCGGGGCCGGCGCCGATGAACGTAACAGTTTGCGGACTGCTTGGTGCCTGACGAATCCGACCGGCCCGCAGGCCGGGAGGTGGAGGGCTGCGACCATTTTGGAATGGTCCCCGCGGACCCTTTCGTGCCTATCCAGGTGTTCTACGCCTGAAAGGCGCCGCGGATCCAGCGGATCCGGTCCGCGTCGAAGGCCACCACGTCGAAGCGGCAGGCCGGCGCGGCGCCGCCGAAATGCAGCCGGGCGAGCCGGGGCAGGAAGTGGCGCGCGGCCCGGATCAGCCGGGCCTGCTTGGGGCGGTTTACACTGGCGGCGGCGCCGCCGAAGGCCGGGTTGCGGCGTTCCCGCACTTCGATGAACAGCAGCAGGCCGCCTTCGCGGGCCGCCAGGTCGATTTCCCCGGCGCGGCAGCGCAGATTGGCCGCCAGGATGCGGACGCCGCGCGCTTCCAGGTGGCGCGCCGCCCGGGCCTCGGCTTCGCGGCCCTGGCGCTGGGTCGGGGACCCGGCCGGCGGTCCGCCGGCGGCCGCGCCGGCATGCGCGGGCGCCGGACCGGATCGCCGCAGGCGCCGGCGGCGGCGCGTCACCGCGCGGCGCTGGGCCTGCCGGGCGGTGTCGTAGGGATCGGCGGGCATGGCAAATCATCCAATCGAACAGGATACGAGTATGACGGACAGCGCAGACTGGGAAAAGGCCGGGCCGACGTGGAAACGTCACGCCGAACTGGTGGCGGGTCAGTCCTGGCCGGCGGGCTGCCTGTACGTGGTCGCCACGCCGATCGGCAACCTGGGCGACCTGAGCCTGCGCGCCTGGGAGGCCCTGCGCCGCTGCGACGCGATCGCCGCCGAGGACACCCGCACCACCCGGGCGCTGCTGGACGCCTGGGGGATCGGCACGCCGCTGCTGGCGGCCCATCGCCACAACGAGCGCGAAGCGGCCGAGGCTGTGATCCAGCGCCTGGCCCGGGGCGAGCGCATCGCCCTGGTCTCCGACGCCGGCGCGCCCGCGGTCAGCGACCCGGGCGCGCGGGTGGTGCGCGAGGTCCAGGCGGCCGGCCATCGGGTCGTGCCGCTGCCGGGCCCTAGCGCCGTCGTCGCCGCCCTCATGGCGAGCGGCGCCACCCGCGACGAGGAGCCCGGCTTCGCCTTCGCCGGGTTCATGCCGTCCAAGGCCCAGGCGCGGCGCAAGTGGCTGGACAGGTGGCTCGCCTGGCCGGTGCCGGTGGTGATGTTCGAGACGCCGCACCGCCTGCGGGCGGCGATCCAGGACCTGGTAGCCGCCGCCGGGCCGGACCGGCGGCTGACCGTGGCGCGCGAACTGAGCAAGCGTTTCGAGGAGATCCGGACCCTGCCGGCGGGCGAGGCGCTGGCCTGGCTGGACGGGGACGCGCACCGGGAACAGGGCGAGTTCGTGCTGGTGGTGCACGCCGACGAGCGGGTGGAAGCGCCGGACGAGGACCTGTCGCCCGAGCAGCGCCGGATCATGGAGGCGCTGCTGGAGGACCTGTCGGTGCGCGACGCGGCGCGGATCGGCGCCCGGGCCACGGGCCTGGCCCGCGACCGGCTGTACGCCTGGGCGTTGCGGGAAGGCCGCTGAGGGCCTACAGCCCCTGGTCCAGCGCGATCACGGGGTTCAGGCCGGCGGATTCCGCCAGCCGCGAGGCGGTGTGCGCGGCCTCGTCGCGCGACAGGTAGGGGCCCATGCGGACCTTGTAGAGCGGCGGCTGGTGGATGACGGTGGCGGGGCCGGCCTGGCCGGCGGCCTCGGTGTTGACGCGCTGGGCCAGCGACTGGGCGTTCTGGGCCGAGGAGAAGGCGCCGAACTGCAGATAGATGCCGCCCGGCTGCGGGGATTCGGAGACAGAAGGGACGGGCGCCAGGGACGGCAGCGGCGCGAGGGGTTCGGCGGGCAGGCCGACCGGCCGCGCCTGGGCCGCGTCGGGCGGCGGGGATGCCGGGGCCGAGGCCATCAGGGGCGACGCCGGATAGCGGCCGGCGCGGATGTCGGCGTTGGTGATGGCCTGCACGACCACGCGGCCGCTGCCGGGGCCGATCAGGCCGAGCTTGGCGGCGGCCACGTAGGACAGGTCGATGATCCGGCCCGGATGGAAGGGGCCCCGGTCGTTGATGCGCACGATCACCGAGCGTTGGGTGCCCACCCGCGTCACCCGTGCGTAGCTGGGGATCGGCAGGGTCGGGTGCGCCGCCGTCATGGCGTACATGTCGTAGGTTTCGCCGTTGGCGGTCTTTTCGCCGTGGAACTTGCGCCCGTACCAGGAGGCCACGCCTTCCTGGCGGTAGGGCTGGTCCTCGCCGATGGGGACGTAGCGCACGCCGAAGACTTCGTAGGGGCGGAAATTGGCCGGGGCGTGCCGCTCGATGCGCGGGACGGCGTCGGGGATGGCGGCGATGTCGGCGGGGATGTCGCGGCCGGGTCCGTCGTCCTTGTAGTAGCCGCCCGAGCGCGAGGCGCAGCCCGCCAGGACCACCAGCGCGGCGCCCAGCAGGCCCAGGGCGATCCGGTGCGCCGTCCACTTCGCGGCCCGCATGCCGCCCGGATTCGCCAGGCGCGGGTCGGTCCGCAGGGACGGCCCTGCGCCCGGGCTCATCCCGGCGCTCATGGCCGGGTCTCCTGCAGCTTGGGGTTGCGGTGGCGCACCAGCAGGGGGGAATGGTCCGCGAAGCGCCGGGCGAGCTGTTCGGTGACGTAGACCGAACGGTGCTGGCCGCCGGTGCAGCCGATGGCCACGGTCAGGTAGTTGCGCGTGTCCTGCATGTACAGGGGCAGCCATTTGCGGATGAAGGCGGCGATGTCGTCGATCATGGACTCGACGCTGCCGAACTGGGCCAGCCAGGCGGCGACCGGGGCGTCGCGTCCCGTCAGGGGGCGCAGTTGCGAGTCGTAGTGGGGGTTGGGCAGGCAGCGCACGTCGAAGACCAGGTCGGCGTCGTGCGGCACCCCGCGCTTGTAGGCGAAGGACTCGAAGGTGAGGATCACCGAGGGGCGGTCCGTCTGGACCAGGTCGCGCACCCAGGCGCGCAGCTGCCCGGGCGCCAGGTCCGACGTGTCGATGACGTGTTCCTGGTCGCGCAGGGGGGCCAGCAGTTCCCGTTCGCGGGTGATGCAGTCCTGCAGCGAGGGATCCAGGCCCTCGTGCCGCAGGCGGTCGGTCAGGGGATGGCGGCGCCGGGATTCGGAATAGCGCTGCATCAGGGTGTTGTCGTCGGCGTCCAGGAAGATCACGTGCAGCGCCGTGCCCATGGCGCGCAGGCTGGTCAGGATGCCGGGCAGGTCGTCCAGGTCGCCCGGCGTGCGCACGTCGATGGCGACCGCCACCCGTTCCAGGCCGCTGTCCTGGGTGCTGGCGATGAATTCGTGCAGGAAGCGCACCGGCAGGTTGTCGATGCAGGTGTAGCCGGTGTCCTCCAGCATGCGCAGGGCCACGGACTTGCCGGAGCCGGAGATCCCGGTGATGAGGACGATGTTCAGCATGGCGTGCGGGGCGAGAGGGGCCTCGGCGTCGGTCGCGCGGTCACGGCCGGACCTCCCGGGAGTTTTCCATGATGGCCAGGGCCTGGCGTTCGATGAATTCGCCCATGGTGTCGATGCCGCGCAGGCTGAGGATGGTGTTGCGCACGGCGGCCTCGACCAGTACGGCCAGGTTGCGGCCCGCCGCGACCTGCAGCATCACCCGGCGGATCGGGATGCCCAGGATGTCCTGGTATTCGTCCTGGGTCGGCAGGCGCTCGAAGTTGTCGGGCGTCAGGCGCACCAGGTGGACGATCAGCTTGATCTTCATCTTGCGCCGCACCGAGGTCTCGCCGAAGATCGTGCGGATGTCCAGCAGCCCCAGGCCGCGGACTTCCAGCAGGTTCTGCAGCAGGGGCGGGCACTGGCCCTCGATGAAGTTCGGCGCGGTGCGCGAGAGTTCGACGGCGTCGTCGGCCACCAGCCCGTGGCCCCGGGAAATCAGTTCCAGGGCCAGTTCGCTCTTGCCCAGCCCCGATTCCCCGGTGATCAGGACCCCCAGGCCCAGCACGTCCATGAAGACGCCGTGCACCGTGGTCTTGGGCGCCATCCGCTTGCCCAGGTAGATGCGCAGCAGGTCGATCAGCAGGGCGGCGTCGGTGGGCGTGGCCAGCAGCGGGATCTCGTGCGCCAGGCAGTAGGCCCGGAGGTCGTCGGGCGCCCGGGTGCCGGCCGCCAGGACGATGGCCGGGACGCCTCCGGCCACCAGTTCGTCCAGGTGGTGCTGGCGGCGGCGCTGTTCGAGCCGCAGGTAATAGGACATTTCCTCGGCGCCGAAGACCTGGATGCGGCCCGGGTGGATCAGGTTCAGGTGGCCGATCAGGTCGGCGGCGGCGCCGCTGGTGTCGGGAATCAGGCGCCGGCCGGCGGCGTCCTTGCCGGCGATCCAGGAGAAGGCGATCTTCTCGGTGTTGTCACGAATCAGCTCTTGGATGGTCAGCATGTTCAGGGGCCGGGGCGCTCGCGCCAGTCAGGATCAGGTGATGGACTTCCTGGGGGTCCGCGGATTGCGTCAGGGCCTGGCGGATGCCGGCGTCGGACATCAGGCGGGCGATGCCGGCCAGCAGGTCCAGGTGGGTTTGGGTGGCGGTTTCCGGGATCAGCAGGAAGAACAGCAGGCGGGCGGTGCGGCCGTCGTTGGCGTCGAAGCGGACGGGCTCGGCCAGCCGGATGAAGGCGGCGTGGGGCTCGCGCAGATCCTTGAGCCGTCCGTGCGGGATGGCGACTTCGTGGCCCAGCGCGGTCGAGCCCAGCCGTTCGCGGGCCAGCAGGCTGTGGAAGACCGCCGTGCGCGCGACGCCCTGGTGGTTCTCGAACAGCAGTCCGGCGTGCTCGAAGGCGCGTTTCTTGCTGGTGGCAGCCAGGTCCAGGACGATATTGTCGGGCGGCAGGATGCGGGGAGTGAGATTCATGGCGTCCATTATAGGTAAATGGGCCCCGCAACAATATGGCCCCGGACGGACGTCTCGAGGCCATGTGTCGTTTCGGGCCGGCGGAATCGGCCCGCGCGCCGTCAGGCAATCACTTCCTGGCGCTTGGGTGGTTCGTGGACCACGTGGTTCTGAGCCTTGGTCTTGTACTTGATGACCTGGCGGTCGGCCTTGTCGACCAGCAGATCGATGGCCGCATACAGGTTTTCGTCCGAGGCTTCGCAGTGCAGGTCCTTGCCACGCAGGCGCATGGTGATTTCGGCGGTGTGCTTCAGGGGCTCGATCGAGAGCATGACCTGGGTGTCGATGACCTGATCGAAGTGCCGCAGGACGCGCGCCGTCTTGGTGTGGACGTATTCGCGGATGGCCGGGGTGATTTCCAGATTGCGACCGGTGATTGTCAGGCTCATATGCAGACTCCTTGCGGAAAGACGGGGAGGGTTCCGGAGGGAACCGGGGACGGATGGGATTGGCCTCCTTTTCTGACAGTTCGATGACAGGTCCAGTGTACCCATTGCCCCGGCCACATCAAGGGCCTGCTTTCGGTGTAGGATACTGGGATCACATCCGAAAATTTTTCCCCAGGTAGACCTGGCGCACGGCCTCGTTGTCCACGATTTCGCTGGGGTGGCCGCTGGTCAGGACGCGGCCTTCGCTGATGATGTAGGCGCGGTCGCAGATCCCCAGGGTTTCCCGCACGTTGTGGTCGGTGATCAGCACGCCGATGTTGCGGCCCTTCAGGAATTGCACGATGCGCTGGATCTCGATCACGGCGATCGGGTCCACCCCGGCGAAGGGCTCGTCCAGCAGGATGAAGCGCGGGTGGGTGGCCAGGGCGCGGGCGATTTCCACCCGGCGCCGTTCGCCGCCCGACAGCGAGATCGCCATGTTGCGGCGGATGTGCTCGATCTGCAGTTCGTCGATCAGGGATTCCAGGCGTTCTTCCAGGGCGGAGGCCGACAAGGCGTTGCCCTGGGGGTCGCGCTGCAGTTCCAGCACCGCGCGGATGTTCTGTTCCACCGTGAGGCGGCGGAAGACCGAGGCGTCCTGGGGCAGGTAGGACAGGCCCAGCCGGGCGCGCCGGTGCATGGGGATGCCGGTGACCTCGTGCTGGTCGATCAGGATGCGGCCCGTGTCGGCCGGGATCAGCCCCACGATCATGTAGAAGCTGGTGGTCTTGCCGGCCCCGTTGGGGCCGAGCAGGCCGACGACCTCGCCGCTGTCCACCGACAGGGAAACGTCCTGGACGACGGCCCGGCGGCCGAAGGTCTTGCCCAGGCCGATGGCCTGGAGGCTGCCGGACGCCCGGGCGGCGTCGTTCGGGGCGGAATGGGAATCGTGCATGGGCATTACGACCGGCCCGCCTTCTTGGCCTTGCACCGGGCGATGGCCTGGTCGATGCGGGACTGGGGCTGGGCCAGGGACCGGACGCGGCCGCCGGCGGCCGCGGAGTTCTGGCCGCCGAACGCCTCGTAGGTGCCGGATTTCTCGTGGTAGATGATCCGGGCGCCGCGGACGTTGTCGAAGGCCTCGCCGCAGATCTGGCGGGTCACGGTGGCCTGGCCCGTCAGGGTGATGTCGCCCGAGGCGCCGGCGTAGTCGGCCTGCAGGCCGGTGGCGATGATCGTCTCGAATTTCTCGGGGTTTTCCTGGCGGATGGTGACGACGCGGCCCTTGGCGGCCGTGGCGGTGCCGAACTGGTTGCCCTGGGCGTCCTCGCGGGTGACGAGCTTGTCGCCGCGCAGGGTCATCGCGCCCCGGGTCAGGACCACGTTGCCGGTGAAGGTGCTGGTCTTGTTGACGTCGTCGTAGTGCAGGGTGTCGGACAGGATCACCGTGTCGGGTTCGTCCTTGGGCGCGGGCTTGTCCTGCGCGCCGGCCGCCTGGGCGGCCAGGGACAGGGCGCAGGCGGCGATCGACGCGATCAGGGCGGGAGACGGGATTTTCATGGTTGTGCGTTCTTTTTGGGTCCGGCGTTGCGGGCAGCCTGGTCTTCGCCCGAGATCTTGACGTCGCTGGCCGCCGTGACGGTCAGCTGGCGGGTGCGGTTATCGTAGCGCATGCCCTTGCCCCGCAGCGTGGAATTGCCGTTGACGACCAGCGCCGGGCGGTCCGTGTGGACCAGGTCCCGGTTGGGTTCGATGACCAGTTGGGAACTGCGCACGTCCAGCAACTGGTGGTCGGCGTCGGGCAGGCGCTTCAGGTGGGCGTTGCCGTTCAGCACGATGCGGTCGCCGCGCTCGTCGAGCGTGCCGTGGTCGGCGGTGCCTTCGGTGATGGGGGCGTCGGGCTGGTGGCCGACCGCGCGCGGCGAGGTGATTTCGTAGGCGCCGGTGTCCGGGAAGTGTTCCATGGCCGTGCCTTCCAGGCGGTTGATGGCGCGCCCGGCGGGGTCCGTGCGCACCATCGTGAAACGGTCCGACCAGGAATCGCGTTCGTGCGTGACGCGCCGGGGCGGATCGACCTGGATCGAGCGCAGGGTGTAGTCGGACGCCCACCAGGTGCCCAGCACCAGCAGGCCGAGCAGCAGCACGGCCACGAGGCTGGGCAGGCGGTCCTTCACTGGATGGCTCCGCCCAGCGTGGACAGGGACGCCGTGAAGCAGGCGCCCAGGCGGCCCTGGGCCGCCAGGATCAGGTCGCAGCATTCGCGCACGGCGCCCGCGCCGCCGCGCAGGGTGCTGGTCCAGTGGGCCGCCTGGCCGACGTAGAAGGGCGCGTTGGGCACGCTGGCGGCGAAGCCGACCCGCTGCAGCACGGGCAGGTCGATGATGTCGTCGCCCATGTAGCCCACGGCCTGCAGGGACAGGCCGGCCTCGCGGGCGAGGTCCTCGACCGTGGTGACCTTGTCGCGGATGCCCTGGAGCGCGGGCGAGATGCCCAACTCGGCCGCCCGGCGGGCCGTGATGGCGCTCTTGCGGCCGCTGACCCAGGCGACGCGGATGCCCTGTTCGCGCAGCAGCCGCAGGCCGTGGCCGTCCAGCGCGTTGAAGGGCTTGACGGCTTCGCCGTGTTCGCCGTACCAGAGGCTGCCGTCGGTCAGGATGCCGTCGACGTCGAACACCATCATGCGCACGGCGCGGGCCCGGTCGCGGACCGCTTCCGGGACGCGGGCCAGGATCTGGGCTTCGGCGGGGTGGGAGAAACCGGGCAGTTCGTTCATCAGATGACCTTTGCGGCGAGGAGGTCGTGCATGTGCAGAGCCCCCAATAATAGCCCGTCGCCGTCCAGCACCAGCATCTGGTTGAGCTTGTGCTCGTCCATGATCGAGGCGGCCTCGATGGCGGGCGCGTCGGCCGCGATCGAGCGCGGGTGGCGGCTCATGCCGGCCGAGACCGGCAGGGCGCGGATGTCGCCGTGCTGGGCGATCATGCGGCGCAGGTCGCCGTCGGTGAACAGGCCCACGGGGCGATTGCCTTCCAGGACGATGGCCATGCCCATGCCCTTGGCCGACATTTCGGTCAGGGCGTCGGGGATCAGGGTGGCGGGCGCGACGCGCGGCAGGGCCGCGCCGCTGCGCATGATGTCGGCCACGGAGGTCAGCAGCCGCCGGCCCAGGGCGCCGCCGGGATGCGAGCGGGCGAAGTCCTCGCGGTTGAAGCCGCGCGCCTCCAGGCAGGCGACGGCGATGGCGTCGCCCAGCACCAGGGCGGCCGTGGTGCTGGCGGTGGGCGCCAGGTTCAGGGGGCAGGCCTCCTGGTCCACGGCGGCGTCCAGCGTCAGGTCGGCGCTGCCGGCCAGTTCGGAGTCGGCGTGGCCGGTCAGGGCGATGATGCGCGTGCCCATGCGCTTGGCCACGGAGATGATGGTGATCAGTTCCTGGGCCGAGCCGGAATAGGAGATCGCCAGCAGGATGTCCTGGCCGGTGAGCATGCCCAGGTCGCCGTGGATGGCCTCGGCCGCGTGCATGAAGAAGGCGGGCGTGCCGGTGGACGCCAGGGTGGCGGCGATCTTGCGGGCGACGTGGCCGGACTTGCCGATGCCGGTGACGACGACGCGGCCCGGACAGTCGAGGATCAGGCCGACCGCCTGGGCGAAGCGCGCGTCGATGCGGCCTTGCAGGGCCTGCAGGGCCTGGATTTCGATGCCGAAGGTGCGGTCGGCGCTGGCGCGGATCGCCTCCGGGCTGGGTTGAGGGTGGGCATGCATCCCGCGATTTTAAGCGGAATGGACGCCCCGGTGAGGGGACGGGCTTGTTAAACTGTGCCCGCCCTCATGCCCCCGCCACAGGACCCCGCCATGCAAACCGATCCGGCCCAGTACATCCGCGACACGATCCGCACCGTGCCCGATTGGCCGAAACCCGGCGTGCAGTTCCGGGACATCACCCCGGTGCTGCAGGATCCGCGCTCGTTCCGTGTGCTGATCGACCTGTTCGTCTACCGCTACATGCGCCAGCGCCTGGATCTGGTGGCGGGCATCGACGCGCGCGGCTTCATCGTGGGCTCGGTGCTGGCCTACGAACTGAACCTGGGCTTCGTGCCGGTGCGCAAGCAGGGCAAGCTGCCGTTTCGCACGGTGGCCGAGGAATACGCCCTGGAATACGGCAACGCGGCGGTGGAGATGCACACGGATTCGGTGCGGCCCGGCCAGCGCGTGCTGCTGATCGACGACCTGATCGCCACCGGCGGCACGATGCTGGCGGCGTCCCGCCTGCTGCAGCGCCTGGGCGCCAACGTGGCCGAGGCCGCCGCCATCATCGACCTGCCCGACCTGGGCGGCTCGCAGGCCGTCCGGGATTCGGGCCTGCCGGTGTACACGGTCTGCGAGTTCGAGACCGGGCCGGAGCATCCAGCACCATAGTCTGATCCACCGCCCCGGGAGGCAGGGGCGCATGCGTGGCCAGCACGACGGTGCGGCCCCGGGTCGCCCGGGGCAGGTCGGCCAGGAACTCCGCTTCCGTGCCGGCGTCCAGGCCCGCGGTCGGCTCGTCGAGCAGCAGGACGTCCGCGGGCGACAACAGGACCCGTGCCAGGGCCAGCCTGCGTGCCTGGCCGACCGAAAGGCCGGCCCCCGTTTCTCCGATCCAGGTATCCAGGCCGTGCGGCAGGCCGCGGACGAAGCCGCCCAGGCGCGCGGCGTCGAGGGCATGCCACAACGACCCGTCATCGGCCCGCGGATCTCCGATCAGCAGGTTGGTCCGTATCGTGCCGAGGAACAGCGGCGCATCCTGGGCCAGCAGGGCGATGCGGCGCTGCAGGTCGTGCTGGGCGCAGTCGCGCACATCGACCCCGCCGAAGAGGATGCGGCCCGACTGGGGGTCGTCCAGGCGCAGCAGCAGGTGAAGCAGGGTGGATTTGCCCGAGCCGCTGGCTCCGGTCAGGGCGGTGCGGCTGCCGGCGGGGAGATCGAGATCGATATCGTCCAGGACCACCTTGTCCGGAGCCTCCGGATACGCATAGCGCACACCCCGGACCTGCAGGGTGCCCGCCGATGGCAGCTTGCCGGGCGCCGGCGGATCGCGCAGGTCGGGTTCCGTCCCCGTGATGGCCTCGATGCGCGTCAACGCCGCAAGCGCCGCGCCCATGCGGGCAGCGCCCCGGACGACGGGACCCGCGGTCTCGAACAGGCCCAGGGTGGCCAGCAGCAGCCCGGCCAGCACGGGGGGGCGCATCAGGCCGTGGTCGACGGCATCCAGGCCGGTCCACAGGATGGCCAGCAGGGCGGCGCCGGTGGCGGCGTGGATCAGCCCTTGGCCGCCGGCGCCCAGGCCGGCCTGGGCGCCGCGGGCGCGGGCGGCCCGGCGGCAGGCCTGGTCGAAATGCCGCAGGACGGATGCCGAGAGCGCCAGGGAGAGAATGTCCGCATGGCCTTCGGCGGCTTCCTGGACCGCCGTCCGCAATTGGGCCGCGCTGTCCTGTATGGCCCGGCCCGGCGCCTTGGCCTGGTACATCAGGATGGCCGGGACCAGCAGACAGGCCGCGAGAAAAGCCGCGGCGACGGCGCCGGCGGCCGCCGGCAATTGCCAGGCCAGGATCGCCGTCATGGCCAGGCCGGCCAGCAGGGCGCTGAGCAGGGGCGCCATCAGGGTCAGGAACAGGGTGTCGAGCGCATCGACGTCCGATGTCAGTCGCGCCACCAGGTCGCCCGAGCGATAGCGGGCCAATTGGCGTGGCGACAGCCGGGCCAGTGCCCGGAAAAGCGTGCCGCGCAGTTCCGCGAGCAGGTGCAGCGTCGCCGTGTGGCCGGCCAGGCGTTCCGCGTAGCGGGCGCCGATGCGGATGAACGAGAACCCGCGCACCAGCGCCGATGGCGCGAACAGGTTGAAGGCCTGGGCCGCGCTCGCCGAGGCGGCTCCGGCCAGGGCCGCGCCGGTCAGGAACCAGCCGGCGACGCCCAGCAGGCCCGCGCCGGCCGCCGCGGTCAGCAGGGCCAGGGCGACGGTGGTGGCCAGGCTTGGCCAATGGCGCCGGTAGATCCGCAGCAGAAGGCGCCCGCGGCCCATCGGGCGACCGCCCTGTCGCGCGTCCGCGGACATGCGTCCGGGGCTGTCCGATGCATTCATGCCGTCGCCTCGATGCGGCCGTCCTCGAGCCGGATGCGGCGGGGCAGCCGGCGCGCCACTTCGGCGGAATGGGTGACCAGCAGCATGGTGCGCCCGCGCGCGAAGTCCAGGAGTCCGTCCAGCACGGCATCGCGCATGGCCTCGTCCAGATGGGCGGTCGGTTCGTCGAGCAGGATGAGGCCGGGGTCGCGCAGGTACAGCCGCGCCAGGGCGACACGCTGCGCCTGGCCGCCGGACAGGCCGTGTCCGCGCGGGTCGATCCGGCTGCCCAGGCCGTGGGGCAGGTGCCGGGCGAATTCGGTCACGCAGGCCCGTTGCGCGGCGCGGTCGATTTCCGCCGCGCTTGCGTCGGGGCGTCCGAGCCGGATGTTGTCGGCGATCGAGCCCTGGAGCAGATAGGGACGCTGGCCGATCAGGATGACCCGCTCGCGCAGCATGGTTTCCGGCCATTCGGCCAGGGGGCGTCCGTCGACGTCCAGGGGGCCTTCGGCGGTCTGGAGCCGCGCCAGAACCTCGAGCAAGGTCGTCTTGCCGGCACCGCTGTCACCCAGCAGGGCAACGTGCTCGCCCGCCTGGATCGACAGGGACAGCGCGTCCAGGATGGGCCTGGGCCGTTCCGGCAGGCTCAGCCGCAACGGCCCCGCGCGCACCGCCAGGCCGGATGCCTGCCGCGCCAGGGGGCGCGCCTGGGAATCCGTGTCCCGTTCGGCGTCGGGCGGCCACGGCATCGCGGCGTCGAGGGGGGGCAGGTGGCCAAAGGCCGCTTCGATCTGGACGACGGCGGCTCGCGCGGCTGCGCGGTCGTGATAGTGGGCGGCGAACTGCCGCAGGGGCGCGTAGATTTCCGGCGCCATCAGCAGGCAGAAGAATCCCGCCTGGAGCGTCAGGGGCTGGGTACGCAGATCCAGGTAGCCCAGGTAGCTCAGGCCGACGTAGACGGCGACGCCCGCCACGCCCAGGGCGGCGAAGAACTCCAGCACGGCGGAGGACAGGAACGCGATGCGCAGGACGGCCAGGGTGCGGTCGCGCAGCGTATCGCTGGCCTGGACGACCGCTTCCGCTTCGGCCTGTGCCCGGCCATGCAGTTTCAGGGTGGACAGGCCGCGCAACCGGTCGGCGAAGAACCCCGACAGGCGGGCGAACGTCCGCAGGTGGCGCCGGCTGGCCGCTTCCGCGCCCCAGCCGGCCAGGGCCATGAAAAGCGGAATCAGCGGGGCGGTCGCCAGCAGCAGGAGCCCGGCGACGAGATCGACGGGCAGGATGATGAGGGAAAACGCGATCGGCAGCGCGATGGCGGCCGCCATGGAAGGCAGGTAGCGGGAAAAATAGCCGTCCAGGGCTTCGGTCTGTTCGACGGCCGCGCCCGCCAGTTCGCCGGATGCCTGGCGCCGTGTCCATGCGGGACCGGCCGCCAGCAAGGTGCGCATCAGCATCCGGCGGACGGCGTGTTTGATGCGCTCGGCGGCCAGGGCGCCCGCCCGTTCCGCCATCCAGGCCAGGGCCGCGCGGGCCAGGATCAGCGCGGCGATCCCGGCGAGCGGTTGCAGCAGGGCGCCGCGGCCGACCCCCTGGACGAATCCGGCTTCCAGGACGTGCGCCAGCAGCCAGGACTGGAGGACCAGCAGACCCCCGGCCAGCAGAGGGGCCGCCGAGGCCAGGCCCAGCGGAGTCCGGGCCAGGCGCGCCAGATCCCGCAGCCATCGGGCCTGGTCCGGCGTGGCGGGCTGGACGATGGCCGGATCGTATTCCAGGCTGGAGCGATCGTTCACTCGGTGTCCGGGGGCGGCACGGGCGGCGCGTGCGCATGGCCCTCGCGCAGTTCGAACCACATGGCGTTCAGGATGCCGAACGCGCAGGCCAGGCCCAGGCCGAGAATCCACGAAAAATACCACATGTGCGGCTCCTCAATACGCGTGGGGGGAGGCGCCGATCGATTCCGCGGTGACCTTGCCCCGCATCACGCGGTAGACCCAGGCGGTATAGGCGGTGACGATGGGCAGCAGGATCAGGGTCACGAGCAGCATGATCCACAGGGTCAGGTGGCTGGATGACGCGTCCCAGACGGTCAGTCCCGCCGCGGGCTGGCTCGACGAGGGCAGGATGAAGGGGAACAGTGCGAAGCCCGTCGTCAGGATCACGCCGGCGAACGCGGCCGACGAGGCCAGGAACGCCAGGGGGCCGGCCCGGCCGGCGGCGAGCAGGAGGGCCGTGAGCAGCGCCCCGCCCACGCCGGCGGCCGGGGCGAGCCACATGGCGGGCCAGATCGTGAAGTTGCACAGCCAGCCGCCGGTCTGCAGCGCGACGCTCTTGGCGAGCGGATTGGAGGGCGCCGAGGGATCGGTGAAGCTGGTGATGGCATGGCCCTGGATGCCGTAGGCCACCCAGAAGCCTCCGATCACGAACAGCGCGATCGACAGCAGGGCCGCCGTCGCGCCCCATCGGCGCGCCCTGGCCGCCACCATGCCTTCCGTGCGCCAGGCCAGCAGCACGGCCCCGTGCATGGCCACCAGCGTGACGCTCAGGACGCCTGCGAGCAGTGCAAAGGGCGTGAACAGCTGGAAGAAGTGGCCCGTGTAGACGGGACGCATGGTGTCGGGGTCGAAGCTGGCGGGCACGCCCAGGATCACATTGCCCATGGCCACGCCGAACACCAGGGCCGCGATGGTTCCGGAAAAACACAGCGTGGCGTCCCAGCCGCCGCGCCAGCGCGGGCTTTCGAGCTTGCTGCGGTATTTGAAGCCGACAGGCCGCAGGATCAGGGCCAGCAGCGCCAGCATCATGGCGAGATAGAAGCCCGAGAAGGAGGCCGCGTACAGGAGCGGCCAGGCGGCGAAGATGGCCCCGCCCGCCGTGATCAGCCAGACCTGGTTGCCTTCCCAGACGGGACCGACGAGGTTCAGGGCCACGCGCCGTTCGGCATCGGTGCGCGCGACCAGGGGCAGCAGCGCGGCCACGCCCAGATCGAAGCCGTCCATGATCGCGAAACCGATCAGCAGGGCGCCCAGCAGGGCCCACCAGATCACGCGCAGCGTGCCGTAGTCCAGAGGAATCAAGGTTTCCATCGTGCTCTCCCGTTCAAGCCTGCAGGGGGATCCGTCCGGGCATGCCGGGCGCCGCCGGATCCAGGGCGTCACGCGCATCCCCGGGCCCCTTCCGGACGGCATGCAGCATGACCTTCACGCCGATCACCAGCAATGCGGTATACAGCGCCAGGAAGACCGCCAGGCTGATGGCCAGGTCCGCGAGCGTCAGGCCCGAGGCCGCGTAGTAGGTGGGCAGCACGCCTTCGATGACCCAGGGCTGGCGGCCGTATTCGGCCACGAACCAGCCGCATTCGATGGCCACCCAGGGCAGGGGCAGGCTCCAGAGCGCGATCTTCAGCAGCCGGGAATTGCCGTCCAGGCGCCCGCGCGAGGCAAGCAGGAAGGCGACGGCGAAGAACAGGATCAGATAGAAGCCGACGGCCACCATGATGCGGAATGTCCAGAACAGGGGTGCCACGTTCGGGACGGTATCGAGCGCCGCCTGGCGGATCTGGTCGTCCGTCGCCTTGGAGAGGTCCTGCGTGTAGCGCTTGAGCAGCAGCCCGTAGCCGAGATCGGGCCAGATTTCGTCGAAACGCTTGCGGGCGGCCTGATCGTCCGGGTGGGCGCGGATGTGGCGCAGGGTTTCGTAGGCGACGATGCCGTTGCGCACGCGCGTCTCGGCCCGCGCGACCAGTTCGTTGATGCCCAGCATGGGCGTCGTGAGCGAGCGCGTGCCGATGATGCCCATCACGTAGGGGATCTCCAGGGCGAAATCATTCTTGCGTTCCGCCTGGTTGGGTACGGCGATCAGGTTGAAGTCGGCGGGCGGCGGCTCGGTCCGCCACATGGATTCCATGGCCGCGATCTTCATTTTCTGGTGCTCGGTGGTCAGGTAGCCGCTCTCGTCGCCCAGCACCACCACGGACAGCGAAGCGGCCAGGCCGAAGCTCGCGGCCACGACCATCGAGCGCTTGGCCAGGTCGATGTGCCGCTTGCGCAGCAGGTACCAGGCGCTGATCGCCATGACGAACATGGCGCCCGCGGTGTAGCCGGCGCTGACGGTATGCACGAACTTGGCCTGGGCCACCGGGTTGAACAGCACGGCGGCGAAGTCGGTCATTTCCATGCGCATGGTGTCGGGGTTGAACACCGCGCCGACGGGGTTCTGCATCCAGCCGTTGGCGATCAGGATCCACAGGGCGGAAAGGTTCGTGCCCAGCGCGACCAGCCACGTCACGACGAGATGGCCGAGCCTGGACAACCTGTCCCAGCCGAAGAAGAACAGGCCGACGAACGTGGCTTCGAGGAAGAAGGCCATGAGGCCCTCGATGGCCAGCGGCGCGCCGAAGATGTCGCCGACATAGTGGCTGTAGTAGGCCCAGTTCATGCCGAACTGGAATTCCATCACGATGCCGGTGGCCACGCCGAGCGCGAAATTGATGCCGAACAGCGAGCCCCAGAACATCGTCATGCGCTTCCAGATCGCGCGGCCGGTCATGACGTAGACGCTTTCCATGATCGCCAGCAGGAAGGACAGGCCCAGCGTGAGCGGCACGAACAGGAAGTGGTACAGGGCGGTGGCGGCGAACTGGAACCGCGACAGGTTGACGACGTCGAAGTCGATCATGATGGATCCCCCGAGGATTTGGGACTGCGAAGCTTGCCGGCGAAGTCGAGCACCTTCTGGACCCGGGCGCCGAGCCGCATCAGGCTTTGCAGGGTCTCCGGCGGCAGGCGCTGGATCTCGTCGAACCAGTCGGTGGACAGCTCGATCAGCTCCAGCATGGCCTGCATGCGCTGGCGGGCGTGGGCCTCGGCCTCGCTTTTGGGCGCCTCGAGGAGCATGTCGCGCAGCAGGCTGAGGGTCGGATCGATCTCCCGCCTGCGCTTCTCCTCCATGAGGACGCGGAAGATTTCCCAGACGTCGCCCAGCGATTCGTAGTAATCGCGCCGGTCGCCGACGCGGTTCGCCTGGCGGACCAGGCGCCATGATTGCAGTTCCTTGAGCCCCATGCTGACGTTGGAGCGCGAGAATTGCAGTGTTTCGGCGATTTCGTCCGCGTGCAGGGGATGCGGCGCGATGAACAGGAGGGCGTAGATCTGGCCGACGGTGCGGTTCACGCCCCAGCGGCTGCCCATTTCGCCGAAGTGCAGGATGAAGCGCTCGGATTGAGAGGAGAGAAGCATGGCGTTCGCTTGTTTCTGTAATTTCAGTATTTTCTGAAAATTCGAAGCAAAACAAATTTAGATCAATTTTGATCGTTTGTCAATGCCCCTGTGAAAAAAGGGGTTATCGAGTGCCGCCTCGCCCGCGCGGCGAGGCGGCCATGGTGCCCGCCTACACCAGCACCCGCTCGATGCCGCCCGCGTTGGCGGCCTTGACGTAGTCCGGCATCCAGTTCTCGCCCAGCAGGTGCCGGGCCATTTCGACCACGATGTAGTCGGCCGACAGCCCCGTGTCCTGCTCGTAGCGCGCCAGGCCCTGCAGGCAGGACGGACAGGACGTGACCATCTTCACCTCGCCCTGGAAGCCGTCGGCGCGGATGGCGGCGGTGTTCTTCGCCAGTTCCTCCTGCTTGCGGAAGCGGATCTGGGTGGAGACGTCCGGCCGCGAGACCGCCAGCGTGCCGGACTCGCCGCAGCAGCGGTCGGTCTTGATGGCGTTGTCCGCGCCCAGCAGGGACTTCACCGTCTTCATCGGGTCCTGCTGCTTCATGGGCGTGTGGCAGGGGTCGTGGTAGATGTAGCGCACGCCCTGCACGCCGGCGATGTCCACGCCTTTTTCCAGCAGGTATTCGTGGATGTCGATCAGCCGGCAGCCCGGGAATATCTTGTCGAACTGGTAGCTTTCGAGCTGGTCGTAGCAGGTGCCGCAGCTGACCACCACCGTCTTGATGTCCAGGTAGTTCAGCGTCGTGGCCATGCGGTGGAACAGCACGCGGTTGTCCGTGACCATCTGCTCGGCCTTGTCGGCCAGGCCGTTGCCGCGCTGCGGATAGCCGCAGCACAGGTAGCCGGGCGGCAGCACGGTCTGCACGCCCACGTGCCACAGCATGGCCTGGGTCGCCAGGCCCACCTGGGAAAACAGGCGTTCGGATCCGCAGCCCGGGAAATAGAACACGGCCTCGCTGTCGGGGGCGGTGGCGGCCGGGTCGCGGATGATCGGGATGATGTGCGGATCCTCGATGTCCAGCAGCTTGCGGGCGGTCTGCTTGGGCAGGCCGCCGGGCATCTTCTTGTTGACGAAGTGGATCACCTGTTCGCGGATCGGGGCCTTGCCCACGGTGGCGGGCGGCAGGGCCACCTGTTTCTTCGCCACGGGCGCCAGCAGGTCGTGGGCCAGGCGCTGGGCCTTGTAGCCCATGCCGATCATGGCGGTGCGGGTGGCCTTGATGACGCGCGGATCCTTCGCGTTCAGGAAGAACATCGAGGCCGCCGTGCCGGGATTGAAGGACTTTTTCCCCATGCGGCGCAGCAGGGCGCGCATTTCCATGGAGACGTCGCCGAAGTCGATGTCCACCGGACAGGGGTTGAAGCACTTGTGGCACAGCGTGCAGTGGTCGCCGACGTCCTCGAATTCCTCCCAGTGGCGGATGCTGACGCCGCGCCGGGTCTGTTCCTCGTACAGGAAGGCCTCGATCAGCAGCGAGGTCGCCAGAATCTTGTTGCGCGGCGAGTAGAGCAGGTTGGCGCGTGGCACGTGGGTGGCGCAGACGGGCTTGCACTTGCCGCAGCGCAGGCAGTCCTTGATGGCGTTGGAGATGGCGCCGATCTCGGTGCGCTGCATGATCAGCGATTCGTAGCCCAGCAGGTTGAAGCTGGGCGTCCAGGCGCGCGTCAGGTCGGCGCCGGGCATCAGCTTGCCGGCGTTGAAGCGGCCCTCCGGGTCGATGCGGCGCTTGTAGTCCTGGAAGGGCGCCAGTTCGGCCTCGCCGAGGAATTCGTATTTCGTCAGGCCGATGCCGTGCTCGCCCGAGATCACGCCGTCCAGGCTGCGGGCGATGCCCATGATGCGGGCCACGGCGTCGTTGGCCTCGCGCAGCATCTCGTAGTCGTCGGAATTGACGGGGATGTTGGTGTGGACGTTGCCGTCGCCCGCGTGCATGTGCAGGGCGACGAAGACCCGGCTTTTCAGGATGCGGTCGTGGGTGGCCTGCAGTCCGGCCAGGATGGCGGCGCATTCGGCGCCCGCGAAATGGCGTTCCATGGCGCCGCGGATGTCGGTCTTCCAGGAGATCCGCAGGGTGTGGTCCTGGACCAGGTCGATGATGCGCGCGTCGGGGTGGGCGGCCAGGCGCTCTGCCAGTTCGGGCCGGCGCTCGTCCAGGCCCAGGGCGGACAGCGTGTCCAGGCTGTCGGACAGCGGGGCGTCCAGGTGGTCCAGCAGCCAGGCCCAGCGGCGGCGCACCGCGGCCAGGGTGTCCAGGGCGTCGCGGCGGCGGGCGGCCAGGATGGTGTCGCGCGTGTGCTCGGCGTCGTCGGGGTCCTCGGACTTGCCGATCGGCAGGTCGCCGTCCAGGTAGGTTTCCAGGGCGTCCGCCAGGCGCAGCTTGTTGCGGGTGGACAGTTCGATGTTGATGCGCTCGATGGCGTCGGTGTATTCGCCCATGCGCGCCAGCGGGATCACCACGTCCTCGTTGATCTTGAAGGCGTTGGTGTGGCGGGCGATGGCGGCGGTGCGGGCGCGGTCCAGCCAGAATTTCTTGCGGGCCTCGGGGCTGGCGGCGATGAAGCCTTCTCCGTGGCGCGAATTGGCGATGCGCACGACCTCGCTGGCGGCCAGGGCCACGGCGTGTTCGTCGTCGCCGACGATGTCGCCGATCAGGACCATCTTGGGCAGGGTGCCGCGCTTGCTCTTGGTGGCGTAGCCGACGGCGCGCAGGTAGCGCTCGTCCAGGTGCTCCAGGCCGGCCAGCAGCACGCCCTGGGCGCGGCCCCGGGTGTCCAGGTAGTCCTTGACCTCGACGATGGACGGCACGGCCAGCTTCGCCTGGCCGAAGAATTCCATGCAGACGGTGCGCGTGTGCGTCGGCATGCGGTGCAGGATCCAGCGCGCGGCCGTGATCAGGCCGTCGCAGCCTTCCTTCTGCACGCCGGGCAGGCCGGCGAGGAATTTGTCGGTGACGTCCTTGCCCAGCCCGGCCTTGCGGAAGCGCCGGCCTTCGATGGCCAGGATCTCGGTCCTGAGCGGCGCCTGGCCGGGGCGCTTGGCGCCGTCGAACCACTTGAGCTCGAAGCGGGCTTCCTCGACCTCGTGGATCTTGCCCAGGTTGTGGTCCAGGCGGGTGACTTCCAGCCAGTTGCCCTGGGGATCCACCATGCGCCACCAGGCCAGGTTGTCCAGCGCCGTGCCCCAGAGCACGGCCTTCTTGCCGCCGGCGTTCATGGCGACGTTGCCGCCCACGCAGGATGCGTCGGCCGAGGTCGGGTCCACGGCGAAGACGCGCCCGGCGGCCTCGGCGGCCTCGGCCACGCGGCGCGTCACCACGCCGGCGCCGGTCAGGATGGTGTGGACGGGGGCCTCGACCCCCGGCAGGGCGACCGCCTCGACCGGGCCGATGGCGTCGAGCTTTTCGGTGTTGATGACCACCGAGCGCCAGGACAACGGGATGGCGCCGCCGGTGTAGCCGGTGCCGCCTCCGCGCGGGATGATGGTCAGGCCCAGCCGGATACAGGCGCGCACCAGGGCGGCGATCTCGTCCTCGGTGTCGGGCGTCAGCACGACGAAGGGGTATTCCACACGCCAGTCGGTGGCGTCGGTGACGTGCGAGACGCGCGACAGGCCGTCGAAGCGGATGTTGTCGCGGCGGGTCAGGCGGGACAGTTTCTTCAGGGCCGCGTGGCGCAGTTCGGCCGTTTCCACGAAACGGGCCTCGAAATCGGCGACGGCGTTCCGGGCGGCCGCCAGCAGCTTCTGGACCTGGGCGTCGCGCGGGCCGTGGTCGTCGTCGCGGCGGTGGTCGATTTCGGCCAGCCGGTGGTTCAGGGCCTCGATCAGCAGGTGGCGGCGCTTCGGATCGTCCAGCAGGTCGTCCTGCAGGTAGGGGTTGCGCTGCACCACCCAGATGTCGCCCAGCACCTCGAACAGCATGCGGGCCGAGCGGCCGGTGCGCCGCTGCGAGCGCAGTTCGGACAGCACCCGCCAGGATTCGTCGCCCAGCAGCCGGCAGACGATTTCGCGGTCCGACCAGGAGGTGTAGTTGTAGGGAATTTCACGCAGGCGCGGCGCCTGGGGGGATGCGAGCAGTTCGCGGGCGACAGGGGCGTTCATGAGGATGTCGAGATGTCGGTGCCCCTGGAGTCCGAAGGGGCAATCTCTTAGTTTAAGGGCAAAACGTCCCTGATTCGGGATGAGCTTATATCCCGGGGCTGTGAGCGACTGGCGGGGGGCGGGGTTTCGTTATCCGGACGCGTCGAGATGGCGCGTGGCCTTCACGTCCTCGGTGGGAAAGTCCGCCGAGGACGGAGTCCGTTTCATTGCAGTTCGTACTTGGGTGAGCGGGGGCCGTAAAGGATGCCGCCCGGCTGACCGGCAAACAGCAGGGATTGGCTGGCCGTGCCGGCCACGACGTAGCTGCGGTCCGACAGCGTATTGACGATCTGACTGACGATGGCATTGACAAGCATGCCGATCAGCCCCCCGCTGTTTCCACTATTTTCGACCACTGCCGTGTGCCCTTCCCAGAGGACGGCGCCGGAACGCAGATCGATCAGCGATGCCTCGAGAGCGACGGACACTGAACTGGCGAAGACCGCATAGGATGCGCCGTATTGCTTGACTCGCATGTAGAGCGCGGCGTCGGCACCGAATATCTCGCGTAATTTCGCTGCGGGCAGTTCCTGGATTTCCGCCGGCGCGGTGAGCCCGTTTTGCCGGAACGTTTCCTCCATGACCGCAACCGGGATGACGTAGTATCCCGATTCGGCCAATGGGAAAGTGGATTGCGCCAGAACCCCTTGCGAAGCATCGACTTCGACGGTTTCGTTCAGGGGGGGCAGCACCAGGATCGAGGCGGGTCGGCTTTCCCGGAACGCGGCATAGTCGACTTGGTTCTGGTTGGCGGCGCAGCCTGCCAGCGCGAAGGCCAGCAGCGCCGCGCCAATGTGTTTCAGGGTTCTGATGGGTGCCATCATGATTTTCCTGTGCCGGAATCGCCGTGCTTCGTCGATGTCGTGGATGGGGAGGGCGTGGTTTCGGGTTGCGAGCCGGGCGAAGTGGCCGCCTTGTCCGGGGCGGGCGTTTGCGACGTGTTGCGCAGCAGAAAATCCATGAAGGGCGCCGATTCGGGGAAGGCCGCCTTTTCACTCTGGATTTGTTCGAGCGCGCGCGCGTCCTCGCCTGTTTTCAGGTATAGCAGCCCCAGATGCGCATGAAACCCGGGCGGCAGAGCCTGATTGGCCGCGCGCGCGGTTTCGATGTTGTGTTCCATGGTCTGGACCTGGGTAGCCGTGTCGCCGCCTTCGTCCTGGAAGTAGGCGTGAACTTGCGGCTGGTAGGATTCCCAGTTGTAGAGCAGGGGTTGACGCGGGGCGCAGGCGGTCAGCAGACCGACCAGGATGCCCGCGCCGATCAGTCGGACCGGCTGACTGGTTCGTCCTTGCTTGTATTGGCGCATGGATTACCTCATTTCGTCTGAGGTTGCCAGGCGCCCGATTGGACTCCTTCGACCAGGCGATCGACGGCTTCGCGGATGGCCAGGTCGAGTACTTTCCCGTTCAGTGTCGAGTCATAGCCGGCCGTACCGCCGAAACCGATGATTTCTCTGTTGGACAGGCTGTATTCGCCTGCGCCCGAGGTGGAGTAGACGACTTCCGAGGTGGTGGCGTCGACGACGTTGAGGTCGACCTTCGCATAGGCCACTTGTTGTTTGCCTCGCCCCAGTAGCCCAAAGAGTTGCTTGTCTCCGGTGACTTTTCGGCCGAATGCGGTGACATCCCCCGTGACGACGTAGCGGGCGCCCTTGATGGCGAGGGATTTCTTGTTGAACTGAGCTTCCTGGGCGATTTCGCTGAGATTCTCGCGGTCCATGACCTGGAATCTGCCAGTGCGCTGCAGATGACTGATCAGGATGGTTTTGGCTTGTCCGCCGAGGCGGTCCACGCCGTCCGAAAAGACGCCCCTCAGGTAGCTGCTGCGGTTGTCGAACTTACCGACGGAAATCGGGCTGCGTTCTCCATGGTAGGCCGTACCGGCCGAGGCGACGGCGGGAACCTGCAGGGCCTGGGAATGTTCGGTAGCGCAGCCCGCAAGCGCGGCGCTCAGGACGGTGATGCATGCAAGGGTGGCCAGGGGGCGTGACATGATGCTGCTTCCTTTCGAGAGTGTCGGGGTGGATGCTGGGGGAGCGATCCAGAAGGCAGCAGATTATATACATCATGAAACAGTTATATACAAATGGCCGGAATCCTTTGAGGATATTGGATCGGATCGTGGTGTGGGGATCCGCCGCTCACAGCCATCCGCTCAGCCACGGCCAGGCGTGCAGCAGGGCGGCCGTCATGACGATGTAGCGCAGGCATTTGCCAATGGCCATGCAGGCGACGCAGGGCCAGAAGGGCAGGCGCAGCCAGCCGGCGACGGCGCATAGCGGGTCACCGACGCCGGGCAGCCAGGACAGCAGCAGCGCGGACGGGCCGAAGCGCTGGAACCAGCGGGTGGTCAGGGCGTGCCAGCGGCCGCCGGGCGACGGGGCGTCGCCGCCGGTGGCCCTGGCGGCGGAGTGATCGCCGTCGGGGCGGTCCGCCTGCCGGGCGCGCCAGCGGTGCCAGGCGGCTTCCGCCCCGGCTCCCATGGCGTAGCTGATGGCGCCGCCGATCGTGTTGCCCAGGGTGGCGACCAGGACGGCGGGCCAGAACATGGACGGCGCGACCTGCACGTAGGCGAAGACGGCCGGCTCCGAACCCAGCGGCAGCAGCGTGGCCGACACCAGGCTGACGAGGAAGATCGCGGGCAGGCCGACCTTGGGCAGCGCGAACAGGGCCAGCAGGGTATGGATCGAGGAGTGCAGCCAGGCTTCCATGGTGGATGGAGTGTAGCCCGGCCGGGCGGATTACGACCGGGCGATCGCGGCGCTCTGACCGAAGGGCGCGTTGGGCAGGGGTTCCCAGCGGAACCGGTTCTTGCCGGAATGCTTGGCCGCGTACATGGCGGCGTCGGCATGGGCCACCAGGGCGTCTGGATCCTGGCCGTGCCGAGGGTGGATCGCCGCTCCGACGCTGGCCGATATCCGGACCTGGATGCCGTCGGCCAGGTCGAAGGGCCGGGTCAGCGCGTCCAGGATCGTGAGGGCGACGCGTTCGCAGCCTTCGAGGCTGTCCAGGCCCGACAGGACGATGCCGAACTCGTCGCCGCCGAAGCGGGACACGGTGTCCTCGGATTCGGCGCGGACGCAATGTTCCAGGCGCCGGGCCACCTGCTGCAGCAGGATGTCGCCCATGGCGTGCCCGTGGCTGTCGTTGACTTCCTTGAAGCCGTCCAGGTCCAGGTACAGCACGGCCGCCAGGCCGTTGCGGCGGTATGCCGATTCCAGGGCGCGGGCGCAGCGGTCCTGGAACATGACGCGGTTGGGCAGGCCGGTTAGCGAGTCGTGCAGGGCGTCGTGCGCCAACCGGGTCTCGAGATCCTTGCGGGCCGTGATGTCCTGCACGACGGCCACCAGGAAATCCGGCAGGCCGGCCGCGTCGCGCACGACGCTGAGGGCCTCGCAGACCCAGAGCAGGCCGCCGTCGCGGCGCCGGTAGGTTTTTTCGATCTCGGGCGGCGGCCCCAGGAAATGCGCCGTCAGCCGGGCTTTCAGGAAGGTGCGGGCGCCGTCCCGGTCGCCCGGGGGCGCCAGGTCGAACAGGGTCCGTTCCAGCAGCTCGGGCGGGTCGTAGCCCAGCATCCGGCAGAATTTCTCGTTGACTTCCAGGAAGCGGCCGTCGGGCGCGATGCGGGCGATGCCCATGGCCGCCTGGTGGAAGGTGGCGCGGAACAAGGCCTCGTTGGCTTCCAGGGCCTCGGTGGCCGCGCGCTGGCGGATCGACAGAAAGAGGAACAAGGCCATGAGCCCGAGCAGGGCGGCCGTGGCGCCGGCCGCGACGAGCAGATAGGTCGTGCGGCGCCGCTGGACGGGGAGCAGGGCGTCGGCATAGTCCGATCCGACGGTGATCAGCAGCGGGTAGCTGGCCATCGTGCGGTAGCTGATGATGCGGGTCACGCCGTCGATGGAATCGCCGTCGTCCACGAACGATCCTTCGGGCTGGGTGGCCTGGCGCAGGTTCCAGGCATGCTTGCCCTGGTCCAGGCCGTACGTGGGGCGGGTGCCGATCAGGCGGCTGCGCAGGACGCCGTCCAGCCCGGCGATTTCCAGCATGTCGGAGGGGCCCAGATGGATGCCGCCGTGCAGGGTGGCGAGGTTGGCGGGATCCACCGACAGGACGACCACGCCGCCGAAGTCGCCGTCCGGCTTCTGGATGCGCAGGGACATGGGGATGCGCCACTGGCTGGAGATCCGGCCCAGTACGGGACGGTCCAGATAGAGCGAGTCTTCCCGGCTGCCGCGCTGCTTCGTGAAGAAGTCGCGGTCGGCGTAGTTGACGCGGCTGGCGCCTTGCGTGCTGGTGACGATGGCGCCGGTCTCGTCGACGATGCTGAGGATGGTGAAGGCCCCGTCCCGGATGATGCGCTGTTCGACCCAATGCCGCAGATCCAGCCGGGTGCCGTCGCGCAGGTATTCCTGGCGGGCGAAGGCGGCGATCTGTTCGGCTTCCTTCAGGGTGCGGGTCACCTGCTGTTCGAAGGCGATGGCCAGGTTGGTGTTGGAACGCATGGCGGCGGCCACGGCCTGGGCGCGTTCGAAGGTGGTGCGCTGCAGGGTGGTGAGCCAGACCAGAACGATGGCGGCGGCGCCGACCAGCAGGATCAGCAGCTGCAGGGGCGACAGGCTGGGCAGCCGGAATCCGGTCCCCGGGGACTTGCGGGTGCTGCCCGGCTTGGCGGACAGTGTCATCGAAGCGTTCTCCCGTTGGTGTCCGGCATGATCCGCGCCGGAAATCCGCCTGTTCATCTGTCTATGAGTGACAGAACTTTACGGCGCGCCACCGGGTTTGTCGAGCCTGTGACCCTGGTGTGAAAGCCGCCTCCGCGTCGCGGGGCGGCTTTGGATTGCGGTGCCTTTCGCTGTGATATTCTTTTTGATTCACCGTTCTTCCGCCACCGCGCCATGTCCGTCGATTATCTGAAACGCATCCTGACGTCCAAAGTCTATGACGTCGCACACGAGACAGCCCTGGACCCGGCGCCCCGAATTTCCAAGCGGATCGGCAATACCGTGCTGCTCAAGCGCGAGGACACCCAGCCCGTGTTCAGCTTCAAGCTGCGCGGCGCCTACAACAAGATGGCCCATCTCGGGGAAGAAGAACTGCGGCGCGGCGTTATCGCCGCCTCGGCCGGCAACCACGCCCAGGGCGTGGCGCTGGCGGCCAGCCGCCTGAAGTGCCGGGCGGTGATCGTCATGCCGGTGACCACGCCCCAGGTCAAGATCGACGCCGTGCGCGCCCTGGGCGGCGAGGTCGTGCTGTTCGGCGACAGCTTCACCGACGCCGCCGATCACGCCGCCGAACTGCAGGCGCGCGATGGCCTGACCTTCGTGCATCCCTTCGACGATCCCGACGTGATCGCGGGCCAGGGCACCGTGGGCATGGAGATCCTGCGCCAGCATACCGGGCCCATCGACGCGGTCTTCGTCGCCATCGGCGGCGGCGGCCTGATCGCCGGGGTGGCGGCCTACATCAAGCAGCTGCGGCCCGAGATCAAGATCATCGGCGTGCAGACCGTCGATTCCGACGCCATGATCCGCAGCGTCCAGGCCGGGCGCCGGGTCCGGCTGGCCGACGTGGGGCTGTTCTCCGACGGGACGGCGGTCAAGCAGGTGGGCCAGGAAACCTTTCGCCTGGCGCGCGAATACGTCGACGACTACGTCACCGTCGACACCGACGCGGTCTGCGCCGGGATCAAGGACGTGTTCCAGGACACGCGCAGCGTGCTGGAACCCGCCGGCGCCCTGGCGCTGGCCGGGGCCAAGCGCTACGCCGCCCAGCACAAATGGAAGGGCAAGACCCTGGTGGTCATCACCTGCGGCGCGAACATGAATTTCGACCGCCTGCGTTTCGTGGCCGACCGTGCCGACGTCGGCGAGGCGCGCGAGGCCCTGTTCGCCATCACCCTGCCGGAAAAGCGCGGCAGCTTCCTGCGCCTGTGCGAAGCCGTGGGCCAGCGGGCCGTGACCGAGTTCAACTACCGGATTTCCGACGCCGAGCAGGCGCACGTCTACGTGGGCCTGCAGATCCGTTCGGAACCCGAAATCGAAAAGCTGGCGGCGCATTTCCGCAAGCTGGATTTCCCCACCCTGGACCTGACCGGCAATGAAATGGCCAAGACCCACCTGCGCTACATGGTGGGGGGGCGTTCGGGCCTGGCCGAAAACGAGGTCCTGTACCGCTTCGAATTCCCCGAGCGCCCCGGCGCCCTGATGAAGTTCCTGGGCGCCATGAATCCTGACTGGAACATCAGCCTGTTCCATTACCGCAACCAGGGCGACGACTACGGCCGCATCCTGGTCGGCATCCAGGTGCCGCCCGCCGACAAGAAGGCCTTCAAGGAATTCCTGTCCACGCTGGGCTATCCCTGCTGGAACGAAACCGAGAATCCGGCCTACCGCCTGTTTCTTTGACCGTCGGCCTCAGGCGGCCTCGGCCGTGGAGGCCGGCGCCTTCGGATCTGCGGGCGGACAGACGCGCGCCGCCGGGAACAGGACGCTGAAGACGCTGCCTTTGCCCGGCGTGCTCTGGATGTCCAGCGTGGCGTCGTGGCGCATGGCGACGTGCTTGGCGATGGCCAGCCCCAGGCCGGTGCCGCCGGTGGCGCGTGAACGGCCCCGGTCGACCCGGAAGAACCGCTCCGTCAGGCGCGGGATGTCGGCCGGCTCGATGCCGATGCCCGTGTCCCGGACCCGGTAGGCGGCGCCTCCGTCGGGGGTCGATTCCCACAGGACCGTGATGGCGCCGCCCGGCGGGGTGTAGCGCACGGCGTTGGTCAGCAGGTTGCCGACCGCCGAGGCCAGTTCGGTGTCCTGGCCGCGAATGCGCAGGGTCTCGTCCAGGCGGACGTCGAACGTGTGCCGGCCGCCCGACAGCGCCTGGGCCTGGGTCAGGGCGGTGCGCGCCAGGGCCGCGACGGGGACGGGCCCGCCTTCCTGGTTGGGCGTCGATTCCAGCGAGGACAGGGTCAGCAGGTCGGCCACCAGGGCCTGCATGTTGCGGGCCTGCTGCGCCATCAGGTCCAGGTAATGGCGGCGCTGTTCGTCCGTCAGGGCGTCGGGCGGCATGTCCTGCAGGGTTTCCACGAAACCCGACAGCACGGTCAGCGGCGTGCGCATTTCGTGGGACACGTTGGCGACGAAATCCTTGCGGGTGTTTTCCAGCCGTTCGATCTGGGTGATGTCGCGCGTGACCATCAGGAACTGGCCGACCCCGTAGGGTGCGAGGTGCAGCGACAGGGTGCGGTTCTGGCCGTCGCGCCCCAGGTGCAGGATCAGGGGACGGCCCCAGGTTTTCTGCCCCGCGTAGCGGGCGAATTCCGGCGCGCGCACGATATTGAGGATGCTGTGGCCCCGATCCCGGTCCAGGTCCAGCCCCAGGTGGCCGGCCGCCATCTGGTTGCACCATTGCAGGGATTTGTCGGGATCCAGCGTCAGGGCGCCGTCGGGCAGGGCCTCGGCGGCCAGCAGGGCGCGATGGAAGCTGCGCGCGCGGTCCTGCAGGTCCAGTCGGTTCTGCTTCAGCTTGCGGTAGATGGGCGCCAGGATTTCGTCCCACGGACCGACCGAGGGCGGCGGCGGTTCGTCGATGGCGCGTACCCAGCGGGCGATGCGCGACAGCTGCAGGCCGCTGGCCAGGACCATCAGCAGCAGGCCCAGGGCGAAGACGGCCCAGCCGGTGGCGGCGCCCAGCCAGGCGCCCAGCAGCCAGCCGCCCAGTGCCCAGAGCGCGATGGAAACGAGAGTCTTGCTCATTGCGGGTGTGTGATGCTGAAACGGTAGCCCGCCCCGCGCGAGGTCTGGATGGCGCCTTCCAGGCCGGCGGGCGACAGGGCCTTGCGCAGGCGGCGGATGTGGACGTCCACCGTGCGTTCTTCGACGAAGACGTGGTCGCCCCAGACCTGGTCCAGCAACTGGCTTCGGCTGTACACGCGCTCCGCATGCGTCATGAGGAAGTGTAGCAGGCGGAATTCCGTGGGCCCCATCGGCAGCGGCTGGCCGTGGCCGGACACGCGCCGGGAATCCGGTTCCAGCCGCAGCCCGCCGGCCTCGATCGGGTCGGGGGTGAGCTGCGGCGCCCGGCGGCGCAGCAGGGACTTGATGCGCGCCAGCAGTTCGCGCGGCGAGAAGGGTTTGGTGATGTAGTCGTCGGCGCCGGCTTCCAGGCCGTCCACCTTGTCCTGTTCGGCGCTGCGGGCGGTCAGCATGATCAGCGGGATGTCGCGGGTGCGGGCGTCGCTGCGCAACTGGCGGGCCAGGCGGATGCCGGGCTGGTCGGGCAGCATCCAGTCCAGCAGGATCAGGTCGGGCAGGATCTGCTGGATCTGTTCCAGGGCCTGGCCCGCGTCCAGCGCGCCGCGTACGGCGTAGCCGGCATGCTGCAGATTGATGGACAGCAGTTCCTGGATGGCGGGTTCGTCTTCGATGAGCAGGATGGTGGCGGGCATGGGGAAGGTCTCTCAAGGCGGCGCGGATGTCATCATACGGTTGCATTGTTTCATTGATGTGACGCTGTCATATAGGGCTCGGGCCGCGCGGCGTGGAGGCCTTCTTGCCGCCGGGCCGCCCCAAGGCAAGAAGCGCCCCCTTGGGGGGCAGCAAGCGGCCGCAGGCTGCGCGGCGTGGGGGCCTTCTACGGTGGTACGATACGCGGATCATGAGCACACCCGCACCAGACGCCGGCCAGGGGCCGCAGACGCATTTCGGTTTCGAGACCGTCCGGGAAACGGACAAGGCCCGCCGCGTGGCCGAGGTCTTCCATTCGGTGGCTTCGCGCTACGACGTGATGAACGACCTCATGTCGGCCGGCCTGCATCGCATCTGGAAGGCCTTCACCATCGGCCGCGCCCAGGTGCGCCCGGGCATGCGGGTGCTGGACATCGCCGGGGGCACCGGCGACCTGGCGCGCGCCTTCGCCCGCCGCGCCGGTCCCGAAGGCGAGGTCTGGCTGACCGACATCAACGATTCCATGCTGCGCGTGGGCCGCGACCGCCTGCTGGACCGCGGCGTGGTCGCGCCGGCGGCGGTCTGCGACGCCGAATGCCTGCCGTTCCCGGATCGTTATTTCGACCGTGTGTCGGTGGCGTTCGGCCTGCGCAACATGACGCACAAGGACCTCGCCCTGGCGGAAATGCGCCGCGTGCTGAAACCGGGCGGCAAGCTGCTGGTGCTGGAATTCTCCCGCGTGACGCCGGCCCTGGCGCCCGCGTACGACTGGTATTCCTTCAACATCCTGCCGAAAATGGGCCAGCTGGTGGCCGGCGACGAGGCCAGCTACCGCTATCTGGCGGAATCCATCCGCATGCATCCGGACCAGGAGACCCTGGCGGGCATGCTGCGCGAGGCCGGGCTGGACCGCGTCCAGTACTTCAACATGACGGCCGGCGTGGTCGCCCTGCACGAGGGCATCCGGCTGAACTGACCTGGGACGGACCGCCGCCCTTCGCGGGCGGTGGCGCCCGGCCGCCGGGATCTTCTTTCATGCATACTTCGGCGCACGGCTTGCCGAAATTTAATATCATTTGGTATTATTTCAAATGATATTAAATCGCGTCGTCATCCCATGAGCCTTCCCGACTTGTCCTTCGTCGCCCGGATCGATCGTTTCTGCCAGCGGCATCCCGGGGCGCCGCGCGAGGCCATCCTCGCGTCGCGCCTGCTGTTCCACACGGCCCGCGCGCTGCGGCGGGCGATCGGAGAGGCGCTGGCGCCCTTCGACCTGTCGATGGAGCAGTACCTGGTCCTGAGCCTGCTCAGCACGGACGAGGACGTGCCCAGCTCGCCATCCGCGCTGTGCGAAGCGCTGGATGCGACCCGCACCCAGATGACCCGTTTGCTGGACCCGCTCGAAGCCCGGGGGTTGCTGGGCCGCCGGCCGCGCGGCGAAGATCGCCGCAGCCTGGAACTGAGCCTGAGCGCGGCGGGCCGCCGGGTGCTGGACGAGGCTTCCCGCGCCGTGCATGCCGTCTACGGGCGGGTCTGGGGCGTCCTGGCGCCCGGCGAATCCGACGCCGTCGTCCAGGGGCTGCGGCGCCTGCACGCGGGGGCCGCCCGGGGCGGCGGCGCGTCCGGCGGAGACGCCGGGGCGGACGGCCGTGCGTCCGGGATGCCTGAAGCGCCCGGCGCATGACCGCCGCCGCGTTTCCGGGGGCCAGGCGCCGCGCGCGCCTGGCCATGAACCGCGCCCTCGGCCACGGACAGCGCCGGACGCTGAGCATGGCGCTGCTGTCCCTGATCGTGTCGATCGAGTTTTTCGAGAACATCGTGTTCGTGTTCTCGGCGCAGCACGTCATGGGCGGCATCGAGGCCGATCCCCGGGGGTTCGCCCTGGTCCAGGGCGCCTATGCCTTCGGCAGCATGCTCATGATCGTGAAGCAGCAGTGGCTGGCGCGGGCGCTGGGCTATCGGCGCTACCTGCTCCTGGCCCTGGGCCTGTTCCTGGCGGGCGCCCTGATGGCGGCGGGCAGCGGCGGCCTGGGCGCCATGGCGGTCGCCCGGTTCGTGCAGGGGTTCGGCGGCGGCGCGCTGTTCACCAGCACCCGGGTCCTGGTGACCCTGATGGTCGCGCCGGCCCATCGTCCGCGCGCGCTCCGCTATTTCATGGTCGGCATTTTCGCCGCGTCGGCTCTGGCGCCCGCCGTGGCGGGGGAACTGATCGAATGGGGCGATTGGCGGGACGTGTTCTATCTGGTCGTGCCCTTCGTCCTGATTGCCTTGCTGGGCACCTGGCTGTGGCTGCCCGACGCCGAGCCGGGCGCGCGCGCCGAGCGTCCGGTGCTGGGCCCCCTGGCGGGGTTCGGCCTCGGCGTGGCCGCCCTGCAGCTGGCCTGCAGCGAGGCCCGCTACGACGTCTTTTCCCAGCCGCTGCGTCCCGTGCTGCTGGCGGCGGCCGGCCTGCTGTCGCTGGTCCTGTTCCTGAGGCATCAGTGGCGCCATGAGCGCCCGGTCATCCGCCTGGACGCCCTGCGCGACCCCGTGTACCGCATCGGCCTGGTCCTGTATTTCATGTATTACCTGATCAGCTACCTGAGCGCCTATCTGTTTCCCGTCTTCGCCGAACGCGCGCTGGGCATGCCGGTGGCCGCCGTGGGCTGGCTCAACGCGGCGGCCGGCCTGGTGAGCCTGTGCGGCATCCTGGTGTACGTGCGCGTGGCGGCCCGCCTGCCGCGCAAGAAACCGCTCATGGTGCTGGGGCTGGTCCTGATGGCCGGCGCCGCATGGTGGTTCGCCGCGCTGCCCGACACGGCGACGCGCGCGCAGCTGCTGCCCGGCCTCGTGCTGAAGGGGCTGTTCGGCGTGCTGGTGGTGATTCCCGTGGCGGGCGCGACGTTTCGCGGCCTGGCATCCGGCCTGTTCGCGCATGGCTATCAGACCAAGAACCTGATGCGTCAACTGGCCAGTTCGCTGGCGGCGTCGATGGGCGCCGTGATGCTGGCCAACCGCGAGGCGGCCCTGCACGCCGAACTGGTGGGGCAACTGGCGCATGCGCAGACGCAGGACTGGTTCGCGCGGACGCAGGCGGCCTTGCAGGGGCATGGGCTGGATGCGCTCCGGGCCGCGCAATGGGCGCAGGCCTGGCTGGAGGGCACGGTGTCGCAGCAGGCGCTGCTGCTGGCGAGCGACGACCTGTACCGGATGATCGCGGGACTGGCCGTCGCCGGGATCGTCCTGGTGTTGTGCCAGCGCCGCGTGCATTGAAGGCACGGAGGCCCCGCAGGCTGCGCGGCCGGCGCATTCTGTGTTACCTTTCAGGTTCATTCAGCTTTATGTCAGGTTGTCGGCGGGCATGCCGGACCTGTCATTCCAGGAGACTCCATGAACCTTCGTCTACCCCGTTGGGCCGCCGCCTCGGTGCTGCTGATGGCGGCCCTGACCATGATGGCCGTCACCCAGGACGCGCAAGCCCGCCGCATGGGCGGCGGGATGAGCTTCGGCCGCCAGTCCACCAACGTCGTCAAGCAGCGCCAGGCCGTGACACCGCCGGCCGCCCAGACCACCCAGCGCGCCGCCGCGCCGGCCGCCGGCGCCGCCGCGGGTACGGCCGCCGCGGGTGCCGCCGCCAAGTCGGGCATGTCCCGCTGGCTGGGCCCCATCGCCGGCATCGCCGCCGGCCTGGGCATCGCCGCCCTGCTGTCCAGCATGGGGCTGTCCGGCGCCTTCCTGGAATTCCTCTCCAGCGCCCTGCTGATCGGCCTGGTGGTCTTCGCGGTCATGTTCCTGGTGCGCCGCCTGCGCGGGGCCCAGCGGCCGCTGGCCGCCGCCGGCGCCGCGTCCCCGGGCAACAGCTACCGCCAGGCCGCGCCCCAGGACCGGGGCTTCGACCTGTCCGGCGGCCGTCCGGCGGCCGAACCCGCGCCGTCCGCCCCGGTGATCGAGGCCGCGTCCTCCGTCCAGGCCCAGGATCCGTCCTGGTTCATCCCGGCCGGTTTCGACGTGCCCACCTTCCTGGATCAGGCCAAGCAGCAGTTCACGCGCGTGCAGTCCCTGTGGGACGCGGGCAACCGCGACAGCCTGCGCGAATTCCTGACCGATGACCTGCTGGCGGAAATCACCCCCCGCCTGCCCGCGCCCGAAGAAGGCAACCGCACCGACGTCGTGCTGCTGAACGCCGAACTGCTGGGAATCGAGACCGTGGCCGGCGGCCATCTGGCCAGCGTCCGCTATTCCGGCATGCTGCGCGAATCGGCCGGGGCCGAGGCCTTCCACTTCGAAGAAGTCTGGAACCTGTACAAGGCCGACGGCGCCGGCTGGCTGCTGGCCGGCATCCAGCAGACCAACGCGCGCTGATCCAGTCATTAATCTGATCGTTGATTGGCTTAAACGGTCGCCTGTATGGCGGCCGTTTTTGTCATCAGTCTTTGTTTCGTCGGTCTTTTTGCCGCCGGGCCGCCCCAAGGAAAAAAGTGCCCCCTCGGGGGGGCAGCAAGCGGCCAAGGGCTGCGCAGCGTGGGGGGGCGGAGTTTTGCCGCCGGGCCGCCCCAAGGCAAAAAGCGCCCCCTCGGGGGGCAGCAAGCGGGCGAAGCCACGCGCAGCGTGGGGGCCTGTCCTTCGCACAAAAACCGGTAAACTGGGGCCTGCTCCCGACCCGGTGTCCGGAGCGCCCGGCTTCGTCGTCCATGAACATGCCTCTTTCCCTGCCCTTTCCCTTTCCTTCCCCCGCCGATGTCCTGCTCCGGGGGCTGAACGCGCTGCTGCGCCGCGAACCCTGGGCGTGCGAACGGCTGGCGGCCCATGCCGGCAAATCGCTGCGCCTGACGGCGGGCGAACCCTGGACGCTGCGGTGCGCGATCGCTTCCGACGGCACCCTGCTGGCGTGCGACCGGGCCGTGGTGCCCGACGTGGTCCTGTCCATCCCGCCCGAACGCCGCCGCGAACTGCCCGGCGCCTGGCGCGACCAGGGCCTGGCCGGGGTCACGGGCCTGGCGCATATCCAGGGGGACGCTGGCCTGGCCCATCTGGTGTCCGACCTGGCGCGCGGCCTGCGCTGGGACGTCGAGGACGACCTGTCGCGCGTCGTGGGCGACGTGGCGGCCGTGCGCCTGACCCGGGGCGCGCGTGAACTGGCCGGCGGCCTGCGGCAGGCGGCGTCGCGGGCGCAGGACAACCTGACGGAATACCTGGGCGAGGAATCCGGCCTGGGTGTCCGGGGGGCGGATTTCCAGGCCTGGGCGGCGGACCGCCAGGTGCTCGAATCCCGGCTGGAACGCCTCGACGCCCGCCTGCGGCGGCTGGAGGGCGGGGCATGCTGACCTTCCTGCGCCTGGCCTACATCCTGTGGATCGGCCTGCGCTATCGGCTCGACGAACTGGTCCTGTCCGGCATCCAGCATCCCTGGGCGCATACGCTGCTGAAAATCGTCTGCCTGGGCCGCCGGCCGCGCCGTCCGCGCGGCGAGCGCCTGCGCCTGGCGCTGGAAACCCTGGGGCCGATCTACGTCAAGTTCGGCCAGGTCCTGTCCACGCGCCGCGACCTGGTGCCCCAGGACATCGCCGACGAACTGGCCCGGCTGCAGGACCGCGTGCCGCCGTTTCCGTCCGACCAGGCGGCCGCCATCATCCATGAATCCCTGGGCGATGCGCCGGAGAACCTGTTCGCCCGCTTCGACCGGGATCCCGTGGCCTCGGCGTCCATCGCCCAGGTGCACTTCGCCGTGCTGCACGACGGCCGCGAAGTCGCGGTCAAGGTCCTGCGCCCCGGCATGCGCGAGGCCATCGAACGCGACCTGACGCTGCTGCGCGCGCTGGCCGGGCTGGTCGAACGCCTGGCGCCCGACGGCCGGCGGCTCAAGCCGCGCGAGGTCGTGGCCGAATTCGACAAATACCTGCACGACGAACTGGACCTGATCCGCGAGGCCGCGAACTGCAGCCAGCTGCGGCGCAATTTCGGTCCCGACACCGGCCGCGCCCACCTGCTGCGGGTGCCCGAGGTCGTCTGGGAATACTGCGCCAGCCAGGTCTTCGCCATGGAACGCATGCGTGGCGTGCCGGTCAGCCAGGTCGAACGCCTGCGCGCGCTGGGCGTGGACATCCCGCTGCTGGCGCGCCAGGGGGTCGAGATCTTCTTCATGCAGGTGTTCACGGACGGCTTCTTCCATGCCGACATGCATCCGGGCAACATCTACGTGTCCGACGACCCCGACACCCTGGGGCGCTACATCGCCCTGGATTTCGGCATCGTCGGCTCCCTGTCGGAATTCGACAAGAACTACCTGGCGCAGAACTTCCTCGCCTTCTTCCGGCGCGATTACCGCCGGGTCGCCCAGCTGCACATCGAATCGGGCTGGGTGCCGCCCACCACCCGCGAAGAAGAACTCGAAGGCGCCGTGCGCGCCGTCTGCGAACCTTATTTCGACCGGCCGCTGGCGGAAATCTCCCTGGGCCAGGTGCTGCTGCGCCTGTTCCAGACCTCGCGGCGCTTCAACGTGGAAATCCAGCCCCAGCTGGTGCTGCTGCAGAAGACCCTGCTGAACGTCGAGGGCATGGGGCGCGAACTGGATCCGAACCTGGACCTGTGGCAGACGGCCAAGCCCTTCCTGGAAAAATGGATGCATCAGCGCGTCGGCCTGCGCGGCCTGCGCCAGCGCCTGGACCAGGAGGCCAGCCAGTGGGCGCAGATCGTGCCGCAGATCCCCCGCCTGGTCTACACCCGCCTGAACCATCCTGATCCGGGGCCGGCGATGCGGGCCGAACTCGAACGCCTGCGCCGCGCCCAGGACCGTTCCAACGCCTTGCTGGCCGTGCTGTGCGGCATCCTGGCGGCGGGCCTGGGCGTGGCGGTCTGGGCGCTGACGCGCGGGAGCGGCCTCTGATGACGGCGCCCGCCCGCTTCGAATCCAAGATCCTCGACCGCGCGGCCTGCGAACGGGCCGTGCGCGAAGGGCGCTTTCCGCGTCCTCTGGTCTTCACCAACGGCGTGTTCGACATCCTGCATCGCGGCCACGTCACCTACCTGGACCAGGCCGCCCGGCTGGGGGCATCGCTGATCGTGGGGGTGAACACGGACGATTCCGTGCGCCGCCTGGGCAAGGGCGACGACCGGCCGCTGAACGGCCAGGCCGACCGGGCCGCCCTGCTGGCCGCGCTGGCCTGTGTGGACGGGGTGGTGCTGTTTTCCGAGGACACGCCGCTGGAACTGATCCAGGCGCTGCGGCCCGACGTGATCGTCAAGGGCGGCGACTACGACATGGATGCGCTGCCGGAAACCGCCGTGGTGCGCGGCTGGGGTGGTCGCGCCGTGGCGATCCCGTTCGAGCATCAGCGCTCGACCACGGCGCTGCTGCGCAAGATCAGAACTTGAACCGCGACCGCGCCGTGCCGCGCAAGGGCTTCACGTAGGTGTCGAACAAGTACGCGGTGTCGAAGTTCGCGGCGCTGGTGCGCGTGATGCGGCACACCGTCATGATCGGGCTGTGGCCGACGATGGCCACCATGCGGCCGCCCACGGCCAGCTGGTACTTCAGCGCGTCGGGCACCGAGGGCACCGAGCCGGTGATCAGGATGGCGTCGTATTCGGCCGTGCCCCAGCCGGCGTGCGCGTCGCCCGTTTCCACGGTGACGTTGGCGACCTGGCCGCGCGCGAGGTTTGCCTGGGCGAAGGCCGACAGGCGGCTTTCGAGTTCGATGCTGGTGACCTGCTGGCACAGCCGCGACAGCAGGGCGGCCTGGTAGCCGGAGCCCGTGCCGATTTCCAGCACGCAGTCGGTGGGCTGGAGCCGCAGTTCCTCGGCCAGCTTGGCTTCGACCTTGGGGGACAGCATGGTTTCGCGGGTGTCGACGCCATCGATCACCAGCGGCAGTTCCGTGTCCGCGAAGGCCAGGGCGCGCAGATGCGGCGGGACGAAGCGTTCGCGGGGCATGTCGAAGACGGCCTGCAGCACCCGCTCGTCCTGGACGTTCCAGGGGCGGATCTGCTGTTCGACCATGTTGAAGCGGGCACGATCGGCGTCGGTGATGTCGTTGACGTTCATGTCGCGTGGAGGCACCTAGGGTTGATTCGAGTCCGATTATAGGCCAGCCGACCGGCCGGTGGGCTTGCGCGGGATCAGGCCGGGGCGTCGGGCCACAGGGCGTGGAAGTGATGCACCGGCCCGTGGCCGGCGCCGACCTGGAGCCGGCCGGAGGCCGCGATGGCGCGTTCCAGCCAGGCCTTGGCGTGGCGGGCGGCCTCGGGCACGTCCGGGGCGCGCGGCAGCAGGGCGGCCATCGCCGCCGACAGCGTGCAGCCGGTGCCGTGGGTGTTGGGCGTGTCGATGCGCCGGCCCGGCAGTTCGATCAGCCGGTCGCCGTCGTGCAGCAGGTCGATGGTGTCGTCGCCGGGCAGGTGGCCACCCTTCAGGAAGACCCAGCGTTCGCCGTCGTCGGCCAGCAGCCGGCGCAGGCGCTCGGCGACGCGGCGCATGTCCTTCAGGTTGTCGGCCGGGCTCTGGCCCAGCAGCACGCCGGCCTCCGGCAGGTTGGGGGTGATGACGGTGGACAGCGGGATCAGGCCTTCGCGCAGGGCGTCCACCGCCTGGCGTTCCAGCAGGTGGTCGCCGCTCTTGGCGACCATGACGGGGTCCAGCACCAGATGCGCCGGCTTCCAGTGTTCCAGACGGTCGGCCACGACGCGGGTGACGCCGGCCTGGCCCAGCATGCCGATCTTCACGGCGTCCACGCGCACGTCGGCGAACAGCGTGTCGATCTGGGCGGCGACGAATTCCGGCGGCACCGGGGAAATGCCGGTGACCGCCCGGGTGTTCTGCGCGGTCAGGGCGGCGATCACGGCCATGCCGTAGGCGCCCAGCGCGCTCATGGTCTTGACGTCGGCCAGGACGCCGGCTCCGCCCGAAGGGTCCACGCCGGCAATCGACAGGGTATTGGGAATCATCGCAGGCTCCGTGCGGATGGGGCCGGGGCTGGACGCCCCGGCGTGCGCGGGATCGGGTCAGGCCGCCCGGGTCGAGGGCAGCAGGCCTTCGGCGGGCGAGCTGGGATCGGCGTCGTAGTATTTGCGCTGGATGCGGCCGGCCAGGTAGGCCTCGCGCCCGGCTTCCACGCCCAGGCGCATGGCGCGCGCCATGCGGATCGGGTCGCGCGCGCCGGCGATGGCGGTGTTCATCAGGATCGCGTCGCAGCCCAGTTCCATGGCGATGGCGGCGTCCGAGGCCGTGCCCACGCCGGCGTCCACCAGCACGGGGACGCGGGACTGGTCGATGATCAGGCGCAGGTTCCAGGGGTTGACGATGCCCATGCCCGAGCCGATCAGCGAGGCCAGCGGCATCACCGCCGCCACGCCGATGTCTTCCAGCATGCGGCACTGGATCGGGTCGTCGCTGCAGTACACCATGACCTGGAAGCCGTCGGCCACCAGCGTGCGCGCGGCGGCCAGGGTTTCCGGCATGTTGGGGAACAGGTTGCCGGCGTCGCCCAGGACTTCGAGTTTGACCAGGTTGTGGCCGTCCAGCAGTTCGCGCGCCAGGCGCAGCGTGCGCACGGCGTCGTCGGCGGTGTAGCAGCCGGCCGTGTTCGGCAGGATGGTGTAGCGGTCCGGGGACAGGAAGTCCAGCAGATTGGGTTCGCCCGGGTTCTGGCCGATGTTGGTGCGGCGGATGGCGACGGTGACGATTTCCGTGCCGCTGGCCTCGATGGCCTCGCGGGTCTGTTCGAAATCGCGGTATTTGCCGGTGCCGACCAGCAGGCGGGAATGGAAGACGCGGTCGGCGATGGTGAGGGTGTCTGGGGTGGTCATGAGGGTGTGGACGAACGGGATGCGAAACGGCCGCCGGGGTGACGGTTCCGTACAAGGATAATCCATTTGCGAGCCTTCGTTTTGCCTCGTCTGGCCTGAGGCTCAGCCGGCAATGCGCTCATTTTGTAGTCGGGCTTTGTATTGATTTGTATAAAATAGGTTTTCGAACCATCCGGCCGAATCCGCGCAATGGGATGTCGGTCAGGATCATGCCAAAACCAGGGAGGGTACGATATGTTGGGGACCAGAAAAACTTTGGTGGCAGCCTTGGCTGTGTCCGTGTTTGCGACCGGCTGCGCCACGGACGGCAATGGCGGCGGCTGGGGGACCAAGCAATCGATCGGCACGGCCATCGGGGCGGTGGCCGGCGTGCTTCTGGGCAGCCAGATTGGCGGAGGGTCGGGGCGCACCGTTGCGATGATCGCCGGCGCGCTGGCCGGCGGCGCGTTGGGTAACTGGATCGGCTCCAGCCTGGACGCCAAGGATCAGGAAGCGTTGGCGGCCAGCACGCAACGTGCCCTGGCCAGCGGACAGGCTCAGACCTGGACGTCTGATCATAGCGGCGCAAAGGCCACCATCCGGCCCGTGTCGTCCAAGACGCAGACGCATGAAGCATCCCTCAAACGTTCCCAGAACGTCGTCCAGGTCAAGACCCTGACCGCCCTGAACGAAACCTGGCAGGCGAAATCCTCGACCAATTTGCGTGCCGGGCCTGGCACGTCGAATGCCAAGATTGGCAGCCTGTCCGGCGGGCAGACGTTTACCGCATTGGGACGGACCGCAGATGACTGGATCGCGGTCGGTCGCAAAGGCGTGACGGTCGGTTATGTGTATGGTCCGCTGGTCAAACCGGTTGCCGTCGCAAAGGCAGATCAGGCGGTCGATCTCGACAACATCACGGTCGCGCAGGCGCAGTCGCAGGGCTTCGATCTGGACACGATCGAACCCGCGAAGCCGGTCGTGGATCAGGTTGCCGTCCAGACGACGTGCCGCACGGTGCAGTATGACGTCACGACGGCCAAGGGCAGCGAGTCCAAGACGGTTGATGCGTGCCAGCAACCGGATGGCGCGTGGCAGATCGGGTGAAGCTGATGGATCGACGTGTATTGGTGCTGGCAGTGGCGGGGGCCTTTGCATCTGGTCCCGTGTGGGCTGAATCTTCCCGCCTGGCGTTTTCCAAGGCGGAAAACATCGAGATCTTCGTCGAGCATGCGACGGGGACGCCGTGGTGCTCCGATCATCCCGATCTGCGGGTGGTTTTCCATGGGTCGACGGACCTGGGAGCCCTGGAGCGCCTGATGCCCAAGCTGGGAGCCTTGATGGGGCAGCAGTGTCCGCAGGCCAGTTCACTGACCTGGCAGGGCCAGGACAAGGCGGGCAAGGCGGTTACGAACGGCAGCAGTAGCAAGGCCGCGCAATGGCGGATGGTGCTGGCGCCTGCGTCTTCCGGCAGTGGCGTGGTGGCGGCTGCCCCTGCGGCCCCGGCAACGACGCCCGCAGCGCCGGTACCGGCCGCGACCCCGGCCCCGGCAACGACGCCCGCAACCCCGGCACCGGCTGCAACCCCGGCACCGGTTGCGATGGCGCCCGCAGCTTCGGTTGCAGCGTCCGCCGCTGCGGCGCCGGCCGTGACGGCTGCGGGGAGCCCTGAGGCAGTGCCTGCAACCGTACCCGCAGACAAGACCGCAGACGACAATGCTGCCGCCGAGCAGGCAGCGATTGAAAAGGTCGCTGCGGAAAAACGGGCGCTCGAGCAGGCAGCGGCAGAAAAAGCGGCCGCTGAGGCCCGGCAGCAAACCTTGGGCGCGGCGGATTTCGACGTCAAGGGCTGGAAGCCGCAAAGCGAAGCCGCCGTGCTGGCGGCTTCCCCGTTCCTCAAGGAAATGCAGGACCAGAATGGCTGCAAGATCCGCGCCGGGTTCAATCTCGGGCAGGACGCGCAGTACGTGTCCTTGCTGTCAGAGGGGGTGACATGCACGGCGGGCGGATATGCCCAGGGTACTGGCAGATTGACCTTGCAGCGTTCGGATGGCGCCGTGATCGGGCGCACGAACAAGCTGTATTTCAACAATGGCTATGCCTTCGACGAGCCGGTCCAGACAGCGGCGCTCGTGGGGACCAATGGCAAGGACACGCTGTGGTTCGGCCTGGGCAACAGCCCGGCGTTTCAGGCTTACTTCCTGCTGCGGGTGCGGGTGGCGGCCGGGTATGTGTTCTCTTCGCTGGACGTGAACGGCAATCTCGACGTGCTGACGGCGCAGGACGGCACCTTCAGGCAGGCTGCCGACATCAGCCAGGCCTTGAACGCCTCCTTGACCGCCTTGCAGACGGTCGCCTTGCCGCAGGCACGATCCGTCAACGTGCGCTTCTCGGACAGTCTGGAAGGTCTCCTGAACGGGGACCGCGAACACATGATGTATGCCATCCAGGCAAGCCGTGACTGGAATTACGCCAAGCGTGTCGCGGTGGGGGACTGGAAATACCAGTTGGCGCGTGGGGACAACTATGTTTTCGCCCGCGAGAAACGCAAGGCCGAACAAGAGCGCCAGCGCCAGCAGCAGGCCGAGCGGGCGGAAGCCCAGCGCCAGCAGCAACTGGCCTGGGAAAAACGCCGCGCTCTGCAGAATCAGGCCCAGAAGGCGGAGCGGCAACTGGCGCAGTACCAGGAACTGGTGAGCAAGGACAAGGCCGCGCCGGACAGCCTGTTGCAGCAGTACTTCGTTCGTTCGACGCCTTATGTCCCCTTCCAGGGGCGGGCGTATGCGCGGCTGTATTCCGGGGGGGCGATGGACTTCCAGCAGATCGTGCGCGTCAGCGGGCATGATGATGCCGAGGCGGTGGTGGACTACCCCTACGACTTGCGGATTTCGGGCGGCCAGGATCTGAAAGAATCCTGGTATGCGGTGCGCGGCAAGGCGACGGCGGATCCGAAACGACTGGACGAGGATGGCTTGCCGATGACGGTCGTCATGCCAGGTGCTGACAATGGGGTGCAGCCTTGCAAAAAAGAGGGATGTGCCGATCTGGCCGATCCATTGACGGTCATGCGGTTGCTGCATGGCGTGCCCGACTGGACGCCGGAAGCGGCGCAGCGGCAAATCGACCAGGCCAGGGCTGAAGGGTGATGAAGATGGACAAGCAAAAGAAAATCCTGGCCCTCGGGGGGGCGGCTGCGGTCGTCGTGGTGGGTGGATGGCTGGTGGCGTCTTCGGTTGCCACCAGCCGCGCGGAGGACGCGCTGTATCGCTTCCTGGATCAGTACGATTTGCGCGATGCCGTGCATTGGCAAGATCTCTCCGCATCCCCTCTGGGTTCCGCGACGCTGAAGGACGTGACGATCCGGCTTGGGGGTGGCGGGGACGTGGGGCAAATCGCCATCGAGCGCGTCACCTTGTCCGATCTGGAAAATTCCGCCGATCGCAAGACGGCGCACATCGAGATGACGGCGATTTCAAGCCGGGATGGATTCAGCCCCCTGGCGCAAACGGATCTGGTCCGGGCGGGCGGGCGTACCGATCTGCCGCCTTTCTCGCTCAAGCTGTCCTGGGACCTGGATGATCGGGCCGATCAGGGGGCATTGCGGTTTTCCCTGGATCAGCCGGATGCCTTCCAGGGGGACTTCAGCCTTGAACTGACGCGCTTGCGCGATCTGGTGCGTTGGGCGGATCGTCTGGCGGATAGCAAGGCCGAAGAAATCCCCGGCATGCTGGGGGGCGCCGCCTTTTTCGGGCCTCTGGGCGCCCTGGCGGCGGTGAGCCAGAAACTGCAGCAACTGGAGATTCGCTCCGTGACCGCCAGCGTGAAGGACGAAGGATATGTCAAACGTGCTCGCGCATTGGTGGCGCGGCATGACTTTGCCGCTGTGCCGGGCCAGGAGGCGGCCGCCAAGCAGCGTGCCAAATGGCTCGAGGAAAAAGCGGATCAGGGCAAGGATCAGTGCAAGCGCGACGCCGAGGCCGTATTCGACGGAGCGCCTTTGCGGCCCGATGATTGCCTTGCGCTGCTGGATTTCGTGATGGGTGGTTCGTCCACGCTGTCGATGAAAATGGCACCGGCGCGCCCCGTCTCCCTGGAGCAGCTTTTCGGCGGTGCAGGACGACGTGATCCTTATCGTCCCTTGCGTTTGCTGGAAATGCGCCTGGACAATTGAAGTCCGGCGTGCGCCGCCTTTACGGTCGAACCCGGCTGTCCCTCAGATCCGCGCAGATCGCCTCGGCCGCGTCCACCAGGCGCGGCCCCGGCCGGTGCAGCTGGTCGGGATCGACCGCATAGATGCGGCCCGCGTGGGCGGCCGCCAGGCCATGTTGCGTCCACCAGGCCCGCCGGGCGGCCAGGGTTTCGCGGCCGTAGGGCGACATGATCAGCACGCGGGGATTCAGGTGCAGCACCGATTCCACGCTGACCTGCGGCGCGGGGATGGCGCTGTCCGCGTAGGGGTTGACGCCGCCGCAGCGCGCCAGCAGATCGTTGGTCAGGGGATCCCGGCCCAGCGTGTACAGCGGGTCGGCGCTGATTTCGATGAAGACGGTCTGCGGCGGGGGCTGCGCCGGCCGCAGGGCGCGGATGCGGCGTTCCAGTCCGCGCGCGGCGGCGTCGGCCGTGGCGCCGGTGCCCAGGCGTTCGCCCAGGGCCCGGATCAGGGCCGGGATGTCGTCCAGCGATTTCGGGTTTGCGTACACCAGGGGCACGCCCAGCGGAGCCAGGCGCCGTTCCAGGGATCGTGTGCCGTCGGTCGGCTGCCAGCCGACCACCAGGGTCGGATGCAGGGTCAGGATGGTTTCCTCGCTGAACTGGATGCCGTCGCCGATGCGCGGAATCGCGAGCGCGTCGGCGGGGTAGTCGCTGCGCAGGACGGTGCCGACGATGTCGGCGCCGGCCCCGGCGGCGTAGACCAGTTCCGTGGCGCTGGGCGCCAGGGTGATGACGCGGGGCGAGGTGTGGGGCCGTGTCGGCGTGGTGGCTGCCGCGTCGGAGATGCCCGCCCAGGCGGCGAACAGGCCGAGGCAGAGGGCGGCCGCCAGGTGTGGCAGGCGTTGCCAGCTCCTGTCGAGACCGCTCGCTGTCCGCCGTCTCATGCCTACATCCGCCAGGACAGGTTCACGAACACGTTGGAACCCGGCGTGTTGTAACCGTCCACCAGCACATAGTCCTTGTCCAGCACGTTGTTCCAGCGCACCTGCACGCCCAGCGACTTGCTGAAGTCGTAGGCGGCGGTCAGGTTGACCAGGGAATAGCCGCCGAGGCGGGTTTGTTCTGATTGGAATGTAAGAGGGTGTGAGACTGAATCATACCGGTTGCCGGTGTACTGGTATTCGGCTCCCAACTTTAAGGCCCGGATGCGATGTTCGATGCCGACGTGGAAAACCTGGCGGGCGCGGCGGATCAACTGGCTGTTGGTACCGGGGGCAGGGTCATCGTTACGCGGATCCAGGAAGTCGGCACTGGCGCGGATGGTGGTGTCGCCGAAGTTATGTTCTCCGGAAAGCGTGACTCCTCGGATGGTGGCACTATCCAGATTGTTGGATTTGAACAAGGCGTTGTCCCACACGATCAGATCGCGAATCTTGTTCTGGAATAGCGTCAGGCGGGCTTGGGTCCGCTCGCCAGCGTAGGTGATATGGGCCTCAATGTTGCGGGATTTCTCCGGTTTGAGATCCGGGTTGACGGAGCCCGGATAGTACATGTCGTTGAATGTCGGGGCATGGAAGCCCGTATCACCCGCCACGCCGATCTGCCAGGCATCCGTCAGGTCGAAATCCAGCCCCAGGCTACCTGTCGCCTGATTACCGTAATCGGTGTAGTTGTCGTTGCGGACACTGGCCTGGGCATGCAGGCGGTCGATACGGCCCTTGTAGATCAGGGCGATGGCATTCGTGTTCCGATCTGTCCTGTCATATTGAGTGTTGCTTTGGATACGCTCTTCCACGCGTTCTGTGATGAGAGACAGTCGGTGCTGTGGCAGGAATTGCCAGTTGTTCTGCCAGGAGAGGGTGCGGCGCTGGCTGGCCGTGTAGTTGGTGGACACCGGATCTCGGGACTCGACGGCATCCTTGTTCCAGCCGAAGCGCAGCACGCTTTCCCATTGGGCTGTGATGCGGTCCGTCGAGGTGATCGCGTAAGCTTGCTGTCGGTACAGGCTGTAAACGTTGCCCAGCGGATAGCTTGGCCAGGCGCTGAAGTCTGCGTTATCGAAGTCCCCATCGGTATAGCCGTTGTAAGCCGTCAGTCCGATGTGATGGCCTTCCGCCCAGCGATACCCCAGGGTGCCGGAAACGGCATGGCTGCGGTAACCGTCCTTGTCAGCGTAGTGGTTGGTATCAGGCCAGTCATTGGAGTACTTGGGGCGCTGCGAATCAAACCCCTTGCTGGTTGTAGCGCTTGTCGCAAAACTGTAATCCCAGCCGTTGCTGGCGCCTGACAGGCCCAGGCTGGACTTGGCCGTTTCATAGGTGCCGTAGCCAACGTTCGCCCAGGCGGACAGGGGGCGATCCTGTTCGCCTTTTTTGGTAATGATGTTGATCACGCCACCGATGGCGTCCGATCCGTACACGCTGCTGGCAGCGCCGCGCAGGATCTCGATGCGCTCGACCATGGCCGGGTCGATAGCGGGGAGGTTGACACCGCCCGACGTCGCGCCGTTGATCCGCATGCCATCGACCAGCACCAGCGTATGGGAGGAGTTTGCACCACGCATGAAGAGGCTGGTGATCGTTTGCGGCCCGCCATAGGTCGTGAATTGCACGCCCGGCTGGCGCCCGATGATCTCGGCGATGCTGTCGCCGCGCGCCTCGGCCAGTTGTTTCGGGCCGATGACGGTGACGTCACCCACCACATCGGCCAGGGGTTCGGGGCTGCGGCTGGCGGTGACGACGATGTCCCGCAGCGTCGGCACGGCGGTGTCGGGGGCGGTTTGGGCCGTGGCGGCCAGGGGAAACAGACAGCAGACGGCCGCAAGGCGGCGCGGGAAGGAAGCGGACATGATGGGGCCCTGTATGGCGCGCGTCCCCGCACGCCGGTCTGGAAAAATGCCCCCACGCTGCGCCTTCGGCTTGCTGCCCCCCGAGGGGGCTTTTTGCCTTAGGGCTGCCTGGCGGCAAGAAACGCCCGAGGGCCTGGTTCCGTCGCTGGAGGAGGATGCCGATGGCCGCGCCGGGCGGGGTCAGGTGTCGAAGCAGGCCGGTATCGGGCTGGCGGGCGTCGGCCTGGGGCCGGGCGCGCGCACCGTTGCGGGGGCAGCACAGCTGGGCTCGCGGAAGAGCCGTCTGTTTCCCGTTTGAATGCGCCGGCGCGGGTGGCGCGGCGCATACCTGTTTCGTTGCGAAATATAGCATGCGGTCTTCCGGGACAAGAGTGATAACCTTGCCGGGCTCGCGGTCCGCCGCCACCCGGCGAACAGGACGCGATCCACAGGAGTGCCGCCGTCATGTCTTTCGATATCCCCGCCGTCGTCCCGGTCCGTGACGACGCCCTGTCCGCCCGCCTGTCCGCCCGCATCGACGGCAAGACCAAGCCGCGCGGCAGCCTGGGGCGGCTGGAATCCCTGGCGCACCGGATCGGCATGGTGCGCCGCACCCTGGCGCCGCGCCTGTCCCCGCCCACGGTCTTCGTCTTCGCCGCCGACCATGGCGTGGCCGACGAGGGCGTGTCGGCCTATCCCCAGGACGTCACCTGGCAGATGGTGGAAAACTTCCTGGCGGGCGGGGCGGCCATCAATGCGCTGGCGCGCCAGCAGGGCGTGACGCTGCGCATCGTCGATGCCGGCGTCAAGCACGATTTCGGTCTCCGGGACGGGCTGATCGACCGCAAGATCCGGCCCGGCAGCGGCAATCTGGCGGTGGAACCGGCCATGACGGCGGCGGAATGCGCCCGGGCGCTGCAGGCGGGGGCGGATCTGATGGCCGGCGTGGACAGCGCGGTGATCGGTTTCGGTGAAATGGGGATCGCCAACACCACGCCCGCCGCCGCCCTGATGCATCGCCTGACCGGCATCCCCATCGCGGATTGTGTGGGGGCGGGCACGGGGGTGGACGCAGCCGGCCTGGCGCGCAAGGCCGATGTCATCGAGCGGGCTGCGCGGCTGCATGCCGGGGCGCGCGCCCCGCTGGACGCGCTGGCGGCGGTCGGTGGCCTGGAAATCGCCATGATGACGGGCGCCATGCTGGGCGCGGCGTCCCGCCGCCGGATCCTGCTGATCGATGGCTTCATCGCCACGTCCGCGCTGCTGGTGGCCGCTCGCCTGAGCCCGGCGATCCTGGACTATTGCGTGTTCTGCCACCAGTCCGACGAGCGCGGCCACGCCCGCATGTTGCGCAGCCTGGATGCCTGGCTTTTGCTGGACCTGGGGCTGCGCCTGGGCGAGGGCACCGGCTGCGTCCTGGCCTGGCCGCTGGTGCAGGCCGCCGCCGCGTTTCTATGCGACATGGCCAGTTTCGAGGATGCGGGGGTCAGCGGTGCGGGAGGGGGAATCTGATCACGCAATCCCCGTGACCACCAGCAGGGCGCGTTCAACCGCCTGGATCGTGGTCCCGTCCAGTTGCCCAAACATCGGGCCAATACGGGCTTTGGGCAGGGTCGAAATTTTATCCACCATCACCTGGGACTGGGTGTGCAGCCCATTGGCGGTGTTGGGTTCGACCGTGATCCTGAAATCGGCCTGGCGTATTTCGCTGGTGATGGGGCAGAGGATGACGCTGTCGAGTCCGGCCAGCAGGTCGGATTGAACGATCAGGGCAGGCCTGGGCTTGCCGTAGGCACCCGGCAGGGAAGCCGTAACCAGGCTGCCGCGTCGCATCAGCGCCAGCCTGCGATGTCGAGCGCGGCCGCCTCGGCCCATGCCAGGGCATCGTGTTCGGCAGGGTCGTTCTTGAGCGCGATGCACTGCGCTTTGATCCGCCGGGTGTAGTCGGGATCGCGGGTATCGGGAACCCACATGCGCAGACGGCGCAGCCCGTTGGGTGTCGGACGCGGGGACTGCGATGCCTTGTGGGAGAGTACGTGTGCCATGGGGCTACTCTGCTTGGAATGTCTGTACGATAGGCTACCCGGTGCCCATTTGGGCCGCAAGCATCCCTGTGGCCTTTTTATCCTTTGAACTGAGATGAACCGTCTGCATGATTCCGGACCTCAAAGACAGGCTTTCCGGCCTGGCTTCCTGCATCACGAAATCCGCCTCTTTTTCACCGCCCTGCAGTTCTTCACCCGCCTGCCGGTTCCGGCCTGGGTGGGGTTCCGGCCCGCGTGGCTGCAGCATTGCACACGCTACTACCCGCTGGTCGGCTGGGTGGTGGGCGGCGCGACGGCGCTGGCGTTCTGGCTGGCGCATACGATCTGGCCGCAGCCGGTCGCGGTGCTGCTGTCCATGGCCGCCGGGCTGGCGCTGACCGGGGCGTTTCACGAGGACGGCTTCGCCGACGTCTGCGACGGCCTGGGCGGGACGGTGTCCAGGGAACGCGCGCTGGACATCATGAAGGATTCGCGCCTGGGCACCTACGGCGTGGCTGGCCTCGGCCTGATGCTGGCACTGAAATTCGCCGTCCTGAACGCGCTGCCGCCCGCCTGGGTCGCCGCCGCGCTGCTGCTGGCGCATCCGGCCTCGCGACTGGGGTCGGCGTTGCTGATCTGGCGCATGCGCTATGCGCGGGAAGAGGGCAAGGCCAAGCCGCTGGGGCGCCGCATGCGGGACGGGGAATTCATGACGGCGGCGGTCTGCGGCCTGCTGCCCGCCTTGATTCTGGCGGTGGCGGGGCCGCTGCCCGCGGCCGGGATCGGCTGGGCGCTGGCGGCCGCTCTGGTTGGGGCGGCCTGGATGGCGCGCGTGCTGAAGCGCCGTCTGGGCGGGTATACGGGCGATGGCCTGGGGGCGGCGCAGCAGCTGAGCGAACTGGGCTGTTATCTGGGCGTATTGGCGCTGGCCGTATGATGGGGCCGGACGGAGCCCCGGCGTCCGGACGATCGGGGCGCGGTGACCGCCGTGCCCGGGATTTCAGGCGTGCGAGGCGGCCGGGCGACCGCCGGACAGGAAGTCCAGGATGCGCTGCACCAGTCCGGCGCGCGGCTGGGCGGCGCGGGCCGCGCGCGCGGCACGTTCTTCGGCCATCAGGCGTTCGAAGGCTTCGTTGACGGGATAGTTCGAGAAGGGGGCCAACATGATGCTGTCCTTATCGCAGAAGAGTAAATTAGGTGTAAATACCTATAGGGTAAACCCTAGGATACTTGAATCGGGGCAAATCGCCAAACGCGCGCCATGCGGCTTTTGCTGATCCGCCACACCGCGCCCGACATCCAGCCCGGCCACTGCTACGGCCGGCTGGACGTGCCCGCACGGGTGCCTGAATTGGCCGCCTGGCTGGCGGACTGGGACGCGGGCCGTCATCCCGGCCAGCCGTGGCGCGGATACGGACGGCTGCTCAGCAGCCCGGCCCTGCGCTGCGCCGAACTGGCTGGCGCCCTGTCGGTCCGCCTGGGCCTGGCGGTGGAACAGGACCCCTGCTGGCGCGAAATGGACTTCGGTGCCTGGGAAGGACGGTCCTGGGACGCCATCGGCCGGAAGTCGGTCGATGACTGGGCGGCCGATCCCGTCCACCATGCGCCGGGCGGCGGAGAATCGGCCCTGGCCATGATGCGACGGGTCGCGCAAGGCGGCGCATCCGTGCGCGCGGCGGAGCGGGATGCCATCCTGGTCTGCCATGGCGGCACCATCCGCATGCTGCGGGCCTGGCACGCCGCCCGGGGCGTGACGACGGCCCTGGCCGATTCCGCGCCGCCGCCCGGCGCGATCGTGATGCTTGAGCTATAAAGTTTCAGCTGCCGATCCCCTGCGGCGCCCGCGCCCCGGCGCGACACGCGACGATACAATGGGGCCTTCCCTCTGTCTCGCCCGGATCGACCCGTGACCTACCCCGCCTTGCCCCATCCCATCGAATCCTATACGCGCGGGGCCGAATTCGTGCGCCTGCTGGGCCGGCGCATCGTGGTGCTGGACGGGGCCATGGGCACCATGATCCAGCGCTACAAGCTGACCGAGGCCGATTTCCGGGGCGAGCGCTTCGCCGATCACGACCGCGACCTGAAGGGCGACAACGAACTGCTGTCCCTGGTGCGGCCCGACGTCATCCGCGAGATCCACCGGGCCTACCTGGACGCCGGCGCCGACGTGGTCGAGACCAACACCTTCGGCGCCACGCGGGTGGCCCAGGGCGACTACGGACTGCCGGAACTGGCCTACGAACTGAACGTGGCTTCGGCGCGGCTGGCGCGCGAGGCCTGTGACGCGGTGTCGACGCCCGACCATCCCCGCTTCGTGGCCGGGGCCGTCGGGCCGCAGCCCAAGACGGCGTCCCTGTCGCCGGACGTGAACGACCCGGGCGCGCGCAACGTCACCTTCGAGGAACTGCGCGTGGCCTACACCGAGCAGGTCAATGGCCTGATCGACGGCGGCGCGGACCTGCTGCTGATCGAGACCATCTTCGACACGCTGAACGCCAAGGCGGCCATCTTCGCCATCGAAACCATTTTCGAGGAGCGCGGCATCCGCCTGCCGGTGATGATCTCCGGCACGGTGACCGACGCGTCCGGGCGCATCCTGTCGGGCCAGACGGTCGAGGCCTTCTGGAATTCGGTGCGTCACGCGCGCCCCGTCACCATCGGCCTGAACTGCGCGCTGGGCGCGGCGCTGATGCGCCCCTACGTGGCCGAGCTGTCCAAGCTCTGCGACACCTACGTCTGCGTCTACCCCAACGCCGGCCTGCCCAATCCGATGGCGGAAACGGGCTTCGACGAGACGCCTTCGGACACCTCCGGCCTGCTGGAGGAATTCGCCCGGGCCGGGCTGGTGAACGTGGTGGGCGGCTGCTGCGGCACCACGCCGGACCACATCCGCGAAATCGCCCGCAAGGTGCGCGACCTGCCGCGTCGCCAGCCGCCCGTCATCCCGGTCAAGACCCGCCTGTCCGGCCTGGAGCCGCTGAACTTCGACCGCGAGACGCTGTTCATCAACGTGGGCGAGCGCACCAACGTCACCGGCAGCAAGATGTTCCTGCGCCTGATCCGCGAGGAAAAATTCGACGAGGCCCTGTCCGTGGCCCGCCAGCAGGTGGAAAACGGCGCCCAGATCATCGATGTGAACATGGACGAGGGCATGCTCGATGCCCTGGCCATCATGCCGCGCTTCCTGAACCTGCTGGCGTCCGAGCCGGACATCTCGCGCGTGCCGGTGATGATCGACAGCTCGAAATGGCCGGTGATCGAGGCCGGCCTGCGCTGCGTGCAGGGCAAGTGCGTGGTCAATTCGATTTCCATGAAGGAAGGCGAGGGCCCCTTCATCGAGCAGGCCAGGCTGTGCCGCAAGTACGGCGCGGCGGTGGTGGTCATGGCCTTCGACACCGACGGCCAGGCCGACACCCTGCGGCGCCGCATCGACATCTGTTCCCGGGCCTACGACATCCTGGTGAACCAGGTGGGCTTTCCGCCCGAGGACATCATCTTCGACCCCAACGTCTTCGCCATCGCCACCGGGATCGACGAGCACAACCACTACGCCGTGGACTTCATCGAGGCCACCGGCTGGATCACGGAAAACCTGCCGCATGCCCGCGTCTCGGGCGGGATTTCCAACGTCAGCTTCTCCTTCCGCGGCAACGAGGCCATGCGCGAGGCCATCCACGCGGTATTCCTGTATTACGCGGTGCAGCGCGGCCTGACCATGGGCATCGTCAACGCCGGCCAGCTGGGCGTGTATTCCGACCTGGACAAGCAGGTGCGCGACCTGGTCGAGGACGTGGTGCTCGACCGGCCGGAGCCGGCCGGCAGGACCGATCCGGCCGACGAGCGCACGTCCACCGAGCGCCTGGTGGAACTGGCCGAGACCATCAAGGGTTCGGGCGCGAAGAAGGAAGAGGACCTGACGTGGCGCCAGGGCGCGGTGCGCGAGCGCCTGACGCATTCCCTGGTGCATGGCATCACCACCTTCATCGTCGAGGACACGGAAGAAGTCCGCCAGGAAATCATGTCGGCCGGCGGGCGGCCCATCGAGGTCATCGAGGGTCCGCTGATGGACGGCATGAACGTGGTGGGCGACCTGTTCGGCTCGGGCAAGATGTTCCTGCCCCAGGTGGTGAAGTCCGCGCGTGTGATGAAGCAGGCCGTGGCGCACCTGCTGCCCTTCATCGAAGAGGAAAAGCGCCAGCTGGCCGAGGCCGGCGGCGACGTGCGTTCCAAGGGCAAGCTGGTCATCGCCACGGTCAAGGGCGACGTGCACGACATCGGCAAGAACATCGTCACCGTCGTCCTGCAATGCAACAACTTCGAGGTCGAGAACATGGGCGTGATGGTGCCCTGCGCCAAGATCCTCGAGAAGGCCAAGGAAATCGGCGCCGACATGGTGGGCCTGTCGGGCCTGATCACGCCCAGCCTGGAGGAAATGGCCTACGTGGCGTCGGAAATGCAGCGCGACCCGTATTTCCGCGAGCGCAACGTCCCGCTGCTGGTGGGCGGGGCCACCACCAGCAAGGTCCACACCGCCGTGAAGATCGCGCCCAACTACGAAGGCCCGGTGATCTACGTGCCCGACGCCAGCCGTTCCGTGGGCGTGGCCACCAGCCTGATGTCCGACCAGGCCGCGACCTATCTCGAGGGCGTCGCCGACGAATACGAGCGGGTGCGCGAACGCCACGCCAACCGCCAGGCCACGCCGATGCTGACCATCGGGCAGGCGCGCGCGAACAAGCCGACGATCGACTGGGCGCACTACGCGCCGCCCCGGCCGAAGTTCATCGGCCGGCGGACGTTCCAGCACTACGACCTGCACGAGATCCTGAAATTCCTGGACTGGACGCCGTTCTTCCAGTCCTGGGGCCTGATGGCCCAGTTCCCGGCCATCCTGACCGACGAGGTCGTGGGCGAGGAAGCCAGCAAGCTCTACGAGGAAGGCCAGGCCATGATGAAGCGCATCGTCGAGGGCCGCTGGCTGACGGCCAACGGCATCGTCGCCTTCTACCCGGCCAACAGCGTCAACGACGACGACATCGAGATCTACCGCGACGAGACCCGCAGCGAGGTCCTGCTGACCTGGCGCGGCGTGCGCCAGCAGACGGCCAAGCGCGAGGGCGTCGACAACAAGTGCCTGGCCGACTTCATCGCGCCCAGGGATTCCGGCGTGACCGACTACATCGGGATGTTCGCGGTCACGGGCGGCATCGGCATCGAGAAATACGAAAAGCAGTTCCAGGACGCCGGGGACGACTATTCCGTCATCATGCTCAAGGCCCTGGCCGACCGCCTGGCCGAGGGCTTCGCCGAGACCCTGCATGCCCGGGTGCGCCGCGACCTGTGGGGCTATGTGCCCGACGAGTCCCTGCCCAACGAGGAAATCATCGCCGAAAAATACCAGGGCATCCGTCCGGCGCCCGGTTACCCGGCCTGCCCGGAACACCTCGTCAAGCGGGAAATGTTCGACCTGCTGGACTGCGGCGAGATCGGCATGCGGCTGACGGAAGGGTTCGCCATGATGCCGGCCTCCAGCGTCTGCGGCTTCTACCTCAGTCATCCGCAGGCAAAATACTTCAACGTCGGCAACATCGGCGCCGACCAGGTGGCCGACTACGTCCGCCGCACGGGGCGCGACGAGGAAGACGTGCGCCGCACCCTGGCCAGCGTGCTGCGCTGAGGCGGACGATGCGCCGCGCCCGTCCCGGAGACGATCATGCCGCGCGATGACGCGGCCCGGCGCCGGGAACTGGGCGCCTTCCTGCGCAGCGCCCGGGCGCGCGTCGCGCCGGCCGACCACGGCCTGCCGCCCGGCGTCCGGCGCCGCACGCCGGGCCTGCGGCGCGAGGAGATCGCCCAGCTGTGCGGCATCAGCACCACCTGGTACACCTGGATCGAGCAGGGGCGCGAAGTGTCCGTATCCGTGGACGTCTGGTGCCGCCTGGCCGAGGCCCTGCGGCTGGCGCGCGCCGAGCGGCATTATCTGTTCAGCCTGGCCGAATGCGCCGATCCGGAGGCCGGCCGCCTGGACGCGATCGCCCTGCCCGACGGCCTGCAGGATTGCGTCGACAGCATCCGCTGCCCGGCCTACGTGCTGGACCAGTCCTGGAACGTGCTGGCCTGCAACACCGCCCTGCTGCGGGTATTCGACGGCTGGCCCGCGCGCGGGCAGCCCAACCTGCTGCGCTACATCTTCCTGGATCCGGCCGCGCGCACGCTGGTGGTGGACTGGGAAGAGCGCGCCAGCCGGGTGGTGGCCGAATTCCGCGCCGACGTGGCGGCGCTGGCGGGCGAGCCGGGCATCGGCGCGCTGGTGGCCGAACTGCAGGCCGGCAGTCCCCTGTTCGCCCGGGCCTGGACGCGCCAGGTCGTGGTGGACCGGGAAGGCGGCCTGCGCGAATTCCAGCACCCGGCGGACGGGAGGCTGCGCTTCCGGCAGTTCACCTTCCGGCTGGCGATCCGGCCGGACTGCAAGCTGGTGATGCTGCTGAACGATTGAGCGCGGTCCGGGGCCGGCCCGGTTAGTTCCGGGCCCGCAACTGGCTGCCCGCGCGCGCCGGCAGGCGCCGGAAGGACAGGGCGGACGCCGCGACGATCAGGGCGATGACCGCGAATCCCCACATCACGTCGATGCGGTCGGCCTCGGCGCCGCCGCGCAGCGTCATGCTGAGATTCAGGGTCATCGCCGCGCAGGCCACGCCCAGGCTGATGCCCAGCTGCTGGGCCGTGGCGGCGAAGCTGCTGGCGCGGCTCATCTGGGCGGAATCCAGGTCCGCGTAGGTCAGGGCGTTGACGGCGGTGAACTGCAGCGAGCGGAAGAAGCCCCCGACCAGCAGGACCGCCACCATGGCCCAGATCGGCGTGTCGGCCCGGAACAGGGCGCAGGCGGCGATGCAGATCGCCGCGATCAGGGCGTTGACGACCAGCACCTGGCGGAAGCCGAAGCGGCGCACGATGGGCGTGGCCACCAGCTTCATGAGCATCGCCCCGGCGGCCGAGGTGAAGGTGATCATCCCGGCCGAGAATGCCGACAGGCCGAAGCCCACCTGCAGCAGGATGGCCAGCAGGAAGGGCGAGGCGCCGACGGAGAAGCGGCACAGGTTGCCGCCCAGCACCGATACGGCGAAGGTCTGGGTGCGCAGCAGGCTCAGGTCGATGATGGGATAGGTGACGTGGCGGGCGTGGCGGATGTACAGGACGCCGCAGACCAGGCCCAGGACCAGCAGCCCCAGGGTCGGCCAGACGCCCAGGCTGCCGTGGCCGGCGGCCTCCAGGCAGGTCATCAGGGCCGCCATGGCGACGCCGCTGAGCAGGAAGCCCGCGGTGTCCAGCCGGTGCCGGCTGTCGGGCGCGTCGCGGGTGATCCAGCGCCGCACCATGACGATGCCCAGGGCGCCCACGGGGATGTTGATCAGGAAGATCCAGTGCCAGGACGCGTAGGTGACCAGGAAGCCGCCGACCGGCGGGCCGATGACCGGCCCCAGCAGGGCGGGGATGGTCAGGAAGGCCATGGCCTTGAGCAGTTCGGCCTTGGGGATGCGGCGCAGCAGGATGATGCGTCCGACCGGCACCATCATGGCGCCGGCGGCGCCCTGGACGACCCGGGCGGCGACCAGCTGGCCCAGGGTGCCGCTGGCCGCGCAGGCGACGGAGCTCAGGGTGAACAGCGCGATGGCCGCCAGGAACACGGCGCGTGCGCCGAACCGGTCCGCCGCCCAGCCGCTGATGGGCACGAACACCGCCGTCGCCAGCAGGTAGGACGTGATGGCGACGTTCATGTGCACCACCGTGGTGCCGAAATCCAGCGCCATGGTGGGCAGGGCGGTGGCGACGACGGTGGAATCCAGCATCTGCATGAACAGCGCGCAGCCCACGATGAAGGGGATCATCCGGATTTCGCGGGACGAGGCGGCGGGCGGGGTGGGGACGCGGGGCGGGGATTCGGGCATGGACGGGCTGGAGCGGGGCCGAGTGCAGTAAACTTGGGACCCATCGGTCATGGAGATCGGCTACGGCACTATTATGGCAAACAACTTCACCTCTGAACTGACCCAGTTCCTGAATCAGTACAAAACGGATCATCCCGACACGGAATCGCGCCAGTTCGCCGGCCGCGCCCGCCTGTGGGACAAGGAACTGGATCCGGAGCAGCAGGAAGGCTTCCGGGCCGCCCGCGTGCCCCAGGATCCCTACGTCTACTATCAGAAGGCCTGACCGGGGCCCATGCCGCCCCGGCCGCCCGATCCCGGGCTGGACGCCCTGATGGCGCCCGCGGAAGACAGCACCCCCGACGTGGTCGACCACGTCGCCCTGGCGCGCCTGTACGGCGAGCCGCTGTTCGCCATCCCCCAGGACCTCTACATTCCGCCCGACGCCCTCGAGGTCTTCCTGGAAGCCTTCGAGGGGCCGCTGGACCTGCTGCTCTACCTGATCCGCAAGCAGAACTTCAACGTGCTCGACATCCCCATGGCCGAGGTCACCGCCCAGTACCTGGCCTATGTCGAGCAGGTGCGGCGGTCGAACCTGGAACTGGCGGGCGAATACCTGCTGATGGCGGCGCTGCTCATCGAGATCAAGTCGCGCATGCTGCTGCCGGTGCGCCAGTCCGACAGCGGCGAGGAAGCCGAGGATCCGCGCGCCGAACTGGTGCGTCGCCTGCTGGAATACGAACGCATGAAGCTGGCGGCCCGGCGGCTGGACGAGATGCCGCGCGCGGGGCGCGACTTCCTGGTGGCCAACGCCGCGGCCGATTTCGAGGTCGCGCGGCTGCTGCCGGAAGTGTCGGCGGACGACCTGCGCGAGGCCTGGTCGGCGATCATGCACCGGGCGCGCCTGAACGCCAGCCATCGCATCACCCGGGAACAGCTGTCCGTGCGCGACCACATGAGCCATATCCTGCGCCGCCTGTCGGACGTGCGCTTCATGGAATTCACCGAGCTGTTCCTGGAGCGCGTCCGTATGGGCGAGCCCGCCGCCGTCATCGTGGTCCATTTTCTGGCGCTGCTGGAACTGGCCCGCGAATCCCTGCTGGAAATCACCCAGGCGGCGCCTTACGCGCCGCTGTACGTCAGACTGTCCTACACGCGCTCGGCCTGAGGCCGCGCGCCGGAGAATCCCCCCGTGAAAGTCGTCCATTCCATCGAGGCGTTGCGCGACCAGCTGCGCGGCCAGCTGCGCGTCGCCTTCGTGCCCACCATGGGCAACCTGCATGCCGCGCACCTGTCGCTGATGCGGCTGGCGCGCCAGCACGGCGATCCCGTGGTCGCCAGCATCTTCGTCAACCGGCTGCAGTTCGGCCCGAACGAGGACTTCGACCGCTATCCCCGCACCCTGGCCGAGGACATCGAGAAGCTCGAGGCCGAGCGCGACGTCTACGTGCTGTTCGCGCCCGACGAGCGGGAACTGTACCCGGAGCCGCAGAACTTCCGCATCCAGCCCGCCGAGTCCCTGGGCAAGATCCTGGAGGGCGAGTTCCGGCCCGATTTCTTCATGGGCGTCAGCACCGTGGTGCTGAAGCTGTTTTCCTGTGTCCAGCCGCGCGTGGCCGTGTTCGGCAAGAAGGACTACCAGCAGCTGATGGTGGTGCGCGCCATGTGCCGCCAGTTCCAGCTGCCCGTGGAGATCATCGCCCACGAGACCGTGCGCGACGAAGACGGCCTGGCGCTGTCCTCCCGCAACCGTTATCTCAGCGCGCAGGAGCGGGCCGAGGCGCCCAATCTGTACGGCCTGCTGCAACGGGTGCGCGACCAGATCCAGTCCGGCCGGACGGATGCCGCCGCGGCGGAGGAGCAGGCCATGCGGACCCTGCGCGAGCGCGGCTGGGATCCCGACTACGTCGCGGTGCGCCGCCAGCGCGATCTGATGCCCCCCACCGCCCAGGAAATCCGCGATGGCGAACCCCTGGTCGTGCTGACGGCCGCCCGCCTGGGCGTGACGCGGCTGATCGACAACCTGGAGTTCCAAAGCCTGGATTCCCAGGGCGCGGCAAGCTGTCAGAACTGACAGGTGCGCCCCTCGGACGGGTCATGCAGAATCCCCCTGCATACAACAATGAACAGGGGGAGTCCATGCTGGAAAGCGATTCGATCCGAGAATGCCCGGATGGCCGGGAAACGCCACTGGGGTGCCTGACGGTCCGCGAACGGGAAGTGACGGACTATCTCACCCAGGGGCGGTCCAACAAATACATCGCCGTCGAGCTCGGGGTCACGCAGCGCACGATCGAAGCCCATCGGGCGCGGATATTCCAGAAACTGCGCGTGCGCAACGTGGTCGAATTGACCCGGTATTGCCTGTCCGGCCGCCCGGGCGGTCCGGATGCCGGCGCGGGCGATCCCGGATCGTCCGCCGCGGGCGCCTGCCCTGCGCCCATGCTCAGCGTGCGGCGCAGGCTTCGGCCGGTTTCGCGGCCAGTTCCTGGATGGGATCGATATCCGCCTGTCGGGTCAGCCGCGATTCCAGCAAGGGGGCCTGTCCGTCCAGCCGGGTCAGGCGCAAGACGTTCGACTGGATGAATTCCAGCGTGGCGCGAGCCTGGTCGCCGGTCTGCAGCACGATGCCGGTCGGCTCGGTCGACACCAGATGCCAGCAGCCCATGGACACCGAGGCCGCCGTGCCGTCCAGCGGCGTGCCGCGGGCGCGCCATTGACCGTCCGGCGCCAGGGTCAGGGTCATGCGTCGCGCGGGGCAGGCCTGCTGCCCGGCGGGACACGCGATGGTGCCCAGGTAGGTGCGGGTCTCGGCCAGTTCCCGGGGGATGTTCCCGGCGGCGGCCGGCCGGGCCTGCTGTCCGGTGGCGTCCGCCGCGCCGGCCCCGGCGCCGTTTTCCGGGGTCGGCTTTTTCTGGCTGTCGGCGCCGAATCCGAATTGCAGTTGCGCGGGGGCGACCGTGCCGGCGTCGCCCTGGGCGCGGTGCCGGGCATCGGACGTCGTGTCGCCGCGCGGTACGTCGTAGAAGCCGGGCTCGCGCTGCTGGGCGCAGGCGGCCAGCAGGGCCAGCAGCCCCAGGCTGAGCAGGCGGGGGATCGTATTGGAAAGGGCGCGCGGCATGGTCATGGCGGACAGGGTCGTGAAGCCGCCATTCTACGCATTTGCAGGAGGCTTGGCGATGGGATGCGGGGCGATGGCCGGGTGGGCGGACGGTCTGTTCCAGGGGCTGGCGCCCCTGGCCGCCGCGTCGCAGGGCGTGGCCGGCTGGGGCGCGTGTGGATCGGCCGTGGCGGCGTGCGCGTGCGCGGGTGCCCTGCTGGGACGCTGGGCCGAAGCCTATGCCGATCGCCTGGCGGCCGGCGCGCCGGCCACGGCGCGCACGCTGTGGACCGCGGCGGCGGAGGCCCCGTCCCGGCCCTGGCGTCCGGCCAGGGACGGCGCGATGGCGGCGCTGCTGGGGGCGGCGGCGGGGCTGCTGGCCGCCGGGGGCGGGCTCGGATTCGCGCCGCTGGTCCTCGTTCTGGCCGCGTTGGCCTGGATCGACGCGCGCAGCGGCCTCCTGCCGGACGCGCTCACCCTGCCGTTGATGGCGGCCGGCTGGCTGCTGGGCGCCCGGGACCCCGCATCCGCCGCCGGCGCGTCCGCCCTGGCCTGGGCGGGACTGGCCGGCATGGCCTGGCTGTACCGCCGCCTGCGCGGGCGGGACGGCTTCGGTGGCGGCGACGTGAAGTGCCTGGCGGCGCTGGCGGGCTGGCTCGGACTGGAAGCCGCCGTCGGCATCCTCTGGCTGGCCAGCGCGCTGGGGCTGCTCGGATGCCTGGGCCGGCGCGGCGGCTGGCGGCGGCCGTATCCCTTCGGGCCCTGCATCGCCCTGGCCGCCGGCGCATGGATGCTGGGCTGTCCCTGATCTCCGGGGCCGTGCGCCACGTCCGGCGGCCACCGCCGGTCGCGCGGGCTTGCGGTACAGTCATGATTCCGAATCATCATGCGGGGATGCCATGTTTTCCATCGGCCTGACCGGGGGCATCGGCTCGGGCAAGTCCAGGGTGGCCGACTGGCTGGCCGAATGGGGCGCCTCGGTCATCGACACCGACCTGATCGCCCATGAACTGACGGCGCCGGGCGGCGCCGCGATCGAGCCGCTGCGGGCGGTCTTCGGCGCGGATGCGATCGGGCCGGACGGCGCCATGGACCGGGACTGGATGCGCGCACGCGCCTTCGGCGATCCGGCGGCGCGGCGGCGGCTCGAGGCCGTGCTGCACCCCTTGATCGGCCAGGCCGTGCTGGACCAGGCGGAGCGGGCCAGGGGGCTCTATCTCGTGCTCGTCGTGCCCTTGCTGGTCGAATCCGGCCGCTGGCGCGACCGGGTGGATCGCATCTGCGTGGTCGACTGCGACCCCGAGACCCAGGTGAGCCGGGTGCGGGCGCGCAGCGGGCTGACGCGCGACACCATTGAGCGTATCATGTCCGCTCAGGCGTCCAGGGCGGATCGCTTGGCGGCGGCCGACGACGTCATCGTCAATGATGACTCGACCGATCTGGACACGCTGCGTCGGCGCGTGTGCCGGCTTCACCAGGCCTGGTGCGACCACGCCTCCCGGTCGGCGGATGGGCGCACCACTCATGGATAGGGTCTTTTGCGCGTGATTCTGTACGAGTACCCCTGCAATGAACGTGTACGCACCCTGCTGAGGGTCGAATACCTGTTCGACCGCCTGTTCTTCTTCGCCCGGGGCGAAGACGCCCATTGCCACCAGATCGCCATGACCACGCTGTTCGATCTGCTGGATGTTTGCGAACGCGCCGACGTCCGCACGGCGGTGCTCCAGGACATGGACCGTCACCGTTCCGCCCTGTCGGCCCTGCGAGAACATCCGGGCGTCGACGGCGTTACGCTGGACAATCTCCTGGCGGAGATCCAGGCGGTGTCCGCGGCGCTCGCCGGCCAGGGCCGCATCGGCCAGTGCCTGCGCGACAACGAATGGCTCGCCAGCCTGCGCGGGCGGATCACGGTGCCGGGCGGGTCCTCGCCCGTCGACATGCCTTCCTACTATTCCTGGCAGATCAAGCCGGCCGACACGCGGGCCGCCGATCTGCGCGGCTGGATCGAGCCGCTGATGCCGCTGCACCGGGCCATGGCCCTGATCCTGCAGCTGCTGCGCGATGCCGGGGATGCCCGCGACCAGATGGCCGGCCAGGGCGCCTACCAGGAAATGCTGGGCGGCAAGTCCTTCCAGCTGCTGCGCGTCTGGGTCGATCCGGCCCTGGGCGTCTTCCCGGAAATCAGCGCCAACAAATACGTCATCTGGGTGCGTTTTTCCGCCCAGGACAATGAACTCAAGCCCCAGCCGGTCGGCCGCGATGTTGCCTTCCGCCTGGCCCGCTGCAATCTGTAGGACCCCATCATGACCAACGCAACGACGCGGCCCGCCGGGACGCGCCGCAGGATTCTGGTGTGGGCGGCCGCCGTCGGATCGATGGCGCTTGCCCTGTGGTATTTCTGGCCGGGTACGGCCGGCGGCCCGGGAGGTCCCGGCGGGCGGGGATTCCGGATGAGCGGGCAGGCGACGCCGGTGTCCGTCGCGCAGGCCGCGATGGGCCGGATCGACCGCACCCTGCGGGCGCTGGGAACCGTCACGCCGCTGGCGACCGTCACCATCCGCGCGCGCGTGGACGGCCCGCTGCAGTCGGTGGACTTCGCCGACGGCCAGGCCGTGCGGGCCGGCGACGTGCTGGCGGTGATCGATCCCAGGCCCTTCCGCATCCAGCTGGACCAGGCCCTGGGCCAGCAGATGCAGCATGCCGCGCAACTGGACCAGGCACGCCGCGACCTGGCCCGGTACGAGCAACTGTTCAAGCAGGATTCGGTGGCCCGCCAGCAGCTGGATTCCGCCCGCGCCCTGGTGCGCGAACTCCAGGGGCAGGCGAAATCGGACCAGGCGGCGGTGGACGACGCCCGCCTGCAGCTGGGCTACACCGAGATCCGTGCCCCCGTCGACGGCCGCCTGGGCCTGCGCAAGGTCGACGCGGGCAACATGATCCGGGCCTCCGACGCCGACGGCCTGGTGGTGCTGACGCAGAGCCGGCCGATCGACGTGGTCTTCTCCATTCCCCAGACGCGCCTGCAGGCCCTGCTCGAGGCGCGTCGCGCCACGCCCGGCCTGCAGACGCGTCTGTTCAGCGACGCTGCGGGGACGGCGATGGCCACCGGGACCCTGGTGGCGGTGGACAACCAGATCGACGTGGCCACCGGCACCGTCCAGCTCAAGGCCCGTTTCGACAACGCCGACGAATCCCTGTTCCCCAACCAGTTCGTCCAGGTCCGCCTGCGCCTGGGCGCGCAGGACGGGGTGACGCTGCCCCTGCGGGCGGTGCAGCGCGGCTCGCAGGGCGAATACGTCTATCGGGTGGACGCCGAACGCAAGGCCCGGGTCGTGCCGGTCGTGACCGGGGTGGACGACGGCGAGCGGGTGGTGATCGAATCCGGCCTGCAGGCGGGCGACACGGTGGTGGTCGAAGGCACGGACCGGCTGCGCGACGGCAGCGAAGTGGAAATCGTTTCGCCGGATGCCGCGGGCGCCGGGGCCGGCGAGACGGCCGCGCCCGGTGCTGTCGCCCCGACGGGCGGTGCGCAGGCCGGTGACGGCGCCGGCAAGGCGCCGGCCGGAACGGCGGAGACGCGCCGGGGTGCCGGCCGGGGCCCGGCTTCGTGAACCTGTCGCGCCTGTTCATCCTGCGGCCGGTCGCCACGACCCTGGCGATGGTCGCACTGGCGCTGGCGGGCCTGCTGGCCTACCGCGAACTGCCGGTGTCGGCCCTGCCCCAGGTCGATTTTCCCACCATCCAGATCACCACCCTGTATCCGGGCGCCGGGCCGGACGTCATGACCGCGCTGGTGACTTCGCCGCTGGAGCGCCAGTTCGGCCAGATGCCGGGCCTGTCGCAGATGCTGTCCACCAGCTCGGGGGGCTCGTCGCGCATCACGCTGCGCTTCGACCTGGGCCTGCCGCTGGACGTGGCCGAACAGGAAGTGCAGGCCGCCATCAACGCGGCCTCGAACCTGCTGCCCTCGGACATGCCTTCGCCGCCGATCTACAGCAAGATCAATCCGGCCGACGCGCCGGTGGTGACCCTGGCGGTGACGTCCCCCACGCTGCCGCTGCCCCAGGTGCGCGACCTGATCGAGGTGCGCGTGGCGCAGAAGCTGTCCCAGATCAGCGGCGTCGGGCTGGTCAGCGTGGCGGGCGGGCAGCGGCCGGCCGTGCGCATCCAGGTCGATCCCCAGGCCCTGGCCGCGCACAAGCTGACGCTGGCCGATGTGCGCAAGGCCGTGACCCAGTCCAACGTCAACCAGCCCAAGGGCAACCTGGACGGGCCGCAGCGCTCGATCACCATCAGCGTCAACGACCAACTCAAGGACCCGGCCGAATACGAGCGCCTGATCCTGGCCTACGAGAACGGCGCGCCGCTGCGCCTGGGCGACGTGGCGCAGGTGCGCCGCGCGGCGGAAAACCGCGACCAGGCCGCCTGGTTCGGCCGCACGCCGGCCATCCTGCTGAACATCCAGCGCCAGCCGGGCGCCAACGTGATCGAGGTGGTGGACCGCGTCCAGGCCCTGCTGCCCGGCCTGCGGGCCACCCTGCCCACCGGCGTGGACCTGCAGGTGGCGTCGGACCGCACGCACACGATCCGCGATTCGGTGGCCCACGTGCAGATCGAGATGCTGCTGGCCATCGCCCTGGTGGTGGCGGTGACCTTCGTGTTCCTGCGCACCTGGCGGGCCACCCTCATTCCCGGCGTGGTCGTGCCGCTGTCCCTGGTCGGGACCTTCGCCCTGATGGCGCTGCTGGGCTTCAGCATCAACAACCTGACCCTGATGGCCCTGACCATCGCCACCGGCTTCGTGGTGGACGACGCCATCGTCATGATCGAGAACATCGCCCGCCACATCGAGGAAGGCGAGACCGCGATGGCGGCCGCGCTGCGCGGCGCCAAACAGATCGGCTTCACCCTGGTGTCGCTGACCCTGTCGCTGATCGCGGTGCTGATCCCGCTGCTGTTCATGGGCGACGTGGTCGGGCGGCTGTTCCGCGAGTTCGCCGTCACCCTGGCCGTGGCCATCCTGCTGTCGCTGCTGATTTCCCTGACGCTCACGCCCATGATGTGCGCGCGCATGCTGCGGCCCGAATCGGAAGAAAAGCATGGGCGCTTCCTGCAAGGGGCCGGGGCGTTGATGGACCGGCTGATCGTCGCCTACGACCGGGGGCTGACCTGGGTCCTGGCGCACCAGCGGGCGACCCTGTGGGCGGTCGTGGCGACGCTGCTCGTCACGGCGGGCCTGTACGCCGCCATCCCCAAGGGCTTCTTCCCGCAGCAGGACACGGGGATGGTGCAGGCCATCACCCAGGGGCCGCAGTCGGCCTCGTTCCAGGTCATGAGCCGCCTGCAGCGGCAGGCCGTCGAGCGGGTGCTGGCCGATCCGGCGGTCGACACGGTGGCGTCCTTCATCGGCATCGACGGCGACAATACCACGCTGAACACGGGGCGCCTGCAGATCACGCTCAAGCCGCTGGCCGAACGCGGGGACCGGGCGGACACCGTGATCGAGCGCCTGCAGGCGGCCCTGCGGCCGGTCGTGGGCCTGGAGGCCTGGCTGCAGCCGGTGCAGGAACTGTCCGTCGAGGATCAGGTCAGCCGCGCCCAGTTCCAGATGACGCTGTCCAGCCCGGACGAAGCCGCGCTGTCCGCGTGGACCCCCCGGCTGGTGGACGCCCTGCGCGCGCTGCCGGAACTGCGCGACGTGGCCGGGGACCTGCAGGACCGGGGTCTGGCGCTGTCCGTGGTGGTGGACCGTGACGCGGCGGCGCGCCTGGGCGTCACCCAGGCCTCGATCGACGACGCCCTGTACGACGCCTTCGGCCAGCGGCTGATTTCCACGATCTACACGCAGTCGGCCCAGTACCGGGTGGTGCTGGAGGCCGGCGCGGACCTGCTCGACGGCGGCCCCGCGGCGCTGGAGCACCTGCACGTGCCGACGGCCTCGGGCGGGGTCACGCCCCTGTCCAGCGTGGCGCGCTTCGAGCCCGGGCTGGCGCGCCTGGCCGTGCAGCGCCTGGACCAGTTCCCGGCCGCGACCGTCTCGTTCAGCCTGGCGCCGGGCACCGCCCTGTCCGACGCCGTGCGGGCGATCGAGTCGGCGCGCGCGTCGCTGGGCGTGCCGGATTCGGTCGAGGCCCGCTTCCAGGGCGCGGCCCAGGCCTTCCAGGCCTCGCTGTCCAGCACGCTGTGGCTGCTGCTGGCGGCCGTGGTGACCATGTACATCGTGCTGGGCGTGCTGTACGAAAGCCTGATCCATCCGGTCACCATCCTGTCCACGCTGCCTTCGGCGGCCATCGGGGCGCTGCTGGCGCTGTGGCTGGGCGGGGCGGAACTGGACATGATCGGCGTCATCGGCATCATCCTGCTGATCGGGATCGTCAAGAAGAACGCGATCCTGATGATCGATTTCGCGCTGGATGCCCAGCGCGAGCGCGGCCTGGGGCCGCAGGCCGCGATCCACGAGGCGGCCCTGCTGCGCTTCCGGCCCATCCTGATGACGACCCTGGCGGCCTTCTTCAGCGCCATTCCGCTGATGCTGGCGTCCGGGTCGGGGGCGGAACTGCGCCAGCCGCTGGGCCTGGCCATGGTGGGGGGGCTGCTGTGCAGCCAGGTGCTGACGCTGTTCACCACCCCGGTCATCTATCTGCTGTTCGAACGCCTGAGCCGGCGGCGGGCGGCGGGCGGCTGACATGCGGTTCTTCGCCCTGTTCCTGCGTCGGCCCGTGGGCACGTCCCTGCTGTGCCTGGCGCTGGTCCTGGCCGGGGCGCTGGCGCTGCGCTTCCTGCCGGTGGCGCCGCTGCCGCAGGTGGACTTTCCGATGATATCGGTCTCGGCCTCGCTGCCGGGGGCCAGTCCCGAGACCATGGCCTCCAGCGTGGCCATGCCGCTGGAACAGTCGCTGGGCGCGATCGCCGGGCTGGACAGCATGAACTCGCGCAGCAGCGAGGGCCAGACCAGCATCAACCTGATGTTCGAGCTGGACCGCGACATCAACAGCGCCGCGCGCGACGTCCAGGCCGCCATCAACGCCGCGCGCCCCATGCTGCCCTCGGGCATGCGCGACAATCCGACCTACCGCAAGGTGAACTCCTCGTCCTCGCCCATCATGACGCTGGCGCTGACCTCGGACACCGCCACGCGCGGCGAGCTCTACGACCTGGCTTCCACCGTGCTGGCGCAGAAGCTGGCGCAGGTCAACGGCGTGGGGCAGGTGACGCTGGGGGGCAGTTCGCTGCCGGCCGTGCGGGTGCTGGTGGACCCGCGGGCGCTGGAGTCCATGGGGATTCCCCTGGACCGCGTGCGCCAGGTCCTGCAGGACGTGAACTCGCTGAAGCCCGGCGGGCTGGCGCGGCGCGGCGACACCCAGTGGCAGATCCATTCCGACGGGCAACTGCGCAAGGCCGCCGACTACGCGCCCCTGATCGTGGAATGGCGCGACGGCCGCCCCGTGCGGCTGAGCGACGTGGCGCGGATCGAGGATTCGGTCGAGGACACCAACCAGGTCGGCTATTTCAACGACCGGCCCGCCGTGCTGATGATCATCCGCCGCCAGGCCGACGCCAACATCATCGAGACCGTCGACGCCATCCGCGCGCTGCTGCCGGAATTCCAGGCGCTGCTGCCGGAGCAGGTGCGCCTGACCGTGGCCCAGGACCGCACGCCCAGCATCCGGGCCTCGCTGTTCGAGGCCGAGCTGACCCTGGTGCTGTCGGTCGCGCTGGTGGTGGCCGTGGTGCTGGCTTTCCTGGGCAACTGGCGCGCCGCCCTGATCCCGGCCGTCGCCGTGCCGGCTTCGCTGGTCAGCGCCTTCAGCCTGATGTGGTGGTTCGGCTTCACCCTGAACACGATTTCCCTGATGGCCCTGATCGTGGCCACCGGCTTCGTCGTGGACGACGCCATCGTGGTGCTGGAGAACATCATGCGCCACGTGGAGCGCGGCATGCGCCCGGCGCGCGCCGCCCTGCGCGGCGTGATCGAGGTCGGCTTCACCGTGCTGGCCATGAGCCTGTCGCTGATCGCCGTCTTCATCCCCCTGTGGCTGGTGGGCGGCCTGGTGGGGCGGCTGTTCAAGGAGTTCGCCGTCACCCTGTCGGTGACCATCGTCGTGTCGCTGCTGGTGTCGGTGACGCTGACCCCGGTCATGGCGGCGCGCCTGCTGCGCGCGCCGGCCGCGCACGAGCCGCCCCCCCGGGGCCTGCTGCGGCAATGGCTGCGCCGCTGCGGCCAGGCGGGCGAGGCCGCCTACCGGCGGTCCCTGCGCTGGTCGCTGGACCACGGGCGCATCGTCCTGCTGCTGCTCCTGGCCACGGTGGGCCTGAACGTGTACCTGTACGCCAGCATCCCCAAGGGTTTCTTTCCTCAGCAGGACACGGGCCAGCTGATGGGCTTCTTCCGTGTCGACACCGGCACGTCCTTCGACGAGACCCAGACCCGGCTGGACGCGTTCCGCCGCGTGCTGCTGGCCGACCCGGCGGTGGACACCGTCACCGCCTACGCCGGCGGGCGGGGCGGCAGCAATTCCAGCTTCATCCAGGTGCAGCTCAAGCCCCTGGGCGAACGCACGGCCAGCGCCAACGACGTCGTCAACCGCCTGCGGCCCCGCTTCGAGCACACACCCGGCGCGCGCATGTTCCTGGTGCCGCAGCAGGACATCTTCGTGGGCCATTCCTCGCGGTCCGGCTCCTATTCCTACGTGCTGATGGGTAGCGACCTGGCCTTGCTGGGCCAGTGGCTGCCGCGCGTGCGCAACGTCCTGGCGGCGCTGCCCGAACTGGTCGACGTGGACGACGACGTCGAAGACAAGGGCCGCCGGGTGGAACTGGTCGTCGACCGGGACGCCGCCCGGCGCCTGGGCGTGCAGATGGCGGACCTGGCGGGGGTGCTGAACAACGCCTTCAGCCAGCGCCAGGCGGCCGTGCTGTACGGCGCCCTGAACCAGTACCACGTCGTCATGGCGGTGCAGCCCCAGTACGCCCAGGACCTGCATTCGCTGCGGGCCCTGCAGGTGCTCAACGCCGCCGGCGAGCGCGTCCCCCTGACGGCCTTCACCCGGATCACCGAGGGCACCGCGCCGCGTTCGGTCAACCACGAGGGCCTGCTGGCGGCCGATTCGGTGTCCTTCGGCCTGGCGCCCGGCGTGTCCCTGGACCAGGCGCTGACGGCGATCGACCAGGCCGTGGCGCGCATCGGCCTGCCGACGCAAGAGCTGCAGGGGGGGCTGGACCAGAGCGCCGGCATGATGCGCGACGCGGTGGCGCAGCAGCCCTGGATGCTGGTGGCGGCGCTGGTGGCCATGTACCTGGTGCTGGGTATGCTGTACGAAAGCACCATCCACCCGATCACCATCCTGTCCACGCTGCCCTCGGCCGGCGTCGGCGCCCTGCTGGCCCTGCGGCTGGTGGGCATGGAATTCACCCTGATCGCGCTGATCGGCGTCTTCCTGCTGATCGGCATCGTCAAGAAGAACGCCATCATGATGGTGGACTTCGCCTTGCAGGCCCAGCGCCGCGAGGGCCTGGACCCGCGCGAGGCCATCTACCGCGCCTGCCTGGCGCGCCTGCGCCCGATCCTGATGACCACCCTGTCGGCCATGCTGGGCGCGCTGCCGCTGCTGCTGGCCACGGGGGCGGGGGTGGAGATGCGCCAGCCCCTGGGGCTGACGATCTTCGGCGGCCTGTTGGTCAGCCAGGTGCTCACGCTCTACACTACGCCCGTCGTTTATCTGAGCCTGGATCGCCTGCGTGGATCCCGCCGCCGCCTTCCCCCTTCATCGCAACAGGAGCCTGCCCCCCATGGCTGATCGCGCGCCCCCGCGCCATGATGCGGACTCCGCCCAGAGGCATCCGGGCGTTCGCCCCTTGCGTCGCGCCGCGCGGGCGCTGCTGATCGGCGCGGCGGCCCTGGCCCTGTCGGCCTGTGCCGTCGGCCCCGACTACCAGAGGCCCGTCCAGGACGTCGGGGCGGCCTACGCCCATGCGCCGGAAGGCCGCTGGATTCCGGCCGACACCCCGCCGCGCGAACTGCCCGCCGACTGGTGGACCGTGTTCGGCGACGCGGTGCTGGACGACCTGATGGACCGGATGCCCCGGGGGAACCTGGACCTGGCCCAGGCCGAGGCCCAGTTCCGGGAGGCCCGCGCCGCGCTGGACTCGGCGCGCGCCGGCCTGTTTCCGACGCTGGGCGCGTCGGGCTCCATGAACCGGGCGGGGCAGGGCGCGTCCGGGGCGGGCAATCCCGCCAATACCTACAGCCTGTCGGCCACCGCCAGCTGGGAAGTCGACCTCTGGGGCCGCGTGCGGCGCGACGTGGAGGCGGCCCGGGCCGGCGAGCAGGCCAGCGCCGCGGACCTGGACGCCATGCGCCTGAGCCTGCGTTCCACCCTGGCGCAGGCCTATTTCGGGGTACGTTCCAGCCAGCTGCAGGACGCCCTGCTGGGCCGCACGCTGGACGAATATGCGCGCGCGCTGGAGATGACGCGCAACCGCCTGGCGGCCGGCGTGGCGTCCCCGGCCGACGTGGCGGCGGCCTCCGCGCAGCTGGACCAGGCCCGTGCCCAGCGCATCCGCCTGGGCTGGCAGCGCGAGCAGCAGATCCATGCCATCGCCGTGCTGCTGGGCCAGGTGCCGGCCGGTTTCCGCCTGGCCGCCGGCGCCGGCCTGCCGGCGGTGCCCGAGGTCCCGGTGGGCGTGCCTTCGGCCCTGCTGCTGCGCCGCCCCGACGTGGCGGGCGCGGAACGGCGTGCGGCGCAGGCCAACGCCCGCATCGGCGTGGCGCAGGCCGCCTGGTTTCCCGACCTGACCCTGAGCGCCCAGGGCGGCTACCGGGCGGCGGAGTTCGCCTCGTGGATTACGGCGCCCGCGCGCTTCTGGACCCTGGGGCCGACCCTGGCGCTGAGCCTGTTCGACGGCGGCGCGCGCGCCGCCGCCGTGGCCTCCGCCCGCGCGGCGTACGACGTCCAGGCGGCCGCCTACCGCAAGACCGTGCTGGACGCCCTGCGCGAGGTCGAGGACGCCCTGGTCCAGTCGCAGGCGCTGGCCGAGGAACAGGCCGCCCGGGACCGGGCGCTGGCGGCGGCCCGCGAGACCCTGCGCCAGGTCACCAACCAGTACCGGGCCGGCCTGGTGGACTACCTGAGCGTGGTCCAGGCGCAGACCAGCGCCCTGAGCGCCGAACAGACCGCGCTGGACGTGCGCGCCGAGCGCCTGACGGCCTCGGCGCAGCTGATCGCCGCCCTGGGCGGCGGCTATTCGGTCAACTGACCCCGGATCGCCGCGATCCCGTGCGCGCCGTGCAGGCGCGCGGCATCCAGCGTGTCCAGCGATTGGCCGCCGATGGCGAAGACCGGCCGGCCCGCGGTGTCCGCCAGTGCGCGGAACCGGTCCCAGCCCAGGGCCGGGAGGCCGGGGTGGCTGTCCGTGTCCAGCGCGTGCCCCAGCACCACGAAATCGGCCTGGAGCTGGCGCGCGCATTCGATGTCCTCTGCCGTGTGGGCGGACACCCCCAGCCAGCCCGGCGGCCGCGTGTCGTCCCGCAGGACGCGCGCCGCGTCGGCCGCTCGCAATTGCACGCCGTCGGCCTCTGACCACCAGGCGGGCGGATGGGCGCTGTTGACCAGGCAGCGCGCCCCATGCTGGCGGCACAGGGCCAGCACGGCCAGGAAGGCCTCGCGCAGCGAGGCCGGATCGCCTTGCCAGTCCGGCTCGCGGAACTGCACCAGTTGCAGTCCGCGCAGCAGTTCCTGGCGCAGATCGGCCAGCCAGCCGGACAGCCGGTCGGGATGACCGATCCGGCTGATGCGGTAGCGCGTGGGCAGGCGCAGCCAGCGCAGTGGCGGCGCGGCGGCCGGCAGCAGCGAACCGCCGCCCGGGCCGATGGGGTGTTCGGATTCGTCCAGGCGGATTTCCCAGGGATCCACCCAGTCCAGCGCCTGGTTCTCGCGGCCGTGGGGCTCGCCTTCCCAGGCGGTCACCTGGCAGAAGGCCAGCTCGACGATGGTCTTGGGGTATTCGTGCACGTGCACGACCCAGGGATGGACGCGGGTGGCGCGGATGCCCAGTTCCTCGTCCAGTTCGCGCACCAGCGCCTGTTCGACGGTTTCGCCGGCCTCAATCTTGCCGCCGGGGAATTCCCACCAGCCGGGCCAGGCCTTGCCTTCCGGACGCTGACCCAGCAGCAGCCGGCCCCGGGAATCGATGATCAGGCCCGCGGCGACGCGGATGTAAGGCTTGGAATCGGTCATGACGGATCAAAAACGGAAAGAGGTGGATGGCGGGCGTGGCCTCAGACGTGGCGGGCGGCCCAGTCGCGCGCGAACTGGCGGGCCACCCGGCCGGACCGGGAGCCGCGTTCCAGCGTCCATTGGAGGGCCTCGGTGCGCGCGTCCCGGACCTGGGCCTCGTCGCAGCCGTGGGCTCGCAGCCAGTGGCCGACGATGTCCAGGTAGTCGTCCTGGGCGAAGGGGTAGAACGACAGCCACAGGCCGAAGCGCTCCGACAGGGAAATCTTTTCCTCGACGGTCTCGCCGGGATGGATCTCGCCGTCGGGCTGGTGCTGGGCCTCGAGGTTTTCATGCATGTATTCCGGCATCAGGTGGCGCCGGTTCGAGGTGGCGTAGATCAGCAGATTGTCGCCCGGGGAGGACACCGAGCCGTCCAGCGCCGATTTCAGCGCCTTGTAGCCGGCCTCGCCTTCCTCGAAGGACAGGTCGTCGCAGAACACGATGTAGTGTTCCGGGCGGCCGTGGGTGAGTTCGATGATCTGGCCCAGGTCGCCGAGATCGGACTTGTCGATCTCGATCAGGCGCAGGCCCCGGTCCGCGTGGGCGTCGAGCAGGGCCCTCACCAGCGAGCTCTTGCCCGTGCCGCGCGCGCCGGTCATCAGGACGTTGTTGGCGGGCCTGCCGTCCAGGAAGGCCAGGGTGTTGCGTTCGAGGATGGCCTTCTGGCGGTCGACGTGGCGCAGGTCGTCCAGGTGGATGGGGGCGATGCGGCGCACGGCTTCGAGCCAGCCGCGCGCGCCCCGGCGCTGCCAGCGGTAGGCATGGGCCGTCCAGTCGATGGCGGGCGGGGCGGGCGGCAGCCAGGCTTCCAGCTGGGCCAGCACGCCCATCGCCCGGTTCATCAGCGCCTGCAATTGATCGTCTGCCACGGGGTTCTCCATGTGTCCTGTCGGGTGGGTTCGTGTGTTCGGGTTCTGCGGAAAGTATAATCTGGCTCTTTGCGGCCGCCGGAGGCGGCCGCCCATCAGCATCCGGGTCCGTCTTGAACTTCTCAGAACTGTTCGCTCCCATCGTGTCCGACATGCGGGCGGTCGACGCCGTCATCCGCGCCCGCCTGGATTCCGAAGTCGTCCTGATCCGCACCATCGGCGATTACATCGTCGGCGCCGGCGGCAAGCGCATGCGCCCGGCCATGGTGCTGCTGGTGGCGGGGGCGCTGGGCTACCGGGGCGACAACCATCACCGCCTCGCGGCCGTGGTGGAATTCATCCACACCGCCACCCTGCTGCACGACGACGTGGTGGACGAGTCCGACATGCGCCGCGGCCGCGAGACGGCCAATGCCGTGTTCGGCAACGCCGCCAGCGTGCTGGTGGGCGACTATCTGTATTCGCGTTCGTTCGAGATGATGGTCGAATCCGACTCCATGGCCGCCATGGCGGTGCTGTCGGCGGCCACCACCATCATCGCCGAGGGCGAGGTCCTGCAGCTGCTGAACGTGCACGATCCGGACGTGTCCCTGGACCGCTATCTGCAGGTGGTGCGCTACAAGACCGCGAAGCTGTTCGAGGCCGCCGCCCAGGTGGGGGCCATCATTTCCGGCGCGACGCCGGAACGGGAATCCGCCGCGGCCGCCTACGGCCGGCACATCGGCACGGCCTTCCAGCTGATCGACGACGTGCTGGACTACAGCGGCGACGTCCAGGCCCTGGGCAAGAACGTGGGCGACGACCTGCGCGAAGGCAAGCCCACCCTGCCGCTGATCCGGGTCCTGGAAACCGGCACGCCCGAACAGCGCGCCCTGATCCGCGGCGCCATCGAGACCGGCGACGCCGACTTCGAGGCCGTGGCGCGCGCCATCCACGCCACCGACGCGCTGGACTACACCCGCCAGGCGGCCCGCGCCGAGGCCGATCTGGCCCGCGAGGCCCTGTCCGCCTTCCCGGATTCCGTTTACCGCGAAACTCTGCTAAAATTCTGTGCTTTCGCGGTCGAGCGCGACCGTTGAAATCTTCCCGTTGGCGGGTGTCTGCCTGGTGCGCCAGGTCCGGACAGTCGCCTCAAGCAGCGCCGTCGGGGTGTAGCTCAGCCTGGTAGAGTACTACGTTCGGGACGTAGGAGTCGCATGTTCGAATCATGTCACCCCGACCATTCATTCCAGCAAAAACGCACGGCTTCCGGTCGTGCGTTTTTTGTTTTTGGCGGCACCGCATAGAAAACCCATTCAGGGTATATTTGTACCTGAAATGGGTACAAAAATCTCTGCTTCTCAGCATGTCAGCCTTGCCGACGCCTTGTTTGCCAGCACCCGGCAGCGTGTGCTGGCGATCCTGTTCGGCCATCCGGAGCGCAGCTTCTATGCCAATGAAATCATCAGTCTGGCGAATAGCGGGTCAGGCGCTGTACAGCGCGAATTGGCCGCTTTTGCCGCCAGTGGCCTGCTGACGGTACGGCGTATCGGTCATCAGAAGCACTATCAGGCGAATCCGGATTCTCCGATTTTTACCGAGTTGTGCTCGATCACACGCAAGACGGTGGGCCTTGCGGAGCCGTTGCGCCAGGCGCTTATGCCCTTGAATCGGCACATCAAGGCGGCCTTCGTGTATGGCTCGGTGGCCAAGGGAACCGATACGGCGGCCAGCGACATCGATCTGATGGTGGTCGGTGACGAGCTCGACTATGCCGCAGTGTTTGCCGTGCTGGGCAATATCGGTACGGCCTTGGGTCGGGAAGTGAACCCGACCATTTTGTCCGTTCCCGAGTTCCATCAGCGCCTGGAACGCGTAGACTCCTTCCTGACTCGAGTCTTGGCACAACCCAAGACCTGGATCATCGGAGGGGCGGATGACCTCGGCGTTTGAAAATCTGGCAGGACCAGGCAGGCCATTGCGAGTGGAACGGCCCGATGCCAATGAATTCGAGGGGTTGCAGCGTTCGGTCGGCGCCAGGCTGCGCGATGCGCAGAATCCTGCGCTTTCGGTTGAAAGCCGATTCGACCTGGCCTATAACGCGGCCCATGCCTTGTGTCTTGCCGCATTGCGCTGGCACGGCTATCGCGCCGCGAATCGGTATGTCGTGTTTCAGCTTTTGCCGGATACGCTGGGCCTGGGTCCGGAAGTCTGGCGGGTGCTGGCGAAATGTCACAACATCCGGAACCTGGGTGAGTATGAAGGGGATCTGAATGTGGATGATCGGATCGTGGCGGGCCTGATCACGGCGTGCCAGGCTGTCTCGGACAGGGTCGCCGCGCTGTCGCCCGTTCGATGAAGTGGCGCCCCAGATCGGGGTCGTCCCGGCATCCGGCTCACTTCCCCGTGAGCCGCAGCAAACCGGCGCCGGCGCCGTCCTCGATCACCCAGACCGCGCCGTCGGGCGCCACCGCCACGTCGCGGATGCGCCGGCCCAGCGGCCAACGGTCCGTCTGGTGGGCATTGCCGTCCGCGTCGAACGTCACGCGCACCAGGCCCTCGGCGCGCAGGCCGCCGATCAGGACGGAGCCCTGCCACGAAGGGAATTGCGTTCCCTGGTAGAACGCCAGCCCGGCCGGCGCGATCACCGGCGTCCAGTAGAGTGCGGGTGCGTCGAATTCCGGGCGGGTGGCGTGCCGGGGGATGGGCCAGCCGCTGTACTGGTCGCCGTTCGAGACTTCCGGCCAGCCGTAGTTCCCGCCGCGCCGGATGCTGTTCAGCTCGTCGCCGCCGCGTGGCCCCATCTCGTGCTCCCATAGCGTGCCGTCGGGGGCGAAGGCCAGGCCGTAGGGGTTGCGGTGGCCCGTGCTCCAGGTCAGGGCGCGGATGCCGGGCTGTCCGGCCATGGGGTTGTCCGATGGCGCGGAGCCGTCCGGATTCAGGCGCAGGATCTTGCCCCGGGCGGCATCGGGATCCTGGGCCGTTTCGGGCTCCATCCGGTCGCCGACGCTCAGGAACAGGTGCCTGCCGTCGGGCGCGAAGGCGATGATGCCGCCCGGCTGCCCGCCGCGGCTGGCGGGCCGCTGGCGCCACAGGGTCTCCAGGTCCCGCAGGCGTGCGCGGCCGCCGGATTCCTCCAGCCGGGCGCGGGCCAGGACCAGCGCGCCGCCGCCGTCCCCGGGCGCCACGCGGGTGAAATACAGCAGACCGTCCCGGGCGAAGTCCGGCGAGGGGGCCACGTCCAGCAGGCCGTTCTGGCCCCGGTCGTAGGCCGCCGGCACGCCGTCGATGGCGGTCCTGGCGCCGGCCTGCGTGACCAGGAACAGGCGGCCGGCCTTTTCGGTGAGGACCAGGCGCCCGTCGGGCAGGAAGGCGATCGCCCAGGGGCGGTCGAAGGCGGCGACCCGCCGGATGGCGAACGGTGTGTCCCCGCGCGCCGGGAGGGCGCCGGCGTTTTCCGGCTGGGCGCCATCCGGGGCGGCGCGGCATGCGCCGGCCGGCGCCAGGGCCAGCAGCGCGGCCAGCGCGAACGAGGCGGGAAGGGCGGAGCGGTTCATCGTGCGCGAGCCTTCCGGAAGGCTTCCGATCGGGTTTCCATCCTGGATTTATAGTCGGCGCGCGCGGCGCCATCAAGAGGCCCGGTCCGGGTCTATACTCATCGGATCAGACGATATTTCGCCCTATTTCCCTTCAACCTTCCGGTTCCGAACGATGACGACTTCCACGATGACGACCCTTGTCTATCCCGATACCAAGCTTCTGATCGACAACCAGTGGGTCGACGCGGCCGACGGCCGGACGCTCGACGTGCTCAATCCGGCCGACGGCCAGGTGATCGGCCGGGTGGCCCATGCCGGCATCCCCGACCTGGACCGCGCGCTGGCCGCCGCCCAGCGGGGCTTCGAGACATGGCGCGACACCCCGGCGCACGATCGCGCCACCCTCATGCGCCGCGCGGCGGCCCTGCTGCGCGAACGCGCGGAGGACATCGCCCGCCTGCTGACCCGCGAACAGGGCAAGCCGCTGGCCGAGGCGCGCGCCGAGACCCTGGCCGGCGCCACGCTCATCGAATGGTTCGCCGACGAAGGACTGCGCGTGTACGGCCGCATCGTGCCGTCGCGCAATCCTTCGGCCCTGCAGTTGGTCATCAAGGAGCCCGTGGGGCCGGTGGCGGCCTTCACGCCCTGGAATTTCCCCATCAACCAGGTGGTGCGCAAGCTGGGCGCCGCGCTGGCGACCGGCTGCTCCTTCCTGTGCAAGGCGCCGGAAGAAACCCCGGCTTCGCCGGCCGCGCTGCTGCAGGCGTTCGTGGACGCCGGCCTGCCGCCCGGCGTGGTGGGGCTGGTCTATGGGAACCCGGCGGAGATCTCCGGCTACCTGATCCCGCATCCCGTGATCCGCAAGGTCACGTTCACCGGCTCGACGGCGGTCGGCAAGCAACTGGCCGCGCTGGCGGGCGCCCACATGAAGCGGGTGTCCATGGAACTGGGCGGCCATGCGCCGGTGATCGTGGCCGAGGACGCCGACGTCGACCTGGCGGTCAAGATCTCCGCCGCCGGCAAGTTCCGCAACGCCGGGCAGGTCTGCATCTCGCCCACGCGCTTCCTGGTGCACAGCAGCCTGGTCGGTGAATTCACCCAGGCCTTCGTGCGCCGCGCCGAGTCCCTGAAACTGGGGGACGGCCTGGCCGAGGGCACCACCCTGGGACCGCTGGCCAATGCGCGCCGCGTCACGGCGATCGCCCAGGTGGTCGAGGACGCGCGCCGGCGCGGGGCCGAGATCCTGACGGGGGGCGCGCGCGTCGGCGACACGGGCAATTTCTTTGCGCCGACCATCATCGCCGGGCTCACCACCGAGGCCGACCTGTTCAACAACGAGCCCTTCGGTCCGGTGGCGGGCATCCGCGCCTTCGACCGCCTGGACGAGGCCATCGCCGAGGCCAACCGCCTGTCCTATGGCCTGTCCGCCTACGCCTTCACCCGTTCGCTGCGCAACGCGCAGCAATTGATGGCCCGGGTCGAGACCGGCATGCTGTGGATCAACCAGCCGGCCACGCCCTCGGCCGAACTGCCGTTCGGCGGCGTCAAGGATTCCGGCTATGGCACGGAAGGCGGCCCCGAGGCGCTGGAGGCCTACCTGAACACCAAGGCGGTGTCGGCCGTGGGGATCTGAACGGCGGGGCGATCGCATCCATGGACCACTCCCCGATCCTTCGGCCCGCTTGCGCCATCGACACCGTCATCTTCGACTGGGCCGGCACCATCGTCGATTTCGGCTCCTTCGCCCCGACCCAGGTCCTGGTCGACGCCTTCGCCGAGGCGGGCGTGGCGATCACCCTGGACGAGGCGCGCGGCCCCATGGGGCTGGCCAAACGGGATCACATCCAGGCCCTGGGCCGGGTGCCGGAGATCGCCGCGCGCTGGCGCGCGCGCCATGGGCGCGACATGAGCCGCGAAGACGTGGACGCGGTGTACCGGACCTTCATGCCGCTGCAGGTGGAACGCGTCGGCCGCTATTCGACCCTGATACCGGGTGCCTTGCGGGCCGTGGAGGCCTTGCGCGGGCTGGGCATCCGCATCGGCTCGTGCTCCGGCTATCCGCGCGTGGTGATGGATGCGCTGGTGCCGATCGCCGCCGCGGCCGGCTATGCGCCGGATTGCGTGATCGCCTCCGACGATTTGAAGGCCGGCGGCCGGCCCGGTCCCTGGATGGCCCTGGCCAACGTGATCGAACTGGGCAGCCGCGACGTGGCCGCCTGCGTCAAGGTCGACGACACGGTGCCCGGCATCGCCGAGGGCCTGTCCGCCGGCATGTGGACGGTGGGCCTGTCGGCCTCGGGCAACGAGGTCGGCCTGAGCTGGGATGAATGGACGGCGCTGGCGCCGGACGAGCGGGACGCCCGCTGCCGACCGGCCGAGGACAAGCTGCGCGGGGCCGGCGCGCACGAGGTGATCCGCACCGTGGCTGACCTGCCGGCCGCGATCGAGCGCATCGAGGTGCGCAGAAGGTGCGGCGAACGGCCTTGAAAAACACAAACCCCGTCCTGAAGGACGGGGCCGGGTGGAGATGAGGGCGCGGCGGTCGCGCGCCCGTCGTCCGTTCAGGCGTACGACACCAGCCCCTTGATCTTCTCCTGGTCGTAGCCCGACCAGGTCTCGCGTTCGGTTTCGACCACGGGCGCGCTGCGGTGGCCCAGGCCGATCAGGCGCTCGAGCTGGTCCTGGCGCTGGGTCAGGTCCACGGTTTCGTACTCGATGCCCAGGATGTCCATGTCGCGCTTGGTGAGTTCGCATTGCGGGCAGTTGGGCTTCGAATAGACGGTGATGGCCATGTCGGATCCTTTTGTGTGGGGCGGGGTTTGATCGGGGTACGGCAGGGAAGGGCGCGGATTCAGAAATCCACGTCGAACACTTCGTTCTCGTCGTCGCGCTTCATCACGCCGACCTTGTACTGGGCGGTGTCCTCTTCCTGGTTGGACGCCTGCACCTTGCTCATGTTGAGCCAGCTTTCCATGTATTTCAGGGGATTCTCGGTGACGATCGGGAAGGACACCCGGTCCTGGACGTTGAAGAAGCGGGCCACGTCGGTGGCGCTGAAATGGACCCAGTCCTTCATCATCTGGCAGGTCACGCCGGTGAGTTCGCGGCCTTCGGAGAAGGCGTAGTCGGTCCACTCGATCTCGCTGGCGGTCACCTCGTCGAGGATCTGGACGATCTTGTCCCGGCACTGCTCGAAGGCGGTGCGGCCGCGCTCGGTCTTGAACATCGCGCGCAGGACTTCCTTGCCGTACTGGACGTGGACCTCGAATTCGTCCTGGGCGATTTTCTGGACCGCCTTGCCGATGGGCTGGAACAGGCCCGTGCCGTCGCAGATGCCGAAGGTCACGGCGAACGAGGCCAGGAACTGGATGCGTTCCATGCACAGGACCGCGACGATGAACAGGTAGATGGCGTTGTAGGTTTCCTGGTCGTTCTCGCGCTGGCCCCGGGCGTAGTCGTAGCTGACCTCGAAGGCCTGGCTGAAGACGTCGCTGACGACGCGCAGGCGGCTCATGGCCTCCTTGACCGACAGGATCTCGTTGAGGATGTCGTCCGGGTTGTCGAAGCTGTTGCGGACGATTTCGGAATAGGTGGCGGCGTGGACGATCTCGTTCTTGGTGATCTCCACCCAGCCGGACCAGGCCTCGCTGCTGGTGCAGACCGGGGCCAGCACGGCGGCGATGGAGCGCGAGGCGACGCTGTCGGCCTCCCATTGCCACGCCAGGGTCTTGACCATCATGTCGTAGGTGTGGCGGTCGCAGGTCTTGAACTGCACGTTGCAGGTGGAGTAGTCGAACTCGTTCTCGTCCCAGTCCTGGTTCTTCAGCGTCTTGTAGAGCTTCCAGATCTCGGGGTAGAACTTGTTGATCGTGTCGAACAGGCCGAGGTCCTGGCCCAGGATGATTTCCGGGAAGGCATAGTCGGACTTTTCGGTGTTGAAGATCTTGGTGGGCAGGGCTTCTTGGGTCATTTTCGGATCGGCCAGAATGATGGGGCGGTCGTGGCCCCGGAACGGTGTCCGGGGCCGGGGCATGTGAGTGTGTCTTGCGGCGCTGGCGGGGCCCTACATCGTGCAGCTTTCGCAGACGATCTTTTCTTCCACGGTGTCGTGGATGCTGCCGGCGTTGTCCAGCGTCTTGTCCGAGGCCACGTTCGAGTTGTAGTAGTAGCGGGTCTTCATGCCGTACTTCACCATGGCGAAGTAGTGGGTGAGCAGTTCCCGGCTGGACACCTTGTCGTCGTCCTTGATCCGGCGCCACAAGTCGGCGGAGATCCCCTGGTCGGTGAATTTCTGGAACACCGCGTAGGCCTTGATCATGTCGACTTCGGAAATGTCCCAGGCCGACTGGTAGAAGTAGGCCGGGTTGTCGCTGTCGGGGGCGGCCCAGCGGATCGTGACCGAGCCGTCGGTCTTGTTCAGCGTGATGTCGCGCACGGGATAGAGCGAATTGGGCTTGCCCAGCGCCTTGGAGGACGATTCGCCCGGCATGTACGCGACCAGGCAGGAATGGCCGATGCCGCCGTTCTGCATGATCTCGGTGCGCAGGGCTTCCCAGTCGTAGCGGTTGTGGAAGTCGCCCAGCTCGTCGACGTTGCGGTTGTAGGTGTCGATCGGCAGCCAGCCGTCGGGCCAGCGGGTCTTGTGCATCCAGGGTGCGACGCCGCGTTCCTTGCTGATGCGCAGCGAGGCCCGGATGGCATGGTACATGTGGCGCTCGGCGATGCGGTGCAGTTCCTCGCGGCCCTCGTCGGTGTCGTAGCGCAGGCCCTTGCGGGCCATGTGGGTGGCCACGCCCATCAGGCCCACGCCGGCGTTCATGCGGGCCTTGGCGGTCACGGCCACGTGGGGCAGCACGTAGTGGGAGTTGAGGATGCAGTAGTCGATCATCTTCAACGTCAGGTACATCGCCTCCTGGTAGGTCTCGTCGTCGTCCTCGCCGATGGCGTCGTAGGCGATGGCCCCCAGGGAGCACAGGGCGATCTCGGGCTCCTCGTGGATTTCCACCACGCGGGCCACCCGGCCGCCCTTGCCCGGCTCGTCGGACAGGATGTCGTCGCCCGCCTTCAGCTCGCCGGCGAAGATGACGCGCGGCAGGGTGGAATCGGCGACCGCGACGGTCAGGGGCGCGTTGAAATTGAAGGTCCGCGTCGTGCCGTCGGCCAGCTCGACCGTGACGAAGCCCACTTCCCGGTCGGAATACAGATCCTGCATTTCCTGGTAGGGGCGGTTGGGCTCGCTGATCTCCAGGCACAGGTTGCTGGAATGGATCGGTTCCTTGAAGGGCGTGTGGCGGTTCATCTCGTCGATGTTGGCCAGGTAGGCCACGCCGGTCTCCAGCGCCTCGTTCAGCGAGGTCAGGATCAGATCGCGCGGCTTGAAGTATTCCTTCTTGAAGGACGGGTCGCGTTCCAGGCGTTCGTATTCGCGCTTGAAGGCGGCCGAGTCGGGGCCGAAGAACAGCCGGGTGAGTTCCGGGGCGGTGCGCACGTTGAACGAGAAGGCTTCCTCGTTGCGGGCGGCCTTTTCGGCGAAGAGCTTGTTGGTGACCAGCGCGTAGTGCAGGTCGCGGTTCTTGCGGTCCTCGGTGCTGCGCGGGTTGCGCAGGTAGGCGATGACCTCGGCCTCGGGGTCGAAGCCGGAGTAGTAGGTGGTGCAGGCGCCGCCGCGCCCGGCCTGCATGTTGGCGTGGACCGCCTTGCCCAGGGACGCCAGGTAGGGCAGCTTGCCCTGGTGCTGGATCAGGCCGCCGCGCACCGGATCGCCCTTGCTGCGGGTGATCAGGTGGCTGCCGATCCCGGCCGAGGCGGCCGTCATGCGGTAGGCGATGTGGTCGCCGATGGCCAGGGACGATTCGTTGTCGTCCACCACGTACAGGCAGCACGAGGCGAAGCCGCGCAGTTTGGTGCCCAGGTTGACGTAGTTGGGCGTGGGCGCCGAGATCCGCTTGGCGGAGAATTCGGTGTAGAAGCGCCGCACCAGGTCGATCCGGCGCTCGGCGGGTTCGTTTTCCGACAGGGCCATGGCCATGCGCATGTAGACGAACTGCTGGGTCTCGTATTCCTGCCGGGTGACGCGGTTCTGCAGGCTGTACTTCTTGCGGATGTAGTGCAGCGAGAAGTGCGGCGTGTCGTAGTCCTGCTCGTGGTCGATGAAGGACTCGATCTCGGCGTATTCGGCGTCGGTGTAGTTCATGCGCACCATCACCCCGTCGGCCACCATCCGGTCGTGCAGCGCCTTGACGCTGGGGATGGCGGGGCCGTGGATGATCTTGTGCAGGTGGGACGCGTAGAGCCGGCCCGCCATCAGGTAGTAGGACCAGGTGTCCTTGTCGAGGCAGTTCTGGATCAGCTTTTCCTGCAGATCGGCGGTGGAGACCGTCTCGGGCATGGTGCTGACGGCTTGCAGTACGATGCTGCTCCAGTCGACCTTGTGGCCCAGGTTGGCGGCGGCCCATCGACCCCAGCCGTTGAGCTTGCTGGGGATATAGGGTTCGATACGTCCATCACGCTTGACGATGTTCTTGATCACGGCCGGCGGTCCTTGGTGGTAGTGCTTGGTTTTCTACATGTAGTGCGGTTGGAAATGATAAACACAATATATGGTGTGGGCAAGCGGCGTTGCAATTTCTTTTCCTGAAACATATTCGAGGTTTCGAATGCCTCCGGCATCGTGGTACCCTGGACCGCTTCAGGGGATTTCACGGGGACTTTCCGGACCGGGAAATCCCCGGTTCCGCCGTCCGGTCCCGAGCGGTCCGGCGGCTTTGCGCGTCACTTCATGAATAGGTTCATCCGGCCGTTGGCCGTGTCGGTCCTGCTGTGCGGCGCCGGCCTCGCGCCGGCCCGGGCCTGGCGGGCGGCCGACCCGGATCCGGCGCTCATCGATCTCGCTCCCCAGCGTTACGCCGTGCCCGACGTGCCCCGCGACACGCCGTCCGACGTCGCCCCCGATGCCGGCGCCGACGCCTCCGGTCCGGACCCTTCCCCCGGCCTGCGCGGCGACCCGCTGTTCCTGGGTGGATCCATGGCGGTCTACGGGTACCGGCCGGACGGGACCCGGCTGCGGTGGTTCGGCGGGGCCGCCGACGCGGCCGCCGGGCCGGGCGCCTCGGACGGGTTCGGCCCGCTGGCCTCCAGCGGCCTGGACACCTGGTCCCTGGGCGCGCGCAACTGGCGCTACCGCAGTTCCGCCGGATATCGCGTGACGCTGGGCAATACGGACTCGGGCGCGCCGGGCTGGGGGCGGTCCGTGCGCCTGGCGGGGGTGGGCCTGTCCCGGTATGTCCCCTCGGGGCGTTTGTCGGCCGGGTCGTGGGACTACGCCGTGGCGGCCGGCGCCCTGGATGGTGCGGCCGGCCGGGCGACCGCCGCGGGCGACCTGGCGTACGGGCCGATGGCGTTCGACGCGAACGCGCGGTATGCGGTGGACCGCGACCTGACCCTGGGCTCGCGGCTGCAGAGCGCCCAGGACCTGACGGCGCTGGGGCTGGGCGGCGACTACGCCATGGGCGACGCGGGCGCCTGGCGGTTCGGGGTGTCAGGGTCGCGCCAGCCGCTGGCCGAAGGCTGGCGCCGCCAGTTGGGCTATACCCTGGGTCTGGTGCCGGGCTGGGACCTGTCCTGGGTGAACGCGCGGCAGGGGGCCGGCTACGCCGACCTGGCCACGGTCGGCGGCGACGCCGGCTGCGACTGCGTCAGCAACCAGTGGCAGCTGGATCTGGCGGCGGGCCGCTGGGGCTCGTTCAGCGGCTCGTTCGAGCGCCGGGTCGACGCGGCGGGGGCCCTGGACGAACGGGTCGGCCTGGCCCACGGCTTCCGCTACGGTCCGTACCTGAGGGTGCGCCTGGAGACGAACCGCAACCTGACGTCCGGGGACTACGGCCTGGGCGCGCGATTCTCTTTGCCGCTGGACTGGTAGGGCGGCATGCGGGCATCTCAAGCCGTGGCATCTCTCCACGTCGCGCCTTGCAAGGCGCTCCGATTCGATCGGCTGTGAATGGTCCGCAGGGACCATTCACAGTCCGATCTCATCCATGAAGACCCGGCACAGGGCCTCCATCCCGCGCCGGTCGTCCTCGTCGAAACGGTCCGTGACGGGGCTGTCGACGTCCCAGACGCCCAGCAGCGACCCGTCCGCGCGCACCAGGGGCACGACGATTTCCGACTGCGAGGCGGAGTCGCAGGGGATGTGCCCCGCGAACGCGTTGACGTCGCGGACGACCTGGGTCCGGCGGGTTTGCGCGGCCGTGCCGCAGACGCCCGCGCCGAGGGCGATGCGGATGCAGGCGGGCTTGCCCTGGAAGGGGCCGACCACCAGTTCCGTGCCGTCGTACAGGTAGAAGCCCGCCCAGTTCAGTTGCGGCAGGCCGTCGAACACCAGGGCGCTGAAGTTGGCCGCGTTGGCGATCAGGTCGGGTTCCCCCGCGATCAGGCCGCGCGCCTGGGCGGCCAGGTCGGCGTAGTGTTCCGCCTTGCTGGCGTAGGTCCGGGGGGCGAATGTGAACATCGGGGATTCCAGGGTGATGAAGGGAGCGGCCCCCCATTGTAGGGTGGCCGCCCGCCGGCCCGGGCGTGTATGATGCTCGTTATAATCATCAGTATATAGCGCAAGCGCTTCCGCCTGGCGTATCCTGTACCCGGAGGCGTTTGCGCGGCGTCAAGACCGGGCTGGCGGCCTCGCAGGACAATGGCGGCGGCATGGCCGGCCCATGCCCCGTCCGGTCCGACGCCAGGAGAGCCGTCCATGAATACCGCCGCTTTGCCGATCGCCGCCATCGTGCATGATCATGGGGACGGGGCCGACGCATTGATGCGGGCCTTCGTCGAGCGCCAGTGCCGCGCGGGGCTGGACGTGCGCGGCCTCGTGACGGATCCGGGCGCCGGGGGCCCGCGCCGGTCACGGCGGCGCCTGCGGGACATCCGGACCGGCGAATCGTTCGAGATCTTCCAGGACCTGGGCGCGGGATCGCAGGCGTGCTGCCTGGATGTGTTCCGGCTGGCGGCCGCCAGCGCGGCGCTGCGCGTGGCCGGGAATGGCCGCCCGGATCTCGTGGTGGTCAGCCGGTACGGCCGCCAGGAGGCGGACGGCGGCGGCTTCGCCGCGGAATTCCTTGCCCTGATGGCCGAGGGCATTCCGGTGCTGACCATCGTCGCCGGTGAATTCCTGGTGGACTGGCGGCGCTTCACCGGCGGCCTGGGCGTCGAGCTGCCCGTGGACGCCGACCGGCTGCACGCATGGGGCGCGCGGGTATGCGCGGTTCCCGCATCCGAGCGATGAGGGCGGCATGACAGACGGAACCCCCACGATCGAGGACCTGGACTTCGCCCGGCTGTACCGCAATCACATGGCCCGCAGCGGCCGGCCGCCGAAACGGGCGGGCGAGTGGGACGCCCGGGTGCGGGCGGGCGGCATGTCCCGGACAGGCTCGAGCGGCTATGCGGCCGAATTTCTTTCCCGCATGGATCTGCGCGGCGCGCGCACGCTGCTGGACGTGGGGTGCGGCCCCGGCACCATCTGCCTGCCGCTGGCCGGACGCCTGGCGCGCGTCTACGGACTGGATTACAGCGAGGCCATGCTGGATGCCCTGTGCGGCGAGGCGGCGCGGCTGGGCGTCGAGAATGCCGTGGCGATCCGCCGCGCCTGGGAGGACGACTGGTCCGACGTGCCGGTCTGCGACATCGCCGTGGCCTCGCGGGCATCCAACGTGGCCGACCTGGACGCCGCGCTGGACAAGCTGTCGGCCCATGCCCGGCTGCGCGTCTACATGACCCATCTGGTGGGCGGCCATTTCATGGACCCCGCCATCGCCGACGTCCTGGGGCGCCGCCATCAGGGGTTTCCGGATTACATCTACGTCGTCAACCTGCTGCATCGCAAGGGCATCCATCCCCGCGTGGACTACATCCAGGTGCCCAGCCGCCTGGCGGGGACGGCTTCGTTCGAGGCCTTCGCCGCGCGGGTGTCCTGGACCTGGCCGGACCTCGGGGATGCGGAGCTGTCCCGCCTGCGTGCCTGGCACGATGCGGATCCGGAGCGCGCGGCCCGGGGCGGCGCGCCGATGCGGTGGGCCTTCATCCATTGGGAGAAAACGGCATGAGCGCCGGAGACGCGTTCGATTCCGAGGCCCCGGCCCTGGCCGCGATCGCCTGCGCGGCCGGCCGAGTCGGCGGATTTTCGGCGGATTGATTTCCACCGGTTCCGTGTATATTTCCTCCAGACGGCGCCGTTCCGGGCGCCGGACATGACACGCAGGGGAGGCACGGATTGTCCGATTCTCGCGGCACGGGTCCCCGCGCAGGATTGCTCGACAGCCTTCGGGCGCGCCTGTTCCTGGCGGTCCTGGCAGTCATCGTGCCGATCCTCTGCGGCCTGGGCTACTACGTCTGGCACCAGTACCGGGGCCTGGCGGCCAACAGCGACCGCGCGGCCGAAAGCCTGGTCAGCGTGACGGCGGCCTACGACCGGGCTCTGATCAACGACGCCAGCGACGTGCTCCACACCCTGGCGAACTCTCCTCTTCTGCGCCATGAGCGATGGGGCGAATGCCGCGGGTACCTGGCCTCCCTGCTGGGACGCCTGCCACGCTACCTGAACCTGGGCGTCACCGACGCGCGCGGCTACCAGGTCTGCTCGGGCCTGCCCGACCCGGATCCCAACGGCGTCTATCTCGGCGACCGGGCCTATTTCCGCAAGGCCATCGGACAGGCCGAGGTCACGCTGGGCGGCTTCATCATCGGACGGATGTCCAATCTTCCCACGCTGGTCCTGGCGGTGCGCGTGCCGGGGGATTCCGGGGTCAACGGCGGCGTGGTCTTCGGGGGCATGAACCTGGGCTACCTGCGGGCCGGCGCGGCCATTCCCGACCTGCTGCCCGGCGGGCGCCTGTGGATCCTGGACCGCGATGGGCACGTGCTGCAGCGCATTCCGGGCGACACCGGCCATCTGGGCGAGCGGCTGGATCCGCATCCCGTCGACGCGGCCGGACTGGTGCGCGACTCGCGCAAGGACGCCGACGGCCGCCGCTGGGCCGTGCTGTCCATGACGGCCGGACCCCGGGGCGATCCGCACGGGCTGTCGGTGCGCTACGAAGTACCGGAATCGGTGCTCTACGCCGAAGCGCGCCGCGCCCTGTGGGTCGGCGTGCTCATCATCGCGCTGCTGCTGTGCGTGGCCGCGCTGGCGGCCTGGAACCTGATGCAGCTGGCCGCCGGCCGCAGCCTGGAACACCTGCGCGAGGCCGTGCGGCGGCTTGGGGCGCAGGATTTTTCCGGTCGCGTGGCCGAGCGGCTGCAGGGGCGGGACCTGCGGGAAATCGGGCAGCAGTTCGACGACATGGCCGACGCCCTGCAGTCGTACCAGCGTTCCCTGGCGCAGTCCGAGCAGAGCTACCGGCTGCTGTTCGAGGGCAGCCCCAATCCCATGATGGTGCTGAGCCTGGACAGCGGCCGCTTCCTGGCCGTCAACGACGAGGCGATGCGCCGCTACGGCTACGACCGGGATCATTTCCTGCGCCTGACCCTCGACGACCTGCGCATCGAGGTGCTCGATCATCAGCCGGACACCGCCTTTTCCTACGAGCGCCATCGCCGCGGGGACGGGCAGCCCCTGTTCGTCGAGGTCCGCAGCCTGTCCCTGATGTTCACTGGCCAGATGGCCCACGTGCTGGTCATCCGCGACCTGACCGAGCGCGAGACGCTGAGCCGCGGGCTGCAGGAACGCGAGCGCCTGATCAGCCAATTGATGGATGTCACGGCGGAGGCCATCTACGGGCTGGATGCGACGGGACACTGCATCTTCGCCAACCAGGCCTGCTCGCACCTGCTGGGGTACGACCATCCCGACCAACTGGTGGGGCAGCACTTCCACAGCCTGATCCACTACCGGCACGAGGACGGCCGCCCCTATCCCCTCGAGGAATGCCGCATGCACCTGGCCCTCGAGGAGGGCCGGGGGATCCACGTGGACGACGAGGTCCTGTGGCGCCGCGACGGCACCTGTTTTCCCGCCGAGTACTGGTCCTATCCGATCTGGCAGGACGGCCGGCTGGAGTTCTGCCTGGTGACCTTCCTGGACATCAGCGAGCGCCGGGCGCAGCAGCGGGCGCTGGCCTACCAGGCCGCCCACGATCCCCTGACGGGGCTGTTGAACCGGGGCGACATCCTGCGCCGCCTGCAGGCGCGCTCGGAACAGGCCCCCGAGGCGCACTGGACCCTGGTCATGTCCAACCTGGACGGCTTCAAGGAAGTCAACGAGGCGCTGGGCCACGACGCGGGCGACCGGCTGCTCCAGGCGGTCGCCCAGCGGCTCCAGGGGCTGCTGGGCCCGGCGTGCACGCTGGCCCGGCTGGGCAGCGACGAATTCGCCTTCCTGCTGGACACGGGGGACGAGGACCGCGCCCAGGAGCAGGTGCGCGTCCTGCTGGCCGCGCTGCGCGACCCGTTCGCGCTGAACGAGCTGCAGATCCGCATCAGCTGCAGCTTCGGCCTGGCCGTGCATCCCGGGCACGCCCGCGATCCGGACGAGTTGATCCGCTGCGCCGACACCGCGATGCGCCGGGCCAAGCGCGACGGCCTGGGGATCGCCGTGTTCAATCCCCAGGACCGCGCCAGCGTCCACGACCACCTGCTGCTGCGCGGCGAGTTGCGCACGGCGCTGGCGCAAGGCCAGTTCCTGCTGCATCTGCAGCCCAAGATCTTCCTGAACGACGGCCCGCGCGGCCCGGGCGCGCCGATGGGCTTCGAGGCCCTGGCCCGCTGGATGCACCCCGAACGGGGCCTGATTCCGCCGGGCCGGTTCATTCCCGTCATCGAGGTCAGCGACCTGATCCATCCTTTCACCCTCTGGGTGGTGGACCAGGCGGTGGCCTGCTGCGCCCGGCTGCAGGCCGTCCATCCCGGGGTCGGCATGGCGGTGAACGTGTCCGCCCGGAACCTGCTGGACGGGCATTTCCCCAGCCAGGTCCGGGATGCCCTGTTGCGCCACGGGCTGGACCCCGTGCTGCTGGAACTCGAAGTCACGGAAAGCGCCATCATGGCCGACCCCACCCGGGCGCTGGATACCCTGCATGCCCTGCACGCCCTGGGGGTGCGGCTGTCGATCGACGACTTCGGCACCGGCTATTCCTCGTTCGCCTACCTGAACCGGCTGCCCGTCGACGCGCTGAAGATCGACCAGTCCTTCGTGGCGGGCATGGCCGCCGACCCCGACATGCGCGCCATCGTGCGCTCCATCATCGAGATGAGCCACACCCTGGGCCTGATGGTGATCGCCGAGGGCATCGAGACGCGGGAAACGCTGGACCTGCTGCGGGACATGGGCTGCGACGTCGGCCAGGGCTACTTCATCGGGTATCCCGCGCCCGAGTCCAGCGCCGAGGACTGGCTGCGCGGCTGCTGACCGTCGCGATCCATTGACGCCGGTCGACCGGCGCCGCCGGGAAACGTGGTATGAATCGGATATCCATGACGGACGCGGGAGCGGTGCCATGCCAGCAAGACCGGATGCGGCGGACAGGGACGCCGTGAACCAGAACGTGCAGGGGCTGATGCGGTTCCTGCGGGAATATCCGCCCTTCGATCAGATGGAACCGGCGCACGTGCGCCGGCTGGTCGAGCGGATGCGGCTGCGGTTCTTCGAAGCGGGGCAGGAGATCGCGTCCCCCGGCGACGGGCCCGCCGGCGCATGGTACTTGGTCCGCCAGGGCGCGGTCGAGGGGCGCCGCCCGCGTGCGCAAGCCGGCCTCGGCGCGGCGGGGAAAGCCGCCTCCGGTCCCGGCGAGGACGACGGCTTCGTCCTGGGGCCGGCCGACGCCTTTCCGGTGGCCGCCCTGCTGGAGCACCGCCCCACCCGCACGCGCTATCGCGCCCTGCAGGACACGTTCTGCCTGCAGGTGGACCGGCCGGACTTCGTCGAGGCCCTGGAACGGTCCGAGCCCTTTCGCGCCTTCGCGCTGCGCGGCGCGGGCAGCCTGCTGGGGCGGCTGCACCAGCGTACGCGGCAGGAGGCCGCGGCGGTCCAGGGGGACGGCTACGTCTTCGATCAGGCACTGGCGGCGATCATGGCGCGCGACCCGGTGGCCTGCGCACCCGACCTGCCGCTGTCCCGGGCCGTGCGGCGGATGCACGAGCGCCGGGTGGGCAGCATCGTCGTCACGGACGAGGGCCGCCGGCCCGTGGGCATCTTCACCCTGCGCGACCTGCGCCGCGAGGTGGCGGACGCGGCGGCGGGGCTGGACGCCCCGATCGGGACGTACATGACGCGGGACCCGGTGTGCCTGCCGCCCGACGCCATGGCCTTCGAGGCGATCCTGCTGATGGCGCGCCACCGCATCGGGCACCTGTGCGTCGTGCAGGACGGCGTCCTGGCCGGCGTGGTGTCCGAGCGGGACCTGTTCGCCCTGCAGCGGATCGGCGTCGTGCACCTGGCCCGCGCCATGCGCCAGGCCGGGGACGTCGAGTCCCTGGCCGGGCTGCGCGCGGACCTGGCGCGGGCGGTCTCGGGCATGCTGGCGCACGGCGTCGATGCCCTGCAGGTGCTGCGCCTGATCGCCCAGATGAACGATCACGCCACGCATCGCGTGATCGAACTGGCGTTGCGGGACGTGGGCGATCCCGGCGTGCCGTTTTCCTGGCTGGCCTTCGGCAGCGAGGGCCGGCGCGAACAGACGCTGCTGACGGACCAGGACAACGGCATGCTGTTCCAGGCGGAGACCGACGCCGAGGCGCGGGACCGCCGCGAGGCGCTGCGGCCGTTGGCCGAGGCGGTCAACCAGGGACTGGGCCGCTGCGGCCTGCCGCTGTGCCGGGGCAATGTCATGGCCGGCAATCCGGCGCTGCGGCTGTCGGTGCGGGAATGGGAACGCTGGTTCGCCGACATCATCCGGCGGCCCACGCCGGAACACCTGCTCCAGGCGGTGATCTGTTTCGACCTGCGGCTGCTGTGGGGCGAGGACAACGGCTTCGAGTCGCTGAGCCGGTTCCTGATGGACCAGGTGGCCGATTCCCCCCAGTTCCAGCGGATGCTGGCCGAGACGGCCCTGCGCAACCAGCCTCCGTCCGGTGGCCTGTTCGAGATCGCGGGCGGCGCCTGGAAGGCGGGCGCCTCGGGATTCGACCTGAAGACGCAGGCGCTGACGCCCTTCGTGGATGCCGCCCGGGTCTTCGCCCTGGCCAGCGGCATCGCCGAGACCTCCACGGCGGGGCGCCTGCGGGCGCTGGCCGAGCGCGGCGTGCTGAGCGAGCGCGACGTCGGCGCCTACGTCGAGTCCTACCGCTATCTGCAACTGCTGCGCCTGCGCCAGCACCAGGCGCGGATCCATGCGGGCGAGTCCGCGTCCAACCACATCCTGCCGGGCTCGCTCAACGCCCTGGACCGGCGCATCCTGCGCGAGGCCCTGCGCCAGGCGGCCGATCTGCAGAAGCTGTTGCGCTACAGCTATCGCCTATGATCCGCGCATTCGCGTCCATGAGGCCCGGCGGGGCCTTCCCGTTTCCACGAGGCCGGCGATGTGGATGAGGCGCGAGGCCTGGCGCGCGCGGGACTTCCAGGCCCATCCGGCCGTTGTCTTCGACCTGGAGGCCAGCGGCCTGGATCCCCGTCGGGACCGCATCCTGTCCATCGGCGCGGTCCGCATCGAGGATCTGGCGATTCCCCTGGGCCGCCAGTACGACCGGGTCGTGCGCGCGCCGGGTCCGCTGGGGCTGGCCAGCCGGCTGTTCCATGGCCTGACGCGGGCCGACCTGGAGCGCGGGACGGCGCCGCGGGACGCCCTGGCGGGCCTGCTGGATTTCGCGGGCGACGCGGTGTGGCTGGCCTTCCATGCCGGCTTCGACCGCGCGCTGCTGGTCCGGGCGCTGAAGGCGCATCTGGGGCGGCGCTGGGACGGCGAGGTGCTGGATCTGGCGGTGCTGGCGCCGATGCTGTTCCCGGACCGGGCCGGTCCGCATGCCGGGCTGGACGAGTGGGCGGCGGCGTTCGGGCTGGCCGCGCCCGCGCGGCACGCGGCGGTCGCCGACGCCATGCTGACCGCGGAACTCGCCCTGGTGGCGCTGCGGCGCGCACAGCGCCGGGGCCTGCGCACCTGGGGCGAACTGGCGTCGGCGGCGCGGGCCTGGCGGGCCGGCCGGATGGGGCCGGGTGGACCCGTCTTCTGATCCGGCGCCCGCGCGCCTCGCCGTATGATGAAGGCTTCGCGGCCCGCCGCCGGCGGATCTTCCGTCCGCGTTTCCATCCCCAGACCCCGCACCCGCCATGACCGACACTTCCGACGCGCATCTGATCGAAACCCTGCTCCACAGCGAGAGCCTGTGCGAGGGCGACTTCCTGAAGGCGCGCCGCGACACGGTGCGCATGCCCGACGGCGGCGTCTCGACGCGCGAATACATCGTGCATCCGGGCGCGGTGGTGGTGATCCCCCTGCTGGACGACCGCCACGTGCTGGTCGAGCGCCAGTTCCGCTATCCCGTGGGCCGCGTCATGACGGAGTTCCCGGCCGGCAAGCTCGATCCGGGCGAGGACCCCTGGGCCTGCGCCCGGCGCGAACTGCGGGAGGAAACCGGCTACACGGCCGCGGAATGGGCCCATGCCGGGGGCATGCACCTGGCCATCGCCTATTCCACCGAGATCATCCACGTGTTCTTCGCCCGGGGCCTGAGGGCCGGCGAGCGGCACCTGGACGCGGACGAGTTCCTGGACGTCCGCACCCTGTCCGACGAGGCCTTGTTCGAGGCCTGCCGCGCCGGCGCGCTCACCGACGCCAAGACGCAGACCTGCCTGCTGTGGCTGCAGAACGTGCGCGGCGGGTTCTGGGCGCTGGACTGGCGCCCGAATCCCGATCCGGATCCGGGGGATCAGGACTCTGCGTAGGGCTCGAAACGTCCGGTCGTCGGGTCGCGCACGAACAGCACGCCTGTGGCGACGCCGAAGTACGCGCCATGGATGGCGAGCTTCCCGGCCTCGACGCGCTCGCGCACGGCGGGGAAGGTCATCAGGTTGCGCATGCTGTATTCCACCACGCCCCATTCCATCCGGCGGATCCAGTCGGCGCGGTCGCCCGCGCAGGGGCCGACGGCGTCGGCCACGGGCTTGATCTGGGACATCCACTTGCCGATGAAGTCGCGCTTGGACAGGGGCGCGGCCTGGTTGGCATAGGCGGCCACGCCGCCGCAGCTGGCATGCCCCATGATCACGATGTGGCCGACTTCCAGGGCGTTGACGCCGAATTCCACGCAGGCGCTGGTGCCGTGGTAGGCGGTTTCCGGGTCCTCGTCGCAGGGCGGGACGATGCCGGCGATGTTGCGCACCACGAACATTTCGCCCGGACCCGCGTCGAAGATGGTTTCGGGCGCCACGCGCGAATCCCCGCAGCTGATCAGCATGATGTCCGGATGCTGGCCGTGTTCGGCCAGGTCGAGGTAGCGCGCGCGTTCTGCGGCGAGGCGGCCGTGCAGGAAGGAGCGGTAGCCGTCGGTCAGTCGTTGTGGGAACACGATGAGGTCCTTGTGGGTTGAATGGGGTTGGATGCGTCGGTGAAGATGTCCCCGGCCGGTTCGCGCGACAGCAACCGGTCCAGCGGTGCCGCCAGATGGCCGTTCCGGACCGTGATGGCGTAGAAACGTTCGGCCAGTTGCGAGGACTGGCCGGTGCGCACCAGCGCGCCCGAGTGCAGTTCGTCCTGCACGACCACTTCCGGCAGCACCGTGATCCAGCCGCTGTCGCGCGCGATCAGCCGCAGCATCGTCATGTCGTCGATCTCGGCGCGCAGCCGGGGCTGCACGCCGGCGGAGAAGCACAGGGCGTCGAATTGCAGGCGCACGCCATGCTGTGGGCTGGGCATGGCCATTTCGATCCCGTCCAGGTCTTCCGGGACGCGCAGGACGGCGCCCGCCCAGCGGTCGGCCCGGCCGACCAGCGAGATGTCCTGGCTGCCCAGGAACCGCGAGGACAGCGGGCGGTCGGGGTCCGAGGGGACGGGCTGGTTGGCGAGCACCACGTCCAGATGGTGGCGCAGCAGGCGTTCCGTCAGCGCCTGCAGCGATCCGGATTCGACGGACAGCACCACCGCCGGGTCTTGCAGCAGGGGGCGCAGCCAGTTGACCTGGAAATTGCGCGACATGGTCGAGACGCTGCCCACGCGCACGTGGGCCGTGCCTTCGTCGCGGCCTTCGAGCCACCCGAGCATCTGTTCCCCCAGCCCGAAGATGCTTTCGGCGTAGGCGAAGACCTGCTGGCCCGTCGCGGTGAGCGCCATCTGGCGGCCCTGGCGGTCGAACAGGGTCGTGCCCAGCCGCGTTTCCAGCTGACGGATCTGGGTGGAGAGGGCGGATTGGGAAGTCCGGATCTGTTCGGCCGCGTGCGTGAGGGAACCCTGCTTGGCCACGCGCCAGAAGTAGAACAGGTGCTTGAAGTTGAGTTGGTTGATGTCCATCGTTCTGTTTTATGGAACTTTGATTCATTGTAAATCTAATTTAGAGAACATGTGAATAAAAAAAGCACGCCCTCCGTGCTCGGGAGGGCGTGCCGGGTCCGTCGGGCGGCCTGAAGGGCGCGCGGCTTATCGTTCGGCGCGGGGAATGCGCCAGGGATTGTCCGCCCGCAGCGCGGGGGGCAGCAGGCCGTCGGGAATGTCCTGGTAGCACACGGGGCGCAGGAATCGCGTGATCGCCAGCGTGCCCACCGAAGTCGTGCGCGGGTCGGACGTGGCCGGGAAGGGGCCGCCGTGGACCATGGCGTCGCACACCTCCACGCCGGTGGGAAAGCCGTTGACCAGGATGCGGCCGGCCTTCAGTTCCAGGATCGGCAGCAGTCCGGCCGCCAGGGCGTCGTCGGCGCCTCCCCGCAGGTGCAGGGTGGCCGTCAGCTGGCCTTCCAGGGCCCGGGCGACGGCCGCCAGTTCTTCGGGGGATGCGCAGCGCACGACCAGGGCGCTGGCGCCGAACACTTCGGCGCCCAGATTGACCGGGTCGGCCAGGAATGCCTGGGCCGTGGTCGCCGCCAGGCCGGCCTGGCAGGGGGCGGGGCCATCGCCCGCGGCGCCGCGCGCCAGGGGCTCGACGCCCGCGTGGCCGTGCAGGCGTTCGACGCCTTCCCGGTAGGACCGGGCGATGCCCGTCGTCAGCATGGTGGCGGCCGGCGCGGCTCTCACGCCCTCGGCGGCCAGGCGGACGAAGCGGTCCAGGTCCGGGCCGTCCAGGCCGACGATCAGGCCCGGATTGGTGCACAGCTGGCCCGCGCTGCCCGTCAGAGAGGCGACGAAACCCTTGGCGATGTCCTCGGCGCGCGCGGCCAGCGCGCCGGGCAGCAGGAACACCGGATTGGTGCTGCTCATTTCGGCGTAGACGGGGATGGGCACGGGCCGCGCGGCGGCGGCCCGCATCAGGGCCAGGCCGCCCTGGCGGGACCCGGTGAAGCCGACCGCCTGGATCGCGGGATGGCCGACCAGCGCCAGGCTCAGTTCATGGCCCGGGCCGGCCAGCAGGGAAAAGACGCCTTCATGCAGGCCGCACTGCCGCACGGCGCGGCGGATGGCGCGGCCCACCAGTTCCGAGGTGCCGGGGTGCGCGGGGTGCGCCTTGACGACGACCGGCGCGCCGGCGGCCAGCGCCGAGGCCGTGTCGCCGCCCGCCACCGAGAAGGCCAGGGGGAAGTTGCTGGCGCCGAAGACGGCCACCGGTCCCACGGGGAGGTGGCGCAGGCGGAGGTCGCTGCGCGGCAGCGGCGCGCGTTCGGGCAGGGCATGGTCGATGCGGGCACCGATCCAGTCGCCGTCGCGCACCACGCGGGCGAACAGGCGCAACTGGTTCACGGTGCGGCCGCGCTCGCCTTCCAGGCGCGGCCGGGGCAGGCCGGTTTCGCGCATGGCGCGTTCGATCAGGACGTCGCCCAGGTCCAGGATGGATTGGGCGACGGCTTCCAGGAACGCGGCGCGCGTTTCCAGGCCGGTCTCGCGGTATGAGGCGAAGGCGGCCTCGGCCAGCCGCGCGGCCCGGTCCACCTGGCTCGCGTCGGCGCCGCGCCAGGCGGGTTCGAGCGCATCGCCCGTGGCGGGGTCGCAGGCGCGGAATTCGGCGCCGGTGCCGGGGATGTCCTGGCCGCCGATCAGTTGGGTGCCGGTGATCTGCATGATGGGGTCCTTCGTGTCAGTCGTCTGTCGGGGCCGCGCCGCCTGGGCGGCGGGCCGGGGTCGTGCGGACATCGAGCCGCAGGCCGATGTCCAGGGATTCGTCGGGCGCCAGGACGCGCAGTCCGGTGCCGGTCTGTCCGTCCGCGCTCAGGTTGACGGCGTCGCAGACGTGGGTGGCGGGCTCGACGCACAGGTAGCGTCCGGCGTTGGCGTGCAGCACCAGGTGTTCCAGCGGGCCTTCGGCCCGCAGGTCCAGGCCCGGCCCCGCCTCCCAGTCCATCCGGGCGCGGCCGTCCCAGCCGCCCAGGAAGGCGGTCCAGGTCCGTGTGCCGCGCGCCCAGTCCGCGCGGTGGTTGGGCCGGGGAAAGCGCGCCAGTTCGTCCTCGTGCGCCCACTCGGTCGTGGCGTGCAGCCGGGCGCTCGTCGCGGTGAAGTAGGGGTGCAGGCCCAGGCCGGCCGGCATCGGGGTGTCCGACCGGTTGCGCAGCGACAGGCGGATGCGCAGGCCCGCGGGTTCCAGCCGGATGGCCTGGCGCAGCCGCCAGGCCCAGGGCCAGCCGCCGACGCCGGCCGGATGGTCCAGGGCCAGTTCGGCGTGATCGGCGCCGGACTCCAGCACCGTCCAGGGCATCGCCTGCGCCTGTCCATGCAGGGCGTGCGGATGGCCGGGCAGGGCCTCCAGCGCCAGCGTGCCGGACCCCCAGCGCAGCCGGGCGTCGCGCACGCGGTTGGAAAACGGCGCCAGCGGGAAGATGCCGCCCTTGGGCCAGGCGTCGGCGGGCCAGCCGTCGCGGTCGATCGGAACCAGCCATTCGCGCGGCCCTTCGGGCAGTTCGGTGGTCCAGCGCAGGACGCGTCCGCCGGCCGCCGGGGCGACCAGGACCCGGTGGGGGCCGTGGCGCAGGTCCAGGCGGTCCGGTCCGGCCGCCTCCATCCGGGCGGCGTACAGGGAAAGCGACGTCATGCCTCGCGGGGCGCTTCCTTGACGCGGCTGACCAGCTGCGTCGGGCTGACGAAGCGCAGGGCGATCAGGACCCACAGCAGGGTGATGGCCATGTAGATCATCGCCATCGCGTCGATCGCCTGCGGCGCGCGCACGCCGGTGGAGAACACCGCGTAGTACAGCGCCACGACCAGGGTCTGGGAATCTGGTCCCGCCGTGAAGAAGGTCAGTTCGAACATGCCGATGGTGCGCACCAGCACCAGCAGGCCCGCCGCCAGCATGCCCGGGACCAGCAGGGGCAGCAGCACGTGGCGGAAATACTGGAAGGTGTTGGCGCCGAAGATGCGCGCGGCGGATTCCAGGCCCGGGTCGATCTGTTCGATGAAGGGCGTCATCACCAGGATCACGAAGGGCAGGGCGGGCACCAGGTTGGACAGGATGACGCCCGTCAGCGTGCCGCCGACGCCGATCTGGTACATCGCCGTGGCCATGGGGATGCCGTAGGTGACCGGCGGCACCATCATGGGCAGCAGGATCAGCAGCATGGCCAGGCGTTTGCCGGGGAACCGGGCGCGGGCCAGCGCGTAGGCGGCGGGCACGCCCAGCACGATCGACAGCAGGACCGTGGCGGCGACGACTTCCAGCGTCACCACCAGGACGTGCGCCAGCTGGAAGTCGTCCCAGGCGCGACCGTACCAGGACAGCGTGAAGCCTTCGGGCAGCGGCGTGCCGAACCAGCGCGTCGCCACCGAATTGACCACCACGGTGGCGATCATGAAGACGACGTTCAGCAGGAAGAAGCCCATGACGGTCCAGATCGTGGCGCGCCACAGCCAGCCCCAGCGCCGCGAGGGCGAGGAGGCGGGCGCGCCGGTCCGGGAAGTCGGGAGTGTATGTGCGTTCATGATCGTCAACCCTTGCCGCTAGTGGCCGGCCCGCTGTAGAAGGCGCGCCGGAACGCGAAGATCGCGCAGACGATGAGCAGCTGCACGAATCCCATGACGATGGCGATGGCCGAGGCCATGCCGTAGTCGTATTGTTCGAAGGCCGCCTCGTAGGCGGCGATGGAGATCACCCGCGTCGGTCCCGCCGGCGCCCCCAGCAGGATGGCCGACGGGAACACGGCGAAGGCCTGGACGAAGGACAGCGCGGCGGCCATCGACAGCCCCGGCACCAGCAGTGGCAGGTAGATCAGCCGGAACTGGTTCCAGGGACCGGCGCCCAGCGTGCCCGCCGCCCGCGCCAGCGTCGGGTCGATGCCCGAGATGTAGGACAGGGTCAGCAGGAAGGCAAAGGGAAAGCCGGAGATCACCAGGGAGATCAGCACGCCCCAGAAATTGTGGGTCAGCCGCACCTCGTCCATGTACAGGTGCAGGCCCTGCAGGAGTTGCGGGAACCAGCCCGCCGGGCCGTAGAAGGTCAGCATGCCGTCGGCGACCAGCACGGTGCCCAGGGTGATCGGGATCACCAGCAGCGTCGTGACGATGCGCTGCGAGCGGCTGTTGCGGCGCAGGGCGAAGGCGACCGGCACGGACAGGCCGACGTTGATCAGGGTGGCGGGCACGGCCAGCTTCAGCGTCACCCACAGCGTGCCCCACTGGGACGGGGTGGTGAAGAAGTGTGCGTAGTTGGCCCAGAGGCCGCCGCCTTCCAGGGGCTGCGTCGAGATGACGACGCCGTAGAAGAACGGGTAGATGAACAGGGCGAGCAGCACCAGGACGGCGGGCGCCACCAGCCAGCCGCGCCGATCCCCCGTGGGCGCGACGGCGTTCATGCGGCCCCCTTGGCGCCGCGCGCCGTCGTTTCGTACTTGGAGCGGTCCTGCGTGCTCATGCGGCCTCCGCATAGGCCAGGACCCGGTCGGCCGGGATGTGCAGCCGGATGTGGTCGCCCGGCGCGAAGGCGCCCGGCAGGCGCACGTACAGGTCGCCCAGGGCGGTGGAGACGAACAGCAGGGAGTCGCGTCCGCCGAATTCCAGGGTCCGGACCGTGGCGTCGATGCCGTTGGCCTGGCCCTCCGCGGCGATCTGGAAATCGTCGGGCCGCATGGCGACGGCCACTTCCTGGCGGCCGGCCAGGTCGCCGACGGCCGTGCCGTTCAACTGGACCTGATGGCGTTCGATGGACAGGCTGTCGCCGGCCTGCCGCACGATTCGGAAATCGAGCACGTTGCGGTAGCCCATGAAGCGCGCCACGTGCAGGTTGCGCGGCCGGCCGTAGACCTCGCGCGGCGCGCCGATCTGCTGCACCGAGCCGGCGCGCATGACCACGATCCGGTCGGCCATCGACAGGGCCTCGTCCTGATCGTGCGTGACGTAGATGGTGGCGCGTTCCAGCTGACGATGGATGCGGCGGATTTCCGCGCGCATCTCGATGCGCAGCTTGGCGTCCAGGTTCGACAGCGGCTCGTCCATCAGGATCACGGGCGGCTCGATGACGATGGCCCGGGCGATGGCGACGCGCTGTTGCTGGCCGCCGGACAATTGGCCCGGCAGCTTGTGTTCATGGCCTTCCAGCTGGACCAGGCTCAGGGCGGACTGGACCTTGCGGGCGATCTCGTCCTTGCGCACGCCGCGCATCTTCAGTCCGAAGCCCACGTTGTCGCGCACCGACATGTGGGGAAACAGCGCGTAGTTCTGGAACACCATGCCGAAACCGCGCCGTTCCGGAGGCAGCACGTCGATGCGGGTCTCGTCCAGCCAGATGCTGCCGTCGGTGAGCGAGGTCAGGCCCGCCAGGCAGTTCAGGGCGGTCGATTTGCCGCAGCCCGACGGGCCCAGCAGGGCGATGAACTCGCCACGCTGGATGTCGAGGCTGAGGTCGCTCAGGGCGGCGACGGCCGAACCGGAGGCCGTGTCGAATTTCCGGCCCACGGCATCCAGACGCAGCTGTTGAAAAGAATGATTCATGATCCTTGATCCAGGGAGGTCGGGCCGCCCGCCCGTCCGGGGCGGGCAGGCGGGCGGCCGTTCACGGGAAAGCGACTGCTTACTTCTTCAGGGCGCCGACTTCGGTGTCCCACTTGTGGAAGGCTTCGACCATGGCCTTGGCATCCAGCGGCACGGCGTTCGGGCGACGGGCGATCAGCTCATCGTATTCCGGACGGCCGAACTTCTTGATGATTTCCTGGCTTTCGGCCGGCGCGGCCGACAGGGGCACGTCGCGGATGGCCGGGCCCGGGTAGAAGTAGCCGGAGTCATAGGTCATGGCCTGCTGCTTGGGTTCGAGCATGAACTTCAGCAGCTTGAACAGGACCTTCTGCTTTTCCGCCGAAACGCCCTTGGGGATCACCATATAGTGCGCGTCGTTCACCCAGGTGAAGTTGTCGAAGGACTGGATCTTGAACTCGGCGGGCACCACGCCCAGCGCGCGCGGGTTGATGTCCCAGCCGGTGACGGTCACCGTCATGTCGCGGCTGCCTTCGCCCAGTTCCTTCATCACGGCCGAGGTGCCGCCCGGGTAGTAGGGCACGCAGTCGTTCAGTTCCTTCAGGAATTTCCAGGTCTTGTCCCAGCCGTTGATCGGATCGTAGGGATCCTTGTCGCCCAGCAGGTAGGGCAGGCCCATCAGGAAGGTGCGACCCGGGCCCGAGTTCGCCGGACGCGCGTAGATCAGCTTGTTGGGGTTGGCCTTGCACCAGGCCAGCAGTTCGGCCGGCGTCTTGGGCGGGTTCTGGACCTTGGCCGGGTTGTATTCCAGCAGCGGGCCGGCCGGCATGAAGGTGACTTCCAGACCGTAGCCCTGGGCCAGTTCCTGCATGCGGGCGGGGCCGCGCGCATACTGGTTCAGGATGCCCTTGAACTCGGCCTCGTGATCGGGCAGCAGCTTCAGCCAGAGATCCTGCTCGATGCCGGCGGCCAGGGCGTCGGTGCCGGTCAGGACCAGATCGATGTCCGAACGGCCGGCCTTCTGCATGGCCTTGATCTTGCCGGGCAGTTGCGGCGAGGGCGCGTTGGTGAAGGTGATGTTCGAGACCAGGTCGGGGTTCTGGTCGCGGAAGGCTTCCAGGGCCTTCTGCGTCAGGGCCAGATTGCCGGCCACGTCGACGACGTTCAGCGTGACGGGAGCGGCGTGGGCCGACAGGGCGGCGCCGGCCAGGGCCAGGGCGCCCGCCAGCGCGTGGAATCGTCCCCGCCGAGGGGACTGCTTGATGCCTTTCATGAATTGTCTCCTAGGGTGTTCGCCTGTGCGAGGAAGAAGCCGGCGAACGGGAGGTCCGGTTCGGCCGCGGCCCGGATGGCCGGACCGTTCTTCTCGTAAGTCATCATATAAGTTGATGGGTCGGGAGGACAACATTTTTTTGCATCTTAGGGCAGTGGAAAGCGGGTTCAACAAAATCAGAAAATAAAGTAATTATTTGATTTATATGAAAAACTGATGGGCTTGACCCGGCGTATCAGTATATTCCCTAGTAGTCCTGGATTTCGGGCTGAATCTACAGTCTGCATGTCATACGACAACATGATTTCTTTTCGCGTCCCCCGCAAGGCCTCCCATGAAACTGAAGACTGTCAAGATCACGCCCATCGCATTCAAGGATCCCCCGCTGCTGAACGCCGCGGGCATCCACGAGCCCTATGCGCTGCGCACCATCATCGAACTGGAAAGCGACACCGGCCGGATCGGTCTGGGCGAAACCTACGGCGATGCGCCCATCATCGAATTGCTGCGGGCCCTGCAGCCCAGCCTGATCGGCCTGGATCCCTTCGACCTGAACGGCCTGCGCCGGCGCGTCCAGGACGTCGTGGCCCGGACCCAGGTCAGCGCCAACACGGCCTACAAGCTCGCGCCCGGCACCGACCCGGCCAAGAACGTCCAGAAGCTGTATTCGGCGCTGGAAGTCGCCCTGATGGACATGCAGGCCCGCCATCTGGGCGCGCCGCTGGTCGACCTGCTGGGCGGCCGCGCGCGCGACGCGGTGCCCTTCAGCGCCTACCTGTTCTTCAAGTATGCCCGCCACGTCGATCCGGCCTATGCGGATGACGCCTGGGGCGAGACCCTGACGCCCGCGCAACTGGTGACCCAGGCCGAGACCATGATCGGCCAGTACGGCTTCCAGAGCATCAAGCTCAAGGGCGGGGTGCTGGATCCCGAGCAGGAAGTGGAATGCGTCCGGGCGCTGGCGGCGCGTTTTCCGGGCATGCCGCTGCGCATCGACCCCAACGGCAACTGGTCGCTGGCGACGGCGATCGAGATGGGCAAGCGGCTGGACGGCCTGCTGGAATACTACGAGGATCCCTGCCCGACGCTGGCCGACATGGCCGCGCTGCACAAGGCGACCGGCCTGCCGCTGGCCACCAACATGGTGGTCACGGACATGGCCCAGTTCCGCGACAATGTCTCCGCCAACGGCTGCCAGATCATCCTGTCGGACCACCACTACTGGGGCGGGCTGCGGGATACGCAGCTGCTGGCGCGCATGTGCGAGGTGTTCGGCATGGGCCTGTCCATGCATTCCAATTCGCACCTGGGCATCAGCCTGATGGCCATGGCGCACGTGGCGGCCAGCGTGCCGACCCTGAGCTACGCCTGCGACACGCACTATCCTTGGCTGGATCCCGACGAGGAAGTCATCGTGGGGGGGCACCTGAGCTTCCATGACGGCGCCATCGTGCTGGGCGACGCCCCGGGGCTGGGCCTGGAAATCGACCAGGACGCCCTGGCGCGGCTGCACGAGCAGTACCTGAGCTGCGGCATCCGTTCACGCGACGACGCCGCGCAGATGCGCAAGTACCGGCCCGACTGGAGCGGCAAGGCGCCGCGCTTCTGAACGCCGGGTCTGGATTCGGGGGGAGCGCAAGGCGGGAAGCCGAAGACAGTGCTGTTGCACGGCGAGGCGAACCAACGCAGCGATTCGCCCGAATCCCGGCCCGGTCAGGTGACCGGGCCGGGGTTGAACAGCACCAGATCGTTGACGATGCCCCAGTGCTCGGCCCAGGTCTTGCGGCCGCTGGCGACGTCCAGGATCTGTTCGAACAGCTCCTGGCCCAGGTCCTCGATGCTGGCCTCGCCGGTGGCGATCCGGCCGGCGTCGAGGTCCATCAGGTCGTGCCAGCGGCGCGCCAGGTCCGATCGCGTGGCGACCTTGATCACCGGGACTTCGGCCAGGCCGTAGGGCGTGCCCCGGCCGGTGGTGAAGATGTGGACGTTCATGCCCGCCGCCAGTTGCAGCGTGCCGCAGACGAAGTCGCCGGCCGGGGTGGCGGCGTACAGCAGCCCCTTGCCCTGTGCGCGTTCGCCCGGGGGAACCACGCCGCGGATGGGCGTGCTGCCGGACTTGACGATGGAGCCCATGGCCTTTTCGACGATGTTCGACAGGCCGCCGCGCTTGTTGCCCGGCGTGGTGTTGGCGCTGCGGTCCGCCTGGCCGCGCCGCAGGTAATCGTCGTACCAGGCCATTTCGCGGATCAGGTCTTGCGCGACTTCGGGCGTGGCGGCCCGCGCCGTCAACTGGTCGATGCCGTCCCGGACTTCGGTGACCTCGGAGAACATCACGGTGGCGCCCGCGCGCACCAGCAGGTCGGCGGCGTGGCCCACCGCCGGGTTCGCCGTGGCGCCCGAAAAGGCGTCGCTGCCGCCGCACTGCACGCCCACCACCAGATCGGCGGCCGGGCAGGTTTCCCGGCGCCGCCGGTTCAGGCGTTCCAGGTGGGTTTCCGCCATGGCCAGGATGTCATCGATCATGCTGCCGAAGCCGACGTGCCGCTCGTCCTGCAGGCGCACCAGGTCGGGATGCGTTTCGCCGCGATCCTTGAAGCGTTCGGGCATGAGGCGTTCGGGCTGCAGCTTTTCACAGCCCAGGCTGACCAGCATGACTTCGCCGCCGAAGTTCGGATTCTGCGCGATGTGGCGCAGGGTCTTCACCGGGATCGAGGCGCCGGGGGCGTCGATGGCCACGCCGCAGCCGTAGCCGTGGTGCAGCGCCACCACGCCGTCCACGTTCGGATAGCGGGGCAGCAGTTCGCGGCGGATGCGGTCCAGGGCGATGTCCGCCACCCCGGCCACGCATTGCACCGTCATGGCGATGGCCAGGATGTTGCGGGTGCCCACGGAGCCGTCGGCGTTGCGGTAGCCCTGGAACGTGTAGCCGGTCAGGGGTTCCGGGTCGGAGGCGGGAACGGTGCAGATCGGCAGGTCGTCCAGGGACGGCGCCGGCGGCATGCGCATGACGGCCTCGTAGACCCAGCTGCCGGCGGGCAGCGGCCTGGTCGCGTGGCCGATGACGACGCCGTAGCGCACGATGGCGCCGCCTTCGGGGATGTTGGCCAGGGCGACCTTGTGGCCCTGGGGGATGGCTTCGAGCAGGGTCGGGCCGTCGGCGATGCGGGCGCCCGCGGGCAGCCCCCGGTCGTTGGCGATGATGGCGACATTGTCGCCCGCGCGCATGCGGATCATGCGGGGGACCTGGACGGTCGGCTTGGGGGAATGCACGGGGTGTCTCCTTGTGAGGATCTCATCATACAACTGGTGGTTTCCACTGACAATCCTGTCCGGATGGAATGATCAAGACCATTGACCTATGTAGATTGCTCTCCGGCTTCCGCGAATCGTGAAGAATAATAATATGTCATCGTATAAGTTATCTCTTCGAGAATGCAGTATCATGAATCGTCCGAATCCATAGACTCCGCCCATGGCCTCCGTCCCCGCCCGCCGTTCGCGCAACCTCACCCAGAATGTCGTGGCCGCGCTGTCCGAGCGCATCCGCCACGGCGAATTCCACGTCGGCGAGAAACTGCCGACGGAGTCCGCGCTGATGGAGTCCTTCGGCGTCAGCCGGACCGTCATCCGCGAGGCGATTTCGCGCCTGCAGGCCGCCGGCCTGGTCGAGACCCGGCACGGCATCGGGACCTTCCTGCTCGAGCCCCGCAACGAACAGCAGTTGCGCATCCGCACGGAAAACATCCTGACCATGCTGGACGTCCTGGCGATCCTCGAATTGCGGATCAGCCTGGAAACCGAGGCGGCGGGGCTGGCCGCGCTGCGGCGCACGGACGCCCAGGTCCAGCAGCTGCGCGGCATCCTGGACGAATTCGCCGAACACGTGCGCAAGAAGACCGGCAATGCGGTGGTCTCGGACGTGGCCTTCCACCTGACGGTGGCGACGGCGACGGGCAACCGGTATTTCCACGACATCCTCAAGCAGCTGGGCAAGGCCATCATTCCCCGGACCCGCGTCGATTCCGCGGCCCTGGCGGCAGACGACCGCACCGGCTATCTCGGCCGCGTCCACGTCGAGCACGAGGACATCTACAACGCCATCGCCCGCAAGGACCCGGACGCGGCCCGCGCCGCGATGCGCACGCATCTCACCAACAGCCGGGAACGCCTGCGCTGCGCCCAGGAGGCGGCCGAGCAGGGCGCCTGAACCCGGCCCATCGCCACGCCAGGCCGCCCCGCGCCGCTCGCCGTCGCGGGGCGGCCTGGCATGCGCGGTTGACACTTGTCCGGACTTCTTATAGATATGTCATCGTATAAGAAGGAATGATCCGGGCCTTGACCGGATTTTTGGCGTAATCGCCACATAATTCGCTTCTATATCAGGGTATATACTAGTCCGAATGGATTCCGCTTGTTGCTTGTCGTCTGATGTCATATGATAACGTACGACATGAACAAGAGAGGATGGCGTGACGCACGCCATCCCAGACCAGAGGACACCACGCATATGACGACTTGCCAGGAATTGAAGGACATCCTGAGGGACGGGCTCCTGTCGTTTCCCGTCACGGATTTCGACGCCGAGGGGAATTTCGACCCCAAGGGCTACCAGGCCCGCCTGGAATGGCTGATGCCCTATGGCGCCCGCGCCCTGTTCGCGGCCGGCGGCACGGGCGAGTATTTCTCCCTGACGCTGGACGATTTTTCCCAGGTGGTGCGCACGGCGGTCAAGACCTGCCAGGGTCATACCCCCATCCTGGCCGGCGCGGGCGGCCCCACCCGCAACGCCATCGCCTTCGCCCAGGAGGCCGAGCGCCAGGGCGCGGCCGGCCTGCTGCTGATGCCGCACTACCTGACCGAGGCGCCGCAGGACGGCATCGCCGCGCACGTCAAGGAAGTCTGCCAGTCCGTCGAGATCGGCGTGGTGATCTACAACCGCGGCCAGTGCCGCCTGTCGGCCTCCGTGCTGGAACAGCTGGCCGACGAGTGCCCGAACCTGGCCGGCTTCAAGGACGGCGTGGGCGACATCGAGAACATGGTCCGGGTGCGCCGCCGGCTGGGCGACCGCTTCGCCTATCTGGGCGGCCTGCCGACGGCCGAAGTCTTCGCCGAGGCTTACCGCGCCCTGGGCGTGCCGGTGTATTCTTCCGCCGTGTTCAATTTCATCCCCGCCACGGCCATGAAGTTCTACGAAGCGGTCCGGTCCGGGGACCACGAGACCACCGGCCGCCTGCTGGACACCTTCTTCCTGCCCATGCTGGAAATCCGCAATCGCAAGCAGGGCTACGCGGTCAGCATCGTCAAGGCCGGCGCCCGCATCGTCGGCCATCCGGCCGGCCCGGTGCGCGCGCCCCTGGTGGACCTGAACCCCCAGGAAGAAGCCGCGCTGCGCGAGCTGATCGAGGCGCTCTGATCCGCCCATGCCCATGTCCGCCGCGTCCGCCCCAAGCGCCGAACTGGTCCTGCATCCGCGCAACCTGACCGGGGAGAGCCCGGTCTGGCACCCGGGCGAGCAGGCCCTGTACTGGGTGGACATTCCCGCCGGGACGCTGCATCGCTGGCGCGCCGGCGACGGGCAGCACACCAGCTGGCGGGCCGGCCAGCGGCTGGCGTGCATCGCCCGGCGGGCCGACGGGGGCTGGCTGGGCGCCATGGAAGACGGCGTCTACCGCCTGTCGCCGCAGGCCGATCAGCGGCTGGGCATGACGCCTTTGGCCGGCGTCGCCCATGCGCGTCCCGGCATGCGTTTCAACGACGGGCGCTGCGACCGGCAGGGCCGGTTCTGGGTCGGATCGATGCTGGACGACGGCGGGCCGGCCGCGCCGGTCGGCGCCCTGTACCGCCTGTCGGTCCAGGACGGGGCGCCGCGCCTGGACTGCATCGATCAGGGCATGCTGACGCCCAACGGGCTGGCCTTCAGCCCCGACGGGCGCACCCTGTACCTGTCCGATTCGCACCCCGACCGGCAGCGCGTCTGGGCCTTCGATTACGATCCCGACGACGGGGTGCCCGGCGGGCGCCGCGTGTTCATCGAAAAGCTGCCAGGCGGACGTCCCGACGGTGCCGCCATCGACGCCGAGGGCTGCTACTGGATCTGCGGCAACGACGCCGGCCTGGTCCATCGCTACACGCCGGACGGCCGCCTGGACCGCAGCCTGAGCGTGCCGGTGGCCAAGCCGTCCATGTGCGCATTCGGCGGCAAAGACCTGGACACCCTGTTCGTGACGTCGATCCGCCCGGCCGGCGCCGGTCCCCTGGCCCTGGACGGGGCGTTGTTCGCCCTGCGTCCGGGCGTGCGGGGCATCGAAGAGCCGGTTTTCGCAAACTGATTCCCACGTCGCGGCCTGCAGGCCGCTCCGATTCGGCCGGCAGGAGGCCGTCGAGGATTGGGGCATCCCTCCACGTCGCGGCTTGCAGGCCGCTCCGATTCGGCCGGCACGGAATAGTCCGCAGGGACTATTCCGTGTCCGGCCTCATCCTGAATTCCTCAATCCCGCGGCGATGCCGTTGATGGTCATGTGGATCGCGCGCTGGTCGCGCGATTCCTGCTCGTCGGCGCGGCGCGCGGAGGGGTGGCCGGAACGTACGCGGCGCAGCAGCTCGACCTGCAGGTGGTTCAACGGGTCGATGTAGGCGAAGCGTTCGGCCAGGGCGCTGCGCAGGGGCTCGTCGTGCGCCAGCAGGTCGTGGCCGGTGACGGCGCGGAAGGCTTCCCGCGTGGCCTGGTATTCGGCGGCGATGCGCTCGAAGATCCGCTTGCGCAGGGGCTTGTCGGGTACCAGTTCGGCGTAGGCCCGGCCGATGGCGAGGTCGGTCTTGGCCAGCACCTGTTCCATGTTCGACAGCAGGGTGCGGAAGAACGGCCAGTCCCGGGCCATGGCCTGGAGGCGTTCCAGGCGCGCCTCGCGCGTCAGGGCCCGGTCGGGCCCGCCTTCGGCCAGGTAGCGTTCGAGCGCCGCGCCCATGCCGTACCAGCCGGGCAGGGGCAGGCGGCACTGGGCCCAGGAGAACGACCAGGGGATGGCGCGCAGGTCCTCGATGCGCTGCAGGGCCTTGCGCGAGGACGGGCGCGAGCCGATATTCAGGCCGGCGATCTCGCGGATCGGTGTCGAGGCGAAGAAATAGTCCGTGAAGCCTTCCGTGCCGTAGACCAGGTCGCGGTAGGCGTGCCGGGCGGTTTCCGACATCCAGGCCATGGCCTCGCCGTAGCGGGCGGCGTGGTCGTCCTCGGCCCGGGTGGCCGGGGAACCGGACGCCAGGCTGGCCTCCAGGGTGGCGGCGACGAAGAGCTCCAGGTGCGAGCGCCCGACCTCGGCGTCCTTGTAGCGGCCCTGGATGATCTCGCCCTGTTCGGTCAGGCGGATCTGGTTGTTCACCGTGCCCGGAGGTTGCGACAGGATGGAGTCGTAGCTGGGACCGCCGCCCCGGCCCACGGAGCCGCCGCGCCCGTGGAACAGGCGCAGGCGGGTACGGTGCCGGCGGAAGACCTCGACCAGGCGCCGCTCGGCCTGGTAGAGCGACCAGTTCGAGGTCAGGTAGCCGCCGTCCTTGTTGCTGTCCGAATAGCCCAGCATGACTTCCTGGATACCGTGCTGGGCGTGGCGCACGCGCGCGGCGACCTCGGGCAGCGACAGCCAGGCGTCCATGATGTCCGGGCCGCGTTCCAGGTCGGGGATGGTCTCGAACAGCGGCACCACCATCAGCCCGCTGTCGGGGTGGGGGTCGCTGGCGGTGGTAGGGGCGATCAGACCGGTTTCCTGTTGCAGTACCAGGACTTCCAGCAGGTCGCTGAGGGTTTCGGTGTGGGACACGATGGCCTGGCGCAGGGCGGCCTCGCCGAAGCGCCGGCGGCAGTCGGCGGCCATGCGCAGGATGGCCAGTTCCTTGGTCGTTTCGGCGGAATATTCGATCCAGGGCGAGACCAGGGGGCGCGGCTCGCGCAGTTCCTGGCGCAGCACGCGGACACGGTCGGCCTCGGACAGCCGGGCGTAGCGCACGGGCTTGCCGTCCAGGGTGACGCGGGCATGGCGCATCAGTTCGTCCAGCACGCGCTCGTGGACGTCGGAACTTTGCCGCAGGTCCACCGTGGCCAGGTGCAGGCCGAAAATTCCGACGGCCTGGCGCAGGTGCGTCAGGCGCAGCCGTGCGACCAGGGCGCCATGATGCGCGTCCAGCGATTCGGCGACCGTCCCCAGGTCCGCCGCGAATTCGGCGGCCGTACCGTAGGCCGGGGCGTCGTAGATGTTGCGGCGGGCCAGGCGCCGGCCGGTCAGTGCCCGCGCGGTGGCGGCCAGCCGGGCGTAGATGTGGATGCAGGCGCGCCGGTAGGGCTCGTCCTGGCGGTGGGGGGACGGATCCTGGCTGGCGGCGGCCAGTTCGGCCAGGGCGGGCGTGACGTGCATCAGGGACTGCGAGACCGACAGCTCCGCGCCCAGGGCGTGGACTTCCGTCAGGTAGTGGCGCAGGACGTGCGCGCACTGGCGCAGCAGCGCCTGTTCCAGGGTGCCGGCGTCCACGTTCGGGTTGCCGTCGCGGTCGCCGCCGATCCAGCTGCCCATGTGGACGAAGGGCGGCAGCGGCGCGTTGTCCACGTCGAACACGGTGCGCGCCGGCTTGCGCAGCAGCGCCCCCATGTCCAGGTGCAGCTGGGGCAGGGTGCTGAAAAAGGTGCTGGTGTAGTAGGACAGGGCGTTGTCGATCTCGTCGAGCACGGTGAGCTTGCTCTGGCGCAGCATGCGGGTCTGCCACAGGGCGGCGATCAGCCCGGTCAGGCGTTCCCGCAGCCGGGCGGCCTCCAGCGGCGCGTGGGGCGTGTCCAGCTGGCGCAGGTGCCGGGCGATGGCCTGGTGCAGGTCCAGCGTGCTCTTGCGCTGGACCTCGGTGGGGTGCGCCGTCAGCACCGGCACGATGCAGGCCGAGGCCAGGTGCTGGCGGATGCGGGCGCCGGACAGGCCGGCGGCCTGCAGCAGATCGACGGCGTGCCGCAGGCTGCCGGGCGTCGCGGGGCCTTCGGCCTGCCATTGCAGGCGCTGGCGGCGGGTCTGGTCGCGGTCCTCGGCGATGTTGGACAGGTGCAGGAAATAGCTGAAGGCGCGCGCCACGGAATTGGCCTCGCCGTCGGCCAGGCGGCGGATCTGGCGTTCCAGCATGCGGCCGTCGCGGTCCAGTCCTTCGCGGCGGAACTTCACGGCGGCGCGGCGCAGTTTCTCGATCACGTCGTAGACGGCGCGGCCCTCGCTGTCCCGGATGACTTCCCCCAGCGTCCGGCCCAGCAGCCGGATGTCCTGTCGCAGGGGGGAATAGACTTCGTTCGGGGTCGGGGGCTTCACGGGGTCTCCATCCATCGGGGTTGGGGCGGCGGGCAAAATCATCCGGCCGACCGCGTCGCGGGGCGGCCGGATGAGCGCCGGTCGAGGCTTCATTTATCATAAGCGCTTTTGCCCCTTCCGTTTCCAGGACAGCCGCCATGCCGCACTACCGTTCCCGTACCTCGACCCACGGCCGCAACATGGCCGGCGCCCGCGCCCTCTGGCGCGCCACCGGCATGAAGGACGGGGACTTCAGCAAGCCCATCATCGCCGTGGTGAATTCCTTCACCCAGTTCGTGCCTGGCCACGTGCACCTGAAGGACATGGGCCAGCTGGTCGCGCGCCAGATCGAGGCGGCCGGCGGCGTGGCCAAGGAATTCAACACCATCGCCGTGGACGACGGCATCGCCATGGGGCACGGCGGCATGCTGTATTCGCTGCCTTCGCGCGAACTGATCGCCGATTCGGTCGAATACATGGTCAACGCGCATTGCGCCGACGCCATGGTCTGCATTTCCAACTGCGACAAGATCACTCCGGGCATGCTGATGGCCGCCATGCGCCTGAACATCCCCGTCGTGTTCGTGTCCGGCGGGCCGATGGAGGCCGGCAAGGTCATCGCCAAGGACGGCAAGACCGTGGTGCGCAAGCTGGACCTGGTCGACGCCATGATCGAGGCCGCCGACCCGGGCATCACCGACGAGCAGGCCGAAACCGTGGAACGCAGCGCCTGCCCGACCTGCGGGTCCTGTTCGGGCATGTTCACGGCCAATTCCATGAACTGCCTGACCGAGGCCCTGGGCCTGGCGCTGCCGGGCAATGGCACGGTGGTGGCCACGCACGCGCGGCGCAAGGGACTGTTCGAACTGGCGGGCAGCCTGATCGTGCAGTTGTGCAAGCGCTGGTACGAGCAGGACGACGCCTCCGTCCTGCCGCGCAGCATCGCGACGTTCCAGGCGTTCAGCAACGCCATGACGCTGGACGTGGCGATGGGCGGTTCGACCAACACCGTGCTGCACCTGCTGGCCGCCGCCCAGGAGGCCGGCGTGGCCTTCACCATGGCCGACATCGACCGCATCTCGCGCCGCGTGCCCTGCCTGTGCAAGGTCGCCCCGGCCACCCCGGACTACCATATCGAGGACGTGCACCGCGCGGGCGGCATCATGGGCATCCTGGCGGAACTCGCCCGCGCGGACCTGCTGGACCTGAGCGTGGGCAACGTGCATGCCGGCACCCTGGGCGAGGCCATCCGCCGCTGGGACGTGCGCGGCGGGCAGGGCGGCGGCGTGGCCGACTTCTACCGCGCGGCGCCCGGCGGCGTGCCCAGCCAGACCGCGTTCAGCCAGGACCGCTACTACGAGACCCTGGACCTGGACCGCGAGTCCGGTTGCATCCGCGACCGCGCGCATGCCTATTCGCAGGACGGCGGCCTGGCCGTGCTGTACGGCAACCTGGCGCCCAACGGCTGCATCGTCAAGACGGCCGGGGTGGACGAAAGCATCCTGACCTTCACCGGCCGCGCGCGCGTCTACGAAAGCCAGGAAACCTCGGTCCAGGGCATCCTGGGCGGCGAGGTCGTGGCCGGCGACGTGGTCATCATCCGCTACGAGGGCCCCAAGGGCGGCCCCGGCATGCAGGAAATGCTGTATCCCACGTCCTACCTGAAGTCCATGGGCCTGGGCAAGTGCGCGGCCCTGCTGACGGACGGGCGCTTTTCCGGCGGCTCGTCGGGCCTGGTGATCGGCCATGCCTCGCCCGAGGCGGCCGAGGGCGGCAACATCGCCCTGGTCGAGGACGGCGACACCATCGAGATCGACATCCCCAACCGCCGCATCCACCTGGCGATCGACGACGAGACCCTGGCGGCGCGCCGCGCGGCCATGGAAGCGCGCGGTCCGAAGGCCTGGAAGCCCGTGGACCGCCAGCGGGAAGTCTCCCAGGCGCTGCGGGCCTACGCGGCGCTGGCCACCTCGGCCGACCGGGGCGCGGTGCGCGACGTCGGGCAATTGAAGTGATGCCGCAGGGCGGTGGCCCGCCGGCCGCCGCCCTGGCGTTCAGGGTAATTCCCGATTCATGGTCATACGATGACGTATCACAATGCGGTCAAGCAATCTTGAATCGCATGGAGAAGCAGCGTGGTTGAAAACAGGTTCGAACGGCTCCTGCTGACGGGCGCGGCCGGCGGCGTGGGGCGCGTGCTGCGCGAAACGCTCAAGCCGATGGCGCGCATCCTGCGCCTGTCCGACGTCCAGCCGCTGGGCGAGGCCGGGGAAGGGGAGGAGCTGCATCCCTGCGACCTGGCCGACCGGCAGGCCGTGGACGAACTGGTCCGGGGCTGCGACGCCATCGTGCACATGGGCGGCGTATCCGTCGAACGGCCCTTCGAGGAAATCCTCGAGGCCAACATCAAGGGCGTCTTCCACATCTACGAGGCCGCGCGCCGCCACGGCGTGCGCCGCGTGATCTTCGCCAGTTCGAACCATGCGGTGGGCTTCTACCGCCAATCCGAGACGATCGACGCCGCCATGCCCACGCGCCCCGACGGCTATTACGGCCTGTCCAAGGTCTATGGCGAGGGCATGGCCAGCTTCTATAACGACCGCTACGGCATCGAGACGCTGTCCATCCGCATCGGCTCGTCGTTTCCCGAGCCCCGGGACCGCCGCATGATGCACATCTGGCTCAGCTACCGGGACCTGACCGAACTGATCCGCCGAGGCCTGTTCGCGCCCGGCATCGGCCACACCATCGCCTTCGGCCTGTCCGACAACAAGGACCCCTGGTGGGACAACCGCCTGGCCGCGCACCTGGGCTACGAGGCCCGGGATTCGTCCGAAGCCTTCCGCGAACGGATCGAACGCCAGCCGATGCCGGCGGCCGACGATCCGGCGATGGTCTGGCAGGGCGGGGTCTTCACGGTCCAGGGGCCTTTCGATCCGGTGGATGCGCCTTCCTGAATATACGATGTCTTATCTTTAAGACGTGAAGCGGGAGGCCAGGCGTGCGCTCCGCATGGGCGGCGCGCGCCCCGCGCCCGGGACTCCCGAGCGCGGGGGTTGCCGGGGTCAGAACTTGTAGGTGACCCCCGCCGTCACGCTGCGGCCGTTGCCGGGCAGGAAGGTGGGGGTCGCTGCAGGCGGATTCGGCAAGGTCGTGTTACGGATGACGAAGGCGCTGGCGTAGGTCTTGTCCGTCAGGTTGTCGCCCTGCATGTAGGCCTGCCAGTGCTTGTCGATCTGGTAATCCACCTTGAAGCCCAGCAGGGCATAGCTGTCCTGCTGAGAGCCGGGCTGATTGGCGTGAGTGGTTTCCGTCGCCGATGGCATCCAGCGCACGTTCGGGCCGAAACGCAGTCCGCCGACGCGGTACAGGACCTCGGCGCCGACCAGGTGGCGCGGCACGCCGGCGATGCGGTTGCCGGCGTATTCGCCGCCCTTGAAGCGGAAGTCGCTGAAGGTGTAGGCGACGCGGTAGTCGAAGGCCGCGCCTTCGCCCGGGGCGGGCAGGCTGCCGTTCAGGCCCAGTTCGATGCCCTGGTGGCGTGTGCCGCCCCGATAGTTGTAGGTGCCCGCCGGCGTGCCGTTGGCGGTGCTGACGGACATCAGTTCGTCCTTGACGTCGCTGTGGTACAGCGTCAACGCCCAGTGCGGCGCGTAGGACCCGGCGCCCAGGCGGCCCTCGCCGCCGATCTCGACGGTGTCGGCGCGCTGCAGCTTCAGGGCGCTGAGGCTGGTCGTCGCCGGAATCGGCATGACGGAGTTCGGACGGGGGGGCACCGTGCCATTGACGATTTCCCAGTAGGTCGGTGCCTCGTTGCTGCGGCTGACGTTCACGAAGAAACGCTGATCCTCGGCGGGCTGCCAGACCAGGCCCAGCTTCGGGCTGACATAGCTCCAGTCCTGGTCGAGACTGTTGCCCGAGCCGCGTTCCCGCGCATCCCGGATCGCCTGGGTGAACTTGGCGTCGCCCACGACGGTCCATTGCGGGTTGACGTGCCAGGCGAAGCCCAGCAGGGCGCTGCGGTTTTCCGCCTGCAGGTCATAGTTGCCGAATCGTTGCAGACGCGAACCGTCCTCCGGTTTGACGACGTAAAGCTTGCGGTCCATGTCGCTGCGTGACCAGTCCAGCGCCACGCGGTAATCGATGGCGCGGTACTTGCCTGCGAGTTGCCATTGCGCGCCGTAGGTCATGCCGTCGGTCACGGTCGAGCTCAGCGGGTCCTGGAAGGTGTCGTCGATGCTCTGGGCGTAGATGCCGAAGGTATTGTTCAGATCCTCGGTGCCCCAGTAGGTGCGGTTGGCGGCGCGGAACTGGCTCGATGTGCGGTGCGGATCGCGTTTGTATACGTTCAGGGGGTGGTTGGCCGTCTTGCCGTCGCCGATCACGTCGGTCGGATCGTCCTCCATCATGGAACGAGGCACGACGAACGGGATGTCCACGTCCAGGTCCACGTACGACAGGTATGTCCGGTTCTCGAAGCCGTCGCCCTGGACGCCGAAGTTGCCCTGCACGCTGGTGCGCTCGGAGCCGGAATGGTGGCGGTAGCCGTCGTACTTGTCGTGGGTGACGCTCAGGCGGCCGTCCAGGTTGTCGCTGCGCAAGCCCTTGGCGGCCTGGGCGCCGAAGCGCCCGAAGCTGCCGCCTTCCACGCGGACCAGGTCGCCTTCCGTGCCCGTCAGGGACTGGAAGTCCAGCTCGCCGCCCAGGGGGGTGGCGGCCGGCGACAGGGCGTTGGCGCCCCGGCGCGCGCTGATCAGGCGGGCGTTGCGCGGTTCCAGGAAGCCGATCACGAAGGATCCGTCGGCCTCGTTCAGCGGCAGGCCGTCCTGCAGCAGCATGACGCCCCGGTTCACGGGGTTGCTCTGGATGCCCGAGCCGCGGATGTTCAGGCGCGGCTGGTCCAGGCCGCCGAAGAACTCCTGGACCACCAGGCCGGGCTGGTAGTCCAGGGCGTCCCGCAGCGTGACCAGGCGGGTTTCCTTCTGCGGCTCGATCAGGTTGGTGCCGCCGGCCACCTGATCCAGGCGGGCGCGTTCGGCCTTCACGCCGGGATTCAGCGGCGTGGCCTGGGCGTCGCCGCTGACGGTGATGGGGTTCAGGCTCTGGACTTCCTGGGCGTGGGCGGACGTCAGGCCGGTGGCCGCGACGGCCAGGGCCAGCGCCAGGGGCGTGAGGGCGTAGGGTGCGCGCATGGGGTTCCTCGGTGAGGGGGATGTGAAAGAAAAGGGTGGAAAGAGTCGGCTACGGGCCGGCGGGCGAGGCGACGGTTTCGGGGTCGTCCGGGCGGCCGAAGGGGGCGGACTGTTCCTGGACGCGGCCGCCGGCCACGCACAGGATGCGGTCCGCCAGGCCGGCGAGCTCCCAGGGCTGGTGGCTGATGCAGACCAGCGCGGCGCCGGTGGCGCGGGCCTGTTCGGCGCACAGCCGTCCCAGGTCGGCGCGCAGCGCCGGGTCCAGCGCGCTGAAGGGCTCGTCGAGCAGCAGCAGATCGGGTTCCAGCGCCAGGGCGCGGGCCAGGGCGGCGCGCTGGGCCATGCCGCCCGACAGTTCGGCCGGCCAGGCCCGTGCCGCGTCGGCGAGCCCCACGCGGGCCAGCCAGCGGTCGCGTCGCGCGGCGATTTCGCCGGCGGGGACGCCGCCCGCGCGCAGGGCGATGTCCAGGTTGTCGGCCACGCTGCGCCAGGGCAGCAGGCGGGGTTCCTGGAAGACCAGGCGGGTGCGCAGGAAGGTGTTGCGGCAGGTCCCGCGGTCCGGGCGCAGCAGGCCGGCCGCCAGGCGCAGCAGGGTGCTCTTGCCGGCGCCGCTGGGGCCGATGACGCCGATGCGTTCGCCGGGGCGCACGTCCAGGCGGATGCCGTCGAGGACAGTGCGCGGTCCGAAGGCCAGGCTCAGGTCGCGCATCTCAAGCATGGCTGGGCTCCTGCCAGCGGGTCAGGCGGCGCTGGACGGGCTGCAGCAGCAGGAATTCCAGCAGGGCCACCAGGCCCAGGATCAGCAGCACCCAGGCGTAGAGCCGGCCGCTGTCGAAGGTGCTGCGCGCATTGGCCAGCGCGTAGCCCACACCGCTTTCGGCGCCCAGGACTTCGGCCATGACCACCAGCCGCACGCCGCCGCAGGCGGCGATCAGCAGCGCCGCCGTCAGGGGCGCGGCCAGGGCGGGCAGGTAGATGTGGCGCAGCCGCGTCCAGGCGCCGAAGCGGTAGACCTGGCCCATTTCCAGCAGGCCGGCATCGATCATGCGCATGCCCTTGACCGTGTTGACGTACATGCCGGGCGCCATCATCAGGATGGTGATGAAGATCACCATGCCCGAGCCCAGGCCGAACCAGAGCATGGCCAGCACGACCACGACCACGGGCGGGATGGCCATCAGCAGCCAGCGCAGCGGTTCCAGCAGGCCGCGCAGGCGCGCGTCGTGGCCGGCCAGCACCCCCAGGGCGAAGCCGATGCCGCAGCCCGCGCCCACGCCGATGGCGATGCGCGCCAGGCTGTCGCGGCTGTGCGCCCAGAAGCCCGGGTCGTTGGCCAGGACGCCGATCGAACGCAGGGCCTCCAGCGGCGAGGCCATCAGCATGGGCCCCATCAGGCGCGCGGCGAGTTCCCAGCCGGCGAAGATCAGGACGACGCCCAGCGCGGACCAGAGCCGGGACGTGCGCCTGGCGGACGGCGGTGCGCTCGTCGTCATGGTCATGGCCCGTAGAAGCCGGCGTCGGGCAGGCGGCCGCCGACGGCTTCGGGGTTGTGCCGCAGGATCAGGCCGTAGAGGGCTTCCAGGTCGGGCCGCACGGATCGCGCGTCGCGGCTTTCCAGGCGGGTGACGCGGATCGAGGCTTCGATGGCCTCGACCGGCAGGAAGTCCAGGTGCTTGCGCACCAGGCGGGCGCATGCGGCCGGTTCGGTCTTGCACCAGCGCGCCGACCGGTCGTAGGCGCGCGTGAAGGCCTCGCCCAGGGCACGGTCGCCGGCCACGCCGGCATTGGCCATGATCCCGGCCTGCGGCAGGTCGGGATGGTCCGGGAAGGTCCCGCGCCAGGCATCCTCCAGGCTCTGCACGCGGTGCAGCGCCGCGCCGCCCCGGCGGGCGTTCTGCGCCAGCAGGAGCGAGACGGAAGGCTCCGGCAGCAGGGTGCTGCGGGCTTCGCCGGTCAGCAGCAGGGCGATGGCGTCCTGGGCGTCGCGCGCGTAGCGGATGGCCGGCGCGCGTTCGCCGGTCAGGCCCTGCGCGTCCAGCAGGCGTTCGAGCAGCAGGGCGGGCAGGTCGCGCTGGAAGGTCGTCAGCAGCGGCTTGCCGGCCAGGTCGGCGACCGTGCGCACGTCCGGATCGGCGCTGACGAACCACAGCAGCCCCCAGACGGACACGTTCAGCAGGCGCACGGGCATGCCGCGGTTGGCCATGATGGCGGGCAGGTTCACCGGCGTGGCGCTGAAGTCGACTTCCTGCTTGGCGAGCAGCACGCGCAGCTGGTCGGGGCTTTTCCAGTGGCGGAACTCCACCGTGCCGGCCCAGTCCGCCAGGGCGCCGGTCTCGGCCATGTGGATCAGCGGGAAGCTGACGGCCGCCGTGGGACCGGCCAGGACCAGGCGCTCGCGCGGCGCGGCCGAGACGGACAGGCCCGCGCCCAGCAGGACGGCCAGCAGGCAGAGCCGCGCCAGGCGGTATGATGCACGGAGGGATTCCCACATAATTGAATGCGAATTATTATCAATCTCGTATCGTCGCATCCAGAATCGCGAATGCCAATGACAAAAGTCAATCCGACCGAGGATTCTCCCGCCCGGGTGCTGGGACACCCGCTGTTCCGGGACGCGCCGCCCGAGGTGGCGCGCCTGCTGCTGCGCGACGCCGCGATCCTGCACGTCGAGGACGGGGATCCGCTGTTCCGGGAAGGCGAGGATGCCGTCGAGTACCTGTACGTCCTGAGCGGCGGCATCGAGGTGCTGCGCCATACCCAGGACGGCCAGGAGCGCGTGTTCCATATCTTCCGCGTCGGCCAGCTGCTGGCGGAGACGGCCATGTTCATGACCCACGGCCGCTATCCGATGAACGCGCGGGCGCATGGCGACGCGATCGCGCTGTGCCTGAAGCGGGCGGGCCTGCAGGCGGCCTGCCGCGCCTGGCCGGAGCTGTCCATGCGGCTGCTGGCGCGCCTGAGCGACCGGGTCTACCAGCGGGTCAACGAGGTGGAATGGTTCAGCGACAGCACGGCCGCGCAGCGCCTGGCCGACTATCTGCTGCGCCTGCGGCCCGGCGCGGGATCGTCCGTGCATCTGCCCCTGACGCAACGCCAGCTCGCGGCGCACCTGGGGGTGCGCGCGGAGACCCTGAGCCGGCTGCTGGCGGACTGGGTGGCGCAGGGCCGCATCGCCGGCGCGCGCCGGGACTGGATCCTGAACGATCCAGCCTTCCTCGACGACCTGGCGCAGCCGGCCCGGCGCAGCTTCTGAGCCCGGGGCGCCTCTTGCGCGCCCAATACCCGCGCCCGGCGTGCGCGTGTCCGGTCCGCCGGCGCGGAGAAGTCTTAAACTGAAAGATTCCGCACCGACTTCTCGAAAGGACCCCGTCATGGCCAAACCGCTGCGTTCCTCGAACATCACCCAGGGCGTCGCCCGGGCGCCGAACCGCTCGATGTACTACGCGCTCGGCTACACGGAATCCGATTTCGAAAAGCCCATGATCGGCATCGCCAATGGCCAGAGCACCATCACGCCGTGCAACAGCGGCCTGCAGCCCCTGGCCGACGCGGCCGCCGCCGCCATCAAGGAAGCCGGCGGCAATCCCCAGATGTTCGGCACGCCGACGATTTCCGACGGCATGGCCATGGGCACGGAAGGCATGAAATATTCCCTGGTGTCGCGCGAGGTCATCGCCGACTGCGTGGAAACCTGCGTCCAGGGCCAGTGGATGGACGGCGTGCTGGTGATCGGCGGCTGCGACAAGAACATGCCGGGCGGCATGATGGGCATGCTGCGCGCGAACGTGCCCTCGATCTACGTCTACGGCGGCACCATCCTGCCGGGCAGCTACTGCGGCCAGGACCTGAACATCGTCAGCGTCTTCGAGGCGGTGGGCGAGCACGCCGCCGGGCGCATGACTGAAACCGATCTGCATGAGATCGAGACCCACGCCATTCCCTGCAGCGGGTCCTGTGGCGGCATGTACACGGCCAACACCATGAGCTCCTCCTTCGAGGCCATGGGCATGAGCCTGCCGTATTCGTCCACCATGGCCAATGTGCACCAGGAAAAGACCGATTCGGCCGCCGAGTCGGCCCGCGTGCTGCTCAAGGCGGTCGAACTGGACCTGAAGCCGCGCGACATCGTCACGCGCAAGTCCATCGAGAACGCCGTGGCGGTGGTCATGGCCACCGGGGGATCGACCAACGCCGTGCTGCACATCCTGGCGATCGCCCACGCCGCCGGGGTCGAATGGACCATCGACGACTTCGAGCGCGTCCGCCGCCGCGTCCCCGTCATCTGCGACCTGAAGCCCAGCGGCAAGTACCTGGTGGTGGACTTCCACCGGGCGGGCGGCATCCCCCAGGTCATGAAGCTGCTGCTGAACGCCGGCCTGCTGCACGGCGACTGCATGACCATCACCGGCAAGACCATCGCCGAGACCCTGGCCGGCGTGCCCGACGCGCCGCGCGCCGACCAGGACGTCATCCACACGCTGGACGACGCCCTGTACCCCGAAGGCCACCTGGCCATCCTCAAGGGCAATCTGGCCGAACTGGGCGCGGTGGCCAAGATCACCGGTCTGAAGAACCCCGCCATCACCGGCCCGGCGCGGGTCTTCGACGACGAGCAATCCGCCCTGGAAGCCATCCTGGCCGGCCGCATCCGCGCGGGCGACGTGATGGTGCTGCGCTACCTGGGTCCCAAGGGCGGGCCGGGCATGCCGGAAATGCTGGCGCCGACCAGCGCCCTGGTGGGCGCGGGCCTGGGCGATTCCGTCGGCCTGATCACCGACGGCCGCTTTTCCGGGGGCACCTGGGGCATGGTCGTGGGCCACGTCGCGCCGGAGGCCGCCGCGGGCGGCGCCATCGCGCTGGTCCAGGAAGGCGATTCCATCACCATCGACGCGCACCGCCAGCTGTTGCAGCTGAACGTGCCGGACGATATCCTGGCTACCCGGCGCGCCGCCTGGACGCCGCCCGCGCCGCGCTACACGCGCGGGGTACAGGCGAAATTCGCCTTCAACTGCTCCGACGCCAGCACCGGCGCGGTGCTGGACCGCTTCGAGGACCGCTGAATGAACGATGAGCAACGCGCGCTGCAACTCCAGATCCGCCTCGCCCTGGGTGTGGCCGACGCCTTCGACGCCCAGGCCGAAATCGACCGGCGGGTGGAATTCCTGGCCGAATTGCTGCGCGCCACCGGCGCCCGTGCCCTGGTGCTGGGCATCAGCGGCGGCGTCGATTCCCTGACGGCGGGCTGCCTGTCGCAGCGGGCCGTCGAACGCGTGCGCGCGCAGGGTGGAGACGCCCGGTTCGTGGCCATGCGGCTGCCCTACGGCACCCAGCTGGACGAGGCCGACGCCCAGGCCAGCCTGACGGTGATCCGGCCCGACGAACGGCTGACCGTGGACGTGAGGCCCGCCGCGGACGCGATGCTGGATTCGGTGCGGGCATCCGGCCAGACGTTCCGCGACGCCGCCCAGCAGGATTTCCTGCACGGCAACATCAAGGCCCGCCAGCGCATGATCGCGCAATACGCCGTGGCCGGCGCGCGCGGCGGGCTGGTGGTCGGCACCGACCACGCCGCCGAGGCCCTGATGGGCTTCTTCACCAAGTTCGGCGACGGCGCGGCCGACGTCACGCCGCTGGCGGGGCTGAGCAAGCGCCGCGTGCGGGCCATGGCGGCCGCCATGGGCGCGCCCGACGACCTGGTGCACAAGGTCCCCACCGCCGACCTGGAACTGCTCACGCCGCTCAAGCCCGACGAGGACGCCTTCGGCGTCAGCTACGCGCAGATCGACGATTTCCTGGAAGGCCGGGACGTCGCGCCCGACGTCTTCGACATCATCGTGTCCACCTGGCGGCGCAGCGCCCACAAGCGCGCCCTGCCGATCGCGCCCTGAAGTCCCGCCGGGCCGGCGCGGCGGCCGGCCCGGGCGGCGCTCAGGCGGCCGCGGCCATGAACCCGGCCACGATCTCGTAGGATCGCATCCGGGCCGCGTGGTCGTGCATGTTGCAGGTGAACATCAGCTCGTCCGCGCCGGTGCGCTCGACGAAGGCGCGGATCTGCGCGGCGACGGTGTCCGGCGCCCCGATGGCGGCGCAGGCCAGGACGTGGTCCAGCAGCGCGCGGGCGGGCGGCGGCAGGGATTCCAGGTAGCCCTCGACGGGGCGGGGCAGGAGCCCCGGCCGGCCGGCGCGCAGGTTCACGAAGGACTGCTGCCAGGACGTCGCCAGGAAACGGGCCTGTTCGTCCGTGTCGGCGGCGAACGCATTGAAGCCCAGCATCACGTAGGGCCGGTCCAGGTGGCGCGAGGGCCGGAAATGACGCCGGTACAGGGCGATGGCGTCCATCATCTGCGCCGGCGCGAAATGCGAGGCGAAGGCGTAGGGCAGGCCCATCAGGGCGGCCAGCTGCGCGCCGAACAGGCTGGATCCCAGGATCCAGACCGGCACCTCGCAGCCCGCGCCGGGCACGGCGCGCACCGGTCCGCGGCCCTCGAAATAGTCCATCAGCTCGGCCACGTCGCGCGGGAAGGCCTCCGGGTCCGAATCCAGCGTGCGGCGCAGCGCCCGCGCGGTGGCCTGGTCCGATCCGGGCGCCCGTCCCAGGCCCAGGTCGATGCGGCCGGGATGCAGGGTGGCCAGCGTGCCGAATTGTTCCGCGATCACCAGGGGCGCATGGTTGGGCAGCATGATGCCGCCGGCGCCCACGCGGATGCGCGAGGTCGCCGCCGCGACGTGGCCGATCAGCACGGCGGTGGCCGCGCTGGCGATGCCGGGCATGCCGTGGTGTTCCGCCATCCAGTAGCGCCGGTAGCCCAGAGCCTCGGCGTGGCGGGCCAGGGCGGTCGTGCGGGCGAAGGATTCGGCCGCGTTGCCGCCCTCGGCGATGGGGGCCAGGTCCAGGACCGAGAACGGGATCGAAAGGCGTGTCATGCAGGTTCCGGCAGGCTGATGAGGGTCTGCTGCATCAAGGCGACCGGCGTCTTCTCGCCCGCGTTCAGGGCGTAGACGTCGACCTGGGCGACGGTCAGCGTGCGGCCGGAACGGACGACACGGCCGACGGCTTCCAGGGATTCTCCCCGCGCGGGGGCCAGCATGTTGATCTTGAATTCGACCGACAGCACCGTGTGGCCCTGCGGCGCCCGCGTCATGGCGGCGAAGCCGCCGGCGGCGTCGGCGATCGAGGTCGTCGCGCCGGCGTGGAAATAGCCCAGGTGCTGGGTCAGGTCGGGGCCGTAGGGCAGGTGGATGTGCACCCGGCCCGGAGCGACGTCCCCCAGGCGGGCGCCCAGGTGGCGCATCAGGCCGGAACGGTCGAAGCTGTCCCGGATGCGGGCGTGCAGGGCGGCGGTGTCCGGCGTGCCGGGCGTGGCGGTCGATGTCGTCATGGGGGGTCCTGTATAGTCGTAGGTCGCAAGAATCCAGAGCTCTGAAGCAATCCTCGCCGTGCCCTACGATAAGCCATTTTCCCCCGCGCCCCAAAACCCGGCCCCCGTCGGCCGCGAGGCGTCCGGGCAGTCCGGTCCGGGCATCGGCCTGGCGGTCTGCATGGCCGTGGCCGCCATGGTCAGCGTGCAGACCGGGGTGTCGCTGGCCGTGCCGGTGATCCACGACCATGGCGCGCTTTCCACGTCCAGCCTGCGCCTGTGCTGGGCCGCGCTGGCGCTGCTGCTGTTCGTGCGCCCGCCGTTGCACCGATACAGTGTCGCCCAGTGGCGGGCAGCCCTGATCCTGGGGGCCGGCATGGCCGTCATGTCCCTGTCCTTCTTCCTGGCGATCGAGCGCCTGCCCCAGCACCTGACCGTGGCGCTGGAATTCTGCGGCCCCCTGGCGGTGGCCGCGCTGGGCGCGCGCGGCTGGCGCGCCCTGGCCTGGCCGCTGCTGGCGGCCGCCGGGATCGGGCTGCTGGTGTCGGGCGACGCGCGCGCGGCCGGCGGCGTGGATCCGGCCGGTATCGCCTTCGCCCTGCTGGCGGCGGCGGGCTGGGGCGTCTACATCGTCATGATGAAGAAGATCGGCCCCGCGTTTCCCGGCCTGCAGGGGCTGGCCGTCTCGCTGGCGGTCGCGGCGCTGCTGTCCCTGCCGTTCGCGGCGGCCGAGGCCGGCACGCTCCGGTTTCCCTGGGATCAACTGGCCTGGACGGCGGGCCTGGCGGTGCTGGTGCCGCTGGTGCCCTACATCCTGGAGATCAACGCCCTGCGGCGCATGCCGGCCGCCATGTTCGGCGTGCTGATGAGCCTGGAACCCGCCGTCGGCGCGACGACCGGCTGGGTCTTCCTGGGCCAGGGCATGAGCGCCGCCCAGATGCTGGGCACCGGCCTGGTGGTCGCGGCCAGCGTCGGGGTCGTGCGGGCGGGACGCTGAGGCCCGGGCCCGGGGGAACTTGTCGGGCGGTCCTGTTACTGAAGCATATCCCTCTCATCGATGCCCGGAGGCTGCTTCGTGGTACCAGGACGCGTCCAATGCGATTCCCGCTGATTCCCGCCTTCCTGTTCGGCCTGCTGATCGCCGCCTGCCTGGCCGCCGGCGTCTGGATGACGGAAGGCTCGCTGCTCAAGGCCTATCGCGGCATCCTGGAATCCCGCTTCGCCATCGCCCTGGACCGCGCCGCGGAGGGCGCGACGCACGCCGCCTCCCTGGGCGTGAGTCTCGACAGCCAGGAAGAAACCCTGGGCGCCGCCCTGCGGCGCGAACGCGCCCTGGACCCCGACATCCTCGGCATGGCCGTCCAGGATGCCCGGGGCCGGCGGCTCTATGGCGAAGGCCTCGTGCCGGATCCCACGCCGTCCGGCACTCTCCGGAAGACCCTGATCGACGATCTCGGGCTGCCTTTCGGGCAGATCCTGCTGCGCTACGATCCCCGCGCCCTGGAAACCCCCGCCGCCGAGATCCGCCGGGACATGCGCCGGCAGGCATGGCCCGTCACGGCGGGCGCCGCCGTGCTGGGCTTTCTGGCCGCGCTGGCGCTGCGCGCCGGCCGCACGCGGTCGGACGGCGGCCGGGGCCGCCTGCGCCTGCCGCTGGCGCTGGCCCTCGTCCTGGGGGGCGGACTGTTCCTGATCGACCACCAGGCGTTGCGCATCATCGACCGCACGTTGAATCCCCTGATCGAGACCAAGGTCGAATCCATCGGCAACGGCGCCCGCACGCTGATCGACAAGGCCCTGGACCTGGGGATCCCGCTCGGCCAGATGCAGGGCGTGCCGGAATATTTCGAGTCCCTGCGGCGGCACTACCCGGAACTGGAGCGGATCACGCTGGACACGGCGCCGGCCGCCGGCATCGCGGCCGGGCCGGGCAGCCTGGTCCTGCCGGTCCCGGCCCGGGGCGCCGCGGCGGCGGCCCTGGTGGTCACGCCCGACACCCGCCAGGCGGCCGCCCAGATCCATGGCCTGCTGCTGGACACGGCCTTTCTGGGCCTGGTCGCCTTGCTGATCGGCTTCGAACTGCTGTCGATGCTGACGCAGACCGGCGCCTTCCGGCGGCCCCTCGACGCGGCCGATCCGCGCGCCGGCCCGTCCCTGCCGGCCGAGCAGGTCCGGGGCGTCCTGTTCGTCTTCATGATGGCCGAGGAACTGAACCGGCCGTTCCTGCCCAGCCTGACCGAACGGCTGCTGCCGGCCGGCGCCGCCCATGCGCCGCTGCTCGTCAGCCTGCCCATCGTCGTCTTCATGGCCATCGTGGCCCTGGGGCAGATTCCGATGGCCCTCTGGTCCGAATCCCTGGGCAGGCGCCGCGGGCTGATGCTGGGCGCCGGCATCGCGGGCATCGGCTACGGCCTGTGCGCCTACGCCGACGCCTATGCGGGCCTGCTCCTGGCCCGCGCGCTGAGCGCCGTCGGCTTCACCCTGGTCTTCACGTCGGCGCAGGGGCACATCGTCGACCAGGCCGACCCGAAGGCCCGCACGGCAGGGCTCTCCGTCTTCATCCGCGCCATCCTGACCGCCGCCCTGTGCGCGCCCCCCATCGGCGGTTTCCTGGCGGAACATTTCGGCGGCGGCATGGCCTTCCTGGGCGCCGCCGGCCTGTGCCTGGCCGCCTTGTGCCTGGCGCGGGCCATGATGCCGGCGACGCCGCCGCGCGTCCGGCCGCGCGCCGCCCGGATGGCGGCCGGGACGCTCCGGGACACCTGGCGCATTCCCGGGCTGCGGACCCTGCTGCTGGGATGCGCGGTGCCGGCCAAGCTGATCCTGACCGCCCTGTGCTTCTTCCTGGTGCCCCTCATCCTGGCCGGCGAGGGGCACTCGCTGTCCAGCATCGGCCGCGTGCAGATGATCTACCCGCTGATGATGGTCCTGTTCGTCCCGCTCTTTTCCCGCTGGGATGAAGCGCCCGGCCGCGATCCCCGGCCGCGCCAGATCGTCCTGGGCGGCCTGGTCGCCGGCCTGGGGGTGATCCCGGTCGTGCTCTGGCCCGGCCTGGGCGCCATCATGGCCTTCCTGGTGTTCCTGGGGCTGGGCCAGGCCCTGTCGATCACGCCCCAGTCGTCCCTGATGGCCGCCTATGCCCATCATGGGCAGGGCCGCCAGTCCGCCCAGGTCCTCGGGCTGTTCCGCCTGGTCGAACGCGGCGGATCGGCCGCCGGCCCCGCCCTGGCCGGCGCCCTGCTGGGCCTGCTCGGCCCGGTCTCCACGCTGGCCCTGTTCGGTCTGTTGACCGCCGGCGGCGCGCTGCTCTACGGTTATGGGCAGTGGCGCCCCGCTTCCGATGCCTCCGGCAGTCTCTCATGAACGCTCCCGCTTCCTCATCCCCCTCCCGCCGGCGTCTGCTGCGCGCCGCCCTGGCCGCCGGGCTGCTGGGCGGCGCCGCCCCCTTCGTCGCGCGCGCGGCCGACCGGCGCCGCATCCTGATGATCACCTATCGCGGGCGCACGGAGGTCGAGGACGGCTTCCTGGAATACCTGCGGGCGCAGGGCAGGGACCTGGACATCGTCCATCGCGACGTCGGGCAGGACATCCGCAGGCTGCCCGCCATCCTGGACGAGATCCCCGCGCTGGCCCCCGACCTGATCTACACCTGGGGCACGCCGGTGACCCTGGGGGTGGCCGGGACCTGGCGGCACCCCGACCCCTCCGGCAAGGTGGGCGGCATTCCCGTCGTCTTCGCCCTGGTGAGCGCGCCGGTGGCGTCGGGCATCGTGCCTTCCCTCACGCGGCAGGGCCGCGACATCACCGGTGCCGTGCACGTGGTGCCCACCGAGACCCAGGTCAAGGCCATGGCGGCCTACCGGGAATTCGGCAGGGTCGGCCTGCTGTATTCGACCACCGAGCCCAATTCCCGTGCGATCGCCGCCGAAATGGACGCCCTGTGCGCCGCGACGCACCGCACGGCCATCCACCGGCACTTCCGGCTGGACGCGGCCGGGCGTCCCACCGGAGAAGGCCTGGAACGGCTGGTCGCCGAACTGCGGGAAGAGGGCGCCGAATGGTTCTACCTGGTGCCCGACACCTTCCTGGGCACGGTCTATGACCGCGTGATCCCCGCCAGCATCGAACAGAGGCTGCCCACCTTCGGCGCCACGGAACTCGCCGTCCGGCAGTATTCGGCCCTGACCGGCCTGGTCAGCCGCTATCGTTCCGTCGGGCGCCTGGCCGCCGTGCAGGCCGACGCCATCCTGTACCAGGGCACCCCCGCCAGCCGGATCCCCATCGAAACCCTGAAGCGTTTCGCCCTGCTGATCAACCTGCACACGGCCAAGGCGCTGGGGGGCTTCTATCCGCCCATCGAAATGCTGAACTACGCCGACGTGATCACCCGGGCCCCGCAGCCGACGAGGCATATCGGATGAGTCCCGACGCGTTTTCCCTGCTGTGCTGGCGCCGCCTCGGTCCGGCGGACCGCGACCGGATCTTCGCGCTGCACCTGCGCGCGATCCAGGGCATGGGGCCGGACCAGGTCCGGCCCGAGTCCCTCGAATTCTTCGAGGCCCTGCTGGACGGGGCGGGACGGATCATCGGCGCCTGCGATCCGGACGGGGCGCTGGTGGCCTATGGCGTGCTGCAGGACGGTCCCGATCCGGGCACCCGGCCGGACCTCTGGCTGGGCTGGCCCTTTGACGCGCGCATCCAGAAGCTGGCCGGGTCCTCGGTCGCCGCGGAATACCGGGGGCAGCGCCTGCAGCGCGAACTGATCCGCCGCCGCGTCGCCCTGGCCGATCCCGGCGCCTATCTTTACGCCACGGCGGCGCCGTCGAATCCGGCCAGCTGGCGCAGCCTTCTGGGAGAGGGCTTCGAGATCCGGCGGCTGCGCCGGGTCTACCAGGATACGCTGCGCTACCTGCTGGCCCGCCGCGCCGGTCCGCGGGCGGAACCCGCCGCGCTGGCGGCCGGCGACGGGGCTCTGCGCCTCGAAGGCCTGTCGCTGGACGAGCAGGACCGGCTGCTGTCGTGCGGCTGGCGCGGGCGCCCGGCGCCATCCGGCTGCGTCCTCGTGCCCCCGGAGGCCTTCGAGTGACCGCCACCGCGAATGCCGATACGCCCCTGGTGGAGATCGACCTGGGCCGCCTGGCCGGCAACTGGCGGACCGTGCGCGGCCGCTACACCGGTGCGGAACTGGGCGCCGTGGTCAAGTGCGGCGCCTACGGCCTGGGGCTCGACCCGGTCGTCGCGACGCTGTCGGCCCAAGGGTGCGGGCAATACTGGACCCTGGACTTCGACGAGGCCCGCCGCGTGCGCGCGCTGGCGCCGGAGGCCGAGATCTTCGTCCTCGACGGCCTGCGCGGCGCCTCGCCGCGAGCCTTCCGGGACGGGCACCTGATTCCCGTCCTGAACGACCTGGACGAGATCGACCGGGCCCGCGGCAGCGGCACGCTGACGGTGGCCATCGCCCTGGACACCGGCCTGGGGCGGCTGGGCCTGCGGCCCCAGGCCGTGCGCGACCTGGCGACGCGGGGGCTGGGCGGGCTGCGCGTCCGGGCCTGGGTCACCCAGCCCGCCAGCTTCAGCGCGCCCGAAGGCCCGGGCGGCCAGGACCTGTACGAGCGCTTCCTGGCGCTGACCGCGCCGCTGCCCCGCGCGGCCCGCAGCCTGGCGATCTCGGCAAGTGTGTTCTCGCGGCCCGAGCATCATCTGGACATGGCCCGCGTGGGCAGCGCCCTGTATGGCGTGGACACCACCCCCGGACGCGCCCTGCCGCTGCGGCCCGTGGCCCGCCTGGACGCGCCGGTCCTGCGGGTCGCGGATCTGCCGGCCGGCGCCGGCATCGGCTACGACGGGCAGTTCCGCTGCCCCAGGCCCATGCGCGTCGCCACCCTGGGCATCGGCTATGCCCATGGCCTGCCCTACGCTTTGATGAACCGGGGGGCGGTGCGCTTCGGCGAGTACGCCGCGCCCATCGTGGGCGGCATTTCCATGGGTCTGACCAGCGTGGACGTGACCGGACTCCCGGCCGGCCTGGCCGTGCCCGGCGCGCGCGCCGAGATCTTCGGCGATCACCAGCGGGTCGAGGATCTGGCGGCCCGGGCGGGCCTGCCCGCCAACGTCCTGCTGAGCCTCGCCGCCGCCGTGTGCCGCAAGCGCTATCATGCCTCCCGTCCTGACCAGCCCCTCGCCTCCAGCCTGTCGGAAAGCCTGCCATGAGAACGCCTCTGCCCCTGATCCTGGCCCTGGCCTGCTGCGTCCTGGCCGCCGTGCTCGGCGCCACGCTGCTGACCGTGCGCATCGAGCAGCGGGCCATCGACCAGACCCGGCAGGCCCACGAGGAATACGTCCTCGGGAACCTGCGCAACACGATCGAGGCCACCTTGACCCTGGGCCTGAGCCTGGAGCAGAGCTCCAGTCTGCAGCGGCTGATCGAACGGGAAAAATCCGGCATGCCCGACATCCGGGACATCAGCATCCACGGGCCCTCGGGCCGGGTGCTCTACAGCACCGACCTGGGGCTGCTGGGCGCCGCCATGCCGCCCGCCTGGGTGCGTGCGGGCGGCGGCCGGGGCATCTGGTGCGCCGACGACCAGAACGGCCGCAGCTGCGGCATCGGCCTGCGCGACGAGCTGGGCCGGGACGCCGGCGGCCTGGTCCTGGTGGCGCCGCACGCGGCGCAGGCCTACAGCCTGCAGGCCTGGCTCGCGCGGGGCCTGCCCACCCTGGCGCTGGCGGCGCTGGCCGTGCTGGTCTCCACCGCGGGCGCCTGCCTGCTGGCGCGCCGCCGCCTGAGGCCGTTCCTGCAGGCCGGCCGGATCCTGCGGGATACGGCGGCCGCCGGCGATGTCCGCGACCCTCTGGTCGCGGCCGCCCGGCAGGCCAGCGAGCGCCACCTGGCCATCCAGCGGGCGCTGGACGGCCAGCTGCGCCAACTGAAGGAACTGGACCATGCCGACGACTGAACGCCCCGTGCGCGCCTGGCTGCGCGACGCCGCCGGCGGCTTCCTGATCGTCCTGGTCGCGGCCAGCCTGGCCAGCGGGATTCTGCTCTGGCGCCTCCAGGATACCGTCGCGGTCGCCACGCAGGGGCAGTCCCGCGACCTCGCCGCCTCGGTCGGGCGGTCCCTGGGCCGGCAGTTCGTCCGCGCCGGCCAGCTGGGCATTCCGCTCGACGAGATCCCCGCCGTCGACCGCAGCCTGGACGGCACGCTGGCGCACGTCCCGCAGCTCACCGCCATCACCCTGACCGACGCCGACGGCAAGATACTGGGCGCCGCGCGGCGCGCCAGGGCCGGCGCGCCGACGTCCGTGAGCACCGAACTGGCGATCGGCGAACGGCGGATCGGCACGCTCGAGGTCGCGGCGGCGCCGCCCGACCTGCGCGGCTCGCACGCGGCCCTGCTCACCGGCATGCTGCTGCTGATCCTGCCCTTGTCCCTGCTGGGCGGCCTGTGCGCCGCCCTGTACGGCACGCATCTGCGGCGCCATCGGCGCCGGCTGGGCGAGATGCTGCGGACGGCGCCCGACGACATCGTGCCGCCGGTGCCGGGCCCGCGTCCCGATCCCCAGGACATCCTCGGGCAGGCCTGGCACGGCCTGCAGACGATGGCGGCGCGGACCGCGCAGCGGCGGGCCGATCTGGCCCACCAGGCGGAATCGCTGCTGGCGGTCGATTTCGACGGCAGCATCCGGCCCCGGCTCGCGGCTCTGGGGATCCCGCTGTCCGGACCGGCTCCCCAGGTCCGGATCGTCCCGCCGGACCGGATCCGGCGGCTTTCGCTGCGGCTGCGCCTGACCCTGGCCATCGCCCTGGGCTTCGCCTTGCTGATCGGCTCTCTGTCGGGCCTCCAGGCCCTGCGCGAGCATCTGCTGCGCCAGCAGGCGGCCAACCTCGGCCAGGAGGACCAGGGCGCCCTCTGGAAGCAGTTCCTGTCGTCCCAGACCCTGACCATCGCCGGCGAACTGCAGGACGCGTCCGCCCGGCTCGAGGCGTCGGGCGCGGACGCCGACATCCCGCGCGCCTGGAACACTTCACTGGATCGCCTGGCCCTGATCGATCCCAACCGCCAGGTGTATCCCCTGAAGGGCGGCGGCGCCGACACCGCGCTGCTCGACGCCGGCACGCTGGACGAGGTCCTGGCGGGCCGGGCGGCGCAGGGACTGCGCAACCTGGACGATGATCAGACCCTGCTGGTCGCGGCGCGGCCCGTGCGGCTGCAGGGCGGCACCTGGGCGCTGGTCGGCGCGCGCGCGCTGGACACGGCCCTGCAGCAGGTCGATCCGGACGGGCTCGACGAGCAATACAGCGTCCATTTCCTGAATCCCAAGGGCCACCTGGTGGCCAGCACCGGGCGCGCGCTGTGGACGCGCCTCGGCCTGGCCCCGCCCGTCCAGCACACGCAATACCGGACGCTCGAGGACGGCGACAGGATCCTGCTGCTGACGGCGACTCCCGTGGCGAGCGTCTCGGGCAGCGCGGGCGGCCTGCTCCTGACCCTCAAGGACGTCACCGCCCTGATGAAGCCCAGCCTGACCCTGGGCCGGCTGACACTGCTGCTGGCCGCCGTCCTGGCCATCCTGGGACTGGCGCTGATCCATCGCATCATCTGGCGCAGCTTCCGCCCGCTGCAGGACTCTCTCCAGACCCTGGACGAGCTCAGCGGCCCGCAGGACGGCGCGGACGGGCGGTCCGGCGGCCGGCGGGACGAAATCGAGCAGCTGGGGCGCAGCATCGCCGCCTTCCGTCACAAGACCCTGCAGCTGGCGCGCGACCAGGCCCAGCAGGTGCGCATCCGCCGCCGCCAGGAGGCCGTCATGGCCGGCGAGCTGCGCGCCCTGGCCGATTCCATGGACGCCACCAGCCGCCAGGAAGTCCAGGCGCTGATCGACCGTCAGGGCCCCGAGGGCGAGGACGGGGACGGCCTGCGGCGCCTCGCGGAGGTCATGGGCGACCTGCGCCACCGGCTGGTCGACCAGCACCGGCGCCTGTCCGACATGGTGATCGAGCTGCGCGACGCCCTGGTCACCAAGACCAAGCTGGCCGGGCTGCAGCAGGAACTCCAGATCGCCAGCGCCGTGCAGCTCAGCATCCTGCCGCGCTCCATGCCCGACGATCCGCGCATGGAACTGGGCTGCCGGATCCTGCCGGCCCGCGACGTGGGGGGGGATTTCTACGATTTCTACATGCTCGACGAGCACCACCTGGGCTTCGTCATCGCCGACGTTTCGGGCAAGGGGATTCCCGCCGCCCTGTTCATGGCCATTTCACGCACGCTGCTGAAATCCACGGCGCGCTTCGTCCGCCAGCCGGCCGCCTGCGTCCAGCGCCTGAACGCGCTGCTGGCCGCCGAGAACGAGCAGATGCTGTTCGTGACGCTGTTCTACGCCACGCTGGACCTGCGCACCGGCCGGCTGGACTACGTCAATGCCGGCCACCACGCGCCGTGGCTGATCGATGCCCGGGGGGCGCTGTCCGCCGTGCCGCTGACCCACGGCATCGCCGTGGGCATCGAAGAGGAAATCGCCTACGAGCAGAAGACCCTGCACCTGCGGCCCGGCGACACGCTGTACCTGTACACGGACGGCATCACCGAGGCCTTCAACCCGGAAGGCGAGGTCTTCGGCGAGGACCGATTGGCCGGCCTGCTGCGCGCCCAGCCCGCGGACGTGGGGCTGGACGTGCTGACCGACGCGGTCATCGCCGACGTGCGCGCGTTCGAGAACGGCACCGACCCGACCGACGACGTCACCAGCCTGTGCCTGCGCTATCACGGCTGAGCCGCCAGGGATGGGGCGGCCTCGCGCCCGGTCCTTCCGGTGCCGGCCGTCAGGCGATCTTCATGACCAGGGTCAGGCAGTTCCAGCCGTCCTGGCGCCGGTAGGCGAGCGTGTCCAGGTAGTGCCGCATCAGTCGCACGCCATGGCCGCCGACATCGGCCTCGTCCAGGCAGGCGACCAGGGGCGGCGGATCCCCCGCGGTGGGGTCGTAGGGCCGGCCGTTGTCGCGCAATTCCAGTTCGATGCGCCGGTCGTCGGCCCGGCAGGAGACGGTCACGGCCGGGACGATCGCCGTGTCGGGCGGATCGAAGGCGTAGGACACCACGTTGGTCAGCGCCTCGTCCAGCGACAGGGTCAGACCGAAGGTGGCGCGGGGCGTCCAGCCCTGGCGCTCGGCGAGGGCTTCGATCCATTGCAGCGCGAGCGGCACCGCGCCCAGGTCGGCGGGCAGGTCGAGCGTGTCGTGGCTGTCTGGCATGGAGTCCCTGGCGGTCGTGTGGGCATGGATTACCGGGCGACGTCGCCCCGGATGCGGGCGGCGAGATCGGCGGCCACCTGGGCCGACGAGACCTCGAAGGCCAGGATGCCGCGGTCCAGCGGCCCGGCGATGCGGGGCGCGGCCACCAGTTCGCGGCCGATGACCAGGGCCAGCAGGCCGCCGACGTTCTGGCGGCTGACGGCGCCGAGTCTTTCGGCGCCTGCGGGCGTCAGGCGCAGGCCGACGAAATGCCCGCCCTGCCGGTCGGACAGGGCGGCGGCATCGGTCAGGTCCTCGCGGGCGAGGACGGGGCGGGCATGGAGATAGATCGCACCGTCGGGTACCGGGACGGCGACCAGCTGGTCGCCCGGCGTGGACTGGGCGAGGTAGATGGCGATCGGCTGCACGACGCGCGGCGCGCCGGCGGTGCCGTCGGACGCGGCGGCCGGCGTGGTCGATGCCGCCTGCGGGGAGGCCGAGGGCAGGGTCTTGCACCCTGCCAGCGTCAGCAGGGTGGCCAGCAGGGCGGGGATGAGTGCGCGAGTCGTCAGGGGCATGGTGGGTGGCTAGGGTGGCCTGGCAGAGTGAAAACTATACACATGGACCGTGCCCAAGCCAATGCCCGCGTGGCGCGTGGCGGCGGGGCGGGGGCGGGCGATGGAACCCGGCGGGCGTCCGGGTTACTCACCGGTCAAGGAAGTCTTTGACGGGACCACGGAGAACGCGATGGCAATCGGCCTCGACAATTTCAGACAGGTGGGCGGCGGCCTCATCGAGCGGGAAATCCGCCAGAACCCCCAGGGGCAGGAAGGCGTGCGCCAGAGCGGACTGTCGCGCCTGGCGGGCCGCATCCAGAACTGGTTCCGCTCGCCCCAGGACATGCAGGCGCGCACCCAGGAGCGCATCCAGGTCAAGGAATCCTTCCTCCGGCTGCTCGAAAAGACCGAGGGGCGCGAAGGCGCGCAGCGCGCCCTGCGGTCCTGCGGCCTGCCGGACGATTGGGCGAACAACGACCGCCCCCTGACCAATCACCTGGTCGGCAAGATCCTGGACAAGGCCCAGGAATACCGGCTGCAGGTGGTGCGGCACAATGAAACCCTGCTGGGCGATACCCTGCAGGGCCTGGAAGGCCCCGAACTGCGCGACGTGCGGGCGGCCGTCATCCGCGCCGTGCGCAACGACTCCCGCTATGGCAACACCCCCCTGAGCCGGGGGGACGTCCAGTCCCTGCGGACCCGGGCCGAGACCGAATTGCGCGAATTGCGCGCCCGGCAGTGCGAGGAGCGCTTCCCGGCACTCACGAAACTGGTCCAGGATGCGCCCAAGGGCAGCCCGCTGTCGCGGACCGGGCTCGATCCCGCCCGCCTCACCCAGGACCTGCGCCAGATCTGCAGCGGCGGCGGGCGGTCCGATCCGCAGTTCGTCGGCGCCCTGAACCTGCTCGACCAGACCACGGAACTGCTGGGGCGCCAGTCCTGGAACCAGGACGGCCTGCAAGGCCTGTCGGACGAAATCCAGCTGCACCGCGTCGACCTGGATATTTGCCGGCTGGAATTGCTCACCAGGGATCTGGACATCCAGGAGTCGATCGGCGGCCTGCGGGACGATCTGGATGCGGTCGTGCAGGATCTTGGCCAGGAGCAGGACCCCGATGCCTTGAAGGCGCTCCAGGCGCGCAAGGACACGCTGGAGGGACAGCTGCGCGCGCTGACGGAAAAACAGGAAATCTGCCAGGCGCTGTTCGACGAGCTGGACCGGCAGACCGCCTTGCTGGGCGCCAAGAGCGCCTATGTCGATGAAATGCGCCTGACCGACCCCCTGACCGATCGTTCCGTCAAGCACAGCAACCTGGTCTGGGCCGAGGCCGGCCAGTACCTGCTGGATCAGCTGGACGAGGACATCCGCACGGGCGCGCTGGTGCTCACCGACAACGACCAGCTGGATGCGCTGGCGCAGGTCCGGGCCCAATGGAACCAGCTGTGCGTCGACCGCGGCCAGGAATACCAGGACAGCGAGAACGTCGACACGCTGCAGTCCATCGAGGCGCCCGGCAAGTCGAACATGGACACGCACCCCATCGTCCAGGGCAAGCGCGACACGCTGCAGGACCTGCGTGCCCGCCTCGAGGGCGTCGGCATTCCCCGGGACACGCTCGATGCGCTGTTCTCCAAGTCCAGCCTGGCGCGCGGCGAACGCCGTGCGCTGTCGGGCATGGAAACCTGGCAGCCGGTGCGGCGCGAGATGCCCGTGATGCGCGATGGCGTGATGCGCACCTACACGAGCGAGATCGTGCCGGCCCAGTTCATCAGCCGCGACCTGGGCGTCGATCTGGGCAACGGCCGCACGGGCGGGGTGTCCGCCGGCGTCAAGGACAGCGAGGACCACGCCCGCAACCTCAAGGTCAGCCGCCTGCTCGATCCCGACGGCCAGGTGATGACCACGGTGGTGGGCCATGGCGTGCTCGACATGTGGGACGTCGAGGACGACGACGACCGCCAGACGTCCAACGAGCGCGGCGCGCGCGAAGTGCTCGAGGTCGCCCTGAGCAGCAACGATCGCCTGCAGGGCGTGCTGAGCGATCCGGACCGGCCGCAGGACGCCCCGCCGCCCCGGCTGGTGCACGTCAGCGTCAACCTGATCTCGCCCGATACGATGCGCGACTTCTTCGGCGTCCGGGACTACCAGGAGCGCACCTACACGCGGAACCAGTTCCGGGCCTTCGAGGCCAATTCGGGGCCGGGGCGTGATCTGCGCCTGTTCGATCCGCAGGATTCCGGCCGCCATGACGACGTGCGGGTGGACGTGGACACCATCACCTTCTCGTTCGGCATCAACGGCATCGCCACCGGCGGGCTGCAGGATCTCATGCGGGTCTGGGGCAATGTGCACGAGCACAATACCGCCAACATGATCAAGCTGGTGGGCGACCTGGGCGAGGGCGAATTCGGCGCGCGGGGCGTGCGGCCGGGCGGCTTCGTGGGCGAAGTCTACGACCGCCTGGAAGCCATGGTCAACGACCCGGGCACGCCGCCCGCGCAGCTGGAAAAGGCCGAGCGCCTCATGGCCCAGCTGCGCGGCCAGACCGATCTGGTGCGCGGCATGTTCACCGAAAAAACCTTCCGCGAGGGCAACGGCGACACGGCCAAGATGGGCCGCGAGATCCTGGTGCTGCAGGGCCTGGCCGAACAGGGCCTGGACCTGGTGGGCGCCACCGACCTGGCCGGCACGATGTCCAAGGGCTGCAAGAGCGACAAGGACCGAGGCGGCGTCACCGACGTCGAACTCAAGTCCAAGCTGATCCTGCGCGACCTGGGCGGCGAGATGAACCCCGACGAACGCCTGCAGGGCGACGACCAGGGCGTCTACTATACGGTCAGTTCCAGTTCCGGCCAGCTCGAGAACCAGCGCTGGAACACGGGCCTGTCCGGCAGCAAGGAAGCCGGCCACCTGGAGGCCCGGCTGCCCGACCCCGAAGTCCGTCAGTTCCTTTGCGGGCTGGGCAAGTTCGCCAAGGCCTGATCCCGTTCCACCGAACCGACATCCCCCGAACCACAGGAGCACCGCATGTCTCTTTCTTCATACCAGGCCTTGATCGCCGAACTGGGCCGGACGCTGGACATGGCCGACATGGCGGCGGGCGAGGACGGCTACGTGGGCCTCACGATCGACGCCCACGAGATCCACATCCAGCACGAGGCGGACGACGATCTCGTCATCCTGTTCGCCCGCCTGCCCGAGGCCGACCCCGACCGCCGGGACGTCATCTACTCGATGCTGCTGGCGGCCAACGTGTTCTGGCAGGGCACGCGGGGGGCGACCTTCAGCGCCGATTTCGACACGGGGCGCGTCTTCCTGGCCGACCGGCGCGCGCTGGCGGTCCTGGACGTGGAATCCCTGTCGGTCTGGATCGAGCAGTTCGCCAATGTGGCGGCGCATTGGCGCGCGCGCATCGAGGACGCCAACGACGGCGGTCCCCTGCGCACCGCCGGGGCCCGGCCGGCGCCGGACGGCAGCCCCGGGATGCCCGGCATGCCGGGGCTGCCGCCCGGCGGCACCCTGGTCTGAGCCTTCCGCCGGGTTCGCCAAAACCAGGGGGCGCGCATGCGCCCCCTGGTTTCTGCTATCTGTTCAATCGCGCCGGTCTGGCGTATTTTTAACAATCCTAAAACTTTTAAGCCCGCTTGCGACGGGCGTTCGTCCATGTCCGCCGATTCCCCCTACGCCCGCTTGATCGCCGAACTGGGCCAGACGCTGGGCATCGCCAGCCTGGCGCCCTCGGCCGAGGGGATCTGCCAGCTGGTGTTCGACGGCCGGCAGGTGGTGCAGGTGGTGCACGTGGGCGCGCATGGGCTGGTGCTGGTCTCGTGCCGGCTGGCCGATCATGGGATCGACGCCCGCCAGGCCGAGCGCATGGCCCGGGCCAATTTCATGCGGGCGGGCCATGGCGCGGTGCTGTGCCTCGCCCCCGATGGCCGGCCGCACGCCCAGGTGGCCCTGAAGCTGGCCGAGTGCACCGCGGCCACGCTCTGCCCCGTGCTGGAATCCCTGCTGGACCAGGCCGATGCCTGGGCCCATGCCCAGACGGGCGCGGCCGACGCGCCCGCCGCGCGCGATCCGGCCTTCTTCCTGCAGTCCGTCTGAATCCCCGGCGCGTCCCGGCCGCCCGGGGCGCAGGCGCCCTGGGCTCAGGACGACTTCTGGATGATGCCCTTGAGCGAATCGGAAATCTGTTTGGTGATCGTGCTCTGCAGTTCGATCATCATCGTCCATTGCTGGGTCTGCTGCTGCAGCATCAGCAGGTCGGCCTGCGAGATGTTGCCGTCGGCGTCCGCCTGCAGGTTGGAGATCGTGTCGCGCAGCTTGGTTTCCTGGGACCGGATGCCGCTGTAGATCGTATTGTTGACCGCGTTGAAGTTCAGGCCGGCCGAGCCGGAAAGACCGTTGAGTGCCATGATGGGCTCCTGGCGAGGGTGAAAGGGATCAAAGGGGGTGCGCCGGCCCGGACGGATCCGGGGCGGCCGTGTCGTTGGCCGGCCACGAGGCCAGGATCGCACGCGCGGCGGCGGCGGCCTCGGCGACATCGCGCCAGGCCGGGAAATCCTGGCGCGGCAGGCCGTCGGCCAGGCGGGCGCGCAGGGCCGCTTCCATGCGGGCGGCCCGCGCGGCCAGCGCGTCGCGCAGGGCGGCTCCGCCGGGGGCGGCCAGTCGGGCTTCGAGATCGGTCAGGGCGGTGGTCATGATGGAGTCCGTGTTCAGCGCAGCACGATGGCGGGGCGGGGGCCGTCGAAGGTCAGACGGTTTTCCTCGATGCCGGTCAGGCGGTAGTTCCGGTAGGTGCCGCCTACGAGCAATTTACTCCCGTCTTCCAGCACGATAAAGGGTGTTTTCCCGCTGACCACGCTGAGGATGCCGAAGGGCACGGTATCGGCGGCGGGCCGGTCGGCGTCGGGCAGCGCGGCGACGTCGAAGTAGCGGCGGTTGAATGCCGCCAGGACGGTCTCGAACCGGGCCAGCTGGGCGTCGTCCAGCCTGGAGGCGTCGGTTCGCAGGCGGTGGCGGTCCCAGGTCAGGGCGATGCCGCTCAGGCCCGCCGCGGCGAGGTCGCGGGTCAGGGCGTCGGCCACGGCCGGCGCCAGCTGGATGGCGTTGCCCATGACGGTCATGCCCGGCAGTTGCGCGCGCACGGCCTCGATCGCCGCCGCGCGGCCCGCGTCGTCGGCCGCGATGCCCAGGATGCTCAGGCGGCCGTCCCCGTCGTATCGGGGCGCGTACTTCACCGCGTAGCCGTCCAGGACCGTCCGGGCGGTCCGGACCGCGTCCGCCTCGACGCTGACCTGCATGGCCGGCATGGGCCAGATCTGCGCCAGCGCGGCGGCCAGCGCATCGCGTTCGGCCGCGTCGCGCACCCAGCCGGACACCTGCGCCGTCGCGCCGCCGGCCGCCAGCGTCGCCCGCAGGCGCGAGGCCAGGCCCAGACGTTCCAGCGCGGCCTGGATGCGCGGCAGCGACTGCTCGGCGGCGACGCGCGGGTCGGGGCGCGCGGGCGCCGGGACCGAGGACGGCAGCAGCCAGGCCAGCAGCAGCGCGATGACGATGGCCAGGCCGGCGGCGGCCAGGCCCAGGGTCATGATCCAGGACCGGCCGCGCGAGGGCGGCCCGGCGGCGCGGTCCGGACGGGGATCCGCGTGGAGGACGGGCGCGGCCGGCGCCGTCTCGTCTCCGGGCTGGGCGGGGGCCGGGGCGGATCCGGCGTCGGCGTCTGTCGCCGGTTCGCCGGCCGTCCGCGCGTTGGCCGCGATGGGCGCGGCCTCGGCGGCCTCGGGCGCGCCGGTCCAGGGGTCCCCGGGACGGGCCACCGTGAGCCAGACGGGGCCGAGCGGCAGCGGCTGGTTGTAGGCCGCGCCGATCGCCGTGTCCGGGCCGGGCTCGTCGTCGCCTGGCGTCAGGTTCCAGCCTTCGGCGCCCAGGACCAGCCGGGCGGCCCGCGCCGGCAGGCCGGCGTCGGCGAGGACGATGTCGCATGCCGGATCGGCGCCCACGAGATCGCCGTGCGCGGCCGGGCAGCGCGCCTCGCCGTGCAGGCCCGAGAGCACGCGCAGTTCGAACGCCGCGTTCATGCGGACCTCCGTCCGGGAGTCCGCCGCGCGGGCCGCGCGGGAGATCCCGTCATAATTCCACCCGCGCCAGGGGCTGCACGTTGATTTCCTGGGTGAGCTCCTGGTAGGACAGCACGGGCAGCTCGTACAGGTCCTGTTCGATCATCTTGCGCAGGTAGCGGCGGATGTCCATGGAGGTGAGCAGCACCGGCTTGCGGGTATTGGCCGCGATGTCGCCCACGGTCTTCCGGATGTTCTCCACCAGCTTCTTGGTGGCGTTGGGGTCCAGCGCCAGGTAGCTGCCGGCCGAGGTCTGGCGGATCGCCCCGCGGACGGTCTCCTCGACGTTGGGCGCCAGCAGGTAGGCGGGCAGGATGTTCTGGCCGCTGGAATACTTGTAGCTGATGTGCCGCTTGAGCGACACGCGCACGTATTCGGTCAGCAGGACGGAGTCCTTTTCCTTCTGGCCCCATTCGATCAGCGCTTCCAGCACGGCGCGCAGGTTGCGCACGGAAATGTCCTCGGACACCAGCCGCTGCATGATCTCGGCGATCTTCTGCACCGGCATCACCCGCAGGGCTTCCTTGACCAGGTCGGGGAAGCGGTCCTCCATGGCGGTGAGCAGGAAGCGCGTTTCCTGGATGCCGATGAAGTCCGAGGAATATTTCTTCAGCACGAAGGCCAGGTGCCAGGTGAGGATCTGGTGGGCGTCCAGGCAGGGGATGCCGGCGGCGGTCAGCATGGGGACGTGCGAGGCTTCGGTCCACAGCGACGGGATGCCGGGCAGGAAGGGCTTGTCGGTGGCATAGGGCACCTGCAGCGCCTGCAGGTTCTGCTCGGTGTCGCGCACCAGCACGTGGCCGGGCCGCAGCTGGCCCTGGGACACCGGGACCTCGGAGAGCAGGATGAGATAGGTGTTTTCCGGCAGGGCGTCGTTGAAGCGCAGCTGGATCCCCGGGAAGGGCACGCCCAGGTCGAAATACAGCGCGCGCCGGATCTTGATGAGTTCCTCGTTGAGCTCGTCCGCGTCGAAATGCCGTTGCAGGCCGGCCGCCACGTCCATCATCAGGGGCAGGGTGGGGGCGAATTCGGCGCCGCCCTCGGCCCGGGGCTTGGGCGCCGGCTGGCCGTCGGCCGCCAGCGCGGGGATCTCGGTGATCTCGCCGGTCTTCTCGTCCACGACCTTGCGGGTATTGCGCAGCAGCACGAAGCCGATCGTGCCCACGACGGCCGCCAGGGCCAGGAAGGTGAGGGTGGGCATGCCCGGGATCAGGCCCATGCCCAGGGCCACCGCCGAGGCGATCAGCAGGGCGCGGGGCTGGGCCAGCACCTGGGCGCCGATGTCCTTGCCGACGTTGGAGGGGCCGCCTTCGCCGGTCTGCACGCGGGTCACGATGATGCCCGCGCAGATGGCGATGAACAGGGCCGGGATCTGCGCGATCAGGCCGTCGCCGATGGTCAGGATGGAATACACCTGCACGGCCTCGCCGGCGGACAGCCCGCGCTGCATCGTGCCGATGAGCATGCCGCCCAGCAGGTTGACCGCCACGATGATCAGGCCCGCGATGGCGTCGCCCTTGACGAATTTCATGGCGCCGTCCATGGCGCCGTAGAGCTGGCTTTCCTTTTCGACCGTGCTGCGGCGCTTGCGCGCCTCGTCCATGTCGATCGTGCCGGCGCGCAGGTCGGCGTCGATGGACATCTGCTTGCCCGGCATGGCGTCCAGCGAGAATCGGGCGGCCACTTCGGCCACGCGCTCGGCGCCCTTGGTGATGACCACGAACTGCACGATGGTCAGGATCAGGAAGACCACCAGGCCGACGATCAGGTTGCCGCCGACCACGAAATTGCCGAAGGTCTCGATGATGTGGCCGGCGTCGCCCTGCAGCAGGATCAGCCGCGTGGTGGCGATGGAGATGCCCAGGCGGAACAGGGTGGTGACCAGCAGCACCGAGGGAAAGGACGAGAAGGCCAGCGGCGAGGGCAGGTACATGGCCACCATCAGCAGGATGGCCGACAGCGTCATGTTGGTGCCGATCAGCACGTCCACCAGCGAGGTGGGCAGCGGCAGGATCATCATGAAGATGATCGAGACGATCAGGACCGCCAGGACGATGTCGTTGCGGCTGGTGAGGAGATTGACGGCGCGGTTGAGAGTCTGTTGCATGGGGGCGGCTCAGCGGGAATCGGTGGGCCCGGCCTGCCGGGCGCGCAGGTCCATGTAGGCCCGCATGGCGGCTTCGGCCTCGGCCTCGCGCCCCAGGGCGACCAGGGTCTGGGCGCGGACCAGGTGGAAGGCGCTGGTCAGGCCGCCCTGGAGCGCCACGCGGTCCAGGGTGCCCAGGGCGGTCTCGGGCTTGCCGGAGCGCAGCTGCGCCAGGGCCAGCGAGACGCGCTGGCGCGCGCCGGCCAGGCCCAGTTCGTCGAGCGCGGCCAGCAGCACGGCGGCCTTTTCCGGGCGGTCGTTTTCCAGGTAGATGTAGGACAGCAGGTCCAGCAGCGCGGGACCGCGTTCGCCCAGCGGGTGGACGGCCTCGGGGGCGGCTTGCGGATCGGCCGGTGCGTTGCTGCTCATTTCCTCATCCCTGGTACAAGGCGCTGCGGTACATGGCGACCAGGTCGCGCAGGTTGGTCTCTTCTTTCAGCAGGCGCACGGCGCGGTTCAGGACGCGGCTGTCTCCGCCGCCGCTCTCGGCCATGCCGGCGAGCGCCTTCAGGGCTTCGCGCAGGGCCTCGGCGAATTCCGAGGGCATGAGCAGGTCGCGGTTGCCGATGTCGGGGCGCAGGGCGTCTTCCAGGAAGCTGCCGGTGTTGGGCTTTTCGAGCAGCTGCGTCAGCTGGGCGCGCACCGGATCGTCCGACGGCGTCAGGTTGCGCCGTTCGGGCAGGCCCCGGGCGGCCTGATCGTCCTTGCGGGCATAGACGATGGTGTCGATGCCGCGATCGAAACTCATGAGCCGGTTGGGGCTGATGTCGGGCATGGGTCGCTCCGGTTCAGGTGTCGGCGCCCAGGGCGTCGAGCCACTGGGACAGGTATTCGAGCGCCTGGCGCAGGCGCGGTTCGGTGAATTCACGCTCGTCCACGCGCACCAGCGCCAGCAGGTGCGGCGTGCCCTCGTATTCGCGCAGCGCCGGCTGCACGGGCCAGTCGCCCAGGCGGCTGTGGTGGGCGCGCTTGCAGGCGCGCCGCAGCCAGTCGCCGCTGTCGTAGCGGACCGGCAGGGCGGCGTAGACCAGGATTTCCCGGTCGGCCTGCTCCAGCCCCAGCAGGCGGCCCGGCCCGGTGCGGAAAACGGCCTGGCCGCGGGCGTCGAAGCACAGGCCGGGCATGCCCGCGGCTTCGCCGAATTGCTGCAGGATGGCTGCGGGACCGCTCATCAGAGATCTTCCTCGTCGATGGCCATGTCCAGGGCGTCCTGGATGGCGTTCAGGGTGGCCTGCCGGGCGTCGGGATCCGGGAACACCTGGATGGGGAGGTCTCGCATCAGGGCCTTGACGCCGGCCAGGAACGCCACCCGCCCCTCGGGCGACGTGACGCCGTGCTGCTGCGCCAGGGCCGTGAAGCGCGATTCGTTGAGCCATTTGTCCCCGGTGAGCCCCACCAGGTCGCGCATCAGGCGCTCGCCGTCGGGCGCGCCCAGGCCCTTGGCCCGCAGGCCGTCGGACAGTTCGGCGCAGCCGTCGAGCACGGTCGCGGCGACCTGCAGGTGGTACAGGTCGCCGGTGAGCGCCTGCAGCCGCTGGGGCGAGGCGGAGGGGCGCGTGGACGACAGGTCCTGCCCCAGGGCCAGGACCAGTTGCTTCAGGCCGCGCCCCACGTCCTTGCCGCCGAAGCGCTCCAGGGCCAGATCCAGGGTCCTGCCCAGGCTGTTCTCGCCCAGGACGATGTCGCGGTAGGTGTCCTGGAAGGACTGCACGCCCCGGGCGTCGGCCGCGAATTCCCCGGCGCTGCCGAGGGTGTTGAGCCCGGCCCGGATCCGGGGACCGCTTTCGATCTCGAGATCGGCCAGCGCGTCGCGCAGGGATTCCAGCAGTTCGGGGGCGGCGCCTTCCTGTTCGCCCTTGCGCAGGGCGTATTGCAGGGCCAGGTATTGCTGCGAGACGTCGCCGAAGGCCTGGGCCGCCTGCCGCCGGGGCGATCCCTGGCCCGAGAGCAGCTTGGCGGCCAGTTCTTCGAGCTTGGCCTGGGCGTTCGGATCCTGGGTCTGCTGCAGCATCTCGAGGATTTCCTCGAGGCGCATGAGTTCCATGGGGCGCTCGGGCTTGACCTTGCGTTCGGCGTGGTGCTTGTCCTCGGTCTTTTCAGCCATGTGCAGGCTGATTTCCTCGGCCGCGTCTCCCAGCGAGGAGATCCCGCCTTCCAGCAGCACGGCGTGTTCGCCCAGCAGGGTGCCGGTCCGGGACTGTCCGGCGTCGAACCCGGCCTGCTGGCCGAGCGAGCCGAAGCCGGGGGCGGGTCCTCCGGTGTCGATGCGGTTCATGGTGAGGCTGGGCTCCGAGGGGATGCTGTGCCCGGATAGTAACCGTCGCGGGTGAAAAGGTTCCCTGGAAAATATGCGGCGGCCTCTCGCGGCGGGTCATATCGGGGTTTTCCCTGGTTCTCGGCGGGGCATGGAACCGGCCGGGGGGTGGATGACACTACATCCGGGAAGGCGGCACCCACCCTTGAGGAACCCATCATGAACATGACAGTCAACAACAACGGCGGCATCAATTTCCAGGCCGCGCTGGCCAGCGGCGACATCCAGACCATCATCCAGATGGTGCAGAGCGAGCGGGTCCGGCTGCTGGATTCGCAGTTGGTGGATCAGGTCAAGGCCGTGCAGGCCCGCAACGACCAGATCGCCAAACTGAACAACGTGCTGTCCGAACTGACGAAATTCCAGGGCGCGATCGACGGCACCGACGCCGGCAGCAAGGTCAAGGACTGGAACTGGGACAAGGTCGATCAATACGAGATCCCGCTGAACGACGCCATCAAGGAAGCCGGCGTCACCGACCTCGGCTTCTCGGGCGCCGGCCGCGTGACCCCGGGGCCGGGAGAGAGCGTGGACGACGGCCACGGCCACGTGGTGAGCGGCCAGACCAACATCTGCAACAGCGGCACGACCAAGGGCCAGATCGACGCGGCGATCACCAAGATCAAGGGGCTGATCGACGCCGAGAGCAACAACCAGCAGATGGACATGCTGCGGCTGCAGAGCCTGAACAACAAGAAGAACGAGTCCATCGAGATCCTGACCAACACGCAGAAGAAGCACACCGACTCCGCATCCAACATCATCCGCAACCTGTGACGGCTCCGCGGCCCGCGCGATCCGGGCCGGTTTCGTCGCGTACCCGGCCGCCCAGGCGGCCCGACCCAAGGAGCAGATCATGAGTACTCCCGGCATTGGCGGTTCCCTGCCCATCGATGTCAGCCAGGCGATCGCCTCGGGCGACATCCAGACCCTGATCCAGATGATCCAGGGCGAGCGCGTCAAGCTGCTGGACCAGCAACTGGTGGACCAGGTCAAGGCCGTGCAGGCCCGCAACGACCAGATCGCCAAGCTGAACAACGTGCTGTCCGAGCTGACCAAGTTCCAGGGCGCGATCGACGGCACCGACCCCGGCAGCAAGATCAAGGACTGGAACACGGACAAGATCAAGCAGTATGAATTGCCCCTGAATGACGCGATCCTGGCCGCCGGCATCGAAGACCTGGGTTTTCCCAGCCGCACCGGCCAGCGCACCCGCCTGCCCGGCGAGGAAAATCTCGCCGGTGGCGAAGGCGGTGTCTGGACGACGGGCAAGCAGGCGGTCGGGGGGTGGACCACCAAGGGCGAAATCGACGCGGCGATCACCAAGGTCAAGGGGCTGATCGACGCCGAGAGCAACAACCAGCAGATGGACATGCTGCGGCTGCAGAGCCTGAACAACAAGAAGAATGAATCGATCGAGATCCTGACCAACACGCAGAAAAAGCACACCGACGCCAATTCCAACATCATCCGCAACATCTGACTCTGACGAGAGGTGATCGAACCATGGCCAAGAAGACTCCCGAGGAAATCATGCGCGAGGCCGAGGCGCTGATCCAGCAGACCCGGCAGAGCCTGTCGGCGACCGCCGAGGCCTACCAGGCCAACGGGCTGGACGCGCGCAAGCTCAACGAGGCCATGGGCGCCAAGGAACAGGCCGAGGCCGAGGCCCTGTTCCGCAAGGACCTGGAAGACATCGAGCGCGAGGTGGCCGAGGAAGCCGCGCGCCTGAGTTTCGCCAATGCCGCGCCCCGGACGGGCGGCGCGCGCAAGATGCGCAACATGATCTGAACACCGCCCGCCGCGACGCGGCGGCGCGCACACATCGAAGGAATGCCCCATGAATGCACAGACGGATCCGGAAATCACCGACCAGGAAGCCGCCGCCATCTCCGAGAACCTGTTCGGCCTCTGGAAGGCGGGCGGCACGCTGGCCCAGGCGATGGGCCTGTCCCCCCGGGAATGCGAGGCCATGTACGCCTACGGCCATTCGCTCTACGCGCAGGGCAAGTACAACGAAGCCTTCAAGATCTTCGCCCAGCTGGTCGCCTACGATCACATGGATTCGCGCTACCAGCTGGCCCTGGCCTCCGCGATGCAGATGACCAGGCGCTACGAAGAAGCGCTGCAGCACTACATGATCGTGACGGTGATGCGCCTGGACGATCCGGTGCCGGTCTTCCATTGCGCGGAATGCCTGCTCGCGCTGGGCCGGCCCGCCGAGGCGGCCGAGTCGCTGGAACTGGCGATCGGCACCCTGTGCAAGCCGGGCGAGCACGACGCGGTCAAGGCGCGGGCCGAGGCGATGCTCAAGGCCATCCGCGCGCAGACGCCGGCCAAATGACGGTTCCCCATGGAACGACTTCGTCCCCGATGTCCACATAGCCTGCATGGACGCCGACCGCGGCGCGATACGAAAACCGAGACAGCATTCCGGAGCCCATCATGACGATCTCCCTGCAATCCACCTTCCCGCCCGGCTACATCCCGCCCGGCGTCGATCCCAAGTCGCTCGATCCCGCCACCCAGAAGATGGTGGAGACCACCGGCATCACGCTGGAGGTCGCGCTCAAGCTGGTCGGGGTGGAGGTCAACGAGTCCAACGCGGGCCGTCTCGAAGCCCTCATGAAGGCCCTGCTGCCCGAGCCCTCGGGCGACAGGGGCACGGGGGATCCCTTCGGCAAGCTCACCTCCGAGAACGTCGCCATCGACATCTACTCGGTGATGGCGCTGTTCCAGAAATGTGCCCAGGAAATGCGCAACCAGGCGCGCGAGGCCCGCAATTCCGAAATGCAGGCCCAGGTCACGGGCCTGAAGAACGCGGCCCAGGAAATCCGCAACGCCGCCGAGGATCGGCTGCAGGCGGCCATCATCCAGGGGGCGTTCCAGATCACCGGGGGCGCGATGTCGGTGGGCCTGGGGCTGGCCGGCGGGATCGTCGGGGCCAAGGGCATCAACGCCGGCTCGATGACCACGGAGGGCATGCAGCTCGGCAATACCGCCGGCATGCTGTCCAGTTCGGCCCAGGGGGCCGGCGGCATCTTCACCGGCATCGGCACCATCGCCTCGGCGGGCAAGGAACAGGAGGCCGCCGAGCACGATGCGAAGAAGGCCGAGTACGAGGCCGACGCCCGCGTGCACGAACAGGGCGTGCAGCAGGCCAACGACCTGATGCAGCAGATGATGGACGTGATCCGCGACGTGCGCGAAAAGCTTGGCGCCATCGACCAGGCGCGCAACGAAACCAACCGCGGCATCGCGCGCAACGTCTGACCGGCGCGCCCACCACAGACAGGAACGAACATGAACACGACGATTTCGAACGGACCGGGGTATACGCCGCCGATGGGCGGGGGCTCGACCGGGCAGGTCGACGGCTCCGGCGGCACGGCCGGCGCGGGGGGGACCGATCAGGTCGATCTCGAAAAGCTCTATCAGGATGTCCTGGATTACGTCAGGCAGCAGGGCGGGTCCGACGTCGACGGCAACCCGCTGGTCGACGGCAACGGCGCGCCGCGCATCGACACGCCGAACGAAGTCTTCAGCGCCAACGACATGGTCGATCTGCTGCGCAGCCTGCGCAGCAAGACGCAGGACGAGCAGCTCAAGACCTCGCAGAAAGGCCTGGAATCCGCGCGCATCAAGGCCGAAAAGAACACCGAGCACCAGCTGGAAAAGATCAAGGAATGGATCGACAAGTGCAAGGAGGCCGAGTCCAAGGGCGCGCTGGGCAAGATCTTCGGCTGGGTCGGCAAGATCTTCGCCTTCGTCGCCGCGATCGTGGCGGTGGTCGCGGCCGCGGCGGCGACGGTCGCCACGGGCGGGGCGGCGGCGCCGCTGCTCGCCCTGGCCATCGTGGGCGCCATCAGCGCCACCATGACGCTGGCCAGCGCCATCTCCCAGGAATGCGGCGGGCCCGAGATCAGCGTCAACAGCCTGATCCAGCACACGGTCGGCAAGTTCCTCACCGACGTGTGCGGCGTGGACCCCAAGGAAGCCGAGAACATCTGCAAGATCGTGGGCGGGGCGCTGGCGATCGCCTGCCCGGTGCTGCTGGCCATCGAGCCCTCGCTGCTGGGCAACATGGCGCAGGGCATCGCCCTGATGGCCGGCGCGGACGAGAAGACCGCCGGCTACATCGGCATGGCGCTGACGATCGTGGCCGCCATCGGGGTGGGCATCGCCATGGCGGTGGCGACGGGGGGCACGTCCGTGGCCTCGACGGCGACCCAGATCAGCAACAAGGTGGTGCTCGCCACCCTGAAGACCTTCAACACGGTCCTGACCGGCACGTCCGCCGTCGTGTCCGGCGGGACCCAGATCGCGCAGGGCGGCCTGAACATCTCCAAGGCCCAGTCCGAGGAAAAGGCCCAGCAGGCGATCTCGGACAAGAAGGAACTCGAGGCGATGATGATCAAGCTGCAGAAGCAGATGGAAGAAGGCCGCGAGGAAATGAAGAAGATCATCCAGCAGATCGAGGAAAGCACCCAGGCCGTCAGCAAGATGATCGCCGGCACCACCGACAACATGAACCAGATCGCCATGAACATGGGCAGCAAGTCGACGGTGTGATCGACGGACCGGACCTCAGGAGAGAAACACATGTCCCAGAACGCCACCCCATCCCGCAGCCCGTTCGGCCAGCAGCTCTACGACGGCCTGCGGGCGCTGCCGGCCAGCAGCCGCATGAGCAACGAGCAGCTCGAAGTGATCTACGCCCTGGCCTACGCCCACGTCACCCAGGGGCAGTACGCCCAGGCGCTGCCGGTCTTTTCGATCCTGGCCACCTACGGCCCCACGCGCCGGCACTATCTCGCCGGGCTGGCCCTGTGCCTGGAGCAGTGCGGGCGCTACGAAGAAGCCATCAGCATGTATTCGCTGCTGATCACGCTGTTTCCGGGCAGTCCGGAACCCGCCCTGCAGATCGCCGAATGCCTGCTGATGCTCGGCCGCACGGACGAGGCGGCCGAGGAACTGGATCGCGTGCTGCGCGGCATCGCCGAATCGGGCGGTCGCTACGACGCCCTGCGGCCACGCGCCCAGGTGCTGCGGGATCTGGCCGGACGCAGGGCCTCTTGATGGGGGAGGACCGGAATCCACCTTCCGGCGCCTCGTCGCCCGGGCCTCGAGCCGTCTCTCCGGAGACGGCTTTTGTGCTTGAGGCCGACGACGCCCGCTTCCTGACCGAGATCGGCATGCTGGCCGCCGGGCGGGGGGATGTGCGACATGCGGATACAATTTTCAACGCGTTGCGCGGTTTGCGGCCGGATCGCGCCTATCCCCTGGTGGGCCTGGCCGTCGCGCGCCTGAACGCCGGCCGCGCCGCCGAGGCTGCCCGCCTGCTCGAAGACGCCGGGTTTTCCGATCCGGAGGAGCGGGCGACGGCGCGGGCCTGGTGCGGCCTGGCGCTGCAGCTGGCGGGACGGGGCGCCGAAAGCCGCAGGGCGCTGGCCGACGCCGCCGCGCTGCCCGGCGAAGGCGGGGCGCTGGCCCGGCGGATGCTGGGGCTGGCGGTGGACGCGCCGAATGAAGCGAATGATGCCTGATCGAGGAGCCTGATGATGGAAATTGCCGCACTGACCGCCGCGCTGGGCGCCCAGGCGCTGCCCGCGACCAATCCCGCGGCGCGCGCCGAGCCCGCCAGCCTGGCGACCGAGCGTTTCAACGCGCTCATGAACGCGCCCCAGGAACCCGCGCTCAACGGGGTCTCGGCCGCGCTGCAATCGGCGTTCGCCGCGCCGCCGCCGGATGCCGCGCCCACGCTGGGCGGGCAGATCCTGTCGGGCCTGCGGGGCGTGGCGACCGACTTCTCGGACAAATGGCGGGACATCGCCCACGGCCTGGACGGCCTGGGGGCGCAGCCGGCGGTCAGCGACATGCTGCGTCTGCAGACGGAACTGCTGCAGGTCTCGGTGCAATATGAATTGGTGGGCAAGGCCGTGTCGCGCTCCACCCAGAATATCGATACGCTGGTCAGGATGTCTTGATGGCTCTCCCCTACGTTTTTTCGCCGCGGTCCCTCGCCCGCGCGCTGCGGCTGGCGCTGGCCGCCCTGGTCCTGTCGGCCCTGGCCGCCTGCGGGTCCAGCGTCACGCTGTATTCCTCCGCCAGCGAAGGCGAGGCCAACGAACTGCTGTCGGTGCTGCTCGACGCCGGCATCCATGCCGAAAAGGTCTCGGGCAAGGAAGGCGTGGCCGTCTCGGTGGACGGCGCCCAGGTCGCCCGCGCCCTGGACATCCTGCGCTCCCAGGGACTTCCGCGCGAACGCTTCGACGGCATGGGCCAGATCTTCCGCAAGGAAGGCCTGGTGTCCTCGCCCCTGGAAGAACGCGCCCGGTACATCTACGCCCTGTCCCAGGAACTGACCAACACCCTGTCGCAGATGGACGGCGTGCTGGCGGCGCGCGTGCACGTGGTGCTGCCCGAACGGGGCGAGATCGGCGAGGCCTCCACGCCTTCGACGGCGGCCGTCTTCATCAAGCACCGGGTCGGCTATTCCTTCGATGCGCTCAAGCCGCAGATCCGCCAACTGGTCACGCACGCCATTCCCGGCCTGACCGAGGACCGGGTCTCCATCACCCTGGTCTCCGCCCAGCCCGGCACGGCGGGGCACGAGGCGCCCGCCCAGGCCTCGGTCCTGGGGTTCCAGGTTTCCCAGGCCTCGGCCGGCGGGCTGGGGCTGCTCCTGGGCGTGCTGGTCCTGCTGATCCTGGCGCTGGCCGGCGGCCTGGGCTATCTGCTCTGGCGCGGGGGCTGGCCGCCCCGGGGCGACGCGTCCCGCGAGCGCCGCGAGCCGGCCGTCCGCCAGCCGGCGCGCGAGGGCTCCGAATGAGCGCCGCCCTGTTCGGCGAGCGGCTGCTGGCGTTCAATCTCCTGCCCAGCCTCACGCTCCATCCCAGCCGGCACGCGGCCTTCGGCGCGCCATCCCGGCCCGTGCCGGCGGCCTGCGCGGCCGCCTGGCATCGGCACTGGTCGGGCGCCATCCTGCGCCGCCTGAATCTCCGGGACCGTCCCGTCGTCGACGCCGACCGGCCCGAGCTCGCCCTGGCGCTGCTGCCCCCGGACCGGCTGGCCCGGGTCGCGCGCCACGTGGGCGCCGCGCGGTGCGCGTCCCGCCTGCGCCGGGCCATCGCGGGTGACGAGGTGCGCGCGCTGGCGTCCGCCCTGGGGGCCGATGCGCTGGATTTCGCCCGCCGCGCCGAAACCGGGCCGTGGTCCCGTCCGGCCGATGCGGACGCCGGACCCGTCGTGTCGCTGGCGGGCCGGGTGGACCGGATCGGCCGCGCGGCCCTGCGCGCCGTGTTCCAGGCGGCGGGCCCGGAACTCGGCCTGCGCGCCGAACTCAGGCTGGAGGACGAACCGGACGCCGACGCGCCGGATGACCTCCAGGCCCCGCTGGACTTGGCCCTGGCCGTCCTCGAACGGATCGAACCGACATGGCATTCCTCGTTTCACGCGACGCGCTGAATCCGCGCACCCTGGCCGTCACGCCGGACCCCGGGGCCCGCGTGCTGCGCGCGGCCGACCATGCCGCGCTGGTCCAGGCCCAGGCCCTGCTCGACGAGGCGCGCGCGCAGGCCGACGCCATCCTGGCGGGCGCCCAGGAAGCCTTCGAGGCCGAGCGCCGCCGAGGCTACGAGGACGGCAAGCAGGAAGCCCTGCTCGATCAGGCCGAAAAGATGATCGAGACCGTCAGCCGCACGGTCGATTATTTCGCGGGCGTGGAAAACGAGATGGTCGACCTGGTCATGGCGGCCGTGCGCAAGGTCGTCGACGGCTTCGACGACCGGGAAAAGGTCATGGTCGTGGTGCGCAACGCGCTGGCCGTGGTGCGCAACCAGAAGCAGATGACCCTGCGCCTGCATCCGGACGACGTCGAGGTGGTGCGCGAGCGCATCAACGACATCCTGGCCGCCTACCCGGGCGTCGGCTACCTGGACCTGCTGCCCGACGCCCGGCTGGCGCGCGGCGCCTGCATCCTCGAAAGCGAGATCGGCATGGTCGAGGCCAGCCTCGAAGGGCAGATCGAGGCCGTGCGCGGCGCGTTCCAGCGCACGCTGGGCAGCCGGGTGTAGGGGCGGGATCATGCGTCAGTTCGACTACATCACCGAAATGATGGAAATGGCGCTGCACGACACGCCGACCCTGCGCATCAAGGGGCGGGTGACGCAGGTCATCGGCACCATCATCAAGGCCGTCGTGCCCACGGTGAAGGTCGGCGAGGTCTGCATCCTGCGCAACCCGGGCGAGGATTTCGAGATGAAGGGCGAGGTCGTGGGCTTCGCCCGGGACGCCGCCCTGCTCACGCCGCTGGGCGACATGTACGGCATTTCCTCGGCCACCGAGGTCATCCCCACCGGGCGGGCGCACATGGTGCCCGTGGGGCCTGGGCTGCTGGGCCGGGTGCTCGACGGCCTGGGCCGCCCCCTGGACGAGGCCGAGCGCGGCCCGCTGGAGGCCAGCAAGTTCTATCCGGTCTTCGCCGAGGCGCCCGATCCGCTCAAGCGCCGCATCATCGACAAGCCGCTGGAACTGGGCGTGCGGGCGCTGGACGGCGTGCTGACCTGTGGCGAAGGCCAGCGCATGGGCATCTTCGCGGCGGCCGGCGGCGGCAAGTCCACGCTGATGGGCATGCTGGTCAAGGGCGCCGACGTGGACGTGACGGTGGTGGCGCTGATCGGCGAACGGGGCCGGGAAGTGCGCGAGTTCCTGGAGCACGAACTGGGCCCCGAAGGGCGACGCAAGAGCGTCATCGTCTGCGCCACCAGCGACAAGTCCTCGATGGAGCGCGCCAAGGCCTCCTACGTGGCCACGGCCATCGCGGAATACTTCCGCGACCAGGGCAAGCGGGTGCTGTTCCTCATGGATTCGGTCACGCGCTTCGCGCGCGCGCAGCGCGAGATCGGCCTGGCGGCCGGCGAGCCGCCGACGCGCCGCGGCTATCCGCCGTCCGTGTTCGCGACCCTGCCGAAACTCATGGAACGGGTCGGCATGAACGAGCACGGCTCCATCACCGCCCTCTACACCGTGCTGGTCGAGGGCGACGACATGACCGAGCCCATCGCCGACGAGACGCGCTCCATCCTGGACGGGCACATCGTGCTGTCGCGCAAGCTGGGCGCGGCCAACCACTATCCGGCCATCGACGTGCTGGCCTCGGCCAGCCGCGTCATGAACGCGGTGGTGACGGACGAGCACAAGCGGCTGTCGGGGCGCGTGCGCGAACTGATGGCCAAATACCAGGAAGTCGAGCTGCTGGTGAAGATCGGCGAGTACAAGCGCGGCGGGGACGCCGTGACCGACGAGGCCATCGACAAGATCGACGCCATCAACCGCTTCCTGCGCCAGAAGACCGACGAGCATTCGACCCTGCCCCAGGCGCTCGAGGGCATGGCCGCCATCGTCGGGGGGGCGGCCGCATGAACGTGTTCCGCGAACTGATGGCCATCAAGCGCTTCCGCGAGGGACAGGCGGAACTGGCCGTGACGCGGCAGCGCCAGGCGCTGGCCGAGGCCGAGCGGCGGCGCCTCCAGGCGCTGGAGCGGCTGGACGAATACCGGGTCTGGTCGGAGCAAAGGGAACGGGACATGTACCGGGACCTGTGCAGCCGCCTGGTGCGCGTGCGCGACATCGAGGACGTGATGCAGGGCGTGGCCGACCTGCGCCAGGGCGAGCACGATTGCGAAACCCGCGCCGAGCAGGCCGCCGAACAGGAACGGCAGGAAACCGAGGCGCTGGCCGAGCGCCGCGAAGCGCATCGCGAAGCCTCGCGCATGGTCGAGAAATTCGTCCAGCTGGCCAGCCTGCACGCGGCCGACGAACTGCGCGAACTGGAGCGCAAGGAAGACCTGGAAATGGAAGAGGCCGCGTCCGTGGCGCGCGACCGCGACGACTGGCAGCAACATGACGAATACGAGCCCGCATGAGCATGACTGACCGACGCATCGACCTGGACATCGGCCTGGCCCGCGGCATGCCCGACCCGGGCCTGGGGCAATCGGGCGCAGGCGCGTCGCGCCGCGAGGCGTCCGACGCGGACCGCCAGGCCTTCGAACAGGCCCTGGCGCGGGACGGCGGGGGGCCGGCGCCGGGGACCCCCGGGTCGTCGGCTGATGCCCCGGCCGAGACGCCGCGCCCGTTCTCCTTGTTCCCTGGATCGGCGGTGTCCGCCGAGGCTCCGGCCGCCGCGCCGGCCGGGCTGGCGCGGGCGCTGAGCGAGGCGGCCGACCGCATGCTGGTGGGCGATGGCGGCGGCGGCCGGCGCGAGGTGCGCCTGGACCTGAAGGCCGAGGTCCTGCCGGGCGTGACGCTGTCGGTCTACGAGGAAGAAGGCCGCCTGGTGGCCGCGTTCGCCTGCGCCAGCGAGTCCTCGCGCGAAACCCTGAACCGGTGCGCGCAGCCGCTGGCCGAAGAACTCGCGCAATCGCTGGCGCGCGCCGTGCTGGTGCGGGTGAGCACCGACGATCCCGAAGACCCCTGCCTGTTCGAAGCGGCCGCGGCCGCATGACCAAGACCGTGACATGGATGCGATGAACTCCTCGACCGCCCGGACCGCCGCCCTGCCGCGCCTGACCGCCAGCCAGGCCCAGGCGCTGACGCTGGTCGCGACCCACGGTGCGGACCTGCGGGTGGACCTGCCGGCGCTCGAGGGCGCCGAGACCGCGCCCGGCGCCTGGCGCCTGGGCCTGACGCCGGGCGTGCCGCCCGCCCTGAGGCAGGCGGCGAGCCACCGGGCCGATCTGGAATGGGCCGGCGCCGCCTTGCGCCTGAGCCTGTCTCCGGACGCCCTGGCGGCCTGGACCGATGCCCGGCTGCCGGACCTGGGACCGGGGGAACTGCCCGAGGCGCTGCGGGCGGCCGCGCTGGAGACCCTGCTGGCCGAGGCCGTCGCGGCGCTGTCGCCGGTCTCGGCGGGCGGACCGGTGCGTGTCCTGGCCGAACCCCGCGACGCGGCGCTGCCCCACGCCTGGACCCTGGCGGCCCGCGCCGAGGCGCGGGGAGAAACCGCGCTGGCGGTGCTGGAAGCCGACGACCTGGGGCTGATGCTGCTGGCCGGCCTGCTGGGCCGGGTGCCGCCGGCCGCCGCGGGCGCGATCGACGAATCGGCCCTGCCGGTGCGCCTGCGCGCCGAGATCGGCCGGACCGGCCTGCCGGTCGCGGAACTGCGTGCCCTGGGGCCGGGCGACGTCGTCCTGCTGGACGAATACCTGGTCGGCCCGGAAGGCGAGCTGTGGCTGGGGATCCCGCAGGGCCAGGGCCTGCGCGTGCGCGCCGAACATTCCTCTTATCTCGTGACCCAAGGCTGGACTTCCCTCATGACTCAGACCGTTCCTCCCGAAGAAGATGCTCCGTCCGCCGAGCCGCTGGACCTCGACGCCATCCCGGTGCGGCTGACCTTCGATCTGGGCGACCGCGCCCTGCCGCTGTCCGAACTGCGGCAGTTGCAGCCGGGCGCGGTGTTCGACCTGCAGCGGCCGCTGTCGGACGGTCCGGTCATGATCCGCGCCAACGGCGCGCTGGTCGGCACCGGCGAGCTGGTCGAGGTCGACGGCCGCATCGGCGTGCGCGTCGGCACCCTGGGCAAGGGGCGGGAAGCGCCATGAGCGGTAATTTCGATCCCGTCAGCCTGGCGATCGCGCTGGCGCTGCTGGCGCTGCTGCCGCTGGCCGCCGTGATGACCACGTCCTTCCTGAAGCTGGCCGTGGTGTTCGCGCTGGTGCGCAACGCCCTGGGCGTGCAGCAGGTGCCGCCCAACATGGCGCTCTACGGCCTGGCCGTGATCCTGTCCGTCTACGTCATGGGGCCGGTCGTGATGCAGGTCGGGCATGAATTGCGCGAGGTCGGCGCGCCCGCCAGCCAGTCGGCCGCCGCCGCGTCGCGCGCCGACCCGGTCGGGACGATGCTCGACGCCGTGGCGCGCGGCACCGAGCCCCTGCGCGCCTTCATGCTGAAGAACAGCCGGGCCGAGCAGCGGGATTTCTTCGTGCGTACGGCTCGCCACCTGTGGGGCGAGGCCCAGGCGCGCGACCTGCGTCAGGACGACATGATCGTGCTGATCCCGGCCTTCCTGGTGTCGGAACTGACGGCGGCGTTCCAGATCGGCTTCCTGCTCTACCTGCCGTTCGTGATCATCGACCTGATCGTGTCCAACATCCTGCTGGCGATGGGCATGATGATGGTGTCCCCGGTGACGATCTCCATGCCGCTCAAGCTGTTCCTGTTCGTCATGATCGACGGCTGGACGCGGCTGATCCAGGGCCTGGTCCTGTCCTATTCCTGAGGCGCGCATGGGAACCGTCGACATCGTCTCCTACATGACCCAGGCGCTCTACCTGACCCTGTGGCTGTCGCTGCCGCCGATCGCCGTGGCGGCCATCGTGGGGACGCTGTTCTCGCTGTTCCAGGCGCTCACGCAGATCCAGGAGCAGACCCTGTCCTTCGCGATCAAGCTGATCGCCGTGTTCATCACCCTGCTGCTCACGGCGCGCTGGCTCAGCGGCGAGCTTTACAACTACGCCATCTCGGTGTTCGACCTGTTCCACAAGATACGCTGAGGACGGACCAGATATGATGCCCAACGGCGCGGCCACTGCCGAAATCCACGTGTTCCTGGGGGCCTGGGCGCTGACGCAGCCCCGGCTCCTGGCCATGTGCGGCATGCTGCCCCTGTTCAACCGGCAACTGCTGCCGGGCCTGCTGCGCTACGGCATCTGCGCCGGCCTGGGCCTGATCCTGGTCCCCATGCTGACGCCGCGTTACGCGGAACTGGACCTGGGGACGGTCGGCCTGCTGCTGCTGGTCGCCAAGGAGGTCTTCGTCGGCCTGGTCCTGGGCTTCCTGGTGGCGATCCCCTTCTGGATCTTCGAGGCGGTGGGCTTCGTCGTCGACAACCAGCGCGGGGCCAGCCTGGGCGCCGTCATCAACCCGGCCACGGGCAACGATTCCTCGCCCCTGGGCATCCTCTTCAACCAGGCGTTCCTGGTGTTCTTCCTGGTCGGCGGCGGCTTCACCCTGATGCTGACGCTGCTGTACGACAGCTTCCGCCTGTGGGACCTGTGGTCCTGGACGCCGGCGCTGCGCGCCGACAGCATCCCCCTGATGCTGGACCAGCTCAGCCGCTTCATGCGGCTGGTGCTGCTGTTCGCCGCGCCGGCCATCGTGGCCATGTTCCTGGCCGAGCTCGGCCTGGCCCTGGTCAGCCGCTTCGCGCCGCAGCTGCAGGTGTTCTTCCTGGCCATGCCCATCAAGAGCGCGCTGGCGCTGCTGGTGCTGGTGCTGTACATGAGCACGCTGTTCGAATACGCCGGCGACACGGTGCGCGGCATCCCCGGCATCCTGCCCTTCCTCGACGACCAATGGAGGCTTCCATGAGCGGAGAGAAGACCGAACAGCCCAGCGCCAAGCGGCTGCGCGAGTCCCGCGAGAAGGGCGACGTCGCGCACAGCAAGGACTTCACCCAGACCCTGCTGATCCTGGCCCTGTTCGGCTACATGCTGGGCAACGCCTCGAGCCTCATCGAGTCGCTGGGACGGATCCTGCTGGTGCCGTCGACCCTGACGGGCATGCCCTTCGAACTCGCGCTCAAGACCGCGCTGGAGGCGACCCTGCGCGAGGCCCTAGCGCTGCTGCTGCCTTTCCTCCTGATCGTGCTGGGCATCGGCATGTTCGGCGAATTCCTGCAGGTCGGCATCGTGCTGGCCTTCAAGAAGCTCATCCCCTCGGGACAGAAGCTCAACCCCGCCAGCAACCTCAAGAACATCTTTTCCAAGAAGAACCTGGTCGAATTCCTCAAGTCGGCGGTCAAGATCGCCTTTCTCTCGGTCCTGGTCACGCTGGTGGTGCGCGACGCGCTGCCGCAGCTGATGTCGGTGCCGCACAGCGGCCTGGCCGGCCTGCAGACCGGGGTGGGGGGCATGCTGCGCACGCTGCTCGTGAACGTGGCGGTGGCCTACACCATCATTTCCCTGGCCGACTTCGTCTGGCAGCGCATGCAGCATCGCAAGCAGCTGATGATGAGCAAGGAAGAGGTCAAGCAGGAATACAAGGAAATGGAAGGCGACCCCCACATCAAGGGCAAGCGCAAGCACCTGCACCAGGAAATGGTGATGCAGGGTGCCGTCCAGAGCGCGCGCAAGGCCTCGGTGGTGGTGACCAACCCGACGCACCTGGCGGTCGCGCTGTACTACGACCCGGACGAAACGCCGCTGCCCGTGGTGCTCGCCAAGGGCGAGGGCACCCTGGCGGCGGAAATGATGCGCGCCGCGCGCGAGGCGGGCGTGCCCGTCATGCAGAACATCCCCCTGGCGCGGGCGCTGATGGCCGACGCCCAGCCGGACCAGTACATCCCCAGCGAACTCATCGAACCCGTCGCCGAAGTGCTGCGCCTGGTGCGCAAGCTGGCCTCGGAATCACCGGAGTAGAACGATGAACGTCCCATCCCACCCCCTGATCGCGGACTACGCGGCCCGCCACGGCATCCCCGATGGGGTGCGCGCCGACGGCCGCCTCACGGTCCTGATCGACGACAAGTACCGCGTGCACCTGCAGGGCGCCCGCAACGGCTGGCTGGCGATCAGCGCGCGGCTGTGCACGCTGCCGCCGGACGGCCTGGGGCGCGAACGGTTCTTCGCCGAGATCGGCCGGCAGGCCGCCGGCATGCTGAGCCGCCAGCCCTCGGCCTGCGTGGTCGACCCCGACGAGGACGCGCTGTGGCTGCAGCGGATGGTACGCCCCGATACGGACGCCGTCGGGGTGGACGAGGCCGTGGGCGGCTTCGCCAACGCCCTGTCGTTCTGGACGGTCGCGGCGCGGCGGGCGGCATGATGATGACACGACACGCGGGAGGCGCTTTGTTGAAACGTTGGATCCCGGCCTGCGCGCTGGCCCTGTGCCTGGTGGGCACGACCGCCCGGGCCGCGCCCAATTGGCCCCTGGCCGCCTACAGCTACTACGCCGAGAACGAGAGCCTGCAGAGCGTCCTGCGCAAGTTCGCGGGCGGCTTCAGCCTGGCCCTGGAGCTGGCGCCGGGCGTGACGGGCACGGTCAACGGCAGGTTCAACACCGCGACGCCCACCGAGTTCATGGACAAGCTGGGCGGGGTGTACGGGTTCAATTGGTTCGTCTATTCGGGCACCCTGTTCGTCAGCCCCGCCAGCGCCATGGTCACGCGCTCGATCAGCGCCATGGGCAGTTCGATCACGGCGCTGCGCGACGCCCTGCAGGAACTGGGCGTGCTCGACCCGCGCTTCGGCTGGGGGGAACTGGCCGACCAGGGGATCGCCCTGGTCTCGGGTCCGCCCGCCTACGTCAAGCTGGTGCAGAAGATGGTGGCCGCGCTGCCCCTGGGGGCGGGCGGGCAGCAGGTGGCGGTGTTCCGCCTGAAGCACGCCTCGGTCAACGACCGCACCGTCAGCTACCGCACGCAGAGCGTGGTCACGCCCGGCCTGGCGACGGTGCTGCGCAACCTGATCCTGGGCTCCGGTTCGGGTGCCAACAACGAGACGCTGGCGGCGGTGGCCGCGCCGCTGCGCGAGAATCCGCCGGTGTTCGCCGGCCCGGATGCGGACGCGGGCGGCGCGCCGGCCGGGGGAACGTCCGGCGCGGCCGGGTCGGCGGCGCCGGAGCCCAAGCGGCGCGCCGGCGCGGGATTGCGGTTCCGCGAGCCGACGGTGCAGGCGGATCCCCGCCTGAACGCCATCATCGTGCAGGACATCCCCGACCGCATCCCCATCTACCGGCAGCTCATCGAGCAGCTCGACGTGCCGAGCACCCTGATCGAAATCGAGGCGATGATCGTCGACGTGAATTCCGACAACGTCAGCGAACTGGGCGTCACCTGGGGGGCCAAGGCGGGGAACGCGACCTTCGGGTACAGCGATTTCGGCCTCAGCCCCAGCAACGGCCTGCCGCTGGACGCCGCGGCCTCGCTGTCCCCGGGCACCCTGGGGCTGTCCGTCACCAACGTGCTGGCGGCCCGCCTGCACGCGCTGGAAACCAAGGGGGCGGCCAACATCCTGTCGCAGCCGTCGATCCTGACGGCCGACAACATGGGCGCCCTGATCGACCTGTCGGACACGTTCTACATCCAGACCACGGGCGAGCGCGTGGCCACCGTCACCCCGGTCACGGTGGGCACGTCGCTGCGCGTGACGCCGCGCTACATCGAGGGCAGCGGCGACCAGCGCCGGGTCGAACTCACGGTCGACATCGAGGACGGGCGCATCCAGGACGAACGCAAGATCGGCTCGCTGCCGACGGTGCGCAAGAGCAGCATCAGCACGCTGGCCATCGTGGGCGACGGGCAGACCCTGCTGGTCGGCGGCTACAACAGCAGCCAGGACAGCCAGCAGGTCGACAAGGTTCCCGGCCTGGGCGACATCCCCCTGCTGGGCGCGCTGTTCTCCAGCAAGAGCAAGACCGTGCAGCGCCGCGAGCGGCTGTTCCTGCTGCGGCCGCGCGTGGTGTCGATCCAGGGCAAGCCCGTGGCCCCGCCGCGCCTGCAGTCGGGCGACACCGGTCCGGCCTTGAGCGCCACCTGGCCGGACGATGGCAAGCCCATGAGCGCGGGCGAATACCTCGACCTGATCCAGGGGCAGCAGACGCGGGTGCGTTTCGATGCCGTGCGCGAGGCCGCGGTGAGCGGTCCGGTGCGGGTCGGCCCGTCCTTCGTCGAATCGCAGGCGCTGGGCGACGCCGACGTGCCGCGCGGCGGCGCCGCGGCCGTGGCCGGAGGGCCGGCCGTGCATGTGGAACTGCGGCCGGCCAAGCAGTAGGGGCGGCGGATGGAACGCGGCGCGCCCGGGCGTTACTGAATCGGTGTGGGGCGCGGCGGAACCGCCGCGCCCGGAAACCGCGAGGACACGCATGGAAGCATCCAGTCTGATTTCCCTGTTCGGCCAGGAGGCCGGCGTCGCCCTGGCGCTGAACGAGACCGGGACGGCGTCCCTGGCTTTCGAGACGGGGCCGGTGCTGCATCTGGAACACGACCCGCAGGCCGACGCGCTGCATTGCTATGTGGTGCTCGGGCAGACGCCCGCCGACCCCATGCGGCGCCACGACGTGTTCCGCCGGATGCTGGCCGCGAACGCCTTCGGCCGCGACACCGACGGCGCCACCCTGGGCCTGGACGAGGTCACGGGCGAACTGCTGCTGTCGCGGCGGCTGGAACTGGCGCGCGCCGACACGGCCTGGCTGCGCGCGATCGTCGAGTCCATGGCGGCGGTGGCGGCGGACTGGCAGGGCCGCCTGGATGGGACCGCCCGCGATGACGCATCGCCCGCGGCCCCCGGCGGCTCCACGTCCGGCGGCCTGCCGCCGGATTTCGGCCTGCGCGTCTGAACCGGGGCCCCGCGCCCCAGAAGGAGTCACCTCATGCCCGGCATCCAGAATCTCGGCCAACCCGGCGTCCAGAACCTGCAGCGGCAGCATCTCGATGCCGGTCCCCTGGGCCAGGTCGGCAACCTGCGCTTCAAGACCGGACCCGGCGCCACGCCGCGGGCGTCCGCCCCCAATGTCTTTCAGCGCTTCGGCCAGTTCCTGTCGAAAGTCGCGTTCTACGTCGGCGCCAGCCCCGCGCGGCGGGCCCAGCAGTTCGTGCTGGACCAGGCGCGCGACAACAGCCGCCGCGTCGGCAATCTGCTGGGCAACCTGACGGCCCCGCCGAACGATCCGAAGGCCCGGTCGAAGATCGCCGAGGGCCTGGCCCGGCTGGGCGACCTGTCCGGCGGGGATCTGTCCAGCCTGCCGGGCGGCAAGGAATCCCTGAAGACCTATCTGGGCGAACTGGGCGTGATGGACCTGAACGCCCTGCGCGGCGGCGTGCTGGGCGATCCCGAAGCCCGCCAGGCGGTGATCGACCGGGTCGATCCGCCCCGCCTGCGCGCCCAGGCGGCCCGATTGCTGGACCAGATCACCGCCGCCCTGGACCAGGAACTGGCCGGCCAGGCGGTGAAGGAACCCCTGGCGCGGATCCAGGCCCTGCTGGCCGCCAGGCCGGTCGATGGCACGGCCCTGGAGGGCCAGCTCGCCCGCCTGTCGGAGAACCTGGCCATGCTGGGCGGCGACAAGTTCGACACCTATCTGCAGGGTCTGTCCGATGCCGAACTGAAGGCGCTGCAATCGGTGCTGAATCCCGACAAACGGGAAGCCGTCAAAGCGTCGCTGGGCCAGATCCGCGATCCGGACGTCCGCCCCCTGGCCCCTGAAGACGCGCCGGACATGCGGCACGACACGCTCGATCCGCAACTCGTCCAGAACGGCCGGATCCGGCAGGGCGAGGCCCTGCTGGACCGTCTCGGCGGGGCGCTGGATGGCGAAATCCAGGCGCGCATCGAGCGGACGCATCCGGACGTGACCGGCGCGCTGCGGACCGCGGTCGCGAGCGGCGATCCGAAGGCCATCACGCGCGCCTTGTTCGACCTGAACCAGCAGGTCTATGACCTGCAGGGCATCCATGGGCGGCTTCCCTCCGGCACGTCCGAGGCGCTGCGCGCGCAGATGGCCCTGGCCATGGATGCGCTGCGCGATCCGGAAACCAATCCCGAAGGGCCGCTGACGCGCGACTCGCTGGCGCGGTTGAACGATTTCGACCTGGGCCTGTTGCGCCGCAGCGGGGAACTGCGCGCCTTCGGTCTGCGGCTCGACCTCGACGGCGCGCGCGTCGAAGGCCTGTCGCGCGTCCAGGGGCTGACGGACCAGGTCGTCCACGGCATGACGGGCCTGTTGCACGCGCTGTCGAAAGAGGATGTGGACATGCCGGCGCTCGTGCGTCAGCTGCGGGACCTGTCCGACCTGGAACTGCAGCGCACCTGGCAATTGGGCAATCTGGGCCACTATGGCCATCTGGCCGACGTGGACAGCCGCAAGGCCATGATCGGCGAGGCCTTCCGGGCGGCGCTGGACGGACTGCGCCAGTCGGGGCAGGATGAGGCCGCCGAGCGCGCGCTGGGCCGCCTGAACCTGCTCCTGAGTCTGGAAGGCGCCTTCGGCGGCGCGGCCTTCGGCTTGAATGAAGTCATTTCCGAGGGCGGTTTCGTCCAGGGCGCATCCGAGGCGGTCAGGCGGATCAGCACGACCCAGCACATGCTGGATGGCATCACCAGCACCATCCATCGCATCCTGACCGAAGAGAGCGGAGAACCGGTCATCGAGCCGGTCGATCTGCCCGATGCGTTCCACGCATCCCTGGTGGAGCAGTACGGCGTCCGGTTCGACCCGGAGCGGTTCAGCACCACGCTGGTCCTGCGGGACGATGTGCTCGCCAGGCTCGCGCCGCATCTGGAAGCGCCCATCGATCCGGGGATCCACCCGACGCGCACGGTCACCCTGCCGGTGCGCGGCACGGACACGGAATTTTCCGTCGGTTCGTCCTTCTTCAAGGACGGCATCGAACGGCCCAGCATTTCGCTGTCGGTGCGGGGTGCCCGGATGGACGGCGGCATGGCGCGGTCCACCTGGCCCGGAGAGGTGTCCGGAGACACGCGGGATCAGGCCATGGGCGAAGCCCTGGATGCCTTGTTCAAGGTCGCCGGTCCCGCCGCCGAACCGTTGACGCGCCTGATGAACCAGCAGTTGGGGGCGGGCATCCTGCAAGGCCTGCAGGACATGGGCAAGGATTCGCCGTTCAGGCTGGAAGACGGTTCCGTGGTCCTGCCGGTGGGCGCCGGGAATTTTCACTTCGACGTGGACAAGCTCGACGACGGCAGCTTCCGCGTCGTGGGGAAAATGACCATTCCCATCCAGGACGCGGTTGGATTCGACGAGCGCGGCAACGCCGTGCCGGTGTCCATGGATCCCGAGGTCAGCTGGGCGCAGGTGCAGGTGACCTTGACCGTGTCGCCCGATGGCCTGCGGTTCCGCATGTCCGAGCCGCCGCAGTTCCGGCATCATTTCGTGCTGACGGAGTCGCGGCACGATTGATGGTGTGCGCCCGGGGGCGATGCCCGGGCGCGGGCCGGCTGGAGAGCCGGCTAGAAATTCAGCGTCAGCCCTTTGCGTTCGAGCCGCTCGCGCAGCGCCGTGCGCGCGCGCGACAGGCGGCTGCGGACCGTGCCGATGGGCACCGACAGCAGGGCGGCGGCTTCCTCGTAGGACAGGTTGTCCATCCCCACCAGCAGCAGGATGCTGCGCATGCTTTCGGGGAGCTCGTCCAGGGATTCCTGCAGCAGCCGCATGGACTGGGTCTGCTCGGCGGCTTCCTCGGGGGTGGCGGATTCGGCGGCCAGATCGTCGAGGCCGCTGTCGCCGACGAAATCGTAGCGGCGTTCGGGCGCCCTGGACAGGTGGTTGCGGATCAGGTTCAGCGCGATGCCGTACAGCCAGGTCGACAGCTGCGATTCGCCGCGAAAGGTCCGGTAGGACCGGGCGGCCTCGGTGAAAGCCTGCTGGGCGATGTCCTCGGCCTCGCTGATGTTGCCGATGTGCCGGATGATGAAGCGCTGCAGGCGGCCGCTGTGTTCCTGGACCAGGTCGCGGAACAGGCGTTCGTCCGAGGGGCTGGGCGGTTCGATGGAGGCTGCCTGTTGCGCGGTGTCCGGCGCGATGCCGTCAGGATCGGAGGAGGGGTTCATGAGGCGGGGCGGGGAGCAAGAGGCAGCGCTGATCCAGGGGATTCTAGATCAAGGACATGGAGTCTTACAAGAAATTACCTGAGGTTTATAAGATCGCGCCACCCTGGATTGGCGACGTCTCGCGGCCCGGAGCCGGCGGACCGGGACGAAACGGGCGGGAGCCGTCCGTCAGCGCCGCAGCAGGTCGCGCAGCCAGTCCTGGGCGGTTTCGGTCGCCACGGGACTGCGGCCCTGGGCGGCGGCCTGTTCGAATCTGAGCTGCATGGCCTGATCGATGTCCCGGCACCGCTGCGGATCCAGGCTGGACGGATCCAGGCCCAACGCCTGACAGGCGGCCTTGAAGCCGGCCCCCTGGGCGCCGGCCGAGCAGTCCAGGCGGGTGACGAAATCCACCCCCGACAGCGCCTGGCTGGAGGTCTGCGCCATGTCCAGCGCCTGCGTGACCGTGCGCGAGGACAGCGGCTTGCCCGGGCTGGGCTCCAGCCCCAGTTCGCGGGCGACGGTCTTGGCGATGCCGGCGCCGTAGCTGTGTTCCAGGGCCTCGGTGAACAGGCGGGTCGTGTCCACGTCGGGGGCGACCCAGGCCACGCTGCGCCCGCCCGGGGTCGTGCCGGTGCCCAGCACCTGCATGGATTGCCCCGACACGGAGATGTAGATCGATTCGGCGCCGTGCGCGGCGGCCTCGAAGCGGTCCAGGCCCGGAGGCTCGTGCGGAGGAAGCGAAACGGACAGGTGGGTATTCATAGGGAAGTCGGTTCGAGCAGCTGCGATGGCGGCCGGGCCGCCAGACGAAAAGCCGGTTTTACACCCTGAGTAACCAGCGTAGCGGAAAGGTTCCAGTCAGGTGTATCCCAAACCTTACCGGCGTGTCTTTTGCTTGCAGGCGGGATGATCGCATGATTGGCGGCGGGGCGGTGGCTGGCCGGATGGCCCCGTAAGGAGATGGGCGCCGCGCCCCGGTGGACGGGGCGCGGGTGTGCCATGGGGCCATCGTTTCGCGTATGATGGGGATCGGTTTCCCTACCCCTTCCTATCCACCTGCCGACTCCGCCATGCCCTTTGCCATCGACAAGTCCGGATCCGCGCTCATCTTCCAGCCCGAGGGCCAGGTCAACAGCGCCAACGCCGCCGCCTTCGAGGCCGACCTGATGGCGCAGGTCGACAAGGGCGAGCACCGCATCGTGCTCGACCTGGCGCGCCTGGACTATATCTCCAGCGCCGGCCTGCGGGTCGTGCTGCTGCTGGCGAAAAAGCTCAAGCAGTCGGGCGGCGCGCTGATCCTGTGCGACATCCAGCCCAATGTGCGCGAAGTCTTCGAGATCAGCGGGTTCCTGGCCATCCTGAAGGTCTGCGCGACCCGCGCGGAAGCCGTCGCCGCCCTGAACTGATATTCAGCATTCCACCACGTTCACGGCCAGCCCGCCGCGCGAAGTCTCCTTGTATTTCGACTTCATGTCGGCGCCGGTCTGGCGCATGGTCTCGATGACCGTGTCCAGCGAGACGTGGTGCTTGCCGTTGCCGTGCAGCGCCAGGCGCGAGGCGTTGATGGCCTTGTTGCCGCCCATCGCGTTGCGTTCGATGCAGGGGATCTGCACCAGCCCGCCCACCGGGTCGCAGGTCAGGCCCAGATTGTGCTCCATGCCGATTTCCGCCGCGTTCTCGACCTGGGCCACCGTGCCGCCCTGCACCGCCGTCAGTCCGGCCGCCGCCATCGAACAGGCCACGCCGACCTCGCCCTGGCAACCGACCTCGGCGCCCGAGATCGAGGCGTTTTCCTTGTACAGGAAGCCGATCGCCGCGGCGGTCAGCAGGAAGTCCACCACGCCGTCCTCCGACCAGCCGGGGATGAAGGCGCGGTAATAGCGCAGTACGGCGGGCAGCAGGCCCGAAGCCCCGTTGGTCGGCGCCGTCACCACCCGGCCGCTGGCGGCGTTTTCCTCGTTCACGGCCATGGCGTACAGGTTCACCCAGTCCATGGCGAACATCACGTCGTCCTCTTTTTTCGGCCCCGACTTCAGCTGGGCGTACAGCGCCGGGGCGCGGCGGCGCACCCTCAGCCCGCCGGGCAGGATCTCGTCGGCGAACGGGCCCTGCAGGCCGCAGCCCCGGTCGATGGCCTCGTCCATGACCTGGGCGATGCGCAGCACGCCGGCGCGGACTTCCTCGGGCGGGCGCAGGGTGGATTCATTGGCCATCATCAACTGGGCGATCGTCAGGCCGTGCCGCCGGCAGGTGTCCATGAGTTCCGCTCCGGTGGCGAAGGGGTAGGGCATCGGCGCGTGCTCGGGCACGGTCTCGTCCGTCTCGATGCTGTCCAGCGCGCGGATGAAGCCGCCGCCGATCGACACGTAGCGTTCGTCCAGCAATGTCCCGCCCGCGGCGTCCAGGGCGATGAAGCGCATGCCGTTGGGGTGTTCCGGCATGGGTTTGACCCGGCCGGAGAAGGCGCGTTTGGGATCGAAGGCGATCGTGTGGCTGCGCCAGAGCGTCAGCCGGTGGTCGCGCGTCACGGCGTCGATCAGGCCGCCGATCGCGGCGGGATCGATCGTGTCCGGGGCCTCGCCCATCAGGCCCAGCATGATGCCCATGTCGGTGCGGTGGCCCGCCCCGGTTTCCGCCAGGGAACCGTAGAGCTGGATGTTCAGGCCCGCCACCCGGGGCAGCAGTCCGCGGGCGTCCAGGTTGCGGGCGAAATTGCGCGCGGCGCGCATCGGTCCCACCGTGTGCGAACTGGAAGGCCCGATGCCGATTTTGAAAATGTCGAAGACCGACAGCGCCATGATCGTCCTCCTGTGCGCGTGGGTGGCTGGGCGTGCCCTGGCGGCCGGATGATTCCGGTCCCTCTGTGTACCAGGGCGGTTTTCTTCAGATTCTAGTGATTTGGTGAATTCCTGATTGAATGGAAACGACATTCATCAGGAATGAAATCCGTTCCAATGGGTTTCCTGGCATTGGAATCAGGCATCACGACCGATGTTATGATCCATGAATTGAATATATACGACATGAAAGTACATAATCATGAACAGAAGCGACATTTCCATCCGGATCGGATTCGTCCTGCTGCCTCAATTCGCCATGGGGGCATTCGCCGCCTTCGCCGATCTGCTGGGGCTGCTGGATGCCCAGACCGATACGCCCGGCCCCTGCGCCTGGGAAGTCGTCGCCGACACCCTGATCCCCGTGCGTTCGGCCAGCGGCATCCAGGTCGTACCGACCGACCTGCTGGGCGACCCCCTGCGGTTCGGCTATATCGTGGTCGTCGGTGGACCGTTGTCGCCCGCGGCCGATGCGGGCCCGGCGCTATTGGCCTGGCTGCGCCAGGCGGCCCGGGGCGGCCGCCATCTGGTCGGGCTGTGCAATGGGGTCCACGCCCTGGCCCGGGCGGAGGTGCTGGCCGGGCATCGGCTGTGCGTCGGCGGCGACCAGTACCGTGATTTCACCGACCGCTTTCCCGCCATCGCGCCCGAATGGATCGTCACCGACCGGCCCTCGGTGTTCGACCGGCGCCGCATCACCTGCGCCGGCGGGGCCGCCGTCACCGACGTCGCCGTGCGCATCCTGCGCCGTCATCTGCCGGAAACCGACGTCCGCCGCGCCCTGCGCTGCCTGCAGATCGACGCGGCCGGAGGGCAGAGTGGGCAGATCCAGCCCCCGCCGCCCGGCGTTCCGGCCGACAGCCCGCCCGCCCTGCGCCGCGCCGCGCTGGTGATCGAACAGTACGCGGGCCAGATTCCGGGCCCGGGCGACCTGGCCAGCCGTCTGGGCCTGTCCCCGCGCCAGTTGCAGCGGCTGTTCCGCCAGCACCTGGATACCACGCCCCAGGCTTACGCCCGCGCCGTGCGCCTGCGCCAGGCGGCCTGGATGCTGCGTCACACCGACAAGACCATCGCCGCCATCGCTTCCGACTGCGGTTTTTCCGACGCGGCCCACATGGCGCGCGTCTTCCGCGCCGCGCATGGCATGGCGCCCGGCGCCTGGCGGCGGGAGCAGAAGGAAAACACCGTATAATGACGGTCCTCTTTCCGGTGCGACGCTCTGTCGCGCCGACCCCGCCCGGGTGGTGAAATTGGTAGACGCAGGGGACTCAAAAATAGGTACTTCTACCTATTTGCACTATGAGTTCAATGCTCACCAAGCCGCATGGGATAAGGGTTTGCAGGGATTTGTAGCTTCTTTGCGAAAACATTGATTTTCGCTCTAGGAGCCAAATAGGAGCCAGACCAGTTCATACTGGTTCCTAGCAGGTGGTAGTAAGTAGTAGTGAAGTAGAACTGCTTCACAATTTTGCCCGGGTGGTGAAATTGGTAGACGCAGGGGACTCAGACCAAATTTGAGCCCTCCGAGGGAAACCTCAGAGGTGAAGCCCGTCAAACTCGGTGAAGGCCCTGGACGATAAGTCCGAGCTAATGCCGAGCCAAGCCCTGGAGCCGAAAGGCCCCTCGGAAGGTGTAGAGAGCAGACGGCGGGCACCTAAGGCAAAGCGATAACACGCGATGCTACGGTGAAGGCGTGCTCCAGACCACGAACGTCATGCTTCGGCATGGCGGCGATGAAAATCGAAGTGGTAAGAAAATCCCCCGCCGCAAGGCGTGCCGGTTCGATTCCGGCCCCGGGCACCAATTTCGGAAGGCCGTCTCTGTTTTTACAGAGACGGCCTTTTTTGCGTCAAGAAGCATCATATTCAGTTTGTTTGAACTGACCTCAGATTGAGCTTAACTCAATTCTGGAATTGCAAACTTCACCCCGATATGGTAACAAGACATTATAAAAGAAGACATTAGAGAGACCGCTTTTAAGAGCACAATTTTTGAATTTTGAGTGTTTCTTGCGTAGTACTTACAAGAACAGCGAGATAAGTAGCTCTTAATCAAGGGCGAAGGTATCCAGCCAGAAGAACTTTCATGAATATCAGGGAGGTGAGGTGTCACAGCGTTTACGGTTCTTGTTAGATACCAACGTCCTAATTCCGTTACAGGACTCCCAGCAAGTACTCGAAGACAGCTTGGCGAACTTCGTACGCCTGGCAAGCATTGGCGGCCATCAATTGATGTATCACCCGGCCAACATTGCTGATTTCGAACGAGACAGCAATACTATACGGCGCCAAAGAAACCTACAACGTATTAGACAATATCCCGCCCTACATGAGCCTGCCCCCTGCGCTTGGAACTCTGACGAGACTAGTCCTAATGATGCATGTGACAACGAACTACTCTATGCACTTCACTGTGCTGCAAACAGTTTCGCCCCAAGATCTTCCTCTAGCTCCTTAATCGTCCGCGACAACGGCGACTGTTCAATATGTAGTCGCTCGGCGGCACGTGCGAAATGCAGTTCTTCTGCAACTGCAAGAAAACAACGAAGGTGGCGGAGTTCCATCGAGCCTCGCTTCAGAACTTAGGCGCCTAAGGACGGCATTTAGCGAAAACGCTAGTATTAGAAACAAAAAATGCTGCCGTGTACCATTAGCACATCCTCTAACAGGAAAAGTCACAGTCGCCCCCTCTCGCATTTATCGGCAAAACCGCTTCCGATATAGATGACGAGTACTACTGATTGATGTGATTTCCTTACAAATTACCAGAAGATAATTCCTTTACATAAAGATTACACAAATGTAATGGACTAGTAATCAGAATGTCAGGGGAAAGAGACCCGACTATGGCATGATGAAATTGCATAAGCTTGATCCCTGGACGCTGCGTTCCATAATTTCATCTCGCAACAGAAGGCATTGGCATCATGAGCAATAAAAATCTGTCTCCCGAACACGAGCACAACGATGCGCATCCGCCCAGTCACAACGCTGCCCTTACAGATCCCGTGTGTGGTATGCAAGTGTCAAAAGACTCGCCCTATCACGTCGAATACAAGCGAAGGCACTTTCATTTTTGTAGTGCCAAATGCATGGGCACATTCAATAAAGCACCAGAACAGTTTCTGACGCCCGCATCGGGCCGAGACGATAAAGACCTTGAACAGAGCGTTGCACCGGGAACTATATATACATGTCCCATGCATCCTGAAATTCGCCAGAATCGTCCGGGCAGTTGCCCCAAATGCGGCATGGCGCTTGAGCCGTTACTGCCTAGTCTCGATGACGATAACCCGGAGCTCAGGGATTTCTCGCGTAGATTCTGGTGGACGTTGCCCTTCACCATTATCGTTACGGTTCTCGCCATGTTCGGACCACAACTCGGGTGGTTCAGCATGTCGGCACAAACATGGATCGAACTGGTGCTATCGACACCCGTTGTGCTCTGGGCCGGCCAACCTTTCTTCATTCGCGGTTGGCAGTCGGTTATCAACCGCAGCCCCAACATGTGGACGCTCATTGGCCTCGGAACGGCAGCTGCATACGTCTATAGCGTTGTGGCCACGGTGACACCCGACGTCTTCCCAGACACCTTCATGTCCATGGGACGGATTGCCGTCTACTTTGAAGCGGCGGTCGTCATCATCTCGTTGACGCTGTTTGGTCAGATTCTTGAGCTGCGGGCGCGCTCGCAAACGTCGGCGGCCATCAAGTCGCTGCTTGGCCTGGCACCCAAGACGGCACGGCGCATCAACGCCGATGGCTCCGAAGAAGATGTGCCGTTGACCCATGTCCACGAGGGTGATCGCCTTCGCGTGCGGCCCGGCGAGAAAGTACCGGTTGACGGCACTGTCGAAGAGGGCAGCAGCTCGCTGGACGAGTCGATGCTGACGGGTGAACCGCTGCCCGTAAGCAAACGCCCCGGTGACAAGGTGATCGGCGCGACAATGAACACTTCCGGCTCACTCGTGATCCGCGCCGAAAAAGTGGGCTCGGCGACGGTTCTTTCGCAAATCGTTCAACTTGTGGCACAAGCCCAGCGCTCGCGGGCGCCTATGCAACGGATGGCCGACGTCGTTGCCGGCTACTTCGTGGTAGCGGTGGTCATCATCGCAGTCGCCACATTGATCACTTGGGGCCTGATCGGGCCGCAACCAAGTTGGGTGTACGGCTTGATCAACGCGGTTGCCGTGCTGATCATCGCTTGCCCATGTGCACTGGGGTTGGCTACACCCATGTCCATCATGGTGGCGACAGGACGCGGTGCTACACAGGGTGTGCTGTTTCGTGATGCGGCAGCCATCGAGAATTTCCGCAAGGTCGATACCCTGATCGTCGACAAAACAGGCACTTTGACCGAAGGCCGCCCGACGTTCGAACAAGCAGTGCCAGCGAATGAAGCAACTGCAGATGAAGTGCTGCACTTGGCGGCCAGCCTGGATCAAGGCAGCGAACATCCGCTTGCTCACGCCATTGTCCAGGCTGCACATGAGCGCGGCTTAACACTCAGTGCGGTTGAAGATTTCGAATCGGGTAGCGGCATTGGCGTTCGCGGCCACGTTGATGGAAAGCGGCTCGTCCTGGGTAACACCGCCTTGATGCAACAAGAAGGTGTTGATGTCTCAGTCATGACGCAAACGGCGGAGCAATTGCGCGCAAAGGGCGCGAGCGTCATGTTCCTGGCCGCAGAGGGAAAATTGACAGGTCTGCTGGCGGTCTCCGACCCAATCAAGCAAAGCACGCCACAGGCAGTACGCGATCTTCAGCACGCCGGCATTCGGGTCATCATGGCAACTGGCGACGGCATCGCTACAGCCCACTCCGTTGCCAAGCAGCTGGGCATTGATGAAGTACACGGAGAAGTAAAGCCGGCCGACAAGCTGGACTTGGTGACCAGGCTTCAGGCCGAAGGACGCGTCGTCGCCATGGCGGGAGACGGCATTAACGATGCACCGGCATTGGCGAAAGCCGATGTGGGCATTGCAATGGGCACCGGCACCGATGTAGCGATGAACAGCGCCCAAGTGACTTTGGTCAAGGGCGACTTGCGCGGCATTTCAATCGCCCGTGATCTGTCCGAGAAAACGATTGCGAACATGAAGCAAAATCTAGGTTTCGCGTTCGTCTACAACGCGCTCGGCGTACCGTTGGCCGCCGGCGTGCTCTATCCCCTCACGGGGCTGCTACTTTCGCCAATGTTTGCGGCACTGGCAATGAGTTTGAGTTCAGCGTCGGTGGTCTTCAACGCACTAAGACTGCGCAAGTCCGTCTGACCACCAGTCGCGACGGTGCCAACACTTGAATAATGCTTGAGCGTCGCAGACATTGCTGTTTTGTAATGTCCGCGACATCGTTTCGACAGTTCCTCCTCAGTATAGTGAATGCAATGACCATGCTCGTGGTCACTTTCACATAAGGAGCGTCATCATGAGAAGGATCCGTTTAGTTGCGTCCACCATTATTCTGAGTTCGGCCAGCGCGCTGTCGTGGGCTCAAACGACGGACGGGCATAACGCACACCACCCAGCGGGAGCAGGCAACAATGAAACTTCGGTTTCTGAAAAATCGATAGTGGCAGATCCGGCGCTTCTGAAGCAGAAAATGGATACCCATATGAAGGCCATGCACGCCTTTCATGAAAATATTCAGAAAGCCACACCTGAAGAACGTAGTGCCCTCATGTCCGAGCACCTCGATTTGATGAAAGAAGGCATGCAGCTAATGGGTATGGCATCGGCTGGCATGCATGGTACGGGAATGATGGGAAACGCTCACTCTCAAGCTGAGAAAAGCCCGTCGGCAGCACCGTCCGGCGCAGATCACGAGATGATGCTGAAGCGGATGGACATGATGCAGGCCATGATGCAAATGATGATGGACAGAATGCCCGCAGCAACCACTACTTCCCCATAATCGGGGCCTGTCATTAATTTCGTGTTTGAGGCATAACATGACGCCAAGGAGTGTTTATGCCACGCAAACCAAGAACCCAAGCGGCCACGCTGCCGATCATCGCCCCCGAGTTGCTGGAGTCGTTCGGTAGCGGTCCGATGACGGCCGAGGCCATCAATGCCGCATCCCTGGCCTTCAAGAAGGCGCTGATCGAGCGCGCCCTGGCCGGTGAGATGAACCATCACCTGGGCTACCCGTCCGGGGCCGCTAAGCCAGCGGCGGTCAGCAACCAGCGCAATGGCAAGGGTGCCAAGACGGTGTTGACCGAGGATGGCCCGATCCGCATCGAGGTGCCTCGCGACCGAGACGGCAGCTTCGAGCCGCTGCTGATCCCCAAGCACGAGCGCCGTTTCACCGGTTTTGACGACAAGATCGTTGCCCTGTATGCCCGGGGCATGACAGTGCGCGAGATCCAGGGCTTTCTGCTGGAGCAATACGCCACCGAGGTCTCGCCAGAGTTCATCAGCTCAGTGACCGACGAGGTCATGGCCGAGGTCACCGCCTGGCAGGCCAGGCCGCTGGAGCCGATGTATCCGGTAGTCTTCTTCGATGCCCTGCGGGTCAAGATCCGCGAGGATGCGGTCGTGCGCAACAAGGCCGTCTACCTGGCCCTTGCGGTACTGCCCGACGGCACTCGTGACATCCTGGGGCTGTGGATCGAGGGCACCGAAGGGGCTAAGTTCTGGATGAAGGTGTTCAACGATCTGAAGACCCGAGGCGTGGGCGACATCCTGATCGCCGTCACCGACGGCCTCAAAGGCATGCCCGAGGCGCTGGCGGCCGTCTTCCCGGCCACGACGCTGCAAACCTGCATCGTTCATCTGATCCGCAACAGCCTCGATTACGCGAGCTGGAAGGACCGCAAAGCGCTGGCGGCCGCCATCCGGCCGATCTATACCGCTGTCAGCGCCGAGGCCGCTGCGGCCGAACTAGAGGCCTTTGCCGAGGGCCCCTGGGGGCAGAAATTTCCGACCGTCAGCGCGGCATGGCGCAATGCCTAGGATCGGGTGATTCCGTTTTTTGCCTTTCCGCCTGCGGTGCGCCGTGTGGTCTACACCACCAACGCCATCGAGAACATCAACTCGCAACTGCGCAAGATCATCAAGACCCGAGGGCATTTCCCCAACGATGAGGCTGCCGCTAAACTGATCTGGCTGGCGCTGCGCAATATCACGGCAAAATGGAGCCGATCCGCCCATGACTGGAAGCAGGCCATGAATCAATTTGCCATCCTCTATGAGGATCGATTCAGCCGGCTTTCCATGTAATGGTCAACCCGCCTCAAACACGGAATTTCTGACAACCCCCATAATCGCGGCTTTCTGTTAACAAACTGCGCTGGCGCACGGGAGGGAGCCAATATGAACGCGGAAACACGGAACAACTCGCAGGGTAAAGGCCGCGACACGGCCAAGCCAAAAACCGATACTGCCAAACTGCCACACCTTGCTACTCTGGCAGAGTATGCAGTTGACACCTGGCAACGCGGTATCCTTTACGCAGACGTCATACGCCAACGCGGCAACCAGTATCAAGCGCATCTGGCTGAGCGCGTTCCAAATGTTCTGAATTTCCTTTCCGAAGTGGTGATGTCCGGCAAAGACTTGCCTCGCCCAGTGAACTATTGGCTGGTACGGATAGTGCCGCCTCACGACAAGCCGGCAGATCATATGAAACGACCCTTCGTCGTGATTGATCCTCGCGCTGGCCACGGTCCGGGCATCGGAGGCTTCAAAGTCGATAGCGAGATCGGCGTGATAATAGACGCTGGTCACCCTTGCTATTTCATTGGCTTTCTGCCCGACCCCATAGAGGGGCAAACGATCGAAGACGTGATGCAGGCCGAAGCGGCCTTCCTTGAAAGAATAATTGAATTGCACCCGTGCCCAGAAGGCAAGCCAGCCGTCATTGGCAATTGCCAAGCCGGATGGCAAATTCTGATGACCGCGTCCATTCGACCAGAGCTGTTCGGACCGATCATTGTCGCCGGAGCACCGCTTTCCTACTGGGCGGGCTGGCGCGGCCGTGACCCCATGCGCTATACCGCCGGGCTGCTTGGTGGCAGTTGGCTAACTGCAATGTCTAGCGACATGGGCGCCGGCCGCTTCGACGGCGCGTGGTTGGTGCAAAACTTCGAGAATCTCAATCCAGCCAATACGCTCTGGAACAAGCAACACCATCTGTACGCAAACGTCGACACAGAGGCGCCTCGCTACCTGGACTTCGAGAAATACTGGGGTGGATACGTCTACCTCAATGATGTTGAAATGCAGTACATCGTTGACAATCTTTTCATCGGCAACCGTCTCGCCACCGCTGAGCTGCATACCTCGGATGGTGTACGCATCGATCTACGCAACATTCGCTCGCCGATCGTAGTCTTCTGCTCCTATGGTGACAACATCACACCGCCACCACAGGCTTTAGGTTGGATTACTGACTTATACGGTGACGATGAAGACATATTAACCCACGACCAAACCATTATCTATGCCACGCATGAGAGCGTCGGCCATCTGGGCATATTCGTGTCCGGCGCGGTCAGCCGTAAAGAACATCACAAATTCACTACCAATATTGACTTGATCGACGTGTTACCCGCAGGCATATATCGCGCAACGATCACAGAGCCCGCACAGAGAAATGTTGTGGCACCTATCAATAACTTTGAGCTATCAATTGAGCCAACTAATGTGGCCAGTGTGCGTGAGATTGTTCAGCCGGATCCAGAGAGCGACCGGCGCTTCAACGCTGTGGCGCAACTCTCGAAGATAAATTTAGGGCTGTACCGCCAATTTTTGCAACCATGGGTACGTCACACAGTGACGCCGCAGGCGGCGCAGTGGTTACAGGCCATGCATCCGTTGAGGGTCTCTTACGAATGGTGGTCGGACCACAATCCGTTGGCACCACAAATTGCTGAAGCAGCAATCAAAGTTCGCGAGCAGCGCGTAACGATTGATGAGGACAATCCTTTTCTCCAGATGCAGCGGATTGTGTCGAAAGCCATTACCCAGACGCTCGACCAGTGGCGAGATATGCGGGATTCGGGCTATGAGCGGGCTTTTGAATGGATTTACGACTCGCCCTGGATGCGCATTCTCGCTGGACAGACAGGTAGTGATGAGCCAGCCCGCGCGGTGCCTTGCACTTCAGTTGATCACGATACCTTGGTTCAGCAGAAGCTCGCAAAGCTACGTACCGAGCTCGCCGAAGGCGGCGCGGTCGAGGCAGGCATCCGAGCCCTGATTTATATTCACCGCTTTTGTAGTTCGATCGATGAGCGGCGCGCGAACCTGATGCTCGAACTACATCAGCCAGACTGCCACCGTGGCTTTGACATGGCTTCTTTCCGTCATACGGTGCGCCGCCAAGCCAACATCATGCGGCTTGACGAGGTGGCCGCAATTGTGACCCTTCCCCAGTTGCTGGCCCGTGACAATCCAGCCCGCATCCGAGAGATCGCGTACGCTATCGAGCGTACACGCGACTTTGCGCCGCTGTCCGCAGCAGAAGAGTCAGGTCTGTCGCAGATGTTGAAAGTTTTCGAAGTTGCTGCCGATAGCCCCGCTTTGAGGCTACCTTAGAGCTGGTAAGAACTCACCGCACCTGCCGAGAAGCGTGGAATAAAACTCAGTAGTACCCTGTCACTCGGCTACAACGCGCTCGGCATACCGCTTGCAACAGGAGTGCTGTACCCGTTCACCGGGCTTTTGCTTTCGCCAATATTTTCGGCACTGGCAATGAGTTTGGGGTCAGCGGCAGTGGTCTTCAACACCCTCCGACTACGAAAATCGGTATGAATTGAAAGAGTGTTAATCCTTGCCGACTAACACTCGTTCAATGCGTGGAAATTCCGCCTGTGCAAGCAACAACTGTCGCTGAACGTCTGTGCCGTAAATCGGATCATTGCCAGCGTACAGCTGGTTTGCACTTGACGGGTCGATCGGTTCATTGTTCAGCCAAACCTCGTAGTGTAAATGGTTGCCAGTGGCTGTTCCGGTCGCACCCACATAGCCGACCGTCTCTCCCTGAGGAACCACCGATCCCTTCTTCAGATTTCGGGCGAATCGACTCTGATGCGCGTAAAGTGTTGAGAAACCCGCCGAGTGCTCAATAATGACGACTTTTCCGTAGCCGTTCTTGCGACCAACAAACGCTACAGTGCCGTCAGCGGTCGCTCTGATCGGTGTTCCTTTGGGGGCCGAATAATCGATGCCATCGTGGTGCTTCTGTTTACTTTGAACGGGATGAAAGCGCAACCCAAAGGGAGAACTGACCTTGGCCTTCGCCGCACTAATTGGCTCAGAGAAAAACGCTTCACGCAACTTCTCTAGTCTGGGCGTTTTGGCAATCGTGCCTGATACAGCGGGAAGCTTAAACTGTTCAGCAATAATGGAGAAACTCGATGCCTCTGCCTTTACGTTGAAGACGGCAAGTGAAACCATCGAAAAGGCGATCATGCCGACAATTCGAAACGAGTTTTTCAGTTTATACCCAGGAATAAAGGATGCAATTTTACGCTGCGGCATAATTCAAATGTTTCTCTTAAAGATACTTTTTTGCCCGCGGCTCCTATACCGCAAGCTGGCGAAGGGAGAGAACGGTCAGCCTTTTTCTACTGAAAAAACGACATCCGCCACAGACCCCGTATCGGGCGACACCTAATCTCTGGAGAAAGGCTTGCCGGCGAAGTCAACCGTAACAAGGTTTCCATCAAGCTCGCCCATCCCTGGCGCATTCAAAGGCATGCCCGGTGCCGAAACACCTCTCACTGATGAGTCTGCCAACAGCTTGTTCACCGCGCTCGCCGGCACATGACCCTCGATAATCTGACCTGTACCCTCGACTACGGCGGTGTGGCATGAACTTAGCGTCATGGGTACGCCCAGCTTCTGCTTGATTGAAACCATACTACCCGTCTTGATGGCGTTGACTTCAAAGCCGGCATCACGCATATGATCGACCCAGCCGGAGCAGCACCCACAATTCGGATCCTGGTAAACGGTGATAGCATTCCCAGCTGCGTGGGAAAACGAAGTTGCGGTCATGAGGGCGACCGCAGCAAACAAAACTCGCATAAAAAAACTCCATATAAAACTAGCGTCGGACGCAGGGCGACGGCCGCTAGCGCTATTGGCGCCGCTGCAACGTCACTTCTTTTTGTGCCTGTAACACTTTAGGCGGCCAATCGCTTTTGATATAGGCCAGTACAGCAACGATCTCCTCATCGGTCAGGATTCCCGCATATGCAGGCATGTCGCTCTCATAGCCCGGAGGCGCCGTTTTACCTGGCACCAAGCCATTCTTGACCATATCAAAGAGCATCGCATCCGGGTGGTGCCACGTATGGCCGGTCTTGTCGTGAGGCGGCGCAGGCAGCCTTCCATTGGGAAGACGCTGGCGCCAATTCGGCTGCCCTTGCAGCGCCTCCCCGTGGCATGCGGCGCAATTATTCGCGTAGATCGCCTTGCCCGTCACCACGAGCATATGATCAGCAGGATCGATAAATGCCGGCCCCGCATCGCGCCCCCCGTAATACAACAAGGCAGCAGCCCCTGCGACCAAGACGCCGACAGCCCCAAGGATGAACCGCTTTTTTGACATATCGGCGCTGTGTTAATCGACCTTTACCTTGCCAACCATCCCGGCCTCCATATGCCCTGGGATCAAGCAAGCAAAATCAACAGTGCCAGCCTGGTCGAACTGCCACACCAAGCCACCAATCTTACCCGGTGCAAGCGTAATCATGTTCGGTTCCGAATGCTTCATCCCTGGCATCTTTTGCATCTCGGCAGCGTGAGCCTTTAAATCGGCAAGCGACCCAATCACCATTTCGTGCGAAATTTTCCCAGTGTTTTTAATGAAGAAACGAACCGTCTCGCCTGCATTAACCTTGATATCACTGGGTGTAAATCGCATGGTATCGTCCATCGTCAGTTCGATCGTGCGAGTCACCGTGGCCGGGTCACCGGGTTGGCCAATAGGGGAAGGTGCATTCGACATTGTGGACATATCATGGCCTGGCATGCCGTGCGAGGGCATGCCATGACCACCGCCATGGTTGCCTGCCGCTAATGCGATGGTGGGTAGCACGCTCAAAGCCAAAATGGATAGGGATTTCTTCATCAAAAGGACTCATTTAAATTGTGTGTGGCAGCGGTTTCCGGCCACCTATGTGAGAAAAAGCCGGCTTCAAAACCGGAAACTCAACCCCGCGACAAAACGGGTTTCTTGCTTGGCTTCGCCTTCTGCACGCGCGTAATCCGCCGTCTTCCCGAATTTGCTGGACCACTCTACGCCAATGTAGGGTACAAACTGACGAGTGACTTCGTACTTTAGGCGCAAGCCCGCCGTGCTGTCCGACAGACCGCTGCCGATACCCCGGCGTTCGTCGTTCTTGCCATAGAAATTAACCTCTACGCTCGGCTGAAGGTAGAGCTTCTGGGTAAGCAAGATGTCGTACTCCGCCTTCAACCCCAAAGCAGTACGTCCACTGGGGCCCACATAAGCGGTGGCGTCTACATCAAACCAGTAAGGCGCAAGCCCTTTAACACCAAATGCCAACCATTCCCGGTTCGGCGCACCGTGGCCATGATCGAAACGCACGCCCAATTCCGTATCCCAAAAGGTTGACGCCGCATGACGCCAAAGTAACTGCGTCTTGGATTCCTGCAGTTTGCCACTCGCGATTTCACCCTCTGCCTTGATCACCGCGCGGTTATAGGTGCTGCCATACCATGCTTCGCCCTCATAGGCCGCCCATTCCTCCCCCCGCGCCTTGACGTACTCCAGGCGGTCAAAGTAAACGGAACCAAAGTTATGCGCGTCCGACATAATCAGCGCCTCTGACGGCGGCAAGGCATACTTGCCCGCATTACGCACGTAGCCATCCGAGTAGGCATTCGGATCGCGGGCATCGGGTGGCGCCGATCCGCCTTGCATTTGCATGTCGCCATGGTCCATTTCACCACCGCCCATATCCATTGCTCCCATATCGTGAGCAGGAGCAGTTGGCGCTGTGTTAGCTTGGCCATGGTTCATACCGGGCATGCCATCTGCTGGCTTAGGCGCAGCGGTTGACTTCATTTTCATCGTGTCATGGCCCATGCCAGGCATATTCATTTTGCTGTGAGCCATGCCAGGCATGTTTGCTGCACCGGCAGGAGCCGAGCTGGCCGGCATGGCGGTATGGCTGCTATGAGCATCATGCGCTTGGGCGTTGGCAAAAAGCGGCGTTGCACCGAGCGTTGCGATGGCGACCCCAAGAATACGTTTTCTTATACGAGTATTCACGGCCAGAATTCCCTTTTTCTCGTTTATTGAGTTCATGCCACCACCACTTCGCGAAACATCCCCATATCCATGTGCAACATCAGATGGCAGTGCCAGGCCCATCGTCCGAGAGCGTCGGCTGTCACGAGAAAACTGATACGCTGGGCGGGCTGCACGGGAATCGTGTGGCGACGCGCTTGAAACTGTCCGTCAGGCGTTTCGAGTTCGCTCCACATCCCGTGTAAGTGCATGGGATGCGTCATCATGGTGTCGTTGTGCAAAATGACCCTGACCCGCTCTCCGTAACGAAAGTGAACCGGTGTCGATTGACCGAACTCCACGCCATCGAATGACCACGTGTAACGTTCCATATTCCCTGTCAGATGAAGCTCGATTTCACGCTCTGCACCGCGTGGATCCATCGGCCCGCCCATCGTGTGCAAATCCGCCAGCGTGAGGACGCGCCGTCCGTTATTGCGTAAGCCGATACCGGGATCGTCCAGATTGGTGCGCGGCATATCGACCCGCATGTCGGTGCTGGCGCCGTACTCGGTTCGGGCATGACGCACTTGGGTGCTGGCACTGCCTGCGCCCATTGCGCCGTGCCCCGCGCCAGCCATGCTTGCGTGGTTCATCCCTTGCATGTCGCCATGGTTCATTCCGGTCATATTTCCATGGCTCATCCCGGGCATACTGCCATGGCCCATGCCGCTGCCGTGATTCATACCACCCATGGAGGCATGGCCCGCTGCGCCATGACTCATGCCCGCCATGCCGCCGCCCATTGCCCCCATCATGTCAGCCATGTCCAGCCATTGCACGGGGTCTAACGCCGGTACGGGCGCCTCCAGGCCGGCATGCGTGGCTAAGGTGCCGCGCGCATAGCCTGTACGATCCATCGCTTGCGCATAAACTGTGTAAGCATCGTCTTTGGGCTGCACCAATACGTCATAGGTTTCGCCGGGCCCGAAACGGAACTCATCGACGGTGACTGGCTCGATATTGACGCCGTCGGCTTGCACGACCGTTAAGCCAAGGCCTGGTATCCGCACGTCGTAGAAGGTGTTCGCCGCCCCATTGATGAACCGAAGGCGGACGCGCTCGCCAGGCCGAAACAGCCCCGTCCAGTTCCCGGCCGGCGTGGTGCCGTTCATCAGGTAAGTGAGGACATCGGCCGACAGGTCGGCAAGGTCCGTGGGACTCATGCGCATTTCATTCCACATCTTGCGCTTGTCCACGGCCACTTTCAGTCCCATGTCAGAGACATCTCGGAAGAAATCCACTGCCGTGGGCTGGTTATAGTTGTAATAGTCGCCTTGCATCTTCAGTTTGGCGAGCACTCGCATAGGGTCTTCGTCGGTCCAATCGGACAGCTGGACAACATACTCGCGGTCGGCGCGTATGGGGTCCGTTTCCGCAGGGTCGATGATGATTGCCCCGTAAACGCCGGTGGCTTCCTGCATGCCCGAATGCGAGTGGTACCAATAGGTGCCGTTCTGCTGCACCTTGAAGCGGTAGGTGAAGGTTTCCCCAGGCGGTATGCCCGTAAAGCTGATTCCTGGCACACCGTCCATTTCAAAGGGCAGGATGATGCCGTGCCAATGGATGGAGGTAGCCTCTTTCAGGCGGTTCTTCACCCTGATGGTTACCGTGTCGCCCTCGCGCCACCGTAGGGTCGGTGCAGGAAGCGAGCCATTCACGGTAGTTGCCATGCGGGGACTACCCGTGAAGTTGACGGGGGACTCGCCGATTTCCAGATTAAATTCGGTTCCAGTCAGGAGCTGCGCGGAACCCGTGCTCGTTGGGTTTGACTGCATTCCCAGGGCTCGGGCATAAGGCGACAGGCCAAGAAGCACACCGCCAGCAGCCAACCCTTGAACAAAGCGGCGACGGGGCATAAGTGGTACGGGAATAGCGAGCGTAGTGCGGCGTTTCACGCGAGGCAATCCTTTTGAGGTCAAATTGTGATTTGGGCTTTTTTTAGCGATCCGATGCCTACGCGACGAACCACTTCTTAACTTTAATCAAGTACGGCTGTCTGGCGCGTGACGGCAGAATTACATTTTTGTAATCAAAGAACATTGCGCAGGGCTCTCACAGCGGAATTGCCGCATCCAATGAGCGCAGAAACTTCTTTGCTGACTGAAAGCCGACGACTTGAAAGTCGATTTCCTCGCCCTGCCTGTCGAAGAAGATAATCCCAGGCGGGCCGAGAAGCCCAAAACGCTTGAGCAGCGCTTGATCGGCCGCATTATTGGCCGTCACATCAGCCTTGAGCAAAATGACATCCTTCAGCCTGTCCCTAACCTTCGAATCGGTGAATGTAAATAGCTCCATTTCCTTGCACGACACGCACCAATCCGCCCAGAAGTCCAGCATCACATAGCGGCCATCGGCAGCTTGCAATTGCGCATCAAGCTCAGCAAGACTTGTGATTTTCTGAAACTGAAACGCGCCATCAGAGCCTTCCCGGTCGATTGACGCGCTCGAGCTCACGAAGGCGCTCAAGGGCTGCAGGATGTCGCGGCTCCCCGATAATGCGCCGACAAAAATTGCCAAACCCAGTGTCAAGGCGATTATTCCGACACCCTTTCCAAAGCGAACAGCCCCGGGCGAGGTTGCGGGCAGCGGATCCAGCGCCTTCAAGTACATGGCCGAAATGATGAGCAAAACGGCCCACAAAATCATATGAACGACGGCTGGGACTACCGGGGAAATGAGGTAAACGGCGACAGCGAGCATGGTGACACCAAAGAAATGCTGTACCGATCTCATCCATGGACCCGCTTTGGGCAGCAGTGCCCCTGCTGTCGTCCCAAAAATCAAGAGGGGTACGCCCATCCCTATGGCCATCGTGAATAGAGCTAAACCGCCCAGTACCACATCTTCGGTTTGTCCGATGTAAAGCAATGCCCCCGCAAGCGGCGCTGCAACGCACGGCCCCACGATGACAGCCGAGAGCACTCCCATCAAAAACACGCTTACGACCTTACCTCCGCCCCGGCGATTTGCCGCGCCAGCCAATCGAGTCTGTATGGAGGCAGGTATTTGCAACTGGTAAAATCCGAACATCGAAAGCGCGAGCAGCACAAAGACGGCTGCAAAGCTTCCCAGAACCCACGGGTTTTGCAGATACGCCGCCAACATGGTACCGGCCATGCCGGCCGCCACGCCGGCCAGGGCGTATGTCACTGCCATTGCTAAGACGTACACCAGTGACAGGCCGAATGCATGCCGACGGCTAAGCTTGTCACCCTGACCAATAATCATGCCGGACAGGATGGGAATCATGGGCAGCATGCAGGGGGTAAAAGCTAGAACCAGGCCAAAACCGAAGAATGCCGCGAGCAGCGCCCAAGTGTTGCCTTGCGCGAACAGGTCCCGCACCAAACTTGTGTCAGAAACCGACTTCCTGGCAGCTTGATTGGGCGCCGTACCACTTTCGTCAATCGACTGTTGCTCAACAGCAGGCTGAATCGAAACTGCGGGCGCAGCCGAATTTGCCAGCGAAATCGTGAGGGTTTGCTCCATTGGCGGATAGCAAACCCCTGTTGGATCGTTACAACCCTGGAAAGATGCGCGCAAACGCACCAACTCCGGTTTATCACTTGCCGGGCGATTCAATGTGATCAGGGCCTCTATCGAATCGTAATAAACCTCGACCGGCCCGAACGTGGGATCATCTTTGAGCTTTCCTTTCGGCAGCGATACGTCCGCAATCGTCACATCTTGCGAATTCTCAATATGGAATGCAATACGATCACGGTATAGATAATAACCTTGGGCAGCTGTTAATGTGGCAACCAAGGTGTCCCGATTCTGAGCAGAAACGGCCACCTGAAACGCTTCTTCCGGCGGTAGCAACTCTTGCTCTTTAGGTGCGCCGCCGAACAATCCTCGAAGAGAATCCAATACACCGCCTGATGAAGCGGCGGCCAAGGCTGGAGCAACCGATGCTGCTGGAACGGAGCCAACGGCATATGCGTGGCTAAAACCAGTTAGCCCAGCCAGTAGCAACGTAAGCGCCGCTACGATTAAACGAACTGCTTTCACCAGCTACCAACCATACAGATTAATGGAAACCAACTAATGTAATCTGCACCTGCTGTCAGTCGCGTTACCTAGAGATTACATTTTTGTCATGTTTCTGCAGCTGCCTTCGATGAAAAAATTTCTCTGAGAGACCAAGGGGTGATTTATCCTCTTAATTGGGCCGCAGCAAAGGTGGTTTCGAAGAGCATCGAACAACGCACAACAGAAACAGAGAAAGGCGCTTCCCGGGCGGCTACCGCAGTTCCGCAGTAGCCGCCCGGTAGACTGTGCCCTACGGGAGGGCACGATAAGTGATGCCATTTGGAGCGGAACCGACCTTATAAGTCCCGACTACGGCCTGTGTAGCTGTGTCGATGGCGCTCACGGTATCGGCCTTATTGTTCGTAATGAACACCCACTTGCCATCATCACTTGCCACCACCCCGTGCGCCCCCATGCCCGTCGTTACAGTATCCACAACGCGCTGTGTCCCAATGTCGATTACAGACACCGTATTATCGGGATCGCTATCACTGCCTTGGTTGGCCACGTACATTTTTCTGCCGTCTGGCGTGGAAAAAAGCTGAATCGGGTTGCGCCCCACTTGGATCTTACCGGTGACTTCCCGAGTACCCGTATCGATGACGGCAACACTATTCTCATCGCGCAGTGACACATAAACCTGTGCCCCATTCGGCGTAAATGCGACCTGAACCGGCGCTTTCCCTACAGGGATGCGTGCAGACTCTTTCAGATTCTCCGCGTCGATTACCGACACGCTATTGTCAGTAACGTTCGCTACGTATAGCTCACGCCCATCCGGGCTGAGACGCAACCCATGGGGGTAACTGCCGGTAGGAATTTCGGCGACAACGGTTTTCCGGCTGATGTCGACTACCGTTACCTGGTTCGCATCAGCATTGGTTATAAAGGCAAGATCACCACCCTTGCTAGTGACGACGTGGGCAGGATGGTCGCCTGAAGGCAGCGTCGCGATGAGTTCGCCTGGCTTGCTTGCATCCAGGAGCATCAGCGCCGCTTGGGCACCGTGGCCGTGCGTAGCTGCTGCGGGTGTTGACTGGCTCTCTACACCACCATGGCCTCCATGCCCCTCCGAAGGTGCGCCAACGGCCAGGAGAAATTTGCCATCAAGTGATATTTGGACGTTATGAGGGACGACGGGTATATCAACCGTACGGACTTCGCCTGAGCTTAGTGTGATCGCGCTGATGGAGCCATCGCCCTCGTTAGCGCTATAGACGACTCCGTGGGCTGGCGAGGCAGCATTCGCCACTCCTATGGTGGCAGCGAGTATAGCTGTAATCAAGCTAATATGGAACTTCTGCATTTCAAACTCCAGAACGGAAACAGCCAGGCGTTGGTGAGAGGACAGCCGACTGCAAGTGGGACTCTGTTGAACAACCGTAGACAAACCGATCCGCTCAACGTCGTTCATCGACAATGTTGCTCGTTTCGGACAGCGGCACCGCTGGTGCCTCACGCTGCGTGGTCTCTTGTTCTTTGTGGCAAGAGTGCATGCCTTTCATCATGAAGAACATCATCAGGGGGCAAATCAGAAAGAACAATGCTGGTGCCAAGGCTGTGATCAATTCACGGGCGGCGGGAAAGGTGGCGTAGGCAACGGCAATCACAGCGGCCAGGCCGGCCCCCGCTTTTAGCATCATCTTGATATCGCATTTCATGGTGTATTTCCTTGTGTGAGTTGCGGTGATCGCTAAGCTGCATGGTCAGCGTGACGCGACCATAAGAAGCAATGTAACTGGGCAACGCTGTCAAAACCGTTGCGATTCGATTACATATTTGTCACCCACACCGGAGCTGCACGAAACACAGCAACTTTTAAGGCCCAGCACCTCACAACACATATCTTTGCCGCCGTTCTGCCACAAACCAACACAAAGCACCTAAAGCACCATTACAAAAATGTAATCATTTCGTCATGATCCTGTTCGGAGGCGTATCCTAGACTGCGATGTACTGGCCAGCCTTAGCCAAGTTCACTGCATTACCGGCTATGAACCTTCCGCGCAGCCTGAACCCGGCAGTAACTGTCGAGCATTATTTTTGCCGCAACATCGCAGACTCATGAACACGCATGCTGCTGGCTTACGCGCCGATGGAAACGTTTATCGCTACCACTAAGCGATGAAGTCCGTAGCAGTATTTTTTAAGCGCCACAACCAGGAACCTGAGGAATGCAGCCATGAAACTGCTTCTCGTTGAAGACGAAGTCAAGACCGGTGATTATGTCAAGCAAGGCCTGACCGAATCCGGATTTATCGTTGACCTTGCCCGTAACGGATTGGACGGACACCATTTGGCGCTGACCGGATCCTACGATCTGATCATCCTGGACGTCATGCTTCCCGATGTCGAAGGCTGGCGGATTGTTCAGGCATTGCGAGCGGCAGAATCTGCGACGCCAGTCCTCTTTCTTACAGCACGCGACAGCGTAGAGGATCGCGTCAAAGGCTTAGAGCTGGGCGCTGACGACTATCTGGTAAAGCCATTTGCCTTTTCTGAACTCTTGGCTCGGGTGCGGACTCTATTGCGGCGCAGTGCAGCCCCGGTATTTAACGACCAGCTTCAGGTGGCCAATCTAACGCTCGACATTCCTCGCCGACGGGCGCAGCGTGATGGTGTGCGCATCGACCTGACCAATAAGGAGTTTGCGCTATTGGAGTTGCTGGTCCGTCGCCAGAGCGAAGTGCTGCCGCGCTCTTTGATTGCATCGCAGGTATGGGATATGAACTTTGACAGCGACACCAACGTCATTGACGTTGCCATCCGCCGACTGAGGGCCAAGATCGATGACGATTACGAGCCCAAGCTGATTCATACCGTCCGAGGCATGGGTTATATGCTGGACGTCACACCTTCTGCTTGACGATGAAGCGACGACCCGCGTCTCTCGCTTTACGGCTGACGGTCTCTATTGGGGCAGTGATCACGATCGTGCTGCTCTGCTTCGGCTGGATGATCGAGCGGTCTATCAATAACCATTTCATTCAGCAGGATGTGGACGAGTTGAACGCAGTGGTTCAAGCGTTGAAGCACACGCTCGCCACCGTCCCGGCCAACGAAAGCCCTGAAGCATTTCGGGATCGTTTGGCGAATGCCGTCTCGGGCCACCACAACGCACAGTACCAGATTTCAACGTCCACCGGCTCGGTCATTTATTCGACACCCGGCTCAGACCTGGCGAGATTTGCAGGCATTGCGCGACCCGTCGAGCGAATTTCCATTGACACGGTCGGCACATGGCAGGATCAGGGCGAAACATTCAGGGGTGCTCTGTTAAGAATGGAGTCCGAAAGCCTGCCCAAGATCGGGCCACTGACCATTGCCGTGGCAACCGGCATCAATTTCCATTTGCACTACCTCGAAAGCTTTCGCGGCTATCTTCGACTGATCATAATCGGCGCCTGCTTGATCGCCATTTTGGCTACCTGGATGGCGGTGCATCAAGGCCACGCACCAATACGACGCATCAGCCGCGAGATAGGAAGAATCAAGTCTGATCAATTACACATACGCCTGGATCCCGACAGCGTTCCCGCCGAACTGGTTGAATTGACACGGTCTTTCAACGAAATGCTCCACCGTCTTGAAGAGGTCTTCACGCGGTTATCGGAATTTTCGGGAGACATTGCACACGAGTTGCGCACGCCAATCACCAATATAAGAACGCAGACCGAAGTGGCGCTTTCGCAAGCGCGCAGCGTCGATCAATACCAGGAAATTTTGTATTCCAACCTGGAAGAGTATGAGCGCATGGCCAAGATGGTAGGCGACATGCTGTTTCTGGCGCAAGCGGACAACCATTTGCTTAAACCCGAGCTTGTTACAATCGACCTCGACACAGAAATACGTACGCTTTTCGATTACTTCGGCGCGTGGGCAGAAGAACGCAGGGTCTCTCTGGAATTGGTCAGCGAACGAGTATGTACGCTGGGTGACACGCTGATGATCCGGCGCGCCTTGAGCAACTTGCTGTCCAACGCCATCCGCTATACACCGCAGGAAAAGACCATCTCGGTTCACATTGAAGGCAATGGGGAATCTGTGAAGATTCGGATAGTGAACCCCGGCCCCCAGATCCCGCCGGAGCACTTGCCTCACATTTTCGAGCGCTTCTATCGCCCCGACGCCTCACGTCAGCGTTCTTCGGAAGGAGCCGGCCTGGGATTGGCGATTGCCAAATCCATATTCGAGGCACATGCAGGCCGAATTACAGCGACTTCAACCGAGCAAGAGACTGCCTTCGAGGTGCGACTGCCCGCGCAAACGTGTTGAAGCCTAACGAAACGTCTCTTCTGGGCTTGTTTGCCGGGCGGGGGCCTTAGGACAAGCGCATGTCCATGAGCATCAACTTACAGAAAATTGCCCCATCATCCCGTTGTCTTCGTGTTCAAGGATATGGCAGTGGTACATGAAGGGAGATGTCATCGCCGTCTGCGTGAACTTCACCAGAAGTTCGACCGGCTCTTGGGCGACGACGGTGTCCCTCTGCCCTTGATCACGAATACCAGGGGCCGAACCATTACGGCTTAACACCTCGAAGTGGACACCATGGATGTGGAACGGATGCGCCATCATGTCGCCAGAAACCTCCCAAACTGAAGAAAGCCTGAGTGAGCGACACGGCGATGATCCGGCGCGGCATGCAGATCAATAATTCTGCAGCCGTGCTGCAGGCGGCGATCGAGGGCCACGTGGCACGCAGTATCTTGACACGCGACGATCTATCCAGTGGACGCCTGGTGCGGCTATTTCCAGACATCAGTTTTGCTTTGGATGTAGCCTATTACGCCGTGTACCGGCCCGAATGCGCCAAGCTGCCCAGACTTGCAGCGTTTCGGGAGTAGCTGCACACTAAGGCCAGTGACTGATCACAAGGTAAACCTCAAACGGACGGGCTTCGCTGTCTCCCGATCTCCCACGACACTGCGCTGCCGCGTACCATCGCCGCGATCTCCTGTCCCAACTTCCTTTCAATTACCGGCTTCCAGGGCACCAGACTAAATCCCATCCCGTCATCCAGCATCGCATAGCGTCCGCTGGCAAGCATGACAGAGCGCCGGTAGATGCCAGCCACGCGTTGTCCGTCGGCCACTGTGCGATGCTCAAGGCCTGTTTCGGTGCCAATGTCCTTGGCGACCCGCGCCAGTTCGCGATTGCGCAGCGTCCCCAGCAGGTTCCGGGCGAGGATCACGCGCTGCCCGCGCCGCTGAGCCAGTCCCTGTTCTTCAAGGAAGTCCGCGCGTCGCTGCATGGCTTGTTTGGCCTCGCTACCAAAGCCCACATCGCCCAGACCCTTGCCACCCCCGATCAGTTGTTGATCCAGCCAGGTGGCGCCAATGATACGGGCCTGCCGCTCAATGGGCAGGTGCGATTTCAGTTCCACCGCCACACCGCCCAGGCGCTGGGCATCGTACTCGCGTCCGCGTTCAGGTAAATCACCCGGCACTTTCCATAGTCCTTCGGCCACGCGCTCCACAATGCCGGCGCGGCGCAAGGCTTCCAGCCGGCGAACGTGAGACCCGACCACTTCCTGCGGGTCACGTCCGATTCGAGGCCGGAAACGCGCGCACTCCCTTTTTTCTCGATGGATATAAGTCGAGATTTTGGAGAGATAGAGCCACATCTTGGTCGTTTTCCGAAGGCTGTTGAAGATGCACTCTTTCTCCTGCTCCTGGCTCCATGGGAAGATTGGTCAACATTGAATGAGGTTGACTGGCGTGGTTTCCGCATACCCTGGATCTACACGTTGGACGACGATCTTTTCGTTGCGCCATCGCGGCCACCCAGCCCAGATAGCCTTACCCTTGAGCCTTGGATCATTCAGGATAACTGGGGCGAAGAGATAGAACTTGAACGGCCCACTGTCCTGCCGCTCGACAGTAATGCTGCTACCGGACTGCAATGGGTCACTGATACAGCCTGGACTGAGTGGCAGTCCGCACGCACGACACCGCTCTTTGAAACACCTGTGGTGCATTTCCTAGTCCGGGCATTCCTTGCAGATGGAATTGATGAATTCATTGCCCATCTGACAGTGATCGAAGCAGCGTTAGGCTTGGAAAGCGACCACAGGCGTGGGCTACGGCCAAAGCCTGATCCGCATCGGAGCCTTTCGTCCCCGACGGAGCGTGTCGCTACTCGGCTCGGTGCAGCACTCGGAGACGACAAGGCCGTGCAGGACTATAAAGATCTGTTCGATTTGAGAAGTGCATTTATCCATGGGCGAGCGGGAATGCAGCGCATTTCTACCCGTCAGCGAGTTTTGGCGCGTAGCCTGGCACGTCGCGCAACATGCGCATTGGTCGCGCTGGCATCCCACTCAGCTCTCACGCGAGAAGGATGTTTGTCCGATCTGTTAGACAAGGGGATTTCCAACCCAAGATCAAATTGAACCTTGTATTCCTATCGAGGCTCTTGCATCCCGGCGTACCGCCGTCGGGCTCGTGGGCAGAGCCCTGTGCTTCGTGCCTCATCACAGCCATTCGGCGCTGATCCCTGACGCCTTCGGCCCGGATCGTTGATCCGGGCCTGCGCGTGCTTCGCACTTGCCAAACGGCGGGTGTGTGGCTGAGTGGGGTGTAGGCGGTCTTGCTATCCCCTTCACCGTATCACGGCGTTCTCGCCGTCAATGACTTCGCGTGCTCGCACGCTTGCGGCCTATCGGCCGTCTTCGATCCCTGACTGCTTGCGCTGCGCCGTGCTGGTCACGGTTCCGGGCAATTCCGCCCGAGCAACCGGAGCACGATCATGTCGCAACTGTCCTTTTCCTCGTTCGATGACGCTTTGCTGGTGCGTGACGCCCAGGGGCGATATCTGCCGGCGTCTGCAGATCAAATTCTTGAAGCGGCACGCCAGGCCATCGAGTTGAAGATGCAGCGTGGTGCTGAGTTCACTTCCCCGGCGCTGGTCAAGGAGTACCTGCGCAACAAGCTGGCAGGCTTCGAGCATGAAGTCTTTGCAGTGCTGTTTCTGGACACGCGCCACCGGCTGATCGAGTACCGGGAGATGTTCCACGGCACCATCGACAGTGCATCGGTGTATCCGCGCGAGATCGTCAAGGAGGCGCTGCGGCTCAATGCTGCGGCGGTCATCCTCTCGCATAATCATCCGAGCGGGAATCCAGAGCCAAGCAGTGCCGACAAGGCGCTGACGCAGCGACTCAAGGAAGCGCTGGGGCTGGTGGAGGTGCGCGTGCTGGATCATGTCATTATCGCCGGACAGGCAGCAACTTCATTTGCAGAGCGAGGGCTATTGTGAGCCGAGGGGGCTGTACAGGCAGCCCTTTTTACTACACCACCTCGATGTGCCAGCCCTTGTTCAAGAGCGCTGCTCGCAATTCTGGCGGAACTCGCTCTTCGTTGGCCGCTAGGCACAACAACGTTGCTGGACGAGACATCGCAACGTAGAGATTCCGCATTTGGGCCTGCTGTGTCTTTGGAAGCTTATCGAGCTTCTTCGAGGCAATCCCGGCGATGTATTCAAGCCCTAGCGCGACGTCAAACTTCCTGCTGGTGCCTCCGTAGGACTCCATGACCAGAGAAGCGGAGTGAGTCTCGCCCTTCATCCCGGCTGTCGTGCCCAGTCCAAACTCAAGACTCCGTCCCAAGTGGGATACCTGACACTTCGTCGAGAGGGTCGGGCCCGTCGTTCCTTGCGGTCCTGGCTCATCAAATACGCTTAGAGCTGAGAATTCATCAAACTCGAGTCCATCCGGGAGGTACGACTTGAGTCCCTCATACACGAGCAGGATGGTCGAATCGCGCTGGTCCACGACACAGAGTCGCTCACCAGAAATCGCCAGTTGACGGATAAGACCTTCAATAGGCCCTGATTCCCCGAACTCTCTTGCGGCCCGCGGCAGCGCACGTGCATCCCGAATGCCGTCCACCAAAGGCGCTCCTGCCGCGCGGAGCACCAGCAGCAGAGCCCTCCGGACGTCGGAAACACGCGAGTTGAGCGATGCTTCCAGCAGGGTCTTCTTTGCATCCCCGACGAGCCCCCAGAAGCGCTCAGAACGCATGCGGGTAATTTGCTGGCCTTCACCATAGGCCGGCCAATAATCCACAAGGTGACGTCCAGCCGCAACCTTGCCTTCTCCCGACTTGCGGGTGCACATCGCCTTCACCTCGCGGGCCGCAGCATCTTCCTCGGTCAAGCGGTCGATGACTAGGCGGCCATAGTGCGGCACCACCTTGGCTACATCTGACGTGCGGTACAGGAGTAGGACCGGCGCGTGAGAGCCAACCCCCTCTCCAACAACTGCATTGCCGCTCAGGCGCACGCTACCCACTGCACTTGCGATGGCCGGACCAAACCGCTTACTGGTGCTGATACAACCGTAGCCGCCCCGCGGGAACGTGAGGTGGTCAGCGTTCTCCTCGTCCGAGAGAATCTTCTGGTCTACATCTCCGAACCTTTGCATCACCGACTTCCCATCGAAGATGCGATTTAGGAAAGACTCTTGGTCCCAGGACGTGTCCTGCATCTCGTCGATAAACACCATCGGGAACCGTCGGTGAACGACATCCACGAGATGGGGACAGGTCTTGAGCGCGCGGTCGGCATACGCGAACATGTCCCGATGCCGAAAAATTCCGTTCTTAGTCAGCATCTCCTTAAGCGTCATCAGCGACTTGTATGACGCCGTGTGCGTGCCAGGCAGTGCTCCGCTCTCAACTTGCACCTGCAGGTCCGTCGTCCGATAGAACAAGGAAGTGACGATGCCATCGCCATTGTTCTGGTTCTCCAAATACACGCGCAGGCGCGAGAACATGCCTAGTTGAAGAAGCGACTTAGCCTTGTCGGCGAAGACGACGTCGTCGATGACATCGACCTTCTGGTCCAAACTTCGCAGCATAGGCATCGCGAAGAATTGGTTGACAAAGGCATGGATGGTTCCAACGAAATGGGGATAGCTCAGGAGCTGCGCGCCCTCAGCGCTCCCCGCCAGACGCTGCGCAATCTCGTCCCGCGCCACGTTGGTGTGACTGAGAACACAGATGCCGCGTCGCGCATGTGGCCACTTCTTGGCCAGCAAAAGCAGCTTGGCCGCGAGCAATGAAGTCTTCCCGCTACCCGGAACCGCATTAAAGTCACGCGAACCGTTCTCTAGTAGCGCGCTCCGGCGTTCTACGTCATCGAAGTTCAGGTCCTTGGCTAAGGTCGCGAGGTCGGCTAGGTCCACGGACTCAAGGCTGACCGCGCTCACGCTCCATTCCCCTGTGTGCCACCAGGCGACGCGCTTGGCGGATCTACTGGCGACACCACGATCGGGATGGCAGAGGGAACTGAAGGGAATGCTGCAGGAACCAGGGGCCCTGTGGAGCTCGGGACTGCCCCTCCTGGACCAGTCGTCGCCGCAGGCTTCGCGGCTGGAGCGATAGTCAAGTGGGAGAGTGCTGCCTGCAGATAAGGAGGTAAAGCCTTGAACAGGTCTTCGCCCGTTCCATACTTTCCCGTGCAGACTAGTTGAGCTGCGTACTGGGCGGCGATGGCCTTCGATGCGTCGTTCTCTTGGAGCGGCTTGTAAATGATCGCTGCCAGCTCCTCCTCGGTGTGCCCGGAACCTTCCAGCGATGTCCAGCTCAACTCAGCTTCAGCCAACGTCGCTGTCTCATCGGTTTCTGCAAGGCGTTCATCGCGAGATTTTGCCTTGACTGCCAGAGAAATCGCCATGTGCATCAGCTTCGCACAACCATGTAACGCTAGGTCGAACTCAAGCGTCCAGCGGTCTGATACACACACGATAGTCTTGCCACCTTCAGCTCGTTCTTTCTTCCTCTGGACCGCTGCAGCCATCTCCGGCACCGAGTAGTCGGAATCGAAGCGCTTCCCTTTGGCGGGTTTAGCGACATACGTCTTCGCGATATCGGGCACGATGTCCCGGTCTGTCAAGCAGACCACAGGGATCGGAATTTCCGGACCGTCTCCCTCGCGCTGAAGGATGCGAGCGTAGTGATACAGGCCAGTGTGTCCGACGTTGACTATCGACACACCATGTTTTGAGAACGATCGCCCGCACATCTCAGCGATAGCAGGAACCAAGATGGCTTCGGCGGGCCCCTCCACCATCATGACGCCGCGGGCGAAGAATAAGTTCGCCTTGGTAGCGTCGATGAAGCGGCGTAGGAACGAGTAATCGGTGCGGTTGAGCTTGGTCTTTCCGGCGGCCAGCGGGAAGGTCTGGGCCTTGTGCACTAGCGTCATGTCTTCGATGCGCGCGGTCGACACCAGCGAAGGGCTATGGGTCGTCATGATGACCTGGACGCGCTTCTCTGCCTGTTCCTCACTAGAGTGCTCCTTCAGCAAGTCCATCACACGCTCCTGAAGTTGTGGATGGAGGTGAGCCTCGGGTTCTTCGACGAGCAGCAGGGCGAGTTCATCTCCGCCCCGAAGCAGTACCAGCTCGGTGGCCATGAACAGCGCGTTGTTGTAGCCAAGGCCTCGCGCACAGCGTTCGTCCGGATGGATGTGCGCACCAGGCAACAACGACAACTCGAACCTTTCAAGGATTGGCGTCAGCGACAGGTCGGGGGCGATGCGGATGCGCGACTGAAGCATCTCACCGGAGAACGCGAACTGGCCTAGGTAGTTGTCGTTGATGTCCTTCTCTACGCCCTTGACGACCTCATGTTCACCCAGGTGGTGCTGTGCGAACGCCATCAAGCCGACCAAGCGCTCAGGAATATCCTTGGGCGAGGCCTTGTCGAAGTCGTTAATCTCTTGGCCTGAGATGTCGTTGTGGGCACCAAGAATCTGAGAAAGACGTGATTGGCGGCCTGGTCGCAGTTCCGCCTCGGCGTCACGCAGTGGCCTCAGATAGGTCGCGCGTACTAGCTCCCTGACCGCGTAGCCGACCTCCGGTCCGGTGCCAGCAGTGCCGGTTCGAATGACAGTGTCGACACGCGCTCGCTTCTTCGCTTGCGGCGGGTGGTAGCGCGCTTCGAGATGGAGGATGAGCGAGCAGGTTCCGTCTGCACAGAGGGTGAGCCATTCGAGGACCGATGCCTCTTGGTCTGGGCTCAATCCACACAGCGTAGCCTCGATGCTGAGCGTTTGAGCGCGGCTGTTGCCTTCAATGTGGAAGTCCTGCTCGAAGAGCCTGATGGGCTCATAGCTAGTCGTCAGCAACACCTGCCGGATGGCGTCTACGATGCCGGTCTTGCCCGCATCGTTCTCGCCGACAAGGATGTTGAGCCCGGGATTTAGCTCCCAGTCTAGCTCAGGCGCAGTTGTGCCGTCCCCAAACGCGCGATAGTTGCGCGCCCGAATGTGCTTCAGGTACATGCTCTCTCCCCACTTGTTCTACGGCATCACCTACGCATATTTGCAGGCTCCCCCCCAGGCTTCGGTTCTCGCTTGCCGCTTAGTCTCGGCCATTTGAATCGCTATTCGAAGGACTCTGAGCAGCCGCCCCTAAACATTGAAATCAACCAAGCGAACTCCCGGTTTTGGCTGAAAAAGCCAATAACACATATAGATAGTAAACGAAACAAATAATTGCGTCTCCGCTTCGCGGACCGCGCTGCTCCAGGTTCGCTATTCGCTCATCCCTGACGGGACTGGCATTCGCCAGCCTTGCACATCCCTGACGCCTACGGCCCGGCTTCCAGCTTCGGGCCTGCGCGCTTCGCTTGCGTGCGGTTTGCACATCGCGGCGGCCGTTGCCATGTCCAGCCGTCTCTCCTGACTCCATCACCTTGCTCGCGACTGTAGCCCGTGTCCGCGTGCCATCAAGGCGCGCCAGGCCGTGTCCTCGGCTGCGCCTGCGGGCCGCACCTACCTGCCGCTTTTCTCCTTGACGGCCCACGTCTGTGGGCTCCTGACCGTCGCGGGCGATGAACTCAGGAAAGACGGTGGCAACAGGTCCAACCGGGTTCCTCGTGCCAACCGCACCGAACAGCCGAAAGGCTGGGCTCCGAATCTAGGAATCCGGTGTGCGGTTTGAACAGCAAACCCTTTTTGTCAGGAGAAAGACCATGCTTGCATCCCGTTTCGCTTCCCGCTCCCCGGTACTGCGCAGCGATTCCCCGCTGTCCGATGACCAGATTCACCGCGTGGCCCCGTCCATTTTTGCGGAAGCCCCCCACGAAAGCCGCTCCCAGCGCTACGCCTATATCCCCACCGCCACGGTGCTGACCGAACTGCGCAAAGAAGGGTTTCAGCCCTTCATGGTGACGCAAACCCGCGTGCGCGACGAAGGCAAGCGCGAGCACACCAAACACATGCTGCGCCTGCGCCACGCCAGCCAGATCAACGCCCGAGGCGAAGCCAACGAAATCATCCTGTTGAACTCGCACGATGGCACCAGCAGCTACCAGATGCTGGCCGGAATGTTCCGTTTCGTGTGCAGCAATGGGCTGGTGTGCGGCGATACCGTGGCCGATGTGCGCGTGCCGCATAAGGGCGATGTAGCCGGGCAAGTGATCGAAGGTGCCTATCAGGTGCTGCACGGCTTCGACCGTGCGCTGGAATCCCGCGAATCCATGCAGGCCATCACGCTGGACGAAGGCGAGGCCGAAGTGTTCGCCCGTGCCGCGCTGTCGCTCAAGTACGACGCCCCGGACAAGCCCGCACCCATCACCGAATCGCAAATCCTGATGCCGCGCCGGTTCGACGACCGCCGCCCGGACTTGTGGAGCGTGTTCAACCGCACCCAAGAGAACCTGACCAAAGGCGGTTTGCACGGGCGTAGCGCCAACGGACGACGCCAGCAGACCCGCCCCGTGCAGGGCATTGATTCCGATATTCGCCTCAATCGCGCCCTGTGGCTGCTGGCCGACGGCCTGCGCCAGTTGAAAGCCTGATTTCCCTGCGCGGCAGGGGCAGGCAGCAACCCTTGCCGCGTCATTCGCTGCTGCATTCCATCATCGCAAGGAGTTTTCACCATGAACGCCATCAACCACACCGAAGCCCAAGCCATCCAAGCCGCAGCCAGCGCCGCGCCTGCCGTGCTGCTGGAAGCCGCCGACCCGAGCAAGAATCTGATTCTTGTGCCGCTGTCGCGGCTGGTATCGCGCCCTGCGGGCCGCAACGTGCGCAAGACACCGCGCATGTCGATTCCCGAACTCGCCGCCAGCATCCAGCGTGTCGGCCTGCTGCAAAACCTGATCGTGACCGCGACCGCTGACGGTGAGCGTTACGAAGTCGTGGCCGGAGGCCGTCGCCTTGCCGCCCTCAAGCTACTGGCGAAGAAGCGCCGTATCAGCAGGGAATGGGAGGTGCCTTGCCTGTTGGTGGTCGATGGCACCGCCCGCACCGCCAGCCTGACCGAGAACGTGCAGCGCGAAGCCATGCACCCCGCCGACCAGTTCGAGGCATTTGCCGCGCTGGTGGCCGAAGGCCGTCCCATCGAGGACATTGCCGCAGATTTCAGCGTCACGCCGCTGGTGGTGCAGCGCCGCCTGAAACTCGCCAACGTGTCGCCGCGCCTGCTGGCCGACTACCGCGCCGAGGCCGTGAGCCTTGACCAGTTGATGGCCCTTGCCATCACCGACGACCACACCGCGCAGGAAGCCGCGTTCTACGATGCGCCCACATGGCAGCGCAGCCCGCACAACCTGCGCGACCGCCTGACCGAGCGCGAGATTGATGCCTACCGGCATCCCCTGGTGCGCTTCGTCGGGCTGGATGCTTACGAGGCCGCAGGCGGTGGCACCCGCCGCGATCTGTTCGCGGAAGCAGATAGCGGCGTGTATCTGACTGATGCCGTGCTGCTGGAACGGCTGGCGCGGGACAAGCTGGCCAGCCTTGCCGCCGAGGTGAAGGCCGACGGCTGGGCATGGGTGGATGCCACCCCCGGCGCGACCCATGCCGACCTGCAAGCCTTCCAGCGCGCCCCGAGGCAACGCCGCAACCCGAACAAGCGCGAAGCCCAACGCATCGAGAAACTGCAAACCAAGATGCGGGCGCTGGCCGAGGCCGTGGATGCCGCACTGGACGCTGATGACGAAGACAAGGCCGATGCCTTGCAGGAGGAAGGCGAGCGCCTGGGCGAGCAGTTGCAGGCGCTGGAAGGTGGCTTGCTGGACTACGGGGAAGCCGTCAAGGCTGCCGCCGGTGCCATCGTCACTATCGACCGCAACGGCGAGGTAGCGATTCATCGTGGCCTGCTGCGCGAAGCCGAGGCCAAGGCGCTGCGCACGCTTGAAAGGCTGCGGCAGGGTTTCGGCAGCGAGGGCGAAGCCGGGAACGACGACACCGGCGAGGAAACCGACGACGCCCCCAAGCCCGCCGCCATGTCCGACCGGCTGGCGCAACGCTTGAGCGTCCACCGTACCGCCGCGCTGCAAATCGAAGTGGCCCGGCATCCGCAGGTAGCGCTGGCCGCACTGGTGCATGGCATGGTGCAGACTGTCTTGCAAGGCAGCCACTACAGCCACGATCTGCCGCTGGGCGTGAAACTGACCCAGCAAGATCGGCTGGAAGGCATGGCCCCGGATTGGCCGGAATCGCCCGCCGCCGTGGCACTGGGCGAACTGCAACAGGTAGCGGGTGAAGCCTTGCCGCAAGACAGCGCCGAACTGTTCGCCGCACTGCTGGCGAAGCCGCAGGATGAACTGGTGCGCCTGCTGGCCGTATGTGTGGCATCCACGGTCAATGTGGTGACGCCCCGCGCCACGCAGCACCAGCCGGGTGCCGAACTGGCGCAGGCCGTGGCGCTGGACATGGCGGCATGGTGGCAACCCACCGCAGACGGGTATTTCCAGCATGTGCCGAAGGCCGCGATTCTGGCAGCCGTGGGCGAATTCGCACCGGAGCACGTCACTCGGCTGTCGAAGTTGAAGAAAGGCGACATTGCCAGCGAAGCCGAGCGGCTGGCCGATGGAACTGGCTGGATGCCTGCCGTGCTCACGGCGGAAAGGCCGCAGACAGCAGAATCGAAGAAAGCCGCCGTTGTGGAGAATGAGCAGGTCGAGGTATTGGCCGCTTGATCTTCATTGCAGGCCAGCGCCTCGGTTTAGGCCGAGGCGCTATCTAGACTACGCTGCTAACGAAGGTTGGTGGTATTACTGCCGTGTCAATATGCGAATACAATTTTCGATACTCATTCTGCATGGCTCAGTTCCCCAGAGTGCCTTCTCGCTTGTAGGCAAGGCGGCCAACTTTTCCGCGACCAAATTCAAGCTATAGCAAAGAGCTGTACATTGCACATCAGTAAAATCACCTTTTCGCTTGGAAATCATTGGCTCTAATTTAAGAAATGCCTTTATTACGTGATTCCTGTGATTTCCGTCGTCAATCATGGCACGGCAGTTTTCCATGATTCCAGTAAGTTTTTCAAACCTAGCAACGGGCTGCCCCACATTGGAAAAAAATAGCTCAAGATCGCACAGCAGCCCAAGATAATTTGTGTCAAGCTGAAAAGTCTTGAAGCTAGGGCGTGCGGCTCCACGCGAATATGCCTCAGCCATATGCGATTCAGCCAAGTCCCATCGAGGCTCATCCTGCCAAAATATGCTGTATTGAAGCCAAAATAAAGGCTCCTTCTCAATTAACGCATCACGACGGCATGACTCATAAAGTTTTCCTATTGTTTTTCGCTTGTCGGCAGCTTGTCCGATAATTGAATTGACAAATCCAAATCGAATCACTGCCGAAAGAAGTGCTCGGGCTCTGCGAAACCGTTCCGAAGAAAAATCAGGTGCCTCATCAATTCGGCGCGCCGCCTCTGCGGCGAGATCAAAGATAATCCCGACAAAATCTTTGGAGTCAACATATTTACGCAATATGTGTTCAGACAGAACCGATGAGTGGGGCTCAAGCTTATCCATGCTGTACGCCATCAACTCAAGAACGCTCTCCCCCAAGCCACTCAATATTGCATAGGGATCTTCTCCGGTGACATCTTCGATAAATCCGACATCGACAGGAAGACCGGCTGATTTCAATATTGAGCTAATGCATATCAATCTTCTTGCTGGGGCATTTTGAAGCAGCGGATCAATAACAGATCTTAGTCGCTTCGCAATCTCAGGATCATCGTAAGATTTTAGCAAGAAATCGCGAAACTCTATTCCTTCACGAATATCGACGGTACGGGAAAGAGCAGTAAGCCCGGCTTTCCCAAGTAGGTCAATAAGAGCAGTCGCATCGTCTTGATCTAATCTATCAATTCCAATCCTAGCTATCTTACCTCGGAGCCTGTTGTGAACCTCTTGCATCCTAACCTGTAGTGTGCTGGATGATAGTTCCACCACATATCTTGAGTTCTCAGATAGTCCGTCAAACAAATGAATATTTGCAATCGCACTATCGTAGTTGGGAAAAAATATTACTGGCGCATCAATACCCTTCAAGAATTCGATATCCTGAGGGAGCGGCGAAATGTTATCTCTCAATATAAAGCAGCGGCGTCCTTCCTGCGACAAAACAACTTTCAACTCGTCGCTGACAATTGTTTTCCCATTTCCAATTTTGCTATGAATAACAAGTGTTTTGTTTTCTTTAAGCGCATTTTTGCATTCACCCAGCGAGCCTGCCCTAATTACAACATATTCCGATTTTGGAAAAGATGAGCTTATGGCATCAAACCTAATTCTGCCGAATGCAAGCAGTTCTTGGATTTCAGCGGAAGTTGGCTTTGATGGAAGCTTATTATCTTTTGAGAGATCAACATAACGAAAGGAACTCAGCTCTCTTTCGTGAGCCGGGGTTGCCTCAACTTTAGCTCGATCCAGTCTATCTACGAACCCCGTCAGCTCAAACGAATGTCGCACACCATAGTCCACTAGCTTTGATGCAATTATCGGGCTCTTGGGATTTCTCAGAATAAAGTGCCGCCTCCCCTCCATGCCTGGATATTTAATTAAATAGCTTGCAGGTTCAAAGTCGTTTATGTCATACCCGAGGAAAAATACGTACTGTGAAGTTTTGATATCTCGATCAAACCAATCCCACCAAGGGGATTTCTTAACTCTCTGCTCCACGTATGAGCGACGAGTTAGGACAAGCGACTGATCTAGGTTGTCCGGTTGACACTTGGCAATTGATCCATGCAGATGGACGACGACACCTTTGCGGAGCTGTCGAGGCGTATCGTCTGTCAGGTCAAAAATATCCCCACTGGCGTTTCCATTCTTCTCCGCCCTGAAGACGGAAACCGAATTGTCGTAATTTGTTGTGTATATTCTTAGCCAAGGCAGAGACAGGATTTTTCGCTGGGAATCAGTGAGTTTTCTAATAGTGTAAAGCCCTTCAAGCAAGCCAAATAGGTCAAGCTTCTGTGATATGGCATACCCTGCCGAATCAGTGAAATCAGAAGGCTCGTCTACTGGAATATTGGCCAGCTCTTTTATCGCTTTGTTTAGCCCGTCTCCAACAGGGGGGCGGCCATTTGCCTTGTTTGTCGAGTCGGCGGAGAAACCTGCCCCGAGAAAAATAACGCAACGAGAAGGATCAAATACCGTAGGGAAATCATCGGAACTCAAGGTGGCCTCCATATTCGAAAATCTCTGAAACCATGACGATATACCATTAGCCTGCCAAGGTTATCACGCCGGTGAGTGGCCATTACCTTCAAGCACGCTTGATGGCACCGGAGCATCGTGCACCTATGTGCTACGGCGTGCTTGCACCACACCAAGGTTGCCGTAGCAGGGCTTGTCGGGCTACGCCCCGGCTTGCTGCGGCAGGTTGTGCCAAAGCGTGCCGTCCCCGACGCTGGCGGTTCGCGCCTGTACGTCACGAAGGGCGGTTCACCGACACGCCACCCGGCCAGCCCGATGGAGCTTCCACACCACGCCTCAAGCCTGTGGCCGCAAGCAGCGGCATGGGCATTCTCGCCTGTCAGTGGGGTGTTGGCCTTGCCCGCGTCAGGGCGCAAGCCGGTGCAGCCGTCATGCGGGGATGCCGAATCGGCCATGTCTCCATTCGGGAGTGGGCGGCCCGTGCGTCCTTGTCTTGTTGTTAACCCTGACGAGGGAACGGCTGCGCCTTTGGCTTCATGGCCGCAACCTTCCAGCGAAAACAATTTCCCCTGCGCTGCGCGCATTCCTCGCGGGGCAAATTCTTTTCGCTGCCAGGTTCTCCGCTGCGCTTCGACCGCAAGCGGTGCGGCCAGCCCATCCCCCGCCGGCCGGATCACAACAAGGACGCGGTGGGCGCGACCTCGTTCAACCCGAAAGGAGAAATCATCATGGCTAACATCGGCACCTTCACCGCAGACAAAGACGGCTTCACCGGCACGCTTCGCACCCTGACGCTCAACGTCAAGGTCAAGCTGGTTCCCAACGACAAAGGCGACCACGAGAGCGCCCCCGACTACCGCCTGCAAGCGGCTGGCCACGACATCGGCGCGGCGTGGAAGAAGACCAGCGAGGCCGGACGCCCTTATGTGTCCGTGACCCTTGATGATCCATCGTTCTCTGCAACGGTCTATGCCCGCCTGATCGAAGGCGAGGACGGCGCACACGACCTGATCTGGTCGCGCAGCAAGCCCAAAGCGGCGTAACCGCAGCAGCGCCCCGCCCATCGAGGCGGGGCGCTACGTCTCGGAAGCCGAAAGTCGGTTTTCCGCTTCGGCCATTAGCGCTGCTGTGCTGCACTCCAGCGCACCGGCGATCTTGAAGATGATCGCCAGGGTCGGTGCATGCTCGCCGCGCTCGATCTTGCCCATGTGAGAGCGCTCAATGCCGGCTAGGTTGGCCAGCGTTTCCTGGGCGATGCCGCGTTCCGTGCGCAGCGCACGCACCGCCACACCGAAAGCCTGGGCCAGCTCGGCGTCGAAGGTGGTGGAGCCGGCCGGTCGGCCGCGCTGGACGGTTCGCTTCTGCATAGACAGAAGCGTCGATTCGCAGCACAATTAAAACCACGTTATATTTAACTCATTCATCCAATCTCACCTGTTTTTGTGCCTTTACTGAAATCCGCATTGGCGGTTTTCTTCAAAAGCGGAGAGCCTGATCCGTGCCTTTCCTGACTTCCGTGCATGTGCCTTCGTGCTTCTACGTCTCTGCTGATACGTGGGGTTGCGCATTGGTGCTTTCGGGGGGAAGCGGTAAAGCGCCTCTGCTGCTCTGCAAGTCCGTGGACGTACAGCCATGACCACGCTCATCACCACCGACGAGCGCATGTGCCTGCTGAAGAACGGCCAGGCCCGCACCGCCGGGCAGGACACCGATCCGCTGCCTGTGGTGCGCCTGTTCACGCCAGATGCGCATGCCACTTGGCTGCTGGCTTCGCTCGACCCAGCCGATGGCGATACCGCCCACGGCCTGATCGACTTGGGGATTGGCATGCCTGCGCTGGGAGCGGTGAAGCTGTCCGACCTGGCTGCCATCGTCGGGCCGCGCCAGCAGCCCGTGATGCGGGATCGCTACTTCCAGCCGGTGCGGCGGCTGTCGGAATACCTTCGGTTGGCCGAAGACAACGGTTCGATCACCGATTGAGGGCCACCGCGAAGCGGTGGCGCACTGTGTCTATTTCGGTCTGGTCTGTGACCCGTTCGGTCTGAATCGACAGTGTTGCACCGAAGCGGTGCGTGCCAGATCGAAACGGTCATGATGCTTGGCGCGGGCTGCGGCAAGCTGACCGACGCGGCATGCCATTGGAGTGCGTTGCCGCCGTCGCACTCGGACGATTTCAGCAACGCATCGGAGTTCATCGGTCTTGACACTGCCAGTTTACGCTTCACCCATGACGTTTTGACGATGGCCTCGTAGCACGCCGTTTCGCCGTGGCGACGCACCCCCAGCACAGGGAGGTTGCCTCATGGCTGATCGCAGTGCCGAGCCGTGGTATGCCACGGCGGCCTATCTCTACGTTCTGCATCTGGATGGCCCGGCGCTGGCCTGGGAGTACCTGCGCCGTCATCCAGACTATCGGCACGACTGGCTCCGCCGTCGTCGCCAACCGGATGCTGCCGGGCATTGGGGGCTGCGCCTGCTGGAAGATCCCGCTCTGGATGCGCGGGACGCGCACCCGGCCTGGTTCCCCGATCACGATGCCGTGGTGCAGCTCTACCCGGATGCCGATCCACCGCCCGATGCCCTGTGCTTTGAGTTCTGGAAGCTGCCGGGCCACAAACACCTGATCCATGACGGCAAGCGCCTGGTGCTGGTGGCGCGCTGGCCTGGGTGCTGCCTGCGTTTCGTGCTCGCGCCAGGCTTGGCCGATGGCATGGCTTACGCCTATGCCATTCGAGCCTGCGCCGCGCCTTGCGAACGCTATGCGGCCCTGGCGAGCGAATTGAACAAGATCGCAGTAGCCGCCGGTGCCGCACCTGCGGCGACCGTCCGGCCACGCCCGCCGCTGTCCGCATTGCTGGAAATGCACACGCTGCAGGCGCTGGACGCGACCCTGGCGGGTGCGTCCTTGCGGGAGGTGGCCGAAGGGCTGTTTGGTGCGGATGCCGTTGCCGCCGACTGGCACGCCGACAGCGCTCTGCGTGCCCGCGTGCGGCGGCTGGTGCGCCGGGGCGATTGGCTGATGCGCGGCGGTTATCGCCGTCTGGCGCAACTTCCCCCCCGTTCCGCCGCATGAGGGGGGACGTTTCGCATCCCCTGCAGAACGTCCCTGAGCAAGAACCCCAAGTTTCTTGAGACTGCCTCTATCCGGTCGCGCTGTGTGGCCGGGCTTGATGGAGGTACATCCCATGCGACCCGCTCCCTTGCGGCCTGCCGCCGCTCCCGTTGCCACACCCGCACAACCCCAGCGCTATCTCACCAACGACGAAGCCGCCGACTACCTGCGCCTGTCACCGCGCACGCTGGAGAAACAGCGCGTCATCGGTGGTGGCCCGAAGTTTCGCAAGTTCGGCCGCCGCGTCATGTACGCCGTGGCCGACCTCGATGCCTGGGCGGAAACGCGCAGCTTCGAGACCACGTCCGATCCCGAATATGCCGAGCACCACTCGGCTGACAGCCGTGCGCGCTGATCGGCGCATCGCAGGTGGCCATCGCCATGTCCCGCCCACCAGGGCACGCCTTGCAGCAGCGCGAACAGCTCGACCTGTTCCGCGCACTGCCGGGCGAGGACATGGCACCGCGCGATGCCCAGGACTTGATGGCCTATCCGTTTTTCTCACTGGCGAAGTCGCGGCGCACCGCGCCGATCGACTTCCGCAGCGGCAACATCACCATTCGCGTGGAAGGTACGCAGGAGCACGGCATCGCTACGATCTGGGATGCCGACATCCTGATCTGGGCGGCCAGCCAGATAGTCGAAGCCAAGGATGCGGGCATCCAACCGTCCCGGCGGATGCAGGCCACGCCTTACGAGATCCTGCGCTTCATCGGGCGCGGAAAGTCGCTGCGCGACTACCAGCGTCTCAAGGCCGCGCTCGACCGGCTGCAATCGACCACAGTGGCCACGTCCATCCGCGAAACCACGGGAAGACGCTTGCACCGCTTTTCGTGGATCAACGAGTGGAAGGAACTGGCCGATGCCAACGGCACACCGCTGGGCATCGAGCTGATCCTGCCAGACTGGTTCTATGCGAGCGTGCTGGACGCCGCCCTGGTGCTGACCATCGACCCGACGTATTTCCGGCTCACGGGCGGCATCGAGCGCTGGCTGTACCGACTGGTGCGCAAGCATGGCGGCAGGCAGGAATACGGCTGGCAGTTCGACTTCCGGCATCTGCACCGCAAGTCGGGCAGCAGTACGCGGTTTTCGGATTTCGCCTACGACCTGCGGGCGCTGGTCGCCCGGCAATCGCTGCCGGGGTACGAGCTGGGCATCGTGCGGATTCCCGAGGACGACATGGAATTGCTGACCTTCCGGCCCGTGCCGCAGACGGCACGGGGATAACAGCGGGACAAGCTGTGGATGGGGTCGTGCTATCAGGAGTAAGAGGTGTCGTGCTATCAGGAGTACGCCTATCGTGCTATCAGGAGTACGAAAACGCCGGAAAGCCAGTAACGGCGAGGGTTTGCGATCCCTCTAACATTACTAACTTAAATTCTCTAACTATTGGTAGAGAAGCAGCATTGCGGTGGACAACTGCCGCAGGCCGAAAAGCCCGCCAGGAAAAGCCGAAAAAAACACCCCGTTCGGCACGGCAGAAACAGGCCGGTCTTCCAAGCTGGAGGGCCGCGCCATGATCGTCGCCTTGCTCAATCAGAAAGGCGGCGTCGGCAAGACCACGCTCGCCACGCACATCGCGGGCGAACTGGCCCTGCGCGGCCAGCACGTCGTCCTGCTGGATGCCGACCCGCAGGGTTCCTCGCTCGACTGGACGCAGCGCAGAAGCCAGCAAGGCTTGCCACGGCTGTTCAGCGCCGTGGGCCTGGCACGCGAGACACTGCACCAGGAAGCCCCAGAACTCGCCAGGCGGGCCGATCACGTCATCATCGACGGGCCACCCCGGATCGCCGCCTTGGCGCGCTCTGCGCTGCTGGCGGCCGAACGGGTGCTGATTCCGGTACAGCCCAGCCCCTATGACCTGTGGGCCAGCGCCGAGATGGTGGCGCTGATTCGTGAGGCTCAGGTGTTCCGGCCTGCGCTACGCGCGGCCTTCGTCATCAACCGGCGCGTCAGCACCACGGTGATCGGGCGCGAAGCGCGACAAGCCTTGGCGGAACAGCCGTTGCCAGCGCTGCGCAGCGAGGTGCGCCAGCGCATCGTCTTCGCCGACAGCGTGGCTGCCGGTCGATTGGCGCGGGAGACAGCCCCCGATAGTGCGGCGGCGCAGGAAATCACCGCGCTGGTCGATGAGCTGCTGCGGTGGCCGTCATGAGCGACAACAGCAACCCACCCAACAGCAAACGCCCGGCCAAGCGGGTCGGCATCGGCGCGCGTCCGCCCGCCAATCCGCACGCCGAGGCTTGGATTCGCCAGGGCGACGCGGATGCGCTCAACAAGGGCGACCTCTACACCGCTCGCCTGACCCTCGACATCACGCCTGCCATGCGGGCACGCATCAAGGTGTCGGCCTTCACGCAAGGCGTGACCGTGGCCGACTTGCTGCGCGGTTTGCTGGAGCGCGAGTTTCCAGAACACCGCAGGGAGAACACGCCATGACCACATCCGTATTGTCTGCTGCCGCACCTGCCGCCATCGCGGTCACGGCTGCGCACGCTGCACCTTGCAGCCAGCCGAGTAGCGCGCCGCTGACGCGCGTCGCGCTGGCTTACATCGAACCGCGCTTCAAGCTCTACCTGCGCTTCGGCGAACCGGCGCGCACGCTTCAGCTCGACCGCTGGCTGCGCTGCGCCATGTTCATGCCGGGTGCAATGCTCTGCCGCGTTCGTTGGCAGGCCAACGACTACGGCACGATTCATTGGCAGCTCATGGTGATGCAGGCTGCTACACCGCTTGATGCTGTGCAGCGCATCCCCGGCGTGCAGCCAGGCGCGTGCCTGCTGCTGCATGCCGAAGGTGACGCCAATGTGCGTGCCGTGCTGGAACGCATCGACGGCATTGAGGCGCTGGGCATCGCTGCCATTGACGTGTCGCCCGCGTACTGGCGCACGCTGGGCAACCGTCTGGCGGCCCGCCTGCCGCTGCCCGAATACACCGCCGAGCGGCACGCCGCCTGGCTGGCCGGGAGGGCACTGCCATGACGGCCCATCCCACCGCCGGCACCGTGTCGCGTCCTCGCTCGCCCCGCGCACGTTTGCGCGCTCGCCTCGTGCTGGCGGGCTTCGCCGCCGTCGGCCTCGCTGCGCTGGCCTGGGCGGCTTTCATGCAGCCGTTGCCGCGCCTGATCTACAACCCGTCCGACAGCGTTCCGGTCGGCTGGTATCGCGTCGATCCGCAGCGCCATGGCGCCGACTCGCTGCCACGTCCCTTATTTGTGGGCAGCGTCATCCTGACCACATTGCCGCCAGATGTTGCCGCGCTCGCTGCGCAGCGCGGCTACCTGCCCGTACACGTTCCGCTGCTCAAACGTGTGGGCGCGGTCACGCCGCAACACGTCTGCATTGTCGCCGGTCAGGTTCGCATCGACGGCGCACCTGCGGCCGCCGCGCTGCCTGCCGACAGGCTGGGCCGACCGTTGCCATCCTTGCAGCTTTGCCGTCACCTTGAGGCGGGCGAACTGTTTCTGCTCAGTGTGACCAATCCGGCCTCGTTCGACAGCCGCTATTTCGGCCCGGTCAGCGCATCCGCCGTGATCGGCGTCGCGCATCCGGTCTGGCTGGAGTCGCGCCCATGATGGCCGACTCACTGCACGTTGTCGTGCATCTTTTCGTGCCATCGGGCGTGTCGTTCCGGCTGTTGCTGCCGTGTCGTCGCGCGTGCAGTGCGGGTGCCAATCCTACGCATTGGGCACCGTACTTCGCGCCGCCTTCGGCGCAGCCGTCCAGCGTGCAGGCGTCTTGCCTCGAACGCGCTTGGCCTGCGGCCATTGGCGCGTTTGCCGGCGGGCTGGCTGCGGGTGCAGCAACGCCGCCGGGCCGACTATGCCCGGAGCGGGAGCGAAGGGCAAAGGCGGAAGGCAAGACAAAAGGACGCGGCACCGGGCCGCGTCGAAAGCCAGTCTGCACATGGGGGTGGCGCGGCACGCAGCGGCTTCGCCGCCGTGCCGCGTGGGGCGCGAGACCCGCGCCAATGAAGGCATATCCGCGTGCTTTGTACGACCGGACACGCCAGAGCTTGCAGAGGGCACAACCATGAACGACCGCCGCGACGACGATTTCCGCGTGCGCCCCAGCGCCCCCAAGAACCGGGGCAAGGGCCAGGGGCAGAGCTTCGTTTCCAAGGTGCTCAAGCAAGCGGGCAAAGCCAGCAGCGGCAAGCCGGCCGTGCGCCGTCCTGCCACTGGCGGCAACGGCCAGCGCGCCGGCCAGCGGCCCGGTTCACGCCTGGGGCGCGGCCACACGGCGGCGCGTTTCGCGGGCGCGAAGCTCACGCCCATGTCGCGGCGCGTGACCATCAAGACCCTGCTGGTCAACCAGCGCAACGCCAGCCCGCAGTCGCTCGCCAAGCACCTGCGCTACATCGAGCGCGACGGCGCGGGCCGCGATGGCGAACCGGGCCGGGCCTACGGGCCGCAGGCCGACGAAGCCGACCTCGACGCCTTCAAGGAACGCTGCCAGGACGACCGGCACCATTTCCGTTTCATCGTCTCGCCGGAGGACGGGGCCGAACTGGACGACCTGCACACCTACACCCGGCACCTGATGAACCGCATGGAAGCCGACCTGGGGACGCGGCTGGATTGGGTGGCGGTGGATCACTGGAACACCGACAACCCGCACACCCACCTGATCGTGCGCGGACGCGACGACACCGGCAAAGACCTCATCATCGCCGGCGACTACATCGCCCACGGCTTCCGCCATCGCGCCGCCGAGCTGGAGACGGAATGGCTGGGGCCGCGCACCGAACTGGAGATCCAGCAGACCTTGCAGCGCGAGGTGGAGCAAGAGCGGTGGACGAGCCTCGACCGCACGTTGCAGCGCGAGGCCGGCGAGGATGGCTGGGTGCAGATCGAACGCTTCAACGAACCCGGGCTACAACGCCAGCGCCTGCTGCTGATCGGCCGCCTGCAACGCTTGCAGCGCCTGGGCCTAGCCGACGAGACGCAGCCCGGCACCTGGGCCGTCCATGAGGACGCGGAGAAGACCTTGCGCGCCCTGGGCGAGCGTGGCGACATCATCCGCACCATGCAGCACGCCATGAGCGGTCAGCCCCGCGAGCTGGCGGTGTTTGAGCCGGTCGACGATGGCCGTACCGTCATCGGTCGCGTGGCCGCGAAGGGGCTGGCCGACGAACTGCACGACCGTGGCTATCTGGTCATCGACGGCGTGGACGGCAAGGCCCACTATGTCGCCTTGAACACCCGCGACGAGCTGGTGAACTATCCCACCGGAGCCGTGGTGGAGGTACGCGGTGCCGCCGAGGTGCGGTCAGCCGACAAGAACATCGTCGCGCTGGCGAGCGATGGCCTGTACTGCACCGATCATCACCTGGCGATCGAGCAAGGCCGAGCCAAGCCCGGCCGCGACCCGCAGGAGGTCGTCGCGGCCCACGTTCGCCGGCTGGAAGCCTTGCGCCGGGCCGGCATTGTGGAACGTGTGGCGGACGGACTATGGAAGGTGCCGGACGACCTGGCCGAGCGTGGCCGCCAGTACGACGCGCAACGGCTGGGCGGCGTGGCGGTGGAACTGAAATCGCACCTGCCAATCGAGCGGCAGGCCCGCGTGATTGGGGCCACCTGGCTGGATCAGCAGTTGATCGGTGGCGGTAAGGGGCTGGGCGACCTGGGCTTTGGCGGCGATACCAAGCAAGCCTTGCAGCAGCGCGCCGACTTCCTGGCCGAACAGGGGTTGGCCGAGCGGCGGGGACAGCGTGTGATCCTCGCCCGGAACCTGCTGGGCACGCTGCGCAATCGGGAACTGGCGCAGGTCGCCAAGGACATTGCCGCCGACACCGGACTACAGCATCGGCCCGTCACCGACGGGCAGCGCGTGACCGGCATCTACCGGCGCTCGGTCATGCTCGCCAGCGGGCGTTACGCCATGCTCGACAACGGCAAGGGGTTCAGCCTCGTGCCGTGGAAGCCGGTGATCGAACAGCGGCTGGGGCAGCAGCTCGCTGCGACAGTGCGCGGCGGCGGGGTGTCGTGGGAGATTGGACGGCAGCGTGGGCCAACGATTGGATAACGCTATCGAGTCATCATTCACCGTCAGCGGTTTTGAGCTGCTGCGCATACACCGCCAACCGTAGGTGCCGGTCTTCGTCAACCGTCAATGATGTGTGCTCAAACGGTTCGGCCTGACCGTTGATGACCATTTTGCGCACGCCGTTGCAGGACGCATGCACATCATGCGTCCGCCACCACGCCTTGAACTCCGGCGACACCCGTTCCAGCTCATTCACCAGTTCATGAATGTCCGCTTCCTGCGTGGCGCGGGCGAAGTCACGGCGGAAGCTGGAGAGCATCAGCGGGGCTTGTGCTTCCCATTCGTGGAAACGGGCATGCAGGGCCGGATCGGTGAACAGCAGCCAGAGCAGATTGCGCCGCTCGGGCGTGTGCTTGCCGAAACCGAAAAGTGCATCAGCCGGTGCATTGAAGCCCAATACATCCCATCGCAGATTGAGCACGAAGGCCGGGTGCGGTAAATCGTGCATCAGGCGGCGCACCATCGGCGGCAGCACGCACCAGGTCTTGCCCGGTTCGGCGGGCGGCCGTTCGTGGGCCAGCAGGAACAGGTGGCGGCGTTCGGCAGCATCCAGTTTCAGCACCCGCGCCAGGTTATCCAAAAAGGTGGCCGACACGCCAATGTCGCGCCCCTGTTCCAGCCATGTGTACCAGGTCAGACCAACACCGGCGAGCGCGGCAACTTCCTCGCGCCGCAGTCCTGGCGTACGGCGGCGGCCACCGCTGGGCAAGCCCACGTCGGCAGGCGAAAGGCGTTCGCGGTGCGCCCGCAGGAAAGCCGCCAGATCGGAGCGGGTTCGTTCCAGAGTTCGCATCATTTATCTCGTTGTTTTAAGTAATAGCATAAATAGTTAAATTGTAATGGTTTAAAAAGAATTTGAGAATGATCGCGTCTTTACCCTGGATACGCAAGATGAACTCGAATTCCTGCCTCTCGACGCCGCCTGCGCGCGCCGTCAGCGGCCCGCCGTGGCTCGGTTTATCCGTGCTGCTGCTGGCCGGTTTCGTCACGATCTTTGACCTGTTCGTGGTCAATGTCGCCATTCCCAGCATGCAGGCCGATCTGGACGCGAACTTCGCGCAGATCGGCTTCATCGTGGCTGGCTATGAACTGGCCTTCGGCGTGCTGCTGATTACCGGCGGGCGGCTGGGTGACCTGTTCGGGCGTCGGCGTCTGTTCGTCATCGGCATGGCCGGCTTCACGCTGGCCTCGGCCTTGTGCGGGCTGGCGCCCAGCGCGGAATTCCTGATCGGTGCGCGGGTGTTGCAAGGACTGGCTGCCGCTTTGCTGTTCCCACAGGTTTATGCATCCATCCGCGTCAACTTCGACGGTGACGACAGCCGCCGCGCCTTTGGCCTGCTGGGAATGACGCTTGGCCTGGCGGCCATCGCCGGGCAGGTGCTGGGCGGCTGGCTGGTGCATGCCGATCTATTCGGCCTGGGCTGGCGCAGCATCTTTCTCATCAACGTGCCCATCGGGCTGTTCGCCATCGCGGCGGCACGCACCATCCCCGAGTCCCGCGCACCGCAGCGCCCGGCGTTGGACTGGATGGGCGTGGCGTTGGTCAGCGCCGGGCTGACGTTGCTGCTGGTGCCGCTGATCGAGGGGCCTGGGCAGGGCTGGCCGGCATGGAGCCTGTTGTCGCTAGGTGTGGCGGTGCTGCTGCTGGCCCTGTTCCATCGGCAGCAAGAGCAACGGCGTATGGCGGGCGGCTTGCCACTGGTGGATATGCGCCTGCTGGCCCAGCGCCGCTTCGCGCTGGGCGCGGTGCTGGTGCTGCTGGTCTATTCCACGTCCAGTTCCTTCTTCCTATGCTTCGCCTTGCTGGTGCAGACCGGACTGGGACTTGACCCTTTCATGGCGGGCAGCATCTTCGCGCCGTGCAGCGTGGGCTTCGTGCTGGCATCCTTGGCCGCGCCACGTTTGGTCGCGCGCTGGGGGGCGCAGGCCATCGTGGCGGGTGCGATGGCCTATGCGGTGTCCATCGGGCTGCTGATCGCACAGGTGTGGATGGCTGGCGCGGAGCTGGTGCCCGCGCGGCTGATCCCCGTGCTGGTCGTGGTTGGCGCTGGCCAAGGGTTCATCATGACGCCGCTGCTGAATCTGGTGCTGGGCTTTGTCGATGAAGCGCAGGCCGGCATGGCGTCGGGCGTGATCTCGACCGTGCAGCAGGTCGGTGCGGCGCTGGGTGTGGCCGTGGTCGGCATCCTGTTCGCAGCGGCGCTGACTGCCGATGAAGGTATGGCCGCACAGGCCGGGGAGTACGCCTCGGCCTTCGTGACCGGCATGCTCTACAACCTCGGTGCAGCCCTGCTGGTCTGCGTGTTGTTGCCGATGCTGGCGAGAACGCAGCGGTTAGCGGGCTGACGGGAGGGCGCACGATGGAGCTTCGGCATCTGCGCTGTTTCCTGGCTGTGGCCGAAGAACTCCACTTCGCCCGTGCCGCCGAGCGGCTGCACATCGAGCAATCGCCGCTGTCGCGCACCATCAAGGAACTGGAAGAAGACCTGGGCGAACAGTTGTTTAACCGCACAAGTCGCAGCACACGGCTGACGCGGGCGGGCAAGCTGTTCTTGGAGCATGTACCGCGTATCTTCACTGCCTTGCAGCAGGCCCGTGACAGCGTACAGGCGGCGGTCAATGGCTTTCATTGGCAATTGCGCATTGCCCTATCCGACGGCATCACGCCGTCGCGCCTGCCGACCTTGTTGGCGTTGTGCCGGCAGGAGGAACCCGAAGTAGATATCCGTCTGTTCGAGGTGCCGCTGTCACAGCAGATCAAGGGACTGCGTGATGACCTCTATGACGTGGGTTTCGCGCAGTCCGATGAAGTGGGCGATGGAATCACTGCTGAGGCAGTCTGGAGTGATCCCCTGATGGTGGCAGTGCCTGCGCGGCATCCGCTGCTCAGGCACAAACGCATCCCGCTGGAAGAGGTGTTGCGCCATCCTCTGGTGCTGTGCGATGCACAAGTATGCGAAGGCCATGCTCGCCAGGTCGAGCGTGTGCTACGCCGCTCAGATATGGAACCGCTGATTGCCGAGCGGGTCGCGTCCTGCGATTTGATGATGGCATTGGTGTCAGCGGGCTTTGCGCTGGGGATCACTGGAGCACCGCACATTGCGGCCAGCCGCGAATCCGGCGTTGTCGCCCGTCCACTCGCGGGGCGTGCGCCCATGCTGACGACTTATGTGCTGCATCGGGAAGGCGAATCCTCGGGCGTGCTGGCGCGCTTCATCGAGCGCGTGCAGGCCATCGAATCTCCAGAAGGCCGCAGATCCCCACCACCTGTTGAGCCTGATCTTCAAGAGGAAATCGAGCCATGACCATGAAGTTGCTTTTTCCGTTCCTGTTGGTTGCTTTGCTCGCGGCCTGCGGCCCGTCGGAGACGCCTAAGAAGGAAGTCAATGTACCAACCGTGGAAGAGCTGGCAGCCAATCCCGAGCGACTGAAGGAACTGCGCCGCCAGTGCAAGACCGAGCGCCCGACGATGGGCGAGCTGCTGTGCAACCGGGTGGCAGAGGCGACGAACAAGCGCTTCTTTGGCGACGGCAAGGTGCCTTACACACCACCGGAAACGCTGCCGAAGTTCTGACCGTTGGCGGCTTGCCGCGTATCTTAGTTTTCTTTCTCGACACGCAGCGCGCCCACGCTTGCGGCGTTTTTACGGGTTTCGTCCCTGCATGAAACCATGCTTTTTGCATCACCTTGCTGCCGATAACAGTCTTTGACCGGCACTGAACCGGCACCGATCCTGACCTCTGCGGCACGCCTTTGTGCCGCGTTTTCCACGGGGAATCAGCGCAGGAGAGATCGGAGGTCAGGGTATGCAGGCTCAGGGGGTGTTGTTCGGGCAGATCGCCGCCGTGTTCGGCATCGTGATCGCCGGTGTGTGGGGCGCCACGCAATGGACAGCCGCCGCCTTGGGCTACCAGCTACGCCTGGGCTCGCCCTGGTTCGACTTCCACGGTACACCGGTCTATTACCCGTGGAAGCTGTTCGAGTGGTGGTTCTTCTTCGACGCCTACGCGCCGCAGGTGTTCGACACCGGCGGCATGATCGCGGCAAGCGGCGGCCTGCTGGCCGTGGCGGTCGCCATCGCCATGTCGGTGTGGCGCTCGCGTCAGGCGCGCAAGGTGACGACCTATGGCTCGGCCCGTTGGGCCGATGCCGCCGACATTCGCAAGGCCGGGCTGACGCAGCCTGCTGGCGTCTTTCTTGGCCAGCATGACGGCCACTACCTGCGGCACGAAGGGCCGGAACACGTCCTGACCTTCGCGCCGACGCGCTCCGGCAAGGGCGTGGGCCTGGTGGTGCCGACATTGTTGAGTTGGCCCGCGTCCGCCGTCATCCACGATATCAAAGGTGAGAACTGGCAGATCACAGCCGGCTGGCGCTCGCGCTTCTCGCACTGCCTGCTGTTCAACCCGACCGATGCCAGTTCGGCGGCCTACAACCCGCTGCTGGAAGTGCGGCGCGGCGCGCATGAGGTGCGCGACGTGCAGAACATCGCGGACATTCTAGTTGACCCCGAAGGCGCACTGGAGAAACGCAACCACTGGGAGAAGACCAGTCACGCGCTGCTGGTCGGTGCCATCCTGCATGTGCTCTACGCCGGCGAGGACAAGACGCTGCGCGGCGTCGCCAACTTCCTCAGTGATCCGGCCAGTCCGTTCGAACTGACCTTGCACCGGATGATGACGACCAAGCACCTGGGCGATGCCCAGCACCCCGTCGTTGCATCCGCTGCTCGCGAAGTGCTCAACAAAAGCGACAACGAGCGCTCGGGCGTGCTCTCCACCGCCATGTCTTTCCTCGGTCTGTACCGTGATCCGACCGTGGCCGAAGTCACTTCGCGCTGCGACTGGCGCATCGCTGACCTGATCGCGGCAGAGCATCCCGTCTCGCTGTACCTAGTGGTGCCGCCTTCGGACATCTCGCGCACCAAACCGCTGATCCGGTTGATCCTCAACCAGATCGGGCGCCGGCTCACCGAATCGCTGGATGGCAGTGACGGCATCCAACGCCGCCACAAACTGTTGTTGATGCTCGATGAGTTCCCGGCGCTGGGACGTCTGGACTTCTTCGAGACGGCCTTGGCCTTCATGGCGGGCTATGGCATCCGCAGCTTCCTGATCGCCCAGTCGCTCAACCAGATCGACAAAGCCTACGGCCAGAACCATTCGATTCTGGACAACTGCCATGTGCGCGTGACCTTCGCCATCAACGACGAACGCACAGCCAAACGCATTTCCGAAACTTTGGGCACGGCCACTGAGTTGCGCGCCCAGCGCAACTACGCAGGCCACCGGCTCGCGCCCTGGCTCGGGCACCTGATGGTGTCGCGCCAAGAAACCGCACGGCCACTGCTGACGCCGGGCGAAGTGATGCAGCTCCCACCTGATGAGTCCGTGGTGATGGTGTCCAGCGTCGCGCCGATCAAGGCGAAGAAGCTGCGCTATTTCGCCGACACCAATTTCATGCACAGGGTATTGCCGCCGCCTGCGGTGACAGCAGGCCGCTATGCCGATGTGCCGCCAGCACGACCTGACGACTGGAGCGGCCTCGCAATACCGGTGATTCCTGCGGCACCGGCCACGGCATCCAGCGATGACCAGGAGACCTTGGGCTCGACCGACGACGGCGGCCCACGCCGCCAGCCCGAACTGTCCGAAGCCATCGTCTATGCCCCCGAGATGGATGCCCCGAGCAGCGACTTGTGGCTGCTCGATGACGACGACATGCCCTCGGTGCTTCCTGGCCAGCTCGACCCCGCCTTGCAACGCACGGCGCGGCTGGCATCGCTGAACCCCAACGACGGAATCGACCTATGAGCCAATACCGATTGAACTTGTTCATCCAGCACGAGCACGCCAAGCGCCTGGACGAGTTGGCCGCCAAGAAAGGCGTCTCGAAGTCCAGCATCGTCGCCGCTGCCTTGGCATCCTGGCTGTCGCCCGATGCCGGCGACCAGCGCGAGGCCGCCATTGCCAAGCGGCTGGATCGCCTGTCGCGGCAAGCCGAGCGGCTGGAGCGCGACCAGAACATCCAGATCGAAACGCTGGCGCTGTTCGTCCGCTACTACCTGACCGTCAGCACGCCGGTGCCGGAGGCCCATCAGGATGCGGCTCGCGCTCAGGGCAAGGCGCGTTTCGAGCAGTTCGTCGAACAGTTGGGCCGCCACCTGCTGCGCGGCCGCAGCCTGGTGCGGGACGTGGTGGAGGAACTGCATCCCGACCCGATGCGGATGGATGACGCGGCGGCGATGGCAGCCGCCCATGAACGCACTGCGGAGCGTGCGTCATGAGTGCCGTTCCACAGATCCCGCCCGATCCACGCTCATCCGCTGCGGCGTCCCAGGATCGCCGCATCCAGATGCTGCGCACGGCGATGGGGCCGGTGATCGCTGCTGCGCTGGAAGACCCGGACGTGGTGGAAGTGATGCTCAATCCCGACCGGACATTGTGGGTGGATCGGCTGTCCTCTGGCCGTGCACCGCTGGGCGTCGAACTGCCCGAAACCGATGGCGAACGCATCATCCGCCTGGTGGCCGCCCACGTCGGCGCGGAGGTGCATCGCGGCCAACCGCTCTTGACCGCCGAACTGCCGGAGACGGGCGAACGCTTTGAGGGCATCCTGCCGCCGGCCGCGCCCGGCCCGGCCTTTGCGCTGCGCAAGCGAGCCGTGAGCATCATCGGTCTGGATCGCTATGTGGCCGATGGCATCCTGACCGCTGGGCAGGCCGAGTTCCTGCGTCATGCCGTGCGCGAACGGCACAACATCCTGATCGCCGGAGGCACCAGCACTGGCAAGACCACACTGGCCAATGCCTTGCTGGCCGAGATTGCCGCCACCGGCGACCGCGTGCTGGTGCTCGAAGACACCATCGAGCTGCAATGCGCAGCTCGTGACCATGTGCCGCTGCGCACCCGTGCAGGCGTGGTGTCGATGCAGGAGCTGGTGCGCGCCACGATGCGGCTGCGCCCGGATCGCGTGATCGTGGGTGAAGTGCGCGGCGGCGAAGCGCTGGATCTGGTGAAGGTCTGGGGCACGGGCCACCCCGGTGGCATTGCCACTATCCATGCCGGCTCCGCGTTGGGCGCGCTGCTGCGCCTGGAGCAACTGATTCTCGAAGTGGCGGTGAATCCGCCCCGCGCCCTGATCGCCGAGGCGGTCAATGTCGTGATCCATATCGCAGGCCGTGGCCGCAAGCGCCACGTCGAAACCATTTCCCGCGTCATCGGCTTCGACGGCGCGGGCTACCGCCTGGCGGATGCGCTGGAAGCGCCGCTTCCCGAGCTGCCGCCGCTTCCTCTTGCAGCCGCTATCGCTGCGCCGTCCTCGATCCCTGACCAACCTGGAGAACTGCCATGACGCACGTTGATGCTTTCCGTCTTTCTGTAAATCCGCTTTCTCGCCTGTACAGCATGGCGCGGTTGCGCCGCCTGGCCCGACCCGCAGGGCAAGGGCTCCTGCTCGCGGCACTGATGCTGTTGCTGGCGGGCACGGCGCAGGCCGCCGGTTCCTCGATGCCGTGGGAAGGCCCGCTGCAATCCATCCTCGAATCCATCCAGGGGCCGGTGGCCCGCATCGTCGCGGTGATCATCATCATCGCCACGGGCCTCGCGCTGGCCTTCGGCGACACGTCGGGGGGCTTTCGGAAGCTGATCCAGATCGTCTTCGGCCTGTCCATCGCGTTCGCGGCTTCGAGCTTCTTCCTGTCGTTCTTCAGCTTCTCCGGCGGGGCCGTCGTATGAGCGGGCCGGACAGCTTCGCGGCCGGCTTTGAAGTGCCGCTACATCGTTCGCTGACCGAGCCGATCCTGCTGGGCGGTGCGCCGCGCACCGTGGCGATTGCCAACGGCACGCTGGCCGCCGCCGTCGGGCTGGGCCTGCAACTGTGGATTCCCGGCGTGGTGCTGTGGATCGTCGGCCATTCGCTGGCGGTCTGGGGTGCGCGTGTCGATCCGCAGTTCATGCAGGTCTTCGCCCGGCACATCAAGCACAAGCCGTTGCTGGACGCATAGGGGGATGCCGACATGCTGAACCTTGCCGAATACCGCCAGCGGCCCGCGCTGCTGGCCGACTGGCTGCCCTGGGCCGGGCTGATCGCACCGGGCGTGGTGCTGAACAAGGATGGCTCGTTCCAGCGCACGGCACGCTTTCGTGGGCCGGATCTGGACAGCGCCACGCAAGGCGAGCTGATCGCCACGTCGGCGCGGCTCAACAACGCACTGCGCCGCTTGGGATCGGGCTGGGCCTTGTTCATCGAGGCCGAGCGCCGCGCAGCGGCAGGCTATCCACGTTCCGACTTCCCCGAGCCGTTGTCCTGGCTGGTGGAGGAAGAACGCCGCGCGGCCTTCGAGGAATCCGGCCACCACTACGAGAGCGCCTATCACCTCACGCTGGCTTATCTACCACCAGAAGAATCTCGCGCCCGCGCCGCCAAGATGCTCTATGAGAACGCGCCGGGCGACGGTGTGGACTGGCAGGGTCGGCTGGAAGCCTTCGTGGCGGAAACAGATCGCGTGTTCGACCTGCTCGACGGTGTGATGCCGGAAATCGCCTGGCTGGACGACAGTCAGACACTGACCTATCTGCACGCCACGGTGTCCACGCAGCGCTACCGCGTCGGCGTACCCGAGGTGCCATTCCACATCGACGCACTGTTGGCCGACTCCGCGCTGGTCGGTGGCCTGGCACCCATGCTGGGCGACCAGCACCTGCGCGTGGTATCGGTGCGGGGCTTTCCGACCTCGACCTGGCCGGGGATTCTGGACGACCTCAACCGCCTGGGCTTTGGCTACCGCTGGAGCACGCGCTTTCTGTGCATGGACAAGGCCGAGGCGGAAAAAGAACTGGGCCGCCTGCGCCGCCAGTGGTTCGCCAAGCGCAAGAACGTCGTCGCGCTGCTGCGCGAAACCATCTTCCAGCAGGAAAGCCCGCTGGTCGATACCGACGCCAACAACAAGGCGGCCGACGCCGATGCGGCCTTGCAGGAGCTGGGCAGCGATCAGGTGGCTTTCGGCTACCTGACGGCCACCGTCACCGTCATGGATGCCGATGCCGCTGTGGCTGATGAAAAGCTGCGCATGGTGGAGCGCGTCATCCAGGGCCGGGGCTTCGTGACCATCCCCGAAACGCTCAACGCCGTCGATGCGTGGCTGTCGTCCATTCCCGGCAATGCCTATGCCAACGTGCGCCAGCCCATCGTCTCGACGCTGAACCTGGCGCACATGATGCCGCTGTCCGCCGTGTGGGCCGGCCCGGAGAGGAACGCGCATCTGGATGGCCCGCCGCTGATCGTCACCCGCACCGATGGCGCGACGCCGTTCCGGCTGGTGACGCACATTGGCGATGTGGGCCACACGCTAGTCGCCGGGCCGACCGGCATGGGCAAGTCGGTGCTGCTCGCCACGTTGGCAATGCAGTTCCGCCGTTACTCCGGTTCGCGCATCTTCGCCTTCGATATGGGCCGCTCGATGCGCGCCACCATCCTCGGGCTGGGCGGCGAGCACTACGACCTGGGCAACGACGGGGCGATTGCTTTCCAGCCATTGGCCCGCATCGACCAGGAGGGCTACCGCACCTGGGCCGCCGAATGGGTTGAAGGCCGCTTGCTGCACGAAGGCGTGACCATCGGCCCGGACGAGAAGGCAGCGATCTGGTCGGCACTCGGCAGCCTCGCCGGTGCGCCGGTCGAGCAGCGCACGCTGACGGGCCTGTCGGTGCTGCTGCAATCCAACGCACTACGCCAGGCACTCGCGCCCTATGTGCTGGGCGGTGCCCACGGCAAGCTGCTGGACGCCGATGCCGACCGGCTGGGTTCCGGCAGCGTGCAGGGCTTCGAGATGGAAGAACTGATGCACAGCAAGGCGGCGGTGCTGGCCGTGCTGGGTTACCTGTTCGCCCGCTTCGATGAACGCTTCGACGGCGCGCCCACGCTGCTGATCCTCGATGAAGCCTGGTTGTTTCTCGATGACCCGGTGTTCGCCGCCCGCATCCGCCAGTGGCTCAAGACGCTGCGCAAGAAGAACGTCAGTGTCATCTTCGCCACGCAATCGCTGGCCGACATCAAGGATTCGAGCATTGCCCCGGCGGTGATCGAAAGCTGCGCCAGTCGGATTTTTCTCCCTAACCCACAGGCGACCGAGCCGCAGATTCGCACGATCTACGAAGGCTTTGGGCTGAACGCGCGCCAGATCGAGATTGTGGCGACCGCGCAGCCAAAGCGTGACTACTACTACCAATCGCGCCTCGGAAACCGCCTTTTCGACCTCGACCTGGGGCCAGCCACGCTGGCCTTCGCGAGTGCATCCACCCCGCAAGACCAACGCGACATGGATCGCGTGCTGCTGGATGCCGGCACACCGGGCTTTGCCGGTGCCTGGTTGCGCCATCGCGGCCTCGATTGGGCTGCCGACCTGTTGCCGTCCTCACCGGCAGCAGCGTCCTTCCTCGCTTCTCAACGACCGGAGGTTTCACCATGAAGACCCAACCCCGTTTGCTGTCCGTCTCGCTCGCCGCCGTGCTGTCGGTATCGCTGCTGGCCTCACAGCCTGCATCCGCGCTGACGGTGTTCGACCCGTCCAACTTCGTGCAGAACACGCTGACCGCCGTGCGCACGCTGGAGCAGATCAACAACCAGATCAACCAGCTCCAGAACGAAGCGCAGATGCTGATGAACCAGGCGCGAAACCTGGCAAGTCTCGACTTCAACATCGTCAATCGCCTGCGCTCGACGCTCGCCACGACCGAACGCCTGATCGCCGAGGCTCGCGGCCTGGCCTACGACGTGCAGAGCATGGATGCCACCTTCGCCCGGCTGTACCCGGAGCAGTACGCCGCGACCGTCAGCGGCGACCAGATGCTGCGCGACGCGCAGGAACGCTGGAAGAACACCTTGAACGGCCTGCATACCGCGATGCGGATGCAGGCGCAGGTGTCGCAGAACCTGGCGCAAGACGAAAGCGCGCTGTCCGACCTGGTCAGCCAGAGTCAGTCCGCCACCGGCGCACTGCAAGCCATGCAGGCGACCAACCAGCTTCTGGCTTTGCAGGCCAAGCAGTCCATCCAGGCGCAGCAGCTCCAGATCACGCAGGAACGCGCCGCCGCACTGGAACTGGCACGCCAGGCGGCGGCAGTCGAACGTGGCCGTGAAGTGACGCGCCGCTTCCTGGGTGATGGCACGCCCTACACGCCGCAGCGCGTGGATTTCTACGGCAACTGACGGAGTGCCGCCATGAACGACGTGACGGTCATCGACCGCTTCCTCGCTACCTTCTCGCGCTACATCGACTCGGGCTTTGGGCTGCTGCAAAGTGAAGTCGCGTTCCTGACCGCCACGCTGATCGTCATCGACATGACCATCGCCGGGCTGTACTGGGCGATGAGCCACGCCACCGGCCAGGGCGATGACGTGATCGCCAAGCTGCTGCGCAAGGTGCTTTACGTCGGCGCCTTCGCCTACATCATCAACAACTTCAACTGGCTGGCCAGCATCGTCTTCCGTTCGTTCGCGGGCCTGGGCCTGACGGCCAGCGGCTCGACGATGAGCATGGGCGAGTTCCTGCAACCGGGACGCTTGGCCAAGACCGGCATCGACGCGGCGGCCCCCATCCTTGAGCAGATCAGCGACATGGCGGGTTTCCCCGAAGTGTTCGTGAACATGACGCCCATCGTGGTCATGTTCCTGGCTTGGGCGGTGGTGATCCTGTGTTTCTTCGTGCTGGCAATCCAGCTTTTCATCACGCTGATCGAGTTCAAACTGACCACGCTCGCAGGCTTCGTACTGGTGCCGTTTGCGCTGTGGAACAAGACCAGCTTCCTCGCCGAGAAGGTGCTGGGCAACGTGGTGTCCTCGGGCATCAAGGTGCTGGTGCTGGCCGTCATCGTCGGCATCGGCTCGGGCCTGTTCGCCGAGTTCCAGGTACATCCCGCCGAGCCGTCCATCGACCATGCGGTGGTCATCATGCTGGCCTCGCTCACGCTGCTGGCCTTGGGGATCTTCGGCCCTGGCATTGCCACCGGGCTGGTATCCGGTGCACCGCAGCTTGGCGCAGGCGCGATGGCCGGTGCTGCTGTGGCTGCAGCAGGCGCGGCGGTGGCCGTAGGTGCTGCGGCAACTGGCGTGGGCGGTGCCGTGATGGCCGGGGCTCGCATGGCACCGGCTGCCGCCAAGCTCGCCGGGGCTGGCGCGCGGTCCGCGACCTCGGCGGCTGGCAGCGCGAAGTCGGCTTTCCAGGCCGGTTCTACCGCTGCGGGCGGCGGGGCCAAGGGTGCAGTGGCAGGGCTAGGCAATGTCGCCAAGGGCGGCGCACAGGCGGCAGGCCAACGCGCAGGTGCTGGTATCAAGGCAGCGGCGGCCAAGGCTGCCGCGCCATTCAAAGCAGGCTGGCAAGGCTCCGGCACCGATGGCGGTTCAGGCAGTGGTGCCGCCAGTTCCGGGCAGGCCACCACAGGCGATGCCGATGGTGACACGGCCAACGCGCAGAAGCAGGAACAACCCGGCTGGGCCAAGCGCCTGCAACGCCGCCAACAACTCACCCAGGCCACCACCACGGCCGCGCACACGCTGCGCGGTGGCGATGGCGGCGGCTCGGGCCAAGGCCCGAGCCTGCGGGATTCCGATAACTGACTTTCAAGGAGAACTCCATGCGATTCAAACGACCGCAGATGCGCTATGCCGATACGCCGCAGCCTGCCACCCCGTATCAAGCCGCTGCCCAGGTCTGGGACGAGCGCATCGGCTCGGCCCGCGTGCAGGCCAAGAACTGGCGGCTGATGGCCTTCGGCTGCCTGGCGCTCGCGCTGCTGATGGCCGGTGGCCTGGTGTGGCGCTCGGCCCAGTCCATCGTCACGCCCTATGTCATCGAGGTGGATCAGTCCGGCCAGGTGCGCACCGTGGGCGAAGCGGCCACGCCGTACCGGCCCACCGATGCGCAGACGGCGCACCACATCGCGCGCTTCATGACGCTGGTGCGCTCGCTGTCCATCGACCCCATCGTCGTGCGCCAGAACTGGCTCGATGCCTATGACTACACCACCGACCGGGGCGCGGCGGTGCTCAACGACTACGCGCGGGTGAATGACCCGTTCGCCCGCATCGGCAAGGAGTCGGTGACGGTGCAGATCACCAGTGTGGTTCGCGCCAGCGATGCGTCGTTCAACGTGCGCTGGACGGAACGCCGTTACGTCAATGGTGCGGCTGCCGGGCTGGAGCGATGGACGGCGGTGGTGTCCATCGTGCAGCAGACCCCGCGCACCGAAGAACGCCTGCGCCGCAACCCGCTGGGCATCTACGTCAATGGCCTGTCGTGGAGCCGTGAACTGGATTCTTCTGAAGGAGCCAAACCATGAATGCACGTTTCCGTAGAACCGTATTGCCGGAGATCCTGCTGGCATCGACTGTCCTGTTTGCGGGCTGCGCCACGCAGGGCAAACCGCCGCCGGTGATCTCGCTCGATGAGCCGGTGCAGGCGCAGCCATTGCCCGAGCCGCCCAAGCCCATCGAAGTCGTGGCTGTGCCCGAACCGTTGGCATTGCCCGCGCAGTTGAAGCCGCTGCCGGACGTTGATGCGGCCCCGGTGGCACCGGAGCCCGCCGACGAGAAGGTGCGCGTCTCCCGCGCCAATGCCGAAGCACGCATCGCACCAACCCGCGAAGGCTACGTCAATGCGATCCAGGTCTGGCCCTTCACCGACGGCGCGCTGTACCAGGTCTATGCGTCCGTGGGCCGCGTGACGGTGATCGCGCTCCAGCCCGGCGAGGAACTGGTGACGGTCGCTGCGGGCGACACGGTGCGCTGGATCGTGGGTGACACGTCCAGCGGCAGCGGCGACGATCTGCGCGTCAATGTGCTGGTCAAGCCGATCCGCTCGGGCCTCAAGACCAATCTGGTCATCACCACCAGCCGCCGTACCTACTTGCTGGAGCTGACCTCGACGGAGAAGGCGTGGATGGCGTCGGTGTCCTGGGACTATCCCAAAGATCGGATGCTGGCCTTGCAGCGCCAGGCGCAGGCCGCCAGCGCTGCCGCGCCGGTCGATGCGGGCCTGTCTCTGGAGAACATCCGCTTTAGCTATGCAATCAGCGGCAGCAATCCGCCGTGGAAGCCGCTGCGCGCCTTCGATGACGGCGAGAAGGTATATATCCAGTTCCCGGCAGGCATCGCCCAGGGCGAGTTGCCGCCGCTGTTTGTCATCGGCACGCAGGGCGACGGGCAACTGGTGAACTATCGCTTCCGCTCGCCGTACTACATCGTGGATCGGCTGTTCGGCGCGGCCGAACTGCGCCTGGGGGCCGACAAGGGCGACGCGGTGCGCATCGAGCGCACGGATGGCATCGCCGGGAGGAACTGAACATGAGCCAGGACGATACTCCCGACCTTGCCACGCCGCAGGCGGACAAGGAGGCACCCGAGGCGGTGGCGCTGCGCGCCCAACCGCGCCCGGTCACGCGCCTGAACCGGCGCACGCTGGCCATCCTCGCCGGAGGCTTGTCGGTCGGCGTGATGGGCGCACTGATCTGGTCGCTGCAACCGCAGCAACGCGGCGCGGGCGAATCCACCGAGTTGTACAACGTGGATCGTGTCTCGAAGTCGGAAGGGCTGGATGCGCTGCCGACGGACTATTCCAAGCTGCCAGCGCTGCCGCCTGACGTGCCGGAGCTGGGGCCTCCTTTGCCCGGCGACCTGGGGCCAGCCATCGTCAATTCGCAGCAGCCGGTCGCCGCCACCTATGCCGCGCCGGGTTACGACCCCAACGATGCGCTGCGCAAGGAGGAAGAAGCGGCGGCAGCTTCATCGGTGTTCTTCCGCACCGGCTCCCCACAGGCTGCGCCCGTGGCGCAGTCGCAGGTCGCTGCCGCGCCAGGCTTCGCTGCCAATGCCGCCTTCGATCCACTGGCCGCTGGCCCGGCCTCCACGGCGGCCCAGCCTGCTGATCCGACTGCCGTGCAGAACCGGCAAGACCAGAAAGAGGCGTTCCTGACAGGCGGCTCTACGGAAACCCGCAATTCCGGCAACCTGCAAATGCCCACCTCGCCGTATCAGGTGATGGCCGGAACGGTCATTGCCGGGGCGCTGGTTACGGGCATCAAGTCCGACCTGCCGGGCGATGTGATCGCCACGGTGACGGAACCGATCTACGACACGGCCACTGGCAAGTTCCTGCTGATCCCGCAGGGTTCGCGCATCCTGGGCAAGTACAACAGCCAGGTCAGCTACGGCCAGAGCCGCGTGCAGGTGGTGTGGAACCGCATCATCCTGCCGGACACGTCTTCGCTCACGCTCGACAACCTGATCGGCACCGACCCGGCAGGCTATGCCGGTCTGGAAGACGACGTGGACTGGCACTGGGATCGGATTTTTGCCGGTGCGGTGCTGACCACGCTGCTGGGCGTCGGAGCCGAACTGGCCGCGCCCGAGAACCGCCAGGACGGTGATCGCGTCATCATCGCCGGGCGCGACAGCCTGCAGGACACTGTGAACCAAGTCGGCCAGGAAGTGACCCGGCGCAACCTCTACATCCAGCCCACGCTGACCAGCCGCCCGGGCTTGCCGGTGCGCATCATCGTGAACCGTGATCTGGTGTTGCGGCCTTATCAGGCGCTGTTCTTCAACAAGGGGACTTCGCGATGAGCACGAGCAGGAAACTGCGGCTGGGGCCGCTGCCCAAGACTGAGAGCATGAAGCTGACCTTTGCCTGCCCGGCCAGCTTGAAAGCCGACCTCGACCGCTACGCCGCGCTGCACGCGCAGGCATATGGCGAGGCAGTCGATGCCATGACGCTGATTCCGCATATGCTCGAAGCGTTCATGGCGGGGGATCGGGGGTTCAGGAAGGGGGCTGGACAGAAGTAAGAAAACAGTTCGGACGGGCTCGGGCGTCTTTTGCGACCAGCATTAAAAATCATGATGACACAGGCACTGTGACACCACCCCTCAATGGATACGTTTTCCAATCTTCAACCATTTGATTTATATGAACTTATTTGCTAACCCAAAAAGAAATGACCCACCCACGTAGTAGAATGTTATAAATAGCGCTCTGTGACATCAGAGCGTTCCATATGTTGGCCGACCTCCTCAAGACCCTCGGTCCTTGCTTGAGCACGGACCTGACAGACTATCTAGTGACGCACCGCGGGCTGTCCCCGGCTGCGGCGCGTCAGCGTGTTAGCCGGAGCGCGCCCCAGATCAAACGGCTTGCTCACTTGCCGTTCGCTCGCAAGGCGCGATTTCTATATCATCAGGACGACTACGCGTCTCCGTACTACTGGAAAAGTCTTTACGCCGCGATATTTGCGACCAACGGTCCCTATGCACGGGCCCTGGGTGCTGTTCAGGCGCGCGGAGTCGTGCCACTCGGTCATTTCCTGGGTGCCTGCGGAGCGCCGATTGCTCAGAAGAAGCAACTCTCCGCACGCACGGTGCTGGATCGTATGGTCGCCGCGAATGTTCTAGTCGAACAGGTGCTCCCAGGGCTAGGCCCGTGCGTGATGAGCAAGAAGACATATGAGCGTCATCAGCAAAGCTTGGATGAACTGGCCGTTGTCACCCGATCCCGTCTCATCGCGGAAAACATTCTGCTCGACAGCGTTCGGGAATGGCTGCGACGATTGGCCATGGTGAGTTTCAACACCGTCCGGACGCGAGGGGCGGAGCTGCCCCGCGTGGGTACGTTTTCCTGGGACTTGACCGCGCCCAGCTACCTTACGTCCGTATTGACTCGACAAAAGGACAAGGGGGTTAAGCCCGGCTGGGTCGTGTGCGATGTGTTGTTGATCGAGAACGTACAGCTCAAGCATGTTGAGCCATTCCTACACAAAGTGCGGTCACTAAATGCGCTGAAGAACATCGGACGCACGATGTTCATCCTGGTGGCGCAGGGCTACGACGCGGAAGCATTCAAAGCCTTGCGCTCGGCCGGCATCATGCCTGCCACCCCCAAGTCACTCTTCGGCGAAGACGTGGCTGACGGCTTTCGTGAGCTAACCCAGACGCTCAATGAGGCCGCAAAGGGCGTTGTAGATCCTGAGAAGTTCGATCAGATCTTCTCCAAGCTCGGCAAGCTGGAAGGAGCGGTCGGCAACATGCGGGGCGCTTTCTTCGAATTATTAGTGGCCGAAGTCGTGCGCAAAACGGCCCCAGGCCCGGTTAAGTTGAACAAGATTTGTCAGGGGGAAGATGGCAACGCCGAAGTGGACGTGTATCACCTAAACGAAGGCATAACGGCGCAGATGATCGAATGTAAGGGGATCGCCCCCGGTACCTTGGTCGATGATGAGGAAATCGGTTTGTGGTTGACCAAACGCATCACGCGTGTGCGCCATCACCTTCAAAGGCTGGGCTGGTCAAGCCCGCTACCACGGTTCGAACTATGGACCAGCGGCGCGTTGTCCGCGCAGGCGCACGAGCGGGTCGAGAAGACACGGCTGGCCAATGCCAAGAAATTCGAGATCATGGTGGTAGAGGGCGACGCACTGCGCATCGTGGTCAAGGCTGTGAATGATGCATCGTTGCTCAAGACGTTCGAACAGCATTTCTTGCCACAGGCTACTGCTTAGCGGTTGTAGCCTGAATGCAGGTTGATGGCTGCTTTGGATTGCAAGCAATCATCTCCTCTTGCATCTGCTGCTGCGCCTCATTTGTTTTGGATGGTGCGTAAAGGAATGGGCCACCGTAACGAACAGCCCGCTGCCACTGAATTTTTTCACCTCCACAGCGCGCCGTAACTTGCTTACTCCTGGCTCTCATGTGGCTCCCAGCCCACAACGTCGCATCCCCTATAAGCGGCATGAAGCAGAGCTAACCTACTGCCCCGTATATGGTTTCAAGCCCTGCGTGATTTGCAAGAATGGCTTGACACTGGCCATTTTTTAAGATATCGCGCTCTTCGGTAACACGCCGCAACTCTGCCTTTAGCCGACGAACCTCGCCCGCCTGATCAGCTTCCCGGCGCACTGCCGTGCAATCTGCTTGCCCATAGCGCTTACGCCACTGATACAGGCTGTGGGCACTCACTCCCAACCGCTCAGCAACATCGGCCACTCTGTGCCCACGCTCAGTCACCTGGCGAACGGCTTCGATCTTGAATTCTTCGGTAAATCGCTTCGGTTGTGCGCTCATGCTCATGACACCTCCAGATATCCTCATTATGAGGCAAATGGGTGTCTAGGGTAGCCGGGCCGATTCAGGCACACATTGAAGTAAACGTCGTGGTCTCGTTTGGGTTGGACATCTTCGCTTCTATCTTTGGCTGTATTGCAATCGTTCTGGAGGTGACTATGAAAAACTCAATCGCTTTGGTAATGGTATGTGTTTGGTGCGGAATTGCGGTCCTGCGGAGTCTCTGGTGAGAAAAAATTCCAACCCGAACGAGAGATTAACGTTTATGAATTTGCGCTGCCTGCCAAGAGAGAACGCAGGAGGTTCGATTCCTCCCCTCCGCACCAATTTCTTTATGTGCCATGCGGCTGAACTTGTGAAGGGCTGCCTCATAAGAAGCCCAGGCTCGTTAACACCGCCTTAAATAGCGAGGACGGAACGGTTAGCCCATGCCACATGCACCATGCCATGAAGCCAGCCCAACAGAGCGTACATAGCACACCTTTGATGTCTCGGACCAGCAATGCCCAAAAACGGTATCGGTCGTCCTTGAATGCACAGTATGGGCTGTCTCGTTCATCCCCACGCCCCCCTTGGGATTTGCGTAAGGGATGCATCTCATACCCCTTGTGTACGTCTTCGACGTGGCGACTTGCGCGCGGCAGCGGTTGGTGCAGTCGCAGTAGGTATCGCGTCAGGGTGAGTTGAGTTTGTTATGGATAGCGTGGTCGATACTGCTGGCGCTGGAGGGGGTGGTGGCACAGGGGTTTCGACCACTCCTGTGGGTACCGTGGCATTGTCGGCTTCATTCGCCTTTTCTGCCTCCGCGAGGCTGGCCCAGTAGGCATGAATTATCTCAATGTCCCCATAGCCACCAATCTCAGTCAACCGACTAAGGAAAAGAGCGTACAAATCGGCTTGAATCAGGTTCTGGCTCCGCATCCATTCCACCGCCATGTTCGGATTCAAAAGCAATACATAATGGAAATCTCCTGACGGCCCCTTTTTAGGCGCAATGAATCCAAGCTTCTGCAAGGTCTTCATGCGTCGGCGCCAAGTATCTACAGCGCGCATCCCATCAAATCCCGCTTCGCTTGCAAACGTAGCGGGGTGTTCAATAGTGACCAAAGGATGATCGGGTGATCGTGCCCATAGGCAAAAAAGGGTGTGGCCCGCAGGTTGACCTTTGGATTGATGATCTATCGCCTGCATGACTAAGGGTAGCGTACGCGGTAGTGTCGTGTACCCGTCGTTCGTCTTCCTCTTCCACAACCATTGCTGAGGAATGTCGGGAAATAGCAGTTGCAACTGCTGTTCTGCACGCTCAGACATCTTGAGCCGCTTGCTACCTGCTTGTTTTGCTGTGGCCATGTGCCCACCTCATTCAGAAAATTATGATGAAGGAAGTGTCACCCACTTCGCTAGGAAAATAAATGATTCGATACGCATCATATAGATCGCATTCAGGTAGCTAAAACCAGCACACAGTATAGCTTAAACCACTCATAACGGCGCAATTAACGACAATGAATTTGCATGATTCCGCACATAAATTTCTGATAATTAGTTATTTATCATAAGGTTAAAAGAAAATTTCGGTGCTCCGTGTGCTCGATGTTCTCGTCGTTCTCATGTCCTCACCGTGCTCCTGGGGTAAAGGTGTGGAAAAGGGGGATGAAAAATGACGTCAGCCCTCACAACATTCGGATACCGACCAAGAAGATCCTGCAGCAGGGGCCTTGGCTCCAACGGATGACCCAGTGAAAAACCTTGACCCATTGCTCAAATATGAGTATCCTGTGCAGTAGATAGATGTACCGGGGCCTGCAAAGGTGTCTATCTGCCCCCTGGAAACAGGGTTCAGCCGTGCTGATATTGAAGAGCACCCGCGAAACGAAGCGCCGCCTATGCGGCGCTTCGCCTTTCCCGGCTCCTGTTCAGCTACCGACGATGGTGGCTGGGGTCGCGCAGCGGCTCTCCCCGGAACACTTTGGCCGCCATCACCTGAAAGCGTATCCTACCCTTGCGATCGTGTGGGACACCGGGGTCGGGCGTGCCAGGAGCACGGACATAGGCGCTTTCTATCACCATGCGCAGGGCATTCTTGTCCTGCCGGCGCAACCGGAAATAGATTTCATAATCCACTTCCCAGCCCTCGTCATCGACCGCACGGATGACCAGCCAATTACCCTGCCCAGTGAAGTTGCAGAAATGTCCGTCCAACGTCCGCACCAACGTGGGTAGTGATAGCGACCAGCGGTAGCGGTCGAAACAAAAAGCACGAGCCACGGCCCGATGGTCAAGTATCCGCCGATCATGCCCTAACGCATCAAAGTCCAGCGCTTCACCTGCCTTCGGGCCAAACGACACGCAATGCGAAGTGAACTCGACTTCAATACGCAGTGCCAGGGCGGGATAACGCACCGTCGCAGCAACTGCCAGCTCAAAAGCAGAGCTACGCATGTGTGTCAGGTCGTACCGGGTGTCGGCAACCTCGATGAAGCCTTGCCGCAAATAACGGATCCACTGCATCAGGCCACGCCTTCCGCGGCTGGCTTGAAGGTCGAGTAGAACCTCAACTCCTTCGCTTGCCGTGCGCGCTCTTGTGTTCGCCAACGGGTCACGGCACTACGCCATACAAGCCGCCGATTACCTGCAATCATATGCAGCTCCACCACATAGGCCGACCACGGCGCGCAAAAACCTGCGCCGACTTGGAAAGGCTCAATTTCCCAGACAGTGTCTGGGAAATTGAGCAAGTCATAAAGAACACCAGCATAACCAATAGGTAAGGCACGAACAGCAGGCCTATCTACCTTGAAAAGCGTCTTCTTTATCATGCCACCACCCTTTTTCCTGCTGCCAAGGCCCGCTTGGCCCTCGACGGTGTTCTTCGTCCCTTGATCTTACGATGCCTGAATAGGCGGTAGTTATCCTTGTCGGCACGAATTTGTCCATTCTCAGTCGCCGTAGGAGCCGGCACCGAAACCTCCAAATGACTATCTATAGTGTCCCGACGCAAGTTGGCCACCTTCTCCGCAGCGGCACGAACCGGATCATCCTCCGTATGCACATATGTCATGAACATGGAAACGGTCTTGTGGGCAGTGAGTGCCATGCCGACCTTAATAGGTACGCCGGAGTTGGCAATATCAGTAGCGGCACGGTGCCGGATACCATGGGTGCCGACATGCGGCACCTTGGCACGGTCAAGGATGCGACGCCAACCGTTGTAGTAAGTGCTGGAAGGTAGCGGAATCTGACTATCAGAGATAGACGGGCACACATAAGGAGAGCCCTCAAAGCGATAGGCATTTTTCAGAAGCTGATAGGCGGCCTCGCTCATCGGTTTGGATATTTCCCCTGTCTTACTGTCCGGCCAAACAATACGGCGATTTTCAAAGTCGATCCACGACCATTCCAGCATCCTGATTTCGGACATCCGGGCGGAAAACTCAAACTGCAAACGAACGGCTAAGGTCAACGTCGGATGCTCCAGCCCTTCGACATCGGCGCGCTCAAGATACTCATACAGCCTCGCCAATTCCGTGTTTGTGATGTAACGTGTCTCGCCGTCCTCCCGATATTTCGGCACATGGCGGCATGGGTTGGAGCCATCAGGACGGTAGCCCCATACCTCGGCCATGTTGAGCATCTTGCGCAGGCAAGCCAGAACCCGATTGGCCGTGACGGCAATTCTTGCCATATCACGCATCATGTCCATGACATGCACCCGCGTCAGATCAGGCACTTTCACAGCGCCCAGCGCTGGCACAATGTAGCGGTCAATCTGATCTTGATAGGTTTCGACAGTGCTCGGCTTATTGCGTGGTATCGAATATTCCTTAATAAACTGCTTGCACAGTTCCTGAACCGTAGGTGCCTTGCGCGCCGCCAGTTTCTCCGCGCTGGGGTCACTACCCTTGCGCACATCCGCTAACCAATCCTGGGCGATGGAGCGGGCCTGGTCAACCGTCAATTCTCCGAACTGACCAATCTTCGGTTTGCGGCGTTGCCCCTGATTCGTGCGATACTGGAGCATGAAGATTTTTCGCCCTTGGGCTGTAACTTTGCATAGAAACCCGGGGACGACGGTATCCCGCAACTCATAGTCTTTTTCGGTGGGTACCGCCGACTCGACGGCGGTCTTGGTGAGCTTGATCTTGGCCACAATGCCTCCTGTTCAGTAGCAAACGCAGGAACCAACCAGGAGCCACGCCAACGGAAATGTGGTCAAAATCGGTCTGGTCTAGGCGTAAGGTTAGAACAGGCAGTCATATTAAAAAACCAGCCACAGCAAGCACTTACGCGTTCCAGCGTAGTTAAATGCTACTGTTTAAAGTCAATCTCAAAATCCCCCGCCGCAAGGCGTGCCGGTTCGATTCCGGCCCCGGGCACCAGCGGATTTGGGACACCAACTAGCGCGTCACGTACACTCTGGCGCCCGCGAAATAAGTCTCCAGCACCTGGGTCTGCCTCAGCGACTCGGCGTCCACATTCAACACATCGCGGTCGACGACGATGAAGTCCGCCTGCTTGCCCGGCGCCAGAGAGCCTATCCGGTCCGCCAGTCCTATGGCCTGCGCGGCATGGCGCGTGTAGGCCAGCAACATGCTGATCTTGTCCATGCGTTCGGCGGGGTTCAAACCGCCGTCCGGCCCTTGGCGCGTCATCGCGTGATGCATGGCTTCCCAGGGATTGGCCGTCGAGATCGGCCAGTCGCTGGCGCCCGCGATCACCGCGCCTTGCCGCTGCAGCGAGCGCGCCGGATACTGTCCCATGAACGCCGCCGGGCTCAGATACGGCTTGACCAGATCGAGCAGGTAATTGTCCATCTCCGCCCAGTGCAATTGCATGACGGCGATGACGTCCAGGCGCGCGAAGCGCGGATAGTCGTCGGGATCCACCAGTTGCAGGTGGGTGATGGAGTGGCGCACGCCGCTGCGGCGATGGTGGCGGGCCGCCTCGAAGGCATCCAGGGATTCGCGAACGGCGCGGTCGCCCAGCGCGTGGATGTGCACCAGCCAGCCTCGCGCGTCGGCCGCATCGACCAGGGCCTGCAAACCCTGGCGGGTCAGCAGCATCTCGCCCCGCTTGCCCGAATTGCTGTACTGGCCCAGCAATGCCGCGCTTTGCGCCGGGTACTCCAGTACGCCGTCGGCGAAGATCTTGATGCCTGGAATGGTCAGGTTCCGCACATCCTGGAATTGCTCGCGGACGGTATTCAGGCGATCGAGATCCGCCGCGTCGCTCAGGGGGCTGGCCACCAGCAAGGCCACCACGTGCGCGTTCAGGCCTTCTTCCTCGGCCACGGCCCGGTAGGCTGGCAATATGCCCGTTCCCGTGCTGCCGGGCGTACGTGAAAACAGCGCCTCTCCCGGCCCCGCATTGGCCGCGGGATCCATCCAGGCCGTGATGCCGTGGCGGTGGTTGGCACGCACCGCGAACTTGCCGGCCCGCAGCAACAGGTTCTTGTCCGGCTTGGGCAATCGCACGGTGGCCAGATCGACGCCCGCATCGACCAGGATGCCGTCCGGCTCGCCGTCGGCATCCACGCCCACGGTATGCTTTTGCGCTGTCGAGAGGCCTCGCGCATACGCCGCGTCGATGCCGGACCTGGCGCGCATGGCACGGTTGGCCCAGGCGGTGTGCAGGTCCGACCCCATCAGCAGCAAGGGCTGCGATGCCCAGCTGTTCGCATCAAAGATCTTTGCCAGCGCCCGCGGGTCTTTCCAGGTACCCGGGTTCACGCCGAAAACCACCAGGGGCTGACCCGTATCGCCATGCGCCGCATCGCGCCAGGCCTGTATGCGCCGTCTGATCGTGGAGATGTCCAGCTCTTCGTCGTGCAGATTCGGCGACAGGGCGGCCAAAGCGCCAATCACCGCATGGGTGTGCGCATCGATCAGACCAGGCAGGACACGTCGGCCGCGCAGGTCCACGATCCGCGTCCGCGGTCCCTGGCGCGCCAGCACTTCGTCCCGATCGCCGATGGCCAGGATGCGTCCGTGTTCGACCGCGAAAGCCTGGGCCGAAGGCCGGGTTTCATCCGCGGTGAACACGTTCGCGTTCACGAAAATGGTCTCGGGCGCCGCATGCGCGCTCAATCCCGCGCTGGCCAGCAAAAATGCCATCACCGGTGCGCGCCATGCTGTTCGTTTTCGTGCCGACATGCTTGATCATTCCTCCTGTTTTCGATGTGCTTTTCATCCCTCGGAGCCTCGGGCCCCAGGGCCCGCGCCCGGCATGCTTCGCGCCGGTTCCCCGCTTTCAGTCTTTCGTCTCGCGAAAGGAAATGCCTGCGGCCCGGGAATGGCGCAACGGGAAAAGCCATAGATTATTCTTCATTAAGGATCAGGCCGCACCTCTGGCCAGCCCCGGCCCACGCCGGCAGGCCCACGGCGGCGCTGCATCCGCCGCGTTCCGGCGGTTCGTGCGGAGGGCGGACGTGGCGTGGCCCTCAGTCCGTGAACTCCCACTTCTGGGCGCTGGCGCCGGCCAGCTCCTGCACGCGCTGCTCGTCCTGGCCGAATTCGGCGGCCGATCCCGCGTGGGTGATCTGCCCCCGGTCCAGCACGTAGGCCCGGTCCGCGATGCCGATGGCGGCGCGGACGTTCTGCTCGATCAGCAGGACGGAGGTGCCCGCGTCGCGCGCGGCGACGATGACCTCGAAGACGTGCTTGACGATCAGCGGCGCCAGCCCCTGGGACGGCTCGTCCAGCAGCAGCAGCCGCGGGTTCAGCAGCAGCACGCGGGCGATGGACAGCATCTCCTGCTCGCCACCCGAGAGCTGCTTGCCCTTGTGGCGCCTGCGCTCCCCCAGGCGGGGGAACAATTCGTAGATCCGCGGGATGTTCCAATGGCCCGGGCTGTCGACGGGCACCTTCAGGTTCTCGTCCACCGTCAGATTGGCGAAGACGCGGCGCCCCTCGGGCACCAGGCCGACGCCCAGCCGGGCGATGCGGAAGGGCGGCAGATGCGTGGATTCCGTACCGAAGACCCGGATGTGCCCTTCGCGCGCGGGCGTCATGCCCATGATGCTGCGCAGGGTCGTGGACTTGCCCGCGCCGTTGCGCCCGAGCAGGGTCACCAGCTCGCCTTCCCCGACCTCCAGGTCGATCCCGTGCAGGATATGGCTCTTGCCGTAATAGGTGTGCAGCTGCTGGATTTCAAGCGCCTTCACGTTTTTCCCCCAGATAGGCCACCTGCACCTTCTCGCTGGCGGCGATTTCGTCGGGCGTGCCGACTTCCAGGACTTCGCCTTCGGTCAGGACCGTGATGCGGTCCGCCAGGTTGAAGATGACACGCATGTCGTGTTCCACCAGGACGATGGTGAGCTTCTGCGTGCGATGCAGCTTGCGGATCAGGACGGCGGTGTCGTAGGTTTCCTGGCTGCCCATGCCGGCGGCCGGCTCGTCGAGCAGCAGGAGCTTCGGCCTCAGGGCGAGCGTCATCATGATCTCCGTGGAGCGCTGGTCGCCGTGCGACAGTTCTCCGACGTGGCGGTCGGCGTTCGCCGTCAGGCCGCCGGTTTCCAGCAGTTCGTCCACCCGCGCGGCGGTCCGCGCCGTCTCCCGGCGGGTGGAGAACACCTTCATCCGCAGGCCCTCCGTGACCTCGACCGCGATGCGCAGGTTGTCGCGCACGCTCAGTTCCGGGAAGACCTCGGTGATCTGGAATGTGCGCGCCATGCCCAGGCCGACCCGCCGGTGGGGGGGCAGGTCGGTGACGTCGCCGCCGGCGAAGACGATGCGGCCGCCGGTGGGCCGGTGGAAGCCGCTGATCATGTTGAAGAACGTCGTCTTCCCGGCGCCGTTGGGACCGATGATCGCGTGCAGTTCGCCTTCCTCGACGTTCAGCGAGACCTGGTTGACGGCCGTCAGTTCGCCGAAGCGCTGCGTGACCTCGTGGACTTCGAGCAGGCTCATGATGTCTTCCTTTGCAACAGCCCGACGATGCCGCGGGGGATGAACAGGACGACCAGGACGAAGATCAGGCCGATGAAGAACATCCAGCTGTCGGTGATGCTGGACAGGTAATCCTGCAGCACCACGAAGATGGCGGCCCCCAGCAGCGGCCCCCAGAAGGACCGCATGCCGCCGATGACCGCCATCAGCACGAAATCGCCCGACTGGGTCCAGTGCAGGTTGTGGGGGCTGACGAAGTTGTTCAGCATGCCGTACAGCGATCCGGCCACCGCGACGAAGGCGCAGGACAGGGTATAGGCCAGCCACAGGTGCTGGTTGACCGGGATGCCCAGGAACCGCGCCCGCCGCTCGTTCTCGCGCATGGCGAGCAGGGTGTGGCCGAACGGCGAGCGCAGCAGGATGGCCATCAGCGCGGCGCAGACGGCGAAGACCGCCAGGGCCGTGTAATAGAACACCAGGCTGGAGGACAGGTCGATCCGTGCGAAGCCCAGGTCGATGGGCTGGCGGTGGAAGGTCAGGCCGTTGTCGCCGCCGGTGACCGAATTCCAGCGGAAGGCGATGAAATAGAACACCTGGCCGAAGGCGATGGTGGCCAGCGCGAAGTAGATGCCGCGCAGTTTCGCCAGCAGGTGGCCGATGATGGCGCCGCCCAGCGCGCCCGTCAGGACGCCCACGAGGAAGCCGACGGGCGTGCTGGGGATCAGGTATTTGATGACCAGTCCGGTGCCGTAGGCGCTGAGCCCGAAGTAGGCGGCATGGCCGAAGGCCATGATGCCGGCATGCCCGACCAGCAGGTTGGTGGCCATGGCCGCCAGGCCGATGATGAGCACCCGGGATGCCAGGTCGGTATAGCCGCCGACGGCGCCGATCCAGGAGGGCAGCGTCAGCAGGATGGCCCAGATGACGATCAGGCCGATGGACTTGCCGAGGATGTTGTCGTTCACAGCTTGGTCCCTCCTTCTTCGCCGAACAGGCCATGCGGACGGACCAGGAGCACCAGCGCCATCATGACGTAGATCGTGGCCTCGGACGCCGACGGGTAGAACACGGTCACCACGCCGGCGGCGATCCCGATCAGCAGTCCGCCGAACAGGGTGCCGACCAGGCTGCCCAGGCCGCCGACGATGACGGCGACGAAGCTGGGCATGATCAACTGGTCGCCGATCGTGGGCGTCAGGCCCAGCATGCCGGCGGCCAGGACGCCGGCCAGCCCGGCGAAGAAGATGCCCAGGCCGAAGTTCAGGTTGCGCAGGATGCGAACGTCGACGCCCAGCGCCGAGACCATTTCCAGGTCCAGGGTGCCGGCGCGGATGCGCATCCCCAGGCGGGTCTTCTTGAGGATGAGGAACAGGATGATGACGGCGATGGCCACCAGCGCCACCATGAAGACCCGATAGCCGGTCAGGAAGAACAGGGTGGGGCTGAGCGCGGACTCCAGGGCGGCGGGCACCTGCACGGGCAGGCCCTGCGCGCCCCAGATGTAGCGCACGGAGTCCTGCAGCACGAAGGCCAGGCCGAAGGTCAGCAGCAGGCTGTAGAGCGGATCGCGCGCGTACAGGGGGCGGATCAGCACGCGCTCCACGAGGATCCCGATCAGGGCCGTCAGGAAGGGCGAGACGATCAGGGCGCCCCAGAAGCCCAGGTACGGCTGCAAGGTGTAGGCGATGTAGGCCCCCAGGGCGAGGAATCCGCCGTGCGCGAAGTTGATGACGTTGGTCAGGTTGATGATCAGCGACAGGCCCAGCGCCATGAGGGCGTAGAACGCGCCGATCACCAGTCCGTTGAAGACGTTGAAAAGGACCAGCTGGGTCACGGGATGTCTCCGTTCGACGAAAGGCCCCGCCGCCGGGTGGCGCTGGCGCGGGCACCCGGTGCGGCATGTGGCCAGGGAGCGTCGGTCGGGCATCCGCGGGGCGCGAAGTCCCGCGGATGCCGTCCGGTTTGCGACGGCATGCGGCGGATCAGGCCGGCCAGGTCATCTTGCACCCGGTCTCGGCGACCGACGGCGCGATGGTCTTGCTGTCGATGACTTCGTCGATCTTGAAGAGGTCGTCCGCGCCGGCGTCGCCTTTTTCCTGCGCATGGCCGGCCCAGAGCGTGCCGATGAGCAGGTGCTGGTCGGCGCGGAAGGTGGCCGGATGCGGCTGCAGGGCGACCTCCGGAGGCAGCGTCAGGCCGTTGAGCGCGCGCGCCATCTTGGCGGCGTCCAGTGACTTGGCGGTATTGGCCGCCAGGGCGCAGGCGTGGATGGCGGTATGCCCGAACCAGGTGCGCGCCGTCGGGACGCGTCCGGTCTTCTTCGTGATGGCGGCGGTGAATTCCTTGACGTGCGGGACGTCGGGCTGGTTCCAGTACCATTCGATGACCCAGTTGCCGATGCGCGCCGTGGGCGGCAGGGCTTCCAGGGTTTCGAGTTCGATGTTGGCCCCGGCGATATGGAAGCGCTTGTCCAGGCCGAACTGCACGGCTTGCTTGAGCACGTTGGTCTGGTCCTCGCCGTTCTGCAGGATCACGATCACGTCCGGGTTGGCCGCCTGCGCCTTGATCAGGTAGGACGAGTATTCGGCCGTGCCCAGCGGGATCAGGTCCGCGCCCAGGTTGCTCGCGCCCAGTTTCTGAAGGTTGACCTTGTAGGCGTCCAGCAGGCCGTGGCCGAAGGCGTAGTCCGGGACCAGGAAATAGAATTTCTTGCCGAAGCGCTTGACCAGGGACGGGGCGATGGCGTTGACCAGCAGCGTCGTGGAAGGATCGACCTGATAGACGTTCCAGTGGCATTCGCTGCCCGTGATGGGGTCGGCGTGCCCGCCCGGATCCATCATGAAGACGCCCTTTTCATAGGCGACCGCCGACATCGCCATCGTCAGGCCGGAGTTCACGTTGCCGACCAGGAAATCGACCTTGTCCTTGTCGATGAGCTTGCGGGCCTTTTGTACCGCGACCCCCGCGTCGCCGCTGGTGGAGTCCTCGACGATCAGCTGGGCCGGCCGGCCCAGGATGCCGCCCTTGGCGTTGATTTCCTCGACGGCGAGTTCCATGCCGTGCAGTTCGTTGCGCCCGGTGATGGCGTAGGTGCCGGTGAGCGGGTTGTCGACCCCCAGTTTGACCGGCTGGTCGCCTTGCGCCATGATGATCCGGGGATGGGCCAGCGCGGCGACGCCCGCCGCCCCCGCCGCCTGCAGTAGCGTGCGGCGGCTGATCGCCCCCGTGCTGCCGTGATTGTCGTTCATGCAAATCTCCTCTGGTAACGTCCGGAAGACGTGCGTCGCCTACCTCAGGTGGCGCAGGTGAGATGAAGCTCGAAAACAACTGGTGCTGATGAGACCGATGTCCCTCGCAAGTCCGTCGGAACGGGGGGCCGATCCAGTTTCACGCTGTGGGGGCGCGCTTGTCAATGCGGAATTACGGACGGTTTTCGTCCTGGATCGTATATGCCTAAAGGATAAATCGAATGTCGAATCCACTCACCCTGTACACCGACGCGAATTTCATCAGTCCGTATGCGATGTCGGTCTTCGTCGCCCTGGAGGAAAAGGGCGTGCCTTTCGAGCTGTCGCCGGTCGATCTCGACCGGGGGGCGCAGCGCGAATCCGGCTATCTGTCCCTGTCCCTGACGGGCAAGGTGCCCGCGCTGACGCATGGGTCGTTCTCGCTGGCCGAGTCGTCCGCGATCACGGAATACGTGGACGAGGTCTTTCCGGGCACCGCGCTCTATCCGTCCGACGCTCCGCGGCGCGCGAGGGCGCGTCAGATCCAGGCCTGGCTGCGCACCGACCTGATGCCGATCCGGCAGGAGCGTTCCTCGGAAAACCTGTTCCGCCGTCCGCCGCCGCTCGCGCCCCTGTCCGAGGCGGCGCGGCAGGCGGCCGACAGGCTGTTCTCGGTGGCAGATCGCCTGCTGCCCGAGGGCGCCGGCGAACTGTTCGGGGCCTGGAGCATCGCGGACTTCGAACTGGCGTTCATGCTCAACCGGCTGGCGCTGTGCGGCGATGCCGTGCCCCGGCGGCTGGTGGAGTATGCGGACCGGCAATGGCACCGGCCCTCGGTCCAGCGCTGGATCGCGCTGCCGCGCCCCGGGCTTTGAATCCCGGCCCTCAGGCCGCCACGGTCTCCAGCACTTCCCGCCAGAGCGCGGGGCGGCCCAGGTAGCGCTGGATGGGAATCTGGCTCCAGCTCTCGCCGTCCTGCGACAGCAGGGCGGGAAAGCCCGCGATGCCGAAGCGCTCCATCAGTTGCCGGGTCTCGGCCACGTGGGCCTGGCAGCGCGCGCCCGACCAGGACTCGAAGCCCTCCGCGAAGGCCGCGTCGGGCAACTGGAGGTCTCGCGCGAAGCCGCGCAGCACGTCCGGGTTGGCCACGGGCTGGCCTTCCAGGTAATGGCCGCGCTGGATGCGCGCCAGCATGTCCACGCCCTGGCCGGCGAGTTCCTCGGCGGCCAGGATGGCGGCGGTCGGCGGCATCGAATCCAGCCAGACGGTCTCGTCGCGCAGCAGGCCGTCGAAATAGGCGTCGCCGAACGGCTGTCCCGACAGGGCGGCGATGCGGCGGTCGTGGCCCATGACGTGGGAGCGCCATTCGGCATTGACGCGCCGGCGCATCGGTCCGGACAGCATGCCGCCGGCGTGCAGTTCGATGCGCGCGCCGGGCGTCCGGCGCGCGGCCTGCACCAGGGGGGTGACGGCATAGCACCAGCCGCACAGAGGGTCGAAGATGTGGTGAAGGGTCATTCCATGGGCTTACCCCGCAGGCCGCGCGAAACGGTGCCCGGCCGGGTGGGGCGAGGTGGGGGTCGCTTGAACTGGCGCTACTGTACGGGACTTGCGCCGCGCATGAAACCTCGTCATGATCAACACAGTGTTGCGTGAAGCAAGCAAGCCCATGGATCGATTGACGGCAGCCCGTGTCTTCGTCACCATCGCCGAGCGCGGCAGCCTGACGGCCGCCGGAGAGCGCATCCTGGCCCGGAGCCGAGAACTGCTGGCGATGGCGGAACAGCTGCCTGAACCGCTGGACGACGGCGCCGGCATGCTGGGGGTGCTGCGCGTCACCTGTTCGCAATCGCTGGCCCAGACGCTGCTGGCGGACGTGGTCGCCCGGTTCCTCGACCGGCACCCCGGGGCCGCCATCGACCTGCTGGCGGCCGAGCGCATCGTCGATCTGGTCGAAGAACGCATCGACCTGTCGATCCGGGTGACCGACACGCTGCCCCAGGGGGTGATCGCCCGGCCGCTGGGGGTCTGCCGTTCGGTGATCTGCGCGGCGCCGTCCTACCTGGCGCGCCACGGCGCGCCGGCGGCCCTGTCGGACCTCATGGGGCACAACTGCCTGTCCTACGCGCATTTCGGCCGCAGCCTGTGGCGGTTCTCGATGCCCGACGGATCCCGGGTGGACGTGCCGGTCGCCGGCAACCTCAGCGCCAACGACAGCATGGCCCTGCTGGCCGCCGCCATCGCCGGGGCGGGGATCAGCATGCAGCCCCGGCATGCGGCGGCGGCTCCCATCGCGCGGGGCGAACTGGTCGCGCTCCTGCCTGAGGCCGAGCCCCCGTCCCTGGGCATCCACGCGGTCTATGCTTCCCGCCGGCACCAGACGGCGCTGATGCGGGCGTTCCTGGACTTCACCGTGGATCGTTTCGCCGGGACCGGCGAGCCGCCGTCGAAACCCTGTTAGAATTCCAGAGGCGGGCCCCTTCGCATGGTTCGGCGGTGAACCTGGTCAGGTCGGGAACGAAGCAGCCACAGCCGCGCGGAACCAGTGCCGAAGTCAGGCTCGCCTTTCCTTTTCCCCCTCCAGGGCGGCCTATGAGCTATCTCGTCTTGGCGCGCAAATGGCGCCCCCGTTCATTCGATACGCTGATTGGCCAGGATCACGTGGTGCGTGCCCTGACCCATGCGCTGTCGTCCGGCCGGCTGCACCATGCCTGGCTGTTCACCGGCACGCGCGGCGTGGGCAAGACCACCCTGTCGCGCATCCTCGCCAAATCCCTGAACTGCGTCCAGGGCGTCACCGCCACCCCCTGCGGCCAGTGCCAGGCCTGCACGGAAATCGACGCGGGCCGCTACGTGGACTACATCGAGCTCGACGCCGCCTCGAACCGGGGCGTCGACGAAATGACCCAGCTGCTGGAGCAGGCGGTTTACGCGCCGTCGTCCGGCCGCTTCAAGGTCTACATGATCGACGAAGTCCACATGCTGACCGGGCATGCGTTCAACGCCATGCTGAAGACGCTCGAAGAACCGCCCGAACACGTCAAGTTCATCCTGGCGACCACCGATCCGCAGAAGATCCCGGTCACGGTGCTGTCGCGCTGCCTGCAGTTCAACCTGAAGCAGATGACGGTGCCCGCCATCGTCGACCACCTGCGGGACGTCCTGGCGCAGGAATCCGTGCCGGCGGACCCCCAGGGGCTGCGCCTGATCGCCCAGGCGGCGGCCGGCTCGATGCGCGACGCCCTGTCCCTGACGGACCAGGCCATCTCCTTTTCGGCGGGCGACCTGACCGCCGCCGCCGTGGGCGAGATGCTCGGCACCCTGGACCAGCGCCATCTGCTGGACCTGCTGCGGGCCCTGGCGGCCGCGGACGCGCCCGGCATCCTGGCCGTGGCCGACGACCTGGCCGCGCGCGGCCTGTCGTTCCAGGCGGCGCTGGGGGACCTGGCCGTGCTGCTGTCGCGGGTGGCCATCGCCCAGCGCCTGGGCCATGCCCAGGCCGACGATCCTCTGGCGGAAGACGTCACCGCCCTGGCGGGCGCCCTGACGCCGGACGACGTGCAGCTGTTCTATGCCGTGGCGGTGCACAGCCGCCAGGAACTCGCCCTGGCGCCCGACGAGCAGGCGGGCTTTGTCATGGCCTGCCTGCGCATGCTGGCCCTGCTGCCGGAAGGCCGCGTGCCTCCCGTGGCCATGGGCTCGCCGCCGACGGCCACGGCGGATGCCCGGCCGGCCGCGGCACCCGCCGTGGCGGCGCCGGCGGTCGTCGAAGCCGCGGCGTCCGCCGCCGCCACCGCGCCGGCGCCGAAGGCAACGCCTCCGGCGGCCGCGCCTGCCCTCCGGGCCTCGGCCCAGGCCGCCTCGTCCGCCGAACCGCCCGCCTGGGAGACCGCGCCGGACGAGTCGCCGGCGGCGAACCCGGTCGCGCCCGAACCGGCCCGGGCCGCCGAGGCGCCCGTGTGTTCCGTTGCCGCACCGGCCGGCGCCGCCGAGCCGGCCCTCCGCGAGGCCGCGTCGCCCCGGCCGCCGGTCCCGGCGCCCGAACCCGACCCCGCGCCCGACCGCGACCCGGTCCCGGACCCCGATCCGGCGCCGCCCGCGCCTCCCGACGAGGCCGCGTCCGCTTCGGACGACTGGACCGACGCCGTGCCCGACGACCTGGCCGAACCTTTCGACACCGCCGCGCCCCTGGACGACCTGAGCCTGGACGACCTGGGCATGGACCCTGGCGCGTCCGGGGTCATCGCCGGCCTGTCCGCCGAGCCGCCCGCGCCGCGGCCCGAGACGCCCGATCCCGGCCGGATGACGGCCCAGGACTGGCCGGCGGTGGCCGCCGGCCTGCCGGTCGGCGGTGCCGCCCGGGCGCTGGCGCTGAACAGCGAATGGCTGTCCGGAGACGATCGCCAGGTCCGCCTGCGGGTGGCCATCCACACCTACGCGGACGGCGGCGGCCATGACCGGCTGCGCACGGTCCTGTCCGAATACTTCGGCCGGGTCCTGCGGCTGGAGGTCGAATACGGCGCGACGGGCGACGACACCGCTCATGCCGTCGACCAGGCCGAGCGCGGCCGGCGCCAGCAGGCCGCCGAGCAGGCGGTCGAACAGGACGAACTGGTCCGGACGCTGGCGCAGCGCTTCGCCGCCCGCGTCGTGCCGGGCTCGGTCCGCCCGCCTGCGTTATAGTCCCAGCTTTTGCTCGAATCCACCGAACCAGGACACCGCCATGATGAAAGGTCAGATCGCCGGGTTGATGCGCCAGGCCCAGCAGATGCAGGAAAACATGAAGAAGGCCCAGGACGCCCTGGCCGACCTGATGGTCGAGGGCGCCGCGGGCGGCGGCCTGGTCAAGGTCACCATGAGCTGCAAGTACGACGTCAAGCGCGTGGTCATCGATCCGTCGCTGTTCGACGACGACCGCGACATGATCGAGGACCTGGTCGCGGCGGCCTTCAACGACGCCCAGCGCAAGGCCGAGGCCACCGCCCAGGAAAAGATGTCCGCCGTGACGGCCGGCCTGTCCCTGCCGCCGGGCATGAAGCTGCCGTTCTGAGATGGCCGCCGGCCTGCCCGAACCGGAACCCCTGCGCGCCCTGATCGACGCCTTGCGGGGGCTGCCCGGCGTGGGCGTGCGCACCGCCCGGCGCATGGCCTATCACCTGCTGCAGCACGATCCGGACGGCGCGCTGCGCCTGGGCGACGCGCTGCGCGACGCGGTCGGCGGGCTGTGCCATTGCGAACGCTGCAATTCCTTTTCCCAGACGCCGGTATGCGCCACCTGCGAGAATCCGGACCGGGACCCGTCCGTGCTGTGCGTCGTCGAGACGCCGGCCGACCAGAACATGATCGAGGCCAGCCACGGCTACCAGGGCCTGTACTACGTGCTGATGGGCCGGCTGGCGCCCCTGGAGGGCGTGGGGCCGGACCAGGTCCGGTTCGCCCCCCTGCGGGACCGGGTCCGGGACGGGCGGGTCCGGGAAGTCATCCTGGCCACCAACTTCACCGCCGAGGGCGAGACCACGGCCTACTACCTGGCCGAGATGCTGCGCGAATGCGGCGTCAAGGTGACCCGGCTGGCGCGCGGCGTGCCCAGCGGCAGCGAACTGGAATACGTCGACGCCGGCACGATCGCCTGGGCCCTGATGGAACGCCGGCCCGGCTGAGCGGCATGCGTTGCACGCCGGGGCGCAATCCCCCTTTTCCGCGCAGGGTCCCCAGAGCGTGCCACTGCGCTATGATCGAACCTTCAAACGCAGCATGACCACCAGGGAGACAAGCCATCATGCCGATTTCACGTCGTGAACTGCTCAAGACCGCCGGCGCCGCGGGGCTGCTGGGCGCCGTGCCCGGACTGTCCTTCGCCCAGGACGCGGCCGCCGTGCTCGAAAAGAAGTCCCTGACCATCGCCGTCGGCGGCCAGGCGCTGATCTACTACCTGCCGCTGTCGGTGGCGCACCTGAAGGGCTACTTCAAGGAAGAGGGCCTGGACGTCACCGTCGCCGACTTCGCGGGCGGATCGAAGGCCCTGCAGGCCGTGGTGGGCGGCAGCGCCGACGTGGTGTCCGGCGCCTTCGAGCACACCATCAACCTGCAGGCCAAGGGCCAGTACTATCGCTGCTTCGCCCTGCAGGGCCGGGCGCCCATGATCGTGCTGGGCGTCTCGAAGAAGACCATGGCCGACTACAAGACGCCCGCCGACCTGAAGGGCAAGAAGATCGGCGTCACGGCGCCGGGCTCCTCGACCAACATGATGGTCAGCTTCTTCCTGGCGCAGCACGGGCTCAAGCCCACCGACGTGTCCTTCATCGGCGTGGGCGCGGGCGCGGGGGCGATCACGGCCCTGCGCTCCGGCCAGATCGACGCCATCGCCAACCTGGACCCGGTGATCAGCACCCTGGTCAAGGAAGACGCCATCCGCATCATCGCCGACACCCGCACCCTGTCCGATGCGCAGAAGATCTTCGGCGGCAACATGCCGGCGGGCTGCCTGTACACGGCCCAGGCCTTCATCGACGCGAACCCCAACACCACGCAGGCGCTGGCCAATGCCATGGTGCGGGCCGACAAGTGGATCCAGGCCTCGTCGGTGGACGACATCGCCAAGCTGGTGCCCGAATCCTATCTGCTGGGCGACCCGGACCTGTACAAGCTGGCGCTCAAGGGCAACCGCGAGGCGCTGTCGCCCGACGGGCTGGTGCCGGAAGACGGTCCGCAGACGGCGCTCAACGCGCTGGCCGAATTCGTACCGAACTTCGACCGCACGGCGATCGACATTTCCCGCATCTGGACCAACCAGTTCGCCGCCAAGGCCAACCAGAAATATCCCCATGCCTGAGCGCGAAAGCCGATCCGGGGCCGGGGCGGACCATCCCGCCCTGCTGCTGGACCAGGTCACCTGCACCTTCGACTCGCCCGGCGGCACGCCCTACACGGCCATGCGCGACGCCACCCTGGAGGTGGCGCCCGGCGAGTTCGTCTCGGTCGTGGGGCCTACGGGCTGCGGCAAGTCCACCCTGCTGAACATGGCGGCCGGGCTGCTGCGCCCCACGTCGGGCCAGGTCCGGGTGTTCGGCCAGCCGCTGCATGGCGTGAACGCGCGGGCGGGCTACATGTTCCAGGGCGAGGCCCTGATGCCCTGGCGCAGCGCCCAGTCCAACGTCTCCGCTGGGCTGGAGTTCGCCGGGGTGTCCGCCGCCGAGACCGCCGAACGCAGCCGCGAATGGCTGCGCCGGGTCGGGCTGGGCGGTTTCGAGAACCGCTACCCGCACCAGATGTCGGGTGGCATGCGCAAGCGCGTCATGCTGGCCCAGACCCTGATCCGCGATCCCGACATCATCCTGATGGACGAGCCGTTCTCGGCCCTGGACATCCAGACCCGCCAGCTGATGGAAAACGAGGTCCTGGACCTGTGGATGGCCCGGCGCAAGGCCGTGCTGTTCATCACCCACGACCTGGACGAGGCCATCGCCATGAGCGACCGCGTGGTGGTGCTGTCGGCCGGCCCCGAAACCCATCCGATCGGGGAATTCGTCATCGACATCCCGCGCCCGCGGGACGTGGCCGAAGTCCGCATGCAGCCCCGTTTCGTCGAGCTGCACCAGGCCATCTGGGCGGTGCTGCGCGACGAGGTCCTGAAGGGCTACGAACGGCAGCGCCGCGCCTGATCCCATGACCGGCCCGCGACCCTCCCCGTCCTCCGACCCGAGCCACCCACCGGAGCGCCCGCACCGATGAAATCCGAACTCTCCAAACCCGTGCTGCGCGCGCTGCAGCTGGCGTTGCTGGCCGCCGTCCTGCTGGTCTGGTATTGGGCCTCGCTGAACCGCAACGTGGCGTTCTTCTTCGGCCGGCCGCTGGAAGTCGCCCAGGTCGTCTGGGCCTGGTTCGTCACCGACGCCGGAATCTACCGCCACCTGTGGATCACCCTGTCCGAAACCGTGCTGGCGTTCTTCATCGGGACGGTCGGCGGGCTGGGCTTCGGCCTGTGGCTGGGCCTGTCGCGCAGCGCCAGCGCCCTGCTCGAACCCTACGTCACGGCGGCCAATTCCATGCCGCGCGTCATCCTGGCGCCGATCTTCGGCATGTGGTTCGGCCTGGGCATCTGGTCCAAGGTCGCCCTGGCCGTGACGCTGGTGTTCTTCATCGTCTTCTTCAACGTCTACCGGGGCGTGCGCGAGGTCAGCCCGACCCTGCTGGACAACGCCCGCATGCTGGGCGCCGGCCGCCGCCAGCTGCTGCGCCACGTCTACATCCCCTCGGCCACCAGCTGGGTGTTCTCCAGCCTGCACACGTCCGTGGGCCTGGCTTTCGTCGGGGCGGTCGTGGGCGAATACCTGGGTTCGGCGGCCGGGGTCGGCTACCTGATCCTGCAGGCCGAAGGCACGCTGGACGTGAACACCGTGTTCGCCGGCATCGTCGTGCTGACGGTGTTCGCGCTGCTGCTGGACGGGATCGTGTCGCTGGTGGAGCGCCGCCTGCTGGTCTGGCAGCCCGGACCCGGGGAATCGGGCAAGGCCTGAATGCCGCCGCTCGGGCGGCCGGCGGGGCCGCCCGGATGCCTCAGGTCCCGGCCCGGTTCACCAGCGCGTCCAGCTTGATCGCGTCGGCCGTGAAGATGCGGATGCCCTCGGCCAGCTTTTCCGTCGCCATGGCGTCCTCGTTCAGGTGCGTGCGGAAGACGACTTCGTTGCTGGCGATCCATTCGGGCGCATCCGCCTTGGCGTCGGCCGCCGACAGGCGGGGTTCCAGGGGTTCGTCCGAAGCCGCCAGTTCGCCCAGCAGGGCGGGGCTGATGGTCAGCAGGTCGCAGCCCGCCAGCGCGCGGATCTGGCCGATGTTGCGGAAACTGGCCCCCATCACCTGGGTCGGGATGTCGTAGGCCTTGAAATAGCGGTAGATGCGCGCCACGGACCGCACGCCCGGATCGTCGGGGCCGGCGCTCGCCGCCTCGTCCCAATCGGCGCCGGCCGCCTTCTTGTACCAGTCGTAGATGCGGCCCACGAAGGGCGAGATGAGCGTCACCTTGGCCTGGGCGCAGGCGATCGCCTGGGTCAGGGAGAACAGCAGCGTCAGGTTGCAGCGGATGCCTTCCGCCTGCAGCGCGCGGGCGGCCTGGATGCCTTCCCAGGTCGAGGCCAGCTTGATCAGCACGCGTTCGCGCGGGATGCCGTCCGCCTCGTACAGGGTGATGATCTGCCGGGCGCGCTCGATGCTGGCCTGGGTGTCGAAGGACAGGCGGGCGTCGACCTCGGTCGAGACGCGGCCGGGCACGATGGCCAGGATCTCGCGGCCGAAGGCCACCAGCAGGCGGTCGACCTGCTCGGCCAGCGGAGCGGCGGGGTGGTCGCGCAGCACCCGGTCCAGCAGGGGGCGGTAGGCCGCCTGGCCCACGGCCTTGAGGATCAGCGAGGGGTTGGTGGTGGCGTCGGTCGGCCGGTAGGCCCGCATGGTTTCGAAATCCCCCGTGTCGGCCACGACGGTCGTCAGCGCGCGCAGGGCGTCCAGTTGATTGCTCATGAGGGCGAAAATTCCAGTCAGGACAGGGTTGCGAAAGCCCTACTGTAGACCATTTCCCGGCAAGGGCGGGCGCGCCGGCGGGCGTCCGCCGGCCGGGGCGTTCGCGGCGCCCTGGATGGGGCACCTGGGAGCGGCCCTGGTCCGGTTGTATAATAGGAAGGTTTGAATATCGACTTTATAACCGGGGTTCCATTTTGCTGCCGTCAATCTTTCCCGAGGGGTCCGCAGGACTCGCACCAGCAATTCTCGCCTTGGCTGACGGTACCGTATTCAGGGGCGTCTCGATCGGCGCCGACGGGACCAGCGTGGCCGAAATCGTCTTCAATACGGCCATGACCGGCTACCAGGAGATCCTCACGGATCCCAGCTACAGCGGCCAGATCGTCACCCTGACCTATCCCCACATCGGCAACACCGGCGTCAACCCCGAGGACGTCGAGTCCGGCCGGGTGCACGCCGCCGGCCTGGTGGTGCGCGACTGTCCGGCGCTGCTGTCCAACTTCCGCGCCACCCAGTCGCTGCCCGACTACCTGAAATCCCAGGGCATCGTGGCGATCTCGGGCGTGGACACCCGCAAGCTGACCCGCATCCTGCGCGAACGCGGCGCCCAGGGCGCCTGCATCCTGGTGGGCGAGGACGCCGACCGCGCCGTCGAACTGGCGCGCGGCTTCGGCGGCATGGAAGGCCAGGACCTGGCCCTGGAAGTCTCCACCAGGCAGTCCGGCGGCTGGGTGCAGGGCACCTGGCGGCTGGGGCGCGGCTACAGCCGCCAGGACCAGTCGCAATACCACGTCGTCGCCTACGACTACGGCATCAAGTCCAACATCCTGCGCCTGCTGGCCGACCGCGGCTGCCGCATCACCCTGGTGCCGGCCCTCACGCCCGTGGCCGACGTCCTGGCCCAGTCGCCCGACGGGGTCTTCCTGTCCAACGGCCCCGGCGACCCGGCGGCCTGCGACTACGCCGCCGAGACCTGCCGCGCCGTGCTGGACCGCGGCATTCCCCTGTTCGGCATCTGCCTGGGCCAGCAGGTCCTGGGCCTGACGCTGGGCGGGCGCACGGTCAAGATGAAGACCGGCCACCACGGCGCCAACCACCCGGTCCAGGACCTGGACACCGGCCGGGTGTTCATCACCAGCCAGAACCACGGCTTCACCGTGGACGGCGACAGCCTGCCGGCCAACGCCCGCGTCACGCACGTGTCTCTGTTCGACGGCACCCTGCAGGGCTTCGAACTGACCGACCGTCCGGCCTTCTGCTTCCAGGGCCACCCCGAAGCCAGCCCCGGCCCGCACGACATCCTGGTGCTGTTCGACAAATTCATCGACCTGATGGCGCAGCACAAAGCCCGGTCGCCCCAATAAAAAGATCCCGCCTCCCATGCCCAAGCGTTCAGACATCAAAAGCATCCTCATCATCGGGGCCGGCCCGATCATCATCGGCCAGGCCTGCGAATTCGACTATTCCGGCGCCCAGGCCTGCAAGGCCCTGAAGGCCGACGGGTTCCGCACCATCCTGGTCAACAGCAATCCGGCGACCATCATGACGGACCCGGAAACGGCCGACGTCACCTACATCGAACCCATCACCTGGCAGGCCCTGGAAAAGATCATCGAGGCCGAAAAGCCCGATGCCGTCCTGCCCACCATGGGCGGCCAGACGGCGCTGAACTGCGCGCTCGACCTGGACCGCCACGGCGTGCTGGCCAGGCATGGCGTCGAACTGATCGGCGCCAATGCCCACGCCATCGAAAAGGCCGAGGACCGCCTGAAGTTCAAGGACGCGATGACCTCCATCGGCCTGGAATCGGCCAAGTCCGGCATCGCCCACAGCATGGACGAGGCCTGGGCCGTACAGAAGCGCATCGCGGCCGAACTGGGCACGTCCGGCTTCCCCGCGGTCATCCGCCCCAGCTTCACGCTGGGCGGCACGGGCGGCGGCATCGCCTACAACGCCGAGGAATTCGAGACCATCTGCCGCCGCGGCCTGGAGGCCTCGCCGACCAGCGAACTGCTGATCGAGGAATCCCTGCTGGGCTGGAAGGAATTCGAGATGGAGGTCGTGCGCGACAGCGCCGACAACTGCATCATCGTGTGCGCCATCGAAAACCTCGATCCCATGGGCGTGCACACCGGCGATTCGATCACCGTCGCGCCCGCGCAGACGCTGACCGACAAGGAATACCAGATCATGCGCGACGCGTCGATCGCGGTGCTGCGCGAGATCGGCGTGGACACGGGCGGTTCCAACGTCCAGTTCGCGGTCAACCCGGCCAACGGCCGCATGATCGTCATCGAGATGAACCCGCGCGTGTCGCGGTCCTCCGCGCTGGCGTCCAAGGCCACGGGCTTCCCCATCGCGAAAGTCGCGGCCCGCCTGGCCGTGGGCTACACGCTGGACGAACTGCGCAACGAGATCACCGGCGGCGCCACGCCGGCCTCGTTCGAGCCGACCATCGACTACGTGGTCACCAAGGTGCCGCGCTTCGCCTTCGAGAAATTCCCCCAGGCCGATTCGCGCCTGACGACCCAGATGAAGGCGGTGGGCGAGGTCATGGCCATCGGCCGCACCTTCCAGGAATCCTTCCAGAAGGCCCTGCGCGGCCTGGAAGTCGGCGTCGACGGCTTGAACCAGAAGACCACCGACCGCGAACGCCTGCAGGTCGAACTGGGCGAGCCCGGTCCGGAACGCATCTGGTACGTGGGCGACGCCTTCGCCCAGGGCTTCTCCCTGGAAGAGGTCCACAACCTGACGAAGATCGACCCCTGGTTTCTGGCGCAGATCAAGGAAATCGTCGACATCGAACTGGCGCTGGAACAGCGCACCCTGTCCGAACTGGACGACGGCACCATGCGCGAACTCAAGCGCCGGGGCTTCTCCGACCGCCGTCTGGCGTTCCTGCTGGACACGACGGAAGCCGAGGTCCGCAAGCTGCGCCACCAGATGAACGTGCGCCCGGTGTACAAGCGCGTCGACACCTGCGCGGCCGAATTCGCCACCACCACGGCCTACATGTATTCGACCTACGAGGACGAGGACGAGGCCGCGCCCACCGACCGCAAGAAGATCATCGTCCTGGGCGGCGGGCCGAACCGCATCGGCCAGGGCATCGAGTTCGACTACTGCTGCGTGCACGCGGCCCTGGCCCTGCGCGAGGACGGCTTCGAGACCATCATGGTCAACTGCAATCCGGAGACCGTGTCCACCGACTACGACACTTCCGACCGCCTGTACTTCGAGCCGCTGACGCTCGAGGACGTGCTGGAAATCGTCCACAAGGAAAACCCGGCCGGCGTCATCGTCCAGTACGGCGGCCAGACCCCGCTGAAGCTGGCCCGCGCCCTGGAGGCCAACGGCGTGCCCATCATCGGCACCAGCCCCGACTCCATCGACGTGGCCGAGGACCGCGAACGCTTCCAGAAGCTGCTGACCAAGCTGGGCCTGCGCCAGCCGGCCAACCGCACCGCCCGCGCCGAAAGCGAGGCCCTGGCCCTGGCGGGCGAGATCGGCTATCCCCTGGTGGTGCGCCCCAGCTACGTGCTGGGCGGGCGCGCCATGGAAATCGTGCACGAGCCCCAGGACCTGGAACGCTACATGCGCGAAGCCGTCAAGGTCAGCAACGATTCCCCGGTGCTGCTGGACCACTTCCTGAACAACGCCACCGAAGTCGACGTGGACTGCCTGGCCGACGGCGAGCAGGTCATCATCGGCGGCGTGATGGAACACATCGAGCAGGCCGGCGTGCACTCGGGCGATTCCGCCTGCAGCCTGCCGCCGTACTCGCTCTCGCCCGAAATCGTCGCCGAAATCGAGCGCCAGACGGCCCTGATGGCCCGCGCCCTGAACGTCAAGGGCCTGATGAACGTGCAGTTCGCCATCCAGGACGGCGACGTCTACGTGCTGGAAGTCAACCCGCGCGCCTCGCGCACCGTGCCCTACGTGTCCAAGGCCACCGGCCGCCAGCTGGCCAAGATCGCCGCGCGCGTCATGGCCGGGCGTTCCCTGGCCGCCCAGGGGATCTCCTCGATTCCGGCGCCGGCGCGCTATTGCGTCAAGGAAGCCGTGTTCCCCTTCGTCAAGTTCCCCGGCGTGGACACCATTCTGGGACCCGAAATGAAGTCCACCGGCGAAGTCATGGGCGTGGGCGAGACCTTCGGCGAAGCCTTCGTCAAGTCGCAGATCGCCGCCGGCGCCTGGCTGCCGGAATCCGGCCGCGTGTTCATCAGCGTGCGCGACCAGGACAAGGCGCGCGCCGTGGAAGTCGCCCGCGGCCTGGCCGCGCTGGGCTTCCAACTGATCGCCACGCGCGGCACGGCCGCCGTGATCGAGGCCGCCGGCCTGGCGGTCCAGGTCGTGAACAAGGTCACCGAGGGCCGTCCGAACATCGTCGACATGATCAAGAACGGCGAGATCGCCATGGTCATCAACACGGTCGAGGAACGCCGCAACGCCATCGCCGATTCGCGCGCCATCCGCACGCAGTCGCTGGCCAACCGCGTGACCTTCTTCACCACCATCGCGGGCGCGCGCGCCGCCGTCGAGGGCCTGCAGTATCTGCGCCACGGCGGCGGGCTGAAGGTCTACTCGCTGCAGGCCATGCACGCGGCTGGCACCGCCTGAGGCCGGCATCGCCCCCGAGCGCATCTTCATCACCGGCGCCAGCAGCGGCATCGGCGCCGCCCTGGCGCGCCGCTACGCGGCGCGCGGCGCCGCGCTTGGGCTGGTCGGGCGCCGGCGCGACGCCCTGCAGGCCCTGTGCGACGGCCTGCCGGGCCAGGGGCACCGGATCTATGCGCTGGACGTGCGCGACCGCGCGGCGCTGCACGCGGCGGCGCGGGATTTCCTGGCCGGCGGCCCGGTGGACCGGGTCGTCGCCAGCGCCGGGATCAGCGCCGGCACCCTGACCGACGCGCCCGGGGATCACGCGGTCTTCGAGGCCATCCTCGACACCAATGTCCTGGCCATGGTGGCGACCTTCGAGTCTTTCGTCGCGCCGATGCGCGCGCGGGGGCGGGGCACGCTGGTGGGCATCGGCAGCGTGGCGGGGGTGCGCGGCCTGCCGGGCGCGGGCGCCTACAGCGCCTCGAAGGCGGCCGTGCGCGCGTACTGCGAAAGCCTGCGGGTCGAACTGCGCGGCAGCGGCGTGCGCGTCGTGACGCTGGCGCCGGGCTTCATCGCCACGCCCATGACGGCGCGCAATCCCTATCGCATGCCCTTCCTGATGCCCGTCGAGCGCTTCGCCGAACAGGCCGTGCGGGCGATCGACGCCGGCGTGTCCTATCGCGTCATCCCCTGGCCCATGGCCTGGGTGGCCCGGCTGTTGCGCCTGGTGCCCGATGCCCTCTACGACCGGGTCGCCGCCCGGCGCAAGCGCAAGCCGCGGTTGGGCGAACGCCCGTAAAATCCGGCCATGGCACAGAAACCGAATACGCGGCAGGCGCCCGTCTCGCGCGATACGGACCGTTCCCAGGCGGCGATCCTGAAGGCCGCCCGCGACGAATTCACCGAGCACGGATTCGCGGGGGGGCGGGTGGACCGCATCGCGGTGCGCGCAGGCGTGAACAAGCGCCTGATCTACTACTATTTCGGCAACAAGGACGAACTGTTCCTGTCGGTCCTGGAACACACCTACGCCGACATCCGCCAGGCCGAGCAGGGCCTGCATCTCGATGCGCTCGAACCGGTCGAGGCCCTGCGCACGCTCGTGACCTTCACCTGGCGTTACTTCCTGGCGCATCCGGAGTTCCTGTCCCTGCTGGCCAGTGAGAATCTTTCGCGCGCCAGCCATTTGAAGCAATCGGGCAAGATCCGCGAAATGCATTCGCCGCTGGTGCAACTGCTCGACCGGCTGCTCGAACGCGGCCGGGCGCAGGGCCTGTTCCGCGCGGGAATCGACCCCGTCCAGCTCTACATTTCCATCGCCTCCCTCGGCTTCTTCTACCTGGCCAACAACCACACCCTGTCGGTGATCTTCGGCCGCGACCTGCGCGCGTCCGATGCCCTCGACGAGCGCCTGGCGCACATGACGGACCTGGTCGTCGGCTACGCGTCCAGCAGCCCGGACGCCGGCCGGGTCCGATAGGGCATCTCCTAGGGATATTCCTAGTCCGCCTCGTCATTGACACCTCAATCAGGCCGCGCCCATAATTCACCAATCGGTGAATTATGAAAAACATGCGTGCGCGGCCTGCCGGATTCCGGCCTGCGGCGCCGCGGGAGACCTGGATGTTGCGCAAGCTGATTCTGTCCCCGGCCCTGCGGCCGTTCCTGCTGGTGCTGTTCCTGCTGGCGCTCTGGGACCTGACCATCCGGCTCTTCGACATTCCCGCCTATCTCATCCCGCCGCCCGGCAAGGTCCTGGTCCAGCTCGTCCAGCAGTGGCCCATGCTGCTGTCCGAAAGCTGGTTCACGACCGAGGCGACCATCTGGGGCTTCCTGCTGTCCATCGCGGTCGGCGTGCCCATCGCCATGGTGATCGCCTATTCCCGGGGCGTGGAATCCTACGTCTACCCCCTGCTGGTGTTCTCGCAGAGCGTGCCCAAGGTGGCGATCGCGCCGCTGTTCGTCGTGTGGTTCGGCTTCGGCATCCTGCCCAAGGTCATCACGGCTTTCCTGCTGGGTTTCTTTCCGGTCGTGGTGTCCACCGTCATGGGCTTCAAGTCGGTCGAATCCGACATGCTCGACCTGGCGCGCTCCATGGGGGCGAGCCGCCTGCAGACCTTTTTCAAGATCAGCCTGCCGGCGGCGCTGCCCGCGATGTTCAGCGGCCTGAAGGTCTCGGTCACGCTGGCCGTCGTCGGCGCGGTGGTGGGCGAGTTCGTCGGCTCGAATTCCGGCATCGGCTATGTCCTGCAAGTGGCCAACGGCAATTTCGACCTGCCGTTGATGTTTGCGGGCCTGGTATTGCTTTCGATCATCGGCGTGCTGCTGTTCGCGGTCGTGGATCTGATCGAGCGCATGATGATTCCCTGGCATGCCTCGCAGCGCTAGGGGATTCTTTTCAGACCGCCAAGGGCGGGGTGGACGACAAGGGGCCGGCAGCGCCCGAAGGAGACATGCATGATTCGCGACTTGCTCAAAGCGGGGCTGGGCCTGGCCCTGGCCGCCATGATGCTCGGCGCCGCGCCCGCCCGGGCGCAGGACAAGCCCAAGGACGACGTGACGTTGATGCTGAACTGGTACCTGTACAGTGAGCACGCGCCCTTCTTCCTGGGCAAGAAGCTCGGCTACTACGCCGAGGAAGGCATCAACCTGGACATCCAGGAAGGCCGGGGCTCGGCCGTGACTGCGCAGGCCGTGGCCGCCAAGTCGGTGAATTTCGGCTACATCGACGTCACCACCATGATCAAGGCGGCGGCCAAGGGCGCGCCGCTGGTCTCCACCGGCGTCCTGTTCCAGCTCAGCCCGATGTCGGTCATGGGTTTCGAGGAAAAGGGCATCAAGACGCCGCAGCAGATCATCGGCAAGACGGTGGCGATCACGCCGGGCGACTCGATGACGCAGATGTGGCCGATCTTCCTCAAGGCCAACAAGATCGATCCCCGCCAGATCAATATCGTGTCGGGCGACGGGCAGACCAAGCTCAACGCGGTCATGACGGGCCGCGCCGACATGCTGCTGGGCTACGTCATGGACCAGGCCATCAAGCTGCAGGACGCGACCGGCAAGCCGGTCCATCCGATCCGCTTCGCCGATTCCGGCATCAACCAGATCAGTTCCGGCATCATCGTCAACAAGGACTGGCTCGCCGAACACGGCGATCTGGCGCGCCGGTTCATGCGCGCCTCCACGCGCGCCGTCGAGGCGGCGGAAAAGGATCCCCAGGCCGCCGTGGACGCCATGCTCGAGGCCAAGCCCAAGGCCGGCGTGTCCGAGACCCTGCTGGTCGGCCTGAAGCGCAGCATCGAGCTCTACCACACCCCGGAAACGAAAGGCCAGCGGCCGTTCCGCGTCGCCATGGACAACGTGGACAAGTCCCTGGACATGCTGGTGGAGTACGGCGGGGTCGATCCCGCGCAGCGCGGCAAGCCGGGCGACTACGTGACCCTGGACTATCTCCCCCAGAACTGAACCCCAAGGACCGAAGCCGTGCCGGACTCGCCCATGCCTGACGACATCCTGATCGAAGCCGCCGGCGTCACCAAGGTCTACCAGACCCGCGATGGCGCCGTCGAATCCCTCAAGCCGCTGGATTTCAGCATCCGCAAAGGCGAGTTCGTCTCCGTCGTCGGCCCTTCGGGCTGCGGCAAGAGCACCCTGCTGAAAATGGTGGCGGGCCTGCTGCCCATCACCGACGGGCGGTTGTCGCTGGCCGGACAGCCCGTCGCCGGGCCGCGCAAGGACGTGGGGATCGTCTTCCAGAGCGCGGTCCTGCTGGCCTGGCGCAACGTGCTGGACAACATCCTGCTGCAGGCCGAAATGCGCCGCATGCCGATGGGGCCGGCGCGCGCACGCGCGCTGGAGCTCATCGGCATGGCCGGCCTGTCGGGCTTCGAGCGCAAGTATCCCTGGCAGCTCTCGGGCGGCATGCAGCAGCGCGCCTCGATCTGCCGGGCGCTGCTGCACGATCCGGCGCTGCTCCTGATGGACGAGCCTTTTGGCGCGCTCGACGCCATGACGCGCGAAAAAATGAACCTCGAGCTGCAGCGGATCTGGGCCGAATCCCGCAAGACGGTCCTCCTGATCACGCACAGCATTCCCGAGGCGATCTTCCTCTCGGACCGGGTCATCGTCATGAGCGAACGCCCCGGTTCCATCGCGGCGGTCTACGACATCGACCTGCCGCGCATGCGTTCGCTGGACGTCATGGGCTCCCCCGAGTTCGCGAAGTACGCCAAGCTGATCCGCGCGCACTTCTACTCCGAAGGCATATTGGACCACTGAGACCCGCCCGAGGGCGGGGACGCGAGACATGCACGCCATCCGTTTTGTGATCGAGGACATCGGCTTTGCCGAGCGCGATGTCACCCTCCGGCTGCCCTTCAGATTCGGCGGCGCCACCGTGAACGCCTGCCCGCAGGCCTATGCCAGGGCGCGCATCCGCCTGGAGGACGGCAGGATGGCGACGGGCTGCGCGGCCGAAATGATGATCCCCAAATGGTTCGACAAGCGTCCCGAACTGACCCAGGAGCGCAATTTCGAGCAATTGCGCGAGGCCCTGTCCCTGGCCCGCGAGGCCTACGTCTCGGACGCCGGTCCCGACACCGCCTGGGGGCACTTCGCCCGCCATTACCGGGCCATCCACGACGCGGCCGCGCGGCGCGGCCTGCCGCCCCTGGTGGCGTCCTACGGCCCCGCCCTGGTGGACCGGGCGGTGTTCGACGCGGTCTGCCATGCGCTGGGGACGGGCTTCGCCGCGGCGCTGTCGGCCAACGCCGCGGGCATGCGCCTGGCGGGCACCGGCCTGGCCGACGATCTGCTGGATTTCGATCTGGACGCTTTCCTGGCGGCGCACCCTGCGTCCCTGGCCGGCCGGCGGATCGCGGCGCGGCATACGGTCGGCCTGGTCGACGCGCTGGTCGAACCGCAGCCCGGCGCGCCGGACGACGGCCTGCCCGTCAGCCTGGCGCAGGCGGTCGTCCGATACGGCCATCGCCACTTCAAGCTCAAGCTCGGGGGCGATGCGCAGGCGGATGCGCGCCGCCTGGCGGAGATCGTGCCGGTGATCCGGGACGTCATGACGGTGGTGACGCTCGACGGCAATGAACAGTACCGCGACGCCGCGCATCTGGCCGGATTCCTGGATCTGCTGGAGCGCGATCCCGCGCTGGCGCCCCTGCGGACGCGCCTGGCCTTCATCGAGCAGCCCCTGGCGCGCGCGCGGGCACTGGATACCGACGTCTCGACGCTGAGTCCGCGCGTGCCCCTGCTGATCGACGAATCGGACGCGACGATCGATGCGTTCCCCCGCGCGCGGGCCGTGGGCTACACCGGCGTGTCCAGCAAGAGCTGCAAGGGCTTCTACAAGTCCGTGCTCAACGCGGCGCGCTGCGCGGCCTGGTCGCGCGACACCGGCCGGACCCATTTCCTGTCGGGCGAGGACCTGACGATGCAGGCGGGCCTGGGCGTCCAGCAGGACCTGGCGCTGGCGGGCTGGCTGGGCCTGGCCCATGTGGAACGCAACGGCCATCACTACGTCAACGGCCTGGCGGCCGCGCCGCGGGCCGAACAGCAGGGGTTCCTGGCGGGATTCCCGACGCTCTACGAGCATTCCGACGGCGCCGTCCGCCTGCGCATCGAGGACGGCGGGATCGATCTGAGCGGCCTCGACCGCGCCGGTTTCGCGACCGGCGTGGCCGGCGGCCACGTTTCCTGGGACGCGATGCGTTCCGTTTATTGAATCTGAACGAAAAGGACTTCCATGAGCACGCAACGTCTTGGAATCATCATGCATGGCGTCACGGGACGCATGGGCATGAACCAGCACCTGATCCGCTCGATCGTGGCGATCCGCCGCCAGGGCGGGGTGGCCCTGGCCAACGGCGACCGGGTGATGCCCGATCCGATCCTGGTGGGGCGCAGCCTGGACAAGGTCCGGGCCCTGGCCCAGGCGCACGGGATCGAGCGCTGCACCGACGATCTGGACGCCGCGCTGGCCAATCCCGAGGACACGGTGTTCTTCGACGCCGGCACCACGCAGATGCGGCCGGACCTGCTGGCGCGCGCCATCGCCGCGGGCAAGCACATCTACTGCGAGAAGCCCATCGCCACCGGCCTGGACGAAGCCCTGCGGGTCTGCCGCCTGGCGAAGGAAGCCGGCATCAAGCACGGCGTGGTGCAGGACAAGCTGTTCCTGCCGGGCCTGCGCAAGCTCGACATGCTGCGCCGCTCGGGCTTCTTCGGCCGCATGCTCTCGGTGCGCATCGAGTTCGGCTACTGGGTCTTCGAAGGCGATCTGCAGCCCATCCAGCGCCCGTCCTGGAACTACCGCAAGGAGGACGGCGGCGGCATGATCCTCGACATGGTCTGCCATTGGCGCTACGTGCTGGACAATCTGTTCGGCGAGGTCCGGTCCGTATCGTGCCTGGGCGCCACGCACATTCCCGAACGCCTGGACGAGCAGGGCCGGCCCTACGAGGCCACCGCCGACGACGCGGCCTACGCCACCTTCGAGCTCACGGGGCACAATGGCGAGCCCGTCGTCGCGCAGGTCAACAGTTCCTGGACCACGCGCGTGCGCCGCGACGACCTGGTGACCTTCCACGTGGACGGTACGCACGGTTCGGCCGTCGCGGGCCTGACCGAATGCGTGGTGCAGCCGCGCGTCAGCACGCCGCGCCCGGTCTGGAATCCGGACGAAAAGCAGAAAATGCCCTTCATGGAACAGTGGCAGTCCGTGCCGGATACCGAGACCTACGACAACGGCTTCAAGATCCAGTGGGAGCACTTCATCCGCCACGTCGTGGCCGACGAGCCCTTCCGCTGGACCCTGGAAGAGGGCGCCAAGGGCGTGCAACTGGTCGAGACGGCGCTGCAAAGCTGGAAGGAACGCCGCTGGGTCGACGTGCCGGCGTTGTTCCCGAAGGCCTGAGGAGGTGGGGTCATGAGCGCACGCATCCTGTTGCCCACGCCCTCCGGCGGGCTCGAGACCTATGTCCTGCGCGGCGAGCCCGTGTCCCGGCCGGCCGGCGGCGCGGCCTTCGACCGCATCGCCTATTCGGCGGCGCACGTGGTGGCCGACCCGCTCGCCGCCGTGGATCCCTGGGTCGATTGCGCCATCGACTGGGACGCCACCCTCGGCTACCGCCGCCACCTGTGGTCCCTGGGCCTGGGGGTGGCCGAGGCCATGGACACCGCGCAGCGCGGCATGGGCCTGGACTGGGCGACCTCGCTCGAGCTGATCCGGCGTTCGCTCGACGCGGCGCGCGACGTGCCGGGCGCCCGGGTGGCCTCGGGCTGCGGGACGGACCACCTGGCGCCGGAGGCGGCGCGCACGGTGGACGACGTGATCGCGGCCTATGAGGAGCAGGTCGGCGCGATCGAGGCCCTGGGCGGCCGGCTGATCCTGATGGCCAGCCGCGCCCTGGTGCGCGTGGCGCGCGGTCCCGACGATTATGCCCGGGTCTACGGCCGCATCCTGGAGCAGGTGCGCGAGCCCGTGATCCTGCACTGGCTGGGCGACATGTTCGACCCGCAGCTGCGGGGCTACTGGGGCGACGAGGACATCCCGCGCGCCATGGACACCGCCCTGGGCGTCATCGCCGCCCATGCGGACAAGGTCGACGGGATCAAGATCTCGCTGCTGGACAAGGACCGCGAAATCGAGATGCGCCGCCGCCTGCCGGCGGGTGTGCGCATGTACACCGGCGACGATTTCAACTATGCCGAACTGATCGCGGGCGACGGCGCGGGCGAGCTGCCCACGCATGGGCGCAGCGACGCGCTGCTGGGGATCTTCGACGCCATCGCGCCGGCGGCCAGCGCGGCGCTGGCCGCCCTGGGCCGGGGCGACACCGCGCGCTTCCACGAAATCCTGGCGCCGACCGTGCCGCTGTCGCGCCACATCTTCGCCGCGCCCACGCGCTTCTACAAGACGGGCGTGGTCTGCATGGCCTGGCTCAACGGCCACCAGGATCATTTCTCGATGGTGGGCGGGCAGCAGAGCGCGCGTTCCGTGCAGCACGTGGCCGAACTGTTCCGCCTGGCCGACCAGGCCGGCGTGCTCGAACGGCCCGATCTGGCCGTCGCGCGCCTGTCGCAATGGCTGGCCGTGCACGGCGTCCATCAGGCCTGAGGAGCGCGGCATGCGGGATTTTTCGAATGACCACGAGGCGCTGTCCCTGAACACCGCCACGGTGCGCAAGCAGTGGCGCCTGGACACGATCATCGACGAATGCGCCCGGCGCGGCATCCGGGCGATCTCGCCCTGGCGCGACCAGGTGGCGGACGTCGGTCTGGAGACAGTGGCCCGCCGCCTGCGGGACACGGGCACGCGCCTGTCGGGCTACTGCCGGGGCGGGTTCTATCCGGCGGCCGACGCGGCCGGCCTGGCCGCGGCGCTGGAGGACAATCGCCGCGCCGTGGACGAAGCGAAGACGCTGGATGCGCCCTGCCTGGTCCTGGTGGTGGGCGCCCTGCCGGGCGCCCTGCAGGGGGCGCCGGCCTACACGGACATTGCGCGGGCGCGCGGCGAGGTGCGCGACGGCATCGCCGCCACCCTGGAATACGCGCGCACGGTCGGCATGCCGCTGGCGATCGAGCCCCTGCATCCCATGCAGGCCGCCGAGCGCGCCTGCGTCAACACGATGGAACAGGCGCTGGACCTGTGCGACGAGCTGGACCCGGGACGCACCGGCATGCTGGGGGTGGCCGTGGACGTCTATCACGTGTGGTGGGATCCGAAACTGCATGCCCAGATCCGGCGCGCGGGCGCCGAGCGCCTGCTGGCCTATCACGTCTGCGACTGGCTGGCGCCGACGCGCGATCTGCTGAACGATCGGGGGATGATGGGCGACGGGGTGGTCGAACTCAAGTCCATCCGCCGCGAAATGGAAGCGGCCGGCTATGCCGGCCTGTGCGAAGTCGAGATTTTCTCCGAGGACTGGTGGAACCGTCCTGGCGGAGAGGTGCTGGATACCTGCATCCAGCGCCATCGGGCCGTGGTGTAGCCGGCGGCGCGGTGCGCGCCGCCGGCCGGGCCCGGGGGGATCGTCCTTCCGGGCCCGCTTCGTGTTCAGCGTCCGCGCCGCGCGTCCAGGCTCAGCGCGCCGCCGCCGAAGGCCGCCAGCTGCAGCAGGCCGCCCGCGATCGCCAGATTCTTGAAGAAGCGGATCGACTGGTTCATGTCGCCGGGCTGGTTGTGGAAGAACAGGGCGGCCACGACCGAGAACAGCGCCAGGACGAGGGCGCTGGAGCGCGTGCGCCAGCCCAGCACCAGCAGGATCGGCAGCACCAGTTCGACGAACACCGAAGCGGCGTACGCCAGGGAGGGCAGCGGCATGCCGCTGGATGCGATGTAGCCGATGGTGCCGGCCGGCGAGGCGATCTTGCCGGACACGCCGACCAGGAACAGGACGGCGATGAGGACGCGGCCGACGAGGGACAGGATGTCGAAGTGGCGGTTTTCCATGATGATTGATTTTGATATCGAATATTGAAGATTGAATGAAAAAGTCGTGATGCGGGGTGGAAAATGGACCGGCAGGAATCCGGCGGGCGTGTCGGGACGCGCCCGCCCGCCGGGGCGGCCGGACCGGATCAGTGCCCGGCCGCGTCTACCAGGACCAGTTCGGCGTCCTCGAGGGCGGTGATGCGCAGCGCGGCCTCGTCGCGGATCGCCGCACCGTCGCGGGTGTCCAGCGTGACGCCGTTGACCTCGACCCTGCCCAGGGCGGGCACCAGGTAGCCCACGCGGTCCGCGCCGGAAAAGCGGTATTCCAGCGTCTCGCCGGCCCTGACCGTGGCGCCCAGCACGCGCGCCCGGGTGCGGATCGGCAGCGCCTCGTCGTCGCCGTCCAGGCCGCTGGCCAGCGTCACGAAGCGTCCGGAACGGTCGCCCTTGGGAAAGGGCCGCGAGCCCCAGCCGGGGGCGCCGCCCTTGCTGTCGGGGAAGATCCAGATCTGGAAGATCCGCGTGACGCCGGGCTCCAGGTTGTATTCCGAATGGACGATGCCGCTGCCCGCGCTCATCACCTGCACGTCGCCGGCCTGGGTGCGGCCCTGGTTGCCCTGGTTGTCCTGGTGGGTGATGGCGCCTTCGCGCACATAGGTGATGATTTCCATGTCCGCGTGCGGATGGGGCGGGAAGCCCGTGCCCGGCTGGATCGTGTCGTCGTTCCAGACGCGCAGCGAACCCCAGTGGACCCGGGCGGGGTCGTGGTATTCGGCGAAGGAAAAATGATGGCGGGCGTCGAGCCAGCCGTGGTGGGCCGCGCCGAGGCCGGCGTAGGGGCGATGTTCGATCATGGCGGTCTCCCGTGGATGGCGATGAGGCAGTGTAGATTCCGGCCATCATGCTGAGAAGATCAAGAATAGAATTTGATTCTTTCCATTTTTGATACGATAGGGCAATGAAGAAACTGCCCGACCTGGAAGCCTGGGCCCTGTTCGCCAAGGTGGCCGAGACCGGTTCGTTCGCGCGCGCGGCGGCGGCCTGCGAACTGTCGCAGGCCACGGTGTCCAAGGCGATCACGCGCCTGGAAGCCCGGATGAAGACCGTGCTGTTCCACCGCACCTCGCGCCGCCTGTCGCTGACCGAGAGCGGCCGCGCGGCGCTGGAACGCGCCGCCCGCATCCTGGAAGAGGGCGAGGCGGTCGAGGCCGAGGTCGCGGAGCAGTCCAAGAGCCTGCGCGGCCTGGTCCGGGTGTCCGCCCCGATGTCCTTCGGCATCGCGCGCCTGGCGCCCCTGCTGCCCGATTTCATGGCCGCCCACCCGGAGGTGGAACTGGACGTGCGGTTCGACGACGCGCAGGCGGACCTGGTGGCCGAACGCTTCGATCTGGCGCTGCGCATCGCCCGGCTGGCGGATTCCAGCCTGCTGGCGCGCCGCCTGTGCCGCGTCCGTGTCCTGCTGGTGGGGGCGCCCGCCTATTTCGAGCGTCACGGCAGGCCGCGCCATCCGCGCGACCTGGCGGGGCACGCGGCCCTGCAGTACGCCTATGCGCGCGGCGGCTCGACCTGGCATTTCCGCCATCCCGGGCTCGGCGAGTTTTCCCAGGTCATGCCGACCCTGCTGCGGACCAACAATGCCGATTCGCTGATGCCGGCACTGCGGGCCGGGCGGGGGCTGGCGCTGCAGCCGGAATTCCTGGTCTGGCCCGACCTGCGGTCCGGCGCGCTGGAAACCGTCATGGAGCCCTGGGAAACCGAGCCCCTGGCGCTGCACGTCGTCACGCCGCCGGGGCGCAACCGGCCGGCCCGCGTCCAGGCCCTGATCGAATACCTGGCCGAATCCTTCGTCCGGGAACCCTGGGCGTGGGACGCCGATTCCGGTCTCTGAGCGTCCTCCCGGCGAGGGGCCGAATGCCGGGGTGGGCGGCGGGGCCGTTCCCCGCCGTTTCCGTGACTGTTACCGTTTGGTGGGAACTTGTGGCTCGCTTCGGCTACTCAGGAAAGAAAAGCGGATTGAGGTGGCCCGTGCGGATTGAGGTGGCCCGTCTGGATCGGAGAGGATGATGGACCGGAGTGAACGTCATACGGATGAGCTGGCGCGGTTTCTGGCGATCGATGCGGCGGAAGTGCCCAGGATGCGGGAAATCATCGTCGAGGGTTGTGCCGCCGGACTGACCCGGTTGCGGACGGCCGGTGGGGACGACTGGGTCATCGCGTGCGTCGATGTCGGGGCGGTGCCGGCGGCGCACGCGGCGGCCGTCCATCGCCTGCTCCTGCAGGCCAATCATCTCTGGGCGGGAACCCGGGGCAATACGCTGGGCCTGTACGGCGATGGCGACAGGGTGGTGTTGAGCCGGTCCCTGAGGGCGGCCGAGGCGTCGCCGCCGACACTCGAGAAGATACTGCGCGCACTGGTCGGCGATGCGCGCCGGTGGCGCGCCTGGCTGGGCGGTCTGGCCGATGGGTCCCTGCCGGCCCTGGACTGAGACGGAGGCTGTGCGGATGTCTTCAGAAAAAAAAGCATACGAGAACGTCCTGAGCGAACTGGCCGCGCATGTCGGCGTGGACGCGGTGGCGCTGTTGCGCGCCGAGGCGCTGACGATCGACGGCGTGCCGGTCGGCCTGGCCCTGGAGCCGGAGACGGAGACGGAGGACGAACCCATGATCCGGGTGTGCTGCACGGTGGGAACGGTCCCCGGGCATGACGACGCCGGGCACGCGCATCGGGAATTGTTGCGCGCCAATGCATTCGGCACAGGCACCGGAGGGGCGACCTTCGGCATGCGGCTGGATACCGGGAGGATCGTGCTGGCGCAGCGGCTGGGCGTCGGCGCCGGAGCGCAGGCCCTGGCCCGGACGATGCGGCATCTTGCCGGTCTCGCGCTGGACTGGCGGCGGCAACTGGGGCTGCGGGACTGAGGCCGGGGTCTTTTCACGCGATTGAATGGCTTGAACTGGAGAGCGTCATGTCGAACTATGCCGATCTGCTGGAACGTTATGCGCAATACGTGGGCCTTGCTTCGGCCGAGGCGCTGCTGGAAACCGAAGAAGTCGTGGTGGGCGATGTGACCATCGGGCTGATGAACGAAGGCGGGGATGCCGGGGAAGTGGTGTTCTTCGCACGCCTGGGGCGGCCGACGGCCGCGGCGGGGCTGGAGGCGGTCTATCGCCTCATGCTTCAGGCCAATGCCTTGTGGAGTGGCACGGGGGGCAACACGATCGGCCTGCATGAGCCATCGGGCGAGGCGCTGCTATGCGGCAGGATTCCCCTGGTCTCGTGCTCGGCCGTGACGCTGGCCGGACTGCTGGATGCGTTTTCTGAAACGGCCCGGGTCTGGCGCGAAATCGTCCAGGGGCGGGTGCCGGCCATGCTGCCGCCCCTGGCGGCTTGAATGAGTGCTTGAGGGAGAGTGCCATGTCGAGTGGTGGCGTGCAAAATGGCGTGGGGCATGTGCCGGGACGCGTGCCGGACGGCGGACCGCTCGGGCGCGATGGCGGATTGCCGCGGAATACGGGACCCCAAAGAGGACGAGGCGAGCTGGATGGGCTCGATGTCGAGGTCCCGGAAGATGCCGGTGTTCGCGACGGCATGCTGGGCGAGGGGCAGGAATCCCGGGGGTTCTTCTCCAGTCTGCTCGGCATCGCCGGAGCGTTTTTCGGCCGGATGCATCCCGGGTTGCTCGACGATGACGAGGCGCCGATCCCGGAAGACCACGTGCCCGGCCGCCCGATGGACGATGAGGAGGATCCCGGCCTTGGCGAGGTGGACGAGGACGGGACGGTCTGGTACGACGTGGAGGAAGCGCCCGAAGAAGAGCCCGACCGACTGCGGGAGATCCCGTTGTCCAGGCGGGAAAACCTGAGGATGGATAAAGAGAGCGCCTTGCTGCGCGAAGGGCTCCGCGTCGGACGGGAGGAGTCGTCCGAGGTCGAGGCGCGTGCGCCCCGGGAAATCGAGCCGATGTATCGGGGATTCATGCAGACGGTTCTGGGAAGCGCCTATGCCGCGTGGGACTGGCTGAGGGGGGGCGTCCCGTCCGATCCCGTGCCGCGGGACGCCCGCAGCCTGAGCGAGCAGAATCTGGGCCAGATCGACCAGTTGCAGGTCGATACCGCGAAATGCCTGCAGAAGCTCGACGAACAGATCCGCAGGGTGAAGGGCGAGAGCCTCCTGGACAAGGACAAGGATCCATCCAGGATCAATCCGGATGTTTCTTCTCTGGCGCTTCGGGATCACGCTTGGCGCTGGGGAGAAACGGCAAAGGCGGCTTTCAGCGAGGCGGTCGCCACGCTGGGCTGGTGCACGGCGGGGGCCGGGGTCGCATACGGAGGCTCCACCCTGTCGTCCCTGGTCGGTGGGGGCGTTTCGGGGCAACTGGTTTCGATTCTGGGCGGATCCTATCTGGCGCTCAGCGCATTGCGGGATCTGCCCGGCAACGTGACGGATCAGACGGCCATCAGTGTCATCGAGAAAAACCTGGTGGAAATCAATCGGTTGCTCGGACAGGCCCGGCAGTTGATCGTTCAGGAAAGGCAGCGGCAGGCATTGTCCGAGAAGCTGGGGATGGTGTCCCAAGGCCGCCTGGAAGCGATCGAACGGCTGGAGCTCGAGTTGGAGGTCGTCGATCGGCACGTCGCGGGACGCAAGGAACCTGGGACCGGGGACGACGTGGTGGAGAGCCGGCCGCGCCTGCCCGTCGTCGTCGGCGACGGATCGCGGCATGGCGAGACGCTGTCCGGCATGGCGCGCGTCCGGCAGGCCTTCTCTTCCTTCTTTGCGCCGGTCGTGCAGGGTCTGGCGCGTGCCGGCCGGTTCCTGGGGGATGCCCTGGGCCTGACGAGCCTGAGCGCGCTCCGGAAGGAGGATCGCGCCGAGGGCCGCGCGTATGAAAAGACGTTCTCGCAGGGGCTGCGCTTGCTGCGGCGGCCTTCGCAGGACAGCATCGTGGACAGGGCTCGGGTGCAAGAGACGGCCCGGCGCATGCTGGGGCTTTCGCGGGAACAGCCGGCCGATCCTCGGGAAGTGCAGCGGCGGGTGCGGCAGCTCGATCGCCAGATCGAGTCGATCCGGCCCGTGCTGTGCCTGGGCGAGAATGTCGTGCGTCATGTGCGGGATGGGTCCGGCGGCGCCTTCGGCACGCTGATCGTCTCCGACAAGGACGGCGGCAAATACATCGTCAACAGCGGCCGGCCGGCCGTGCATGCGATGTGCCACTACCTCGATATGCTGGCCCGGGATGTGGGCGAGAAAAATACGCTCGGCGTCCGGGTCGACGACTCCGGCGGCCTGGTGCTGCGTGATCCGGGCCGGCGCCTCTATCAGTTCCTGGCGGGGGCGCCGCAAGCCATGACCTCCTTGTTCATGCATCCGGTCGGCGCGGGGAGCGAATGGCGCGCGGCGACCGAGCACGCCGGCCGGATGTGGATCAACGATTCTTCCGGCCAGCTGCCTGGCGGCGCCAACCGGGTCGTGTTCGAGATCGGCGTGGAAGGAGGCGAGGATGTCCTGATGCTGCGCTTCGAACGCCTGGACAGGGACGAACTGGTATCTTCCGTGCTCGACGTGCCGGAGCATTCCATGCTGAAGCAACTGCGCATGATGGACGTGGCCTACCGCGATGCCCATCGATCCGGGCAACGCCCGGTGGACGGCCTGGACGACGAGGAGCTGATGCGGCGCCATGAGGGCTCGAACAAGCGGTTGGGCATCGCCGGCGAAGACTACGGCCGCTGGTCCCTGGAGAGCCTGCAAAACCGGCGCGAACTGCTTCTGGGCCGCCTGGCCAGGGAACAGGTGCTGCTCCAGCGGGACAACGACAGCCATCAATTGCTGCAGAACGACGATCGACTGCTGGTCGTCAGCCAGCGGATCTGAGCGGTGGTCCGGAGAGGCGCGCGCGACGGGCGCGGCCCCCGCCTTCTTTCTTGTCGCCGGGCCTTGTCTGGCCGCCGGAGGCCGCCTTACACTTGCGACGAAATTTCATTCAACCCTCCACCTTCCTCTTCCGGACGGCCTCCCGGCCGAGACTCCTCCATGACGACTTCCTATTTCCCGCAGTGGCGCCGCGTGTCAGGCACCGCCGACGGCGCCGTGGTCCAGCCCGACGAAACCATGCCCTGGCCCCAGACCGTGGCCATGGGCGCGCAGCACGTCGTGGCCATGTTCGGCTCCACCATCCTGGCGCCGCTCATCATGGGCTTCGATCCCAACATGGCCATCCTGATGTCGGGGGTGGGCACCCTGATCTTCTTCCTGTTCGTCGGCGGCCGGGTGCCCAGCTACCTGGGTTCCAGCTTCGCCTTCATCGGTGGCGTGATCGCCGTCAGCGGCTATTCGGGCAGCGGCCCGAACCCGAACATGGGCGTGGCGCTGGGCGCCATCGTCGTCTGCGGCCTGATCTACACCGGCATCGGCCTGCTGACCGCGCTGATCAACGCCCGCCAGGGCGGGGCGGCCGACTGGATCGACCGCTGGATGCCGCCGGTCGTGACCGGCGCGGTCGTGGCCGTGATCGGCCTGAACCTGGCGCCGATCGCCGCCAAGGGGGCCATGGGCGGCTCCCTGTTCGAGTCCGTCATGGCGCTCGTGACCGTGCTGTGCGTGGGCGGCGTGGCCGTCTATACCCGCGGCCTGGTGCAGCGCCTGCTGATCCTGGTGGGGTTGTTCGCCGCCTGCGTGATCTACCTGATCCTGGCCAACGGCCTGGGGCTGGGCAAGCCGATCGATTTCGCCGCCATCGCCGCCGCGCCCTGGCTGGGCCTGCCCACGTTGACCGCGCCGGTGTTCGAGGCGCATGCCATCAGCGTGATCGCCCCGGTGGCCATCATCCTGGTGGCGGAGAACCTGGGCCACATCAAGGCGGTCAGCGCCATGACCGGCCAGAACCTGGACCGCTACCTGGGCCGCGCCTTCATCGGCGACGGGGTGGCGACGATGATCTCCGGCTCCCTGGGCGGCACGGGCGTGACCACCTACGCGGAAAACATCGGCGTGATGACCGCGACCCGGATCTATTCCACCCTGGTGTTCGTGGTGGCCGCCCTGGTGGCCCTGGTGCTGGGCTTCTCGCCCAAGTTCGGCGCGGTCATCCAGGCCATTCCCGGCCCCGTGCTGGGCGGCATGTCGGTGGTGGTGTTCGGCCTGATCGCCATCGCGGGCGCCCGCATCTGGGTGGTCAATCAGGTCGATTTCAGCGACAACCGCAACCTGATCGTGGCGGCCGTCACGCTGATCCTGGGGGCGGGCAATTTCTCCATCGCCATCGGCGGCTTCAAGCTCGACGGCATCGGCACCGCGACCTTCGGCGCCATCCTGCTGCACGCGCTGCTGCGCGGCCGGAAGAAACAGCCGGCCGTGATCTGACCGGGTACGTCGGCCGGCCCTGCGCGGGGGCAGTCTTTTCCAAACCGTAGATGAGTCTGAGCTTGCAGGGCACAGGCGGTTCAGGCGGCCTTGTCGGCGGATCGTCGATGGATGGTTGCAAATAGAGCCGAGCGTGCCTTTTGCAGCTGCTCGGCGGCTTCATTATCACT